>Ga0183095_10105_pt2 | contig 447733 bp, 449 predicted proteins | sample BioMet4_FD_130346 | JGI IMG/M metagenome (GOLD analysis project Ga0183095, IMG submission 130346) | Microbial communities from bioreactor (seeded with sewage sludge) at LBNL, California, USA - Biofuel metagenome 4 (v2) (version 3) | ecosystem: Engineered > Bioreactor > Anaerobic > Unclassified ...
ATGATGTGAACCCCAATCGGTAGACATTAATAAAAAAGACTTATATTAAAAAGAGAAAATTATTTTTCTCTTTTTATGTAAGTTTTTTCTTTTTATTAACTTTTGACTTTAATCTTGTTGTATTGTAAAATAATATCCATTCTTCTACAAGTTGTATGTATTCTTGTAAAGATGTAATATTATTGTTGTACAAAGTTTCCTTTTTTAGAAGAGCATGCCAGCTTTCTATTGGAGAATCATCTATTGGAGTTCCTTTTCTACTCATAGAAATAGTTATTCCATTTGATTTACAAATTGCTTTGTACTCATAAGATGTATATTGGAATCCTTGATCACTATGTATGATCAATCCATGTACATCTTTTTCTTTAGTTAAAGCATCATTTAAAGTATCTATAACTAGTTTATTATCATTTGACTTTGATATCTTATATGTAATTACATGTCTGTCATATAAATCTATAATGGTTGATAAGTATGCTCGTGCTCCTTTAAATATTAAATATGTTACATCTGTATCCCATACTTTATTTAATTCATTCGTACTAAAATTTCTATTTAATAAATTTGGCTGAACATTTTCTTCAATTCTTTTGTTCTTATGTTTAATCTTTGCTTTTCTTATATATACTGGTTGTATATCATATTTTTTCATTATTCTTAATACCTTCTTTCCATTCATAATTACACCATATTTTTGAATTAGGCCGTCAACAATCCTACGATATCCATATGTGCCTTTAGAATCATCAAATATTTCTTTAACTATTAAATAATCATAATAATCAGAATCTTCCTTATTTCTATACTTATAATAAGTTTTAGAACTTATTTCTAATACTGCACACATATTTGAAAGTTTAAAATTATTCCTATATAGGTTAATAAAAGTTACTTTCTCTCTCGTTGTGCCTTGAGGAAGGCCTGGTATTTTTTTAGTATTTCATATCTTTCTTTATAATCTTCTTTAGTTAATTCCGAGTCTTTAGGTCTTCCTTTTTTTAATCCTTGTCCTGGATAAAGTTCAGGATGCTTAACTTTTCGCCCCCATGTTTGAATTGTCTTATAGGGTATTCCATATATCTTTTCTAAATACCAACTTGATACTCCTTTTAAATATTGATCTAATACTTCTTCTTTAATACTATTATTGTATTTATTAAATTTTTGTCCTTTTAATGCCATAAAAAATACACCTCCTTTCGAAAGTGTATTTTATCATAAAATAGTCTTTTTTATTAATGTCTACTCTAAAGGATGCATTTCAATTGAACATCTTTTTTTATTCCATCGATACGATTTCTAGTTTTTTATCAGTATGAATAATAATTAACTCAGCTGACTTTTGATAATTCATATCTTTTTCATATGTTATCGTTGCAATGATGTCATATGCTTTATCATCGGTATTTTTTTGATATGTATATTTTGCATTGCTTAATTTAGTTATTTCAACATCTTTAACTTTAGGTAAATCTTGTTTACGATTACCATCTAAATTAGATTGAACATTGCTATAAATAGATTCTTTAGCATACTTCATAAAATCTTCTTGATATGATGAATAAACAAATTGTTTGCCACCGATATCACTCTTCATAACTTTATTACTTAAAGTGAAGAAATCAGTTAAGAATAGTTTAGCTACAGAACGAGCATATTCTTCTTCGTTAACTTGAGTACCATTTAAATTAGTTTGTAATTCTTTATAAAGAGATTTGTAATAATCAGTAGCATTATCTGGTAGTGAATAACCATAACTAGACATATTATCTTTTGTACTAACATTTACTTCTACTACTTTATTCTTATTAACTAGCCATACTATTAAACAGATAATTGCAATTAATATTAATACTAAAATAGCAACTCTTTTAATATTAATTTTCTTTTTCTTCTTCATTTAGACACTCCCTTAGATTATTTAATCTTTCTTTATAATTACCACTTGTAATATAAGATCCTACAACATACATATCTGGATGTGAATCATTAATGGTATCTGGATTAATACCACCATCAATAGAGATTAAATATTCATATTCTTCTTTATCTCTCAAATCTCTTAATTCATTAACTTTAAATTTAGAATTAGGTAAATATGCCTGACCTCCAGCACCTGGTTCAACAGACATTACTAAGACTAAATCGACAATATCTAAATAGTCTTTAATATCAGATACTGGTGTATTTGGTTTTATAGAGATACCAGCTTTTATACCTTTTGATTTAATATACTTTATATCTTTAATTGGATCTTTTGATGCTTCATATTGGAATGTTATATATTCTGGATCTAATGCATCAAAATCATCTACATACTTAGTTATATCATCAACCATTAAATGTACGTCTAATGGCTTATTAATACCTTTTAATAGGCTTTTACATACTTTAGCTGAATATGTTTCACGAGGTACAAACTTACCATCCATAATATCAAGATGAAAATAGGCAAAATCAAGTTTATCTAACTTTTTAATCTCACCTTGTAAATCTTCATTAATACTTAAGAATGATATTGAAAACATATTATCTCCTTATAAATTTAATATAGTTATTATAACGACTTTCTAAAATAGATTTACCTACTTCATCTTTAACTGCACATATAGTTTCTTTATCATGCATACAATCTCTATATGGACATTTAGCTTTTAAAAGTTCAAATTCAGGATAAGTATCTCTAATTACTTCTTTAGGTATACTATCTAAATCAATACTTGAAAATCCCGGTGTATCTGCAATAAACATATCTTCAACACTTAATAATTCAACATGTCTTGTCGTGTGTTTACCACGTCCTAAAGCATGAGATATTTCATTGGTTTCAATATTTAAATTAACATCCATTTTATTTAATAATGTCGACTTCCCTGCTCCACTTTGTCCAGTTAAAACAGTTGTCTTTTTACTTAGATATTTTTTAACTTTATCTAAATTAGTATTATCACAAACTTTAAAATACCTAGCATAATAATTCATAATCTTTTTAATTTCTTTTAACTCAGTAGGAGTTAAAAGATCTAACTTAGTAAAACAGATTACCGGTTCAACAGAGGATGATATTACTGTAACTAATAATTTATCTAATAAGACTAAATCTAAATTAGGATTCTTAACACTAATAATTAATAATGCTTGATCTACATTGGCAATAGTAGGTCTATTTAAGACATTCTTTCTCTTCTTAATATCATCTAAACGATTATTACTAAATTCAACATAATCACCAACCATTGGGGTAATATTTTGATTTCTAAACTTACCTCTTGGTTTACATATGTAAAATTCATTGTTACTAACGACTGTATAATCATTAGATACTTGTTTAATAATTATGCCTTCCATTAGTTAACCTTTGTCGAAGTTGATGTACTAGTACTAGTTGAAGTAGATACTGTTGGCGCTTTAGCGACAGTAATCTTTAACGATACTCCTGAAATTATCTTAGTTCCAGCTGAACGACTTTGTTTAAGAATTGTACCTGCTTTAGAACTTGTTGTTTCTTGATATTCAACATCAAATGTTAAATTATATTTTTCAGCAAAAGCCTTAACATCAGCAACACTCCAACCTTCACTAACGAAATCTGGATATTTATCCGTAACATCTGGTATGTAAAGTGTAACAGTATCACCTTTGGTTACTTTAGTACCTTTAGCTGGATTTTGAGCGATAATATTTTCGGCAACAACATCGGTTGTACTATCAACAGACTTCTTTTCAATTAAAACATATATTCCTTTAGCTTCTAAAGCGGCTTTGACTTCATAATAATTCTTGCCAGTATAATCTTCTAATTCAACATCATCTGATTTCTTAGAGACTACTAATGTTATTTCAAAGCCTTTTTTACGAGTAACACCAGCGACTGGTTCTGTCTTAATAACAAGGCCAGCTTCTACTGTATCACTTTCTTCTTCTTCATTATCTGGATTAATAGTAAATCCAGCACTCTTTAATGTTGATTCAGCATCGACAATTGATTTACCTGATACATCAGGTACAACAACATCTGGTACTGTCGTAAGTGATAATATAACAAAGAATGACGCAACAGCGATAACGATGATACCTAAGATATAAGCGATAATCTTGCCTTTCTTTGGTTTACCCTGAACTGTCTCTTCTTCTTCATCATCATCTTTAACTAATTCAGCTGTCTTTAGTGATGGCATAACTTTAGTAGCTTCTAAATCTTGCTCTGGATATTTATATTCAATACGTTTATCATTAGCATGTTCTGGTTCCATACAAGACTCTAAATCAGCACGCATTTCTTCGACATTTTCGTAACGATTTTTAGGATTTTTAGCGCATGCCTTTAAAACGATATTCTCAACACTTTGAGGGATATCTGGATTCTTAGCACGAATACTTGGTATTGGTTCTTTCATTTGCTTGATGGCAATCTCAACAGCATTCTCCCCTTTAAATGGAAGTTTTCCTGTTAACAATTCATACATCATAATACCTAATGAATAGATATCACTTTTAATAGTAGAACCACTGCCTGAAGCTTGTTCAGGTGGTAAATAATGAACACTACCCATAACACTATTGGTTTGAGTAAGTTCTTTACTATTAAGTGCCATAGCGATACCAAAATCTGTTATTTTAACCATACCATCATCTAGTATTAAAACATTTTGTGGTTTTAAATCACGATGGATTATATAACTAGCATGAGCGGTAGCAACACCAGCCGTAAGTTGTTCCATAATATCAAGTACTTCTGGAATAGTAAGTGCACCACGTTTTTTAATTAGACTCTTTAAGGTTTTACCTGGAACATATTCCATAACGATATAATAATCACCATTGTCTTCACCGACATCGTATATTTCAACAATATTAGGATGACTTAATGAACTAGCCGAAATGGCTTCTCTTTGGAAACGACGAATAAATTTTTCATCGGATGCTAAATCACCGCGAAGTACTTTAACAGCAACATCACGATCTAAAATCGTATCATGGGCAAGATAAACATTGGCCATGCCACCTTCGCCTATAAGACGTATTACTTCATAACGATCATTAATCTTTTGACCTTTAACAATCATTATTTACCATTCCTTTCTAGATATGCAACGGAAATATTATCTGTTCCACCTCTATTGTTAGCTTTAAATATTAATTTTTGCATTTTATTTTCAATTGGAGAATTTTCTAATAATACTCTAGTAATTTGTTTATTATCTAACATATTAGATAGTCCATCAGAGCATAAGAAGATACCTTCGACATCTCTTTCAACATCAAATATATCCATATCAACTGACATATTAGCGCCTAAAGCCCTCATTAAGACATTCTTCCTTGGATGGTTAGCAGCTTCTTCAGGAGTTAATTCTCCTGATTTAACTAATAAATTAACCAGTGTATGATCGATAGTTATTTTTTGTAATGCTTTATCTTTTAAAACATAGCCACCTGAGTCACCAATATTACCAAATAATAGATAATCCTTAGTTAATAAAGCCATAACAATTGTTGTGCCCATACCACTAGATTCAGGATGCATAGCGGTATATTCATAAATATGAACATTAGCTTCTGATACTACTTTTTGTAACCATTTAGTAGCGTCTTCTTTAGTACCAATAGTTTCTAACTTTTCAAATTCACTTGTAATATGTTTTTCAGCGATAGAAGATGCTACTTCACCATCACGATGACCACCCATTCCATCAGCTACTATCATAAGTACTTCTTTAGTTTTATCTTCAACAATATTAACACAATCTTCATTGTGTTCTCTTACTTTACCTGTATCCGTTAAAAACGCATATTTCATAAATTCTCCTCATAATTTGATCTTAATTGTCCACAAGCAGCTTGTTCAGTTCCACCAAACTCTCTTCTTATGGTAACATCAATATTATTCTTCTTAAGTGTATCATAAAATTCCATAATAGTCTTCTCATTACTTCTTTTAAATTCAAAATGACTAGTCTCATTATATGGTATTAAATTAACATAAGCATTCATACCTTTTAAAAGATGAGCTAATTCTTGAGCATTATCATGTGAATCATTAACACCTTTTAACATAATATATTCAAATGTTACACGACGATTAGTCTTTTTAATATATTCTTTTACGGCTGGTATTAATTGTTCTAAAGGATATACCTTATTAATTGGCATTAACTTGGTACGCAGTTCATTATTAGGTGCATGTAAACTAATTGCTAAATTAACTTGTTTCTCTTTTTCGGCAAATTCTTTTATCTTTGGTACTATTCCACAAGTAGATACTGTGATATGACGAGCACCTAATTCAATACCTTGTGGATTATTAATAATATCAATAAAATTAATAATATTATCATAATTATCAAATGGTTCACCAATACCCATTAAAACTATATGGGTAATACGATCATGGATTAATGCTTCAATGATTAATATTTGTTCAACCATTTCACCAGGATTTAATCCTCTTACTTTTTTAAGTCTTCCTGATTCACAAAAAGCGCAAGACATATTACATCCTACTTCCGTGGAAATACATAAACTAGTACCATAATCATGGTACATTAAAACAGCTTCGACTCTATTTTTATCTTTTAATTCAAATAAGTATTTAGTAACTAAATCACCTTGACGTGAATCGATTAAATCGACACTACCAAAATAAAAACTATCTTTTAATTTAGATATTAATTCTTTACCAATATTACTCATTTCATCAAAACTTGTAACTCTTTTTTTATATAACCAATTAAATATTTGGGTGGCTTTAAATTTCTTTTCACCACTACTTACTAGATAGTCAGTTAATTCTTCCATTGTTAAACTATATATGTCTTTCATACTATCACCAACATAATTATATCAAAAATTAAATATACTTGCCATTATTACGATTATATGCAAGAAAAAAAGTTCTTAAATAAGAACTCTTTACGTATACTAAATCTTTAAATAACACTTTTCTTTTAAAAATTTCTTTATTTTGCCAATATCTTTGCCTTCATAATAATTAACTAGTAATTCTTTATACTCACTAACTAATTTTGCTGGTATGACAATAATGCCTTTACCATGACTAATTAAATAATGATTAGCAAATATTACTGAACTTCTTTTATTACCATCAATAAAAATTTGTCTTTTTGTTGTATATAATAATAATTCAATTGCAATATCAATAGTTGAATATTTAGTATTAAGAATATTATTAATATCTTCTTCTAATACAGTTTTAACTGGAAATGGTGGAATATATTCTGTACCACCAATCTTTACAGGAACTGTCCTTATTTGACCAGCTGTATAATAGAAACCTTCTTCAATCAACTTATTAATTTCTTGTAATAAATTAAAATCAGTTTTGCTTGTGATAACATCTTTATTTAAAATAAAATCCCAAGCATGTTTTAAATTAACTATTTTCATAATATCTTCAGATGTCATATTGTTGGCCTTACCACCTTCAATAATATTTTCAGTATCGGCATATGTTGTTGCAACACCTTCTAATATTGCTTGCTTATAAATTGTTTCTGCGAGATGTTTACGAGCAAAATCAATATTTTTCATTACCTTATCATCTAATTGGGTATCAACATAGTTTAATTCTTTTAATTTCTTATTTATGATTCTTAACTGCTTTTTTAACTGATTTGCAATGGTATTGTTATTTAAAATAAGATTATATGTATTATCATTATATTCACCAACATACTTTGTTATTACTATTCCACCATCACGAAAATGAACATAAATATATTTTTTATTGTCATTTTCTCTAATTTCAATTGATCCATATATTAAAGAATTAATTTTTTCTAGAATAATATCTTTTTCTTTAACTAATTCTACAATTTCGCCATTTTTCATGATTTCCTCCATGTGAAACAAAAATGCATATTTTTATATAAAATGTTTCACATATAAATTATAGCACATCAAAGTTAATTGTACAAATACAAAGAAAAAAAGTTCTTAAATAAGAACTCTTTACGTATAGTTTTATTAAAATCCAATAACAAAGCAAAGAACAAAGAATAAAATACCTAATACCATAGTTGCACGAGTTACAAATAACTCACTGCCACGTTCTTTACGATTTGCGAATAAAGATTCATTGCCACCCATTATTGCTTGTGAAGCAGATTCTGCTTTACCACTTTGTAATAATACAATAGCGATTAATAAAATTGATACTATCATTAATAATATTTTTAGCATAACTTCTCCTGTCTATTAGATATTAGCACAACAGTACTAATTAGTCAAAGATATTTCACTAACTTTTCCAATATTAGAATAAGTTATTTCAATATCACTGAAAGTTATTTTAGTTATATATCCATTCTCTAAATAAACATAAAGTGGAATAATAAATTCTGGTGATGGTGGTGTCTGATTATACATATTGTAATAATCAGTAGAACTAACACTATAAGTTTCTTTAGTTATATCATTATCAACAGTTTCATAATCATGTGCTGATTTATTAATTAATGCACCTAAATATTTAGGTTGTAACTTAATAATTTGATGACCATTTATATCCGTAATTGATTTTAAGTTATTACCATTAACTTGATATAAACTATCATCTTCAATATAGTATTTTTGACCATCACTAGACGTAAATAAAGATTTATTTGAGTAATGGGCACCTGTTAATGTTAAATCTTTTGTTGTAATAGTAAATTCATAATTATCATATTCAACGTAGCCAATTGGCTCTGTTGTATCTGTTTTGGCAATGGGCTTATTTAATCTAGTAAATGATGCTATCAGCAATAAAAATATTAACCAAAAGATTAATAATATTGCTGCTCTTTTTCTCTTATCAGACCACAAATCCCTAAATTCTTCTATTTTTTCTTTCATGATAATACTTCTCCTATGAATTTACGATGATTCATCATACCTCTAGCAAAATCAGCACCATTAACTTTGTTTTTACCAGCTAATTGAACTGTCTTAAATATTAATTCACCATTAGATACTTTGACACCAAATCCATCATCGTATATAGCAGTAATTTCACCATCAATTTTCTCTGGGAAGAAGTTATCACTAATATATGATTCCCACACTTTAAGTTCTACACCATCTAATAAACAATAAGATCCTGGAAAACTATTTAAACCTCTAATTTGATTATGTAATTGATATTTATTTTTAGAGAAATCTAACTTTTCATCTTCTCTTGTAATATTAAATCCAAAAGTCACTTCATCAGGATTTTGTTTAATTCGATTATTAGTACCATCAATAATACTAGGTAGTGTCTTCATTAATAAATCTCTACCAAGTACTTTTAATCTTTCATATAGACTATCAGCTGTTTCTTCATCACCAATATCAATCTTCTCTTTATCAATGATATCACCATCATCCATCTTTTCATTCATATACATAATAGTAACACCAGTTTCGGTATAGCCATCCATAATGGCATGTTGAATTGGTGCACCACCACGTAGTTTAGGAAGCAAAGAAGCATGAACATTAATACATCCTAATCTAGGACATTCTAATATTTCCGTTGGTATTATTTGACCATAAGCACAAGTAATAATTAAGTCTGGTTCTAAGTTTAATATCTCTTGAAAATCTTTTCTAATTTTAACTGGTTGTAATACTAATTTAGCATGCTCCATACCTACTTTTTTAACTGGTGAATATGATAAATGTTGATCACGTCCAACTAGTTTATCCGGTTGTGTTACGATAGCACGTACATTATATTTTTCTATTAATGCTTCAAGTACTGGAACAGCAAAATCAGGTGTTCCCATAAATACTATACTTAATTCTTTATTTACACTTATATTATTGATATCCATGTAATCATCTCCAATAATATTTTAACATAATATAACTAAAAGAAAAAGTGAGTTGCCTCACTTAATCACAATATTAACTAATTTAGATGGAACAATAATTGTCTTAACAATATCATGTCCTTCGATGAACTTTTGAACATTATCAATGCTCTTAGCTTTTTCTTCCATCTCTTCTTTAGTAGTATCCATAGGAACTGTCATACGACCTCTTACTTTACCATTAACTTGAACAACCATTTCATACTCTTCTTCTTGACACTTAGATTCATCATAAGTAGGCCATGGTTCATATGCGATAGATTCTTTATGACCTAGCATAGACCACATTTCCTCAGTAACGAATGGTATGATGGGATTAATTAATTTAATTAATCCTTCTAAATATTCTTTTGGAATAGATCCTTCTTTATAAACAGCATTAACCATAATCATCATTTGACTGATTGCCGTGTTAAAACTTAAGGCTTCATAATCAGTTGATATCTTTTTAACTGTTTGATTATATACTTTATCTAAATGATGATTATTATCATCTACATACATCTTATCATCTGTTAAACGATATAATCTTTCGATGAATCTGCGAGCACCTTCGACACCTTGATCATCCCAAGGCTTAGATGCTTCTAATGGACCCATAAACATTTCATATAATCTTAATGTATCGGCTCCATACTTAGAAACGATATCATTAGGATTAACACTATATTTAGGATATCTCTTACCCATTTTAATACCATTAGAACCAAGTATCATACCTTGATGAACTAACTTCTTAAATGGTTCAGCACATGGAACTAATCCTTTGTCATAAAGATAATTATTCCACATTCTAGAATATAGTAAGTGACCAGTAGTATGTTCAGGACCACCAATATATAAATCAACTGGCATCCAATGTTTTAACAACTCTGGATCTGCAAATTCTTTGTCATTATGTGGATCAATATAACGCAAGAAATACCATGATGATCCAGCAGAGCCTGGCATTGTACTAGTTTCTCTTTGACCACCTTTAACATTAACCCATTTAGTATCACGAGCTAGTGGTGATGAACCATCTTTGGATGGAGCATAATCATCTAATACTGGTAATACTAATGGTAACTCTGAATCATCTAAAGCTTTATTAGTACCATCATTTAAATGAATGATTGGAATTGGTTCTCCCCAATAACGTTGACGAGCAAAAATCCAGTCTCTCATATGATAAGATATTTTTTTATTACCACAATGATGTTCTTCTAACCAAGATATCATTTTATCGATAGCATCTTGTTTATTAAGACCATTTAAGAATTCCGAATTAATATGTGTACCATCACCTGTATATGGTTGAGTAGATATATCTCCACCCTCAATTACTGGAATAATATCTAGATTAAATTTCTTAGCGAAAGCATAATCTCGATCATCATGAGCAGGTACTGCCATAATAGCGCCTGTTCCATAAGAAGCAAGAACATAATCTGATAACCAGATTGGTATTTTTTTGCCATTTACTGGGTTAATTGCATAGGCACCAGTAAATACTCCTGTCTTAGTTTTATTAAGCTCTGTACGCTCTAAATCAGACTTTTTTAAGACTTCTTGTTGATACTTCTTTACTGCTCCTTTTTGTTCATCAGTAGTAATCTTATCTACTAATGGATGCTCTGGTGCCATAACACAATATGTAGCACCAAATAAAGTATCACAACGTGTAGTGAAAACAGTAAAATCTAAATCAGTACCATCAATCTTAAATTTAACATTAGCACCAATACTCTTACCTATCCAATTACGTTGCATTTCCTTAGTTGAATCAGGCCAATCAATAGTATCTAAACCATTTAATAATTTTTCTGCATATTTAGGTATTTCAATAACCCATTGTTTCATATTCTTACGAATAACGGGATATCCACCACGTTCTGATTTACCATCAATAACTTCATCATTAGAAAGAACGGTTCCTAATTCTGGACACCAATTAACAGGCATATCTACTTCTTTAGCTAGACCATCTTCATACAACTTTTTAAATATCCATTGTGTCCATTTATAATAACTTGGATCACATGTAGAAATCTCTCTATCCCAATCAAAAGAGAATCCTAACATTTTAAGTTGTGACTTAAATGTTTCAATATTCTTTAAAGTAAATTCTTCGGGATGATGATGTGTTTCAATAGCATATTGTTCTGCAGGAAGACCAAATGAGTCAAAGCCCATTGGATGTAAAACATTAAATCCTTGCATTCTCTTCATACGTGAAACAATATCTGTTGCTGTATAGCCTTCTGGATGTCCAGCATGTAAACCTACTCCTGATGGATATGGAAACATATCTAACGCATAATATTTAGGTTTACTAAAATCATGAATATCCGTTTTAAACGTTTGATGTTCATCCCAATATTTAATCCATTTAGGTTCTATTTCACTTGGTTTGTACATAGTCATCCTCCTCTTTGTATATAATTTCATTTAAATTATGCATTGTAGTTCTATCTAAAACAGCTTGTTCATAACTATCATAGATACAACAATTAACATTAATATTTCTATCATAAGCACGAGCATTAATATCTTTTAACACATCTATTTGTTCTTTGGTTAATTGATTTGGATCTTGTGGTAAATAAATATTATCAATTACAACATATGAAGATAATTTCATTTTATATGGAGTATAATCTTTGATAAGAATATATCCTTGATTGTTGAGAAATTTAATTAAATAATTAGCATATCGATTGTCATTATAAAAATCTTCTTCACCATTATTTTCTCTTTTATATATAGCATTAGCTTTTTTAAAAATAGTATTTTTAACTTCTTCATTAGATAATGGTTTAGGTAAAAAATGTTCTTTATCTTCCTTTTCATCTATAATATGTTCTTCAAAATATTCAGGTAATCCTTGAGCATGATTTTTATTCATATAATCAGCAAAAAAATCTTTAGTACCATCTGGCCTAATGACAATTGCAATATGATTACCTGGATCTTCATCAAAAAGACGTTCTCCATTATTAGTTTTTATTTGTTCAGACATATTACTACTCCTATAATTTTAATCTATCATCGACTGTGAGATTATTGTTTATGTTATCTTTAGACAAATGAGAATTATTGCTTATCTTTGTAGTGTGGTTTTCTTCCATATTTTCTTATATATGCTTTTCCGACAAAGTGATATGATACAAATATTAAAACCATTAATACTAAGAATATTACTAATAGTTTAAGCCACATATTATCTATCAATTCAGATACTGCAAAAGTAATAGCAACAATAAGAGAATTAACTAATGATAAATCTTTAGCTAATGTCTTATTAGGTATCTTATCAATATTAATACTATATTTAGATTCTAAATATAATACTTCTTTACTAGTACGATATTTTTCTAATTGCTTTTTATTTTTAATAACAAGTAAAAAGTACATTAGATAACATAGTACAAATGCAATAATAGTCATAATTAATATTTCCATATTTTCCTCCAAAAAAAAGCATTACTGTGAGGGCGTTCTTAACGCTTTACCACCTCACTTCGTAATACTTTAATTACCTCTTATTCTTAACGCGAATAACGTTTTTCTTTTATGATGCAAGTTCATTAACTAAACTAGAAGTTTTCACCAAACACTTCTTCTCTACAAGATTCATTAACTAATACTCATCAGAAATTAAATATAATAATATTATACTATAATATTCAATTCTTTCAAGCCTTAGATGCTGTTTTTAAATAGTCTAATAGTTTTAAGAACAATTTAACAAACTTATGATCAAGACCTGTAGCTTGCATCTTATATAGTGATATACGTTTTCTATTCATAGGTTTATCACTAAAGATTAATTCATCGACTTTTTCTTTTAATTCAGTATCAATTGGTAAGTCTGATAATATTTCTTCAATTTCATCATTGATTAATCTTTCAGCTTCTATTTCAATATCTTTACCTTTACAGTTAATAGTAAGTTGTCCTATTGTTGGAACTTCATTAACTTCGATAATGAAATCAGCTCCTTCAGTATAACTCTTAAAGTTAATCTTAGTGTTATTAAAATAGCAAATTACTTCTTGTGCCATCTTTGTATTTCTGAACTTAAATTTATAATTACGATATTTAGGTACTATACCACTTTTACCTTCTAGTGCACGAACAATAACAGTATAGTTATTTGGTAGATAGTTATAATCAATTGATGTTAAAAGATAAAATCCTTTTTTATATAGATCTGATACACCATCATCTTCATAAAGATTATATGTATTACTCTTACCTGGGAAGATATGAATCTCCATATTTTTAGGAGCTGTCGTATCATTAATATTATCATTATAACCAAGTGGTATTATAGCCCCACTTCTGGCAAATACTGGATAGTCCTCATCTTTATAAAATGATATATATTCTTTATTACCAAGATATTTATTACCTGTAAAGAAATCATACCAAGTACCAGCTGGAATATAAAATTTATGTATAGCACGATTCATGACAAAATCTTTTTGGGTAATAATTGGTGAGATAAATAATTCACTACCTAAGAAATATTCATAACGATAATTAACATCATCATACATCTCTGGTGCATAATAGAATACTGGTCTCATTACTGGAACACCATCTTTATAATATTTATATGCTTCATTATAAAGATATGGAATTAATTTATGTCTTAATTCTAGATAGTTCTTCGCAATAGTAAAGGTTTTAATACCCCATTTCCATGGTTCACGTTTATAATATTTACCTTTTTCACTGCCAAATTTTAAGATTGATGAAAATACTCCTAATTGAACAAATCTTGTATATAATTCATTATCTTCTATACCTTTATAGTATCCACCTATATCATGAGCACACCAAGATACTCCCATATTAGCGGCATTAGCATTGGCATTCATGACATCTTTTAATGCTTTCCAACCAACAACTGATTTGCCACTATACAATACTGGATAACGATGTGGTGTTAAAAGTGGATTACGCGTTAAAACCATTGGACGGCGATCAAAATTGCGAGTAATATCAGTAAATTGATAATGATCTAATGCCCATAAATCTTGTTGATCTTTTTTATCACGAATATCGATGAAGAAGAAATCAGCTCCTTGGTCATCCAATGGATGAATCATTAGTTTTAAATAAATATCTAAAAATCTAGCATCATATACATTAAATGGAATAACACCATTTTTATCAGCAGGAATATATCCTGTTGCTTTGCCAAAATTATCTTCATAAGGCATAATACCTTCACGAGGATCAATATCTAATCCAACACGAACACCTTGTTTATGAATATAATCTATCATCGCTTTTGGATTCTTATAATATTCAGGATTCCAAGAAAATCCACTACGATAATATTTATTGTTATAAACACGTTTATGCCAATCAGAATTTAATAACATTACTGAAAGTGGAATATTGTTATTTTTAAATGAATCCATTAATTCTTTTAATGAATTATCATTATATGAGACATTCCTTCCCCACCAATTACCTAAAGCATAACGTGGTAAAAAGGCAGGATGTCCTGTTAAATCAAAATAATCTTTTAAGGCACCATCAAAATCAAATCCATATATCATAAGATAAGTATCAATGGTACCTTCTGTTATTTCACGATTAATTAGTTCTCCAGTATCGGTAAATATTTTGTTTTTAGTATCATCAAAAGAGACAAATCCATCTACTGAATATAATCCCTTGACCATATCTATTTTGCCATTAGAATCGAATGAAAATCCTGGGGCTTTAAAATTTCTAGCTTCTGGATGATTTAAATACCAAGTACGATTAGTATCAGTACAATTAACACCTAGATTAGCTGTATGTTTAAAAAATGTTCCTGTAAATGGGGCATCCTTTTTATATGTTAAAGTATAATAAGGACTATGTATTTCTAGATAAGTTGCATCTTCTTTAATAGATATTTCTTGTGGTCTTTTAAAGAAACGATGTAACGCAAAAGCAGATGGTCGATCTTCAAATTTACCATCTTTATTATATTCAAAACGAAGTATATGTTTACCCATAATTGTAATACGATAGTGTTTGCCTTGTATTACAGTATCAGGATTAGCTAGTCCTTCTTTTTGATCAATATAAAATTGCTTTCCTAAATCGTACATAGAACCCCTTCTTTAACTTTTATAATTCTTCTATTTTCATAAAATTAGTATCTTTTTTAGCTTTAGGAGGATAACCACCAGTAATAATGATAATATCTCCTTTTTCAACTTGTAATATTTTATGAGCAGCATTAGTAGCCATTTGCATAATATCCTCAAATGTTTTCATTTCAGATACTTTGACACCATAGACACCAAATGATAATGCTAATGAACGTAATGTATCTTCACTTGGAGAAAGTGCAATAATAGGACAACTTGGTCTAAAACGACTCATCTTTAAAGCAGTATAGCCACTTCTTGTTGGAGCAACAATTGCCTTGGCATGAAGTCTCGCAGCTGATGCAGCAACACTATAAGAAATTGATCCTGTAATATCTTGATTTTCTGTTCTCATAGCTCTTTCAAGCATATCAATATAATCAATATCTCCTTCAGCAGCATTAGCAATACGACTCATCATATCAACTGTTTCTACTGGATATTTACCAACAGTAGTTTCACCACTTAGCATAATAGCATCTGTTCCATCTAAGACAGCATTAGCGACATCTGATACTTCGGCACGAGTTGGTCTAATAACCTGCTCCATGCTAGCCAACATTTCCGTTGCTACAATAGATGTTTTACCAAATGTATGACATTTATTAATGATTGATTTTTGAATACCAGGAATTCTTTCCATTGGTAACTCAGTACCTAAATCTCCACGTGCTACCATAATAGCATCTGAAGCATTAATAATTTCATCTATATCTTCTAAGGCATTTTCATTTTCAATCTTAGATACAATTGAAATATGATCATCACCTAATTCAATTAACATATCATTTACGTCAAGTATATCTTCATGCGAAGAAACAAATGATAATGATAAAAAGTCGCATCCTATTTGACTAGCAAACTTAACATCATCTTTATCCTTATCACTTAAATAAGCACGATTAAATTTAGTTCCTGGAGCATTTAGACTCTTATGATCACTTATTTCGCCATCAGTCATAACTTGGCATACTAGTGAATCTGGTTTCTTTTCAAGAATCTTAAATTCTACCTTACCATCATTTACTTTTAAAGTACTTCCTTCTTTAACATCAATTAGTAAATTTTTATATGAGACACTAAACTTAGTGTTATCACCAAGAGTATCTTCCATATAAATGCGAATCTTATCTCCCTTAGTGAATTTAGCACTACCACCGACAAACTCACCAACACGAATATCAGGTCCTTGTAAATCCATCATAAGTGCTATATGAGCATCTAATTCTTTATTTAATTCATTAATTTTTTTTGCAATATCTTTGCAAAAATCATGAGTGGCATGTGACAAATTAAGTCTTGCAACATTCATCCCACTATAATACATTTCCCTTAAAGTATCCTTATCACTACTAGCTGGTCCTATTGTGGCAATTATTTTTGTTTTATTCATACCATCACATCCTATTCTATTTACATTATAACATAAGTTTTTAAGTTTAAATAAAAAAAACATAAGCAATTGCTTATGTTAATTATTTGTTAGCTTCAAATAATGGTCTATAGTATTCTTTGATAGCATTTAAATTATCATTTGTGATATTGTTGGCATCTAATTTTTCTATGTTTACTCCAACTATACTATCACTAACTGCACCATCTTTTATATAGTATAATACTGGTGTCATAAGTACTTTACTACTATCAATAAATTTTAGTTTATCACCTAGTTTAGCATATACTGCTTTAACATTATCATCAGTAGTATCTTTTGAATACTTAGCATCATTTACATTAACTACATATACTTTCGTTTTGTATTCACTTGCTAATTCTGATACTTTACTTAAAACAGCATTGCCAAGGTTACTACCATTAATGTAGAAATAAATTAAACCACCATTATTAACAGCTGATAATAAATCACTAGTTTCTGTAGTTGTAATAATATATTCATTTGTACTAGCTGATGTGCTTGTTGAAGAATTGGAACTACCATTATTTGTAAGTGAACATCCTGCTAAAACAGTAGTTATCATCAATAGACTTAAAATTATTTTTATCTTTTTCATACCTTACTCCTTACTTATTTAGTATTACTGTAGCACTTCCGTTACCAGGATTTGATCCAGGTGTTGCTTTTATTAAATCTGTATTATTGTATACACCGCTTGTTCCACCTTGTGCACCATAACCATATGATACTTCAGAATTATATGTTCCAGTATCTACCCAGTTATAAACAGAACAACCGCATAGATTAGCTGCACTTTGAAAGTTTTGATTAGTACTATAGTTAGAAGAATTAGCATTTAACCATTCTGTTGCACTATAGTGCGTTGCACAACCACATAAAGCAGCAGCAGCATCAACTCTTTCTTGCCAAGGTCTTGAATCTCTACTTAAAAATTCAATACTAGTGTAATATGATGTACAAGGATCACAATTATGTTGTCCAACGACACAAGAATAATAAGAAGTGCAAGCATAATCATAACTACATGTACCATATGTATAACTTCTACTATAAATTTTTGTCTTACAGCCACCACCACTAGAATATGAACTACCATATTGAAGTTCATCCGTAAAATCATATTGACTACAATTTGATGAATCGCAGTCGTCATCTTTAGGACCACAAGCAAGTTGTGTTGAATCGAAAGTCCAATCTGTATAACCATTTACACAAGAATAATATTGTGTACATGTATCAGGTTGTGAGCAAGTTCCCCAAGTATCGCATTGATTCCATGTCTTACAACCGAAATTTTGATGTGCACAGCTTGATGGATATTCACAACCAAAATTTGATTTTTCACATCCATCTGGGTTTGTTATATTTTTGCATGCATATGTTGGATCATGACTTGCTACACATTGATGGGCTGGAAATGTTAATGTTCCAGAACTACCACCACCAGAACCATTTGTTCCAGCTCCGCCTCTTGCTGTTGAACATTTTGTTGGTATTGTAGGTGTTGCATCTGTCTCTTTATATGGGCATACAGCACTACCTGATGATGTTGTATCTGTAGTATCAATGTTAATAGTTGGGCTACCATATTGATTGCCAAATTGTGTTCCGAACTTACCATAACATACTGCTGGCCAATCTGCTCCAGCACCAGTTCCTGATCCACCATCGCCGCCGGATGACAATGATCCACCAGCTCCTCCTCCAGCAGCGACAAGCAATTGCTCATTAACATAATTGCTAGTTCCTTTTCTTATTCTTGTTATTGTTGTGGATTTGCCGCCAGCTTTAGAATTTTCAGTACCAGATGCAGCAGCACCTCCTCCTTCAACGTTACCAATTGAAATTTTTATTTGATCTCCAAATTCAAGTTTAATACTTCCTGATATGTAACCTCCGTTACCACCTGGATATGATGAATTAGTTGTTCCTCCCTGAGCACCATTGCCAGTTAAAACATATTCATAAGGATAATATATTTGGCAATAATAATCTCCAGGATTATTATATGTAAAATCTTTTGTTGCAGGATATATACATCCCTTAGGTGCTACATAATAATGTACTGTATAACTTGTTTTATTGCCCGATGAATCTGTTGCAGTATATGTTACATTTGTTGGTGATTCATTCAATAATGTCAATGGTTTAGTTAAATCAATTGTTGTTGCAGTCATAGTTTCTTTTAAAGTTGCTCCACAATTGTTTTTACTACGAGCATCTTCAGTTAATCCATCACAACTATTATCATCTACAATCATATCTATTACTGGATACTTAGATTCGCTGTCTGTTAGTACATATACATCTGCTTGGCCATCGCCTTCTTGTGTATCTAATATTACTGGTCCGATTTCTTCTGTTCCTGTTAACTTACCTATCGTTATTACAGGCGCCTTTTTATCAACAACAGTTAAATAATATGTGTTTTTAAATGTAAATTTATATATTGGATCATATGCATAATATGTTAACGAATATATTCTTCCTACATATGATGTATCTACAACATCAACATTACTAGTTAAAACCTTATGTTCACCATCAACAATATCAATTGTTGGTCCTGTTACTGTTAATTCGTTTTTCTTAGATGATTGACTTTGCGCTGTTACAGAACCATAACTAAATATTGTACCAACTTCAACTGTTGTTGGATTTGTTGATGTCCAAGTTGGTCCATACTTTTCTTGTTCAACCGCACAACTTGAATCACTATATTTATAATCATATTGTGATGTTTCTGAATTATATGTAACTACTACACAACCTGTCATGGTTGAACCGTTTCTTGGATCACTGACTGTTGAATTGTCAATATATCCACTTGATACTAATGTTGACAACTCAATAAAGTTAATACCTCCATCTGGTGTTAACTTCGTTTCATTATTTAATGCCCAATCTTTCGCTTTAGAAACAATCAATTGGACTTGAGTATTATAAGCTTTTTGTTTTGAACTATTAATTACTGAAATTACAGATATTGTCGCAATAGTTAAAACAATGCTCATTATTACTACAGAGCCCAATAATTCCATTAATGTAAATCCCTTTTTCATAACGCACCTACTTTGTTTTTATTATAGCATAAATAATTAGTAACGAATCACCTATTTATATAAAAAAAGAATGACTAAATCATTCTTTTTTATTTATTTTTTTATTTCAATTTTGGCACTACCATCATTTTCTTTATTACCATCTGTTTTTACAGGATTTGTAACGCCATTAGCGACACTACTTAATCCACCTTCGCCACCATAACCACTAGATGTTGTTTGATAGTTAGATCCGCCATCTTTCCAATTCCATACATCACAGCCACAAACTTTAAGTGCAGCATCATATTTATCACTTCTTGTTTCGTTTGCTAACCATGTTGCAGAATCAAAGCAATCGTCTGAATTTGTTGAATTACAGCCACATTGTCCTACTGCAGTTACTATGCTACTGTATGTATTAGATGCTGCTAAGTATTCTGCTGCTGAAGGCCACTTGTTGCAACCACATACGTAGTCATAACTGCAATCATAATATTTACCACATTCATAACTGTAACTACAATCGTAAGGATAACTGCAATCATAATTACTACCACATTCATATTCTGGATGATAACATGTACTACAAATCTCATGATCGAACCAGCATCCACAAGTACCTGTTCCTGTTCCGGAATCTGTTACTTGAAAACTACAATTGTTATTCCCGTAACAAATATATGGACTAACACCATAATTATATGAGTAAGTTCTATGATTGTAGCAATTGCAATCATAAGGATCTCCACCACATGTTTTTGATTCATAGCATGTTTTAGATTGAGTACAAGTTTGGTACTTCGTGCATGTTTTTTGTGAATAACATTTTTTTGATTGATGACAATATGCATTTTCTTGACAACTACCAAATGCTGAGCGACGACAAGTAGATTGATTAGCAGGATTACTACATCCAAAATTACAACTATGACAATTTGTAATATTTCGGCAAGTATCAGTAACTTGCTTACACTCATGAGCAGTGTATTCTAATGTTCCAGAACTTCCACCACCAGATCCATTAGTACCAGCAGTTCCAACGGCACTTGAACAATTAGTTGGTTTAGCCGGATTAGCTAAATCAGTTGAATATGGATATACATCAGAATATCTAGTTGGACATACAGCATTTCCTGATGAAGTTGTATCAATTGTATCAATATTAACATCACGCGCTGCTCCATCTGCCTTGTTAAAAATTCCTGTACATACTTTTGGATAAGGAGCACCAGCACCCGTTCCTGATCCACCGGCTCCACCTTCTGTTAATATACCACCAGCTCCACCACCAGCAGCTATTAATAAAGTTTTACCAGCTTTACTAATAATTGTTGATTTGCCTCCGGCTTTACTATCAGGTGTTGCTGAAGCTCCGGCTCCACCACCACCTTTGTTTCCAATCGAGAATGTAAGTATATCTCCAACATTTAAATCGATTGTTCCTGTAATAGTCCCACCTTTACCACCAGGTTTAGTTACCAATATAGCATCTCCTTGAGCACCGCTTCCTGTAAGGGAATAAGTTCCTGGATAATATATTTCAATTTGTTTTTCTCCAGCGGTATCAAATGAGATTGTTTGTGGTGCAATATAATAATGTATTGTGTAATATGTAGAATTACCTGATGAATCAGTAGCTATATATTTTATATCTATTGGTGCAGCATGTAATCCTTTAAAATAATTATTCAAATTAATAGTTGCAGATGATGGTTTAGCTTTCAAAGTAGTTGTACAATTATTATTATCTTGTGCAGATTTAACTAGTCCATCACAACTATTATCATTTACCTTCATAGTCATTACAGCATAATTTGAATTAGTATCCGTTAATATATATATATATTAGCTTCTCCATCCGTTTTATCTGTATCTATTTTTATCTTTTCTTTAGTATCTTTCTTCTCAGGATATCTTAAATCCCCTAAAGTTATTGTTGGTGTTGTATTATCAACAATTTTTACATAATATGTTTTATCAAATGTATGCTTATATATTGGATCATACGCATGATATGTTAGTGAATATATTCTACCAACATATGATGTATCTAGGACATCGATATTGCTAGTTATAATATTATATGAACCATCAACAATATTTAATGTTGGTCCTGTTACTGTTAAAGCATTTTTCTTCGATGACTGGCTTTGTGCTGTTACGACTCCATAATTAAATATTTTTGCAACTTCAACTGTTGCAGAATTTGTCGATATCCAAGTTGGTCCATATTTATCTTGTTCAGCCGAACATGCTGAATCACTATAACGATATTCATATTGCGATGTTGATGCATTATACGTAATTACAATACAGCCTGACATCGTTGCACCATTTCTTGGATCAGTAACTGTCGAATTATCAATATATCCATTAGATACCAACGTTGATAATTCAATAAAGTTAATACCACCATCTGGTGCTAACTTTGATTCGTTGTTTAGCGCCCAATCTTTTGCCTTTGTAACAATCAATTGAACTTGGGTATTATACGCTTTTTGTTTTGAACTATTGATTATTGAAACTACGGATATTGTTGCAATGGTAAGAACAATACTCATTATGACTACCGAGCCCAATAATTCCATTAGTGTAAACCCTCTTGCTTTCATAAATCACTCCTATACTAAGGAAATTATATCATATAAAAAGCAACTATCAAATATAGTTGCTTACTTTTGACTTTCAAATAATGGTCTATAACTTTCTTTAATGGCATTTAAATCATCTGGGCTTATATTATTAATATCAAATTTTTCAATAGCGACACCTGATACATTAGTCTTAACTTGTCCACTTTCAATATCAAATAAATTTGGTATAACGATAGTAACTCCATCTTTTAGAAATGAAGCCTTATCACCTAGCTTAGCATAAACTGCTTGCATATTAGTATCTGTTGTGTTTTTAAGAAATTTAGCATCACTAGATATATCTATAACATAAACCTTTATTTTATATTCATTGGCTAATGATGAAATTTGATCAAGACAATCATTGCCTAACGTGCTATTAGCATAGAAAAATATCAATGCATTGTTATTTATAACATTTGACAATTCAGTTGCATCTGTTACTTTAACAATATAATCATTTGTACTTTCAGTGCTTGTTGATTGTGCACTATTATTATTTGTAAGTGAACATCCAGCTAATACTAAAGTTAAAGCAAGTGCAGTTAAAACTATTTTTACTTTTTTCATCAGTTAACAGTTATTGATGCCTTTCCATCACCAGAATTAAATTGGTTGCCTTTATCTGTTCTATTTAATCCATTATATGTTGCACTCATTCCACCTTGTCCACCATATCCATCAGATGTGTAAGTATAATTATAACCACCATCATAATAGTTATATGTTTTACAACCGCAAGCTGCCGTTTGGCATGAATAATATGTTTTACAACCACAAACACCAGCAACTGTATTTATATTGCTTTGAGAATGTCCATTGCCATCATACCATTCTTGTCCACTGTGACAATATTCAGAAGTACCACCATTACAGCCACACCATTTAGTAGCATACGCTATATTACTGTATGTCCTTCCATTATTGCCTAAATATTCAGCAGCTGTAGGATAATGAGTACAAGTTCCAGTATATCCACCATCTATACAGTTATTGTAATTAGTATATCCACCGACATATCTAGCTGTTACAGAATCACAAATACCTGTTTCTACTTCTCCAACACTACAATCACTACAACCATACCAAACGCCATTATCATTATATTCATGTATATCATATCCATCACCAGTATATATACTTGGTTGATCTGTTGGACATTTTAATTCTCTTGGTATATATTCATATTCTGAGCAAGCCCAAGCTCTAGATTTACAATCACCAAAATTTTCACTTTCGCAATTAATAGGTGAAGCACATCCAAAGTTACAACTTCTACAATCATTAAATGCTTCACATCCACAAGCACTTGATCTACATTCATTCCATATTTTACAAGTGCTTCTTTTTGGTTCACATTGATGTGCTGAAAAATATAATGTTCCAGAACCGCCTCCACCTGAACCATCATTTGCACTTTTTCCGGTTGCTGAAGAACAATCAGATGGTGGATTTGGCGATGCGTTTGATTTCTTTTTAGTTGAACAAACTTCATCACCACTAGATGTAGTATCAGTACCATCAACTAATATTTTACTATTATCTTTTTGAGGTGGATTATTAGAATCATAAACATAATTATATTTGGTACCATAACTTTCACTACAAACTTTAGGCCAATCTCCACCTTCACCATGACCACTATTGGCATTAGTACCACCAGACAATATTCCGGCGCCTCCGCCACCAGCAGCAACAATAAATGTTTCATTTGCATTTGTACTTGTACCAATTCTTATTCTTGTTATTGTTGTACTCTTTCCACCATTTCCTGCATAATGTGTTGCTGGAGCTTTTGCGCCACCACCACCAACATTACCGACAGAAATATGAATTATATCTCCTACATTAAAATCTTTAGTTCCTGTTACAGTTAAACCTAACCCACCAGTAGCAATAATTTTACTGTCTGATCCATATGAATTAGCTCCTTGCGCACCACTGCCTGTTAATGTATAAGTAGCTGGATAATATATCTGCGCATAATAATCACCCGCAGCATATGTAAAACTCCTTGGTGCTACATAATAATGTAAAGTATAACGTGTAGAGTTGCCTGATGAATCCGTTGCTGTATAAGTTATATCAACTGGTGAAGCATTTAACCATGTCAATGCTTTAGTTAAATCAATTGTTGAAGCTGACTTTGTCTCTGTTAATGTTACTCCACAATTGTTTTTACTACGAGCATCTTCAGTTAATCCATCACAACTATTATCATTTACTATCATATCTATTACTTTGTGATTCTTTTCATTCTCTGTTAACACATAAATATCTGCTTGCCCATCTCTATCTTTTGTATCTGTTATTATTTTATCTCTCTTTTCTGTACCACTTAATGATCCAATTGTGATTATTGGGGCATGATAATCTGCTACCTTAACATAATATTTATTTTTAAATGTGGTTTTATATATTGGATCATAGGCATAGTATGTTAATGAATATATTCTGCCAACATATGATGTATCTAGAACATCTTCTCCAGTTTTTATAACATTATTACTACCATCAACTATATCAATTGTTGGTCCTGTTACTGTTAATTTAGGATGTCCTGATGATTGACTTATTGCTTCAACAACACCATATTCAAAGGTGGTACCTACTTCAACTGTTGTTGGATTTGTTGATGTCCAAGTTGGTCCATACTTTTCTTGTTCAACCGCACAACTTGAATCACTGTATTTATACTCATATTGTGATGTTTTTGAATCATATGTTATGACAACACATCCTGCCATTGTTGAACCATTTCTTGGATCACTAATAGTAGAATTGTCAACATATCCAGTAGATACCAAAGTTGATAACTCAATAAAGTTAATACCCCCATTTGGTGTTAACTTCGTTTCGTTGTTTAGTGCCCAATCTTTCGCTTTAGAAACAATCAATTGAACTTGAGTATTATAAGCTTTTTGTTTTGAACTATTAATTACTGAAATTACAGATATTGTCGCAATAGTTAAAACAATGCTCATTATAACTACGGAGCCTAACAACTCCATTAATGTAAATCCTTTTTTCATATTTTTCTCTCTACTCTCTACTAAAATAATACAACAAAAATAGCAACTAGGTAATAGTTGCTTACTTTTGACTTTCAAATAATGGTCTATAACTTTCTTTAATGGTACTTAAAGCATCTGAACTTATATTTCCATTTTGAACTATATCTTTAGGAACACCAACAACAAGATTAACTGGTTTGCCATCTTTAAATTCATACAAACTTGGCGTAACGAGTGTGTTGTCATCTAAGTATTGTGCATATGTTTCTAGCTTTTTGTATACTATTTGCATATCAGCATCAGTTGTGTTTTTTAAATACTTTGAATCGCCAATATTAACAGAATATACTTTTATTTTATATTCTTTTGCTAAATCTGAGACTTGTTCTAAACAAGCAGCTCCTAATGCACCATCTTTAATATAGAAAAAAATTAAGCCACTATTATTAGCAACATTTGCTAATTCAGTTGCATCTGTTACTTGAACAACATAATCAATTGTACTTTCAGTACTTGTTGACTGTGCACTATTATTATTTGTAAGTGAACATCCAGCTAACACTAAAGTTAAAGCAAGTGCAGTTAAAATTATTTTTACTTTTTTCATTATTTACCTCTTCTTATCTTTGTTTACTCTACATAATCCATTATATACGCAATTATAAATTTTGCAATGTTATAATTTATATCTATTTATTTAAATCAGTAAAATAAGAACGATATAATTCTTTTAATTGCTTTTTGTTATCATCTGTTGGATTATCGAAATCCATTTGAGTACTTATACCAAAAACTCTATTTACAATTTTTCCATCTTTTATTTCATAAAAATCTGGTGTTGTTACTGATCCATCACCATTATAATTTGTTATGCCTGATGATATTTTGCTAAGTACATATTGAATATTAGTATCTGTCGAATTTTTGTTAAAATTTGAAGATTTAACACAATAAACTTTAGTATTATATTCATTACCTAAGCTTTTTAATTGTTCTAATAATGCTTTATCAATAGAACCATATGGTGAATAAAATATTACTATTCCCTTTGTATCAAATATTGTTTTTAATGTGTTAAAATCTATCACTTCTTCAAGATTACCTTCTAATTTATATTCAGTAGCTTCAGTCGATTCTGTAGTTGATGAAGTTGAATTGCTATTCCCAGAAAAAGAACATCCTGCTAAAGTTAATGTTAAGATTAATGCAATTAATAATAATTTTATTTTTTTCATATTTTCTCCTATTCACTAATATACGAAATTGTTGCTTTGCCATTGCCACTATGATTTCCATCTTGACGTTCAATTTGAATAATATTGGTACCTAATGATGATGCCCCGCCAATACCACCAGTTCCATAACTTGTTTTTGTCACTTTACCTGTGCATGTTGATTCGCAATCATATGTTACTGTAGTACAGTTATTATTCGCATCACATACTTGTTTGTTACATGGCTTTGTACAAGAATAAGTTTCTTCAGCTTCATATGTACAACTTCCTGTACTACCGCCACCACCGCCATTGATACCATCTCCAGCAGCTGAACCACAATTGGCTTGCTTTGATGCACCATTACCACTGCCAATTCCTCCGGCACCACCAACTGTAGATCCTGTTGCACCGCCACCAGCAGCTGTTAAAATAGTAACACCATTTTTATTAATAGTTGATGCTCCACCACCAGATGCTCCATTTGCTCCAGCAACACCTCCACCATTATATCCTGCTGTTGTGCCTACTTTTAGCTTAATTATATCACCTATATTTAGTTTAGCTGATGCAGAAATATATCCACCAAGTCCACCATTATTACCACCTTGTGCACCATATCCGTCTAACTTATAAGTTCCAGCAACAACAATGGTATAAGTACACTCACCTGTTGTACAATTAAATTCCGTTGGTGTTATAACAACTGTTAATGTTAATGTTGATGTATTATTTGATGAATCTTTAGCAGTATATTTAATATCATAATAACCAGGTTTTGATGTATCAACATTACCAGATTTTGTATATGTAAGTGTATTACTACAATTATTTACTTTTGTATCTGTCATGGTTATTCCACAACTATCATCTGTTATAGTAGCATCTGGTAAATTATATGTATTACCTTGAACAATATATACCTTATGATTTTTAGAATAATCATTTATATTGGTTGTAGCATTATTAGAATGATTAATTGTTATTGTTGGCCCTATTTTATCAACTACTTTTACTTTATAAGAATCACTATATGTTGTATCAAAATCAGCATCATAAGTATTATAAAACACTTCATACTCATCACCAATAGTACTAGTATCAATACTTGTTACTACGTTATTATTTTTCTTAATAATAGGATCACTTGCTACTAATGATTTACCATTTTTATTAGTAATAATTATTTTAGTTGGAAATGAATATACACTATTAACCTCTACCTCTTCATTTTTATTTGTATAATCAAAAGTTGGCTTATAATTTTGCTTTAAGTCTTCACAAATTAAATCATTATATTCATATTTATAATTATTATTTGCTAAACTGATAGTAATGCAGCCATTCATTGTTTTATTAGTATATGGATTAACTAAATCATCACTTTTTAAATAATTATCATTAATTAAAGTACTAAGTTCAATAAATGTTACGCCATTATCTTTAGGTAATTTATTTGTATTATTTTCAATCCACTTTTTTGCTTCATCAATAATTAGTTCTATCTTAGTTTGATATATCTTTTTTCTTTCAACATTTACTGAATTATTATATGTTTGAAGAATAGCAAAAAAGATGATAACTATTATTATCACTGCTCCTGCTATTTTAAATAGATTTTTTTTATTTTTAATCATATGTACCATACAAGTTAATTATAGTTTTATTTGTAGTTTTAGTCAACAAAGCAAAAAGGCCCTTAGGCCTTTTTAATTGATAGTTCAACGATACTACCATTCATATCAAATTCTTCACTGATATTTTCTTTTTTAACTAATTCATCAGATAATGTTTCATTCTTGATAAACTCAGCATATTGCTTAATAGTTTTATCTACTTTTTCATCACCATTATAATAAGTAGTGATATGATCAGTGATAACTAAATCGGCATCTTTACGTAGTGATTGAACTTTACGTACTATCTCACGTGCAATACCTTCTAGAATTAAATCTTCTGTTAATTCAGTATTTAATATTACAAATACTTTAGAATCAGAGGCACTACAGAAACCTTCTTTAACATGGATTTTTATATCAACCATGTCTTTATTAATTTCTAGTTTTTTGCCATCAAAATCTTTAACAATAGAACCTTCTTCTAACTCAGTTATTTCATCATGAGTTAATGTTTGAAGCAAAGTAGCGAAATCTTTAATCTTTGGACCAAATGTCTTACCTACTTCACGATAGTTTGGTTTAACTTCAAAGTTCATATATGCACTCATATTATTGATGAAATTAATCTCTTTAACATTTAATTCTTCTTTGATAATTGAATCAAACTTTTTAATATATTTTTCGTTCTTCTTATCTAATAACATCTCAGATAATGGTTGACGAACTTTAATTCTAACATCATCACGAGCAAATCTACCTAATGAGCATATATCTCTTACTAAATCCATATCATGTTCTAATTTTTCATCAATTAGTTTTTCATCATATAATGGGAAGTCAGCTAAATGAACAGATTTTTCACCAGTTAAATCTTGGTATATTTCTTCTGTTACAAATGGTGTTATTGGTGCCATTATTAAAACAAATTTCAATAATGCTTCATATGTCGTTTGATATACAGCTTTCTTAGAAGTAGTAAGTTCACTCTCCCAGAATCTTCTTCTGTTAGAACGAATATACCAATTAGATAAATCATTATTTAGAAAATCAACACACTTACTAACGACATCGGTTAAATTATAATCTTCATAAGCTGCTGTTGTATCTCTAACTAATTTATTTAACTTTGATAATAACCATTTATCGGTTGAATCTAAATCCTTATATTCAACATGATATTTTCTTGGATCAATATGATCGGCATTAGCATACATTTCAAAGAATGAATATGTATTTTTTAATGTACTAATATATTTAGAATATACTTCTTTTAATCCTTCCGTATCAAACTTAATTGGAGTCCATACTGGAGAAACATAAGGCATATAAAATCTAATTGTATCAGCGCCATATTCTTTGATAGTACTAAATGGTTCAACGACATTGCCTTTTGACTTATGCATCTTCTCACCATTAGCGGCGAGAAGTAAGTCGTTAACTAAAACATTACGATAAGGAGCAACTCCTTTTACGAATGTTGATATAACAAGTAATGAATAGAACCATCCACGTGTTTGATCTACTCCTTCAGCAATAAAATCAGCTGGAAATTGTGAATCAAATATTTCTTTGTTTTCAAATGGATAATGATATTGAGCGAATGGCATAGATCCAGAATCAAACCAGCAATCGATAACATCTGGAACACGATGCATATGTCCACCACACTTAGGACATTTAATTGTAATATCATCGACATATGGTCTATGTAAATCAATTGACATATCTAAATGCTGTTCTGCTTTTTCAATTAATTCTTTTCTTGAACCAAGCATCTCCTTATAACCACAATCACAAGTCCACATAGGAAGTGGTGTTCCCCAATAACGTTGACGTGATATTGCCCAATCAACCATATTATCTAGCCAGTTAGCGAAACGCTTTTCACCAACATAAGCTGGATGCCAATTAACTGTTTTATTATTTTCAATTATTTGATCTTTTAATTTAGTTGTTGCAATATACCAACTAGATTTAGCATAGTATAAAAGTGGTGTATGACATCTCCAACAGAATGGATAGTCATGGACTAATTTAACTTTCTTAAATAATTTATCATTTTCTTTTAAATATTTAATAACATCTAAATCACAATCAAAGACAAATTTACCTTTCCAAGGTCCTTCAGTATATTTACCATCTAAGCCAACGGGATTTAAAACTGGTAAATTATATTTCTTGCCAACATTATAATCGTCAGCACCAAATGCTGGAGCAAGATGGACAATACCTGTACCATCTTCCATAGTTACATAAGTATCGCATGTAACATAGAAAGCATCTTTCTTTGGTTTAATAAATGGCATTAATTGTTCATATTTAGTAAATTCCAAATCTTTGCCAAGGTATGTTTCTAATACTTTAAAATCATCGCCTAATACTTGATGAGCTAATTTTTTAGCTAAGATAAATTTATAACCTTTAGACTCTACTTTAATATATTCTTCATTTGGATTAACACAAAGTGCGACATTAGCGATTAATGTCCAAGGAGTAGTAGTCCATACTAAGAAGTAAACATCTTCATCAACCTTTTTCATAGGGATTATAACTGAGTTAACAGTAACTGATTCATAGCCTTGAGCTACTTCATGTGAAGCTAATCCAGTTCCACAGTGAGGACAATATGGCATAACTTTATGTCCTTCATAGAAATAACCATCATCAAAGATTTTCTTTAATATCCACCATTCTGTTTCAATATAATTATTATCATATGTTACATATGGATTTTGCATATCAATTAATTGACCCATTTGTTTAGTTAGATTATCAAAAGCATCTTTATTCTCTAAAACAGATTCTTTGCATTGTTGATTAAATGCTTCAATACCATACTTTTCAATATCTGGTTTACCATTGAATCCTAGTTTTCTTTCAACACCAATTTCAACGGGAAGTCCATGAGTATCCCATCCAATCTTACGATATACTTGATATCCTTGCATTGTCTTATATTTACAGAAAGCATCTTTAAGTTCTTTTGCTAGCATATGATGAATACCAGGCATACCATTAGCGGTTGCTGGTCCATCATAAAAGACAAACTTTTTACCATTCTTACGATGTTCAATAGTTTGCTCTAAAAGATCTTCATCTTCCCATTCTTTGACGAATGTTGCTTCTACTTCTGATGTTGTTCCTTTTTTTAATTCTTTAAACATATATCCTCCTACAAAAAAAATCACATCCTATATAAGGACGTGATTTACGTGTTACCACCTTAATTTATGTCTTGCGACACCTCAAACATTTAACGCATGTATACGATTAACATCCAAAGTGATTTGAATATATTTATCTTTATCTCTTTACACCTACCGAGATTCTCTAAAAAGATGCTTATATTCCGTCTTTTTCATCTGTTATAAATCTATATGATCAATATCCTCTATTACCTCTAATTGTGCTTCCACAATAGCTTTTAATCTATGTTTGAATACTTTAATATTTCTTCTTAGCATATCGGCTTCATCATTAGTCTTTTCAGCACGCAATAGTGCTTCATTAACTATACGATCTGCATCTTTCTTAGCATTAGAAACAATCATTTCTTTTTCAAGACGTGCTGATTCTTTTATCTCGTCTGATGCTTTTTGAGCGATATAAAGAGTACTATCAATATTAGGATTATTACTACCCTTTAAGATATTGATTTGATCCTGTAATTTTTGGTTAGCTAGTTCTAGACTAGTTATTTTTTTGTCTTTTTCTTTCAAGGCTGAAATCATAGATTCGACTTCGACAATAACTTTATCTAAAAATTCATTAACTTCTTTAGGATCATAGCCCTGAACTGTTCTATCGAACCTTTCCATAAATTCACCCCGAATTTTGGCTACAAGCGATATTGTAGCACATCACTTTAACTTACGCAAGAATTACCATTCAGTATTGATATCATCATTATTATGGATATCTTTACCTTGAGTCTCATCAGTAATCTTACCTTGGACATTTACATTATTAGGTGTGCATAAGAATATGCCACCACCTATTTTTTGTAATTCTCCACCCATTGCATATATTGCACCGCTTAAAAAGTCTACAATACGCTTAGCTTGATCAGATGTTACTCTCTTCAAGTTAACAACAACAGTATTTCTTCCTTTTAGAAAATCAACAATTTGTTGAGATTCAGAGAAAGCACGTGGTTCTAGCAAAATCATTTTACTAGTACCATCTTCATCTAATGCTTCTGTTGGAGTAGCATTATAATATTCATTGCTGACATCCTTATCACTCATTGGATTGTCATCTTCACCATTAATCCATTTTTTTAAATTTAAAGCCATATTAGCCTCCTATTATTCTATAAAACATTCTATCATAAATTGGCATTAACCGGCAACATATAATATATTCGTTCCACCAAATGTACATTTCTTACTTGCTGAATCAAATGTACCTAATGGAGATGTTTTATTCGTTGCATAATCATATTTATAACAACCGCCAGCATTTGATACATAAGAATACTTTGCTGTATGTGCAGTATCAAACAAAACTAATGTTGTATTATTATAAACATCATATGTTAATCTCTTGTTATCATAAATTATAACAACATAGATATTACCATTATATGTACCTTTTGTAGTAAGATCTTTAATATCACTTGGAATATATCCACCACTAATTAAAGTAGCTAGTGATACTTGAACGGCATTGAAACTTGTATTATCTCCTGGAACAGAATTAATATTATCAGTAGCCCAACTCATTGCTCCAGTCTGAATGTTTTTTAGTTGTACTTGATTTAATTGAGAAGTACTTTTACTTATTAGTGTCGTTGCTACTGGAACAACAATAGTTGTTAAAATAGCAAGAATAACGATAACTCCCAATAATTCTATTAATGTAAATCCTTTTTTCATAAGTACCTACTTTCATTACAATTATATATTAAATATGTTTTGTTTACAAGTTATTTAGATTTAGGAAGAACTGTTAATACACCATTATTTTCAAATGATAATGATTTATAAAATTTTAAGAAATCTGAGTATGATGAATCTTTTGTTTTTTGCAAAAATTGTGGATCAAATTCACCAATTCTATCATATGAAAGCATAATCAGATTAATCAATTCACTATTATTATCACTAGATTTAATAATACTGTTAATTGTATCTTGACGGTATAAATCGTACATTTCTTCATTACTGTTAAGATTATTAATCTTTCTCTTTATTTCATCAATGAACTTTTTTTCATTATCAGTATTAGCTGAAAAAGTAAACATTTCATAATCGTCACATTGATAACATTCACCATTTAATTCCTTATTAATAATCTTAGAATCAATTAATTCTTGTGAATATCCATATAATCTATTAACTAATAAATCTCTAATATAACTAAAATAGTACCCAGTTAAAGTCCCTTTTTGATATTCTTTTGGTATTTTAACTTTAAAAAGACAATAGGATTTAGGAACATTAATAAAAACTTCAATACTATCTTTTTTAATGTTTAATTCTTCTGGCTCATCATGCTTTTTAGCATCTATTTTATAATTGTGACGCTCTTTTTTTGATTGATTTTCATTAATTATTTTCAAAATATTTTCATGATCAACATCACCCGCAACAAAGAAAGCCATATTTTGAGGATTATAAAACGTTTTAAAGCATTCTTCTAACTCTTTTTTAGAAATGCTTTTTATATCATCTGGACTACCAATTATACAATCAATAGTAGGATATGTTTTTAACAACATATAATCAATATGGCGAGCGATAATACGGCCATTTCTATTTGCGCCCATTCTTTGCTCTGATAAAATAATACCCTTTTCTTTTTCAACATTTTCTTCAGTTAAATAAAGATTGTCAACCATATTTAAAAGATAATTAATATTCTCTTTTTGGTATTTACGCGCTTCAAACAAAAACATTGTTTTATTATTATATGTATAGGCATTATTATAAAGAGCATGCTTGCCAAAATATAAATCCGCATTTGTACCATCTGGCATTTCAAACATTTTGTGTTCTAAAAAATGAGCGATTCCTAAATGATGCTTCTTATATTTTTTACCATTATATGGAACAAATTCAGAAAAATAATCACCAAATCTTGTATAATAATAACAAGAATAGTTGTCACTATTATGATTAGGTATTGTATACACAGTTAAACCATTATCTAAAACATCTTTATAATAGTACATATTAAGTACTGGTATATTTATCTTACTCATTTTTACTTCCCTTAGAAATATAAACACTATCAAAGTGCATTTTCTTAGCTAATTTTACTATATCAGTTACTTTAACTTTCTTATACGATTTAATTAATTCATCTGGCATTGCAAAATGATAATACAAATTATTCCTTAGATAATTTATAGAAGGACTTTTATATTGCATACCATCCTCAACATAATCACAAATTATTTTGATTTTTTCATCAATTTCATCTTGTTGAATTTCGCCGTTTTTAATATCTTCTATTGTTTGATTAGCAAGTTTTTTCAATTGTTTGATGTTATTAACACTAGTTGTCGAAAGAATAGAAAGTGTATGTGATAAGTCAGCATAATCACATCCAATAGCATAGCATAAACTATGCTTTTCTCTTATTGTTTGAAATAATCTACCACTAGGAGAGGTTAAAATCTGTTCTAAAACAGGTGCAACAAATTGCTCTTCATAAAAGCTTAAATCATCAAATGTATAAAATAATCTAACATAACTATCTGTACCTTTATTAGTAGTAACAAGATGTCTTTCTTTACTACGTTTTTCTACAATATTATATGAATTGATTTCATAACTATCCATACAAGGAAAATCAACATCTTTAAAAGTATGGTAAACTTCATCACAATCTACATCGCCACAAACATAAACGTTTAAGAAACTTTTTTGCATTAATTTTTTATAGTAATCACTAATTTTTTCTGGTGTTAATGATGTATATTCCTTTATTGTTGGAACATGTGAAATAAAATTATTTTGCATAAAATATTTCGATGAGCGATAATCAACCTGCTTTTGAATATTAGAAAGCCAATTTTTATGGTTTATTATAATACTATTTTTAACATCATTAAAATATAGTCTAGATAATTTAGTATCTAAAACTATTGGATGCAAAATAGCATCTTGAATAAATAAAATAGAATTTTTAAAATTATCTTGAGTACTATATTCTTTATTAATAATATTTAAATTAAAACCATAAAAAATATTATTCTTTTCATAAGTAATTTTTCTACTTAAATCAAGTCCATATAATTTAATAAACTCTTTCTCATAATCTGCTGTTTTGGGATATTTTAATGTACCGCGAGAAGTAATTGCACTTAAAAAAGCAAAATAAGCATTATCTTCTTCTTTATAAGGTTTTACAAACTCAAAAACTACATTAGTTGTTTTAAACTTATGTAGTGGTATGACATATAAGTCATAATTATTTAAATGATATTTTTTATAATCCATAACTATAAAGATTCTAAGGCTAACTCAATCATTTGATCAAGCCCTTTTTCCCTTTCTTCACTAGTTAATTCCCCTTTTTTAACAAAACTATCTGATACTGTTAACAAGATAGCACACTCTCTATTAAAATGTTTAGCATTAGCAGCAAGTGCAAATGATTCCATTTCTACTCCTAAGCATTTATGATTATCTCTTAACATATCAATACTAATATTATCACTATAGAAAGCATCAGAATTATATATTGTTCCAATATGTAAATTTACATTTCTTTCTTCTGCTTTACTCTTTATTGTATCAATCATATCATTACTAGGATCAATTATACTTCCCATTGTATCATCTAGTAATAAAGCATATGTTGAATGAGAAAATACTCTATCAACCAATATAATATCATTAAGATTTAAATCTTCTGTATATGCTCCGCATGTTCCAATACGAATAATCTTTTGAACATCATAGAATTTATATAATTCGTATGAATATATTCCCATACTTGGATTGCCCATACCACTAGCCATAACAGTAACTTTTTTACCATTATATTCACCAGTGTATGCAAGCATACTTCTAATTTCATTTACTAATTTATAGTTTGTTAAATACTTCTCTGCAATATATTTTGCACGAAGTGGATCTCCTGGCATTAATACAATAGGCGCAATATCACCTATTTCACTACTAATATGTGGTGTCATATATATCTCCCCTTTTATTAAGTCCATTATACAATAAAAAAGTTAACATTTGTTAACTTTTTATGTTTTGTTATGCTGTTCTTACCCACATATAGACAGCATAGTATGGTGGCATATTGTTATGAGGCTGTCCCGCAGATACTCCCCATGAATCTAATGCCCCATACATCCACCCATTTGCATTCCATGATTCATTAGTAAGACTTACCATTGCTGTACCACCTCTATAATTATGCCATACTACACTTCCTGGAAGTTCATATAATGAAAGTGTATGTGAAGATTCTCCTCCTGTTGCACCTAATGCATAACTGCTTCCTGCACCAAGTAAGAATCTATCATAAATTTTAGTCCAAGAGCCACCAAACAATGAAGCAGGATTTTCTCCACCTCTTGTTATATAAAATGATCCTACTGGATGTTGGTTAGCAATTTGTGATGCTTGTGTATTATTTGTATTTATAATACTGCTTATTTGCGAAGCTTGTGTATTGTTAACTGACTGTATTGAAGATATTTGAGATGTCTGCGTATCATTGGTACTTTTAGCTGTTGATATGTTGGCATTTTGTATAGCATCAACTGACTTTAAGCTAGCTATCTCACTTGCTTGCGTTGCATTGACACTTTGTAAATCTTTTATTTGTGAACTTTGTGTATTAGTAAGTGTTATTAAATCAGCTACTTGTTTTTGCAGTGTCGTAACCGTATTTTGATTATCCATCATAGTTACAACTTCACTACAATTAGTTTGTTCAGCTAATTTTTGAATACATTCATTTGTCTTTCCTTCTCCAGAATTATATACTGCAACTCCAGACATATCGCCTGTTTTGTAGGCACAATATTTGCCATTATCTAATAAAAGAAATTGAGAGCCATCTGATTCAGTAAAAAATCTGCCTTTCCAATTAGTTGTATTAGCCTCTGTTGTTAAATCAGAGTCAACTTCATTACCAGATTGATCTACTAGTTTTATTTTCCCTTGAGTGACATTATAAAGATTAACCTTGCCATCAGCATCGCCACTCCAATCTATTTTGTTCTTATCCTTTGAATCAATTAATATAGTTTCAGCATTTTCTTTTATTGATTTCATTGTATTATTGTCAGTTAAATCACCATGAACTTCACTATTTAACTTATTAATTGAAAAAGATGATTGAATTAAAGTTATTAAAGTCAATACGACTATTGTTATTATAATTATAAATGCCGGGTATAATAATGATGCGATTGCAAATCCTTTATCATTTACTGATAAAATCTGTACCCCCCCCCCGGCATTTCTTTTGTCCATTTTACTTTCTCTCATACAATTTACCTCTACTCTATTTTCATTATACAACAAAAAAAGTTAAGAAACTTAACTTTTTATATTTATGCTGTCCTTCTCCACATATATACGGTTACATATGGTTGAACATTATTATGATATGTGCTACTTCCAGTATAAGAAGTATTAGAATAATCACTTTGAACTCCTACTGCCCAAACACAAGTATCAGACATACTAGAATAACTATTGGTAAAAGTTTGTGTTGCCCATCCTGCACTATATGGATTAACACTAGTATTTAAATAATAAACAAGATTTAAATCACCCTGAGCAACAATATATCCAGTTTTATAATTGCAATCCATATATAAACCAATATAATTATGACTATGTGATGCAATTTCACTTGTTGATAATCTGTGAGTATATTCACCACCTGTTTGTCCAGCAGAAAATGAATATCCTGCATTTGATCCAACACCGACTAAAGTTCTACCTCCAGCATATGCAACCCATGTAGATCCACTATAAGTATTGCTTGGATCAGTTGATGATGTTGTTATATAAATACTGCCTACTGGATGTGCCTTTAAAAAATTTTTAACAAATGTGTTATCATTTTGTAAATTACTTATACTTGTATTTTGATTATTATTAGTAGTAACTAAAGCATTTAATTGAGAATCTATACTTTTCAATTTTGTATTCTGAATATCACTACTACTTTGTAATGTATTTAAATCAGTTGATAAATTATCTAATTCGCTTTTTAAATCTTTTAAAGTATTGGAAGAAGTTGCTTCAGTTAATTTTATATAATCGCTTGAAGCACTTATATTAGATTCGTTTTGGATTTCTGAATTACTCAAATGTGCTTTATCATTATTTTTTTTAATATCTTTTAAATAACTATTTTGCATTATTGATTGTATCAATAGCAACTGAATGGAAAAAGCAACGACAATTATAATCATGATTGTAATGTTTTTTTTATTAAGTGTTCTCATGCAGTTCTTCTCCACATATATACTGCAACATATGGTTGAACATTATTATGGTATCCATTACTTCCAGTATATGTACCCATTTCATAATCTCCACTACGACCTATTTGCCAATTGCAAGTATCTGTTCTACTACCATATGAGCTTGTCCATGTGCCCGTACTCCAAGCTCCTACCATTGAACCATCAGATGGATTAATTAGATAATAAACAAGGTTGTGATCGCCCTGAGAAACAAGAAGGCCAGAGTGATATCTACAATCTATAGAAAAGCCTGTCAGTGAGTGTGAATGAGATGGCATTTCAGATAAAGTTATTTGATGTGTATATTCACCACCTGTTTGTCCAGCAGAGAAACTCCATGATGTACCATTTGAATCACTATTAGTCCCAGCACCAACTAAAACTCTACCTTGTCCATATGCTACCCATGTCCCACCATATGTGCTTCCAGGATTAGTTGATGTTAATGAGACGTATATAGTGCCTACGGGATTAGCTTTTAAGAAATTTTTGGCAGTTGTATTATCAGTCTGTAAATTACTAATATTAGTATTTTGAGTTGTATTAACATCAGTTATTCCTTTTATTTTATCATTTAATGCTGTTATTTGATTATCCTTTGCAGTATTTGCATTTTTTAATGATGCTACTTCACTTTTTAATTGATTAACTTGTTTTTGAAGTTCTGAAACAGTGCTACCATTATCCATCATAGTAATGACTGCATTACAATCAGTTTCTGTCTTTAACTTTTCAACACAATTATTAGTATCCCCTTCACCTAAATTGTATACCGCTACTCCTGACATAGTACTTGTTTTATAAGCACAATATTTGCCATTACTAATCATTAGATATTGATCTCCATTTGATTTTGTAAATATTTTGCCTAACCATTTATCTGTGTTTTCTCCATCATTTAAAGTTAAATAGACTTTATCTCCTTTATCATTTAAATAATATATTTTACCATCTGTTGCTGTATATACTTTTGTATCATTTTTTATCTCTTTTAGAACTGATTCTGTATTATTTTGTAATGACTTCATTGTATTATTATCTGTTAAATCACCTTGAACTTCTGAATTTAATTTATTTATTGAAAATGATGATTGTATTAATGTTATTAATGTTAATACTATTACCAATATTATTATTATAAATGTTGGATACAACAATGATGAAATGGCAAACCCTTTTTTATTTAAAATATTATTCATATTACATACCCTACCTATTGTAATTATACAACAAAAAATAAGTGATTGTATCACTTATTCATTGCTCTCTGCTTCATTTTTATTGTTGCGCATATTGATTGTTGCTTCATTAACTGCATCATCAATAGTTTTTATACCATCCGGTATCATACTATAACCAGTTGCAGCACCAAATCCGTGTGCTAGAGATTTCATTTCTTTATTTATTTTCTTAACATAACTTGTTACATCTTTTTCTTCATATCCTATTAAATAAATAAGAAATTCATTACCAGATGTTCTAATTAAATCACTATTATCTATTTGTGTCTTAATTAAAATACTAGCAGCTTCTTTAATAACATTATCGCCCTCTTGATGGCCATAATTATCATTAATGTATGCAACATTATTAAGATCAACAACAACAACAGCTTTTGGATATATACCATCGTTATCCCAATCATCAATATGTTCATTTAAATAGTTACGATTCTTTAATGATGTAAGCATATCAATATATCTTAATTTGTTATTCTTTTCATCCTTTGTTAAACTCTTAATACGATTGTGGATGGCACGATATGCTAAATAAACAACAAACATACCAACAATAACCGCACCAATAACAGTTAATATATTAATTAAGATATTATTGCCACTCTTAACTGTTAATAATTCAGCATATGAATTGTTAACATATTCTTTTTCATTAATAAATGATAGATAGAAACTAAAGAATTTTTCAAATACTTTATTAGCATCAATATTTCTTACTACAAAGCGATAGCCATCACTTAATTTCATAGTATAAACAACATGTGTATTTTCTAATCCATTATGTAGATAGTAATCATAATTCATACTATCTATTGCAATTACTGAATCTGATTTAGCATTTTTAACTAAATCACTCATATTATTAAATTCTTTAGTAGTAACTCCATTATCTTTAAGATATTGATTAATCTTAGAATCTTTTATGGCAAGAACATTAATACTTGTTAATGAATTAACTGAATTAATAACTGATTTGTTATCTAATCCAGATATTATTAACATCTTATTTGTTGATGGTGCAATAGTTCTATAAACATCAAGATTATAATCTTTAAAATATGTTGTGTCATAGAAGAAATCAAGATTGTTGTTATTCAAATTATCGTACAAATTATTTAAAGAACTAAATGATTTACATTCAATTTTAATTCCAGCAACATCTTTTAAGTCATGTAGTATATCCATATTGATACCACTTAGATTATTACCCGAAACATCATATGGATAATTTGCTACATAACCATAAGTATATGTTTTACTCTTTAATGTCGATTGATCTTTTGTCGAGACATTAGTGATAGCAAAATAATCACTTACTAAATAAGTATTAAACTTTGTTTTAAAATTATCTTTGGCCCATTTAGCATAATACTTTTTAATAATGACATTTAATTCATTAACATCACCTAGTGTTAAAACATAATTTTGTTTTAATTCACTAATATGATAAACGATATTAAACTCACCATTGGATAAAGTTTTAGCTAAATATTGTAATCTAGGTACAGCCATCATCGTAATGGCACCACTGCCTAGATCAGAGACTAAAGCATCAACATTATCATATTCCTTAAAAGTAACATTGCTAGTTGCTTTCAAAGCGCTTGATACTTTATCTAAACTGCCACTAATAATACCAATTGAAGCATTACTAATTTCGTCAGTACCACTATATTTAATAGTATCTTTTGATACTAAAACATAATCATCTTGATAGATTAGAATGTCGTTTGTATCAATAGTATCTTTTACAGTGAAAGCATATTTAGATTTTAATTCAGCACCAGCTGTATATGGTATTTTGTTAAAAGTTAAATTAGTATCTTTTTCTAAATCGCTAATAAAATCTAATATAACTCCATTACCTTCGTAATTAAGAACTGGAATAGAAGTAATAATAGACATATCTTGTAGATTCTTTTTATTATTTTCTATCCATTCTTTTTCGGACATTGTTAATGTTGTTGAACTATCTTGCCTACCATAATAACGATAAACAAAATATCCTGCTCCTAAAAGCAAAACAAGTGCAATAACAATGCCAATTATCTTTTTTTTCATTCAGTAGTCACACTACTTTCCACAGGATTATTCTTGTTGAAACTAAAGTCTGTATCACCACGATGACGATATGCAACAACTGGATAGTCAGTGCTATCAGCATTGTCTTTGCAAGTAAAATATACTTGAATATCAAAGTACTTTAATTGATTTTCACTTAATTTGGCAACTATCTTATTTGCTAATCCTTTGGCAGTATCAAGTGATGTTTTATCATTAACATCGATAGTAAAATTTAATATACGTGTTTCTTGCTTATACTCAACACTTTTTACACTAGAATCAGATGAAATATCACTCTTGATATCCGTTATAGTTGTATCACTGGGAAGAACAGCGCTAAGTCCATTTAGACGATCTCCATAAACACTAACACCTAAACGTGGTAGTGAAACAACAAGTACGGCTATTGCAAATATCACAATAACAATAACGGCCATCCAAATTGGCGTGATTCTTTTAAATCTTTTTAATTTGTTTTTCATATCTATCTCCTATTAGATTATACTATATAATTTTTGTGAGTTCAATTTTGTTTATCTAATTCTTCTTTTAATAGATCATTAACTAATTTAGGATTAGCTTGACCCTTAGTTTCTTTCATAATTTGACCCATTAAGTATTTAATGGCTCTATCTTTACCAGCCTTATAGTCAGTAACACTTGCTGGATTATCCGCAATAATCTTTTTAACTATTTCGGTTAATGCACTAGTATCACTAATCTGTTCCATACCAAGATCTTTCATAATCTCAGTTGGATCTTCATCTTTACTTAACATAATTGGCAGTACTTCTTTTGTCTGTTTGCTACTTAATTTCCCACTGCTAATTAAATTAACTAATGTTATAAAGTGTGTTGCATCAAGGTTTAATTCATCAATAGTTATATGATTCTTATTTAAATAAGATAGAATATCACCAGTAAGTAAATTAACGGCTGTAACAACATCTACTTTATCTTCAATGGAAGATAAGAATTTAGATAAGTCGATATTGCTAATCATAGTTGCAATATTATTTTGATTAATACCTAATTTATCATAACGTATCCTAAGTTCAGCTGGAAGGATTGGCATATTATTTTGCTCATCATTAATCCATTCATCAGGAATATTCACATATGGAATATCTGGTTCTGGGAAGTAACGATAATCATTGCCTGTTTCCTTAACACGCATTAATATTGTTTTACCAGTCTTATCATCAAAACGTAGTGTTTCAGGTGTTACCTTATCTCCACTAGTTAGAATGTCTCTTTGTCTTTCCATTTCATATCTTAAGGCATTACCGACACCAGCAACTGAACCAATGTTTTTAATTTCACATCTAGTACCTAAAGTATCACTAGATTCAGGCGCTAATGAGATGTTTGTATCACAACGCATACTACCTTCTTCAATCTTGACATCAGAGATACCAAGATATAGAAGTGTTTCACGTAATGTTTCAACGTATGCTACTGCTTCTTCTGGTGAATGTATATCTGGTTTTGATACTATTTCAATTAACGGTACTCCAGCACGATTGTAATTTAAATACGTACCTTCTAGAGTATGAATGCTTTTACAAGTATCTTCTTCGATGTGTATTCTTTCAATACCAATCTTCTTCTTTTCACCATTAACTTTTATTTCTAAGAATCCATCATGACCAATAGGCGTATCTTGTTCTGTAATCTGATAACCTTTTGGTAAATCAGGGTAGAAATAATTCTTACGATCAAAATGCATGTGTTGATTAATAGAACAATTACATGCAAGAGCAGCTCTTAAAGCTAGATGAATAACACCTAGATTTAATTTAGGAAGTGTTCCAGGATAACCTAGATCACGAATATCGACAAATGTATTTGGTTCATTGGAGTAAGCATTTTGAGCGGTAGAAAATACTTTTGCATTACTTTTAAGTTCAACGTGTACTTCAATACCAATTGTTGGAACAAGTTTTTCCATCTTACTTACCTCCTCTTGGATTTAAATCTAATTTTAAATCTGATTCAATAAATGAACCTAATTGATAAATTTGATCTTCTCTAAAATAATTGCCAATGATATGCATTCCAATAGGCATATTTTCACTATTAAAGCCTACTGGTAAACTCATACCAGGTAGTCCTGCCATATTTACAGGTATAGTTAATAAATCATCATAGAATGACTTTAAAGCATCATCTGATTTAGTACCTAAGTCATAGGCAACATTAGTGTTAGTAGGACCAATTATTAAATCATATTTAGTAAATACTTTCTTAAATTCATTAGTTAAAGCTTCTCTAACTTTTAATGCTTTTCTAAAATAGATATTGGCATTTTCACCACTTAAGACATATGATCCAATCATAATACGACGTTTAACTTCTCTACCAAAGCCTTCACTACGACTATTGCAGTATAGTGAATCAATATCAGTATAATCTTTCGCAATATGACCATATTTAATACCATCATAACGTGCTAAATTACTGCTTGCTTCACCTAGTGCAACAACCTGATAAAGTGGAATAGAATATTCTAAATATGGAATATCAATATAATCAACTGTACAACCAGCTTTTTTAATTTTAGCAATAATATCTTTAATATTATTTTTTACTTCTGCATCAATTGCATCACTCATGTAATAATTTGGTACAGCAATCTTTAAATCCTTAATATCTTTACCAATAAGACTAGTAAAATCAGGAACATCTTTCTTACTTGATGTTTGATCATTTTCGTCATAACCGGCGATAGCGTTTAGCATAATGGCATTATCTTCGACATTCTTAGTCATTGTACCTATTTGATCCAATGATGAACCAAAAGCGATTAATCCATAACGTGATACTCTACCATATGTAGGTTTTAATCCAACAAGTCCACAGAATGAGCTTGGCTGTCTTACTGAACCACCAGTATCTGATCCTAAGGCACATGCTACTTCACGAGATGATACAGATGCAGCTGAACCACTAGAAGATCCTCCAGGAACTTTTTTCATATTCCAAGGATTCTTTGTAATCTTAAAATAACTTGTTTCGCCAGTAGAACCCATGGCAAATTCATCCATGTTCGTTTTACCGATAATAATCATATGTTTATCTTTTAATTTTTTAATAACTGTCGCATCATATACTGGTATAAAATTATCAAGCATATGAGAAGCACATGTTGTTAATAAATCTTTCGTACAAATATTATCTTTAATAGCAACAGGGATACCAAAAAGCAAGTTATCCACAGGTAACTTTTCTAATTCTTTAGCTGTTTTAATTGCCTCTTCTTTATTTAGAGTGATAAAAGCTTCATAAGAATCTTTTTCTATCTTAGCAAATGCTTCATTAACAATATCTATTGGTTTGATGGAACCATCTTTTAGCAACTTGTTAATCTCTTTTATAGGTAAATCTAAATAATTACTCATTTACAACTCTTGGTACAACCACGTATCCATCACTTTCGTGGTTTACATTTTTAAATATTTCTTCTTTATTTAACATTTCGCCTACTTTATCATCGTTATAACGATCATGTTCTTCAGTAGGTGCGATTAATATATTGTTAGTATCAATGTCAACATCAATTATTTTATCTACATCTGTCATAATTTCAGCAAGTTGAACACCATACTTTTCAACTTCAGCATCACTTACATTAAGACGAGCTAAACGCGCTACATGTAATACTTGTTCTTTACTTAATGCTTTCATATAATCCTTCTTTCGTGAATATTATATCATAATTATTACTATTTTTTGCGATTATGCGCTAAAATATTATTAGGTGAAAATATGAAAAAGATAACTATTAAAAGATTTATTATCTTCTTAGTTATTGGAATTGCTATTGGTTATGGAATAACAGTAGCGATAGATAAATATAAAGAATACAAAAGACAGCAAGAATATAATCGTGAAAAAGATATTAGTGGTATTATTACTGATGCCTCAATGAATAATTTAACTATTGATTACCAAGGTAATATTTATACCTTTAGTACTATGGATGTTGATATGTCTAATGTTACAGAAGTTGTTCTTGGTGATACCACTAAAATAACTTATACTGGTTTAATTAATAAGACAGAAGATTTTCAAACTGATGTCCAAGTTAAAAAAGTAGATATTACTGTTGTAGAACATGATACTTATCCAGACTATGTCAAAGAAGATGGAATATTCTCTGAGTATTATAAACAGGCCTACGACAAGATGAGTACTATGAGTACTGATGAAAAAATTGGGCAATTATTCTTAGTTAGAGTTCCTGCTTCTAATACTCAAAATGTTGTTAGCCAATATCAATTTGGAGGATATATTTTATTTGGAAGAGATACGGAAAATAAAACTAAGGATGAACTAATTAATAATATTAAATCTTATCAATCTGTATCTAAGATACCATTAATAATTGCAACAGATGAAGAAGGTGGCATAGTAGTAAGAGTATCAAATAACAGTAATTTAGCTAGCGAAGCATTTAAGTCACCACAAGAATTGTACAATGAAGGTGGATATAGTTTAATTAAACAAGATACCATTACTAAGGGTAATCTCCTATCTAGTTTGGGTATTAATGTTAATTTGGCTCCTGTTGCAGATGTATCTACTAACTCAAGTGATTATATATATAGTCGTTCTTTTGGTAAAGATGCAACACAGACATCTAAATATGTATCAACTGTTATTAGTGCATCACATGAAACAAGTACTAGTTTTGTAATGAAGCATTTCCCTGGATATGGGAATAATGCTGATACACATACTGGTATATCCATTGATAATAGATCATTAGATTCATTTAAAAAATCAGACTTTCTACCATTTGAAGCTGGTATTAAAGAAAATGGTGAAGCAATATTAGTTAATCATAATATTATTGTTAATATTGAAAATAATATACCAGCGTCTCTATCCCCTAAAGTTCATAACATACTGCGTAGTGAATTAGGATTTACAGGTATTATTATGACAGATGATCTTGCTATGGATGCTATCAAGAATTATGTGGAAAAACCAAGTGTACAAGCCTTAAAGTCTGGCAATTATATGATTATCATCACCGACTATGAAGAAGGCATAAAAGAGATTAAAGAGGCCTTAAATAGTGGTACAATTGGTATGGAAACAATTAATAAGGCAGTAACTAGAATACTTGCCTGGAAATATTATAAGAAGATGATGTAAATGAAAAGAAAAAAGAGTAATAAAAAAACGAAAAAAGTTTTAACTGATGATGATCGTGATATGTTAAGAGAGAACAAATCTAATTCTTGGAAATTTAATAAAGACCAAGATGAAGTTGATTATGATAATGATTTGAAGTATTTCAATCCTAAGAAGATGCACTAATGAAAAAGAAAATAAATTTAATATTAAATATTGCTATTGTTGTAATGGAAATAATTGCAACCGGAATTAGCTTATCAAGAAATGGTTTAGCATTATTTCAATTTTATACAGAAGACTCTAATATGTTTGCTGGATTAGTATGCTTAATATATAGTTATTATCTTATAACTAAAAAAGATATACCTGAATGGTTAGATATCTTAAAGTTTACGGCAACATGTATGTTGATGGTAACATTCTTAGTCGTAATATTTGTTTTAATGCCAATGATACAAGATACACATTTAATGTTCTTATTATATGGTTCAATGCTTTATCAACATTTATTATGCCCTATCACCTTATTTGTTTCATATGTATTTTTAGAAGATCACAATATAACTAGTAAATATCTTTATTGTTCATTGATACCAACTATTATTTATGCAATTATCAGTGTAATATTAAATATACTAAAAGTTATGGATGGTCCTTATCCATTCTTACATGTTTATAATCAACCAATATATGCTTCAGTATTATGGATAATCGTAATACTTGGTGGTGCATATTTAATTGCACTTGGAATTAAAAAGATTAAAAAAAGAGTTCATTAATGTGAACTCTTTTCTTTTTTAACTAAATTTAATGTTTTAGGTTTATCCTCTGTTAAAACCTTATTTTCAGGTCTTGTAATATTACCTTTTTCATCAATGATACATCCTGTTGCTTCTTCATATTCTTGTTTATATCTATCAATAAGAGACTGAGGATCTCCAAACTCTTTTGCAGCTGTATACAACTTATAAAGTAAGATTGTATCAACTGGTTCTTTTTTATCCATATTATCACGTTTTCTATTTTGTGTTCCCAGGACAACGCTATAATAGCATTATAACATGATTTTTTAAAAAAATAAAACTTACACAAAGTGTAAGTAAATATCAATGGTGCCGAATGCAAGAATCGGACTTACGTCTAAACGTTACGAATGTCTTATTCTACCACTGAACTAATTCGGCATAATTAGATTATAGCATAAAAAAACTAGTTTACACTAGTTAATTTACATATGGTGTTCCGGAGGGGATTCGAACTCCTGACCCACGCCTTAGAAGGGCGTTGCTCTATCCAGCTGAGCTACCAGAACAATAAGAAGATTATACAATATAATTTCTTATATTTCAAGTATTTTTAATAGCCAGCACATGGGTTGTCTGTGCCTAAAGAATATGTACCATGTTTATCACAATTAACACTATCACTTTGATTACTACAATATACATTATATTTGCTTCCATTAATAACAATGTAAACAACATCTACTTTATAACGATCTTGATCTACTCTATTATCTTCTTTAATATATGGATATGTGACATAAAAATATCCACATGCATTATTATCTATTGATGAAATTATTTTAGCCCCTAATAATTTAGTTATCGAATTTTTTGTTGTTTTAGTAGTACCACCACTAGCATAATATGGTTGTACAAGTGTTGGATATAATTCATAATAACTTTTTGCAGCAGTTACTAAACCAACTACTGTTTGTGAATTAGCGTCTTCTTGTGCATTATTAACCATCTTTAAAACACTTGGTACTGATATCATTGCAACTATACCTAAAACAATAATAACAGCTAAAAGTTCTATTAATGTGAAACCCTTTTTCATAAGTATCTACCTCAATAATATAATAACATAAAAAAGAGAATATAGTTAATCTTTATTCTCAATTTGTTTGTTAATCATTTTAACAAAATCTTTAACTGATAATGTTTCTGTTTCTTCTGAGCCATATTTTCTAAATGAGATAGTCTTAGCATCACGTTCTTTATCACCTAGTATTAAGATATATGGAACTTTATGTATAACAATCTCTCTTAACTTATATCCTACTTTTTCTTCACGAGAATCTAATTCAACACGCATACCAGCTTTTTGTAATTCTGTTTCTACTTCTTTGGCATAATCAAAATGATATTTATTATTAACTGGAATGATAGTTGCTTGGACTGGTGCTAACCAAACTGGTAGAACACCTTTAGTCTCTTCAAGTAAGAAGGCGATAAATCTATCTAATGAACCTAAAATGGCTCTATGAATAACAACTGGTGTTACTTTATTACCATTTTCATCGACATATGTTAATTCAAAACGACGTGGTAATAAGAAGTCTAATTGAATAGTTGAAAGTGCTACTTCAGGACCTACTGCTGGTTTTACTAAAACATCTAGTTTAGGTCCATAGAAAGCGGCCTCTCCTACTGCTTCATAATAATCAACATGTAGTTCATTTAGTACTTCTCTTAAATCATTTTCAGCATTATTCCACATATCATCATCTTTGAAGTATTTATCATTTTTATCATTAGGATCTCTTAATGATAAACGACATTTATAATCAGTAATATTGAAGTCTTTATATACTTCCATAATCAGATCTAATACTTCTTTAAATTCTGATCCTATTTGATCAGGACGGCAAAAGATATGAGAGTCATTTTGTGTAAATGAACGTGCTCTTTCAATACCTTTAACAGCACCTGATGCTTCAAAACGGAAATCATTAGCGATTTCAGCAATACGAATTGGTAAATCACGATATGAATGTAAACTGTTTTTGAATATCATCATATGATGAGGACAATTCATTGGTCTTAAAACATAAGCTTCATCATCTAATTGCATAGCAGGAAACATATCATCTTTATAATGTTCCCAGTGACCAGATGTCTTATATAATTCAACACTACCTACTGATGGTGTTGTAACATGTAAATAACCATGTGCTATTTCTTTATCAGTTATATAACGATCTAATTCTCTTCGAAGAGTTGCTCCTTTTGGTAAGTACATAGGAAGTCCCTTACCTACTAAATCACTAGTCATAAATATTTCTAAATCTTTACCTAATTTACGATGATCTCTTTCTTTAGCATCTTGTAAATCAGCCATATATTTGTCTAAATCTTCTTGTTTATAGAAAGCAACACCATATATTCTTTGTAATGGTTTATTCTTAGCATCACCTTTATAATATGAACCACTAAATTTAAGTAGTTTAAAATACTTTAATTCTTTTACTGATTCAATATGTGGTCCACGACAAAGATCTGTAAAATCACCTTGTGTATAGCATGATATTATTTCATCTTTAGGCATATCGTTGATTAAATCAATCTTATAAGGATCACCTTTAAACATTTCTAATGCTTCTTTTTTAGATATTTCATGACGTACTATTCTCTTGCCATCTTTAGCGATTTTATGCATTTCTTTTTCAATACGTTCTAAATCAGCATCTGTAATAACAGCACCATTTAAATCCATATCATAATAGAATCCTTCATCGATAACTGGTCCTACCCAAAATTTAGCTTCTGGATATAGATGTCTTATTGCTTGCGCCATTAAATGGGCACAAGAATGGTTTAATATATTTAATTCTTTATCTTCCTTTATATTTATCATTTCGTTCACTCTTTCTTAATACTTTTTCAACATTTCTTAAATCATATTCTTTATTTTCTTCTGTGGTGGCATTTTGAACATCATATAATGATCTTTCTTGATTCATAGCGTATTCTCTTTCTGGATTAGCATAATATGCCTTATTGTTATTAGCATCCGCTACTAGAACAACACTTCCTGTTAATACTTCGGCTTGTTTAACATCATCATTAGATAATCTATTAAAATTCTCACAAAGATATAATAAATCATCCATATGTTTTAATTTAAATGAATCCTCTTCTAAATCAGATATTTTTAATCCAAGATAACTATTTATTCTTTTTTTGTCTTCAGGATTATTGGTGTGTTCTAACATATATGCTAGTTGATAATTATATGTTTCAATGTCTTCTTTTAATTTTTCTAATGTTTTTTTATTACTTAAATCAAGTAGTTCAAATCTTAATTCTTCTAGGTATTGATCCATTTCGCGATGTGACATTTTTAAATCGGCATAAAATCTTGATAACTCATCACCATAATTGTCAGTCTCTCCATAACTACTATTAAAATAGTAATTGAGAAATTGATCCATAGTTAGAATCTTGGTTCCATAGTTTCTTTTCTTTTTGTTCATAAAAAAACACTCCCACAATCCAGGAGCGTCTATACGCGGTACCATCCTATTTATAACTTAATTCGATAACGGTTTTATCCGGAAGATGTTCGCATCTTCAGCTCCTAGGTAGTATTAAATAAAATATTATATCTGTTTACACCAAACACAGACTCTCTATGATAAAAATTTTACTAACGTGTCCTATTCATTGCCTCTATCTATAGAATAGACTTTTAACCTTTATTTGTCAATCTTTTAAGGTCTTCTTTTTGTTATCAATTAATTCTTTTTCATAATAGCTTATACGGCGATTTTTAGCATTAATGTCTTTAGCATGTTCATCGACAATACAAGCATACTGATATATCTTTTCGGCATTGTCTTTAGCTAGTATAACTCTTTGATTCCATAATGAATCCGGTTTGCGCAAAGGAGAACAAAAATCGGCATAATTCTTTTTATTGTCTGGACTAGATGCTGTAAAGATAATATGTGAACTAGCATTCTTAATAATTGATGCTATCTTTTCTTGCCTTTCAGTATCACTAAAATATTCTGGTAATGTCTCTAATACTCGCTCACCATCTTTAGTATGATTATGGCATATAAATGGCAACGTATAAGTATTAGATAAAATTGTATTTAATTCGACACAGATATTTCGAATAATGTCTGAACCAACATTAAAGTTGCCACTTGTCTTTAACTTATTAAGTGCTTCTTTTGAATTAACAATAGCTTTACCACTATGCTTATTATCAATATTCAAAGCAATAGTATATAGATTTAAAAGATATTGATCTTTATTCTTGATAGCATCTTTAACATCAGCATAATACATATTTCTTTTAACATTGACAAAAGCTCTTTTAATATCAACACTCTTGATATTTAAATTAGCATCAAAATGCATTTCATGAGCGATAGCTAAACGATTACCACCAGCATCAAATGAAAAATGTTTATGCATTTCATCATCTGGTATAAAGTAATTTAAGGCTGATACTTCAGCTCTTTTAGCTAACAAAGAATCTTCTTTTAAGAAGTCTGCAACATCTGGAGTATAAATAGTAACATCAATCGTATTATCATCATTAATACGATAAAATAGTGCATCTTCAAAACGATTTGTTTCAGGTGAATCAATTGTTATAACATATTTATCTCGATCATCAACAAAGTTGTCAGTCTTAATATCAATCTTACTTGCTTCTTCTTTTTCTTGAAGTGTATAGTCTGTATTTAACTGATATTTTATTCTTAAATTATGTCTCTTCTTTTCTTCTTCAGCGATAGACTTTTTCACTTCATGAATATTATTATTCAATTCATGTAAAAGTAAAACTTCGCCCTGCTTCTCTTTAATGCCTTTATTAGATTTATTAATAACATCTAATCCTTTAGATAATATCGCTTCTGTTTTTTGTAAATCAAGTGCAAAAACAGGAGATTGCAAAAATAGCAATAATATTTTTTGATAATAAAGTATCTCATCATATGAAGCATCATTATTTACTGAATCAAGAAAGTTAGATGCAACTACTTCAACTAGATTTAATTCATCTTTTTTACCTAAATTAACAATACTAGGATAATCAATTATTAATCTTTTAATATAGTCATAATCCATTTTATTAATAAGATTATCACGCATAAAAGTATAAGTACTATTGGTATCATAAACGTTATAACCTTGTTGATCTAGATGGTGGATATATTCATAAACATCGCTTTTAAGTGATGCTAGAAGACGATAATTATCATTAACATAAACTTGATTAATTAGTTCACCAGGATTAGCTAACTTGTAATCTATAACTTCGCCTAAATCACGAAGAGCACGAGCCACTTTAAGATAAGTATCTGGGCTAACTTCTAGTTTACGGGGATTATATTTAATAAAGTTTAAACACTTTTTTAAATCTCTATTTTGACGATAATTGCAATTAAAATTAAACCCTGTAACACGATCATTAAGGTAAGTTAAAAGAAGCTGCATCATATCTTCATCTTCATCAACATGCGTATTAATTTTTAGTGTCTCAAAACTGTCGGTACTTTTTTTACGCAGTTCTTGATGAAGGAAAAATAGATGTGCTTCTTTATCTAACATAAATACCCTACTTTCTTAAGTTGACGCTAACCATTTCAATATCATCGGTTAGTTGTTCAATACGAGAAATAATTCTTCTTGCTTTGACATTATCCACATTGTTTTTAGATATACTAAAATGTTCTTCTAACTCTTTTAAAGTTAAGTTTGATGTGAAAAATGTTGGTAAATGATTTTCCATACGATATTGAATTAATGGGCAGAATATGTCATCTCTACTCCATGCAGTTGTATTCTCTGCTCCAATATCATCGATTAGAAGTAATGGTACCTTTTTTATTCTTTCATATAAATTATCAAAATCATTAGTATTAAATGATGCTTTTAAACTTCTTAAAAATTCTGGCCAAAAGACAATTGCACTTTTAACTTTTTTGGTTGCTAGTTCATTAAAAGCAGCCGCAACAAGATAAGTCTTGCCACATCCAAAGTTACCATGAAGGTATAAACCTTTTTCAACATTTGGATAATTTTTAATAAATGTTGTTAACCATTTAATTGTGGCATATCTTTTTTTGTCATCTTTATATATATCTTTTAAATTAGCATCTTGGATTTCTACTGGTGTATCAAATGTAAAGACATATTGTTTAAAGGCATTAGTCTTTTTATCTTTTTCATAATAGCGACATGCACGATATGAAAAAGTTAGTTTATGATCGACAAGTAGTGGTAAATAAGAATATCCTTTAATCTTATTTTGACAAGTATGTAATCCTTTACAAGTAGCACATCTTTTAAAATTGATTGTGGCTTCTTGTAAATCAGAAGTATGTTTCATTAACTCTTCATCGGGAATATGTAACTTATCTGCTACTAGCTTAAAATCAGGGTCTTTTAAAGCTTCAACATAGGCTTTTTTTAATTCAGAGTTAACTTTATTATTTTCTTTTAATTGCATTTTTTGCATATTACACCTACTTTATATCTTCAAGTAATTTATCTATCTCTGCTTGTTCACTATCACTAGCTTTTTCACTAGTAATATCTTTATCAAACCATACTGGTTTAGTCATATTAGTTTCTTTTTTAGGAGTTACTTTACGTGACTTATATTCTTTCTCTGCAATATCCATCGCATCTTCTACAGTTTCTATTTTAGAACGTTTCCATTGCGTTGCAATAGTTTCGATAAAATTCTTCGTTAATTTATTATTATTAATTTTTAAAACATAATCCAATAAGACATTAATAACCCCTGGTTTTAAATCAAAATCGATAGCTAACATAGCAAGAACTTCTTTATCATTCTTAGTTAAATTAGTACCTCCTGATTTAGAGATAAGGAAATCATATGGACTAGTTGTTTCAAATTGATATATAACTTGTGCTTTACGTGATGAATCACCTAATGGTTTTCTTAAATATTCTGGTTGATTACGATAAACTAAGGTTGGAAGTTTGCCACTATTTTCGAATTGATAAAAGTTAGAAGCATTTCTTCTAATTAATTCTTTATCAATCATATGTCTTTCATTAATACTATTTCTAATTAACTCACCCATTTGATCATCATCTAAATTATATATATAACTTAATTTATATAATAAATCTTTAGTGGCCATAGTAATATTATGATTTAAAATATCATCTGGTATTAAAGATAAAACATTATTTAAATCTATTTTAGAAGTAAATTCTAAAGCATTAGTCGATTTGCGTTTTAAATCATCGATTAAATGATCCAATGATGTTGCTGGTACTGATTCAAATACTTCATTAAACTTAGCTGTAACTTCAGTATACTTAGAAAGATCTAGTGCAGGCATCTTAAAGTACTCAATAATATTTTTATATTCACTCATACCAACATTAGAATATAGTGACGTTGATAAGATAGGATTCTTAAAGAATTCAGATACTGGTAATGGACTATAAAGAACATAAGTATAATGATTAACATGATTAGCATAGTAATAAGATTTTAATAATCCTATTGCTTCTAACTTTTCTCTTGCTTCTATAATATCTTCTAGCTTAAGTTGCATGCTAGTCATTAAATGATGATGTGTCCATTCGTTAGAAAGTATTTCTTCTTTATCTAAATAAGACCACAAAGTAAAATACAAACTAATTGCCGTTGAACCGACAATTGGTTGATATAGTGTTGTTAATAATTTACGATCTTCATCATTTAAAATAGTCTTATTGATGACTACATAAGTATCTGCAGGTAAAACATTTATACTCATACAATCACCGCCTATTTATAGTTTAGCATATTTAACTAATTTTGGGCATAAAAAAGAGAATATTTTTATTATTCTCCTAAATCAACATTGTGATATACGTGTTGAACATCTTCTACTTCATCTAAACCAGTTAATAGTCTATTGAATGCATCTAAATCTTCACCACTTAATTTGATAGTATCTTTGGCAATCATTTCGATATCATCAGTTAAGAATTCAACATTTGGTAACTTACCTTTAATTACTTCTGTAACGCCATGTAAGTCAGCAGGATCTGAATATACAACTGTAATACCATCATTATCATCAATAGAGTCAATATTCAAATTGGCATCTAATAATAATTCCATAGTTTCATCAACTGTTAAACCTCTAAATGCAACTACAGCAAGATTATCATATTGATAAACAACACTTCCCATAGCACCTATCTTGGTACGACATTTATTAACAACAGTACGAATAGAACTAACAGTACGATTGACATTATCAGTTAAACAATCAACTACAACTGTTGAACCGGCTGGTCCAAATAATTCATAACGGGTATGTTGATAATTTTCATCTACACCATTATTTACTTTATCAATTGCTCTTTTAATAATATCGCTTGGTACCTGTTCTGACTTAGCACCTTCAACTAATCTTTTTAAAATGTAATTTGATTCTAGTTCAGTACCACCAGTTTTAGCAGCTTCATAAATCTCACGTGCGTACATTGAATATATCTTACCACGTGCTGCTCCTGTCTTTTGGATGCTTGCTTTTCTTACTTCATATGCTCTTCCCATATTTACACTTCCCTTTTTCCTAGAATATTTTACTATTTACTGCACGAACGGTCAAGTGCATCTTTTGCAGCCATCTGTTCTGCTTCTTTTTTACTCTTACCAACACCATGACCATAAACAATGTCGTCGATTCTAACTTCCATAGTAAATTCTCTTTTATGTGCTGGTCCTGTTTCATCAACTAAAACATAATTAATATTACGTTTATCCGATTGCATTAATTCTTGCAAAGACGATTTATAATCCTTAAAGAAATCTAATGTATTACTTTCGATTAATGGAATAACATCTTTATACACATATTCTTTAGCTTTATCTAATCCTTGATCTAAGAACATTGCACCTAAAAAAGATTCAAAGATATCCGCAACTATCGCTTGATTATGTTTGCCATCATTTTCTTCTTCACCATGACCTAGTCTTAAATAATTATTTAATCCTAATTTAATTGAATAAGCATATAAAGCTTGTTCACAAACATAATGGGCTCTAGTTTTAGTCATTTCACCTTCAAGCATATTAGGATATTTCTTATATAAATATTCTGTCATTATTAATTCTAAGACAGCATCTCCTAAATATTCTAGACGTTCATATGACTCTTCATTAGTTTCATTGGTATAAGACGTATGTGTAAAAGCCGTCTCATATAAATGAATATTATTAGTCTTTATATTTAAATCATCAAGTATTTGCATATTATCACTCCTCTTCCATCATATCACATTGTTTACTTAAAGATAATAATTTAGTATAATTAGTATATGAAAAAAGTGTTAATTAGTTTAATAAAGATGTATCAACTTATGCCACTTAGTTCACATGCCTATTGCAGATATACACCAACATGTTCACAATATACAATAGACGCAATAAATGAATATGGTTCACTAGTTGGTATATGGATGGGATTTAAACGTATATTGCGTTGCAATCCATGGCACGAACCTGGATATGATCCAGTAGTAAGGAAAAATATATGAAAAAATTTATCGGAGTGCTTTTAGCACTTGTTATTGTCTCTGTTACTTTATCAGGATGCTTAAAACAAGATACTTATGATAATATTAGCATCTTAACAACAACATATCCCGAGGAATATATCGTTGATTACCTATATGGTAAACATGCAACTATTCAAAGTATTTATCCAGATGGTGTTAGTATTAAAGGTTACACCCTAACTGATGAGCAAGTAAACTCATATAGTTCTAGTAATCTTTATATCTTTAATGGTTTAAGTGATGAAAAAAATTATGTTGTACCAATGCTTAAGAATAATAAAAATTTAAAAATTATCGATGCTTCAATGACGATGTCATATACTAATGATGTTGCTGAACTATGGCTTAACCCTTCAAACTTCTTGATGATGGCACAAAATATTAGGAATGGATTAGATGAATATATCAGTAATTATTATCTAAAGCAAGAAATTAATGATAACTATGATAAATTAAAAATAGAAATATCAACATTAGATGCTAGTATTAAATTAATGGTTGATAATGCTGATTATAAGACAATTATTGTCGACAATGATGCCTTTAAATTCTTAGAGAAGTATGGTTTGACTATTATATCCCTAGAAGAAAATAATAATTTAAATGAAAAGACTATTGCTCAAGCAGAAACATTAATTAAAAATGGTACTGCTAAAACAATATTTACATATCAATATAATGATGAGTCAGATACTATAAAAAGAGTCGTTAATGATACAGGTGTAAAATTAACAACATTAGAAACACTATCAACTATCACAAGTGATGAACGTAGTGCTAAATCAGATTACATTAGTATAATGAATGATAACCTTGGTTTAATAAAGGATGTATTATATAATTAGTTGACTTATAAACTCGTTTATGTTAAAGTTATAAGCGGACGAAAAAAGTGGGAGGAAAATGAATATGGCAAAGAAATTAACTAGCAAGACACCTCTATTTGGTAATAGAAGAAGTCATGCATTAAATGCAACAAGACATGCACAAAAACCAAACTTACAAAAAATTACTTTAGCTAATGGACAAGCTGTTAGAGTTTCTACAAGAGAATTAAGAACTCTAAATAAAGTTGATAAAAAAGCTAAAAAGGCTGCTGTAGAAAGCAAATAAAAAGAAGTTTTATAACTTCTTTTTTATTTATCATCTTCATGATAATAATCATCTTCATCAGATGAATCATCTGTATCAAAACTTTCGACACTTTGCTTACCTTCTCTTACTAATTTCTTTTCAGATTCATTTAAACCATAAGCATTCATCTTTTTTTCTAAACTATTATTGCCTTTATTATTAGATTGATTATATTTTGTATACCATGTAGGTCTTGAAATATAATCCCCAAAATATTTAATTATTGCTATTATCATTAGAAAAGGATGAGATTTTTGATTGCTATTTGTTGTTTGCTCATTTTGATTTGAAGTGTTACTGCCATATTTTTTAAAAAAATCATCATTAACTTTATTATTACTTTTTTTGCTCATCTACAACTCCCATTTTATTAATATTGATTATTTTATGATTAGCACTATAACCAATAATTACGGTAGTAATAGACATTAAGATCCAAACTAATACAATTGGTGTAATTATCTTTTCTTTATTTAATCTTCCTTGTGCACCAATATTATTAATAACTGGTACAAGTAAATTCATTATGATAATGGCATAACATTCAACTGAATTTAAATTAACATAATAGTGTAAAAGAACTGTTACTAAACCTAACAACATGCCATATAATACTTGCCCACCATTTGATACTGGACTTGTCTTAGTGTCAGTTGCAAGATAGATAGATGCAAATATTAAGCCACCAGATAATAAGTTAACAATAGTATATATTGTTGTAGGCCATGCACCAAAACCAGTGTATAAACCAATAAAGAATATCATAATAACATAAGATAATAGATATGTAACTGTGATACGCCATTTAATGGCTTTAGTTAATAATAAATATATAAATCCTATCAATAAGCATAATGGTGTTAAACTTGTAAGTGCACCAATACCAATAGTTCCATTCATATATCCCATATTAATAAGACTATGATAGTTAACTAATAAACTAACAACAAGGAATCCTACTAATGTTGGATTAATAAATGATTTACCTATCTTGCTATAAATAGATTTAACTAACGATGCAATAGCAGATCCAATAAGTATAACTGGTAGTGATAATCCTACAGGAAGAACTAACGTTAATAATAATCCTGGTAAAAATACGTAACTGCTTAAAATTCTATTCCATAAATTACTCTTATTAAATATAGCCATAAATAATATTTCAATTACACTTGATACTACCATAGCCGCTATCATATTAATAGCAACTGTCATACCATGTAAATAAATATTATATGCAATAAGTGGTATTAAACTAATTAGAACATTAAGCATTATACTTTTAGTATCATTTTTAGTTGTAATGTAAGGACTATTTTTCATCTTGAATTTCTTCATGTTTTTCCTCCCTTACTTTACCTTTAGTAATATTAACAATATCTTTTATTTTAATGTGAGCTGGACAAATATATGAACATGCTCCACAATTAACACATCTTTCAGGATGCAGTTTTTTTAATTTATCAACATTATTAATACTATCTTTAATCATTACTGGAGATAATCCCGCAGGACAAACATTAAGACATCTACCACAGTGTAAACATTCGGTTGGAATGCTATCTTCTTCATAAGGTATTACTGTAACAGCATTAAGATTTGGTGTAACAACTAAATCATCAGTTTCAATAGCGTGTCCCATCATAGGTCCACCAGCAATTAAAATATAATCACCATCATTATATCCACCTAATGATTCAATTACTTCACTAACTAAAGTGCCAACTCTAACTTTAACATTGGCATTGCCTTTTAATCCTTCACCAGTAAATGTAACAAGCCTTTCTGTAAATGGTTTATGATTCTTTAATGCTTCATAAATAGCATATATTGTTGATACATTAGAAATGATAACCCCTACTTCACTTGGTAAAATAGCATAATCTTTTTTAGTAACTTTACGCACTAATTCTTTTTCCCAACCAGCAGGATAATCATCATCAACTAATAATAATTTTATATCTAAATATGTGCCCAAATAATCATTGAGTAATTCAATTACTTCATAATTATCTTTCTTAACTGCAATAACCGCTTTATCAATATTATTAATCTCTAATATGGAATCAATGCACTCTAATATTACTTCAACATTGTTAAGTATTAAAGCATAATCAGCAGTAATGAATGGCTCACATTCCACCATATTAATAATTAACGTGTTAATATTATCAGCACTATATTTTATATATGTAGGGAACCCCGCCCCTCCTGCTCCGATGATACCAGCATCACGAATGGATGTAATAAATTCTTCTTTAGTCATCTTGCATATATTCTTGCGTGTTTTATCACTATAATCTTTAGTATTTTTAAAATCATTTTCTATTTCAACGCATCTTACTAAATTACCATTTAAATAATGATGTTCAGAGACACCAACTACTTTACCAGAAACACTAGAAAGAATTGGTATACGAAAGTTACCTTTACGTTTACCAATGATTGTTCCAATATTAACCTTGTCACCCTTCTTTACAAGTAAAGTGACATTATCATCATTTTGATTTATTAGTGGTATATATACTCTACTAGGTGCATCATAATCAATAATTTCTTCTGTACTAGTAGTTTCTTTATTGCTTTTTAATTTCATCTTGATCCTACTCCCTGTAATCATTATACTTTATTTTACAAAATAGTAAAAGAAAAAGAGACTATTTGTTAGTCTCTTCATCTAATTGTTTATAGTATTCATAACGTTTCTTAGCATTATTTTTATTACCTTCTAACAACTTTTCAGCATCAGTAGGATTAATATCTTTTAACATACGATAACGATTTTGAGCATCTAAGAATTCTTGATATTTATCAAAGTCAACATTCTTAGAATCAAGGGTGAATACTTTAGTATCTGGATTATATCTAAATGTTGGGAAGTATCCACAATCAGTAGCCATCTTAGTTATTGAATGAGAATTACCCATACCACCAATAATACCATGTTCAATACATGGAGTATAAGCGATAACAATAGATGGGCCTTTATGTTGAGCTGCTTCTTCAAAGCATTTAATTGTTTGCATAGCATTAGCACCTAATGATGTTTGAGCGACATAAACGTTGTCATAACTCATAGCCATACGTGCTAAATCTTTCTTTGCTACTTTTTTACCTGATGAAGCGAATGCGGCGATAGAACCAATTGGTGAAGCTTTAGAAGCTTGACCACCAGTATTAGAATATACTTCACTATCTAGTACTAGGATATTAACATTATCACCAGATGCTAGAACATGATCAATACCACCATAGCCAATATCATAAGCCCAACCATCACCACCGATAGTCCAAATAGAACGGGCTACTAAATAATCTTTAAGTGGCTTTAATTCTTCTGGAATAGCGTTCATATCAAGATGGTCATAAACATCTTTAGTTATCTTATAATCATCATAATTATCCATCCAACGAACATATAATTCTTTGTTAGGACCTTTTAGATTATTAGCTAGAATATCATAGATACGATGACGAATTGTATTAGACGCAATTAACATACCATAGCCATATTCAGCGTTATCTTCAAACAAACTTGTTGCCCAAGGTACAGAATATGGTGTTGATGGTGCTGAGGCCCCATAAATAGATGAACATCCTGTTGCATTAGCAATAATCATATTATCACCTAATAATTGAGTTAATAACTTAATATAAGGTGTTTCACCACAACCAGCACAAGCACCAGAAAATTCAAATCTTGGTTCAGCAAATTGACTACCTTTAATAGTATCTCTTGGTACTTTTTCTTTATCTTTAACATTTTGAACTAAGTAATCAAATACTTTTTGTTCATTATTCTTAATTAAATCTGGCAATTGATTAAACATTAAGGCTTTTTTACCCATCTTACCAGGACATTTCTTAACACATAATCCACATCCTAAACAGTCTTTAACTGAGACTGCAATGCAGAAGTGATAATATGTCTTTAATTGTAATTCAACTGGGTCAATACAGCGATTTTTAATATAATCAGGTGCTACATTAAACTCATCATTATCAAGTAAGAATGGTCTTATAACACCATGAGGACATACTAAACTACATTGAGCACAAGTAGTACAATTTTCAGGTATCCACTTAGGTGCTAAATCAGAAGCACATCTCTTTTCTCTTTTAGCGGTAGCAGATTCAAAGATACCACCAGGATTAAAGGCTGATACTTTTAATTTATAACCATCACGATTAACCATAGCAGTAAATAAGTCATTTTTATTTTTGTTATCATCATCAACTAATACTTCTTCTAAAGTACCAATTTCATTTAAATGACTAACTGCTTCTATAATGGCTTTCTTGTTAGCTTCAAATATTTCTGGTCCTTTTTTGAAATAAGCATCATGAGCATACTTTATCATTTCTTTAGTTGCTGTATTATAATCTAATACATGACTAAATTTAGACATAATAACACTTTCCATAATAGTGCTAATACGATTTTGTAAACCTACTTGACGAGCTAATGATACAGCATCAATGACATATACTTTAGCATGTTTTAAGGCAAGAGTTTCTCTTACTTCTAATGGCATAGAATTGATAAATTCTTCTTTTGATTTTGAAGTATTAACAATGAAGACACCATTTTTTTGAAGATTAGAAACAATATCAAATTTTTCTAAATAATTCTCCTTAGTTAGAACAATCATAAATGGATTTTCACAATAATATGTTGATCTAATTGGTTTATTGTTGAAACGAAGATGTGAAATGGTAACACCACCAGATTTTTTAGAATCATATTGGAAATATCCTTGAACATATTTCTTAGTATTATTACCAATTAATTTCATTATGGCTTTAGAAGCACTGACCATACCATCTGATCCATAACCATAAATCATTAATTCATCAGAGTCTCCTACTTTATAATTAGGATCTGCTTTTAAACTTAAATGTGTAACATCATCATCAATACTAATTGTAAAGTTATTGACTGGATGTTTTAACATATCATAAACAGCTTTTATATCTCTTGGAGTAGTATTCTTACTAGATAGACCATATCTACCTCCAAATACTTTAATACTTGGATCTACTACGGCTTTAACATCTAGATATAATGGTTCTCCTGATGCTCCTGGTTCTTTCGTTCTATCTAAAACGGCAATACGTTTAACTGTCTTAGGCAATACTTTTAATAAGTATTTAGCAGAGAATGGACGATAAAGATGAACTTCAACTAGTCCAACATTATATCCATGTTTATTTAAATCATCGATAGTCTCTTTGATTGTTTCACAGACACTGCCCATAGCGATAATAACTTTATTAGCACGTTTAGAACCATAATAATTAAATGGTGCATAATGTTCTCCCGTTTTCTTGTTAATCTTTTTCATATATTCATTAACAATATCTGGAACAGCATCATAATATTTATTACGTGCTTCTGTATTTTGAAAATAAACATCATCATTTTCAGCCGCACCTAAAGTGTATGGCTTTAATGGATTGATAGCACGATTTCTAAACTTTTCAATAGCTTTCCAATTAATCATTGATTTATAATCTTTAGCTTCTAAAACGTTAACTTTATCTATTTCATGAGATGTTCTAAATCCATCAAAGAAGTGGATAAATGGTAAAGAGGCTTCAATAGCTGACAAATGAGCAACTCCTGCTAAATAAGTAGCTTCTTGAACACTAGAAGATGCTAACATACAAAATCCAGTTTGTCTTGCTGCATAGACATCTTGATGATCACCAAAGATACTTAATGAATGTGTTGACAAACTTCTTGCGGCAACGTGGAAAACAGCTGGTAACATTTCACCAGACATTTTATACATATTTGGTATCATTAAAAGAAGGCCTTGGCTAGCTGTAAAAGTACTAGTTAAACATCCTGCTTGTAATGAACCATGAACCATACCTGATGCTCCGGCTTCACTTTGCATTTCAACTACTTTAACTTTATCGTTAAAGATATTAAGCATACCTTTTGAAGACCATTCATCAATATGTTCAGCCATGGGACTAGATGGTGTAATTGGATATATACCAGCTACCTCCGTAAATAAATATGCTGTACGCGCTACAGCTTCATTGCCATCAATTGTCATTTGTTTCATTTTCCAGACCCCTATTCTATTGTCATTATACAACAAAAAGAGACTAGTTTCTAGTCTCTTTAAGTTTGGTTTTTATCCTTTGTAATGCATTGTCAATAGACTTATAATCTTTGTCTAAAATAGAGGCAATAGTATCATTATCAAAGCCATTTATTTTTAAATCAAAGACTTGTACTTCTAATGGTGTTAACTCTTCGTGAGCTTTCTTTATTATTTCTTGGGCATTTTCTTCGTTGATAAAACTCTTCTCTGGATCAAAACGATCATCCGTAAATAAATCTTCATAGACAAGATCATTTTCTTTACCATAATTATCATCTAGTGATAGAGATTCATTTAAAGCTTTATTATGCTGTTTCTTCTCTCTTATAATACTAGAAATAATATTAGATTCAATACACTTTTTAGCATAAGTATAAAAGCTAGTATCAAGATGATCATTATAATGCTTGATGGCTCTTGATAAACCAATCATACCTTCTTGTACTAAGTCATTAGAATCAATACCTGTACCTTTAACAACACTAGACATTCTCTTGACTGTCTTTATTATTAATGGTTTATATTTTTCATAAATTATATTGTATGCATCTTCGTTGTCTTCTTCAATATAAGATAGCAGTTCACTATCATCATATTCACGATAATTCATTAATTCCTCTTTCTAACACATACTTCATTATTTCTTGTATTCGATTATTATTACCTTGTAAATATAAATATCCAATTAAAGCTTCTAAACCAGTAGCATACTTATATTCAGATACTGTCGACGTTTTAGTTGGATGTGCTGATTTATGATTACGTGCACGCATTACAAGAGCTTCTTCATCATCCGTTAATAAATGTTTATCTAGCATTTCGTGAATAAATATTGCTTGTCTTTTAGCTGGTGAAAATTTAAGTGCAGCAGTGTGTAAATCATTGATATTGGCAATACCAGTTTTAACTAAGTAATTGCGGATTATTGTCTCATAAACTGAATCGCCTAAATACGCTAATACTAATACATTAATATTATCTATATCCATTACTCACCTATACGATCAAAGGTTACACCCTTAATCATTCCACTACGCATATCGGCCATAATTATTTGATTAATACGATCATAATCAATATTACCACCTTGACGTAAACAGCCACGTTTTTTAGCGATAGCCATATAAACATCTTCATAATCAGCGTTCATATCTTCAACACCATAGCGTTCTTTTAATTTATCAGGATAATATTTATAAAGTGTTTTTAAGATATACCATGCAACTTTATCAATTGGTAAAATAGATTCTTTTATTGAACTAAATGATGCTAAATTATAAGCGATAGTTTCAGATGACAACTTAGGATATAAAATTCCTGGTGTATCTAATAATTCAATATCATCTAATCTAATCCAAGATAACTGTCTTGTTAATCCCGGAGTATTACCTACATGAGCAGCTCTACGATTAGTTAAAACATTAATCAAAGTGCTTTTACCAGCATTAGGAATACCAATGACAATAGCACGTGGTACTTTTTTAAGCATACCTTTTTCTAAACGTTTATTGTTTTGATGATTCATCATCATACCGATTGAATTCATCACTACTTTACGTGAATTAGTAGGATTAGTAAGATCTGTTAATACAACATGTTTACCTTCATCAGTATATTTTTTAATCCATTTATTAGTAATATTTAAGTCACATAAATCAGACTTAGTCATAACAATTAAGTGTGGTTTATTTTGGGCTAAAACATCAACATCTTTAATACGAGATGATAATGGCATACGAGCATCTATTACTTCAATAACAATATCTACTTGCTTAAGTCTTTCTTCAATATCACGGCGAGACTTAGCCATATGACCGGGATACCAGTTAATATTTGCTTTTGTTTCCATAATAATCACCTCTTTCATAAATTTACAAGGATATTATATCACATATTGCTAATTTCTAAATATTGCAAAAGAAAAGATTGCAAACGCAATCAATTTTTTTTGGTTTTAGTCAGCATTTTATATTTATTTCATATACGTGTTTATAAATTCATCTAATGACATTTCAATTAATTCATAATAATCATTCTCATATTCATCTATCTCTTTTTGATGATTTTCATAATATCTTTTTACTTTGCTTTGAATTCTCTTTGTCGCTTCTTCAAATGTTGGGCTATTAAGATATTCCGTTCCATAATATTTTATATCATTATAATTTGTATGTGCCATCATATATTTAACAATTTCAAAACGGGAATAATTTGTTGTATTATTTGAACTTTTTTTTAAAACTAATACTTTTAATTGATTTTGACTAATTATATTGCTTGTACAACCATTTTCAAAATTTCTTTCATTTTTAATATCATCAAGATTAAAAGTTAAATATATCCCTTCTCCTAAATAGTCTTGCAAGTTTTTAGAATTTTTAACTTTATAGATTAAACTTTGATTTTCTATTTTTGTCTTGTCATTTTTAATATCTTCGTAAACTATATTAAAATCTACATATAATGCTATAGCACCAGCAAAACCTTCTGAAAAAAACACTTTTGTTTTATTATCTTTTACAAGTTTGCTATTATCTTCATTTCTTGGCGTTAATCCATATTTGTTTATTGAATTTATTCTATCTATAGATGTCATATGATAACATTTCATATGTTTATTCTCCATTCTTATTTATTTTTGTCTTATTATATCATAAACAGAAAAAATTACTATTTCTAGTAATTAATCTCATATGATTATATCAACTAAAGATGCTTTGTTAATACATGTTTATTTTGAGCATCATGCGTTGTAATGTGCCTTTTTTCTATAACATCTTCAACTTGAATTCTCCCATCAAAAACATTTTGTATATCGTAAAAATATTGATCTCGATGTTTCTGTTTATCTTCATCTTGATACATATCAAATAATTTATTAGCATACAATATTGATTTTGTGTATATTAAACGGTCAATCAAATCTTTTTCTGTTGGAATATTCTTTCCAAATAATAAATCAGAATATTTATCTATTAAATCAATGCTTCTTACTCCTTCAACAAGCTTTAGTGTTTTACCATTATCTTCAATTTCTGATGCTGAGACTTTTTCAAGAAAAATGCTAATGATTTCTTTATTTAATAAATCATCAGTATATCCAATGTTTTGTTCTTGTTGCGTATGAGCTATTTCGTGGGTTAAGCAACTAATTGATGCAGTAGATAACTGATTTCCAAGGTCTATATTACTAAAATAAATTTTTCTATTTGGAGAATATAAATCATTTACAGTTACAATCGGCTTATCTACCTCTCCTACTAATGAGTGTCCTTTAACTAAAATTATAGGCAAATCAAAAGGAGAAATTGACTGTAATTTTAAATTAACTTTATCATAAGCTTCTTCTGAGGTTCTTGAACACGCAACATAATTTTCAAATTCTTTGTTATAGATGCTAGTATCAAAATAATTAATATTATTTATTTTAAAATGTTTTTTATAAAATTCTATTGTTGATTTTCTTACTTCATCAAGTGGAATATAATCTGCATGGCCAGCTTCTGTAACTATATTATTATTTTTTGCACATAAATAATCCCAATTTTGTGCCAAAAAAGAACGTAGCAATTCTAAATCTTTAACACTAAAATCATCTGAAGCTATTGATTTATATCCACAATATTTTTTTTCGTTTTCTAATTCCATATTATCTTCCCCTTTAAATTAAGTTGTACTATAACATTGAATATAAAAAAATGCAAATTGGTAAATATTGCAAAAGAAAAGATTGCAAACGCAATCAATTTTTTTTGGTTTTAGTCAGCATTTTATATTTGCTAGAAGTAGCACATGATACTGAATCTATAAATTCATCAGTTCTAGTATAATAACCATTAGTTAATATGCCATTGGTTCCAAATTTACTAACTTCTTCATCAGTACTTCCATATGCTTTAGCAACGACATCAGATAAACGTCCAGATTTACTTACATTAGCCATAATTTCTTCTGGTACTTTAACTTTAGCACTACAGCCATAATAATATTCATTTTCCGGCTTATTATATATTACTGTCCAACCACATAGGAAAGTTCCTGCTTCAGCTTTTGTTAATATACCTTCCATAGCGACATACAAATAACCATTAGGTTCTTGTCTTAAAGCATCTTTTATTCTATTTTGACAACCTTCAATACCTTCATCATCGCCAATTGGTGTTACTGATACTTTTGAGTCTGTTTCTAATGACTTTATTTCAAAATCATCAATAAAATTATTCATAACATTTTCAACTGCCTTGTTTTTTGCAGAATTTTTTGAACATACAACGATTAATTTTTTACCCATATTATTATCACCATTTCCTTTAAATCTAACGAATATTATAACACATATATATTATGTTTTCCACAAAAGAAAAGATTACAAACGCAATCAAAAATTAATGCTTAATATATTCTCTTAATTTTGCTTTTTCTTCATCATTAAGAAAATATAATTCATCACTTTTTAGAAACTCTTTAATATATTCCTTACTTTTAGTCTTAATTAATTTATCGACAACTACACTACTTTTTATATGATATCTACGAAGAAGATCATAATTCATATTCAAAAAATTTATTAAATAATTTATATCTTTTTGTGAATCTTTACCATCTAAGAAATAATCAAATACATTATCAAAATGATAATCAGGACATGTTGAGATTAATTGTATTAATTCATCCTTTTTGTCTTTCTCGATTAATTTATCAACTAAATGATTAAATTCTTCTTCGCTAATGGTACTTTTTCTAATCATCTTAAAATAATCTTTTGTATCACCATAATAAGTAAATCCTAATTTTTCAAAAAACATTTCAACATCATTAGTTTTAGGACAATTAACTTTAACACTTTTATACTTGTTTTTTTCTATAATATCATTGATAACTTGTGTTCCTATACCTTTACGTTGATACTCTGGCAATAGATAAATATCTTCTATTTCATATGTTGAAGAATCAAAATCTTTGCCATTATAAAATCCAATATCTTCATCATTTAATCTAATAATCATTAAGTTATTAATGTTATTATTAATAAAATTTTTAAATAGACCTTTTTCAGCATAATATAACTTTTTAAAACCATATATAAAATTATAATAATCATGATATTCATTATTTATGTATGGTCTCATATTATATTGAATCTTAGATGAATTATCATATTCTTTTTTAGGATACTTTTCCATTCTATATTCACCTTCACTATCAGTAATATTTCCAAAGACATCATTGCCATTAATATCTTTACCTTTTTTAAAACCAAACCCCATATGCTTATAAAACTCTACAGCGGTAATTGATGCTGGTATTTCTACTCTTATAGAATTTTTATATATTTCATCACTCTCTAATGTACTAATAATTAATTTGCCAATACCTTTACCAATACAATTTGAATCTGCAAAAACATTAAAAAAAGATGTTTCATTTGGAACATTCCAATATTGACCAATTGATCTAACACCTACTATCTTATCTTTATCGGTAATTACATAGCAATGAAAATGTTTTGCTCTTTCATCAATCATCTTGCCTGTGATTTTTCTACATAGTTTTTCCATATCATTTTTTGTATAATCTTTTATATTTACTGTTCTTAAAGTTTTATGTATTAGATTAACTACTTTTTTTGTATCTTTTTCATTAAATCTTCTAACATTCATAGTTATTACCTCCAATTTTTGAGATTACATCTATGCAATAAATTAATCTGTTGCGTTATTTTTTTAATTTTATAATTGTTTCTCTACTGATTCATTTAGATAATTGTCTATGTCAACTTCTTTAGTTTCATCAGCAAGTGAATCGCCAACAATAGAAGCAGATTTTTCTATTTTGACATCAGGATTTTTTGTAATTATATCGTTAACTTGACTATTAAAACTTGATAGTAATTCTTTTTGACTATCACTAATTTCTTTAGGTAACCAAGTTAATACTTCACCTTTATCTTGATAATTTGCTAACTGAATAATAATATCATTATGTTTATTAGCTTTTTGGGCAACATCTAGCATTGATAAATCATCTTGATCATTATGAACACTTTTAATTATTGTATCCATTTCAGCACCATGTTGCATTTTATGATTTGATGATGAATATATCTTATCATCTGTTATTACAACAACACCTGCGTTATCATTATTAATATCAGGATATTTTTCTTTATTATCTTTTGTTAAAATTTCTTCTAAATCAAAATTAACATAATGATTATATTCTTCCTGCTCTTTTTCATTTAAATTATTGGTCTTTGCTCGCATTAAAATGCTTATAGCATTATTCAAGTTAAAATCACATTGAGAACTATCTAACCAATCATAATCATCTGAATAATCTGTCTTTCTTAAATTGTATATTTCTGTTTTTTTACTAACATCTTTTAATTCATCAAAAGAATCGTAAATATTATTAATACTCTCTCTATCTAGTTTATCGGCAAGTATTACTTCTAAAGAACTAATATCGTCTTCTAAATTTCCATCTTTTTTTGCTTTAAAGCCATATGAATTTATAATACTATAACCTTTATCCAAATATTCTTTATAAGCTTCCATAGGATTATTTGTTAATTTATGATTATTTTTATCAACATAATATAATTTGGTTTTGGAATTATCCTCTACTTGATTAAAATAATCTTCATCAGACACTTTATCATCAAGAACGATTACCTCTCTATCTCTAAAAAGATATGTATGATTTAATCCGTATATTTTCCTATTATCATAACTTGAAGTCATATTATCACCAACTCAATTATATCATAATATTAAAATTAAAAAGGTTGCATTATGATGTGAACCCCAATCGGTAGACATTAATAAAAAAGACTTATATTAAAAAGAGAAAATTATTTTTCTCTTTTTATGTAAGTTTTTTCTTTTTATTAACTTTTGACTTTAATCTTGTTGTATTGTAAAATAATATCCATTCTTCTACAAGTTGTATGTATTCTTGTAAAGATGTAATATTATTGTTGTACAAAGTTTCCTTTTTTAGAAGAGCATGCCAGCTTTCTATTGGAGAATCATCTATTGGAGTTCCTTTTCTACTCATAGAAATAGTTATTCCATTTGATTTACAAATTGCTTTGTACTCATAAGATGTATATTGGAATCCTTGATCACTATGTATGATCAATCCATGTACATCTTTTTCTTTAGTTAAAGCATCATTTAAAGTATCTATAACTAGTTTATTATCATTTGACTTTGATATCTTATATGTAATTACATGTCTGTCATATAAATCTATAATGGTTGATAAGTATGCTCGTGCTCCTTTAAATATTAAATATGTTACATCTGTATCCCATACTTTATTTAATTCATTCGTACTAAAATTTCTATTTAATAAATTTGGCTGAACATTTTCTTCAATTCTTTTGTTCTTATGTTTAATCTTTGCTTTTCTTATATATACTGGTTGTATATCATATTTTTTCATTATTCTTAATACCTTCTTTCCATTCATAATTACACCATATTTTTGAATTAGGCCGTCAACAATCCTACGATATCCATATGTGCCTTTAGAATCATCAAATATTTCTTTAACTATTAAATAATCATAATAATCAGAATCTTCCTTATTTCTATACTTATAATAAGTTTTAGAACTTATTTCTAATACTGCACACATATTTGAAAGTTTAAAATTATTCCTATATAGGTTAATAAAAGTTACTTTCTCTCTCGTTGTGCCTTGAGGAAGGCCTGGTATTTTTTTAGTATTTCATATCTTTCTTTATAATCTTCTTTAGTTAATTCCGAGTCTTTAGGTCTTCCTTTTTTTAATCCTTGTCCTGGATAAAGTTCAGGATGCTTAACTTTTCGCCCCCATGTTTGAATTGTCTTATAGGGTATTCCATATATCTTTTCTAAATACCAACTTGATACTCCTTTTAAATATTGATCTAATACTTCTTCTTTAATACTATTATTGTATTTATTAAATTTTTGTCCTTTTAATGCCATAAAAAATACACCTCCTTTCGAAAGTGTATTTTATCATAAAATAGTCTTTTTTATTAATGTCTACTCTAAAGGATGCATTTCAAACCTTAGTCTCTTATTTTATTTATTTCTTACAGTAGCCTGTGCCACTATGTAGTTCGGTAGTCAATTTGTTAATATTATCATTAAAATTGACACTAGCAGACTTTTCTCTTCCTACAATGTCTAAATCAATTATACTATCAAATAAATTCAATTTCCATTCAAATCCATCTTTCTTTACTTTAATATATTGTATAAATGAAGCAATAAGTTCATCCGTTACTTTTGTTTCTTCAAAATTGAATTTATCTTTCACCAATCTTTTTAGTTCTATCACCTTTTCTTCTATGGTCTCTGTTGGAATAATCTCATCAGCTTTTAATTCCTTAAGCTTTAATTCTACATCATTAAGATCTTCTGTTATTTCTTTCTTTTTTATAATATATTCATCCTTGTTTATTAATTCATTTAAATACATATCCAATAATTTTTTTGATTTATTATTTAAGTTTTCTCTATCCTTATTATATAGAGCAATTTTTGAATCAAGTTGATAATTGCTACTTTTTTCTTTTACAGACTCATCTAATAATTGATTAGCAATTTCTATTATTCTATCTTTTTCATCCCATATCATTCTAAATATACATTGCGACATTAAGTCAAGTTTCCATTCCTGAACAATTGGAACATTACAAGAATCAGTTACATCTAGTCCTTTTTTTATTCTATTTCTAACTGATCCATTGTTTTTTTGATTATAACATTGATACAAATATGTGGATGTACCATCTGGTCTTTTATGATATATCCTTTTGTTAAATGTTGATCCGCATTCACAAATAAGTTTCTTACTCCATACAGATTTTGGGCTACCACATGGCATCTTTCTACCATTTGCAGTATTTACACAATGTTTACTAATTATCTTTTGTACTTTCTCAAAATCCGATTTAGAAACTAATGGTGTTTGTCTTCCTTCAACAATAACTTTATCAACTTCACCATGATTCAGTTTTGCCTTTTGCTCTAAAAAATCAGGAATATATGATTTTCTATATACAACAGTACCACAATAAAATGGATTCTGAAGTATTCTAGCTATACATGATGCATTCCATTTTTTTAGTCCTGTTGCTGTCGGATAACCTCTTTGTTCCAATTCGTTTTTAATTTCACCAGTGCCTTTGCCTGATAAATATAATGAATAGATAAGTCTAACAACATTCGCCTGCTCTTCATTGACAACCATATCTTTACCAACTTTATCGTATCCTAATATATTTCCTGTCCCATAAAACACACCATTTAAAAATGTTATCTTTTGACCAGCTTTTACTCTTTGAGATATTTTTTTACTCTCATTTTGAGCGAGTGTTGCCATTATTGTAAGCTTTAACTCACCGTCTTCATCATTAAATGTCCAAATGTTATCTTCTGTAAAAAATACTTCTACACCAATTTTTTTTAACTTTCTTGTCTCTTGTAATGTATCTACCGTATTTCTTGCAAATCTTGATACCTCACGAGTAACGATTAAATCAAAGCATCCATTTTCTGCATCTTGGAGCATTCTCATAAAATTCTTTCTCTTTTTTATAGATGTTCCTGTTATTCCTTCATCAATATATCTATCATATAATTTCCAGTCTGGATGATGTTTAAGCATATCATCATAATACTGCACCTGATTATCTAATGCAGATAACTGTGCTTCATGTTCTGTAGAAACTCTTGCATATATTGCAACATTTCTTATCATAATAAACATCACCTTCTTATTTATTTAACAAAATACTATCATGCTATTTTAATTTCTTTAAAACTGCGACGGGCATTTTTTAAAACTGCTTTATACTCTGACTCTGATATTTTATTCTCTAAATATAAAATTTTTATTAAAGCTACCGCCATATTTACATTTAACATTTCTTTTGTGATAGGATCAAACTCTAATTTACCTTTTTCCATTTTGATCTATCTCCTCTATAGTCGTTCCCAAACGAGAAAATTTACTTAGCCATGCTTCAAATAGTGGACTCTTTTCAGCTGCATCTCTTATGGCTGCTATTGCAAGTTCATTGCTTAATGTCTTTAATTGAGTTGGATTATTTGATGATTGAAGAGCGATAAATTTTAATACGACAACAGTTTCAACTTTATAATCTTTCATTTTTTCCTCCATAAAAAAAGCCACATATAATTGTGGCCATAATCTTATTACTTTTTATCTACTGGTACAGCTACTAAAAAATACAGAGATGCTTTAATAATTGCGCTAATTTTTATTCTTGCAAGACTTGTTGGATATATTCTAAGTATTTCACATATTTGGTTTTCAGATGAATCATTTAAAAACGATTCAATAAAATATATTCTTTCATCTGGACTTAATCGTGTTTCTACCATATTTGAAATCTCATTAAATAATTCATTTGCTTTTTGTTCCAAGTCAAGTTTCCTTGTAACATAATCTCCAACTTTATCCGTATTATTATTTTTAGGTTGCTGTGAATATCTTATTTGATAACTAGGAGTAATTGTAGGCAAGCTAAGATCTAATTCTTCACAAAGATATTCTTTATATTGATTAACTATATTTGTTAATCTCTCTTTGCATTTTTTCCAATCATATTTGTTGCACATATTGATGTTTAACAATTTTTGATTAATAGCAATTGATTTGTCCTTTTCCATTTTATTCATAGCTTCCCCCAACCTAAACTTAATATTTATATATTAAAAAAAGAGGGCAAGCCTCTTAAGGCATGCACTCTTTAGTGTCAACATTTCATCTCTTTTAGTATTTGATATAAAACACGTGAAAACGTATTTATATCTACTTTTAGATTTGTTTCTCTCTACAATTAAACTCATCATTATCATACCTCATAAATCTTTGCGACTAATCAAAGGGGCGATATTTTGATTTAATTGTCATATTATTGTAGTGTTTTTTTACAAAATGTCAATATTTAATTATAAAAATATTAAATTTGTCCTTTCTTTTCATACATTTACTGTATTTTACTATATTGTATCAGTTGACATTATATATAACAATACAAACATTACTAAGAATTTAATACAGATTTAATACATTATTTTTTAAAGTCTTTTATCATATTGCTTATTTCTGAAAGATTACCTTTATCACATATTTCTTTTAAAGTATCAAAATATAATCTTGCATCTTCTAAGCTATAGAATTCTTTGCCAAGCAAATCACTAACAACATCTGTATCATCCTTTATGTATATATAAGGATAGTACAACTTATCATTTATTTGTTGAAGTATCGTTCCAACAAAATAATTATTATGTTTTACATTATATACATCAATTACTTTTTTTTTAGATTGATACATTTCATTATCAATTAACTTTGATTGAGAAGAAAGGAATTCATCTATAGTCATAGAATCACCTCACAAAATAAACTAACATATATTATATACGAATTTCAAGAAAATATACATATTTTTTATCTAATTAAGTATTCTAGTTATCTCTTTTTCAATTAAATAATTTTTGCTATTTATTTCTCTCTCAATTAAATCTTGTTTGTCAAAAGATTTTTCTATTTTTTCAACTATTTTATTTTGCTCATTTATATCAATATTTGGTATTAAAAAATGTTCAACATCTTTTGGATTCAAATGTATTTGATTTGTAGTCCCAGTATAACTCTTCTCTATTTGATATATACCAAGTGGCGACTTTAAAAAGTATAAAAGAAATTTAGTATTATATTTTGCTTCATTCACCCTAATAATCATAACTTCAGTAGTAGCAAATGCTTTTTTATCATCGTTTTTAATATCGATTTTCCCACATGAGCATTTACCAATATTACACATTAAAATATCATTCAATCTAATTTGAGCTTGGAGTTTAGAATTGTAATATGATTCAGTAACAAATTCATTAATATCATCTGATATTCCATCATTTGTTAGATATGCTGTTTTTATTACAGGAACAACACCATCAATACTATACTCCGGTTTTACACCATTAGTAATTGCAGAAGTTAGTATTTCTTTTAATTCTAAATAATCACTTTTTTTAATAACTTGTTCTAATTCTTCAAAAATAGGACTATTAGCTCTTACGGAATTTCTTAACATTTTCCCATCTAATGAATTAAAATTAGTAGTAAAAATATTTAATGCAACATTATGTGACATTTGCGTGCCATAAGTCATACCTTTTCTAATCATATTAATTAAATTATTATCATAATTAAAATAATTTGAAAAAACATCATTAATAATAGAAGCTTTTAATTTTTTTTCTTTTAATAAAGAATTCATCTCAGTTTCATTTTTTACAATAATGTCATTTAGTGCTTTCTCATTAATAATAAGTTTATTAATTTTTTCTTTGCTAAATCTAATGAAATTTAAATCGTCTTGTCTTAATGTTGGATATCCTTTTCCTATTCTACTGACTGCCATTAGATTTTTATAAAAAGTATCTTTCAAACTATAATATAATATTTTAGGTATTTTTTTAGGAACAAGATCTATAAAAGCAGAAGTATAATAATAATTTTCTTTATCATAATCTATTGAAATATATTTTTTTAAATTTGGTCTTGTTATTGGAATTAAAATATCATTTTTTGATGGCTTTATTATATTGTTTGCTTTTATCTTTGTATATAACGAAGAATTATCTAAATCATCATCTTGCTTATCAAAATTTAACAATATAGGCATAACTTCATTAGAATTAGTAACATTCTTAATTTCAGCATAATAGAAATCCCCAGTATCTTTAATATTGCATTTCTCATTTCTAATATCAAATAAATCACTAAAAGTTAAATAATCGGTTGCTACCTCTGAATCAACAAAAGAAATATAATTAAAATCATATCTTAACGATGGCTCCAATGAAAAAGTTTTAAAATTTGTATTTAATGTTTTCATTTACTACTCCCATGTTATATTCTTTCTCATATAATCAAGTATAGTAGTACAGATACCATCATCAGTAATAATTTCGCCGTTTTCATTTGTGCGATATAACTCATTTTCAGTTATCTTTTCCGTTGTTGTTGTTTTTTTGTAACCTATCTTATCTGTTTCAGCCATAAATATATTATAATTTAATTCTTTTGCAACTTCTCCAAAAACCCACCATGTATTAACAAATCCAAACTCATCTGATAAATCACCATCTATTTGCAAAACACTATTTATTTCATCTCCGTATTTTTTTATTAATTCAAGATTAGTTAAATTTTCATCCTTAGAAACAATAAAATCTTTTAGAATTTTATTTAACAAAATTCTATCATCATTTGGTGATAAATTATTAATTGACGTCAAATTTTTTCTACTTTTATTATTAATATATACTTCAATTAAATTGGAAACTTTTGTTCTTAAAGTTTGGTATTCTTTTGAATATTTGCGCCATAATTCATTCCAAATTTCAATTTCATTTGATGATTTTCTTTGAGCAAATAATATACTTGTCTTTGTTTCAGTATATGGTGCAAACGTAATTTGAGGCAATGAAACAACTGCCTTTATTTTAAAATATTTATATATGAACAATCTGATATATTTATTCTCAGCCGTATCAAAAACGCTTTCAGGCAATACAGCCGCTATTCTACCATTTTCTCTAAGCAATTGATAATATCTCTCTATAAATAAATTTTCAGAATTTTTTTTGCTACTAAAAATAAAGTTATCATTTAATTTTTCTTTTACTTCAGAATCCAAGTCAACGCTGAAAGGTGGATTTGTAAGAATTATATCAAACTGTCCATTAATTGGCTTTGAATAATCTGTATCACCAATTGTAAATATATTTAATGCATTAGGTGATGTTTCTTTTTTATATTGTTTAAAGTCAAGTAAACCATCCTTTACGAATATATTTGTTGAGCCATCGCCATGTAAAATCATATTAACTTTAGTTGCTTTACCTAAATTGAAGTTAGTTTCTATGCCATATATGTACTGCTGTGCCCAACTATTTTCCTTAAAGTTTGGAAACCATTGTGCAAGTTTTAAATTTACATCATCATTATCCTTTAATCCACTGATTTGCTCATGCTTTATTTTATTGGTAATAAACTTCATATATTCTATTAAAAATGTCCCTGAGCCAGCCGATGGATCAATCATATATGGAAGTTCTAAATTATTGTTTATTTTATTTACCGCTAATTTGTCTAGTTGCAAAGCATATATCATAAATTTTACAATATTAATATTTGTGAAAAACTGTCCTTTAGATTGTTTAAATCCTGTTCTTATTATTCCCTCAAAGAAATCGCCAAGTATATCTTTCCCATCTAAGTTTCCTCTTCCTTCTCTAAAAGAATAACTTTCAAGTTTAGATATTGCATATTTTAACTTATCCAAAGTAAATTTGTTTTCATCTATAACAAATGATTTTGAAAGTATCTCATCATCAGTAATATAAAGTCTTTGCTTCAAAGCTTTTCTATATAAACCATTTATTCTATTAAACAAAGTCCTATTAGATTCAGCTACTTCTTTTCCGTTTTCATTATAATAAAAAACTTGAAAATCATACTTATCGCCGTTTTCTTTTTCACTTTCATCCTGTATCTTAGCTAAAATAATATTTGTTAAAGAAGAAAATATTTCATTATCATCAGTAGATCCACCACCCCATAAAACATTATGTAAATTATCTCTAAGTGAATCTAATGTTTTATGATCATAACTTTTTGATAAATCTTTAGAGCCACCTTTTATATATGGTTCTTTTTGTACCATTCCATAATTTATAGGCAATTCTTCATTATAATTTCTTTCCTTTTTCCAATCATTAAAATTTGGATATTGCTCATAATCAATAATCATACATTTATCGTTAATTTCGTTTAATTCATTGATATCTATTGAATAAAGAACTAAATATTTAACTTTTTTACCATGACCAATTTCTTGAGAAGCTAAATTAAATAATTGCATTTCAATAATCTTATCTTGATCTTTTTCATACTCTTCAGGACTTTTTAATTCAATATATAAAAATATATTGTCATTTTTGTCCTTTACAATTACATCGATTCTAGGTTTAATAACTTTTGGCCTACCTATGTCATATGTTCTTTCTAATTCTATTTTATCTAAATCATATCCTAAATCATTGACTAATTTAGTTAGCAAATATGCTCTTACAACTTCTTCATCCCCACTTATTTTAGTAATATCTCTATTAGAAAAAATATTTTTATTATAAGCGATTGAATTTGATTCTAAATCTATCGATGTAACTGCTTTGTTTTTTTTGCTTTCAATGTAATTTTTGATTAATGTTCTATTCATAATTTTATCCTCATATTCTTTGCTATCAAACAGCATCTATAACAACATTTTAGCATAGATTTATTATTTTTAGTTAAATATTTAAAAAATAATAAAATTAATGATTGTGTTCTAATTTAATATTTTCATTGTAGATATTAATTATTGTAGTATTGTTTTCATTTTTTTGCTCAATATGATAAATATCCTTACTTATTTTATTATTAAGTAATATCTTTTCCCTTGGCGTTAGTTCACGATTAACTATGACTCTAAGATATACTCTATGTTCTTCAGTTATACAATAATTTACACTATATGTGGTATCTTTGAATATTGTTCTAATAACTTTATCTACAATTTTTAATCTTTCTTTATCATTGCTTTCTAATTCCTCAAAATATTCGTTTGGAATATTGTTTACTTTTTCTTTTCGTTTAGTATTCTTATCTTTTATATCTTCTACTGTGTAATATGTATAAGACAAATCCTTTAAAGGCAATTGCTTTCTTTCAATTGCTCCAAATTCATAGCAACTAAATTTGTTATACAAAATAGTATCTCTTAAAATTGGAAAACCTATAATTGGAAATATAATTGTTTTGTAATGCAATTGTTTTACTTCTTCTGGAGTCATCAATTCCCTACCAATTAAATTAGTTGATCTATCACCATTATAATTCATAAGCGATACTGACTGTCTAACACTATTTGATTCAATAGTCTTCTTCCCTAATCGTTTTGAAATAGCCTCTGCTGTTTCTTGTGTATTTGTTTTAAGATAAACTAGACCGCAGTTATCTAAAATGATTTGTGAGACATCTTTACCATAGACATTATCTAACTGACTAAATGACTGGATAAAGAAATGAAATCTCATGCCTCTTGATCTTGCTACAGAAACTATTGCTTCTATATCTGCAAGAGGTGGACAATTAGCAAATTCATCTAAAAGCCAATCAATCTCAATTGGTAATTTTTTATTTGAAGTTGTATTAGCAAGTTTTACTAAACTACGATATAAAAGACCAACAATAATTGTAACCAAAGTATAATATGTTTTATCTTCATCTGGTACGATTACAAATAAAGCTGTAGGTTCTTTACCTAAAATATCAAAATCAAAATCACTCGTTGATGTTACATTTGCAACATTGATATCATCAAAAATTGCCATTTTTTCACCAAAGACTGCAGTAATACTTTTGTAAGTATTTTCGCTTGCACTTAATATGCTAGTTAAAGAATCTTTTGATTTATTGCCATATTCTTTTCTATCTATATAATTATTAAACTTTCTAAAATTTTCATCTGTCATAGAACTGTTTTGAAACTTTCTAATACTAGTCATAGTAATCTTTTCTCTTGAAATGTTACCTTGCTTATATTCTTCTAAAAAGAAGCCTATTAATCCCTCTAACAAATTCTTAGCACTATTATTCCAAAAAGGATCCTTTTGTTGAACTTTCTCTTGTGTAACCATAGTAGCTAAACTAGTTATCAATCTGTTTGTCTCTGCTAGAGAACTCATTGCTTTATTGTTAAATTCCAGCTTTTCAGTTTCACTAACATTATTTTTTGTTAAATCTAAATAGTTAATATAATCTTCATATTCTCTAATAATTGGTTCCAATATATTTAATCTGTTTGATAATTCTGGATGCCTAAAATCTAATGTTAATACTTTATAACCATTATCCTCAAACATTTTAGATGTTGCATTAAATATTTCTCCTTTAGGATCTGTTATAAAAACACTTCTCTTTTTCTTCGCTGTTGCAATAAAAGAACATGCTGGTATGACTGCTGTAACTGATTTACCACTACCAGTAGATCCTAAATATACATAGTGTGGTGTTTCTCTATCAAACCATATGTACTTTAGGTCATCACTAAAAAAGACAGGAAATCCTGCCTCATTAATGTTACTTGTCTTTTCTTTTTTAAAGTTTTGTTTTATTTCTTGCTTTGTAGAAAATCTAGCTGATCCATATTCATTTTCGTTTTTAACCTTATGTTTCATAATTATCGGTTCCACATAAAAAAATAATATTAGAAAGATAACTAACATTATTAAAATAATAATTAAACTTAAATTCATTTTTCCTCCATAAAAAAAATAAGCTCTTGCTTATTTTAAAAAATATGTATTTTATTTTTCTTTATCTCTTCTCTGTATTTTTCCCTGTTCTCTGGTGTTTCATCCAACATCGCATTTTTACATTTTGGTAATAAAATGTTTAATGTTTTGTTTAAACTATCTAAAGCTTTCTTTTCACTATTATCATACTCTTTTATGCTTTTTACTGTTATTGGATAAGAATCAATTATTGTGTCATCATATTTATCACATATATGAAGTTCTATATAAGTTCCATATTTTGTAACATTAGTGTATTTATATATTAATAAAATGTCACTATACTTCATCATGTTTTTTGAATCTCCAGAAAGCAAATATTTTTTATAGAATCGAAGAAAGCCACTCTTAATAGGTTCTTCCTTTTCCAAAGAATTGGCTATTTTTGAAAACTCTTCCATTCCTCCAAATTTTTTTACAATTTTCATAGCATTAGGATTAAAAGTTGAATATAAACTTTCTATTGTGAATTTCAGTGCAAAGATGCTAAAAAGGAACATTATTATAGAAACAAAACTCCCACTAAAAAATACATCAGTTTGAAATATTAAGCCATAAATGCATGTTATAAATATTAAACCAAATATTATTAAAACTAATATATCTCCAAACAATTGATGACTTTTGTTGGCTTTGATTATTTTTTCTTTCATTTTTTACCTCACTTTTTAATATATATTTATAGAATTGATAATAATATCTTTTCCTACGAAAACATATTCATAGCCTTTTCCTTTTTGTACTCTAAGCTTAAGAATGGTGTTCCTTTCATTACTAGTAAAAAATGTTGGAACATTTGAATATACAGTTATTTCACTAAATGTTTTATTATCAACACGATCTTTAACTAAAATATATGCTTCATAATGTCTATATCTTTTTCCTGTTTCAAATTTTTTTGAATTTAAGTCTTCATCCATAAAAGAAATTCTATTACGATTTCTTTTATAGCTTCCTGCTTCACCAATCATTATTTCATATCTTGCATACATTAATTGCTCTGCTCTTGAGATAATATCATATTTATCTGTTTCATTAAAATTTTCATTTTTAAATAATTTATTAAAAACATCATTAAATGGAACTTCTTTAGAATTATTGCATTTCATTTCTAAATATACCATATCAGTCAAATAATCCACAGCATGATTAATTTTTATTTGTTTAGCTTGCTTATTATATTCTACCATATTAGACACTCTCTACACCTCTAATTATTAAAAATTTTGTTTGCTATTAGAACTTTTATTATTAATTTTACTAATTTTTTTATCATATTCATATTGAGAAATATCACCAAACTCTAACATCAATTTAAGAAGTTTTTTTGTTGACTCATTTTCTTCATCAATAGGTATTTTTATCGTTCCCAACACATTTGTTCCAATAGAATTATATTGAATAAATCTTTTCTCTTCTGATGTAAATTCTGTATTTTCAATTTCTTCAATACTCATATTTTGCAATTGTTTTTTTCTTTCTTTACTAATCATATTTTCTCTTTTCATTCATTATAAAATTCTATATAAATGTTATAACATTATTTTTCAATTATTATTCTTTGATTCTCTATCCCTATTAATTTAAAAAAATATTTATATACATCATCTGTATCTGTAATATTATTCTTAACTATATAATTATACATTTTAGATATATTACTATTACTTTCTAATCCATTTAAAAAATCATTTATTTCATCTTCTCTAAAACCCATTTTCTTAAATTCTATTATTAATTTTTCTTTCATATTATTTCTCTTTTCTTATATTTATTATAACATTATTCTTTTATTTCTTTACTATTTTCTTCAAACAACTTATGGAATTCTTTTTGTGCATCTTCTAACTCATTATTAATACTTTTTACTGCTTGATTAATCTTATATTTATTTTGATACTTTAAACTATTACTTGTTTGAGATAAATAATTTTTCAATACATTATATCTGCTATTCTTCTTGCTTTTTAAATATTCTTTATATATTATTTCTTCAATTACATCGTTTTCATGAATTGCTTGTTTAGATTTATATTTATAAGAACTATATGCTTTATTAACAATTGCATTATAAACATAATTGTCTATATATTCCTGCTTTGAATTAATTAAATCCTTGTTATCCAAGCATTCTTTTAAATTGTTGTCTTTAGATATTGTTTTAAAATATTGATTGATTTTATTCAAAGACATTTTAAAATTATTGTAATCATCTTGTAATTCTGGATTCTTGCTTGAAAATAAATATGCTTTTATTTTTTTGGTCATATTTTTAATCTGTTGATTATTTATAGAATTATATTTAATTCTTTGACTACTTTCATCACGTTGCTCTGATATTAATTTACCTAACTTTAAAATATTATATTCCAACATTAAATCATCCTTATCTTTTAATAAATAGTTTTGATCTTTAGGATTAAAATATTTCTTTAATTCATCAATTTCTTGATTAGTTTCTTTTAATAATGGTGTATATATCTTTTGTTTATTTATATAATGTTCTACCTCATTTTTTAAAAAATTAATCTCATACTGACTAAGTTCACCTTTGACACGATAATTAACTTTTTTACCATATTTACAATAATTTGGATTCTTTTCTACAAATGAAAAATGAAAATGTAAATTATCCGTATCAGTATGTAACGCAACTTGATAGCTCATTTTTTTAATGTCTACAAAGCCACACTTTTTTAAAAATATCGGTATGACATGTTTAACAAGATCTTGTTCAAACTGTTTAATATTTGTGTTTTGTTCTAAATATCCAGATGGAAAAGATATTACCAATTTATATATATTAGAATTTTGTATATATTTTTCGTATTGCTTTTTTCTTTTAGATATATCCTCATCTGTTGCATACTTACCATTTTCAAGAATAATATTCATATGTTCATCTTTTGTTAACGTTCCATCATAATAATCAAACATATATAATGCTTGCTTTTTTTCTTTGCCAAAATAATCAAACATATGGGCAGTTGATTTTAGAATTCTTTCCTTAGTTTTATATTTAAAATTCAAATTATTAAGACTAGGAGTATACATTGTCTTTACTACAACGTTTGGTACATTAGTCATCTAAACTATCCTTACCTAATTTGTTTTTAAAATCTTTTAGTCTTTTATTTGAATTAACATTTTTATCAAATTGTATTTCTAAATCAGTGTATGCTTGTTCATTTAGTCTTATTAAATAACTAACTTCAAATATTAATTTATGAAGATCATCAGTATGTTCTTCATACATAAAACCTTGAGACAGTAGTTTTGCTATTGCCTTAGAATAATTAATCTTTTTACCTTTTGCATACTCTCTTATTTTATTATCTAAATTTTCAGTTATGTTTATGTGTGGCGATTTCATATCTTTCTTCCTCCTTTTTCTTTTGATCTAGGCCTGTTTCTAACAATTCAATCATCATTTGATTTATTGATATACCGTAATCATTAGCCAATATCTTTATTCTTTCAAATAGTAAATTTCTCATTCTAATTACAAATTTTTTCATCTATTATTATTTCCTTTCGTATGGATTAAAATCATCTGTTTATGGATTAAAATAGCCCTTTTTAATAATTTTCTATTAAAAGAGCATAAGAAGATGATATCATTCATGCTGTTTTTCTTTATAAATAAAGGTCAAAGCATGATATCATTCTTATTTCGCACTTGCGAAATTATGGATTCAAATTAATCCATAAATATTAAAACAACTCGTTTTTTTCTTTATACCTCTTCATTGTTTTATGGATTGTTTTATGGATTATCTGTTTGAAAATTAATTAAACTCATTCCATCAACTAACCTACCATTTAAATTAACTTGAAAATGTAAATGAGGTCCAGTTGAATATCCTGTTGTTCCAACTTCTGCTAATTGTTGCCCTTGTGTAACTGTTTGTCCTTGTGTGACTTTTGAACTAAGTGGATATAAATGAGCATATGTAACTTTGTATGTTAAATTATCTACCACACAATCTAAAACAACTTCATTTCCTCCACCTGCTTCTGTATTAGTAACATTGTTCATGTATTCAAAACTGACTTTTGATATAGTTCCATCACATACTGCTAATACTGGTGTATGATTTTCAGTAGCTAAATCCCAACCATTATGATGATCAGCTTTACTGAATACAACTCTTTCTTCCATAAAAAAAGAAGTTATTGTAATTTTAGAAAAATCAATTGGCAATCCCAATGGTTTATTTTGCTCTTGATTTAATTGGCCACTATTTGCTAATTCATTTTCATTACAAACTTCTAATTTTTTATATTTATCTAAATTGCACACTTCACTGATAGGTAACATTTTTTTATTATCTTTATTTAAGTTATCTTTGTATATTTCATCAAAAGTTAATTTATCATCTGTTAAGTAAAAATATAATATTCTCTTTAATGGAACATAACCATTAGTTATGTTATTGTTAAGAACTGCATGATATTGATCTGCATATTGCATATTATCTTCCACATAATCATCTGTTACATTTGCTCCAAAAAAATCAAATAACATTAATATTGGAACAATTAATGTTATACCAAGCACCACTAGGCCTGCTATTATACCTATAACTATTAATATAATTTTTTTATTCATTTTTCCTCCTGCTTTTATTTTAAATTTGTCACAAAAAAATTGTGCTAATTCATTAACCTATTTTATTAATTCTTATATAGCACATTGTTATTTTTTAAACAAAAAAGGACTTTATTACAAGCCCTCATATTTAAATTTTATTTTACAATTTCACAATCATTAAATCCTAAAATTCCAGATTTATAATTATCAGATGAAACAAGCTCATCAACTTTTCCAATAAATATTATTTCATCACCTTTATTTTTTTCACTCATCTTCTTAAATGCATCTCCTTTAAATGAACCACAAGAAACACTATAATGACTTCCTGAAGGCCCATTCATATATACAATTGTATAAAGCCAACCACTATCGGAGTAATCAAAGTATGCTGTTGTTTTAATTACTTTTCCAAAATATTTTATATTGCCTTGTCTATATCCATAATTGTAATAATAATCAGTTAATGTTTTAGCATCTATTTCTTCATAAGAATTTTTAATTTCTTTTTTAGTAGTTGTTGATGATGTTGACTGTGTTGATTGTGTTGTCTGAGTTGTCGATGTTGTATCATCTTTTACTTCACTTGTTGTCTCAGATGTTTCTTGAGTACTTTTAGAAGAATCACGTTGTTTGTTTCCAATTGACATGGCCGAAGCAATAACAAAAAGCATTACAATTAATATACAAACAAAACAGATAATAAGCATTCTTATAGTTTCATTTCTTTTTGATGAATTCATTTTATCTGTTTCTAATATTTGCATTCCACATTTTGGACAATATTTTAAACCTTTAGTTATTTCAGTTCCACACTTAGGGCATTTGTTTGTTTTCAAAAATAATTCCTCCTAATTCTTTTTTGTTAATTTATAATTACAATCATTCGAATTATAAATATGTGTATCATCTGTTAAAGTTGCCTCTTGTTTTTCACCTTTTTGAGTAAATGTAAGTTTCTCTTTATTGTTATAAGAAGTACCATAATCGGACTTATATCCTTCATTATAATCTATCCATAAAAAGCATAAATTGGCAGCTTGTCTAGTTAATTCTATAGTATATGTACCACTAGGGAAATAATAAAAATATTCATTTGTGCCTTCATATTCAACAAGTTTTCCATAATCACCTAGCAATTCATATTTTAATTCATAAACCACTTCTTTTGGAGTTTCTGTTGTTGATTGTGTTGTTGATTGTGTTGTCTGAGTTGTTGATGATGTGCTATCTTTTACCTCACTTGTTGTCTCAGATGTTTCTTGAGTACTTGTAGAAGACTTACTTTGTTTATTGTCATCATTCTGTTTACTATCTACAGGAGTAACAATCATCCAAATTATTAAAATCACAATTGGTAATACTATTCGTATGATTTTAAGTGCTTTATCAACACTATCACTATTTGCTTTATCACTAATAAGTTTATAAAATATTTGAAACAAACTTAATCCGAACAAAATTGCAAATATACTATTTACAGGATTAATCTTAAATGATCCAACGTATGCTAGAATTAGTAGTCCTCCAAATATATACAAAATAATATTCCATATTTTTTTAATTGTATCACTTGCTGAATCCGATAAAATACTATCAGGTATTTTCATTGCCTTCTTTTTTGCATCATATGGGGTTCCACATTTTGGGCAATACATATAATCATCTTTATATTCATTTTTACATTTTCTACATGTTTTCATATTGACCTCCTAATTGTAATAACTTTCTGGAATTTCATATGTTGGTTTGTTTTTAATAGTTTCTTTTAATTCATTAGCAGCTTTTTCAATTTGAGGGTCATAACTAAGAACAATTTTTTCATCTTCTGGCTTTGTAAAACTCTTTGGAACAGGCATTTGTGATAATTCACCTAATTTATCAACGATTCTTTGTGCAGTAGCTAAATTAATATTATAAGTAGAACTAGATTGATCAACTGTTTCAGAAAGTAAAACTATTTCAGATGTAAAACCATTTATATTAACTTTTACTCCAATATGACTACAAATAGGAATTGAATTTGCTGTTGATGAACCAGTACTTGTTGTTTTTCCCATAGCACCACCAGCTATTGCACCAATAGGCCCTAAAAGCACTCCGCCAACAACTGCTTTTCCAAGAGAAATATGTTTTGTGGCTTTTCCCGTCTCTGTAGTTATTACGCGATAAGAATCCTGTGTTGTTAGATCAGCACCCTTAATATCAGAAAATATATGTTTTGTACCATTAATATTAATTGTTCCTTCTACCATATTATAAGTAAAATTATTGCTACCACAATTTTGCCATCTTGATGATGCAATTCTATCTATTTCTTGCTGTTTTGAATCTTCAAGTTGTTTTAATTTATTTTGAGCATCAGCAACTTTTTTATTATATTCTTTATCTCGCTCTTTATGAATTTTATCCCCTACTTTATTAATATACTTAATAAATTTAGCTTGGTTAATACCACAATAACCACAGAATAAATCTCCTTCATTTATTTCCTTTTTACACCTAACACATTTCATAAAAACTCACTCCTAGTCAAAAAAGTTTTATTACAAATATATCATATCACAAAAGTTACATTAGTGTCCTTATAATATCATTAAGATTGAAAATTATAATACAAATCTAAAAGAAAAAAGAAATACGAAAAAGATCATCTAATAGATGATCTATAATATTATTAAACTTTTCTATTGTTATCAAATATACTATCATATAATTTTTCAAGTTCTATATATTTAGAAGTAGGATTATAATCTTTATCTAAATACTTCAACATTTCTTCATCTAAAAAGTCGAGTATTTCTTTGATGCTTTTGTTTTTATATGGAATATTATATTTTTTTAAAATATCAATTTGCTCATTAGACAACATTATAATCATTCCTTTCTTGAATTAATATTATTTCCCAAAGAAATTTTTTACAGCGTTGTTATAATCTATCTCAATTTCAAATGCTTCTTTGAATTTAGAACCTATATCATCTTCTGTAAAATCAAATCCACAATATGAAGTGAATTCTTCTTCATCAATTATTCCAGAACATTTACCATTGTAAATAGGACAATAGTAATATCTTCCTTTTATAAAATATGAATTAGAATTTCCAATGTATTTTACAATTCCCCATTTTGATTTATCATTCATTTCAATCATTTTTTTCTTAAATTCCATTAATTCTTTCTTATATTTAGGATATCTAAATATTATTGAATCTAGTTCATCATAATACTGTTGATATGATTTATAATTATATGGATAATTCAATTCATTATTTGTCAGTCTTACTAGTTCTTCCAATGTATCAGGATATTCAAACACTTCCCAATTACCTTTACTCGCATTGGGAAGTATATTATATTTCAAATGTTCCTTTGGTATATACGGCATATAAACAACTCACTTTCAAATTAATATTTAATTATATTGTATCAAATATCTAGTTCTTTGTCTTTACTTATACTTAAATCATCATTAAATTTTCTAAGCAGTCCATAATAACATGTTACAACATTATCATCTTCTTTAAATGTTATATAATCATTTAACTTATGTTGCATAACATATTCTTTTAAACTATCTAAATCTTTATTAGTGTATTCTCCAGAATCTAAGCTTTCTTGCCAATCTTCATTTTCTAAATAAAACATTTCGTTCTCACTTTGTGATAAATCATTATACATAGTTTGTAATAATTTTGGTGCTTGTGATAGTTTTGGCAAATTACAATATTCGTCAAAATGTATCATTGCATCATTTTCTAACAAATCTCTCATATTAGTATCTGAACTAAGATCAATTATACCTGTTTCATAGTCATCATCTTCTGGATTAACTATAAAAATATCATCTCTATCAAGACCATGTAAATAAGCTCGTGCTTGAATCTCACTATTAAAATCTTCTACCCAACAATCACCTGTTGTATCATCAAGTGCAATAAACTTACCAGCTAGATTATCCTCACACAAAAACTTGCTATATTTAGAATCTACATTATATTTTTTCTTTATTAAATCTCTACTTTCCCCAGGGCATCCTTCGATATATTCATTACAAAAATTAGTAGTTGTTAGTAAAATATCATTATTTTGCTTTTCAATAGTTTTGTTATATTCATCTAAAATATTATCTAATGAATTACCACATACACAGTTAGCAACAAATTTATTATCCTTATAAAATTCTACATTGGCATCGATATCTCCATAATCATCAATCCAAGCAGAATAAACTCTTACCTTCTTACTCATGATATATCACTTCCAATATCTATGTCCTTAAAGTTTTCTTTCTTGTATCTACCTAACTTATCAATCATATCTTTTGACTCTTTTTGGATGTATTCATCATCGCTATCAATATCCTTAATAGCTTTAATTGTTCTATCTATACCATCATTTGTGCTAAATTCTTTTTCTATTTGATTATAGGCATCTTCATCACATAAATAGTTATCATTATAACTATACTGATCATAATCTTTTTCAAATTGCATTTCATCATTAATTAAATCATTTAAATTTATATAATTACTGTCCTTGTTATATTCTATTTTATGTTTTGATAATTCTGCATCTAATGGTTTAAATGTCATACTTTCAGACTTATCAAATGGTATTGGTGATACCCACCATTTATTATCATATTCAGAATAAAGGTAAGCATATTCTTGATCACTATCGATACAATTTTTTTCAAATTCTTTTATACTATTTGAATGATACTTATGTAAATCCTCTTTCCCATCTCTATGATAGGCAATTACACACTCTTTATCTACACCAATTCCAGAATTACTTGAACCAGCTGATTCTGGATACAAGTTTTTACCTAGTACTGATATATCGCCTAAATTAATTAAATGTTTTACTTTATTAATATCTTGATAATCATTTTGAAGTATTACACCATTATTTTCTAAATATCCATCAAAATGACAATATATACTGTCTATTGTTTCATCTGTATGTAATATTCCTATTCTTGATCTTGTACTCATGTTAATCACTCCCTTTACATTTTTGTACATAAATTCTATGATGATAAAAAATAACTTCTTTAGTTAAGATATTATTTTCATAAACTCTATATCTATTACCCCAGAAGTTAATCCAATTTTTTTTAAATTTATTCATTAATTTTCACCCATCATTTTCTTCTCAAGTTCTGTTGCTCTAATCCAAATCCTTAATCTATTTTTGGAATCAATATTAAGTAAGAACTCACCTCTTCTTGCAGACATTAAGAAATTCTTTTGTGTGTCTGTTAATGGATTTTGTTTGAATAATTCTAAATATGCTAAAAGATCATCTTCTTTTAACATTCCTACCATTTGATACTGACAGTTATTAAATATAGCTGTTGAATGTCTTAATATATCATTGTTACCTACAAAATCTTTTACTGACTGTGTGGCAACTACTAATGCTCCTGAATACTTTCTGATTCTTCTTGCAAGTTGACCAAAGTTTCTTAAAACCTCAAAATTATTTTCATCAATAAATAAATGAAATTCATCAACAATAATCATTACATGTTTTTTATTACTTGATTGTTCTTTATCATTTAAAATTTTGTTTGAAACAATTGAGTTATTTAAATATGTAAGTAAGTTTAATGTTTGAGTATTAATTAGTCTTTGATTGCCACTATACAATAATTCTTGTAAGTTAAAAGCAATTAAATCATTATCTAAATTAACTGTCGTATATCCATCAAATAAATACGAATCAGTACCAGTTAAGAATCTTGATAAAAGTATTTCTAATTGTTCAATAACTTTTAGTTTTTCTTCGCTTTTTATACTTTGCTTATATTCAGGTAAATAATTATATAAATCTGTAAATATTGGATAATCTTTTGGCTTTAAATTTTGTAATGTATTGATAGAGGTATTTTTATAAATACCTTTTTTGTTATATAAACTTTCAACTATTGCAAGTAACATAACAAGTTCTTTTTCAGATATAGACTCAAAAGCTGTTTTAAAGAAAGCTTCTAAAAATCCTAAATGTTTTGCTAATGGACAATCTGTTTCTTTGCTATCAGCATTATCATCATCACTTGGTATATATCTTATTTGAAGTGGATTAATTATTCCTCCACTTTTAGAATATAGATCAATGTACTCTCCATTGTTAGCTTCTACAATTGTTTTATATTCTTTTTCAGCATCAAATATAAAGATTTTTGTCCCTCTTGCATACTCATTAACTATCATTTTCTTCATTGTATAGCTCTTGCCACCACCAGTTGATGAAATAATTGCCATATTATGACTTGTCCTTAAATTGTTAATTACAAATGGATCATAAAATATTGGAAGTGATGTATGAATATCCACCCCAAACATATAACCACTTTCATCATTAAAATTAGTTTTAGTAAATGGAAAACCAACACTTAATGTCATTGTTGGTAAATAAAAAGCATAGTCTTTAAAAGTTATTGGATTAATATCATAACTTTGCCATGCTTCCATTTGTCTCATACGAGGTATATCTAATTTTATTTGATAATTATCTGCAATTCTCTTAAGTTCTCTTATAGTTTCATCTCTTGTTTGCTTATCGCCACTTACAATTAATGTAAGTGATACTTCTTTAATCTTCTCATCACCATTTTTAATATCTTGCATTAATAATTGAAAATTCTCTTTTTGTGTATCTAATTCGGTGGCATCACTTAACTTCTTAGTAGTATTTCTATCACTAAGTAAAAATTGATATTCAGAGTTAACCCATCTAACCAATTCTTCTTGTGTAATACAATCTTTGATACTGATGCAAGATCTAACACCCGGATAATTAAAGATGTCTTCAAAGAATAGTTCATTAACAAATGGTGGAATGTTTTTAATAGTTAACACTTGAATATCTTGATCATCTAATTTTATAAAGCTAGGTTTTTCAGACAAGTTCATTGGAGTAACTAAACTTGGTAGATCACTCCATACTAAATTATCTAAACTGTTTTCGTTTAAATATAAATTAGTAAATATTTTATATATTTCTAATTTGTTTGTAATTCCCTCAATATATATTCGTGGAACAATATTAGCAGTAATATCTTCAATTTCATCTAATTGCTTGTTTAAAGCTATTGTATCGCTTGCTATTATCACCCAATAATAAATACTAGATATTGTATAATTTTTTGCTTCTAAGTCATCAATTAATCCTCTTGATTCGTTTAGTAATTTTAATCTGTTAGAATCATTTTGATATTCTTTGATCTTCTTATCTAAATTTACCTTATTGCCATTCAAATTAAGTTTCTCATCTAACTTATAACACTTCATATTTAAATTAGGTATTTGATAAAGAGATTTTAGCATTGTAAAGAATGTCATTTTTTCGCCATTACTAGTAAGAGATAAGTCAATTGCTTTTACTTCAATTATTGTTGCAACCTCTCCTGTCTTTAAATGTATTAATCCATCAGAGTCAACATTCTTTACGTTAATAAACGATTTAGAATTTTTAATTCTCTTTTTTAGATTGTGTTTTGATATATATTTTTTATTTTGTTTTTCATCATATTTTTTTATTGCTTTTTGTTTCTTTTCGCTTTGCTTATTTTTATTAAATATTTCCTTTATAAATTTCATTTAATTTTGTTTCTCCTTTTCTAACAATCTTAACTACTGGTAAAGTAATATCTTCATCGGATTTAAAATATGTATATTCCTTACATCTAAAAATGTATGAAAATACTAAACCAATAATTTTATACATTCTATTTTTCTTCGATATCGTTATTGGTAGCATTAAAAAAATACATATTGTTAAAAATATCAATGATATTAATTTAAAATCAGTTAAAGTAAACATAATTAAAAAAATAAATAACATTGGTAATCCAATATATAAATCTGAAAATTCAATATACTTTCCTAAGGTTCTTTTTATGTTTTTTACTGTTATATACATCTTATTCGCCTCTACCTCTGTATCTTCTACGATACATTCCTCTCATTGGTAACATTGTATCTATAGCTGTTGCAACACTATCTGTTCCAGCATTCATAACTCTTGTACCAAAGCGATTTAATCTTGTTGTACTATTAGGTTTTGCAAGTCCGTCTGCTCCAATTGGATTTGCTCTCGAATGTGCACTTGATTCTATGAAGTTACCAAAGCTTTGTAAACCTCCACCTAAACCAGTGATTGGTGTACCACTATCTCCAGAACCTCCACCACCAATAGATGATCCAAAACTTGATATACCATGTCCTATTTTTGCTAAGGCAGAATTACCAGCACTTCCAACTTTAGATCCACCTTTAAGTAATGCTCCTGCACCTACTAAAGATGCCCCAGCTGTTGCTAATGTTCCTGCTGTTCCTATTGCTCCCATAGTATGACCAAATCCCATCATTGCCATTAATTGTTCTCTTCCAGAATTTGCTGATACATTGCCACCAATAAATCTATTAACGACTTGCGAACCAGTTAATAAGAACGATCCACAACCAATATACATAATCGATTTAATTAATACATCTTTAAATGTATCAACAAAAAATGTTGTACTATTTACTTGTTGCATAACTATTGCTGTTAAAGCAATAATTAGCATAATTACAGCTCCTTGTAGCATTAAAGATACAAGTTGTTCTACTACTGCTTGTCTTCTGTTTTTATTACCAACTGATGTTGCAAAAATGATTGGACTAATTATGAACAAAAATAAGAATTCAATTTGTCTTCGTGCAAGCATCATTCCACTAAAGAATAATGAATACAAGAAGAATGCTCCAACGATTGTTGCCATTATCCAATTAATATTAAATTTGTATTCTTGCTCTCCTGCTTTGTCTGAATTACTAGGAGCTGTAAACTTGTCATTGTACATACTCTTAGAATCAAACTTACCGTTTTTAACTAATGATTGAATATCTTCATTTTTAAAGTCATCAGATCTTGGATAATCATCTTCGTATTGAATAAACATTGATAACATAGAATTAGATAATCCAATATCATTACTTTCAAATATTGATGCAGTGTAACCAGATAACTTAATTGAAAATGTAGATGCTTGTACAAATAAAAAAGTGGATAGTATTATTAATACTCCACATTTTGCTATTTCTTTATAAATAGTACCAGTACTCATTCCATCATCTGGATCAATTATTTTTTTTATAAATCTTGTTATTGCAAATAATCCAAGTAAAGTTAAAGCAACTGCAAATATGCCTATTTGAAAATTATCAAATATAGAATTCTTCGCAACACTATTTACAATGTCAAAAGTATTTAATCCTTTCAATACTTGAAATAAACTATCAATCAAAGTAAAAATAAAATGTATTAAATACCATCCTAATGTTCTAAGTAAATCTAATGCTTTCATTAACATATAAAATCACCACCTACTTAAAACAAAGAAATAATTAAATTAACCAAACTAATAGCTAAAACAATTCCAATAATACCAAACATTGTTTGAATAATTCTTTGCTTCACTCTCGGCTTCTGATCAACATCAACTACTGCATAAAGAATAAAACCAATAACTAATGCAACTCCAGAGAGTGCAATTCCTACTCTCAATGCCCAATTAGTAAATGTTTGAATAGCTTTTATAATTGAATCAACATTATATTCTCCACCTTGTAATCTTTCTATAGCTAAAATATTTAAAAATTTTTCCATTTATTTTCCTCCTATAATATTAAAAAAATGAGGGAGAATATTTTTTATTCTCCCTTATCTTTATTTAAAGACTAAACTTCTGGTTCGTCTTCATTATCTTTTAATTTAGAACTAGATAGGAATGTTACTTTCTCGGCAACAATTTTTGTTGCTTTATGCTTTTGACCATCTTTTTCATAGTCATCAGTTTCAACACGACCTTTAATGCCTAAAAGATCACCCTTTTTAACATACTCAGCTGTGTTTTGTGCAATTCCTCCCCATAATGTGCAATCAATAAAGTCTGTTTGGTATTCACCATTTTCATCCTTATAACTGCGATTAACGGCTAAAGTAATATTACTTACTTGCTTATCATCATCTAATTTTTTGACTTCGGGATTACTAACTAGTCTCCCTACTATAACTACTTGATTTAACATATTTTTACCTCCTTATAAATTAAATCCATTATTCTTTAACATTATTTGTGTCAGTCTAATGTTTGTATCTTCAATTGATTTTTTATTAAAGATACTTTGATATTTTTTTATTTGTGAATCAGTTAAGGATTTATCTTCGCCTTTTTCATAGTCATCTCCGACAATTAAAAAAGGACCGGCAATAATATCCGCTCCTATATCACGATTGTAAGGCATACCATTAATTTTGCCTTCCTCATTACAGATAAATACTATGTCGGGGAATTGATCTGCATAAGCATATTCAATATCCCCTTCCACCAGCTTTTGTTTTGATTTTAAATTGTTATCTATAACAAGAGTTGTAGGTAATTTATTTGGTTCTACTAATAAAACCTTTAATTGTTTTTCCATTTTCTTTCATCACCTCCTTTCCATTTACAATTCGTTAGAATTTTCTTGTGTCCTTTTTATTTGTTCTTCCATATAATCATCATCAAATCCACGAATCATACTTGGATAATCTAAATCCTGCTCTTTTTCATTTTCACTTTCATAATCTTTTTGATCATAATCACCATATTCTTCACCCATTCTGGCATATCTAAAAGATAAATCTTTATCTTCGAGATGTTGTAAACCACTCATAACAGCATCTACATCTTCAAATCCTTCACTATTCTCATACCATTTAACTGAATTCCATCCAAAATACCTTTCATAATCATTTGATTTATCAACATCTAACTGATGTAATAAATTCCAATCTTTTTCTCCTTTTAAATATTTTGTTATATATTTATCTAATTCATTAAAACCCTTTTTGCTTGTAATGATTCGTACATCACTTCTATATCCCATATTTACATCCTCCTTTCAAATTTTAAATGTAATATCTATAGAAAAGTTTAATATTGTATGCTATATTATTTACGTAGTGAGGTGTTATTATGTTCCCAAGTTTAATTCTTAATTCTATTAACAATTATGTTCAAACTAGTAAAAAAAGAAAATATGATTCAATTAAAAAAGGAAAAATATACTATAATGTATTTTTTATGATTATGTTTGCAATAATTGCTTTGTGCTTAGCAGAAAATATATTAGCTTTAATATTTGGCAGTGTTGATGTTACAGCAGCACTATTTGCATTACTAATTGTAATTTCAATTTGTTTCTTTACTATATTTTTTATAATTTATAGAGCATATTTTAATCATTTAATTTCAAAATATAAAAGTAGTCATTAACTACTTTTTTATTTGATATCACTATAATCGTATTTTGATAACAATTTTTCCATTTCCGCTTGTTCCTCTGGTGAAGCTGGTATTGATTCACATCTTTGACCATGCCATAACTCTGTACCATCTTTGTCATAACTAATAATTGGTTGTTGGTCTTTTCCCTTAGTTTCAATTTTTAATGTATGAATGTAAAAATGCTTATCATTTTTTTCATCACTATAAATCTTTGGTATTCCAGAAACTCTTATTACATTACCTACTTTTATAAGTTCTTTATCAGAGTGTGATTTTGAAATCATTGCATTAAAAAAAGATGTTTCAGTTTTACTTACTCCATCTTTGTCTTTATATGTCTTATGACTACATATATCAAACCAGATATATTTATCATCAATCTTATTAATCCTAGAAACTATTCCTAAGATTGAAATATTATTCATCGTTCTATTTTCTCCTTATCTATCTCTATTAGAGATTAATCTATAATTAATAATATTTAATTTTTTATATTAAGATTATTATATTATGTTAGACATCTTTGTCTTCACTGTCTGGACATTTTTGTCTATACATATAGACACTTTTGTCCTTTATGTATATGTTTCTTACTCTTTTACTAGCATATTTGTCATATATAAGTTGGCTATTTGTCAACTCTCTTAATAACCTAGTTATAGTTCTTTTAGATGTATTTAATAAAAGTGAAAAATATGTATTATTTGCATAGCAATAACCATCTTTATGTGTTAGCAGAACAATGTAGCCATAAAGAATCATAGCTCCATAAGATAAATTTTTATTTTCTATAACTTCCGTTGGTATCTTTAAATATTGTTCATTCATTAATATTCACCTTTACTTTCTAATTCGCCTATATAAACTATCTGCATATCATGAGTATTTGGTTTGCAACTAATTAATGCAATGCTAGTTTTATTTGACTCTGTTTTAATTACAATAGATCCTGTTTTTTGAGCTTCATAATAGTTGACTATTTTATAAACGTATTTAATACCTTTATAATAAATTTCAACACTATCATTAATTTGAAGTTTATTTAAGTTTCTAAAATATGAAATATTTGAATTCCCATTATGACTTGCAAGAATCAAAGTTCCGTTTGTAATATTTGGCATATCAGACTCTGATAATATTGCAATATTGTAATTAATATCATTATATTTTGAGTTTATTTCAAATAAGCCCTTTTTAAGCCCTATACGCGATATTTCTACAATCATACTATAATTAATCGTGTTTGATGAATCTGTTGCTTGTTCGGCGCTCTTTTCTTCTAAAACAGGCATGTTTTGATTAATATCATCTGTTGATTCGATGAATTCATCTATTCTAGATAATTCTTTGCTTTCACTAATTTTATTTATAATTAAAGAGGTAGTATAAATTACTACCCCCATAATTAATAAAATAATACCAAAAGTTAAAAGTTTATTTTCTTTTATTTTTTTTAACATAGATAATAACCCCTAAACCCCCAAGGCATAGAAGCAAAGTAATAAGATCTACAATTGGAAATTCTACTTTTTCAGTATTAGGTGCTTTAACAATTAATTCATCTTTTAAAGTTGATTTAACTATTTCACCATCACTTTTAATTTCAAATTCCATTTTAGAATCATTTAAATTATATCCTGTAGGAGCTTCTTTCTCTAAAATGTAATACTTTCCTACTGGTAAATCTGTAATAACAATTTTACCATTCTCATCTGTTCTTCCAGAATAAACTAATTTATCATTTGATGTATAAATATCAATTAAAGTATTTGGTAATGTTTTGCTTGTAGAAAAATCTGTCTTAGTAAATTCTAAACTACCTTTTGCTAAATGATTCTTTAAGTCTAATCTTGTTTCAATTATTGCTGTGTATTGATCTTTGTATTTTAAATCAATTTCGTGCTTAGACGCATCTAAAACATTGTCATGAGATGATTCCATTTCTACTAGGTAGTATTTACCTAAATATAAATCTTTAATAGTAGCTGTACCATTCTCATCTGTTGTAATAGTTGTTACTAAAGTACCTTTCTTAAATTCTAGAACACCATTGGCAGAATAAATATCTTCACTAGCATATAATCCAAACTTAACACCATCTAATTTAATAGTGTCGTATGAATAGCTATTGTCAGTGTAAGTTATCTTTTCACCAGTCTTAGTAATATCTACTTGACCTTTAACTTCTTTATTATCGAATTTAACTTCAAATAATATTCCATAAGTATTGTCTGTAATAAGTTTACTATTCTCACCTATTTCAAATGGTTGAGATTCCTTATTCCAAACGTATCCATCAATCTTTTGATCAACTTCTTCTAGTTGATAGTGACCACTATGCAATAGATTTGGAGTGATTAAGACTCCATTGTCATCAGTTTTTAATTCACATAATGTAGTTGCTTTAGGATAAGTTACTGTTTGGCAAACATATTCTCCAGTATCAGTATTTTTAATTTTAAATGTAATACCAGATCTATTGATTACCTCACCGGTATCTTTATCTACTTTAATAACTTTTAATTTAGCTTGAATTTCTGCATTAGAAATCACTCTATAAATAGGACTATCTGAATCTTTATTTACAACTATTTCAAAGTCTTCAAATTTAGAATAATTTGTAGGTGATGTTTCTTGATGAATCGTATATGTCCCATAAGGTAATGTTGTAGTTATATATCCTTTTTCATTAGTTGTAACTTCTGTATATACTTTACCAGTAGACTTTAATGTAATTGAAAATTTAACATTTGATTCTCCAGTCATAATACCAGTTTTATCACTAGCATATTCTTTAAAGAATGTAACATCTCTCTTAATAACTTTTTCATTTACTTGTACTGCTGGGTATAGATTATCAGTCGTTACTTCAAAATTATATGTTGTATCATCTAACTCATATCCATTGGATGCTGTAAGTTCTTTTAAATATAATTTGCCAATTGCTGGTAAATAATCAGATTGAACATAACCTTTATCATCTGTTTTAATAGTAGCTATCTGTGTTCCATCTTCTTTAAATACTCCATAAGTTGCTCCTTGTAATGTTGCATCACCTTGAGCAACTGCTGTTCCTGTATCTGAATCGACTTTATTAATAGTTACTTTACCACCAGTTACTTTAACATTGATTCCAACTTGTAATGGATCATACGCTCCAACTTGAAGTAAATCTTGACTCGTAGGGCTTGGATAAACTATTGTTGGATGACTAAATCTCGTATCAACTTTTCTTAAAGTTAAACTTCCATCGCCAACAGAAGTAGCTGTTACATTTAATGTATTTCCACTTTTTGTTGCTGTAACTCCATTTTGTCCAACGATTTGATATTCATCTAAAACACCATTAGCATCATTTAAAGATACTGTGTTACCTATAACCATATCTAAAGTTGATGTATTAAAGTTAGGTGCTTTATAATGATTAGCTACTAAACTTTCCATTTCTGCTATTTCACTTGTATATCTATCAATTCTTGTTCCATTTAATGTAGCTGTCCAATAAATATCATAACCATTTGGTACAGTCTTCCAGATCATATATTGAGTAATGCTATACCATTTAATATCCGTATGATTACCATACCCATATCCATAGTATGCTAAAAGTCTTACTCTTCTCCACTGATCTTGTGTTAAGTTTACTGCAGCTGCTTGATTTTCATCAGTACCATTATATACTGTGTTGCTATTAATTAATTGACCTGGTTCTATGCAATAAACGTATTGATTATCACTTTTTCTAACTATCATTGTTAATTGTTGATATTTTGTTTCCCCATTTTTTGTTTTATTAATATAAGTATTTGGAATCCATTTATAATATTCATTAAAAGATTCCCTGTAAGTTTGTGCTTTTACTTCAGTGCTTGGCATTAAAATTAATGCAAATAAAAACAGCAAAAGCCATTTTAATTTTTTCATATATATTTCCTCCTAAAATTATGTATAAAAAAAACACCTGTTAAGGTGTTATTGTATGGTAATCATAATGATTACCACTGGTATCAAATAAATCTAGCATGTAATATGTTGTGCCACAATCATCTTGAAAACTATCACATGAGTATCCATATGATCCCATATATTTGTTTCCCATCGCTTCACAATCATTTTCACCAGTAAAATCTGCTCTAATCCATGACCAAGCAAACTTTTTAGGAGTACAGCTTGGTACTGTGTTTTGTGATGTCGTATTAGTATTTTGATTAACATTATTAGAATTTGATTGATTACTATTTGAATTTGATTGTGAAGAAGTAGTACTACTTTTACTATTATTAGTAGTTTGAGTAGAATTTGATGAATTTGTAGAAGTAGATTGCTCATTCGTACTAGAGTTATTAGTTTCATTTGTATCACTAATATTTTCTGATTGAGTAATTTTAGTACTAGAAGAATCATCAGTCTTTTCTTCTTCCTTTGGAGTTGTATTATCACTATTAATACTATTCGTAGTATTTTTATTGTTTGACAACATATAAGTTATTATTAATACTCCTATAATTATCAATACTAAACTACCTGCAATAATATAAATAACTTTTCTTTTCATAATTATTCACATCCTTGCTATTTACTATACATATTTATTATAGCATTACAACTCTGCAACTTAAATATTTATGTCATTATCATCACCTCTTTCAATTGATATAGTTTTAGAATAATTCTTCAAAGCTTTGATAATATATTCTTCTATATATCTTTTATCCCTTTTAATAAGATCATATGGTAAAACTTCTTCTATCTTTTCCTTATTAAATGCTATTTGTTCGTTTTGATTTCCCTTATTCTCTGTCAATATTTCTTCCAATGTATCACCAGTTAATTTTTTTTGATTACTTAATTTTCGTATTTTTATTGCCTGTGCATGTGATGGCGTTAAATCATCATATGTTATTTCCGCATAAAGTAATTTTTGTTCTTCTTTACTAAGATATGAAATTTCAACTGCTGGTTTTATTCCCATAGTTAAAAACTGTTTGTTTTCATATTTAACGGTATCATCTACTAATTGTAATAATTCTGGAATTAAATATGTTAATCTTATATATCTTCTAATTTGTTCTCTGCTATCTTTTGATTCATTTGCAATGTTTTGAATAGAAGTTTTTGACTTCTGCTCCTCGGGTGTAGAAGTTTCAATCTTCTTGCCTTGATGTTTCATTGCATCTAATTTCATTTTATAAGCAAAAGCTTTTTCACTAGGTAATATCTTTTCTCTTTGAAGATTAGAATCTACCATATATATAATTGCTTCATCATCTGTTAATTCTTTTACGATAGAATCTACTTCTGTATATCCTAACTGTTCCAGTGCCTTAATTCTTCTATGACCAGAAATCATTTCATAGCGATTGGCTTTTGGCCTTACTATTACCGGATTTAACAATCCATTATCTTGTATGCTTTTTTTTAATTCTAAAAAAGAATCATCTTCATTAACTAAAAAAGGATGATTATTAAATGAATCAATATCTTTAATTTTAATCTTTTTAATTTCATTCATTTTATTAATACTCCTTTAATAAATTTCATAATTTAATTTCCATTCAATATAATCGCTATAACTTATTTCTTTGTTGTTCTTCTTTTTTCTCATCATATCCCAATCTGATATAGCTTTTTTTATCATTAAAAGTTGAGATTTATTTACATTAGGTGTTTCCATCAAATTAATATGATAATTTGGTATTAACTCTTCTAACCACATAAGTGTATAAATAATATCATTTGGATTTTTGTAATCATATTTTTTTATTGCATTAATATTTACATTTAATATTTGTGCTATTTGATTTGTTCTATCATCTTTTGGATTTCTATTTCCTCTTTCGTATCTAGTCATTGTTCTTCTTTTACATTCACCAGTTAAACCAAGTTTATCTGATACTTCATCTTGACTCATCATTCTAAATTGTCTTACGAAAGCAATTCTTGATCCTTGAGATAAGTCTTTTAATACAGGCCTACTATAAACTAATCGCATATTTATTTCCTCCATTTCTCTGTCGCACATTACTTTTATTTCACTAAAAAAAGGACTAAGTTGACAATATGTACGATACATAAGTCTACTTAGTCCTTAATTTTAAATATAAATATCAACAAATATTGGTTCTTTAACTCTTAAATTACTATACTCATTAGTTTCATTTAAATACCTTGTAACATCATCTTTTGTAATAACTATGCGAGTTAAGAACACTTTAACATTTTGATCTACTTTTGACTGCCGTTCCTGATTGCGGCTTGAGCAGCAGCAAGACGAGCTAGTGGAACACGATATGGAGAGCAAGAAACATAATTTAATCCTACTCGATGACAGAAATCAATACTTGATTCTTCACCACCATGTTCACCGCAAATACCTAATCTAATATTAGGTCTAGTCTTGCGGCCAGCTTCAGCAGCCATCTTAATAAGTTTACCAACACCATGTTGATCTAACTTCGCAAATGGATCTTGTTCTAAAATACCATTAGCATAGTAATCTTTTAAGAACTTGCCAGCATCATCTCTTGAATAACCAAATGTTAATTGTGTTAAATCATTTGTACCAAATGAGAAGAATTCAGCACTCTCGGCAATTTCATCGGCAAGTAATGCTGCACGTGGTACTTCAATCATTGTACCAACTTGGTATGGTAACTTAGCACCCTTTTCAGCAAATACTTTTTCAGCTTCTGTATCAACGATATTCTTAACGAAATCTAATTCTTTCTTTTCACCAACTAATGGAATCATAATTTCTGGTTTTACTTCGATACCTTCTTTTTGAAGTTCAAAGGCTGCTTCCATAACAGCACGTGTTTGCATACGAGCTATTTCAGGATATGTTACAGCAAGTCTACAACCACGATGACCCATCATTGGATTGAATTCTTTTAATGATTCGATTCTTGCTTTTAAAGCATCAAATGTCATATCTAATGTTTTAGCTAGTTCTTTAATTTCATCATCTGTATGAGGTAAAAATTCATGAAGAGGTGGATCTAAGTAACGAATAGTTACTGGTAATCCTTTCATCTCTCTAAATATACCAATGAAATCTTCTCTTTGCATAGGAAGTAATTCATTTAAAGCTTCTTCTCTCTTTTCAAGAGTATCAGCAGTAATCATACGACGTACTTGGAATATTCTCTTTTCATCAAAGAACATATGCTCTGTTCTAACAAGACCAATTCCTTCAGCACCGAATGCACGTGCTTGGCGAGCATCTTTTGGTGTATCAGCATTAGCCATAACGCCAAGTTTTCTAATACTATCAGCCCAACCCATAAATGTTTCAAAATCGCCACTTATAGATGGTTCCATTAATGTAATCTCTCCATCATATACAGTTCCAGTAGAACCATCTAATGATAGATAATCACCTTCATGATATACTTTGCCATCTTTAGTTGTTAATGTTTTAGTTGCTTCATCAATAGTAAGTGTGCCACAACCAGAGACACAGCATCTACCCATTCCACGAGCTACAACAGCAGCATGAGATGTCATACCACCACGAATAGTAAGTACTCCTTGTGCGAATGCCATACCTTCGATATCTTCTGGTGATGTTTCAAGTCTTGCTAAGATAGTTTTTTCACCTTTATGCGCAGTTACATCTGCTGCATTAAAGTAAAGTTTACCAACAGCAGCACCTGGTGATGCAGCTAATCCTTGGGCTACTACTTTTCCAGCTTTTAAAGCATTTGATTCAAACATTGGATGTAATAATTGATCTAATTGTTTAGGTTCAACTCTCATGATAGTTTCTTCTTTAGTAAGCATACCAGCATTAACCATATCAACGGCAATCTTTAAAGCAGCTGGTGCCGTACGTTTACCATTTCTTGTTTGTAACATATATAATTTACCATTTTCAATAGTAAATTCCATATCTTGCATATCTTTATAATGGTTTTCTAATGTACTAGCAACTTTAGTAAATTGTTCATATACTTCTGGCATATCATTTTTAAGTGCATCAATATGTGATGGTGTACGAATACCTGCAACAACATCTTCACCTTGTGCATTAATTAAATATTCACCAAATAAAGCATTTTCACCTGTAGCCGGATTTCTTGTGAATGCTACTCCTGTACCAGATGTCATACTTAAATTACCATAAACCATTTCTTGAACATTAACGGCTGTACCCCATGAACCAGGAATATCATTCATCTTACGATAAACAATAGCACGTTCATTATTCCAACTTCTAAATACAGCTTTGATAGCTTCTTCTAATTGATCTTTAGGATCTTGTGGAAAATCATTACCATCTAGTTTTTTATAAATCTCTTTATATTGACTAGTAATCTTTTCCATATCTTCGCCGTCAAGGTCAATATCGCTACTAACACCTTTATTAGTTTTATAATCATCTAAACATTTATTAAATTCTGCTCTACCATAGCCTTTAACAACATCAGCAAACATTTCAATAAAACGACGATATGAATCAAAGACGAATCTTTTATTATTAGTTTTTTCTACTAATGATGATGCAACGACATCATTCATACCTAAATTTAAAACGGTATCCATCATACCTGGCATTGAAGCACGTGATCCACTTCTAACACTTACTAGTAATGGTGATGCTTTATCACCTAGTTTTTTACCAGTAACTTTTTCTAGATTTGCTAAATGAGTTGCAATTTCACTCTCTACTTCTTCACTAATACCATTAGCTTTGTAATAATCATTACAAGCTTCAGTTGTAATAGTAAATCCATGCGGAACAGGAAGACCAATATTAGTCATTTCTGCTAGGTTAGCACCTTTGCCACCTAATAGTTCACGCATATCTTTGTTTCCTTCATTAAAATCATAAACAAATTTTTGCATTTTTCATAACCTCCATACTTTCCCATTATACAATAAAGACTAGTTTATTGACTAGTCTTTTTCTTTATTATGTAAAGTCAAAGTCTTACTTTTGACAATTTTTTTATCGATGGGATTAACATATTTAATATAACATTCTCCACAAAGTGGTTCATAAGTAGCATCTTTACCATCAATAGCAACCTGTGTTCCCTCGCTGACAAACTTGCCATCAATCATACGAGCATTAAATTTAGCTTTCTTGCCACACTTGCAAATCGTTGTTAGTTCTTCTAATTCATCAGCTAATTCCATTAATCTCTTACTACCTGGAAACATATTTGTTTGAAAGTCTGTTCTTAGTCCATAGCAGATAACTGGTACATCTTTAACTTTGCTAATACAAAATAATTCTTCTACTTGTTTTGGTGTTAAAAATTGAGCTTCATCAATTAAAATACATCTAATATTTGGTATAACATCTTTAATATTTTCATATACAGAATCATCTGGTGTTAAAAGATGATCTACCTTTCTTTCAAGACCAATACGTGATACTAACTTATCACTACCTTTAGTATCAATACTTGATTTCATAACTGAAACTTGCATACATTTTTCTTCATAGTTATGCGCTACCTGCATTAAAGCAGTAGACTTGCCACTATTCATTGCACCATATCTAAAATATAATTTTGCCATTATTTTTCCCTCGCTCTCGGATGTGTCTTTAAATAAACATTTCTTAATCTTTCATTGGACACATGAGTATATATCTGAGTTGTTGATAAATTTTCATGTCCTAATAATTCTTGAACACTTTTAAGGTCAGCCCCTTCATTTAACATATGTGTTGCAAATGTATGACGCAATGTATGGGGACTAACATGTCCATTGATATCGGTATCATATTTATCAATAATATCTCTAATTGCACGAGTTGTAATATTACCACCTCTAGCATTCAGAAATAAATAATCACTATTTTTAACATTTAAGATGCTACGACTATCATTTAAATACTTAGTGATTAAATTAGCACAAGGTGTACCAAATAAGACATAACGTTCTTTAGAACCTTTACCTAATATTTTTATGGTCTTATCTGAATAATTAATATCACCTAATTTAATGCTTACTAATTCAGAAACACGAACACCAGTTGAATATAACATTTCTAATATTAAAGCATCTCTTAATCCTAAAGTATCATCTTGTTTAGGTTTTGCTAGCATATCTTCTACTTCATTAACACTTAATGAATGTGGTAATCTTTTATCTACTTTTGGATTAGATATTAATAGTGTTGGATCTTCATTGATATATTTATTATTAACTAAATATTTAAAGAAACTTCTTAATGACGATATATGTTGTGAAATACTCTTCTTAGATAATTTATCATTATACATAACGACAATATAATTGCGGATAGTATTATCATCAACACGATTTAATGGCATATCTATACTATCTAAGTATTTCAAAAACAACTCTAAATTATCGTGATAATCACTGATAGTATATTTAGAATAATTCTTTTCTACACTTAAATATTCAATAAACTTATCTAACTCATTCATACCTTTATTATACAACAAAAAGAGTAGACTTAATCTACTCTATTTTCTCACTAGTTTTTTAGCATCAGTTTCAATAAATGGATCAATGTCTGGATCATATCCATATCCTTTATTTTCTACTTCAGTATTAGTTGCATAATGAATTGAACTATCTTTTGATTGGCTATTGCCAATAAGCTTGGCTAATTCTTCTTTTCTCTTTTTTTGAAATTCCCAATATTGACCAGCAGTCATTTCTGATTGGAATGAATCTTCATTACTTTTGTCATCAAGTTCAGGTTCTTCCATATACGTAAAATGATTTAATTCTGGATCAACATATTTCTTAGCATCATTACTTGCCATATATTCTCCTCCTTTTTATAGATATTTTTTCACTCACAATTGATTATTATACAGTATCAATAATAAAAAGTAAAATACAAAAAAGAGTACAAAGTACCCTTTAAGTTATCTATGAATTGTTTTTACATATTCTAAATTAACAAGATCAGGATTATTACGAGTCTCTTCATTAGTCAATTCGGCAACTTTTAACGAAATACCATCAGAATCATTTCTAACTAAATCACGTTGAGCTTGTAGTTCCATATCTTTCTGATCTTCTAATTCAGCATCCATATGTTCATTTTTATTATCATCATCATAAACATGTGGATCTTGTTTTTTTACTTTTTCTATTGCTTTATTTCTATTAAAACCATCATTATCAGCTTTTGGAAGTTCTATAGCATCTTCATAAACAGATGGATCATCTAGCATTTGATTTTGTTCTTCTTCTAATGCTTCTTTTGTTAAATCAACAGCATATCCATTTAATACTGGATTAACATCATCTATTGCCATTGGTGCTTCTATAAAACCTCTTTTTGTTTTAGGTTGTGTGCTTTCATCAATATCATCAAGAGCATCACTATCTGAATTATTATCTTTGTTTAATTCTTCAGCTCTTCTATGTGTTATAGCACCATTTCTAACATGCATTACTCCTCTAGCAGATGAAGTAACAACTTGAAACTCTTTGTTTTCCATATCTTTTCCCTCAGCTATATCAAAAACATTTAATTGATCAATATTAATAGTTCCTATTTTTTGATTGTTTTGAAAATGTTTATTAATTACATCGATATCTTTTCTAACATCAACATCAAATGTATTATCAGTTACACGTATTCCACTACGGAATATATAATAGTTTCTAAAGTTACGATAATTTCCATACCAAGTAGCTAAATCTTCAACATAATCATCCATACTTTTAACATATTTTTTTACATCTTTAATATTTTCCATATAATCTTTAATATGATATTTATTATCAATTGGATTATATACATAATGACTATGATCTATTTTAGAGTCTTGTTTTGGTAAATATGGAAACTGATTTAATAATTTAACATCTGGTCTTCCATAAAAATAAGCCGGTTGACCATTATTACAATAGGGATAGTTCATTGCACTTTCGTTTTGAAATATATGCATAAAACTACTCTTTTTATTTAAATCGTTAATTAGAACTGATTCAAATGAATTTCTCCACATTTGATCTTTTCTAATATCCATTCTTTTGTCTTTATCACCAATAAATGATTTTATTGCTTCCTTGGCTAATGAATCAAGTGTCTTTGGTATTACTGGTGTAACAATTTTAGATTCATTATCAAAAATATATAAACGATGATGTAATGGTAATGCTTTATAATCAAAATCATCAAGCATATATTTATCTATATCCATTAAGCCATAATTAGTTTCTTGATTAATCATAACTTTATTTATTACTAGTTTTTTTTGCCCATTTGGGTTGCTAACACACACTAATGAATATCTACTATTCTCTGGCATATTATCACCACCTTAATAATTATACCATACTTTTGTACATACAAAAAGAGAGAAAATCTCTCTTTACGCAGTATAGTCGCAACTTGAACATTTAACTTGTCCATTATGATTAACTAACATTTCACCACAATTTGGACATTTATCACCGGTAGGACGATCCCAATATGCTGTTTTACATTTTGGATAATTAGAACATCCATAGAATATTTTACCTTTTTTAGTACGACGTTCAATAATCATGCCATCTTTACAAGTTGGACATTTAATAATTTCTTTAACTTCTTTAGATTCCGTTTTCTTTTGAACGTATTTGCATTTTGGATAATTAGAGCAAGCGACAAACTTACCATACTTACCTTCTCTATAAACAAGTGGACTACCACATTCTGGACACATATCACCAGTTTCTTCGGCTGGTTTCTTTTCCATATTGTCGAAAGCTTTTTTAACTTCTGGTTCAAATTGTTTATAGAATTCGGCTAAGACTTCATACCACACTAACTTATCTTCGGCAATTTCATCTAATTCTGTTTCCATATTAGCCGTATATTTAACATTAATAATATCTTTAAAGAATTCTTGTAACTTATCAGTTACTTCAAAGCCAATATCTGTTGGTACAAATTTCTTTTCTATTAATTTAACATAATTACGTGTTTTAATATTATCCATAATTGAAGCATAAGTACTTGGTCTACCAATTCCTAATTCTTCTAATTCTTTAATTAATTTAGCTTCGGTATATCTTACTGGTGGCTTTGTAAAATGTTGTTCATGCAAGATTTCTTGAGCGATTAAAACATTTGATTTATATTTACTTAAATCAGGTAAGATAACATCTTGTGTATCTTCATAATCTTGATAAACTTTTAGATATCCTGGGAATGTTACCACACTACCTGTTGCTTTAAATTGATAATTATTATTATCTAAATTAATAGTTGTTGTATCTACTTTAGCATCAGCCATTACTGAAGCAAGTGCACGTGAATAAATTAATTTATATAATTTGTAATCATCTGTATCTAAATAATTCTTGATTGAATCTGGTGTTCTTAAAACGCTTGTTGGTCTGATAGCTTCATGGGCATCTTGAACATTTTCAGTCTTAGTACTCTTCTTAACATAACCAACATAATCTTCACCATAATTAGATTCAATATATTTATAAGCAGCACCAACAAATTCATTTGATATACGAATTGAATCAGTACGCATATAGGTAATTAAACCGACAGTCTCCGTACCAATATCAATACCTTCATATAATCTTTGGGCGATAGACATTGTCTTTTTAGCAGGAAATCCTAATTTATTAGAAGCATCTTGTTGTAAAGTACTAGTAATAAATGGCGGTCTTGCTTTCTTATTATGTTCTTTCTTATCTACTGATTCTAATTTGAATGTATTATCTAATTTATTTAAAATATCATTGCATTCTTCTTCCGAATGAATTTCAATATTCTTATGATTATAAGCATATAAATCAGCTGAGAACTCTGGAAATACACCAGTAATAGTCCAATATTCAACTGGAACAAACTTTTCAATTTCTCTTTCTCTATCAACAACTAATTTTAATGCCACAGATTGAACACGTCCAGCGGAAGTACCACCTGTTTTAGCTTGCATTAATTTAGATAATCTAAAACCAATAATACGATCTAAGATACGACGTGTCTCTTGACTATTAACCATATGCATATCAATCTTACGAGGATGTTTAATTCCTTCTTTGACAGCATCTTTAGTTATTTCATTAAAGACAACACGGTCATAATCTTTATCTTTTAGTTTTAGTGTGTCATATAAATGCCATGCAATAGCTTCTCCCTCTCTATCGGGATCTGATGCTAGATAAACATGATCAACATCTTTAACATCACTTTTTAATTCACTAATAACTTTTGTTTTACCAGTAATTGGTACATAATCTGGTTTAAAGTTATTATCAATATCTACTCCTAAACCAAATTTACCTTTAGTAGACAAATCTCTAATATGTCCTTTACTTGAAACTACTTTATAGTCGCTTCCTAAATACTTACCAATTGTGATACTTTTACTTGGAGATTCGACGATTACTAAACTTTTACCCATAATTCACCTTTTCATTTTAAAGTTATACACGATAATGTTTAACTTGTCAATTATTTTCCTTTCACTATTAACATACAAATTCTTTTTTCTTTTTCCTTTAAAAAAAGAATAGTATTATATACTATTCAATTTTACATATGCTTAGAAGTAGAATCTGTATTAATGCTTTCATTGTTTCCAAAACTTGGAATATCAAATTCATCGTTAAAGGCAATTTTTGATTGTGAAGCATTAGAGTTATTGATATTAAGTTTCTTATCAACTAACTTAAATCCTTTATCATCCATAACAACATCCTTAGATGAATCATTTGCATTTATTTCTTGTTGTAATATTTGAATATAGTCAGGATAGTTCTTTGCAATATATATTGCAATATCACATTTAGCACGTTTATTAGCTTCTAATTCTTTATCTTCAACATCATCAGAAAGATTATTGACTATTTTATCTTTTTGCATTGAAATATAATCTTTAAAAGTATATTCCTTGCCTGCATAACGAACCAAAGCAGTTGAATTATCTTTAAGCCACTCATCCGTCGATAATGCTAAAGAAGCAGAAAGTAATTTTGCATTTCTATAAAAATCCGATAATTTTGAAATATCAGCATCTTCTCTTATATCTATTAATTTCTGTGTTTTTAATTTGTCGTGCATATGTGTAATTGCATCATAATAGTATTGTGAAGAATCTGTCTGTTTAACAGAATTAACGATTTCATCATTATATATTTTATCAACTATTGTTTTTCTGATAGCATCACAAAAATATATTATCCTAGCTGAATCTATATGCTGTCCAAGAGAAGACGATTTATCAAAAAGATATCGGTAGTCAATAAATCCGTTTCTATAATCACGCATACAATTTTTAACTCTTGAAAACTTATCAGCTTTTCTAGTACTCATATCAGAATAATCACTTATAAAATACATATCAAAATTTCTAAGATCTTTAAAGTTTTCAGATAATTCGTTTAAAAAATCAGCATCTATATTTCTTCTAATATACATAATCAAAGCTTCTAATGAATGGCCATTCGTTTTGCTCTTGGGAATATCAGAAAATTTAAAATAAGCATCCATATCTTTTTTTACACTATTTACTACATTAAATGTAACATTTTCTCTATTAAAATCTTTTTGATGCTTTTTGTAATAATCATTTATTATATAACCTTTTAGCATTTGCTCTGCACCATATGTTAATGGTGACATTATTCTTGAATATTTTATGTTAATTTTTTTTGCCATAAGACTAGGTGGCAATTTTTCGTTTTCATCATAGATATTAAATCCATATTTATCATTATATTTTTTTATATCATCTAAAGTTAAATCAATATCATTAGCTCCACTTACTATCCAATCTTTGCCAAGATCAGCATCATTTACCAAAAATTCTTGCTCTGTTACTTCTTTCTCATCATTCATTAATATTACCTACTACATCTTGATTTTGTGTTCTTCATCAGCATTTTCTGGAGTTTCTAATGGTTGAATATCTATTGTTGGTAAATCAACTGGATTTGGAGTAATTGTAACATCTTCTTTTTCTTCTGGTTTAACTTCTGTCTCTGCTGTTGGAAATGATAAATCTGCAATAGGCGCAAATTCTGGAACTTCAACAGGTTCTGGCGTAATTAAATCTACTCCAGATATATCATTTGTTTTTTCTTCATCTGTTGGTACTGCAAACTCTTTTATTCTTTCAGCAAAGAATTTTGGTACTTGCTCAGTTACTTCTGGAGTTTCAGTTGTTACTGTAGTTGCTTCGTCAATTGGTGCATTTATTGCTTGCTGTGCTTCCTCTTCAGCAATTTTTTGATTTTCAATATCTACTTCACTCATATCTTGTTGTGGTTGAGTTACAGTAGCAACACCCTTATCTGAATCTTCATACGCTACATTACCTGTTCCAACAAAATTGGTTTGATGAGCATAGTCATCCTCAGAAGCAAATGGAAATACACTTGCAATATCCGCAGGTTTTTCTTCTTGTGATTGAGCTACTGCTTCATGAATTTTTTTATCAAATTCATTTATATCAGTTCTAACTTGATTATATTTTGTCTCATCTACTGTTTCAGCATCGTAAACTGGTTGATTTTGAACATCTTCTTTGGTATCTCCTGTAGCATCTGCAATTTTTTGATTAATTTGATCTAAACTATCATTATCATTTATATTTATTACACCAGGATTAACAATATTTTCTGGTTCAATAATGACGCTATTAGGCGTTGTTGCTGCATCAAAACTAGTTTTAGCATTGTCAGCTTCATTAGCAGATGTTTCTTTGCCAAATTTAATCTCACTTTGTACTTCATCATTTATCTTTTGCTGTTCAACAGTTGGACCAGTAAAGATTACATCATTCCATCCATCTTCCTTAGCATCTTCTTGGGCAGTTATTACAATATCCTTTTTTTCTTCACTCATAATTTTCTCCTATACTCTTATACTTTAATATTAACACAATTTGTGTTGTTTCAACAAATATTTTACACATTAGTGTAAATAAGGATTGCTCAATTTCTCTTCACCTAGTGTAGTTGAATCACCATGACCAGGATAAACTTTATAATCATCACGATATTGTTTGATACGCATAATTGAATGTATCATATCGTTTTCTGAACTATCTTTAAAGTCATCTCTACCAACACTACCTTTGAAAAGAAAATCACCAGTAAACATCACTTTATCATCTTTAAAGATAATGGTAATAGAATCATGAGAATGACCAGGAGTATTAATACTTTTAAAATTAAATATATCACTCTTAAATTCTTTGATATTATGATAAGTATAAACTGGTATCTTAGTATCAAAGTATTTAAGTGCTCCATAGTGATCTGAATGATGATGTGTAATGATAATAGCATCTATAGGATACTCAACATTACTCATTATTTTTTCATATTCATCACCAGGATCAATAATAAGAGTATGATTATCTTTTTCTAGAATATAGCAGTTAGTTTGTAAATAACCTACTTTAACTGTTTTGATATTCATTTCTTAATCATCTCTTTATCTTCTTGATCAGCTTGCTTCATCTTGTCTAATGTTACAACATCAAAAACAAAATTATCGGAATCTATTCCCTTTAATGCTGAAAGTTCACTAATATCTCTCATTACTTTTATTCTAAAATCAGGCTCTGTTTGAGCGACAGAATATGTGAATTGATCTATTGCTTGTCTTATATGTTCTTTAGTTAAAACAGCATCTTTTTTATCTGTTATTTTAGTTGATTTATAATCTTGAAATTTACTAGTACCATTAACTACATCACTAACCATTGGTTTAGCGATTTTAGCATCATACAATTCTTCATATATTTTTTCATCATTAATATCACTTGGTTGATAACCAAGTTTATCTCTAGTTTCATTTTCTTGATATAGTTTGCCTTGATTAAAATCCATTGCTCTATCTAACATAACTTGTCTATTATATTTTTCTCTTAAATCATAGCCTACATTTTTAATTGCACTTAATAATAAGTATTCATTTAAATCTATTTTTTGATCTTCATACATAACTTTTGCATTAGCATTTTCTTTTAACCATTCATCGATATTTTTACTGATAGCCTCATCAATAATATCTGCTCTTATGGTATTATAAGAACCTTTACCATCAGTATCTTTAATTGTTGGTTCAACACCATATCCAATCCAGTTATCTATTTTACCTGTTAGAATTGGTGGTTCTTTAAATTTACTTATTAAATCTGGATTTTCTGTTTTTATTTCTTTTAATATTTGAACATATGAAAGCAAATTATTCATGTCTGAATAAATAACAACAGGATCTGATCTTTGACTGATAACATCATACTTAAAATAATATGGTAAATTATATTTATCACATTTCTTAACAAACTCTGTTAATAATTTAAATGTTTCACTAACATTAGGATCTAAATATAAGCGATGTTCTACCTCACCTGGAACATTACGATAAGAAGATAGTAATGCTGAATTAACATGAAACCAATTCTTACCATCGCCAAAATTTTCCCAATTATATTTATGCATAGCATAATCTAATTCTTTATCTTGGTAATGACTTAAAAGTATTTTATGGGCTTCTTGTTCGGTATGAATATCTGGAATAGTTTTTAAATAATTTTGTAACTTTTTATAACTAGCATCATAACCTATTTTTTGACATTCTTCCTCTGTAGTTGATATGACACTCTCTTTCCATTTGTTGAACATTAAAGAATAGAATTCGTTAGCATCCTCTTTGTTATATTCACTATTTGGATCCTTATCTATAGTCATTAATAATGATGTATAAAAATCATTATCATAACTATGTTTATTAACGTATGCTTTATATATTTTTTTGATTACTTCTGGATCTTCTAGTGGATTTGGTATTTCATTGTATAAATCCATCAACTTCATACTATTCTCCAACTTAATTATATCATTTATTTAACATTTCTTTTACTGGACCATAAGTTAAACGATAACCAGGTATTAAACCATACTTATGTAACGCTTCGATATGAGCCTTAGTAGGATATCCTTTATGCTTAGCAAAACCATATTCTGGATACTTTTTATCTATATCAATCATCATATGATCTCTTGTTACTTTAGCGATGACTGATGCAGCGGCAATAGAGGCTGACTTACAATCACCTTTGATAATATCTTGAAATGGTAAATCAATAAAAAGAGGCATTGCATCAGTTAAAACATACTCTAAATTAGTTTGCTCTCTTGCTTTCTTTATCGCTATCATCATGGCTTTTCTAGATGCTTCATAAATATTTATTTTATCAATCTCTTTTTCATCGACAATGCCTACTCCATAGATAGTATGATGAATGATATAATCATAAAATATCTCTCTTTTTTTAGGAGTCAATTGTTTTGAATCATTTAATCCATCTAATTTAAAACCATCTGGTAGAACGCAACAAGCAGCTACAACAGGACCATATAGTGGACCACGTCCGGCTTCATCACAGCCACCTATAATATGATATCCTTTTTCTTTTAAATCATTTTCATATTTATATAAATCCATTTTAAAACCTTATTGGGTTCATATCTACTTCGATACGAACTTTATTATTCTTTCTATAATGATCAATGACAAATTCTAATACTGGCATAATCTCTTTAGTATCGCGATATTTAAGTATTATTTGCATATAATAAATATTATTAACTTTAGGCATACTCGATGTACTAGGTCCTAATATTGTAATTGTTAATTTACTCTTTAAATACTTGGCAATCTTTTCAGCTTCGGTATTAATAACATTAATATCTTTACCCGATACTTTTATTAAAGATAAATTGTAATATGGTGGATACTTTAATGTCTTACGTACTTCCATCTCTGTTTTATAAAAGCCTAAATAATCTGAATTAACCGAATCTTTTAAGGCATAGTGATCAATATTAAATCCCTGTATTATAACTTCTCCCGATTTAGTGCTCCTTCCACTACGTCCAGCTACTTGATCTAACAACTCAAATGTTCTTTCACTACTTCTAAAATCAGGAATATTAAGTGAAGAATCACCATTTAAAACACCAACTAAAGTGACATTAGGAAAATCTAAGCCTTTGGCAATCATCTGTGTACCAATCATAATATCATACTCGCCTGATTCAAAAGCTTCAATAATTTTAGCATGGCCATTTTTATTAATAGTTGTATCTAAATCCATACGAATAACACGCGCACTAGGATAACTATTTTCAATTATCTCTTCTAGTTTTTGTGTACCCATACCAAATTCATTAATATCTTTTGATTTACAATTAGGACATATTGTATCTTTTGGTTTAACATATTCACAATAATGACATCTCATACTATTAGATGCTTTATGATATGTTAGTGGTATATCACAATTAGGACACTTATCAGTATAACCACAATCATGACAAGTAACGACAGTTGAATAACCTCTTCTATTTAATAATATTAATATCTGTTCATGTTTACTTAATCTATCTCTTATTTTAATATCTAATGATTCGGAAATAACACGATGACCTTTTTGCATTTCTTTATGCATATCGACTAGTGTTACTTTAGGCATATTACGATTAACTCTTTCTTTAAGTTCTACTAGTTCATATATACCCATTTTTGCTCTAGTATAGCTCTCTAGAGAAGGTGTAGCGCTTCCAAGGATTAATAATGCGTTATAACGTTTGGCACGCCAAATAGCCACATCTATCGCATGATAACGTGGGTTGTTTTCTTGCTTATAAGTATCGGAATGTTCCTCATCAATAATTATAATACCTAAGTTAGTAAAAGGAGCAAAGATGGCACTTCTTGCGCCAATAACGATGTGTACTTCTTTACGTTCTATCTTACGCCATTCATCGTACTTTTCACCTTCCGATAATCTTGAATGTAATATGGCAATATCACTACCAAAACGACTTCTAAAAGTATCAACCATTTGTGGTGTTAAAGATATTTCAGGTACTAAGACTATCGCTTCTTTACCCATCTTTAATACTTCACTAATGGCATGCATATAAACTTCCGTCTTACCACTACCTGTAACACCATGTAAAAGAATCGTCTTAAAGTTATTCATATTATTTTTAATAACATCTAAAGCGTGTTCTTGTTCATCATTTAATTTAAATTTAGAATCTTGCTTTTTAATATCTTCATCTAAACGATATACTTCTTTTTGATACTCTTTAAAGATAACTTTATCAATCAAAGTTTTTAATGCTGATTGTGATACTTTCGCTAACTCGGAGCGAATATTAGTCCCACTATGATAAGCCATTAAAACTTCTTCTTGTTTGCTTCCTACTTTAGGTATAAAAGTATCATCTTCTAAAGAGACATACGTTATAAATTTTTTAGGTATAACAAAATCATGATGGGCTTTAAGAGCTGCAGGAAGCATGGCTTGATAAACGACAATTAAATTGGTTAAAGTTTTCTTTGATATATACTTTCCTAGTTCTAACATCTCACTTGTTAACACTGGATGATCATCAATATTTTCAATTATTTCTTTTAATTCATAATCTGGTTTATTATTATGAATATTAGTCACAAAACCTTCTAATTTTTGTCTACCAAAATGGACATACACACGCATGCCCACCTTTATAATATCTTTTAATCTATCAGGGATTAAATATGTAAATGTTTTATTTACTTGTTCTGCTTTTATTTCAACTAATACTTCCGCATACATACTAATTACCTCTTAATCAATTTATGGCGGAGACGGTGGGATTCAAACCCACGAACCCCATAAGGATTACCTGATTTCGAGTCAGGCCCGTTATAATCACTTCGATACGTCTCCACCTAATTATTATAACATAAGAAAAGAACTTATTTTGTAAGTTCTTCTTCAATACGCATTAATTGATTATATTTGCAAATACGATCTGTTCTAGACATAGAACCAGTCTTAATTTGACCTAAGTCTAGTCCAACTGCAAGATCAGCAATAGTCGTATCTTCTGTTTCACCACTACGGTGTGAAATAACTGTCTTATAACCATTCGCTTTCGCTAGATTACAAGTTTCAATTGTTTCCGTAATAGTACCAATTTGATTAACCTTAATTAAGATAGCATTACCAGCATGCATATCAATACCTTTTTGAAGATATTCTTTGTTAGTAACAAATAAATCATCGCCAACAATTTGAATTTGATTACCCATTTCTTTAGTCATAAGAGCAAAGCCATCCCAATCATTTTCATCAACGGGATCTTCAATTGTCGTAATAGGATAAGTATTAACTAAACCTTTATAAAATTCAATTAATTCAGGAGTAGTATAATCTTTACCATTTAAAGTATATTTACCATCTTTATAGAATTGTGAAGCAGCGCAATCAATACCTAAATTAACATCTTTACCAGGTACATATCCAGCTGCTTTAATAGCTTCTACAATCATAGCAAATCCTTCTTCATTAGATGCTAGATTAGGTGCAAAACCACCTTCATCACCAACACCAGTAGAATAACCTTTATCATGTAAAACTTTCTTTAAAGCATGGAATACTTCCGAACCTACTCTTACTCTTTCATGAACTGTATCACGTTGTGGAATAATCATAAATTCTTGGAAGTCTAAATTATTATCAGCATGTGCGCCACCATTTAAAATGTTCATCATTGGTACAGGAAGTGTTTCTCCATTACCAACATAAGCATAAACTGGTTGTTCATGATCTAATGCAGCCGCTTTTAATGTAGCCATACTAACTCCTAGTATTGCATTAGCTCCATATTTAGATTTATTTTTAGTACCATCAGCATCAATCATGGCATAATCTAATTCTTTTTGATTATTAGCTTCCATACCAATAACTAAATCACGTAATGGACCATTAACATTAGCAACGGCTTTTAATACACCTTTACCACCAAAACGACTCTTATCACCATCTCTTAATTCGACAGCTTCTCTTTCACCAGTAGAAGCACCACTAGGTACTGCTGCACGACCTATAACACCATTTTCAAGTGTAACATCAACTTCAACAGTGGGATTACCACGTGAATCTAATATCTCTCTTGCATGTACATCTTTTATTTTCATAAACTACCTACTTTCTAATACAATTATACCATTTTAATCACATAAATGGTATAATACTAATGGAGAATTAAATATGACATTTAAAGAATTAACCAATAACGAATTTGATCGTTTTATAGCCTCTTTTCCATTAAAGAGTGTTTTTGAAATGACTGAATATGGATCTACAATGATTGGTCAAGAAGAAGATCCCCACTATTTAGGTTTATATGATAATCAAAATGCTTTGATAGGCGCTACTTTATTATTAATAAAAAAAGATCATGGATTTAAATATGGTCTATGTCCTAGGGGTCCTTTATTAGATTTTAGAATTGAAAACAATGTTAAAGCATTCACTAATGGTTTAGTTGATTTTGCAAAAAAACAAGGATTAGTAGCCATTAAAATTAATCCTCTACTTATTAAATCTATCTATAATATTAAAGATAAAAAAGTTATGAATAATCCTGAATATCCAGCTTCATTTAACAATATTATTACAGCCGGTTTTTATCATTTAGGATACAATAATTATTTTGAAGCTTTAAAGCCAAGATTTGAAGCAATAATTAATATTAATAAATCAGCTGGTGAAGTATTTTTAAGTTTTGAAAAAGAAACTAAGACTAAAATTAGAAGTGCTAGTAATAAAGGTGTTGTAATATATAAAGGTAATGAAGATAATATTGAAGATTTATTAAAGTTAATCGCTAAAAAATATCATCGTCAAGGCAACTATTTTTATGACCTATATGCTTATTATAAAAAAAATAATAATATTGATCTATATTATGCTAAACTTGATGTTCATAAATACTTAAAACATTGTCAAGATGAATACAATAAATGTATGCTAGACTCACAGGAAATTAATGAATTAGTAATGGCTAGTAAGAAAGAAAATCAAGGATTAATTAATCAAAAAATCGATGCTGATAAAAAATTTGAACGTGCTAAAAGAAATATAGCACAAGCTAATGCTATTACAGCAAGTAATCCTGATGGTTTAATACTTGCATCTATGCTAATTTTAAAAAATAGTAATACGGCATATGTCGTTATGGATGGTATGGATCCAAGATTTAAAAGTTTCAATGCTAAGCAATTATTAATATGGGCAGTATTACAAAAATATGTCGATAAAAAATTTGTTACTCTTAACTTAGGAGGATGTTCTAATCCAACATTAAAACAAAACAAATTTGCTGGATTAAATGAATTTAAAACTAACTTTGGTGCTAATATATATGAATATGCTGGTGACTTTGAAATAGTTACTAATAAACCATTATATTTTATGTATCATAATGCATTAGTTTCAGGTAAATAAAAAAAGTAGTAAAACTACTTTTTTTCGTTCATAATGATCTAACTAGTTCTTTCTCTTCTGTATGTTCCTTTATATCTTCTTACTAGGATAAGTACCTTCTGTATGCTCCTTTATATCTTCTTCACTAGGATAAGTACCTTCTAATTTTCTATTTCTTTTATCATCAACAGACATAAATTTATATAAATTAGATATAGTTTTAGTATAAGTATCATTTAATGATGTTTCTAAATCATAATTCCTAATACCAGTAAAAATATGCTTTTCTTCTGGTGATATAGCTTTTTGATCAATTTTACCATTATTAATACCTTCCCAATTATTCATAAATTGTTCAAGATATGAATATAATCTTTTAGCATTAGTATCACTTACCGCTGGTGCATTACGTCTAATATTACCAGGATCTAAGCCTAATCTACTATAAATATTATGGTAGACTGAATAAACCATCTGTTCATCTTTAACAGACATTTTAAGACCTTCCACAGTGTTTTTAGACTTATGAATCTTACTTAACTCATTGTATTTTAAGATATCATAAAATTTTTGACAAACAAAGATGTATTCTGCATTTTTTTTAGAACTTGGCATAATTATCACCCTTTATGAGCGCTATTATATGCATAAAGTATATATTTGTCAAATAAAAAAGTCCCGAAGGACTTTTTTTATTATTTATCAATTTCTGTAATTGAACCAGAACCAACTGTATGTCCGCCTTCACGAATTGAGAATTTAGTTCCCTTTTCGATAGCGATTGGAGCGATTAGTTCAACTGACATTTCGATATTATCTCCTGGCATAACCATTTCTGTACCAGCTGGTAATGTAATAATACCAGTAACATCTGTTGTACGGAAATAGAATTGTGGACGATAATTTGTGAAGAATGGAGTATGACGTCCGCCTTCTTCTTTAGTTAATACATATACTTGAGCTTTAAACTTAGTATGTGGAGTAACTGAACCTGGTTTAGCAATAACTTGACCACGTTCAACTTGGCTACGATCGATACCACGAAGTAGTAATCCAGCGTTATCGCCACTTTCAGCGTAATCTAATTGTTTACGGAACATTTCAATACCAGTAACAACTGTCTTTTGTGTAGGTTTTAAACCAACAATTTCAACTTCGTCGTTAAGATTTAATTTACCACGTTCTACACGGCCAGTAACAACTGTTCCACGACCTGTAATAGTAAATACATCTTCAACTGGCATTAAGAATGGCTTATCATCATCTCTAACTGGAGTTTCAATCCAAGTATCAACAGCATCAAGTAATTCACCGATTGCTGGAGTCCACTTAGGATCATCTTCTAGAGCTTTAAGAGCAGAACCACGAATAATTGGAGTATTAGCGCCATCATATCCGTATTCATTTAATAAGTCTCTAACTTCCATTTCTACTAAGTCTAGTAGTTCTGGATCATCTACCATATCGCATTTGTTTAGGAATACAACCATACGAGGTACTCCAACCTGACGAGATAGTAAGATGTGTTCTCTTGTTTGGGCCATAGGTCCATCAGTAGCAGCTATTACTAGAATAGCGCCATCCATTTGAGCTGCACCAGTGATCATGTTCTTAACATAATCGGCGTGTCCTGGGCAGTCTACGTGTGCATAGTGTCTCTTATCTGTATGATATTCAACGTGTGCAGTATTAATAGTAATACCACGAGCCTTTTCTTCTGGAGCCTTATCAATTTGACTATAATCCATGAAGTCTGCATCGCCCTTTTTACTTAAGTAACGAGTGATAGCAGCAGTTAATGTAGTTTTCCCGTGATCTACGTGACCGATAGTACCAATATTTACGTGTGGTAATGAACGGTCGAATTTTTGTTTTGCCATAATATTTTCATTCCCTTCTTTTACTTACATATATTATTCTATATGAAGTTATTAAAAATAGCAAGTATTTTTAACTTAAATTATTTGGCTGTATTTCTCTTGATAATTTCTTCTGAAATACTCTTAGGTACTTCAGCGTAATGGTCAAGTTCCATAACGAAGTTTCCACGACCTTGAGTGTTAGAACGAAGTGCTGTCGCATAGCCGAACATTTCAGCAAGTGGAACCATTGCATCAATAGCAGTAGCTACTCCTCTAGCTTCTTGTCCTTGTAATTGACCTCTACGAGCAGTTAAATCGCCCATAACGTTTCCAAGGTATTCTTGTGGAACGATTACTTGAACTTTCATAATAGGTTCTTGTAATACTGGTTTACATTTATTCTTAGCTTCTTTAACAGCTAAACTTGCAGCAACCTTGAAGGCCATTTCTGAAGAATCGACTTCATGGTAAGAACCATCAAATAATGTTGCTTTAACATCGACAATTGGATATCCAGCAAGAACTCCACCCTTTAAGGCTTCTTGAATTCCCTTATCTGTTACTGGGATATATTCTCTTGGAACAGATCCACCAACAACAGCATCGATAAATTCATAACCCTTGCCTTGTTCGTTAGGTTCAAATCTAACCCAAACATCACCATATTGACCTCTACCACCAGATTGCTTAATATATCTACCTTCAACTTCACCCATTTGAGTAAATGTTTCACGGTAAGCAACTTGTGGACGACCAACATTAACATCACAGTTAAATTCATCACTTCTAAGTCTTGTTACTAAGACATCTAAGTGTAATTCACCCATACCACTAATGATTGTTTGTCCAGTTTCAGTATCTGTATGATATTTGAATGTTGGATCTTCAGCAGCTAATTTAGATAGTGCTAAAGCTAACTTATCTTGATCAGCTTTTGATTTTGGTTCAATAGCTTCATCTATAACTGGGTCTGGGAATTCCATACCCTTCATGATACATGGATGTTTTTCATCACAAAGTGTATCAGCAGTAGTTGTTGACTTTAAACCAACAGCAACGGCAATATCTCCGGCATAAACTTCAGATATTTCAGTTCTTGTATTAGCATGCATTAATAGCAAACGTCCTACACGTTCTTTAACATCTTTAGTTGAATTTAATACATATGAACCAGCATTTAAATGTCCTGAATAAACACGGAAGTAAGTAATACCTCCAACGAATGGATCGGTAGCAATCTTAAATGCTAAGGCAGTAAATGGTTCATCATCAGTTGGATGACGCCATACATCTTTACCATTTAAATCTCTACATTCAATAGCAGGAACATCTGATGGAGCTGGTAAATAATCGATAACAGCATCAAGTAATAACTTAATACCCATGTTACGATAAGCTGTTCCACACATTACTGGGAAGAAATCAGCTTTTAATGTACCAACACGAATAGCATGTTTAATTTGAGCAACTGATATTTCTTTACCATCAAGGTAATCTTCCATCATTTGATCATCATATTCGCATACTGCTTCAATTAATTCATTACGTTTCTTTTCTACTAATTCCTTCATATCATCAGGAATTTCAGTAGCAACTTCATTTTCATCATCGCCACCATCGTATTTATAAGCTTTACGCTCAACTAAATCGATAATAGTGTTGAATGAATCTTCTTGTCCAATAGGCCATTGAATTGGTTTATATTTAACACCTAAACGTTGTTTAATACTAGCCAAACTCTTTTCAAAGTTAGCTCCAACTTTATCCATCTTATTACAGAAGATAATACGTGGAACGTTAAATTCAGTAGCTTGTCTCCAAACTGTTTCTGTTTGAGGTTCAACACCTTGTGAACCATCAAGTAAAGTAACAGCGCCATCTAATACTCTTAATGAACGACTAACTTCAATAGTGAAGTCTACGTGCCCGGGAGTATCGATAATATTTAATCGGTTACCTTTCCAGAATGCAGTAGTAGCAGCAGAAGTAATTGTTATACCTCTCGCTCTTTCTTGATCCATCCAATCCATTTGTGAAGCACCATCATGTGTTTCACCAATCTTATGAATTCTATGAGTTAAATAAAGGATACGCTCTGTGCAAGTTGTTTTTCCCGCATCAATGTGGGCCATAATACCAAAGTTTCTAGTATGATTTAAATCATATTCACGAGCCATATATCCTCCTTACCAACGATAGTGAGCAAAAGCCTTATTAGCTTCAGCCATCTTATTAGTGTCTTCATGCTTCTTAACAGCACCACCAACACCATTTGCAGCATCAATAATTTCGTTAGCTAAATTATCTTGCATAGAATGTCCGCCTCTTAGACGAGCATATTGAACTAACCAACGTAGTCCTAAAGCTTGACTTCTGTCAGGTCTTACTTCTACTGGTACAGCATAGTTAGCACCACCAACACGACGAGATTTAACTTCTAGTGTAGGTTTAATGTTTTCTAATGCTTGGTTTAATACATCTACTGGTTCCTTACCAGTTTTTTCTTTAACTTTATCGAAAGCACCATACAAAATAGTTTGTGCAGTACCTTTCTTACCATCATACATAATGCTATTAACTAGTTTAGTAACTAATTTAGAATTATATATTGGATCTGCTAAGACATCTCTCTTAACTGCTCTTTTCTTACGCATATACTATTTCCCTCCTATTTGCTTTCCTTTGGTTTTTTAGTACCATATTTAGAACGACCTTGACGACGTGCTTCAATACCTGCAGTATCTAAAGTACCACGAATAATATGGTAACGTACACCAATTAAATCCTTAACACGTCCACCACGAATCATAACAACGCTATGTTCTTGTAAGTTGTGTCCTTCTCCTGGAATGTAAGCAGTAACTTCCATACCATTAGATAGTCTAACACGCGCATATTTACGTAATGCTGAGTTTGGCTTCTTAGGAGCCATAGTTCCAACACGTGTACAAACTCCACGTCTTTGTGGTGAATTTTGATGAGTTCTAACTTTATCTTTAGAGTTAAAACCAATATTTAATACTGGTGACTTTCCCTTTCTAGTTTTATCTTTTCTCTTTTTTCTAACAAGTTGATTTATTGTAGGCATAATCTTTCCTCCTTTTTACACACTACCCGGTGTATCTTTCTTTGACCTTAATTAAAGATTTGCTTTCGCAAACCTAATTAAAATGCCTTCTTTTTATAAGCATTAATAATATAACATTAATTAAAATACGTGTCAATAATTATTTACTAAATATTAATGATTTACCATTATTTAACACCCTATCGCATTTATTTAAGACAGATTTATAATCATAACGTTCCTTAGGATCTAAATAACCAATCTTAGAAGATAGTATTGTTGCTGTATGCGAAGCAATACCTCCCCTTCTTTTTAACAATTGTTTTGTCTCTTTAACAGATATATTGTTATTTACTGCAATCTTATTTATTGGTTTTTCATATCCATCATCAAGTCCATGTAACTCTCGATATAACTTAATATCACCAATATCATATTTAGATAATCCTTCTATTACTCTATCAATAACCTTAAAGTCATTATCATCCATTTCTTTAATTTCATCTAAAATATTATCATAATCAAATTTATTAACACTATTATGACAAAAGATATTGATATAAGTTTTATAGTAATTTAATCTTCTTCTATTTAATATATATTTATCATATATATCCTTGTATTCTTTATTATTAAGTTTATCTTTATCAAATCGTAAATCATCATTAGGATTAAAATCTTTAGTCATATATTTTAATATTTCAATATTACTCTTTGTACTTAGAGGTAAATCATTATATTCATTTCTATTAGTCATAATTAAAACTTTAGCATAACTAACATCTTCTTTTAAATTACTCATTTAATACCTCCATTTTTGTATTATAGCAAAAGAGATATTGTTGTCAACAAAAAAATGTAGTTACCTACATTTATTCGCTTTTTAATTCTAATACTTTAGAATCTTTATTAAAGACATTACTACATCTATCTAAAACAGTTCTAAAATCTTTTCTTTCATCCAAATCAAAATCTTGATTTTTAAATCCAATTAAATTAACTGCTTTAACAATAGATCTTTGTTTCTTACTCTCTATCTCTTTAATAGAGCTTACTGAATTATGAAATCTAACTGCTGCTTCTTCATAAGACTTTTCATATCCATCATTAAGACCATGTATCTCTCTATAAATATCATTATCCCTGCTGTAATGACTATAACCTGGACAGAACCTAATAACTCTATCAATAGTATCAAAATCAGCCTCAGTAAGGTCCTTAGATGCCTCTACAGCCTCATCCATTTGTTCAGGAGATACCATAGATTGACAAAAGATATTAATATAAGTTTTATAATAGTTTAATTTCTTTCTATCAAGAATATATTTATCATATATATCTTTATATTCTTGATCATTAGCAATTCTTTCTTTATCAAAAACTAATTCATCATTAGGATTAAAATCTCTAGTCATATATTCTAGAATATCTTTATCAGTTTTTACACTATTACCTAAATCTTTATATAATTCTCTTTTATTTCTAACTACAATCTGTCCATAATTTTTATCATCTCTTAAATAACTATGCATATTAATCATAGTATTTAAATTACTTATTGTTTCTTTTATATTTGTCATAAATTTTCCTCCGCAAGAAAACATAATACAGCATATCTTGCCATCTGTCAAATCAAAAGAATGTATTACTACATTCTTCTGCCACCTGTCTTTTCTTCTTGATTTTCTTGTTGTTCTCTTAACCTATCATAAAGTTCTTCTCTTTCAAGAGTATCATTACATTGTTCTAAAGTTTGATTAAAATCTTCGCTCTTTGGTTGACAATATCCAACATATTCTGAATAAAGCCACATAGCTGATTGTTTAATATCAGATGATGCTGCAATATCTAATGCTAAATAAGATTTTGCTGGAAAAAGAGATTTAGTTTTTTTATGAATTTCTTCATAGCTTCTAATCTTACCATCGATTAATCCACGATGTTCTCTAAATATTTGAAGTTCTAAATCACTATGATATCTATATTTAATAACATCTTCCATTATTCCAATATAATGAATATCAAATTTTTTAGATGCTTCAATATCGTGTTTATCTTGAGGATTAGCTTGTCTACCACAAAACATATCTAAATACAGATTGTAATATCTCCATTTAATCATATCCATAGTATGCTTTCTTTCTAAGTGTCTATATTCAGGATCCCTTTCCATCAATTTCTCATCAAAAGCAATTTTATCATTAGGATTAAAATGATTAACCATATAATTTACTGTTCTTTTGTCTGTCTTATTTTCTAACATATTCATAAATTCCATAGTTTTCCCCTTCTTTCGCCCTGTATTATAAAGTAATTTATTATTTTGTCAAATTAAAAGAATATATCACTATATTCTTTTTACTTTAGGTCCATAAGTTTTTAAAACATTTTTATAGTCTTCTTTGTTTTCTGAGTTAATTTTAACATGTATAGTAGCATAATCTCTAGCGCTATCAAGGACTTCGTTATGTGCATCTGCTACTCTTTTTCTTGTTATTCCATATTTATGTCCTATCTCGCCTAAATCTTTAAACTTACCATCATTTAATCCGTTCATTTCTCTAAAGATAAATAAATATGCTAGATCATCAGTACAATTCATTAATATTGTATCAATAGTTTTCATATCCTTCTCAGTCATCTTTTGTGAATCTTGAACACTTTCAAGATTACAAGCACATGGAAAACCTAAATTAAATATTTTATAATAAGTATTATAATATGCCCATTTCATTCTTATTTCATCAATTTTTGCTGACATATTTTCTTGCTTTTTACTCATATATAACACCCCATTACGTCAAGTATTATATAGATTATATTTTATTTGTCAAATCATTTATCTAAACTAGCATCATAACCAAATGAAGTATACAAAATTCCACATGTAATATAAGAAGAATATTTTTTAGTTGAACCATAGTATTTTCCATATCCTGTACAAGATACTGTATTAGAAGCATTTAAAGTTCCTAAGTATTTAGCATTTTGCAATTCACTAACAGTAACAACTATATCTTCATTTCCTGCAACATAATATTCTGCAACATACTTCTTAAATGCTGTATTAACTGTTCTTTCTAATTCACTATACGATACTGTATTACTATGATCATCAACTAAACCAGTTTGTTTAAGATGTCCATTGTATACTGCTACAGCTAATAATAAGAAAAAAGCCATAGCAAGACATACTAGTAGCATTGCTTTTAATTCCCATCCGTTTTTCTTCATAAATCCTCCCTGAAATTAATAAAATGATTCTCATTAGATAGTCTATATAATTTAGCTGGTCTACCTACTTCTAATTTACTAATCTCATCTGTCTCAACAACGATATTTTGATTAACTAATTTCTTTCTAAAATTACGTCTGTCAATATCAATGCCATATAATTTATCATATACCTTTTTAAGTTCAGGCAATGTAAATGTCTCTGGATATAATAATTTAACATTTTCTTCAAACATTAGCAAGTATTTAAGATAATCTATATCATCATTAATAATCTCTTTATCAACCATAGGTACTTGATCTATTCTAAACCATTTAGTTTCAACATTAAGATTTTCACTACGTCTTTTAATACTATTATTATCTATTAATCCAATATAATTAGTAACTAGAGTATTATTTAAATAGATAGTATGTACTTGTTTACAATTAATATTATTAAAGCCTAATTTATCAAAATATATCTTTTTTAAAGATGATTCAAAATCATCTTTGATTGCAGTATTAGGTACTACCCAATTATTATCTTTTTCAAGCAATAACTTAATCATACCATTATCCACACTAACTAATAATAAGCTAACTACATTCTTCATAAATACCCCCTTTGTGTTACATTTACAATTATAACATATAAAGATATTTTTTAAAGTACTAAAAAGAAAAAGATATTAGAAATCTAATATCTTTTTTATTATGCTCCAGGTGCAATAACAGCACGAGATTTATATAAATTATAACTATTGCCATAACTATAACTAAAGCCGAATAACCCTGCTGCTGAAGAACTATTATATCCACCTCCTCGAATAAACCAAGGACTAGTATTAAGTATAAAGCTTGCAACATCTATATTCCACCCATTAGTCTCTTTAATAGCATCGCCTAATGATGAATTTGCTAATGTTGTATATGCTTGGTAATACATAGAATTAGGAAAGGTTTTTCCATCCGTTTTGGAACCGCTAACACCATATAATCCATTAAAGCCACTATTATATGACGAACTATTACCAGAATATAAATTCTTAGATGAGTCTGTATATACACCCATTACATATTCCCATGATCCACCACTCATATCAAATACACCCGTAATATTTCCTGTTGTTGACTGTGGATAATCAGATACATTAGACCCATATGCTATTTGACAAGTTGTAGTAGAAGCACCATTATCGGATGATGCTCCACATCCTGTTGTAAAGTTTGAATTATTATTTATTCTTACTTCTGCATTCTTTCCATAAACACTTTGTGTGAGATATGCCACTGCTCCCCATTCCTTATTCATTATCATATGTGAGTCACTTGTTATTCCATACGTACTACTTTTCATACCTTGTATTGTACTAAAAAACGTTGAAACATTTAAATTGCCTAAAGATGTTACATTTGGTAAAACTGTTGGAGTTGTTGTATCTCCTGTCATTTCAAACTTACCTACCCATATACCATTTAACTCTGTTGTTCCAAAGGTAAATGCTGGATGGGTTAAATATGTACCTATCGTTGTACCTGCAGATTTAGCAGTACTCTTATTTTCAAATACTACATCTATTGTTGATGCTGTTGTACCTGCAGTACCATCTGGATTAAATAGTGCATATTTATATCTTGGTATCCATACATAGTATGCTAATATCTTTGATTTATCAATACTTGTTCCTGCAACAGCACTTTGATATGTACTTCTAACATCACTTGATACTAGTACGGCATTAGCCCATAATTTATTTGTATAGTTATACCATGCAGCAGATTGATCTGCCTTTGTTACTGTACCATCATTTGCTATTGATACTGGTATCATACCGGCATCTAAAACTGGATCAGCGCCATTTAAAACATAATCATAATAATATATTTTAGTAACTGTATATGTATTAGCATTAACTGTATTATTTAAATCAGAAACACGAGCAACAATAGTACCTACAGCTGTAAAAGTAACTTTTTGTACTTGTGTTGCTGTTATCCATGTTTTACCTTTATCCAAACTATATGTATATATTAATGTTTGTCCCGCTATTGTTGGATACGTTATTGTAACATCTTTAGTATTTGCCCAATCAGTAGAAGATATTGCATATGTTGGTGTCGTAATATCTGATGTTGTTGCAGCTAACAAATTAGATGTTGCTGTCTTACCATTATTTGATGTTACTCTTGCTAATACCTTATATGTTGTATTCTTTGTTAATCCACCAAAAGTATGTGTTTCATTAGTTCCATCTGCCAACCATGTCGTTCCATTATCAATGGAATATTCTATTTTAGCAGTACCCATTTCATTATCTGTTATTGTCGCTGTTGTAGTAATATAATTACTTCCTACTTGCTTTGTTGCTAATGTAATTGTTGGTGTTGTTGTAGATACTTTAGTAATAGTTATTTGCTTACTTGAAATGTTATTGGCATTATCTCTTACTTTTATTGTATATGTACCATTAGATGTTACAATACTAGTTTTAGAGTTTCCCCAAGTAGTACCACTATCGAAACTATAAGCATCGCTTGGTAATCCAGAGCCATCTTTTTCATCACTTGCGTTAACTTCAATAGTTGCACTTGTAGACCATACTGTTGGATCTCCAGTTACACTTGCTATTACTGGCGCAATTGAATCAACATTAGTAACAGTATAAGTTGTTGCTGTCGTAGTATTTGTATTATCTGTTGCTCTTGCAACAATTGTTCCATTAGCTGTAAATGTTACATTTTGTTGGGCCGCAGCACTAATCCATGTTGTACCTTTATCTAAACTATATGAATAGAATATACTTTGTCCTTCCATAGTTGGATATGTTATTGTAACAACTTTACTTTGAGTCCATCCTGTAGCTGATATTTTATATGTTGGTACATCGATGTCTTTAGTTGTAGCATCAACAGCATCAGCATATGCATATTTACCATTTTTATCAGTAATTTTTGCTCTTAAAATATACTTTGTTAATCTTGTTAAACCACCATATGTATGCGTTGTATTAGTTCCATCGGCAGTCCAATTCATGCCATTATCACTAGAATATTCAATTGATGCTATACCCATTTCACTTGATGTAGTTGTTGCTTTTACTACAATATCACTACTACCTATTGTTACTGTCGCAATAGAGATTGTTGGTGATGCTGTTGATATCTTATTAACAACAACTGTCTTTGTAGATATATTGTTAGCATTATCTCTTACTTTTATCGTATATGTACCATTGGCATTAAATGTATTCATATTTGATTGTTGCCATTTTGTACCACCATCAAAACTATATGCATTAATTTGTAAACCAGAACCACCGGTTTCATCTGCAGCACTTACTACTAAAGTAACACTAGTTGTCCAAGTTGTTGAATTACCATTAACACTTGCTATTAATGGTGCCGTCGTATCAATGTTAGTAACATCAAATGTTGATGCTACAACTTCGTTAGTAGAATCTGTTGCTTTTGCAATAAGTGATCCGTTGGCATTAAATGTTACTTGTTGATTTTGAGAAGCTTTAATCCAAGTAGTTCCTTTATCAACACTATAATAATATACCATTGATTGACCACTCATTGATGGATAAGTTATTGTAACATTTTTACTTTGTGCCCAATCTCCAGTACTAATACTATAAATAGGCAAAGCGATATCTGAAGTAACCATTGCTATTTCATCTGATGTTGCTGTTTTACCATTCTTTGATGTTACTTTTGCTTTTACTTTATATTGTGTTTGTTTATTTAATCCACCAAATGTGTGAGTAGTATTTATTCCATCAGCTATCCAAGTAGCTCCATTATCAATAGTGTATTCCATTTTAGCAATACCTACTTGATCAGATGGAACAGTAGCTTCTACTGTAATAAAATTACTTCCTGTTGCAACACCTTTAATTGCAATTGTTGGTGTACTAGATGATATCTTAGATATTACATAATCTTGTGTTGCAATATTATTAGCATTATCTCTTACTTCAATTTTATATGTTCCATTATCATAGAACGTCTTTTTGTTTGATTGTTGCCATGTAGCACCACCATCAAAACTATATGCACTTATTTGTAAGCCCATACCTCCTGTATTATCATGTGCTGTAACTGTTACTTCTAAACTAGTTACATAAGAAGTTAATTTAGCAGGATCAGGATCAACCTTATCAATTGTTGGTTTCGTTGTATCTGTTAAAGTTTCACCTTTTTCAAATGTATATCCATTAATTACTATTTTATAAGAATCAACTTTTTCATTAACTACTTTAACAGCACCTGTTGATAATGGTTGTGCTCCAGATACTGAAACACCATAGTTAGTTAAATCCGCAACCGTATAAGTGCCATCATATATTCGATTAGTTCCTGTTTTATTTTGCAAAATAGTATTATCTACTGCTTTAATGTAATTAAGTGCAGATTGTTGAGCAGAAGAATAACGTGCTCCATTAACAACATTGTTCATGGTAGGCATTACTACTAATGCAAGAGCTGCTAAAATCATTATAACAGCCAGCAATTCGATTAAAGTATATCCTCTTTTGTTCATACTTAAATCCCTACCTTCTAGTTTAATTATACAATAAAAAGAGTTAAAATGTTAACCCTTTATTACTTTTTCTATTTCTTTCTTTAATGTCTCTTTTTTATCATCTTCTAAAATACGCCAATTAGTAGTACCATTTTGATTTAATATAGGTACTAATTCAATACCGCCATTATTATTTACTATCTCTAAGTTATTATCAACTACTCCTAAACATAGATTAAAATTAAAGTTAGTAAGTCTTTCTAATAAATTAGTATTACCATCATCTATATATACTTTATAAAACTTTTTAAATTTGTTATCTCTAATATTCTTGATAACGGCATATAGATGTTTACAATAAGCTTCATAAGGACAAGAACAGTATAACTGCAACATCTCACTATCTTCATCATATTTGATAACAATAAGATATTTTTCTGTTCCTTGTACTACTGCAAAATAACGATCTTTATCATATTTCTCTAAGTAGATAACTTTGCTTAAATAATCTTTACCTTTTGTAATAGTATCTTTATCAAAGATATCTTCTAAATTAGATTTAAACAAATTAAATTTAATTGGCTTTTTATAGTCATATTTTTTATTATTATCTAATAAGACTGATGTTAACTCAAATAAGAATGGTTCTACTTTACGAGGTAGATTATCAAACATATTAGCGAATACTGCACCTAAAAAAGGTAGACTCTTTGGTATATAACGATTAAATTTATAACTATATTCTTGATTATTTAAATAGATATTTACTATTACTAAACCATCTTTAATATCTTTATCTAATAAATCAATAGAATCTGTTAATTTACCATCTAAATCTCTTTTAATTAAATCTATTATATTAGATTGAATATATTGTGTACCAAGATATTTATCGACATGTCTATCTTCTAATTGATCTAGATCTATCCATGAAACGCGATATACTTTTAATCTTTTAAAATAATCTAATCGCATATATAAATTATGTGATTCATAATTAATCATTTCTATTTCAAACAATAAATCTGTACCTTTAAAATACTTCTTAACTAATTTTATTTTATCATCCATAATATCACCATCTTCATTATACACAAAAAAGAGACTTTCGTCTCTTTTATTAATCCATTAATTCTTGTTCAAGAACTTCTAATGGTTCATCAGTAACTACTGGGTTATCTAATGTATATTTTACATTAGTATACTCTTTAGCTCCTGTACCGGCAGGTATTAACTTACCGATAATAACGTTTTCTTTTAATCCAGTTAAGTGATCTACTTTTCCACGAATTGCAGCATCTGTTAAGATGTGTGTTGTTTCTTGGAATGAAGCAGCAGATAAGAATGATTCTGATCCTAAAGCGGCTTTAGCGATACCTTGTAATACTGGTCTTCCAGTAGCAGGTGTCTTACCTTCTAGAATTAGGCTCTTATTTACATCTGTAAATTCTTCAGTATTAATCATTGTTCCTGGTAATAATAGAGAATCTCCTGAAGTTGCAATCTTAATCTTAGATATCATACGACGAGCGATAATTTCGATATGTTTATCAGAAATATCAACACCTGCAGTATGATAAACTTTTTGTACTTCAATTAAGATATATTGTTGAACAGTAATTGGATCTGTTACAACTAGTAATTCTTTTGGTGAAATTGAACCAAATGTTAAGCGTTGTCCAGCCTTAACTTCTTCACCCTTCTCTACAGCAAGCTTAACGCCATAGTTAGTAGTGTGTTCTTTTAAGTCAACATCGTTCTTAACAGTGATAACAAATTTACCACCTTCATCTTTGATATCAGTTACGACACCATTGATTTCAGAAATAGTTGCTTTACCCTTTGGTATACGAGATTCGAATACTTCTTGTACTCTTGGTAAACCTTGAGTGATATCATCTACGTTAGCGGCACCACCTGAGTTTACAGTACGAAGTGTTAACTGTGTACCTGGTTCACCGATTGATTGAGCAGCCATAATACCTACTGCTTCACCTACTTCAACGATTTGACCAGTAGCCAAATTACGTCCATAGCAGTGACGACAAATACCATTATGTGTACGACAAGTAAGTGCTGTTCTAATTGGTACTCTTGTAATACCAGCAGCAACAATCTTATCAGCTAAATCATCAGTAATATATGTGTTAGCGGGAACCATAACTTCTTTAGTCTTTGGATCCATAACATTTTTAGAAGTAAATCTTCCAACAATACGTTGTCTTAGTGATTCTACTTCAGTACCATCATCATTGATAAATGCTTCAACTAGAACACCTTGATCTGTTCCACAATCGTCTTCTTTAACGATGACATCTTGTACAACATCGACAAGTCTTCTTGTTAAATATCCTGCTTCAGCAGTCTTAAGTGCAGTATCAACTAATCCCTTACGAGAACCATGGTTACCTGAGAAGAATTCATTGACATCAGCTCCATCAGTAAATGAAGTCGTAATTGGAATTTCAGTATAAGCATTATTTGGTTTCTTAATTAAGCCACGCATACCAGCCATCTGGTTGTAGTTGTAAGCCTTACCACGAGCACCACTATTAATCATCATTGATATAGGGTTATCAGGGTTATCATTAAGAATCTTTTTAGCTTCATCTTCTACTTTATTAGTACAGCCATTCCAAGTTGTAATAACATTCTTATAACGTTCTGCTTCAGTAATTAAACCTCTACGATATTGTTTATTAATATTATCAACTTTTTCTTGTGCTTCTTTAATAATTCCGGCTTTAGCTTCGATTGGAATAATATCTCCAATACCAATACTAATACCAGATAATGTAGAATACTTAAATCCAGTATCTTTTAATCTATCAAGCATTGCAGATGTTTCTGATGTTTGATAACGACGATATGTCTCAGCAATTAATTTGTTTAATACTTTCTTATCGAAAGGTTTAACAATTTCCATTGCTTTGATAGCAGCTGGAATATCAGTACCAGGTTTTAAGAAATACTTATTTGGTGTAATAGCAGTAATATTCTCCTTACTAGAATCTTCAATATATTGATAACTATCTGAGAATATTTGGTTAAATATTAACTTACCTGCTGTTGTAACTAAATAATCATTTGTATGAGAATCTGGAAATACTTTATGTTTAAATCCTTTTACTAGAATGGCAATACGAGTATGAAGAGTTATTTCTTTACGAGCATAAGCCATTAAGACTTCATTATCGTTTTTAAATACTCTACCTTCTCCTGGTTCACCAGCAACTTCCATAGTTATATAGTAGTTACCTAAAACCATATCTTGTCCTGGTTCTGTAATTGGAGAGCCATCTTTTGGTGACAAGATGTTATTAGCACCTAGCATTAAGATTCTAGCTTCAGCTTGTGCTTCTTCACTAATTGGAACGTGGATAGCCATCTGATCGCCATCGAAATCGGCGTTAAATCCAGTACAAACTAATGGATGTAATCTAATAGCTTTACCATCGATTAATTTTGGTTCAAAGGCTTGAATACCAAGTCTATGTAATGTTGGAGCACGGTTTAATAGAACTGGATGTTCTTTAATCTTTTCTTCAACAACATCCCAAACTCTTGGATCTTGATTATCAATCATACGTTTAGCAGCTTTAATATTAGTTGCAATTTCTTTTTCAACTAAGCCGTTAATAACCATAGGTTTGAATAATTCAAGTGCCATTTCTTTTGGAACGCCACATTCATACATTTTAAGTCCTGGACCTACAACGATAACTGAACGACCTGAATAGTCGACACGTTTACCAAGTAAGTTTTGACGGAAACGTCCTTGTTTACCCTTTAAAGCATTAGATAATGACTTTAAAGTACGATTACCTGCTCCGGTAATAGCTTTTGATCTTCTACCATTATCAAATAGTGCATCTACAGCTTCTTGAAGCATACGTTTTTCGTTTTGAATAATGATTGATGGAGCACCTAGTTCAATTAACTTTTTAAGACGGTTATTACGATTAATAACACGACGATATAAGTCATTTAAATCAGATGTCGCAAAACGACCACCATCAAGTTCAATCATTGGACGAAGTTCTGGTGGAATAACAGGTAATACTGTTAATATCATCCATTCAGGCTTTTGTCCAGATTCTAAGAAGGCATTAAGTACATCTAATCTCTTGATTAAACGAACTCTCTTTTGACTCATAGGATCTTTGATTTCATTGATTTCAGCAGTAACTTTTTCAACTTCTTTTGCAACATCAACTTGTTCAAGAAGTTCCTTTATAGCTTCTGCACCCATTCCAACTCTGAATCCATTTCCATACTTTTCATAGTATGTACGATATTCTTTATCAGAAATAATTTGTTTCTTTTCCAAAGGAGCATTCCCTGGATCAAGAACAATATAACTAACGAAGTATAAAACTTCTTCTAGTTCACGTGGTCCAATATCAAGGACTAATCCCATACGAGATGGAACGCCCTTGAAGAACCAAATATGTGATACTGGTGTAGCAAGTTCAATATGACCCATACGTTCACGACGAACTTTAGATCTAGTAACTTCTACTCCGCAACGATCACAAACAACATTTTTATAACGTAAACGTTTATACTTTCCGCATGAACATTCGAAATCCTTAGTAGGTCCAAATATTCTTTCACAGAATAAGCCATCACGTTCTGGTTTTAAAGTACGATAGTTAATAGTTTCGGCTTTTTTAACTTCACCATAAGACCATTCTCTAATCTTTTCTGGTGATGCAATGGATATTTTAAGTCCGGCAAATTGATTTACATCCATTATTCTTCATCCCCTTCCATTAACTCTTCTTCGGTAGGTTCTAGATTATCAAGATCTTCATCATCTTCACCAAAATCCTCTTCTTCATCAGTTAATTCAGTTGGTTCTTCTTTTGCTTCAGTTTCTTCAGTAGTTTCTTCTGGCTTTGGTGCTTCAGAGAATCCCTTGAAGGCATCTGAATTCATGAAGTCTTCATCATCTTTTTCTTCTAATTCTTTAATTTCTTTATAATCACCATCTGGTGTTAATACTTGTACATCAAGTCCTAAAGCTTGGAATTCTTTAACAAGAACTCTAAATGACTCTGGAACTGATGGTGCTGGTAATTCAACACCTCTAATTAGTGATTCATATGCTTTAACACGACCATATTGGTCATCTGATTTAGTTGTAAGCATTTCTTGTAGAACATGTGAAGCTCCATAAGCATATAATGCCCAAACTTCCATTTCTCCGAAACGCTGACCACCCATGTTAGCTTTGCCACCTAATGGTTGTTGCGTAACAAGTGAGTAAGGTCCAGTAGCACGAGCGTGAATCTTATCATCAACCATGTGGTTAAGTTTAATCATATACATGACACCAACACTGATACGATGATCAAATTTTTCTCCTGTACGTCCATCATATAACCAAGATTTACCATCTTCTGGTAACTTAGCTTCTTTTAAAGCATCAATTATTTCATCACGAGATGCACCATCGAAGACTGGAGTTGCAACATAAACGCCTAATTCTTTTGCAGCAGCGCCTAAGTGCATTTCTAGAATCTGTCCAAGGTTCATACGAGATGGAACACCCATTGGGTTAAGTAGCATATCTACTTGTCTACCATCTGGTAAGTATGGCATATCTTCTTCTGGAACAACAAGTGAAACAACACCCTTATTTCCGTGACGACCGCACATCTTATCTCCGACAGTAATTTTACGCTTTTGAGCAATATAAACACGAATTTCTTTTGAAACACCGGCTGGTAATTCATCAGAATCTTCTTTAGTAAATACTTTGATATCGTGAACGATACCACCACCACCATGTGGAACTCTTAGAGATGTATCTCTTACTTCTCTAGTCTTTTCACCAAAGATAGCGTGTAATAATTTTTCTTCTGAAGTAAGTTCAGCCATACCCTTAGGTGTAACTTTACCTACTAATATATCATTATCTTTAACTTCAGTACCAATACGAATAATACCATTTTCATCTAAGTTCTTACGAGCATCTTCAGATACATTTGGTATATCTCTAGTAAACTCTTCAGGACCTAATTTAGTATCACGGCAATCAATTGGATAAACTGAAATATGAATTGATGTAAAGGCATCATCTTTAACAAGTCTTTCATTTAAGATGACAGCATCTTCGTAGTTATAACCATTAAAGTTCATGAATGCAACAGTCATATTACGACCTAATGCAATTTCACCCTTATCAGTAGATGGACCATCACCGATTACTTCACCAGCTTTGATCTTTTCTCCTGCTTTAACGATTGGTCTTTGATGGTAACAAGTACCAGCATTACTACGTTCATAGCCATTTAAGTAGTAAGTTTCACTACCTTTAGCTTCTTTAACAACAATCTTCTTGCCATCGGCATAGTCAACTACACCATTAGCTTTAGCTATAACAACAGCACCAGAATCTTTAGCTGCAATAGCTTCGATACCAGTGGCAACATAAGGAGCTTCACTCTTAATAAGTGGGATAGCCTGACGTTGCATGTTAGAACCCATTAATGTACGTTTAGCATCATCGTGTTCCAAGAATGGAATAGATGCCGTAGTTACAGATACAATCTGTTGTGCTGAAACATCAACGTAATCAACTTGTTCTTTTTTAACAATAATATTTTCATCACGATAACGTACTGGTACGTCATTTTCGATGATTTCATTCTTATCATTTACTTTAACAGTAGCTTCGCCAATGTAATAATCTATTTCTTCATCTGCAGTCATATAACGAATTTCATCCGTTAGCTTACAATTTGTAACTTTACGATAAGGGGTCATAATAAACCCATATTCGTTAACCTTAGCATATGTAGCTAAGTGGGTAATTAAACCGATGTTAGGGCCTTCTGGTGATTCAACTGGGCATAATCTACCATAGTGTGATGGGTTAACATCACGAACGACCATAGCAGCTCTTTCTCTTGAAAGACCACCAGAACCTAATGATGATAATAAACGTTTATTAGCAAGTTCGGCTAGAGGGTTAGTTTGATCCATAAATTGTGATAATTGGCTTGAACCAAAGAATTCTCTAATAGCAGATGTTAATGGTCTAACGTTAATTAATGTCTTTGGTGTAACATCAGTAATGTCTTGAGTAGACATACGATCTTTAACAACACGAACGACACGAGCAACACCAATACGGAATTGATTTTGCATTAATTCGCCGACACGTCTAACACGACGATTAGAAAGGTTATCTATTTCATCAAATGAACCAATACCTTCTTGTAAATTTAAGTAATAAGATACTGAAGCATAAACATCAGATATAGTTAAACGTTTAGCATCGATACTTTGATCATTACCAACAATCTTAACTACTTTATCTGGATGTAACTTAGAGTATACTTTTACTACTTGAACTTTATTATAAGAATCAAGTTCTGCATTGTATGGAGCTTCTTCAACACCATAACCATCAGCAAATACTTTTCTTAAATATTCAAGAATTTCTTTTGTAATTACAGTTCCTTTAGTATAAAGAACTTTCTTATCTACTTTAATATCTTGCGCTAAAGTACAATCTAGTAATCTATCACAAATATTAAGTTTACGATTAAATTTATAACGGCCTACTGCTTCAAGCGTATAGCCTAAATCGAAGAAACGTGAAATCAATTGATTCTTTGCAGAATCTAATGTTGAAGGTTCACCTGGTCTTAATTTTGCATGAATATCAATTAAGGCTTCATCGATTGTCTTATTTGTATCTTTTTCTAAAGTACGTTTAATAAATTCATCATCGCCAAATAAATTTAGCATTTCTTCATCAGTTGCTAAACCTAAAGCACGTAAGAATGTCGTAATAGGCACTTTACGAGTACGATCGATACGTACATAAAAGATATCACGAGCATCTGTTTCATATTCAAGCCATGTACCACGACCTGGTATAATTTGACTCGTAATCATAACACGTTCATTTTTGTCTACTTCTTTACCAAAGTAAACACTTGGAGAACGAACCAACTGGGAAACAATAACACGTTCAGCACCATTGATAATGAATGTGCCATTCTCTGTCATTATTGGCATATCACCAAGATATATTTCTTGTTCCTTAACTTCGCCTGTTTCATGATTGAACAAACGAGTTTGAACTTTGATTGGAGCTGCAAAGGTAGTACTTCTATCTTTACAATCCTTGATTGTATAACGTGGTTCATCGAAGAAATATTCGCCAAAATCCAACGACAAATTTCCAGTAAAACTTTCTACTGGAAATTGTTCATTAAATACTTCTTTTATTCCTTCCTTAATGAACCAGTCATATGATTCTTTTTGAATCTCTAGTAAGTTACCTAACTCGACAGCACTTTGTGTCTTAGCATAACTTCTTCTTTCACGGTGATCACCAAATTTTTTGACGGTATAAGCCATTACTTTCACCCCTATAACTAGTTTTTAAGGCATGTAGATTTTAGCTAATAATCTACACGTCGCCAATTTATAATTCTACATACAATTCTACAAGATGTCAACGATTTTTGCAACAAATGATATAAAAACTTTTAATTTTATCCACTATTTCAACTTTATAAGTACTTTCAAGGTCTCTCGCTAAACTTTTAGCACCTTGATTCTTACTTATTACTAACCAAAGCTCACCATCGTTATTGAGATGATCTTTAGCACCAAATAATATCTCATGCAGCATCGCTTTACCTACTCTAATTGGTGGATTAGTAATGATTAAATCATACTTACCTTTAACGTTAGAATAGATATTACTTTTATAGATGTTTACATCGACATTATTCAGTTCAGCATTTTTATGAGCAAGGTCTAATGCTCGTTCATTGATATCTACCATATCAACATCAGCATAACTATTGCTTGCGATATAAATGCCTATTGGACCATAACCACAACCAAAGTCTAAAACTTTACCTTTTAAATTAATTAAAATTCTAGACTTAGTGTAAGTTTCTAATAAATATTTAGTTGCATCATCAAGTCCTGATTTAGAAAAGACACCATTATCTGTATAAAACTCATATGCTCTATTATCAATAATGGCATCATGTTTTCTAACATCACTTTTTGAATCTGGTATTTCATCAAAATACTGACTCATAAATTCTCCTTTTAAAAAGCATAAAAGCCCATACTTAAAAAGTATAGGCTAATTATTTATTATTTGAAGCTAACTTTAGCGCCTGCAGCTTCGAAATCTGCCTTCATTTTGTCAGCATCTTCTTTAGCTACGTTTTCTTTGATAGTGCCTAAATTATCAGCAACATCTTTAGCATCCTTTAGTCCTAGACCAGTGATACCTTGGATTAATTTGATAACAGCAATCTTGTTAGCACCTACTTCAGCAAGTACAACAGTTACTGTTGATGGTTCATCGTTAGCGGCAGCGGCAGCAGGTGCAGCAGCTACAGCAACAGCAGATGGATCAACACCAAATTCCTCCTTCATCATATCAACAACTTCTTTAAGTTCTAAAAGATTCATTTCTTTTAGTGAATCAATAATTTCTTTTGCAGTTAATTTTGCCATTTTAAATTCCTCCTTATTTCTCTAATTTTTGACTATATAAGTCAATGCAAATAGCAATATTCTTGACATTTTCTAGTAAGCCACCAGCAATCATTGTTAGTAAGCCTTCTCTTGATGGAATAGATGCATATTCATCTAACAATGTTTTATCAGCAACCTTACCACCAATATAACCAACTTTCATTTCTACTGCTGGATGAGTTTTCGCAAATTCAGCAATAACTTTAGCTGGTCCAATTTCGTCAGCACCGAAAGCAATAGCCTTAGGTCCTTCGAATTCTTTTCCTAAATCAATATTTAGATCTGTTAGTGCTTTTTTAACTAAAGTATTTTTATATACTTTAAGTTCAGCATCTGAATTACGTAGTGAACGTCTAAGTTCATTAGTATCATCAACTGTTAAACCATTATATTCTACAACAACTAGTGCTTTAGAATTTTTGATTTTATCTTCTATTTCGCTAACAACTTCTTTTTTATGATCTAGAATCTTTTGATTAGCCATAAATTTCTCCTTCTATTAAAATTAAAACTCTTACGTTAATACCGTAAGAGTTTGAGTTCTTAAATAAATAAGTCCTCGGTAGGATATTAAGCTTGCGCTCCTACTTTCTTAGGTACTAACAATATTTCGTTCAACGAATAAGATTATAACACTATTCTTCTGTTGTGTCAAAAGCTTTTGTATCAACTTTGATACCAGGACCCATGGTGCAGCTAATTGTAGTTCCTGCAATATAGTTTCCTTTAACAGAACTTGGTTTTCCTTTTTCAAGCATATTGATGAAAGTTGTAACGTTTTCAGCTAATTTCTTAGCTGTAAATGATACTTTACCTACAACGATAGCTACATTACCATACATATCTGTACGATATTCAGTACGACCCTTTTTAACTTCTTCAACAGCTTTTGCTGTATCCATAGTAACAGTTCCAGTCTTAGGGTTTGGCATTAAGCCTTTAGGTCCTAAAACTTTACCAATCTTACCTAGTGCAGGCATCATATCTGGTGTTGCAACTAGTACATCAAAGTCAAACCAATTTTCTTTAGAAATCTTTTCAATCATGTCAGTATCACCAACATAATCAGCACCAGCTTCGGTAGCAGCCTTAGCTTGAGCACCCTTTGCGATTACTAAGATTTTTTTAGTTTTACCAGTTCCATTAGGTAAAACAATTGCACCACGTAATTGTTGATCTGCTTTCTTAGCATCAACATTAAGTTTAACAACTAATTCAACAGTTTCATCAAATTTAGCAGTAGCAGTTTCTTTAACTAACTTTGTAGCTTCTTCAATGCTATAAGATTTATTCTTATCGAACTTCTTTAAAGCTTCTGTATATTTTTTACTTCTTTTCATATTTTCCTCCTATGTGGTATATGTAAATACAAACGGGATATTACTATACCCTTCCACGTACGATTACTTATCTTCTACAGTAATTCCCATATTTTTTGCAGTACCAGCGATAATCTTCATTGCTGCTTCAACGCTGTTAGCATTCAAATCTGGTAATTTAATTGTAGCGATTTCTTTTAGTTGGTCTTGTGTTAAAGTTCCAACTGATTCTTTTGAGCCTTGTTTAGATCCTGACTTAACCTTAGCATACTTCATAATTAAGAAGCCTGCGGGTGGAGTCTTGATAACAAAACTAAAAGTTCTATCTTCATAAACTGTAACTTCTACTGGTAAAATGTCACCCATTTTATCCTTAGTTTGTTCATTGAACTTAGAGCAGAAATCACCTGTATTGATTCCAGCAGGTCCTAGAGCAGTTCCAACTGGTGGAGCAGGTGTAGCCTTGCCGCCTTCAATTTGTAGTTTAATTTGTTTTGCTACTTTCTTTGCCATGAAAAGCACCTCCTATTTAGTTTTTTCATGAAGTGGTCCAAACAGTGTCCGTTTAACACGTCTACTTCCCACTCAGAAACGCTATTAAAACATAGCGAAATAATAATATCACACTTGGTTTGTTTTGTCTAGGCTTTTTGTATTTCACTTAAAGTAAGTTCAACAACTGTTTCCTGTCCAAACAAGTCAAGAGCAACTTCAACTTTATTATGTTCCATATCAGCCGTTTTAACTTTGCCGTACATATTAGCAAATGGTCCATTGATAACTTTAACCATATCATCTGGCTTAAGTTCATTAGATCCTTCAAGACGACTCATACCCATTGCACCAAGAACACGATCAACTTCGGCTGGAGTAAGTGGGAATGGTTTAGCACCTTTACCACTTGATCCAATAAATCCAGTAACACCTGGTGTATTACGAACAATAAACCAAGCTTCATCTGTCATAACCATTTCAACTAGAATATAACCAGGAAACATTTTTTTAACTTTTTCCTTCTTAACGCCATCTTTATATTCTACTTCTGTTTGCTCTGGTACTACAACACGTAAGATATAATCTTCCATGCCCATACTAGTTGCACGCATTAATAATTTTTCTTTAACCTTATTCTCATGACCAGAATAAGTGTTAACTACATACCATTCTTTATCCATATTATCTCACCAACTGTTTCAATCCATAAATTAATACATCTGATAGCAAGAAGAATAATGCAAAGAAGATAATGAAGAATAATGTTGCCATCGTGTATTTGAAAAATTCTTGTTTAGTAGGCCATTTTACTTTCTTTAGTTCAACTCTAACACTACGTAAATAGTTCTTAATCTTACCAAAGAATCCTACTTTCTTTTCTTCCTTTTTCTTTTCGACTTTTTTGTCTACTTTTTTGATGTCTTTAGTTTTTTTCTCTTTAGACATACACTCACCTTTTTTTCTAAAATAAAAACACTATCAAGTGCTTACGACTTAATAATAGCATTTTTACATTTTATTGTCAATAAAAATGTCAATTTAAAAAATATTAAAAATACATAAATTTTAATTATTGATTCATAAATTGTGTAAAACTAGTAAAATCTGCTTAGACAGATATTTGAAATTGATATTAATAATGTTGATAAATATGCCGAATCTGTCATTTGTATCATTACTTTTATTAGTATATATTGACTTTGGATATATTTGATATCAGATGCTTCCTTGATGTAAGGAGGTGGTTATTATGACTAGAAGATAATTTTCTTTATATAGCATAATCATCCTTTTATTATTAATAATAATATTGAACATATTATTTTAAAATAAAAAAACATCTGATCTAACTTAGTTAGCCCAGATGAAACCCTAAAGGATGCATCTGTCTCGATCAGATATATCCCTTAATTGAATATTAACATATTTTTAATATATTTACAATTATGTTTAGTCTCTTCTTTTGCCAAATAGTTCAAGTAAACGAATGAATAAGTTAATGAAATCTAAGTATAATTGAAATGCTCCATAAATAGCTAATGTATCTTCATTTAAAGACCCTACACTTCTCATAGCTAATATCTTTTGTGTATCATAAATTGTAATTCCAATAAAGATACCTAATCCAACAATTGTTAAAATTAAATCTAAAACTGTATTACCCAAGAAGATATTAATAACACTTGCAATAATTAATACAAATAAACCAATTAATAAGATGTTACCCATTTGAGTTAAATCTTTAGTAGTATGCTTCCCTATCTCTGATAAAACAAAGAATATTAATGCTGTACAACCAAAGATAATTGATATTGATGATAACTCATATAATAAGAAAAAAATACTAAATGTTAATCCAGTAATAAAAGAATAAACTAAGAACATTATTTTTGCTGCTGTAGGGCTTAATTTCTTAAGTGTAAATGAGAATATTAATGCAATAGCAAGTTCCGCAATAATACAAATAATGAAGCCACCATTACCTACTATTGCAACTGACATATTTGGATTATTAGATACGATGTATGCTGTAGCAAATGATACTAATAATCCTCCACACATCCATGCATATACCTTTGATAAAAAATTATTGTTTTCCATATTTCCTCCAATTAAATTATATCATATTAAGCAAAAGGATTTTTATTTTCAACAAATGTTGGATCTGTCTTTTTCAACATCTCTTCAGCCGTAATTTTTTTCTTAGGTGCTTGTGGTATTTTAATATCTTCCATTACTGGTTGTATATCTTTTTTTTCTTCTACTTTAGGATTAGTATCGATTGTTTCTCCAAAACCAGTAAAGGCTATATAACCACATTCACATTTATTATTAATCATTTCTTTTCCACATTTAGGACACTTCATATTCTACCTCTATCATTTAGATTATAGAATAAAAAAAGAATATGTACAACAAACACATCTTTTTTTATTTACATTTATTTGTCTAATAAAGGCTTTAAGAATTGTCCAGTATAACTTTCTTTTACTTTAGCAACTTCTTCTGGTGTACCAGTAGCAACTATTTGTCCACCTCTATCTCCACCTTCTGGACCTAGATCAATAATATAATCAGCTACTTTAATTAAATCTAAGTTATGTTCAATAACGATAACAGTATCACCATTATCCACAATACGATTTAATATGGCAAGTAATTTCTTAATATCATCAGTATGTAATCCGGTTGTTGGTTCATCAAGAATAAATAGTGATTTGCCAGTAGGCTTCTTTTGTAATTCTTTAGACAACTTAACACGTGATGCTTCACCACCACTTAAGGTTGGTGCACTTTGTCCTAATTTAATATAGCCAAGTCCAACATCCATTAACATTTGTAGTTTAGTTTTAACACGTGGAACATTTTCAAAGAAGTGATATGCTTCTTCTACTCTCATTTCTAAGACATCATATATTGATTTACCTTTGAATTTGATATCCAATGTTTCTTGATTAAAACGTGTTCCATGACATACTTCACAAGGTACATAAACATCTGGTAAGAAGTGCATTTCAATTTTCTTAACACCATCTCCCCAGCATGCTTCACAACGTCCACCTTTAACATTGAACGAGAATCTTCCTTTATCATATCCTCTTATTTTTGCTTCTTTAGTTTCAGCAAAAACAGTACGAATATCATCAAACACTCCTGTATAAGTAGCCGGATTAGATCTTGGTGTACGACCAATTGGAGATTGTGAAATATCCACTACTTTATCTAAGTTTTCAATACCTTTAATTTCTTTAAATAATCCTGGCTTTACCTTAGTACCATATAAAGTGCTAGTAACTGCTTTGTAAAGTATCTCATCAATCAAAGATGATTTACCTGAACCAGATACTCCAGTTACACAGATAAACTTTCCTAATGGGAATTTAACATTAATATTCTTTAAGTTATTTTCTTTAGCACCTTTAATCTCTAAATATTTGCCATTGCCTTTACGACGTTTCTTAGGTACTTCAATCTTTAATTCACCAGTTAAATATTTACCAGTTAAACTATTAGGATTAGCCATAACTTCTTGTGGCGTACCAGCAGCAACTACTTCTCCACCATGTTCACCAGCACCAGGTCCAATATCTACTAAATAATCAGCTGCTAACATTGTATCCGTATCGTGTTCAACAACGATTAATGTATTACCTAAATCACGCATCTCTTTCATAGAATTAATTAATCTTTGATTATCTCTTTGATGTAATCCAATACTAGGTTCATCTAAGACATATAAAACACCTGTTAATTGTGAACCAATTTGCGTAGCAAGACGAATACGTTGTGCTTCACCACCACTTAATGTTCCGGCTGAACGATCTAGTGTTAAATAATCTAATCCTACATTAATTAAGAATTTTAATCTTGAATTAATCTCTTTTAATATTAAATCAGCAATCTCAGTTTGTTCTTTAGATAATTTTAATTTGCCCAAATATTCATACATATCACCAATGCTTAATTGTGTCATTTGATAAATATTTTTATCTCCTACTAAGACAGCAAGAACATCTTTAGTTAAACGAGAACCATGACAAGTAGGACACTCTAATTCCATCATGTATCCTTCTATCCATTCTCTAATCCAAGATGATTTAGTTTCAATATAACGTCTTTCTAAATTAGTAACTATACCCTCAAAATAGCTTTTTGTATTTCTTGTGTTACCATTTTGAGCACGATAATTAAACTGAATCATATCTGGTGTTCCATATAAAATGATATCTAACTCTTCTTTAGTTAAATCCTTAATAGGTTTAGTTGGATCAATATGATAATAATCACATACAGTCATAATTTGCGTATATTGAATATTATCAGCATCATCCATATTTATTGTTTTAATACCACCATCAATTAATGATAGATTTTTATCTGGTATTAATAAATCAACATCAATCTTTAATTTAACACCTAATCCTTTACAATCAGGGCATGCTCCATATGGAGCATTAAATGAAAATAATCTAGGTTCTAGTTCTGGTAATGAGAAATCACAGTATGGACAAGCATATTTTTCACTCATTACCATCTCATCGCCACCGATGATATCAATTACTACTCGACCATCTGCTAACTTACATGCTGTTTCAATAGAAGAATATAATCTACTTCTAATATCTTCTTTAATAACTAAGCGATCAACAACCACATCGATATTATGTTTTTTATTTTTTTCTAAAACAATATCTTCATCTAATTCATAATCCTTGCCATCTACTCTGACACGAACATAGCCATCTTTTTTTAATTTTTCAAAAGTATCTTTATAAGTACCTTTTTCACCATGGGCAACGGGACTTAATACTCTAATCTTAACTCCATCTTCAAGACTTAAAACACGATTAGTCATCTCTTCAATACTTTGCGATTTGATTGGTTCATGATGATTAGGACAATAAGGTATACCAATACGAGCATATAAAAGTCTTAAATAATCATATATTTCCGTAACTGTTCCAACAGTACTACGAGGATTTTTCGAAGTTGTTTTTTGGTCAATACTAATAGCTGGACTTAATCCATCAATAGAGTCCACATTAGGCTTTTCATTACCACCTAAAAATTGACGTGCATATGCACTTAGTGACTCAATATAACGACGCTCTCCTTCGGCATATATAGTATCAAACGCTAAAGAAGACTTACCACTTCCTGATACGCCTGTCATTACAATTAATTTATTTTTAGGTAACTCGATATTAATGTTTTTTAAATTATTTTCACGAGCTCCTTTTACGATTATTTTATCCATAGTACCTCACAAACAATTGTATTATATCACAACTATAAAAGAAAAAAAGCGAACAAATCGCTTTTTCTAGAAACGGCCTACACCGCCTCCACCTCCGCCGAAGCCTCCACCACCAGATGATCCGCCACCAAAGCCACCACCAGATGAAAAGCCTCCACCGAAGCCTCCGCCACCATTAAAACTACTATTAGAACTACTTGTTAAGGCTGCAGCGGTATATGCATTACCTACTGCTAAATCAAGTGATCTATTTAAGTCAAAGATAGCATTATTTAAATAAATATCATCCATATTGCTAGTGCCATAAAGTTCAGCATATTTAATTTCCATTTGTTTGCGTAATTTATCAGCACATCCAAATATAACAGCAAATACTAAATATCTTTCCCATAAAATGATATCAGGTAATTCTTTGTCACTAAAATGTCCAAAATCATTTAAGAAATTTTTAAGTGCTAACCATTTAGATTTTTCGTTGATACCAAATTGTGTATAACGTTGACGACTTGTATAAACAAAGTAAACAAACAAAGCAACAATTACACTAAGAACAGATACTACTGTAGTAATACTATAATAGGTTTCATTATATGATAATTGTCCTCTTATTAAATAAGTAACTGCACCCATTACAAATGATAATAGGACTACTAGTTTAAATCTTCCATCTTTAGCTGGTGTTGAATCATAAAAGTTATTTTGCTTTGCAGTATTATTTGCTTCAGTATACCAATTATTGTAGTCATCAAGAAATTCTTTTCTATGTTTTCCACCATAATCAGTAAATTCTTTTAATGTTACAGCACCATTAGTACCAGCATCTTCAAACAACCATTTTACTAAAACTTGTTCTTCACTAGTTAATGTAAACTTGTCATTTGGCGTATAAGTTAGTAAATATGTCTTTTCTTGTTTATCATACTTAATTAATTTTTTTCTTATTAAGTCTAATATACCTGCAGAAATTGATTTATTTGTAACAATAGATGTTAATAAATATTCAACTGTTGATGGTGAATAATCACTTGGTATATCCCTAAAATATTTTTCTTTAAATTCACTAATTGGTTTATCAATATATTCTTTACGATATTTTCTTGCACTAAATATAAAGAATATAACCCAAGCAATAAATAATAAAAAGTTAACGACTATTTCTATCATCATTATTTTTACTATTTCATTTTCTACAACTTTTAGTCTTGCATTATATTGTGCTTTAACTGTTTCGTCTAATAAATCATTTACAATTGTTTCTGCTTCATCATAATCTTCATAATTTTTAGTCTTCTCTACTTTTGAAACTGCTGTTTCTGCTTTTTTCTCTTGTTCAGTTTCAAACTCTTTTCTTTGTTCATTAGCTTCATCTGCCAATTTTGTTTCATACGCAACTATTTTATCAAGTATATTATAACTTTCCACTTTAGAAGAATTAGCGATGACACTAGAATCAAATGCTGCTCTAAAATCTATTCCGGCTTTAGCTTCAATATTAATAAATTTAGCATATAAAGTATTGGAATCTTCTATTTTATTTTCACCTAAAATAATTTGATTATCTTGTGTACTACCATGTGTCCATACACGAGTAATATTTTTGTTATTTGGTAAATGAACATAAACCTCTAAATTTTTAACAGACTCTGTTGACTCATTAGAAAACATTGACCAATTTAGTTCACCAATATCATTCCATTTAACAGCAACATTTTTAATGACATATTCAATATAAAAAGCCTTATTTTTATAACTAGGACTATATATCGTTAAATTAATACCATTAGTAGTGTTTTGAACAGTATATACACCATAATCACCTACATCTGGATCATTACTTAATGAGAAATTTTCAACCTCACCATTTACAAGTGTAAAATCATATGAATATGGTATTTCAATACCACCTATTTTATTAATAACAATAGAATCTCCATTATTTAATATACTACTTTGATAACTAGTACTATTAGGATCAAAATTACTAAGAACATCATTTTTAAAATTAATTGTTCTTTTTGAACCGTTAAAAGATCCATTCATTACATATGTCTCTTTAACTAATAAATCACCATTATCTTGTACTGTGGCATCAATATAAAAATTTTGAATACCATATTCAGATGCTTTAACAGTAATTGGCAAAAATAAAAACAATGCCAAAATAAACATTAATATTTTTTTCTTCATAAGTAACTCCTAGTTTCATTATAGCATATCTTAACACAAAAAAAGATGTCAATTGACATCTTAAAATTTAACTTTTGGTGCTTCTTTATCTGCTTCTGCAATTTCGAAAAATTCTGCTTTTTCAAAATGAAAATTATTAGCAACAATATTTGCTGGGAATACTTCAATACTATTGTTATATGCTAGAACTGTATCATTATAAAATTGTCTAGAATATGCAATTTTATCTTCAGTATCTTTAAGTTGAGTTTGTAAATCTAAGAAGTTAGTGTTAGCTTTTAAATCTGGATAAGATTCTGCAACAGCCATTAAGCGACCAAGTGCATTACTAAGTTCCCCATTAGCTGCCATTTCTTCTTTAGGATTTGTAGCACTAACAGCCTTAGCTCTAGCACTAATAACGGCATCTAATGTTTCTTTTTCATGAGATGCATATCCCTTTACAGTTTCAACTAAGTTAGGTATTAAATCAGAACGTCTTTTTAATATAACATCTATTTGAGACCATTGATCTTTAACCTTATTCCTTCCTTGTACTAAACTGTTATAAGTGCTCATTACATATAATGCTATTAAAATTAAAATAACCAAAATACCAATTAAAATTATTAATCCTGTACTCATATATCCTCCTCTATGGTAATTATATCATATATATACAAAAAAGAAACTCACAAACGTGAGTTTCTAAAGTTTTTTTAGGAGTGTATTTATTTATATATATTTTATTATTTTTTTAGTAGGGTTTTATATTAATATCTTCATTTATCACCTCTTTCATTATCCATTCTAGAGGTCATTTGTGAAAAATATATGACTATAATGTGAAACTTTTATTGAGCAGCTCCTACATATATTATTTTAGCATAACCATTACCTGTTTTGTTACCATCTAACTTATCTTTTAATGTGACACCATTCTGAACAGAACTAGCACCACCTTTACCACTTACTCCATTTGATGTTACAGTATAACTGCAATCAACTTCTATAGTACATGGTTAAGAAACGATATAATCTTCATAATGGTTCCCACAAACAACTGTAACAGTTTTAGTGGTGTAATTGTAAACATTACACCCACAAGCAGCAACAGCAGCATTAAATTTTGTTGAATAACTTCTAGTATCTCCTGGAATATCAGTTGCTATAAACCATAGAGCACGACAATATGTATCATTAGGGTAACAACCCCAGCAATGTTCAGTATCTGCACAGCCACAAAATACATAGCTTTGACAATTATTAGGTTATTTACAAGAGCCTCTAACAGATTGTGTTGCTGTTCAATAATCATCAACTAATCTTTGCTTTGTTACATTACATGTGCTAGCTTTAGGACACGTTTTGGCAAAAGTATAACTACATGTACCTGTTCCAACACCACCTGAGCCATTACCACTACCACCGGAAATATTAGATGAAGATGCTGTACCACCACCGCCACCAGCGACTAATAATGTTGTACTACCCTTACTAATTATTGTTCATTGTCCGCCAGTAGCTCCACCAATTGTATTTGCTCCTGCAGCACCACCTAATCCTTGACCACCGACCGAAACTGAAAGAATGTCACCTTCATGTAATAAAATTGTTCCTGATATATAGCCACCATTACCTCCTGTAGTAGTTCCATTATTTCCTTGAGCACCCCAGCCTTCTATTTTATAATATCCTGTAGATCTCGTAGTAAACGTTTGAACAGAACCAGTATAATCGTATTCATAGGTTCCAAATATTACTTTTCTATCCCTAGTATAAATTTTCCCATCTGGTGCTACATATGTATATCTTATTGTTGTAGATCCTGTGCTCTGTATTCCAGCAACTTCAGTACCTTTATCATCATAATAATTTATCGTAACTTTGTTAAAAGTTGAATATTTATTCCATGTACCATCAAAAAATACCTCATATCATCCCATTTTTTCTTCGCTATAATCACCAACAGCAGTTATTGGTGCTGGATTTAAACCATCTAAAACAACAACACTTGGTCCTTCCTTAGAATTGCCAAAACTATTAGCACTGATAACACCAGTTTTAGTAGGATTATAATGACATAAAATATGTACACCATAATCTCCTTTTATAAAATTAGAATAAACAGGAAAATTTAAAGATATATATTTTCTTTGACCATCTGTAGATAATGCAGAATCTGTTATTGAAAATGTTCCGAAATGAGCATCTGCTGGCAATTCATTTACAACACCATTGTATGAATATGTTTTTTATCTTTATCTACTATTAATTCTGTAACACTAACATCTTTCCATATAAATGATATGCAATTATTCAGCCCAAGACAACCAGATGTACCTTCTAAATATTTGTCATCAAAATCATCCATTATTTTTTCTGTCATTAATCCACGTTTTACTATTAAATTATTAACAACTACTTTATTAACATAAACATCTTTTAAGACAACAATAATTTGTAAAAGTAAAATAACTACTACTAAAGTAAGTGAGAACGTCGTAATTAACTCTATAACTGTAAATCCTGCTTCTCTTTTTATCACTACTGCTCATATATTGTCTCTCTACTATATATTTTAATTTTATCATAGTTTATATATAAATAAAATAAAAAAGCCCAAAGGGCTTAATTTGTTGTTCCAATATAAGTTATTCTTGCATAACCATTTCCAGATTTAGCATAATCGGCAATTGGTGTTGCAGATACATTTGTAGTAGTGTTAGTCTTTGTTGAAGCATCAGTAGATGTGGTGCAATTGTAACATGTCATATGCTTTGTTAGTGTTGTTCCAGATAGCAATAATGAATTGCCTATATATCCAGAGCCACCAGCAGCACTTGTTCCACAATTCCAACTACCGCCACCACCATATAAACCACTACCGCCACCTGATCCAGAACCTGATCCCCCGTATCCAAAACCACCTGTTCCACCATTACCGCCAGCTGTTCCAGCACCACTTTGATTTCCACCTTGAGCAATAGCACCTTCGCAAGTATTAATACCAGAATCACCGGTGTAACCACCACCTGATCCTCCAATATTACCACTGCTTCCTTGGCATAATCCAGCACCACCACCGCCACCAGCAACAAGTAATACTGAAGATAAATTAGATGATAATGAAGATAATATCCCGTTAGCAGTTGAAATGTGAGTTGCGCCACCGCCTCCACCCCAATTGCAATTTATATTCACACAATTAGCACCACCACCATTATATGATATTGGTCCTACAATTGTTTTAGAAACATTATCTGTATATTCTTGTATTCCATCACTACCAACTTGCCCTACATAAACATACAAAGTTGTGCCACTAGTTAAATGAACGATTCCTGATGAATATGAACCATATCCTCCTATTACTGAAGTGGTAGTATATATTCCACAGCCTCCACTTGCTCCCCAAACTTCTAATTTATAATAGCCAGTTGTTTTAACTACAAATGATTGTGAAGACCCAGTATATGCATAACTTGTTGAATTATCAACAACCACAGGACTAGAAGTCCCTAAGAATGTCACTTTTGCACTACCATTACCACTATTTCCTGTAATAATTGAAGTTCCATCTTGAGTTGGCATTCCATCATTACCAGAAAGCATAGTAGTATTTATAAATTTCATACCAGAATAATGATAAGAACAAGTTACATCAGAAGTCCCTGTAGTACATCCTGATTTTGGTGTTATTGAAGATGCTGAAGTAATTGCAACACATCCGGTATATCCTGAAATATATGAAGAACCACCACCGGCTCCACCATGACCACTATTGCCACCAGAATAGTAACCTCCACCTCCACCAGCTTGAATTGATCCACTAAGATTAGCACCCCCAAAGGTGCCACTTATTGTTGCATCTCCAATACCAACCGAACCATTTAAATAATGATTTTCATAAATACCACCAGCAGTTTGACTAGCTCCTGTTCCTATTCCATAACCTAAAGCATAATCACTACGCCAATAAGTATTTGGATATAGAGCCTCTGATCCATTCGTACCATTAATTCCACCACCAGCGCCTCCATCACCTTGACCATAGCCTTGATTTCTAAAATCAGCGCCTCCACCACCAGCTGCCACCATTATTCTTGAAGCTAAACCAAGTTGAGAACTCCAAACTAAATCTGCAGTTGTTGGTGTATAAGTATCACCAAAATATCTAAAATCTGTTGCACCACCACCTGGTGCACCAAAAACACCTTGGCCTTTTAGTAATGAAGCGCCTCCATTATAACCACCTGTTTCAGTATTAGCAAAAAACATTGACTCATTAGTTGCGGTTGGAGCTGAACCTACATAAACATATATTTTTTGCTTAGCTTTTAAAAATATTGTTCCACTTGTGTAAGCTCCTTTTCCTCCTAAATAGCGTGGAAAAATTTTACTAAAAACTGTTGCTCCAGTTGAATCTACTGATGTACCATAGATATCACCACCACTAGCACCCCAAGCTTCAAATTTATAATAGCCATCAACCGCAGCTGTAAATATTTGATAACCAGCAGTATAAGAATACTGATATGTTTTATAAATAACTTGTCTAGTTTGTGTATATACTTTACCATCTGGAGCTGTATATGTATATTTGATTGTTGTTATTGGTGAAACAGTTTTGTCCTGAACACCACTAACTTCAGTATTATTAATATCATAATATTTTTTTGTAATTGTTGGATTTGTATTCCAAGCATTATTATAAAATGCTTTATAACCTGGCTCACTCCACTGACTAAGACTGGTTATATAAGTTGGATTATCGCCATTTATCACAAAAAGACTTGGTCCATCTGTTGTATTACCAAAACTACTAGCATTAATACCATTCTTTTTTGGATTATATTGATATATTACATGTATCCCATAATCACCTTTTACAAACGTTGAATATATTGGAAAATTAAATGATATGTATTTTCTTTGTCCATCTGATGATACTGCTGAATCAGTAACTATAAAATTACCAAAACTTGACCCTCCAGTTAATTCAGTAACATAATCAGCATATGAAAAAGTGTTTTTGGTTTTATCTAATTTTAGTTCAGTAACTGTACCATCTTCCCATATGAAAGAAATACAATTACTAACTCCTACACAACCAGCAGTGCCTTCAAGATTTTTGTTATCAAAATCATCCATAATCTTTTCTGTCATAACTGCTTGTTTTACTCTAAGACTATTGACAACAACTTTATTAATATAAACATCTTTTAAGACTACAATTACTTGCAACAATAAAACAACTATTACCAATGTAAGGGCAAAAGTTGCTATTAATTCTATTGTTGTAAAACCATTTTTATTCTTTTTCATATAAAACCCATAGTCTACTCTACAATTAGAGTATAACATAAAATTAATAAATATTAAATTATTCTTGCTATTTTACAATTAGTTACTTTTTTTAAATCTTCAATATTTAGTTCTACTTGATATCCTCTTTTGCCACCACTAAATATAATTGTATTATTGTTTAAACAACTATCATCTATGATAACAGAAAAAGGCTTTTTCAAGCCTATTGGAGAGCATCCACCATGAACATATCCTGTTAATGGTAAAAGTTCCTTTAAAGGGAGCATTTCAATGCTTTTTTCACCTACTACTTGTGCACATTCTTTTAAGTTTAATTCTTTATCTACTTGTAACATAAAAACATAATAGTTATTTTTAGATTTAGTAACAATAGTTTTATAAACTTTGTTAACATCTTGATTTAAAGCTTGCGCTACTTCTACACCACTAATATATTTTTCTGAATCATAAGTATATTCATTATATTTAATCTTTTCTTTATCTAAGATACGCATTACATTTGTCTTAACCATACAATCACCAATTTCATTATACAACAAAAGAGATATTACTATCTCTTTTTAGTTACTGCAAGACCATCACCAACATCTAAAAAGTTAGTTTGATAATCTTTATTATCTTGTAAAAATTTAATATATTCTCTAATCTTACGAATCATACTTCTTAAATTACGACTATAAGTAGATTCATCGCCTTGGGTTAAACCATGAAAATTAATATTATCAGTAATAATAGTCCCATTATCTTTTAATAATGGTGAATATTTATTAAAGAATTTAATATTTTGTGCTTTAGCTGCATCAATAAATATTAAATCATAACTACCTTGGATCTCTACTTCTAAAGCATCTCCTAGTATTACTGTTATTTGTTTTTCTAAGCCCAATCCTTTAATGTTTTTAATAGCTAGATTATACATATCGATATTTCTTTCAATAGTCGTAATATGAATATCTTTATTAATTAGAGCCATCTTACTACTAGAATAACCTATTGCTGTACCGATTTCTAATATTTCTTTAGCATTATTATCTTTGATATATTTAGTTAAATAATCTATACCACCTGGCAGCATAATAGGCACTTTATATTCATGTGCATAATCTTCTAATGAACTAATATTCATACCATAATCCTTCTGCTTTTAATTTTGCAATTGTTGCATTATGACCTGCAATATTCATATTGTAATAAATTTTACCATTCTTGTCTGCTACAAAATAATAATAATTAGTATCAGCTGGATTAAGTACTGCATTGATAGCGACTTCTGATGGATTACCTATTGGTCCTATTGGAAGTTTACCTGCCATGCATGCTGCACGAGTATTATAGGCATTACAATCAGATACTTCTTTTGCAGTTAAATCTCTAGCACCTAAATCTAATTTTTCAGCATAATATGTCGTAACATCAGATCCTAGTGGCATTTTAATATCTAAACGATTATAAAATACACTTGCTATATTAGGCATATCATCATTACTACCTGCTTCTGCTTCTACGATAGATGCTAGTGTTAATAATTGATGAATACTATATTTTGATTTATCTATTTGATCTTTATACTTAGTAAGAGTCTTTTGACGTTGATCTAAGAGCGTTTTGAAGATATCTTCTACAGTTACATCCTTACTAGCAAATTCGTATGTATTAGGCTCTAAATAGCCTTCTAAAGGGTAATAAATATCTGTATCTTTAATATCTTTACTTAAGAAACTATACCTACTAATTAAACTATCTATGTATGTAGTATCTTTAAGTTTATTATAAACATCTTCTTTAGTATTATTAGTATTATTTTCTATTAACTGAGCTAAATCCCACATATTAATATTTTCTTTAAAAGTAATTCTAATTATGTTAGAGTTTTTTCCATTAGCTCCATCAAAAGTATTAATAATATCTTTAACACTCATATTCTTAGATAATGTAAATATTCCTGCTTGTAAATTACTAGGTTTAGTAAGTTTAACATAAAGTTTAAAGAAACTCTCTGATCTTATTAAACCAGCTGTTTTTAACTTAGGTGCTACTGTAAAATAAGTATCTCCTGATTCAACAGTAAAATTAACTTTAGTAGTATCACTACTTATAGGTGATCCTAAAAAGTTAAAAATAAAACATCCTACTAAAATTAAGATTATTAAAATTATTACTAACCATTTTGCAATGTTAGCATAGCTTTGCATACTTTTCATATTTATACCCAAAAAAAGGTGAACTATTAAGCTTGTTCACCATTGTCCTTTTCATTTAATGTTGCTAATATTTTATTTACTAATGCCATCTCAGCATCTGATGTTATTTCACCAAATCTTTGATCTCCTTTATCAGGATCATAAGTTCCAGCAAATACATTAGTTTCTCCATTTTCATTTAAGGAATTATCTGTATATAAAATATAATGCTTTCCTTCATTCTCAAATGTAATTAATGGATAACACTTAACTTCAGTACCATCATCCTTTACAATCTTAAATTCTCCGTCTTTCTTTTCTTCTTCTTTCATATTTATCTCCCTTTTCTATCTAAATAACTTTGTAAAATAATATTTGCTGCTAATGAATCGACTTTTTCTTTTCTCTTTTTTCGAGACATATCAGCTTGTAACATATAATTATGAGCGGCAACTGTTGATAATCTTTCATCTTGCATTTCTACTGGAATTCCAAGTTCTTTTTTTAACTTTTCTCCATATTCTATGCAAGCTTCTCCACGAGGACCTACTGTATTATTCATATTCTTTGGTAATCCTAAAACAATAGTACCAATATTAAACTTATTAATGATATCTTTTAATTCTGGAATGGCACTATCTTCTTGATTCTCATCAAAATGAATAGTTTTATAAGTGGACGCGATAATAGCATTTTCATCAGACATAGATATGCCTAATGTCTTAGTACCTAGGTCTAATCCTAAACATCTCATTTATTAATAAATTCCTTTACTAATACTTCGATAAGTTTAGTACGATCAATCTTAGTTATCTTGTTTCTTGCCTCTTTATGGCTAGAAATATAACCAGGATCTCCACTCATCAAATAACCAACTATTTGATTTATTGGATTATAACCTCTTTCCTCAAGTATATCTGCTACTTCTCTGATGGTATCTTTGATATATGCTGATTCAAATTCATCATAAGCATATATCTTAGTCTTGTCATCTTCATCCATAATTCCCACCTACCCTTATGAATATAACTATATTTTAGCATTTATTATAAATCTTAACAAGTATTTACTTATCAATGTTTGTATGCGCTGTTGAACATGATGTTCCATCGGTTCCATCTGTTAATGATATATAAGTATATTGCAAGGCTTGATTATCATCCATTGTAATTTTTATACAGCCAGTATCATCTGCTGCTTTTAAACCGGTAGTAGCATTAGTAAGTGTGGACTGAACATATCCTGTTGTAACAACATCAACCACTTTAATATAGAATGCCATTGAGGCTTTAGATTTTAAATTAGCTACTCTAATTTTAAACAAATCTCTATTTTGTTCAACAAATATTTCTCCACCTTGTACTATAGCATTTTTATAAACATTCTGCTTGTTTTCTTCAGTCTTTTTTAAACTAGTAACTATATTAGGAAGCGCAATCATAGCAATAATACCCATAATAGCAATAACACCCAATATTTCAATTAAAGTAAAACCTTTATTTTTCATATTTCACCTACTTTAAGTATATCATATTTAAAATATATATGCCCATAATACTGCAATTAACAATGATGGTAACATATTAGCAACTTTTATCTTTTTATCAAACATTAAATTCATACCAACAACACATATTAACATAGATCCTATTAATGATAAATTATTGATAGCACTAGTAATTAATATTGGTCCTAAAAAATAAGCGATAATAGTCATAGTACCTTGTAAAAAGAATACTGGTATAAAGGAATATATACATCCTTTACCCATTGTTGTTGTCATAATTAAAGTAATAACAAAATCTAGTATAGCTTTAGCAAAAAGAATTGAATAATCTCCTTGCATACCATCTTTAATAGAACCAATAACAGCCATAGCTCCAATAGCAACTGTAAAACTAGTTGTTAAGAATCCTTTTAAAAATTCTTTATCTTTTTTACTATCTGTTTTTACTTTTAATAATTCTCCAAAATCAATGAACTTTTGATCAAAATCTATTAATTCTCCAAATACTGTTCCTATTATCAAACTAATAACCATCATCATTGTATAATCGCTTACTACTTTTACTGCTTCTATAACACCAGTAACACCAATAAACATAATACAAAGACCAATGGATATTATCATACCATCTTGTACTTTTTTAGATATTCCCTTTTTTAAAAATAATCCTAATATTCCACCAGCAAGAATTGCTAGTACATTAATAACTGTCCCTAGTCCTATCATACATACTCCTATTCTTTTTAAGTATATCACAAAAAAAAACTAATATTAGTCTTTTTATTTAAACCAATAACTTGTATAGTATTCAGAATAATGGCTTCCATTAATTCCTTCAGCATCTTTAATATATACATAATCTGGTATTTCAAAATATGTTGTACCATAGTAATCAAAAAAAATATTATGTTGTCCAATCATCACTACTAATTTATTTTGCTTATTTTATTTAATTCATTATCGACATCTTTATTTTCAAGCGACACCTTTGTATGATTTTTTCTTGAAGATAAAATATATATCAATAATAACGATATAAATAAAATAAATAATATTGGTATCGAATAAATTAACATCCACACTGCTAGTTGATAGCCATCATTTGCTAATGAAACCATATCAAAAACAAAGACAATAGACATTATCACTATACAAAGGACAATACTACCAAACATTGATTTTTTACTCATACTTTTACTCTCTTTATTACTTTATATGTTTAGGTTCTTCTTGATAATTATTTATTCTATCAGCAAATTCTGGATAAATTTTTAACAAACTATCTAATGAACCAGTTATTCCGCTTTTCTCAAATCTCTCATACTTTTCGATTAAATCAGAATTATCTAATGGTACTTCTTTTGGTCTATCTGGATATCTGTAAATTTTTATTCTATTCTCTTTCTCTTTTTCATTTAAAGCTTCTAGAATATTATCAATTTTAATACATTTCTCAACTTTTTCATCTTGAAATGATATTACTTCAGCATTCCACAAATAATCATAATGTTCAAAATCTTTACCATCTATTTCATAAAGATAACCACTTTTGTCATATAATTTTTTCAAAATTCCAGGTCTTCGTTCAACTAAAACGGCTTTTCCATTATCCAATGCTTTAACTGTATCTAAATCGCCATTTCCTCTACCCATAAATTCTAAAGCTACTGCTTCGTTATCTGTTGCATAAACACACAATTTACCATGTGTACTAACATTTCTTTTTAATTCGGTAATTCCTTCATGAGGACTGCCATGATATACTTTTCCTTCCATATTTTCTCCATAAAACTGGTGCCGATTATAAGAGTCGAACTTATTACTGAACCTTACCATGGTTCCGTTATACCGTTTAACTAAATCGGCTTATCATTATTATATCAAAAAAGAGACTTATAGTCTCTATAATAAATATGCATTTGATGCGAGTATAATTGTCGCTGCAATTAATACAGATACACATAATGTTTCAACAATACTCCATACTAATCTCTTAGTACGCTTAATATAATGTTTAAAATCAATTTTACCATATTCACTTGTAACTAAATATGTAAATGATCCAGTAAACAATAATGATGCAATTACGATAATAACGATATCAATTACTGATAAACTATTTTTACTAAAATTCATATTGCCATGTCCACCAAAATCACCATTTTGCATTGTTGGCATAGTTTCAGAATTTCCTGTTGGTGGTATACCACCCATATTACCATATAGTCTTTGGCCTTTAGTTGTATCAGTTGTAGAAGTAGTACTAGCAGTTGTGGATGTACTAGTTGTTGAATCAGTTGAAGTAGTACTATCTGTACTTGTAGTAGTAGAAGTAGTAGTACTTTGATCATTATTGCGTAAATCTTGTATTTGAACAGTATTAGTTGTACTCTTAGATTTTTCATAATATAAAGTTCCTGCTATGCCAGCAACGCTAAGCAACATTAATACTGCGCATATAATTATTGTTAATTTTTTCTTATCCATTCCTTTTCACCTCTCTTTGCCATTAATAATAATATTTAAATATGTCGATAATGTGAAATTTTTGTTAAGATATTCTAAAAATAAAAACGAGTTTTATCTCGTTTTTTCTTTTTTTGGTTCACTATAATCCTTTAAAAATGCTTCAATTCTAGGATATGCTGGTTCTGGTGTATGTTCACTATCTAAATCTTCAATATCACTATAGAAAGTAGCAAATTCAGCATTAACTTTCATATTTATATACATTCTTTGAATATTATCCATTCGATCATGATTGGGATATTTTCCAATGTAAGTATACATTTGTTTTAATTCATTTTGACTTATTATTGATTCATTTTTTGGTGTAAAAGTATCTTTTATACAATCATAAGGATCTCTTAAATCTCCACTTTTCATATGATAAAATTGCTTTATGTTTTTAAACTCTTCTATTTTTTCATCAGTTATCTCTGGTACATCTCCTATACCAACAGGAAATATTAGTTTTTCACCATTTATTTCTCTTTCAGGTAGTGTTAACGCGCCATTATAACCACCACAAATAATTAATTTTAAAATTTCGGGATGAAGAAGTGCAAAATGATTTACAAATTGACTTGATGCAGAAAATCCTTCCATTATTACTTTGTCATCAATATTAATATCTGATTTTTTTAATCTTTCTTGTGCATCTTTAATCATTTTAACTAGTTGATTATCGACTCTGTCTTCTATATTACCTTTAAAATGTAATGCTTTACTAGTAAGCATCTGATAATAATCTATTCTTTCTTTAGAACCATTATATTCATAACTATAATGAAGAGGAAATAGTGGTACAAAGATAGGCATATTTGCTCCACTTTTTTTATTTAACCAATATTGATAATTATTAATACTAATATTTTCTAATGCTGTTTCTTTAGCCTTATGTTTTTCACCCATTGATATATTATATTTAGCTCCAGTAGTATTTATTTCATTAACAAATAAAGTAGTATCATGTGGCATATCTTTTGGAATATAAATTAAATATGGAAAATGAAAATTATCTTTTTCATTTGGATGAACAATATATATTTGCCCTTCACAATCTATTAATTTTTCATTACCATTTTTACCAATATACTTTGTTGGCTTTTCTATTCGTTCATCATTTTCAAATCCATCCATACTATCACCTAAGTACATTTTAACACAAAAAAGACTGTATTATTCCAATACAGCCTTTATTCTTCTGACACCAGCCGATGAAGATTCTTCTTTGACAATTTTAAAGTGTCCTAATTCACTAGTGTTTTTAACATGTGGTCCACCGCATATTTCTTTGGATGCACCAGGTATTGTATATACTGTTACGATAGCAGGATATCTTTCGATAAATTCATGCTCTGCTCCTTCTTTAACAGCATCTTCTTTTTTCATTTCTTGGCATTCAACGGGAATAGCATCTTTAATCCAACCATTAACCATATCTTCGGCTTGTTTTAATTCTTCAGGAGTTAATTTATGATCACAAGGGAAATCAAAACGCATACGTTCATCCGTAATATTAGATCCCATCTGATGTGATTCAGGACCAATTACTTTCTTTAAAGCGGCATTAAGTAAGTGTGTTGCTGTATGATATTTAATATTCATAGCACTGTTACCGGCTAAGCCACCTTTAAATCTAACACCAGAATTCATTCTTGATTTTTCTTGATGTTCTTTAAACTTTTCTTTGAATCCTTCTAAATCTACTTTTAATCCTTTTTCTAGTGCTAACTCTTCAGTTAACTCAATAGGAAATCCATAAGTATCATAAAGATGGAAAGCACTTAATGCATCAATATCTTTATTATCTTTAGTAAACTTTTCAAATTCTTTTAAACCTTTTTCTAGTGTTCTATTAAACTTAATTTTTTCATTAGTTAATACTTCAATAATAGCATCATGATTAGTTATTAATTCTGGATAATAAGTACCATATTCTTTAATATAGATTTCAGCTAATTCTGTATCCCAATTAGAATCAATTTTAATATCTAATTTTCTAGCATATCTAATTGCTCTTCTAATTAATCGACGAAGGATATAACCTTGATCTGTATTAGATGGTTTTATTAAAGCATTATCACCAGCAATAATAACAATGGCACGAATATGATCAGCGATGATACGCATATCATGAGCAGTATTGTCATCATACTTTTTATTAGATACTTCTTCTATCTTCTTAATAGCGTCTTTGAATATGGAAGTCTTATAGTTATCATCAACACCTTCTAGTATTGCCGTAACTCTTTCTACTCCCATACCTGTATCAACATTTTTATGTTTTAGTTGTTCTACTTTGCCACCTTCTAAAACATTATATTGCGTGAAAACATTATTCCATATTTCTACCCATCTTGAATCTTCTGGATCAAACTTTTCTGGTATTTCATCATTGCTTCTAAAATAGAATATTTCGGTATCTGGTCCGCATGGTCCAGTACCACTACCTAATGCCCACCAATTATCAGATAGATAAGCGATGTGATTAGGATTAATACCTAAACTCTTCCAAATATCAGCACTCTCATCATCTTGAGGTACCAAATTATTGCCTTTAAAGACCGTTACAGCGAGTTTTTCAACTGGAAACGATAAAGTATCAGTCAAGAATTCAAAACTCCACGTAATAGCTTCTTTTTTGAAATAATCACCAAGAGACCAATTACCTAACATTTCAAAGAACGTATGGTGAGTCTTATCGCCAATAGAATCTAAATCATTCGATCTAAAACATTTTTGGACATCTGCAAGTCTTGTTCCAAGTGGATGCTTCTCTCCCATTAAATATGGTATTAATGGTTGCATACCAGCCGTATTAAATAATACCGTTGGATCATTTTCAGGAATAATAGGACTACTTGGTATAATTGCATGTCCCTTACTCTTAAAAAAATCTAAATATAAATCTTTAACATTCTTACTCATAGATACTCCTTTGTCATTTTAATTACTTTGTTATTTAAATCATCTTCTGTACCATCATTGATAATTTCATAATCATAATTTTCATAATTATCAAGTGCTGTCTCAGTAGGATGATTCTTTTGTGCTTCTGTTAATCCATTATCAAAATTAGGTCTTACAACATGTACTGCATATACATTAGGAAATTCTTTTTTAATTAAATCTATTTCTTTAGGAAATCTAGCATCTGAAATAGTAATAACATCAAAGAAGAAAGAATATACTTTTATATCTTTAATGATATTCTCAATAAAGAATTCATCTCCTAATTTATTACGTATAATATTAGTACCTAATTGTTGTAATAACTCTCTTGGTTTAGTTTCTTCTCTACCATCCCAATTGGATATCTTAGTAGCATAATTTTTAATATAACTAGAATATGCTAAATCAATATACTTTAAATCATTTTTAGCGCAATAATCTTTAACAAAATCAGCACAAGTGTTCTTTCCACTTCTTGCATGTCCTGCAAATATAAATACTTTTGGTTTTCTGTTTTCTACTTCCATAAATCCTCCTATAGAAAAAGACTCATCCAGAAAAGGACGAATCTTCGTGGTACCACCTTAATTACTTCTCAAAATCTTTAACGGGATTATCCGACTAGTTTACTAGCACTAGAAAGGAGCACAATAGTTATCTTATTAGTTTTCACCAACCACTAATTCTCTACAAAAGTTCACTATTTTAATCTTTCTTTCGTTTTTACAACAACGATTATATCAAAATTATTAACAAATATCAACGTACCATTGAACTATATTCTGATAATGGCAATATGGTATATCCTTCGTTACGTAGTGTATCAATTAATCCTGGTAATGCACCTACAGTATTAGTTTTAAAATCATGCATTAAGATAACAGCAATATTATGCTTGCGCACTGAATACATCGCATTATCTATTTCTTGCTGAACTGTATATGTTTTACCACTAGCATCACCTGTTGAAGCATTCCAATCGACATATTTATATCCTTCACTATGCAATTTTTCAATACAAGCATCACTAATTGGTATAACTGGTTTACTACCTCTAGATCCTCCAGGGAATCTGACTATTTTAGCTTTAACACCTGTCGTTTTATAAAGAAAATCTTCCTGTTTATCAACATCTGCTATAAAAGTATCAGCAGATTTATATAATCCAGTAAATATCGCATGTGAATAAGTATGATTAGCGATAGTATGTCCTTCATTTTTAATACGATTATAAATATCAGCACCATATTGTGGTTTGCCAAGTAAGAAGAATGTCATTAAAGCATCTTTCTCTTTTAAAATATCTAGTACTTTAGAAGTATTAGCAGATGGTGTATCATCATCCGAAAGATAAGCTATTTTAACTTTTGATTGCCCATTATTAATCTTATCTTCTAATGTACGTATATCTTGAAAGTATTTTGTTTTCATACCATCAATATCTGATTTTTCAACTTCATCTAATTGAGCATTTAAATCATTTAATTGATGCACAAATTCACTTTCATCAAAATCTTGAATTTTAATTTCAGCATCGGCTATCTTATTTTTAGAATTAATATTATCAAAATAAAAGATTAAAGAGAGAATAATTAGAAGAGCAATGGCAATCAGCATTAATGCTGTTATTGCTGATTGATTAAGTCTTCTACGGACTGATCTCTTGTTTTCCATTTAGAATATTCCTGATAATTACTATTAGTACTCTCTTCATTACTAATAGCATCTTTTACTGATTGTATCTCTTTATCTTTTTCTTCAGCTGTCTTGTCATTACTTTTGATAATATTTTCTTTTTCATTTAATACTGCTCTAGTAGCAAAATCTTGTGCACCAAAATATATAGTTCCACCTATCATTATAAACAAAAAAAACAAAAGGATGACTTTTACAAATTTCTTCATAAATATCACCCTCTTTCTTTTAAATACTCATTAATTCGTTTTCTTTAGCTTTAGCTTTATCTTCAACTAATTTATTCATTTTTTCAATGAGTTTTTGAATGTCATCTTCTTCTGAATCTTTTTCATCATCAGTCATTTCTGATTTCTTGATTTCATTCATCGCATCTTGTCTAGCATTTCTTAACGCTATTCTTGTTTCTTCAGCCATACCTTTAATATCTTTAACATATTGTTTACGAGTATCTTCAGTAAGTTGAGGTATAACAAGCATAATTGAATTACCATTATTATTTGGAGTTAATCCAATATTAGCTTCATAAATAGCCTTTTCAATAGCACCCAATGCACTTTTATCATAAGGTGCAATCATAAGTTCTCTTGCTTCTGGAACTGATATATTTGCCATATGTTTAAGTGGTGTTTGATTACCATAATAATCAACCATAATTCCATCAACTAATGCTGGAGTTGCTCTCCCTGCACGAACATTTGCAAAACGCTTTTCCATATTTGCAATAATTTCATTCATCTTTGTTTCTGTCTTATTTAATAATTCATCCATCTTTATCACCTGCCTACATTATATTATATTTTATTATTTTAGTAAAGAATCACAATGTAAAGGAAAAAGTATACAAGGTTTTTGTATACTCTACATTCTACAAATTATGTCTGAATTCTTTGAAGACTGATTCTTCTCTTAATTCATCATTATTTAAATCTTCAAACATTGATTTTTCACTACGCGATAAATGTTTTGGTGTAATAACATTTAAGATAACATACATATCACCAAAGTGACCCGTATCTTCATTATGAACGCCTTTACCTCTTAATCTTTGTTTATCATTGTTATTAGTTCCTGGTTCTACTTCTAATTTAACATTACCATATAATGTTGGTACTTCGACAATACCACCTAATATCGCTTCTTTAATAGTAATTGGAACTTTAACATAGATATCATCTTTATCTCTTAAGAAGACATCAGAGTCTTTAACATTAAATTCAATATAAAGATCTCCGTTAGGCCCACCATTAGGTGAAACACCACCCATACCTTCAATACGTACTTGATTGCCTGTACTAACACCGGCTGGAACTTCAACTTCTATTTTCTTATGTTCTCTTACTTTACCAGTACCTTTACAAGTTGTACAAGTTTTTTTAAATGTTTTACCAGTCCCATGACAACGAGGACAAACAGTTCTTGTCATAAATGATCCAAATAATGTCGCTTGTTCTCTAGTTATAGAGCCACTACCATGACAGTCTGGACAAGTTTCTTCATTAAATCCACCTTGGCCATCACAATCATCACAATCTACTGATACTTCAACATCAATAGTTTTTCTTGTGCCAAGGACAGCATCCATAAAGTCTAGATTCATTTTATAAAGATAATCTTCACCTTTATGTTTTTTAGATTTTCTATTACGTCCACCTAAACCGAATAAATCGCCAATATCTGAATCACCAAATAAATCATCAATATTGATATCACCAAAATCAAATCCTTGAGCATTACCATAGTTAAATCCACCATATGGATTGCCACCACCAGTATTACCTTGGAAAGCTGCTTGACCAAATTGATCATAACGTTTTCTCTTATCAGGATCACTCAATACTGAATATGCTTCTTCAGCTTCTTTAAACTTATCAGCAGCATCAGGTGCTTTATTTAAATCTGGGTGATACTTTTTAGCGGCTTTACGATAAGCTGACTTAATCTCATCTTGGGATGCATCTTTAGATACACCTAGTACCTCATAATAATCTCTTTTATTCATTTGTTACATCTCATTTCTTGATTAATTTTTTATATTCATTAACATATTCATCAAACATACTTAAAGCATCATCAATAACTTTAGGATCAGATAAATCAACGCCGGCTACTTTAAGTTCATCTAGTGGATACATTGTACCACCAAGTGTTAAGAATTTTAAATAGTTTTCTTTTGCTTTTTGATCACCGCTTAAAATATGTTTAACAATAGCTAATGATGCTGACATACTTGTTGCATATTTATAAACATAATAGCCATAGTAGAAATGATCTACTCTTGACCAAGAATCTTTTCCTATTTCAATAGTATTAACTTCTGGGCCATTATATTTCTTCATTAATTCTAAATATTTATTACCTAAAATATCAGGCGTAAATGGTTCATCTTTTTCCACAGTTTTATATAAGAAATCTTCAAATTCGGCAAACATTGTTTGACGATAAATTGTACCATCAATAGTATCAATTAAATTATTTAATACCTCTAATTTTAAATCTTTATTATCACTATTTTTTAGAATGTAGTTAGCAAGCAATAATTCATTAGTAGTACTTGCTACTTCAGCAACAAAGATAGTGTAATTAGACTTGTATATAGGATTAGAATCTGAATAATAAGAATGCATCGCATGTCCTAATTCATGCGCTAATGTACTGACATCATCATACTTACCTTGATAGTTTAATAGGACATAAGGATGTACTGGATAACAATCTGATGTGTATCCTCCCGACATCTTATTATGTGATGAATATTTATCTATCCATCTATTATCAAAAGCTTTTTTTAAATTATTAGTATAATCTTCGCCTAAAACACTAGTTGCTTTCAATACTAAATCTTTTGCTTCTTCAAAACTAAATTCCGTATCTTTAACATTATTTAATGATACTCCCATATCATAAGAAGCATAGTCTTTTAATCCTAATATTTCTTTACGTAAACTTTGATATTTATGTAATGGTTCTAAATTGTTATTTACTTCTTTAATTAAATTATAATAAATAGATTCATCTAAATTATTACTAAACATAGCGGCATTTAAATTATCTTTATAATTTCTTATTTTTGTAAAAGCATTACTTGATTTTAATTCACGATATAAAAGTTCCGTAAAGACATCACGATACTTAGATAATGTTGTATCTCTTTGTATCATTGCATTCTTACGAACTTCTCTATTCTTAGATGTAATAAAAGTAGAATAATTTGTTAAAGTTAACTCTTCATCCTCACCTTTATCATTCTTAATAATAGGAAATCTTAAATCGGTATCCTTTAATAAATTCATTGCTTCATTGTTACTTGTAACAGCAGGAATAATTTTAGAAATTAATTCTTCATCATGCGCGCTTAAAATATGTTCTTGTGCTCTAAATAATTTCTCTAAATTAAACTTATGGTCTTTCAAATAATTAGTTGTTAATAAAGACATTATTTTATCTTTACCAGCATCAAGAATTTCATTATCAATAAATGATTCATCAACACTACACTTTTCATATAGTTTAACGACCAATTGCTCATCTTTAATTGGACCTTCATTAGTCATATCAGCATCATGATTTAGATGGGTATAACTACTTGCTTTTTCAAATAAATTACTAATCTCATCATCAACACGATAAAAATGTTCTAATGATTCACTAGATTCTGTAAGATGACCTTTCATTTTTACTATTTCATCATTTAATTTATAAAGTTTATCTAAATCCTTTAGAAATAAATCATGATTAGCATAAATATCTTCTGTGTTCCAAGTATCTTTTATGTCAATGTCTTTTCTTTCTTTAACCATAATACTCCTTATGCATATAAGGCCAAGCATAAGCTTGGCTCTATATTATTTTTCTTCGTACTTAGCATCTTTTACATTGTCATCCTTTTTGTCGTCTGACTTTGTATTTTTTGCTTCTTCGGCTTGTTTAGCTTGTTGTTCTTTTTGAACATTCTCATAAACTTTAGTTGCAAAATCCATAGCTGTCTTTTGAAGTTCATTTTTCTTTTCTTTGATAGCATCAATATCTTCTTTATCTAAAGCATCTTGTAATTCTTTGATTTCTTTTTCAGCTTTTTCTTTATCTTCTTTAGATACTTTATCTCCTAAATCTTTAATTGATTTTTGAGTTTGGAAGATTAATTGTTCAGCTTCATTTCTTTCATCTGCTGATTCTTTACGTTTCTTATCAGCTTCTTTATTAGCTTCAGCTTCTTTAACCATCTTATTGATTTCATCATCGCTTAAGTTAGTTGAAGATGTGATTGTAATAGTTTGTTCCTTGTTAGTACCAAGATCTTTAGCCTTAACATGAACAATACCGTTAGCATCTATATCAAATGTAACTTCAATTTGTGGAATACCACGTGGTGCAGCAGGAATACCTGTTAATTGGAAATTACCAAGTGTCTTGTTGTCTGATGCCATTGGTCTTTCACCTTGTAATACGTGTACATCAACGGCTGGTTGATTATCAACAGCTGTAGAGAATATTTGACTCTTAGATGTTGGAATTGTAGTATTACGTGGAATTAAGACTGTACAAACATTACCTAATGTTTCAATGCCTAATGATAGTGGTGTTACATCAAGTAATACGATATCATTAACTTCACCAGTTAATACACCTGCTTGAATAGCCGCACCCATAGCGACAGCTTCATCTGGGTTAACTTCTTTACTACCTTCTTGACCTAATTCTTTCTTAACTACTTCTTGAACATACGGAATACGAGTTGATCCACCAACAAGTAATACTTTATCAATATCTGATGCTTTTAATTTAGCATCTTTTAAAGCTTTGCGAACTGGTTCAATAGTTGAATCAACTAAGTCGCCAATTAAATCTTCTAATTTAGCACGAGTAAGTGTCATATTAAGATGTAATGGTCCATCTTCTCCTTGCGTAATGAATGGGATTGAAATATCAGTAGTAGTAACACCACTTAAATCTTTCTTTGCTTTTTCAGCAGCATCCTTTACACGTTGCATAGCCATCTTATCTTTTGATAAGTCAACACCATTTTCCTTCTTAAATTCTTTAACCATCCAGTCCATGATTCTTTCATCAAAATCATCGCCACCTAATTTAGTATTACCATTAGTAGACTTAACTTCAAATACTCCATCACCTAATTCAAGGATAGATACATCGAATGTACCTCCACCTAAATCGTAAACTAGAATAGTTTGATTCTTATCTTGTTTATCAACACCAAAGGCAAGTGATGCAGCTGTTGGTTCATTAATAATACGTTCTACTTCTAAACCGGCAATCTTACCAGCATTTTTAGTAGCTTGTCTTTGTGCATCATTAAAGTAAGCTGGAACAGTAATAACTGCTTTAGTTACTTCTTCACCTAAATAAGCTTCAGCTGTTTTCTTAAGATCTCCTAAAATCATAGCGGAAATTTCTTCTGGTGTATATTCTTTTCCTTTAACTTTAACCTTTTCACTAGTACCCATTTTTCTCTTAATTGAGTACACTGTATCTGGATTAGTAATCATTTGATTTTTGGCTTTTGCACCAACGATTATTTCTCCGTTTTTGAAGGCTACTACACTTGGTGTAGTACGATTACCTTCTGCATTGGCAATAACAGTTGCCTTGCCTGCTTCTAGGACTGCGACACAACTATTAGTCGTACCTAAATCAATACCTATAACTTTACTCATAATTATCTCCTCCTTATTTACTAACTTTAACCATTGCTGGTCTAATTACTTTGTCTTTTAATAAGTATCCTTTTTGTAAAACCTCAATAACAATACCTGGTTTTACGCCCTTCTTTTCTTCAACCATAACAGCTTGATGAAAAGCAGGATCAAATGGCTTATTTAACGCATCAATTGACTTAACTTCAAAATGTTCCAAAGTCTTACCAACTTGATCATATACTAATTTAAAACCATTTAAGAATTTAGATTCTGTTTCATTAGCACTATCCATTTTAATAGCTCTTTCAAAGTTATCTAAAATTGGTAGTAATTCCAAAACAATATCTTCATTAGCATATTTTAATAAATCTTCTGTTTCTTTTTCTTTTCTGTTGCGATAATTAATTAAATCAGCTTGTAATCTTAAATTCTTTTCAGTTAATTCTTGATTAGCATGTACTAATTTATCATTATCTTCATGTAATAATTCTAATTCACGATTAGGATTATTCTCCTCAGGTTTAGATGTTTTAACTTCCGTCTTTACATCTTTTTTCTTGTCATCCATCTAATTACCTCTCAATATTTTTCTTAATGTAATCTAAAAGAGCAATTGTTCTATCATAGTCCATTCTTTTTGGACCAATAAGCGCTAATGTTCCTTCAGTATCACCTTTTTTATATTTTGTCTTAATGACAGTTACATCATCATCAAACTCATTTTCTTTACCAATGTACAACTTAATGCCTTCATCATCTGTTTGAATTTTATTAACTAATGAATCTTGATCAAGTTTAGGTAGCAATGCTTTTATCTTATCTACATCATTAAATTCTGGTGCATTTAAGATATTATTAGCTCCTATCATCTTGACATCTACATCACTAGCAAATTCGTTAAAGACATTATAGAATGCATTATAAAGTACATCATGTTGCTTGATAACTTTTGCAATAACGGGTTTTACTTCAAACTCCAATTTACTGCTTACTTCGGTAAGTGGTGTACCAACAATAAGTTTGTTAATCAAATCCACAGTCTTTTTAACTTCTTCCGCACTTACATGCTCTGAAAGGTGCATATCCTTATGTTCGACATGACCTTTGTCAGTAATTACAACTGCGATGATATGATCAGCGTCTAGGGGAACAACTTCTACCCTATTAACTCTGTTCTCTTCCGATGACTTACCAAGTACTACGGCTGTATAGTTAGTTATATTACTAACTATCTCCATGCTTAATTCAATGGCATCCGATAGTACCAACGACTGGTTCTTGAAGATAGTCTGTAACTTTAACATATCTTCTCCAGTTAATTCACGAGGTTTCATTATATGATCGACATAGTAATGATAACCTTTTTCACTAGGAACTCTTCCTGATGAAGTATGTGTTTTCTCTAGTAATCCTAAATCTTCCAAATAACTCATTTCATTACGAATAGTTGCAGATGAAACTTTAAGCTTACTTGTTAAAATTTTAGAGCCAACTGGCTTTGCTGTTTTAACATACTCTTCAACAATCAGTTTTAATAATTGTGATTGTCTTTCGTCTATCATATTTACCTCTCTTAGCACTCTTTTTTCTTAAGTGCTAGATTAAATATACCACCCATGGTTAGCAATGTCAATATTAGAGTGCTAATTTATTGAAAAAATAAAAGTGGTTATTTATACCACTTCTTCATTGACTCATTCATCATTGTTGTATATAGTTCTCTTATATGTGTTTTACCAGCTGGAGTAAGATTTACAAATACTAGACGCATTTGATACCCACTATCCATCGAGAACTCTATAATTGCTCTATATTTGTGGAATTCAACAGCACCACTACTAATAGAACGATATGGAATAATATGTATTTTCTTTTTAAAACCAATTGGTGCTAAATCAAATAATACCATCTTACGATCAGTAAATATTCCTTTATCACGTATTGTTTTATAAGCGATGATTATTTTTTCATCAGTATCAATATAATCAACTACATATTTTGGTAAATTAGTAATATCTATTTCCGAATTAAAATCAAAATATTTAGTTAATTCTTTATATTTCATATATGCCATATTACTTCACTACTCCTATCTTATTAAATGGATAAACTCTAAATGATGATTTACCTACTATACTACTTCTCTTAACTGCACCATAACTTCGACTATCTGTTGAATTAATACGATTATCACCCATTACAAAGTATTCATCATCACCTAATTTAACATCAACAAAATCACTTGTTGGTTGTGTAATATTAGATTCTTTATATGTTTTACCATCAATATATAATATACCATTTTTATAGCTTATTGTCTCACCTGGTAAACCAATAATACGTTTTACCATTAATGCTGAATTAGCATTGACAACGACAATATCATTACGTACTGGATTTGCAAAACGATAAACAATTTTGTTTAAAAGAATTACATCTCCTTCTTTTAAGGTATCATTCATTGATGGACCGCTAACATATTGAAATGATACTACATAAAGAAGTATTAATATGACTACAACAGCAGTTATAACATAACCCATTGTATCTTTTAAGAATTCAGTTAAATCTCTCAAGTCCATATTATCACCATCTTCATTTTATCAAATACAAATAACATTTACAAGAAAACATAAAAAAGATTGAATTTAAATTCAATCTTTTCCACTAATAGATAGTTGTGCTATTTTGCCATTAGTAATTACGATTTTATAATAATTGCTTGTTGGGTACTTATCACCATCGGCACTATATGTGTATGTATCACTAACATAACTTTCTTTTTCATCAGTATAATTATCAGAATTAGTAGGATCTCCAAATAACTTTACAAGTCCATCTTTAGTCATTTCCATATTAACTTTCAAATCACCTGGGAATGTTACTGTACTAGTATCATCATCTGCTTGATATGAGTATTGTGAAACGGCTATCATCTTACCATCTTTTACTTTAATAGTATCTGTTCCATAATTTGCAATATCAACTGAAATTATAGATGTCTTGGAACTATACATATATATACTCGTATAATGATTTGATTTAATCGTATAGCTATCTTCTAAATTATCAGTAAAACCTGTTGCGCTAGCAAAATCACTATAGTTCATAGGCAATTTGTAAATTTTGCCATTTATTTTAAAACTATATTGTTTCCAATCATTAGTTACTTCAGCTGTTGAAGTATTAGTACTTGTTGCACTACTATTGCTTGTTCCACTGCTTGTATTTTTATTAAAGAAAATAAAGCATAAAATAGCAGCAACAATAATAACTACAACTAAAACAAGAAGTGGTAATAGTTTATTATTTTTAGTTGGTGGCACATTAGTAGGTCCATTAAATTGAGTGCTTTGAGTACATTGAAATTGATTTTGTGGTTGTGTAGGAACTTGTTGTACATTATTTTGTGGTACAGAATTTTGTGACATAGAATTGTTTTGATTTAAATCATTGTTCATTTATCTTACCTCTCTATTATAATATTATCATTACTTTATAGAAAAATAAACTATATTTGGGCAAGGAAAACGTAAATAGACATCTTTGTTAAATATATTTCTTTAATGTTTTAACATTAGCACTATTAGAAAGTGTTATCTCATTTTCATCTAATAAATCTTCCAAAGAACATCTACCATCAAAAACATTTTGTACCTGATCTAAAATAATTGATTTTTCATAATCACTAGATTCCATATACTTATCAAAAAGATGTTCTGCTTTTAATTCAGATGCTACTCTAGTTTCAGAATCTCTTTTAGTACTCTTATTGCATTCACTTATATAACTAATTTTAGCATATAATGTCTTCAATCTTTGTAACTCTTGTAAAATTAATATTTCACCACTAGGATCTATATTTAAAGCTTCTAATTTTTCAATAAACATTGGTAACATCTCATCATTTAAATAACTATTAATTGATCCCGGAACACTAACTAGTTGAGAATGTGTTATTTCATGAGCATAAATACCTGGTGTTAATTTAGATACTTCACTACTTAATATAAAATCAGTAAATATTGTATCAGTTGCATCGTCATTATAATTATAAGAATGATTATAGTTACATACTCCATAGTTATAATCTACATAGTCATCAAAAAGTACTGGTATATTAAATGGATGAACTTCTTGAATATATTTTCTTGCATTATCAATAGAGCAATTAAAAGTAGGATCATAAGTCATTAATTTTCTAGAACCCATATATTTAATTGAATGTAATCTTAAATTGTTTTTAATAAATACTTGCTTACCTAATTCTAATGCCTCTTTACGATTCATTTTACCTATATCATAATCAGGCAAATTATCCGAAAATTGATACAATTCAGTTAATTGAGCACTACTTAATTCTTTAAATTCTTCCATAATTAAATCCCCTTAATATGCTTTTTAAGTACTTTAACATCCATACTATTATCTATTGTGACATTGTTTTCTTTTAAAATATTTTCAACCGGATATTTACCATCAAAAACATCTTGTATTTTTCCTATTATAATTTTTTTATCTTTTTCATCAGCATTCATATATATATCAAAAAGATGTTCCGATTTTAATGTAGATTCTATTCTCATATATGCATTTTCAGCTTCTTCTCTATCACGCGATGACAATTTTTTAATATAGCCAGATAACTTACCCATTCTTATTAATTCCCAGTTACTTAAATCTTCTCCACTAGGATCAGATGCAAGTGCCGTAAGTTTTTCAAAAAACATTGGCAATAATTCTGTATTAGAAAAATCTTTTACAGAGTTAGGAACACTAATTAATTGAGTATGAACTATTTCATGATTATATATACCAGATGTAAATTCAGATGTTGTATTACTCATAATAATTTTATTAAATATTGGAAACTTAATTTTTTTATCTAACGCACTCTTTTCAAAGACTGAACAAAATCCATAAAAATAGTTGGCTGTTTTTTCATAATATATTGGTATATCGAATGGATGAACTAAATCTATAGCATTATTAAGTTCATTAAAATATTCTTTACGATTATTTTTAAATGATTTTAATCTATCTAAATCCTCACTACTAATATACATAACTGGATGTAATTCAATATTATTATCAATAAATACTTTTCTTCCTACATCTAGTGATTCATATTTAGTCTTGCAAAAACTAACCTTGTTTTCAGGAAGATTTGCAGAAAATATATATAAATCATTTATTTTTCCAAAAATATCTTTAGCCATAACCCCACCTGTGTTTATATATTATAAGGGCTTTTCATTTTATGTCAAATAAAAAGGAGATTGAATCTCCTTTTATTTTTCAAGTGTACCATTATAATTGTAGTAAACAATGTTAGTACCATTTTTACCAACCAATGTAACTGAGTAAACAATATTATCTCTTAATTTTGTAGTTGTATTTAAATTAGTTATTGTTGTTGTTTTATTGGTTCCCCAATAATCAACAACAATACTACTTACATTGCTATCAACAATCTTTGTAGTTAAATTATGACCACTTAAAGTTAATGAATAACTTGTAGTTGGAACTGTAGTGTTATATTTTCTATAACCATCTAAATGCCAACCATCACCTGAATTGTATTTTAAGACATACCATACGATAGAATAATTGCTACCAGTTAATGTATTAATCTTAGCTAAACCTTCAGTTGTAATGTAGTTATATACATCATCGCCTACAGCTAGATAAGCTTCATGCTTAGCGGCTACTTTTGCAGCAGCAACTACTTTAGCAAGACTACCATTAGCATCATCTTTAATTAATACTTGTGTAACACCTGTATCATAGTTAGAACTATCATTTGGTGCATAAACTGGATTTGGAACTGATCTACCATCTTTTAATAGATAAGCAGTAGTATATGCACTAGCAACTGACTTATATGTAATATTAACATCTAAATCACTAGTGATATTACTATAATCTTTATCCCAAGTTGGACCAGTTAATACTGTACCATTAGATAATGTTATATCTTGCGCATAACCTGTAGTTGGTGCCGTAGCGCCTGTATGATATCTTACAGATTCAGTAGTAAGAACATGACCATAGTAATCTAAGAATCTTACAGTATAGAAACGTTTAACAACTTTTACGTCAACTGGAATATCAGTAATTGTATTGTAATTAGTTGTATCAGCTGGAGTATAAGTTACTGTTGTATTAATAGTTGTATCAGCTGCAGCTGTAGCATCAGGATTATTATAAGTAAATCCTTCTGGTAATGTAGCAGCACTAACTGTTTGATCTTCATAGATTTCTAATCCTGTTGGAATTGTATAAGCAGGATCTGCCTTTGCAATAACAACAGTATGTGTATCATTATTTAATGTATAATTTGCATTATTTAATGTTGCTTTAATTGTATAAGTACCAGCATTTACGATTGAATTTGTATCAAGAGTAAGAGTTAAATCTTCTCCTTTAGCACCCTTAGCGGTAGCTGTTGGCATCTTATTAGTACCATCATAAACTAAGTTAGCATTATCAGTCCAAGTTACGTTAGCAACAAATGGATTAATAACTAAGTTAGCTGTATAAGTAACACTACCTGTATAGTTAGATTCTGCTTTAGCTGTTACTGTAGCAGTTACTTCATATGTACTAACATTTGTCTTACCATTATTAGTATAAGTTACTGTAACGAAGTCTGGAACATTAGTAGCAACTAAACTATGACTTTCTTCATCATATGTGAATGTTGCGCCATTAAATGTTAGACCACCTAAGTCTTTCTTATCTAATTGTTTCTTAGTAATGTCAAATGTATGAGTAGTATTCTTAGCAGTATAGTTAGAATCTGTTACTGTTGTACTTGCAACATAACCTGTTCCAACATCAGTTTGAGCGCCTGTTGTTTCAAGAACAACTACATTATTATTAATATCAGTGTAAGTAGCACTTGGTTTATGAGCGTTACCATCGTATTGATAAGTATCGCCTACCCAATTAATTGTTACTTCTTTAGGATTAATTGTAAGTGTAGCACTCTTTGTAACACTACCTGTATAGTTAGAATCTGCTTTAGCTGTTACTGTAGCAGTTACTGTATATGTACCTGCATCAGTGCCTTCACCTGTATAACTAATAGTAACATAGTCTGGAACATTATTTGCTGTAATAGTATGAGATGTACCATCATATGTAACTGTTAAGTCATTAAATGTTAAGCCAACTAAATCTTTATCAGTTAAATTCTTTTTATTAATTGTAAATTGTGTTGAAGTGTTAGTAGCTGTGTAATTTGGATCTGTTACTGTTGTATTAGCAGTATAAGTTCCAGCATCTGTTTGTTCATCTGTTACATCTAAATTAACAACTGTACCTGTAATATCTTTATAAGTAGCAGTTGGTTTATGAGCATTACCATCATATGTAAATGTAGTATTAGTCCAATCAATTGTTACTGTTTTAGGATCAATTTTTAACGTTGCAGTCTTTGTTAGACTACCTGTGTAATTAGAACCAGCTTTTGCTGTAATTGTTGCTGTTACTGTATAAGTTCCAGCATCTTTATCAGCATTACCAGTATAAGTTACATCAACAAAGTTTGGAACATTAGTAGCATAAATGCTATGTTCATTTCCATCATAAGTTACTTCGTCATTATTAAATGTGAAGTTACCTAAATCTTTATCTTCTAATGTTTTCTTATTAATTGTAAATGATGTTGTAGGATTAGATGCTACATAATTAGTACTTGCCATAACAGCAGTAGCAGTATATGTACCAGCATCTGTCTTTTCACCAGTTACTTTTAATTCAACAACACTATTCTTAACATCTGTGAATGTTGCAGTTGGTTTATGACTACTACCATCATATGTAAATGTAGTATTAGTCCAATCAATTGTTACTGTTGCAGGATTAATCTTTAATGTAGCAGTCCTTGTTAGACTACCAGTATAATTAGAATCTGCATTAGCTGTAATTGTTGCTGTTACTATATATGTACCAGCATCAACTTTACCATTATTAGCATAAGTTACTGTTACATAAGCAGGAACATTTGCAGCTGTAAGACTATGAGTATTACCATCATATGTGAATGTTGCATCATCAAATGTGAAGTCACCTAAATCTTCATCAGTTAAATCTTTTTTACCAATTGCATATGTACCATTAGTAAATGCTACATTGTAATTTTTAGTATTTGTATATGTACCAGTTATTGGATAATTACCCTTTTCACTAGTTGCAGTAGCAGTAGTACTTAATGTAATACCGGCTTCACCACTAGTTACTTCAGTTCCTGATGTAATTTTATATGTTAATGTTTGAAGTGAGTCTAAATACTTACCACTCTTACTATCAATAGTAACTACTAAGTTACGTTTATTAATTGTAAGTGTAGCAGTCTTAGTTAGACTACCAGTATAATTTGAATTTTCTTTAGCAGTGATAGTTGCTGTTACTGTATAAGTTCCAGCATCGACATTAGCATTGCCAGTATAAGTTACATCAACGTATGTTGGAATATTAGTAGCATAAATGCTATGTGCAGTTCCATCATAAGTTACTTCAGCATTAGCGAATGTAAAGTTACCTAAGTCATTATCTTCTAATGTCTTTTTAGTTATATCAAAATTATGAGTTGTATTTGTTGCAGTGTAATTACCATCTGTAATTGTTGTACTTGCAACATAACCAGTTCCAACATTAATTTGAGCACCAGTAACTACTAAGTTAATTGTAGTGCCATTCAAATCAACATAAGATGCACTTGGAGTTTGTTCAGCATTATTAAATACGAATGTATCTCCTACCCAGTTAATAGTAACTGTTGCAGGAACTATTGTTAATGTACCATCATATGTAACACTACCTGTATAGTTAGAATTCTCATTAGCAGTTACTGTTGCAGTAGCATTATATGTACCTACATTTGTACCTTTATTATTTTCATATGTAACTGTTGCCCATGTTGGAACATTACTCATAGTAAGTTCTTGTTCATGAGTATTATAAGTTACTGTTGCATCATTATAAGCAGCTTCGCCTAAATCATCTTTAGTTAAATCTTTCTTTGCAATTGTATATGTACCATCAGTAAATGTTACATTGTAATTTTTAGTATTAGTAAATGTACCAGTTATTGAATAAGTACCAACATTACTTGTTGCAGTTGCAGTAGTACTTAATGCAATCCCGGCTTCGCCACTAGTTACTTCAGTTCCTGATGTGATTGTATATGTTAATGTTTGAAGTGAGTCTAAATACTTACCACTCTTATTATCAATAGTAACTTCTACGTTACGTTTATCAATTGTAAGTGTAGCCGTCTTAGTTAGACTACCAGTATAATTAGAATTTTCTTTAGCAGTGATTGTTGCTGTTACTGTATAAGTTCCAGCATCAACATCAGCATTACCAGTATAAGTAATTGTTACAAATTCTGGAGCACCAGTTGCAATAATACTATGTGCTTGGCCATCATAAGTTACTTCAGCATTAGCAAACGCAAAGTCACTACCTAAATCTTTATCTTCTAATGTTTTCTTAGTAATATCAAAATTATGAGTTGTATTTGTTGCAGTGTAATTACCATCAGTAATTGTTGTACTTGCAACATAAGCTGTACCAACATCAGTTCTAGCACCAGTAACTGTTAAATTAACTGTGTTATTATTTACATCTATATAAGATGCAGTTGGAGCTTGTGGAGCATTATTAAATACAAATGAATCTCCTACCCATGCAATTTCAACTTCTTTTGGATTAATTGTCAATGTAGCATTTAATTCAACACTACCTGTGTAGTTAGAATCTTCCTTAGCTGTTACTGTTGCTTTCGCATTATATGTGCCAGCATTAGTACCAGTATTGTTAGTATAAGTTACATCATCAAATTTCGGAATAATATTAACAACAACTGATTGTTCAGTACCATCATATGTTACTGTCTTATCGTTGAATGTTAAATCTCCTAAATCTTCTCTAGTTAATTGTTTCTTATTAATAGTGAAATCAGATGTTAAATTATCTGCTTTATAGTTAGCATCAGCAATAGTTGTTGCTGCAGTATAAGTTCCAGCAGCAGACTGTTCACCTGTTACATCTAGTGTAACTATTTTACCATCTACATCTGTATAAGTTGCATCTGGTTTATGATTATTACCATCATAAGTAAATTCTGTATTAGTCCAATCTATTTTTACTGTAGCTGGATCAATAGTTAAAGTAGCAGTTTTTGTTAAACTACCCTTATAATTAGAATCTGCTTTGGCTGTGATAGTAACCGTTACTGTATATGTACCAGCATCTGTCTTATCATTACCATCATATGTTACTGTTACATAATCTGGAATGTTAGTTGCAGTAATACTGTGTGTTTTGCCATCATAAGTTACTGTTAAGTCAGCAAAACTAAAATCACCTAAATCATTGTCTGTTAGGTCTTTCTTTTCTACTACATTATTATTTGTAGTATTTTGTGTTGGTTGTAAAGTATTATTGTTATTTGTACTTTCGGATGTGCTTGGAACGCTAACGGGTTGAGTACTTTCGGTACCTGGGTTAGCTGATGTAAACATGAATAAGCCCATGATTAAGAATAACAATAAAGCAAACAACTTCTTCTTGTCTAAATTCATAATATTTCCTCCTATAATATTTTTTTATGAAAGATAATCGCGCCTAATAAAACGATTATTCTTCTCTCATTCCGATAAAGAATGGACTAAATTGAACCTTGATATCTAAGCCACTACGATGATATTGATATACTTTATATCCTAAACCATCACATTCATCAACTGTTCCATCATCATAATTGTGTATAACATGATTGATACAGAAACTTGGTTGTTTATCGTTTGATACTTGGATATAATCATAAATCCATACGAATGCGATAATTACAAACAAAGTCCAAAAAACAACATCCCAGATTTTTTGTGCCAAACTTTTATGCTTTTTATCATAAAATTGAACATCAGTATCTTGTGCTGTTGCTTCTTTCTTTTCTACCTTTTCTACTTTCTTTTTGTCTTCTACTTTTTTGACATTTTTTTTAGCCATACAAATACTCCTCTTCTTTCGTCTTTATTAAACAACAAATAATAGTGTTTGTCAATTTTTTTGCCTTGTAAAATCTCACAATTTGCTCATTACGTAGTCGAAAATTTCATTGCTAATATTTTGTATTCCCTTTATCTTGCCATCTTGAGTACACTCTATCGTTTTCCAACTATAAGCCTGGGCTAATTCTTTATATGCATTCTCGGCATGCTCAAGATATTCCTTGTTTTTTTCGTGTTCATCCGGTGTAGTATTTCTCGTTTTTCTAAGTTCTACAGCTTGTTCATAAGGCATATGTAAGAATAAGCAAATATCTGGCTTTGGTAATTCTAATAATTTAAATTCTAAAACATCAAGCCAGTTATACATATTAATTCTTTCTCTTGTATCTAATATCTTGCAACCTTGATGTGCCATATTAGAATAAACGTAACGATCTAATATAACATTAATACCACTATCTAACATTTCATTAATCTTAGTAATATTATAACGTCTATCGGCAGCAAAATATAAAGCCGCTACTTTAGGATCAACATTAGTTGCACCTTCTTTGAACCATCCATCCATAATCTCTTGCTTGCCAAGATAAGGTCCACCTACTATTCTACCTGTTGGAGTATTATACATTGGAAATGATGCTTCAAATACTTTGACACCAGCATCTGTCAGTCTTTGAACTAGTATTTTAGATTGTGTTTCTTTGCCACTGCAATCAGTACCTTCTACTTCAATTAATTTACCTCTCATATATCCTCCTATTCCATAATATTATTTTCATTATCAAATTTAACAAGTAAGAATTTCTTACTAGCTAAATAATCACATAGATGGACAAACTTTTGATATTTATCTGTTGGTGGTGGTAAAACTTCTTTACCTTGATAATCTTTAGTCCATGGTCCCATATGACTACTAATAACATGATATAAGAAATCTATTTCTTGATCAGTTAATGTTAATTTATCTTTATTATCTTTAATTAAATTAGCGGCTAATAATGGATGATCAAACCTAGTATATTTTTCTTGTGTCATACCGGATTTAACTCCATCATGCATTACCATAGCCATTAACATTAAATCTTTTTCATCATCAGTATATGAATCACCAAATGCGGGATTATTTAAAAGTTCATAACCAATTCTAACAACAACTTTAGTATGTCTTAGTAATCCACCATCACCTAAAGCATATTCTGGATGATATTTACCTGTTGATGATGCTGGTATATGGTAAAAGTAATCTGGTAATAAACTAATCATCTTTCTTAAATTATCTTTTAATCTATCATTTTTAATATAACTAATTTCTTTATTAAACTCTTCCATATATCCTCCATTAAACTCATTATAGCACTTTAGAACGAATGTTCGCAAGATAAAAGAGAACTAATTTCTTAGCTCTCTTTTAAATAAAATAAATTAATATTTCATTGGCAACATATGTATATTCTGGATTAATTAATAAATTATCATCTTTAATTAATAATGACTTATTAGTTAATAATTCATCAATCTTAAAAACATCTTTAATATCTTCGTGATATTTATTTTTAAATTCACTAATACTAACGCCATCTGTTTTGCGTAATCCTAATATCATATAATTTTGCATATCTTCTAACTTAGTTAATTTATGTGATTCGATATTATATTTTTTAATAATATAATCATTAAAACTACGTGTATTAATATATCTAACATTATTAATATAACCGGATGCGCCAATACCAAAGCCATAACATTCAGTATTATCCCAATACTTAAGATTATGATGTGATTCATATCCTTCTTTAGCATAATTAGATGTTTCATAATGCTTATAACCATGCTTAGTTAAAGTCTCGTGAATATAATCATACATTTCACGATCTATCTCTTCATCAATATTCTTAATACCATCAACATACATCTTAGTATGTTCCTCTAATATTAAAGAATATGTCGATATATGATTGACATTTAAATCTAATATTTTATTAACATCCTGAGCAAGAATAATATCATCTTCACCAGGTAAAGCATACATTAAATCGACATTAATATTTGGTATATATTTTTTAGATAATTCTATTATATATTTAAAATCAACATAATCTCGATTTAATTCTCTTAATAAGTATTCATTAAAAGTTTCAATACCAATACTTAATCGATTAACACCATACTTCTTTAACAATTTTAATTTATCGATGGTTATTGACTCAGGATTAGCTTCAAAAGTAAATTCATATACTTTATTTAATTTAAACTTTTGACATAGTTTTAGTAACTTTTCTAATTGCTTTAAAGTTAATGATGATGGAGTACCTCCACCGATATAGATAGTATCTACTACATCACCTAAATATTTAGATTTTATCTCTTCTTCTAAAGCATTTAAATATTTATCCACATAATCTTCTTGATAATAAAACTTGGCAAAATCGCAGTAAGAACATATCTTATTGCAAAATGGTATATGTATATAAACTCCACGCATATTATCACCTCTTGCTATTATAGCATAAGAAAAGAATGCTAATTGCATTCTTTATTCACTGAATATATTTAATAATCTTTGTTTAGCCTCTGCTACTAATGTAGTTTGTTGATCAACATAATCAGCATCATTTAAAGTATTAGGGACATAGTTTTCATATGGTCTTTCTTTACCATCGATTAAATCCATGATAGCTAAAATACTTCTTATTTCAGCATTAAGTTTATTCTTTTTTTCTTCTAAATCATCAACTGTTTCATTTGTTGTTACTGTTTCCTCATTCATAATGTATTATATCCTCCTTTTTCATTATCAAAAGAATCTTCTTTTTCATTTATCAAATCTGAAAATTGTGGTATTGGCTCACCATTTCTTCTAGCCTCAACGCACCTTTTAATTTGCTGCTTCATCATATCTTCTCTTTCATTTTGATTTAAATCTGATAATCTTGATTTCAAATCAGTAACCTGACTATCTATCTCGTTTCCTTCGGCTCTTGGATTATATGAATAATCAATATTCATTACATTACCATGACCATCATTCTTATAAACAACATTACCTGAAGATTTAATTTCCATTGGATCATCATAACTATCCTTTTTATCGCCAAAAATTTTATTCAACTCTGCAATAAAAGGATACTGCTCATCTGCAAAAGTTGTTTTATAATTAATTTTTTCAACATCTGTTAAATCATCTAGTGTTGCATTTTCATCAACAATGCCTTGAGCTTTTAAGTTTTCTAATCCTCTTTCTAAAGGGCTCATTTTCCAAAATCTTTCTAATTGATGTTCTCTTCTTTCGATTTTTTCTTTATATTGATCATCATATAAAGGATCTTTTTTATCTTCTAAAAAGTATATAGAACTATAAATGTTAGGCTCTTTAATTTCTTTTTTAGCTTCTTCATTAAATATAGTACGTTTTTCTGAAAGTTTTCTTTCATTTTCGTAATTATCAGAAGCCTTTGTTTCTGATTTAAAAGATTTGTTTTTAATGTCTTCATCAAATTTATCACTCTTGTATTTTCTTTCACCATCAGACATAGCAAGTTTAGCATCTGGAATTTCTCCTGGTTTTACTCTAGAGTTTGCCTCACGAAGTTGATCTTCTAGTTCACTGATTTTTTGTATGTCTTTTGGATGCTCTTCTTTAGTTTTTTCTATTTGATAAGCTAAATCTTTTTGTGCATTAAATTTTTGTTCTTGCTCTTTTTTAGCTTGTAATGCTGCTTCGTTTTCTTCAATTTTTCTTTCAACAATACCAAGATCAAATTGATTTAAATATTTTGCATTTTTGCGTTCAAATGATCTATATTTCTTTTGAATTTTAACCATATACTTAATTACTTTTTTATTATCAATATCTTTAACTGATCTAACAGTATCAAAACTATTATTAAGTTTAGAAATAGTATTATATAATTTTTCTCTTTCAATTATTGCTTGTTTTATTCTTTCTTTTTCTTTAATCATTTTTTTGATTGCTTTAGAATCAACCTTTTTATTTCCTTTTGACATATCATCTAAATAATCAAAAACCTCTTTGTACCTATCTGGCAAGTCTAATTCTTTTTTATCTTTAGAAGCAGAAAAATGAAAATCAGAATTTTCTATTTTTTTATCACAATAACTATCTATAGCATTTCCAACACGTATATCTTTAACTTTGACACCATCTTCAATATATGGTGCTTTCTCAGATCTAATGCCTAATTTGTCAACCAATTTTTTGGCTTCTTTTTCTCTTTTTTGAATCCTTTCATTTGCTTTCTTGTTAGATTTATTAACGGCACTATTAAGTTTTTGTTGGATTTTTTTCAATTCCTTTTCTTCCAAAGCACTGCTTAATGAACTTAATTCTTTTCTTTGATTATCACTGATTTTTGCTTTTGTATTTAAATAAGTCTCTATCGTTGATAAAGATTGCGATAAAGCAACAAATTCGTTTGATTTATTCTTTAGACTCTTTCTCTTACTATTATCCTCAGCATTTCTTATTTGATCACTTAAATTGTCTATTCCTTCTATTTTTTCAGAAATATTCTCAGTTGTTACAGCTATTATATATGCAGTTAAAGCTGAATAATTTTCGTCGGTTTTGCTTTCTGTTTTTAATTCGTCATTCATAAATAAATACCTACCTTTATATTATCTTTATTATATCTTAAAAATTAACCTTTGCATATATTGAAATTTAAGTTTACAATTAATTTACAAAAAAATAATAATCCGTTAGGACTATTATTCATCACTTTCTGATTTTAAGACAGCTAAGAATGCTTCTTGTGGTATTTCTACATGACCAACAGTCTTCATTCTCTTTTTACCTTCTTTTTGTTTTTCAAGTAATTTACGTTTACGTGATACATCACCACCATAACATTTAGCTAGTACATCTTTGCGTACAGCTTTGATATCGGCACGCGCTATCATCTTTGTTCCAATGGCAGCTTGTACTGGTACTTCAAATTGTTGACGTGGAATTAGATGAGCTAAATTATTAACAATGGCTTTTCCTCTATCATAAGCAAATCCACGATAGACAATTGTTGAGAAAGCATCAACTACTTCACCATTTAATAAAATGTTTAATTTTACTAAATCAGATTCACGATAACCTACTAATTCATAATCGAATGAGGCATATCCTTTAGTACTTGATTTTAATTTATCAAAGAAATCATATACTATTTCCGATAATGGTAAATCATAATGGACATCTACTCTACTAGAACTTAAATATTCCATATTAACAAATTCACCACGTTTATCTTGGCATAATTGCATTACTGGTCCTATATAATCTGATGGTACCAATATGTTAGTCCTAATATAAGGTTCACTAATACTTTTAATCTTTGTACGATCTGGCATCTTAACTGGAGAATCAATTAATTCTTTAGTACCATCAGTTAATACTATTTCATATTTAACAGATGGTGATGTAGCGATTAAATCTAAATTAAATTCTCTTTCTAATCTTTCTTCAATGATATCCATATGAAGAAGTCCTAGAAATCCACAACGAAATCCAAATCCTAAAGCTTGCGATGTTTCTGGTTCAAAACTAAGTGATGCATCATTTAATTTTAATTTTTCTAAAGCATCTCTTAATGCTGGATAATTAGATGATACTACTGGATATAATCCCGTAAATACCATTGGTTTCATTGGCTTATAACCTGGTAATGGTTCTGTTGCCGGATCTTCATCTAATGTAATAGTATCGCCTACTTTAACATCACTTATTGATTTAATAGCCGCGGCAACATAACCAACTTCACCTGTGTATAAAGAATCTCTTTTTTCAGGCTTTGGATTATGAACACCAACTTCAACAACATCATAAGTACCTTTAGTAGACATAAATCTTATTTTATCGCCCACTTTAAGAGTACCATCGACAATACGAATATAAGCGATAACACCTTGATAAGAATCATATCTTGAATCAAAGATTAAGGCTTTTAATTTACCATTTTTATCACCTTTTGGTGCTGGTACACGTTCGACTATAGCATCTAAAAGTTTATCTACTCCTAAACCGGTTTTTGCCGATGTATAAAGTATTTCATCCTTATTAAATCCTAATTCAACTAATTCATCAGCTACTTTTTCAGGATTAGCATTAGGTAAATCTATCTTATTAATAACTGGTATAACTTTTAAGTCATAACCAATAGCTAAATATAAATTAGCTAGTGTTTGTGCTTCTATTCCTTGTGCCGCATCAACGACTAAAATAACTCCTTCACAGGCAGCTAACGATCTTGATACTTCATAAGTAAAATCGACATGCCCTGGAGTATCTATTAAGTGGAAAATAAAATCTTCATTATGATAATGATATTTTAATTCAACCGCATTAAGTTTAATTGTAATGCCACGTTCACGTTCAATATCCATATTATCTAATAATTGATCTTGCATTTCTCTTTTTTGTACTGCTCCAGTTAATTCCATGATACGATCAGCTAAAGTGCTCTTACCATGATCTATGTGGGCTATTATCGAAAAGTTACGAATATTTTTTTGTTCCATACATCTCACCAATTAATAGTATAACAAAAATTAGTCCATTTTGTTGCATTTACTCCACTTTTTTGTTAAAATGTAATGGATTGTTGTGAGTGGGAGGTGAAATTATGCCAAATATGAAGAATGCCATTAAGAAAGTTAAAGGCGACAAAAAGAAAGCTAAATTAAATAATGAATTTTCTGCAAGCGTTAAGTCTGCAATAAAGGATTTAAATAAAGCAGTTACTGCTGGAGACAAAAAGAAAGCTGATGCTGCACTTAAAATAGCACTTAAACGTGTTGATAAAGAACATGCTGCTGGAGTTACTAAAAAGGAAACAGTTGCTAGACGTAAATCACGTTTAATGAAAAAAGTTAATGCAATGAAATAGACTTATGTCTATTTTTTTTGTAAAGTTTTATTTCCCCTATTTGTAAATCTAATTTATATGATACAATGATATTAGAATATTAGGGTGTTTATATGAGTAAGAAAGTTCGAGATACAATAGCTGCTATATTATTACTATCCTTGTTAGCATTTACTATATTGTATCAACATAAAATTACATATTTTATCGTTCATAATGTTTTATATAAAAATGACATTGTCGTTAAACCAGGAAATGAATATACACGTAATTATGATTTTAATTATGTTCAACATACTACTGATTTTATCGCTAATAATAAACAAGAATTATACAATATCTTTTATACAATATTTGATAGTGGTTGGGATACATTTACATTTTATTGTAGTGAAGAATATACCTCTTGCCAAGATGATTTAGATGTCTTATCTTCTGGTAATTCAGAAACACTAGCTCATATTAATAACTTTGTCGCCCCTTATAATAGTTTTAGTAAAGTACAAATAACTGTTAATACCTTAGGTAAAGTTAAAGTTGATGTCTCTCACCTATACTCAGCTGATCAAATAGCTGCTGTTAATTCAGTTATCAATGCTACATACAATAATTTAATAACTGATAAAATGGATGATGAAACTAAAATAAAAGTTTTACACGATTATATTATTGAAAATACTAATTACGATACAGCGCGTGCTAACATCATTCAAATGGGTGGTGATGATTCTAATCATAAATATGAATCTCATATAGCATACGGACCACTAATTCAAAAATATGCTATTTGTGGTGGATATACTGATGCTATGGAATTATTTTTAAATAAGATGGGCATTAAAAATTATCGTATTATGACTGGTAATCATACTTGGAATTATGTTTATCTTAATAATAAATGGTATCACTTAGATCTAACTTGGGATGATCCAGTAATTGGTGATGGTACTGAAACAATTGTTATGCATAACTTCTTCTTGATTGATACAGAAGAATTAGATAGCATGAATGTTGAAAATCATAATTATGATAAAACAATTTATTCAGAATAATAAAAAAAGGAAAATTAATTTTCCTTTTTTATATACTCTAATACATCTTTTTCTGTCTTATTAAAATCATCATAATTAGTTTCAAACCATTTAAAATTCATTTGATTCTTAAACCAAGTAAATTGTCTCTTCGCATAGTGACGACTATTTTGTTTAATTAAGTTTAATGCTTCTTCTAAACTAACTTTACCATCAAAGTATGGAAATAATTCTTTATAACCAATTGGTGTCATAACAGCTTTACTTCTAATACCACTGTCATATATTTTCTTAGATTCATCTAATAAGCCGGCCTTAACCATTTTATCCACACGTTTATTAATATAATCATATAATACTTCTCTTGGTGCTTCTAAACCTATGAATAATGTATTATATAAAAGTTTTTCACTAGGTTCTTTAGCACTAAAAGGTTTATTAGTACTTTCCATATAGCTTAAAGCGCGTTCTAATCTTCTACGATTATTAGGATGTATCTTGTTATTAACATCTAATTTAGTAACACGAATATATAATTCTTCATCACTAAGATTAGAATAATCTTTAATCTCATTATCAAAATTATAATCATATAAAACAGCTTTAATATATAATCCTGTTCCACCAACTAATATTGGTGTTTTATTTTGTTTTAATAAGTCATCGATTATTTTACGAGCATCTTTTTGATAATCACAAACAGTATAATCTTCATTAATATCTTTAAATGATAATAAATAATGTTTAATACCTTGTGTATCTTCTACTTTTGCCGTCGCAATATCAATACCCTTATATACTTGTGTACTATCGGCATTGATTATTTCACCATTAAGTTGTTTGGCAAGAAATAAAGATAGTTCTGTTTTACCAGTTGCTGTAGGACCTGCTATAACAATTACTTTTGACATAAATCATCTGTAATAAACATCGAATCCCCAAAAGAGAAGAAACGATATTTTAGTTTTACAGCCTCAGCATAAGCATTCATAATATTATCTTTACCAGCAAAAGCAGATACTAGCATAACTAATGTTGATTTTGGTAAATGGAAATTAGTTATTAAACAATCTACTGCTTCATATTTAAAGCCTGGATAAATAAAGATATCAGTCCAACCACTACATTCTTTAAATGTATGATATGTATGCATAATTGTTTCAAGTGTTCTAACACATGTTGTGCCAACGCTGATTATTCTTCGACCATCGGCTTTAGTTTGATTTAAAACATCTGCTGTATGAGCACTCATCATATAAAATTCACTATGCATCTTGTGATCTTTAATATCATCAACCATAACTGGTCTAAATGTACCAAGTCCAATATGCAAAGTAATATAAACAATAGCAATACCCTTCTTGCTTATCTCATCTAATAATTCTGGTGTAAAGTGTAATCCAGCTGTAGGCGCTGCAGCGCTACCTTCTTCTTTGGCATATACTGTTTGATAACGATCTTGATCTTTTAATTTCTTATGAATATATGGTGGAAGAGGCATCTCACCTAGTTTATCTAATATTTCATATAATATTCCATCATACATTAATGAGAAGTTTCTAATACCTGATTCTTCTTCACTAACACATTTCATTTTTAGACTACCGTCGCCAAATGAAATAATAGTACCAACTTTAACTCTTTTAGCTGGCTTAGCTAGTGTTTGCCAAACATTATCACCTAAATCTTTTAACATTAATACTTCAATATGCGCATGCGTATCTGTCTTTTCACCATGAAGTCGTGCTGGAATAACTCTTGTATCATTCAAGCATAAAACATCGCCTGGTTTTAAGAAATCAATAATATCATAAAAATGTTTATGTTCCATTTCTCCAGTATTTTTATTTAACACTAAAAGACGAGATGAATCTCGTTTTTCAAGCGGTGTTTGAGCGATTAACTCTTCTGGCAAATAATAATCAAAATCACTAGTTTTCATATTTCCTCTATTTATTGTATGGTAATCCTAAATGTTCATATGCTTTCTCAGTTGCCATTCTACCACGTGTTGTTCTAGTTAAGAATCCGATTTGTAATAGATATGGTTCATAAACATCTTCAATGGTACTGACTTCTTCACCTATTGTAGAAGCGATAGCATCAATACCAACTGGACCACCATTAAATTTTTCAATTATCGATTGTAACAAATGATAGTCTGTATCGTCAAGTCCTAAAGCATCAACTTTAAGCCTGTCTAAGGACATTTTTGTTATATCCAAGGTAATTTTACCTTCTCCAGTAACAAGAGCGAAATCACGAACTCTTTTTAGTAAACGATTGGCTATTCTAGGTGTGCCACGACTACGTGACGCAATTTCTTCAGCCGATTTATCATCAATCGCAATATTTAGTACACGACTAGTTCTCTTTACAATCTCTTTTAACTCATCTTTTGTATAATAATTTAATTTAAATACTATACCAAATCTATTTCTTAATGGACTAGATAAATCACCCGCTCTAGTTGTTGCACCAACAAGAGTAAATGGTGGTAAGTCTATTCTAATACTTCTTGTCGATGAATCAGTTCCTACAATAATATCTAACTTATAATCTTCCATTGCTGGATATAATATTTCTTCAATATATTTAGGAATACGATGTATCTCATCAATAAACAAGACATCTCCTGGTTCAATCGTACTCAAAATAGCTGCTAAATCACCAGGCTTTTCAATAGCTGGACCAGACGCTGTTTTAATATTAGATCCCATCTCATTTGCAATAATATATGCTAATGTCGTTTTGCCTAATCCAGGAGGGCCATATAATAATACATGGTCTAATGGTTCTTCTCTCATCTTAGCCGATTTAATAAATACATCTAAATTTTCTTTAATCTCTTTTTGACCAATATATTCATCTAAACTGTCTGGACGAATATTTTTTTCAAAAGTATCTTCTTCTAATTCATGATTAGTTACGACTCTTTCATCTTCCATAATATCCTCACTTTAACATTAACTTTAATGCACTCTTAACTTGATCTTCTACTTTATCACTTGGATTAACATTTGGAATAACCTTCTTAATTTCAGGCATCTTATAACCAAGTCCTAATAATACTTCAATTAAATCTTCATAGTTAGATTCTTTACTAGCTTCTGGATTAGTAGTTAATTTACCTTTCAAATCTAATATCATTTGACGGGCAACTTTATCACCAATCTTAGGGAATTTCTTTAAATATAAAATATTTTCTCTTTCGATAGCGTCTGCAATACCACTAGGTGTTCCAAGGGCTAACATCGGCATAGCCATTTTACATCCTACTCCACTAACACTAATTAACTTCATAAATAAATCTTTTTCTTCTTTATTTAAAAAGCCATATAAAGTATGTTCACCATCTCTATTAACATCTTCATGCACATAAACTTTAATCTCTTGATTTAAGGTAAATTTAAATGGATTGCCAACATATATAATATAACCAATTCCTTGGTTATCAACTATTATATAACTATTATCTATTTCTGTTACTTTTCCATTAATATATCCGTACATATTATCACCTCTTTCATTATAACACGGATAAGAAAAGAAGTACAAACAAATGTACTTCTATTTTAATTTAAATATATGTTTAATTAAATAATATACAAATACTATCATTACTCCAATATAGAGCCATGCCAGTAATGTTGTAACTATTCCACTTGTACTTCTTTGTATAATACCATAAACAGATGTTGGCACATACTTATTTACAAATGATGAAAATTCACTAATAGCAAGTTGATCTTTAATAAAATGTATTAATCTTAGTACAACATCTGATGTACCTATAAAAAATATTATTACTCGTGAATCTCTAAATAATATTAAAACAATTATTATTAAGATAAGAAAAATTATTATGTCCATATGAACTCCTATTCTAATGCTGTATCAATACTATCGTAATTATAATACCATACCATATTCTTTTTATAGATAAAAATTGAACCCGAATAAAGATTTGTATCAATATATTGTGCAGTTTCTAATGTTGAGACAGTAATATAGTTTTTCGTACCATCTGCTTTTAATGTCTTTTTATTAGCATCTAAATATTGCTGCGCAGCATGTGTAAGCAATGCTGTACCAGTACAATCTCTTGTTTTATCAATAACAGTCGTATTATCCAATACTTTATATGCCCATGTATTTTCTCCACAGAAATCTATTTCCACGGAATATTGTGTTTCTGTTCCAATATCTTTGTTAGTTTTGGGATCTACCAAATTAGATGATATTGCTCCTATGCTTTGTAGAAAACTTATTGATAATTTAATAACTCTATTATTAGGTGCCTGTTCCAATGTTGTCATATCTGCTATCGTTCCCGTTGCTGGAAGAGTTCCTTTTCCATTAGCTGGAAGATATTTTGTATTAGTATTAATTTGTGTTCCATTAACGCTAGTTTCTGTAAACCAATTTTGTGTTGAATTTAAAATCATATTGATTTGAGCATTAAATGTTGTTGTTTTAGATTGATTAATGTACTTACCTACTGTTGGCACAATTAATAAGGCAAGTGCTACCATGATTATTAAAACACTTAACATTTCTACTAATGTAAAACCATTACTCTTTTTCATAAATTCTCCCTCTAGTATATATATAATCTTTTTATATCTTTTGTAAGACTTGGAAGAATAATATACATTGTCGATAAATTAGAACCTGTATATATAATTGCGTGTAATATGCTATGATAAATTAAATAATCAAATAATCCCATTAATAATGCATATATAATAAATAAGATTATTAAATAATTGTAAAATATTTCTTCATCACCTTCATATAAAGTTTTACCTTTAAATATATATGGTGTTGTTAACATGATAGCAAATAAATTACTAATCATTACTTTCAATATAATATAAATGACAGTAAAGACAAACATTGGATTAATGTATGATATATTAGCGATATCATAGAAAATCATCTTATCGCCAAAGAAATAAGCTAATACTGTTGTAACTGCACCAGCGGCAAAAAATATCAATCCAAAGTTCAATATGGCTTCGCTAGCCGTCATATCCTGACGATCAAAATGAGGCTCTTCAATAAAATCCTCCTCTTCATCAGTAATAAGTTTAGCAAACTTTTTTCTAGCCATATTATCACCATAATCATTTTAACATAAAAAGGTAGTTTATACTACCTTTTAAAATAAACTAAGTTGACTAGATTCATCTAATCCATCAAGAATATGCATCATACGCATCTTCTCAATAATAGTACTAGATACCTTAGCACGCTTTTGTAAATCTTCAATGCTTAAAAATGGGGCTTTTTCTCTTTCTTCTACAATTTTTTCGGCAACTGTATCACCTAGACCATCAAGTGTTCTAAATGGTGGTATTAGTGTATTAGTTTCATTATCGACATCAAAATATAATGCTTTACTCTTATTCAAATCGATATTACCAATTTTAATTCCACGAGCAGTGGCTTCTAAGGCTAATTGTAAAGATTCAGATATGCCTGCTTCTTTATTAGTTGCATCATAACCTTTATTCTTAATTTCAATTAGTCTTGCTCTTATCGCATCATAACCTTTAATCATTGATTCAATATCAAAGTCAGTCGCTTTCGTTGAGAACCATGAAGCATAGAACCATAATGGCTTATGTACTTTAAACCAGGCAATACGAAAAGCACTAATAACATACGCAGTGGCATGTGCTTTAGGGAACATGTACTTAATCTTTGAACATGAATCGATAAACCAATCAGCAATACCAGCTTTTTGCATTGTATCTTTATATTTTAACCATGTTTCTGGATCTTTAGATGCTTTACCTTTACGAACAAATTCCATTATCTTAAATGCTGTTAATGGTTCTAATCCGTTATACATTAAGTAAACCATAATATCATCACGACAACCAATAACATCCTTAAATGGAACAACTTTATTCTTAATTAATTCTTGAGCATTACCAAGCCATACATCAGTACCATGTGATAGTCCTGATATCTTAATTAATTCGGCAAAAGTTGTTGGCTTGGTACTATTAACTAAGTCTTCTGTAAATGCTGTACCAAATTCTGGTATACCTAAAGTTCCTGTTTCACACATGATTTGATCTCTAGTAACACCAAGTGGTTCTGGTCCTAAAAATATCTTCATTGTCTCTTTATCACCTAATGGTACATTGCGAACATCAGAGTGTGATAAATCTTGTAACATACGTAGTTGTGTTGGATCAGAGTGTCCTAGGATATCTAGTTTTAAGACATCATCTTGAATCGCATGGTAATCAAAGTGTGTTGTTCTCCATGTGGCATTAACATCATCAGCCGGATATTGATATGGAGTAAAATCAAAGACATCCATATATCCTGGTATAACGACAATACCACCTGGATGCTGACCAGTTGTCCGTTTAACCCCTGTACATCCAATTGCTAGACGTTCTACCTCCGCCGTACGCATTGTAATGCCATTTTCTTCGCAATAACCTTTAACATAACCAAATGCTGTCTTATCGGCAACAGTACCAATGGTACCAGCACGATAAACATTATCTTCACCGAATAATACTTTGGTATAATTATGCGCTGAAGCTTGATTTAAATCCGAGAAATTCAAATCAATATCGGGTACTTTATCAGCATTAAAGCCTAAGAATGTGGCAAATGGCATATCATTACCATCTTTAACCATCTCTGTTCCACATTTAGGACATTTTTTTTCTGGTAAATCAAAGCCTGAGGCATATGTTGCTCCTAATGATTTACCATTTTCATCATCAAAGATAGAAAATTTACATTTAGGACAACGATAATGAGCTGTTAATGGATTAACTTCGGTAATACCCATCATAGTCGCAACAAAAGATGATCCGACTGAACCACGGGATCCAACTAAGTAACCATCATCATTTGATTTCTTAACTAACTTTTGCGCGATTAAATAAATGACATCATACTTAGCATTAATAATACCCTTTAACTCTTGATCTACTCTATCTTGTACTATTTGAGGAAGTGGATCACCATATAGTTCTTTAGCTTTATTACGAACCATATCTTCCGTTATTTGTGCACTATTAGGAATAATAGGCGCAAAAGGACGACCACCAGTATCAATAATTACTTCGATATCCTCTACTTGATCTGCAATCTTCTTAGGATTATCGATAACTATTTGATGCGCTAAATCTTTATCTAAGAAATCAAAGGCTTCCAACATTTCATTCGTTGTACGGAAATGATTGTTAGGAAGATTCTCTTTTTTATAACGTGCTAGAGGGTGTCTACCACCACCTGGTACTTTTTGATTAACAATAATATTGTGATAAATTTTATCATCTGGATTTAAGTAATGAACATCTCCCGTAGCAACAATTATTTTACCAACATCATTAGTTAATTTAACAATCTTTGTTATATGATCAGCAATATCTATCTTAGTAGCAAAATCACCTGACTCTAATAAATGTGTATAAGCATCTATTGGTTGTACTTCGACATAATCATAGAAATCGATGATATTAGTCATCTCTTCATCACTCTTACTTCTTGCTTCAACGAAGACTTCTGAATTATAACAACCACTACCGATTAGTAATCCTTCTCTTAATCTTTCAATTTCACTACGTAAAATACGTGGTGTCTTATAAAGATATTTAGTATTAGCATAAGATACTATCTTAAATAAATTCTTTAAACCAGTCTTATTTTTACAAATAATATTAATATGATATTCACGACCATATTTATATATTTCATCTTTGGATACTAAGTTATTTAAACTTTCAATAGTTTCAAAATTACGATCATTTGCTTTACGCAACATCTTATCAAGTACTAAGGCTGTCGCTTCAGCATCATAGTCACCTCTATGGTGAGATTCTTCATCAAAAGCAACATTATATCTCTTTGTTACAGCTGACAAACTATGTCTACCAAAACCGCTATCTAAAGTACGAGATAATTCCAAGGTATCAATTACTGGATTAGTAAAAGTTCCAAGGTTATATTTTTTATAACACATCTCTAAGAATGATGTATCAAACTTAGCATTATGCGCAACCATAGGTAAATCACCAAACCACTTAATAAAGCGCTTGATAGCATTTTCTTCATTATCTTTATCTTTAACCATTTCCGTTGTAATATTAGTTACTTCGGTAATACGTTTTGGTATCGCTCTACCTGGATTGATTAATTCATCATAACGTTCTAAGATTTCACCATCTTTAATTTTAACAGCACCTATTTCAATAATAGAATCTACTCCCGCAGCATTAAAACCAGTCGTTTCAAAATCGAAAACACAATATTCACTAGTAAGTAATGGTGCATCAGTACCACGAACAACAATATCGACAGTATCATCAATCATTGATAATTCAGTACCATATAATACTTTAAATTTATTTTCTTTATCTTTGTTATAACCTCTTACATAGTTATAAACTTGTGGATAAGCTTGAACACCATTATGATCAGTTATGGCAATACCAGGATGTCCCCAACTAATAGCTTGTTTAACAAGATCTAAAGCATCAACTACTCCATCCATTTGACTCATCATCGTATGGGTGTGTAATTCAATACGCTTTTCTGGTGCATCATCAACACGCTTTTCATTTTCACGTAAAGAAGTATTAATATCACGAATATTTAAAACTAATTCTTTAGAATAATTATCATTTTTAGTATAGCCTCTAAATTTATACCAATTACCTTTTGTAACTTCTTTTTGTAATTTAACGACATCTTTTTCATCTTTAATGAATACTTTAGCATAAATACTATCTGTATAATCAGTAATCTTTAAAGTTAAAATGACAAATTTACTCTTTGTTTCATGAAAATCAGGATCTGCAAAAACATATCCTTCTACCGTAATATTATTTTCTTCGACGATTAAATCTTTTATTAAGTCAACTTTGCCTTTAATAGTTTCACCCATTACAACAACAGATTGCTTCTTAACTGGTTTAGTATCTTTAACTTTAAGACTATCTTCTATTTCAGCCTTTAATTCAGCCTCTTTTTTCTTATCGATAGATACTTCAAAATCAATATCGTAGCCAACACTTTTTAAGTCTTTAATGAACTTATCTTGCATATGATCAAATGGCATTTTTTCGGCTTTGTTAGAAACAGTAAAAGAAACTATATTATCTTCATAATTTAGTTCACTATCCTTATACATCTTTATAAGTGGAGATTCTGGAGTATATTTATCAATAATATAATCGAAGTAATCTCTAAAATATTCCCTATTTACTTCTTTAACATACAAAGCGATGGTAATACTTTTATAATTAACAAAACGTTTATGTAACAAATCACTGAAAGTAACATAAGTACTTAATGGTAAATTGCTATTTAAACATATTTCAAAGCGATAAGAATCTCTATTCTTATTGCAGACTATCTTTTTTAAACATCCGGATTCAAAATCAGCGAGCATACTCTCTGGTAATTTTATTTCTTTTAATAACAATCCTAGTTTATCTTGATTAGCATCCATAATAATCACCATTTTCTATTGTACCAAAAAATAAGATTTGTAACTACCATTTTTTAACATTTTTACATATATATTTTTCAATCTAAAATTATAACTATGTTAAAAAAATCTTACATACTATCATAACACTAATTATGGCTTTTATAATTGCAAATATATTAAAAATATGTTAATATTCAATTAAGGGATATATCTGATCGAAGCAGATGCATCCGTAGATCACATCTGGGCTAACTAAGTTAGATCAGATGTTTTTTTATTTTAAAATAATATGTTCAATATTATTATTAATAATAAAAGGATGATTATGCTATATAAAGAAAATTCTCTTCTAGTCATAATAACCACCTCCTTACATCAAGGAAGCATCTGATATCAAATATATCCAAAGTCAATATATACTAATAAAAGTAGTGGTGCAAATGACAGATTTAGCATATTTATCAACATTATTAATATCAATTTAAAATATCTGTCTAAGCAGATTTTATAAGTTTTGCACAATTTATGAATCAATAATTAAAATCTGTCAATTTTAAGAAAATAAAAAAATAAGTGTAAACTTATTTTTCTTTATAATTAAATGAACAAGAACGTAGTAGTCGATTCATAATGGCAATACCAAGTCCTTTTTTCTCAACACCTTCAATGATAATTAAATCAGCATTATCTTTATCTACTTCACGAAGTAAAGAGAAGATATTATGAGATATTTCATCTAAATTTTTAATTGATCCATGAACGTGAAATTTATTGTTAGGAAAATATTTTTGATGTTCACTAAAACCAATGATAGATGTTTTAGAAGTCATATTTTCTTTAATAAGATCAATATAGTTTTGGTCGTTAGTACCATAAACTAATAAGCATGGTGTATTAGGAGCGTAGTGACGATATTTCATACCAGGAGATTCTACTTTAGCGCCGGCTTCTAATTTTTGAAAGACATGTCTATCGATTGAAACCTTGCCAACTACTTCTTTAATATCATCAGGTGTAATTTTACCTGGTCTTAAGATAGTAGGGATGCCATCGATAACTTTACAAACGGTTGATTCAACACCAATACGAGCTTCACCACCATCGACGATGATATCAACTTTATTATTAAATTCATCTTTAATATCATCTATTTTAGTTCCAGATGGACGAGATGATATGTTAGCGCTTGGAGCGGCAATAGGTAATCCAGTATATTCGATTATTTCACGAGCAATTTTATTTTCTGGAAAACGAATTCCAACAGTATCAAGACCGCATGTAACATTCTCAGGGATAATATTTTTCTTTTTTAATATTAAAGTAAATGGTCCTGGCATAAAGGCATCGATTAATTCTTTTTCAATATCGTTAGGCTCTTCAGTTAATTCTTTAAGCATATCAAAATTAGATATATGAACAATTAAAGGATTATCGTTAGCACGACCTTTGGCGATAAAGATGTCATCAACTGCTTTTGCATTTAAGGCATTGGCACCTATCCCGTAGACTGTTTCAGTAGGGAAGATTACTAACTTTCCAGCATGAAAGGCTTCACTAATCTCTTTTAATCCTTCTTCATTTACATTATTCTTAAAATCTATTATTTTAGTCATATTTCACCACGCAGTTATTATATAACAAATACTTTTAAAAATAAATGTTTTAATATATAATACTTATAGGAGTGATTATATGAATATGGAATTTAAAACATTACAAGAATTATATAATCGCGTTAAGCCTGCTCTCATTACAAAACGCAATGAAATGAGAAGACTAGGTTATTCTTATATTCAAGAAGAGGATATATGGAATTTCTTAAAAGAAAATAAATGGATTAATGCCCGTAATTTGGGACTATCTGATATGGTTGATGATATTTTAAATACCGATAACAAACAGATAGATAAGTATGTCAAAGATAAACTAGAAGTTATGGCAAGACATGCTAATTTGGAAGAGGATTTAAATGGAAGAAGATAAAATAACATACGAATATTTGGAACAGAAAGTTAAAAGTTATATTACTAATCCCGATGATTTAGCTTTAATAAAAAGAGCATATGATTATGCTTACAATATTCATAAAGATGAAAAAAGATTAAGTGGCGAACCTTATATTTGCCATCTTCTTTGGGTTGCTGAGATACTAACTGAAGTTAAGTCGGATGCACCAACAATATGTGCTGGATTATTGCATGATACAATCGAATATAATCCTAGTTTAGATGATGATTTAAGAGATGAATTTGGTGATGAAATCGCTGACTTAGTTGATGGTGTTACCAAGATTAATAATCTACATTTTAATGGTGATCAGAAAGCCGTTATTGAATCACATCGTAAAATCTTAGTTGGTTTATGTGGCGATGTTCGTGTTATTATCATCAAGTTTGCGGATAGATTACATAATATGAGAACACTTTATGCAATATCACCTGAATCACAAAAAGAAAAAGCTAAAGAAACATTGGATGTCTTAGTACCAATCGCTTCAAGATTAGGTATGGATACCTTTAAGAGTGAATTAGAAAACTTATCGTTAAGATATTTAAAACCTGATATCTATTTTTCAATTGTTGAGAAATTAAATGATACGAAAGCTGAACGTGACGAACTAGTAGGTAAGATGATTACTGAGGTTAATCGTTTATTAGATGAAAATCATATTGAACATAAGACAATCGGTCGTTCAAAGAGTATTTATAGTATTTATAAAAAACTAGATAAAGGTAGATCATTTAATGATATATATGATATCTATGCATTAAGAGTATTCGTTAATACAAAGCAAGAATGTTATCAAGTACTTGGTATTATTCATGGGGAATTTAAACCAGTACCAAAACGTTTTAAAGATTATATTGCAATGCCTAAGACTAACTTATATCAATCATTACATACGACAGTAATTGGTCTTGATGGTAATCCATTTGAAATACAGATTAGAACTTATGAAATGGATCAAATTGATGAAAATGGTATCGCTTCACATTGGAATTATAAAGAACATGGTAGTACAAAAGCTAATATTCAAAATGCAATGGAACAAAAATTACAATTCTTTAAATCTTTAATGGAAATAAAGAATGATAATAGTAGTGATGATGAATTTGTAAAACAGATGCAAGAAACTGTTTTAAAAGAGAATATCTATGTCTTTACACCAAATGGTGATGTTATCGAATTACCAGTTGGTTCAACACCAATTGATTTTGCATATCGTATTCATAGTAATGTTGGTGATAAGATGGTTGGTGCTATTGTTAATAATAATATCGTACCATTAGATTATCAATTACAGACTAATGATATTGTTAAGATTAATACTAATAAGAATAGTGTTGGTCCATCTAAAGAGTGGCTTAATATGGCTTTTACAGCGCAAGCTAAAAGTAAGATTAAAGCTTTCTATAATAAGATTGATAAAGATGAATATCTTAAATTAGGTGAAGAATTATTAGATAAAGAGATTAAGAAGCGTAAAATACCTAATAATACTATTTATAGTGATGAAGCTGTAAAGTTGATTCTAGATAACTTAAAAATGAGTGATTTAGATGAATTATATGTTAATATTGGTAATGGTAAAGTACCAGTTGGAACAGTTATTAATATCGTTTTAAATGAAAATGAAACTAAGGAAGATTTAATTATTAAGAAAGTTGCTAATACAACTAGTAGTGAAGTTAAACCACTTGGTGATGTTATAGTGGAAGGTATTGATAAAGTTAAAGTTACTATCGCATCTTGTTGTAAACCAATACCAGGAGATCCTATCTTGGGTTATATTACTAAAGGTAATGGAATATCTATTCATCGTAATATTTGTCCTAATATCGCTGAGAGTGAAGAAAGATTAGTTTCAGTACATTGGAATGATACTATTACTAAAAAGTATACTTGTATCTTATTAATAGAAGCTGTAGAAGATAAAAATGTTTTACTTGATATTATCGCTAAAACATCAAATACAGATATTACTGTTACTGGGATACAGAAGATTCAAGATGCTAATTTAAATTTATATGAATTAACAATTGAAGTGCCTAATACTGATAAATTACAATTATTTATTAGTGACTTAATGACAATCAAAAATATTCGTAAAGTGGAAAGAATGATTAAATAATGCGTGTTATTGTACAAAGAAGTTTAGATTCAAGTGTCAGTGTAGATAATAAGATAGTTGGATCAATTGATAAAGGTTTAGTAGTCCTTGTGGGATTTACTAAAGGAGATAGCAGTAAAGATATTGATTATCTGGCTGATAAAGTTGTTAATCTAAGAATCTTTGACGATGAAAATGGCGTTATGAATAAATCACTTTTAGATACAAAAGGTGATATACTTAGTATAAGTCAGTTTACATTATATGCTAATCCATATGAAGGAAGACGTCCTAGTTATGTTGATTCATTAAACCAAGAACTAGCTAAACCTTTATATGAAGAATTTAATAAAAAGTTAGAATCATATGGTGTTAAAGTAGCTACTGGTATATTTAGAGCAAATATGCTTGTTAATATTAAAAATGATGGTCCAACAACCATTATGATAGAAAGTAGGAGATAGTATGTTTAAGAACAAATTAGATTACAAATTACTAAACTTTGGGATGCTTGTTTTAATCATTTATTTAATGTATCAAACAGGTAGTCTATGGACAGGAGTATTAGGAATTATCGGTAATATTATATTGCCATTCTTCTTTGCTTTTGCTATCGCTTATGCTTTATATCCAATATCTTGTTTCTTTAGGAGACATAAGTTTCCAAAGCCACTTGCTGTTGGTGTAACATTTGCTATGTTACTTGCTGTTATAGCCATTTTCTTTGGCATTGCTGTACCATCAATTTATAATCAATTAGGTGGTTTATATAACAACATTTTAAGTTTTGTTAAATGGGCTTCTGAACATTATGGTATTGATTCAACAACTATTCAAACTAGTATTACATCGTTCTTTAAGAGTCTAGCTACATCACTATCAACATATGGTTCAAGTGGTGTTATCGGTGTAATCTCTAATTCATTGAACTTAATAGTTAGAGTTGCTATATGCTTAGCAGCAACTGTTTACTTCTTAAGTGCTATGGATGATATGAGAATTGGTTTCAAATCATTCTTAAAGAAGAGAGATAAGAAAGAATTTAATTATTTCCAAGAATTAGATCGTCAAATGAAAGCTTATGTTATCGGTTTCTTCAAAATTGCGGGTATTGCCTTTGTCGAATATACTATTTTATATACAATCGTAGGACATCCCAATGCTTTACTATTAGCATTCCTAATGGTACTAGCAAACTTAATACCATATTTAGGTGGTATTACAGTTAATATTTTAGCCGCTATTACAGCATTCGCTGTATCACCATTATTGTTCGCTAAAACATGTCTTGCCTTTGTAATCGGGTCAACATTAGATGGCTATGTTATTGGACCATTAGTATATGGTAAATCAAATCGTATCCATCCATTAGTATCTATTTTCTCAGTATTTGCCGGTGGTATGTTATTTGGTATCGTTGGTATCGTTATATCAATACCAGTTGCAGTTCTAATTATGACAACATATAAATACTATGGTGAAGATATTATTAATGCATTTCATGATTTAATTAATGATCAAAAATAGGCTAAGGCCTATTTTTTTTCACACAATTTTAACCAAATAAACATTATATTTTAATTAAAAAAGTATATATTTATCTTGGAAAGAGAGGAAATATATGGATATAGTTATCATTCCATCTTTAAATCCAAATGAAAAATTAATTAAAATAATAAATGAATTATTAGATAATAAAATAAAAAATATCATCGTTGTTGATGATGGTAGTGATTCTAAAGAAATCTTTAATAAATTAAGTAAAGATGTTTTAGTTTTACATCATAAAGAAAATAGGGGTAAAGGTGCTGCGATAAAGACAGCTGTTAAATATGCTAGTGAAAACTTTAAGCATATTAATGGCTATATATTTATGGATAGTGATGGACAGCATTCTACTAAGGATGTAATTAGAGCTATTAAAGAGATGAATACTCAAGATAGTATAATCTTCGGAGTAAGAGATTTTAGTGTGCCTAATGTGCCTAAAAAGAGCAAATGGGGTAATAAAATATCTAGTTGGTATTATAAATTACTAACTGGTATTAATATGCCCGATACACAGACTGGTTTACGTGCCATACCATATCGTTATACTAAGATACTTTTAAATACTCAAGGTGATCGTTATGAATATGAAATGAACTTCTTAAACTATATTGGTCTTAATCATATTCCATTTAAAACAATAAAGATAAATACTATTTATGAAGATAATAATAGTGTTTCCCATTTTAATGCAGTTAAAGATTCAATTAGAATATTTAAGGAACCATTAAAGTATTTAATAATTGCTTTAACTAGTTTTATTATTGATGTTTTAATGTTCATCCTTTATGGTAACTTAGTTACTAGTACTTTCATGGCCAATGTGCTCGCCCGTGTTACTAGTGGCTTATATAATTACAATATGAACAAGTATTGGTGTTTTAAATCATATCAAGGTTCTAATCAATTTTTAAAGTATTTAATACTCTTTATTACACAAATGCTGATAAGCTCTACTTTAGTTAATTTATTTAGTGGTAATACTTTATTAGTTATGATTAAGATGGTGATTGATCTAGTAATATTTACAGTTAATTATTTTATTCAAAAGAAATACATTTTTAAAGGTGCAACATATGAAGAAATATAAAGTATTTATTATCTATTCTATATGTATACTAACATTATTTGTTTTTGCCATATTATATATATTTGTCATACCACAAAATGGTACTAAGGTTGTTACGACAACAACAAGTGCAGAAACAGGTACAGTTACTACAACGGATACAAGTTATGAAGATGATAATATTAAAATTACAATTACAGAGAAACGAGTAGATGATACTAATGTCTATATTGCTGATGTTCAAATTAAAAACATCGATTATTTAAAAACAGCTTTCGCCGATAATACATACGGTTTAAATTATAAAGAGACAACTAGTGATATTGCTGATTCAGTTAACGCTATACTCGCTATTAATGGTGATTTCTATGGCTTTAGATCAAAGGGATTTGTCGTACGTAATGGCAAACTATATCGTAGTACTTCTAATGGTAATCAAGCTTTATTAATTAAGACGGATGGTTCTTTTGAAATAGTTGATGAATCTACAACGGATTTAACATCACTAAGTGATATATATCAAGCATTCTCTTTTGGACCAGCTTTAGTTACTAATAGTAATATCAGTGTTAATACAAATACGGAAGTATCACAATCGATGACTTCTAATCCTAGAACAGCGATTGGTATTATTGATAATTTGCATTATGTCTTTGTTGTATCAGATGGCAGAACATCTTCCAATGCGGGACTTACTCTTTATGAGTTAGCTGGCGTAATGAAAGATTTAGGTTGCACGACTGCCTACAATTTAGATGGTGGTGGATCTACGACAATGTACTTTAATGGGAAAGTTATTAATAATCCTACTAGTGGTAATTCTAGTGGAGAAAGAAAGGTTAGTGATATTATTTATGTCGGATACTAAAAGACATTTAATACATTATGTGATTGCGATTATACTTTGTATTGTTATCAATTTAATTTATAGTCTGTTTTCGCATAATGTATATTCTAACTACATGACATATATGTTTTTAATACCAGTGGGAGGATATCTCATTAGTTTAATATCAGATCAAAATTTATACCGCAATTTAGTTGGAGGCGCAACATTATCAATAACATTAGCATCAATGTTACAAGGCATAATTGATATTGCTGGTACTGATACTATCTTTGTTAACATCTTACTTTACATTGGGATTATAACTTTAATAATAAGTTTTATCTCTTTATTTATAAAGAAAAAAGCATAAATTAAAAAATGCTTTTTTTATTTGGACTTTTTTAGGTTAAAATATTATGATATACTTAATATGCTAAAAAGTGAGGTTTTATGAAAGACAATGTTGAATTAGTAGAAATTGAACCTAGAAGAAGTAGTTTACATAGCCATAGTAAAGTTAAAGTTGATGATTATAGTGAACAAAAGACAAAACATCTTTTTAAATTAAAGAAGAAAAAAGATAATGATGGTAATAATAAAAGAAAGAAAAGACCATTTAAGAAATGGGAAAAGATACTTCTTGCCGTTAGTTGGACATTCTTTGTAGTATGTCTAGCTTTTTATGGTTATCGTTTTGTAAAGTATTATAAGATTTATAATCCTAAGATTGATGGTAAGACAGCTGAACTTCTTATGACTTCAATTGTTAAAAAATCTACTATTGTTTATGAAGGTGATGGTTTATATCGTATTTCAGGAAACTATGTTTATAAGGGTGCTAGTGTTAATAACTATATACGTTATTCAGGAATGTTATGGCGTATTTTAAAGTTTAATACGGATGGCTCTGTTGACATCGTAACTGATGAAGGCATTAATATGCTTAAGTGGGATAATGATGCTAAAAAATTCTCAGAATCAGATATCTATAAATATTTAAATGAATACTTTTATAAGAAAATTGATTCTAGTGATTTAGCAACAACTGCTAGTTGCCAAGATGAAATTACAGATTTAAATAAAATTACATGCAATGATTTAAATAGCAAGGGTAATGTTAGATTATTAGGTGTATCTGAATATTTAAATAGTAAAGTAGATGCATCATATATTAGTGGCGGTAATATTTGGCTTGCTAACTATGATGGCACTTCAGTATGGAATATTAATGGAAGTAGTTTATCTGCTTCAAAACCAGATAATATGTATTATGTTAGACCAGTTGTAACTATTAAGGCATCTGTAACATTAAAATCAGGTACTGGTACTAAAGATGATCCATATGTTATTCAAGATGATAATAAAGAATTAAAAGTTGGTAGTTATGTCAAGATGGATGAAGATGAATTAGTTGTTTATGACGTTGAAAATGATGTTTATAAATTAAGTTTTACTAAATCATTATTATCTAGAGCATATAATACAAGTGGTAACGCTTTTGATCCAAAAAGTAAAACAAGTATTGCTTATTATTTAAATAATGATTTATATAGTACTATTTCATATAAAGATAAATTAGTAGAAACAGATTGGTATAATGGTTCTTATGATAGTTATGCTGATATATCTAAATCAACAGTAAAAGCTAAAGTAGGATTATTAAATGTTAATGATATAAAATTTACTGATGCTACGAATTATTATTTGATGACACCATCTGGTGAATCTAAAGAATATATTTATAGTGAATCTATTGTTGATGTTAAGCCAACAATAAAGGAAAATATTGTACCAACAATTGCAATTAATAAGTTAAATATTAGTAGTGGTAGTGGCACTAAAAATGATCCATATATCTTGGAGGTGAAATAATGCGTAAGTTTACGATTGTTACAATTATCCTTGATATCTTAGTTGCAATATGTTTCTTTGTCTTCTATGGACCATTTGAATCATTTAGAAATAATATTATTTCAACAGCACTAAGTACTAAAACACATGGTTATATTGCCTATGTCTTCTATTCAGAAGATCAAGTAGCAAAAGTATCCCAAGCTAATTCATATATACCATTTACGGAATCAGTAAATACTGATGATGTTGTTATTAATACGCAACCTAAAACAAGTTATGATAATGAATATGATGAAGCCGTTTTAACACGTGATGCTGGTAATAATGATTATAAATTAATTGATATTAAGGTTGGTTCTTATGATGCCCATTTGGTAGCAATATATAATCCAACAAAAGTACATTTAATTACATCAAAAGTATTTAATACCAGTAATAATGCTGGTTCGGAAACAATTACTAAGATGTGTAAACGTGTTGGTGGAACAGTTTGTATTAATGGTGGTGGTTTTGCTGATCCAGATGGTTGGGGTAGTGATATTCCAATGGGCTATCTAATTAAAGATGGCAAGATTATTTGGTCAGAAAATGATAATAAGGCTGATTTAATTGGCTTTACTAAAGAAGGTAAATTACTTCTTATCAACGCCACGGGGGAAGAAGCTATTAAGCAAGGAATGTATGAAGCATTACAATTTGGGCCATTCTTGATGGTTAATGGCAAGAGATTACAATTTAATTCATCTGCCGGTGGTTATTCAAGAGCTGCTCGTGTTGCTATCGCACAACGTAAAGATGGTGTTGTATTATTCTTAGTAACTGAAGGAGTTCACTCAAAAGGACCAAGTTTGACAGAAGTAATTGATACACTTGAAAAGTATGGTGCATATAATGCAGCAAACTTAGATGGTGGTACTTCTGCTCAGTTAGTTATTAACAATAAATTAATTAATACACCACTTAATGTATATGGCCAAGTAATAACTGGTGGTCGTGCATGTGTTAGTGGATTTGCATTAATAAAATAGAAAAATATATCTAGTCTATGCTAGATATATTTTTTTTGATATAATTAAGACAAAGAGTAGGAAATTTATGAAGAGTAGAGGATTTACGTTAATCGAACTCCTTGCAGTAATTGTTATACTTGCTGCAATCTCAATTGTTGTTATACCTATGATAATGGGTACGATTAATACGGCTAGACAAAATTCAATTAAATCATCAGCATTAAATTATGTTAATGCAGTAGACGAATATGTGGCGGTAGAGCATGCCAAAGGCAATTATATTGAGGATAATGAATCATATAGTATAAATGATTCACCATTATCTAATGTTGAAGTGGTTGGACAAAAACCATTATCAGGTACTGTTACAATAAAAAATTCGCAAGTAACAGGATTTGATTTAATAATGGGTACGTATGAAGTAAAAAGGACAGGAACTGATGGTGAAATTGCCGTAACAGAGGCAGGTTATGTGCCAACACAATATATAGATTCATTATTAAATGGAGCAGATCCTGTTTTAGATAATGGAATGATACCTGTAACTATCTCTAATAATGGTATAGTAATAAAAGCCGATATTTATAAAGAATGGTATAACTATACTAAAAAAGTATGGGCTAATGCTGTATTGGTAACTAATGATGTTAGAGATGCATATAAAAATGCTGTTGCAGGAACAAGTATTGATACATCAAAGATATTAGCATATTTAGTATGGATACCAAGATATAAATATAAATTATTTAATGCAACTGGAGTTAAGACAATAGATGTAGTATTTGAAAAAAATAGCATAGCAAAGTCTAATGGTACGGCAGAGGGAGATTATGTTACCCATCCGGCATTTACATTTGGTACAACGGAACTAAATGGTATATGGGTAGGTAAGTTCGAACTTACAGGAGATACAACAACACCAACAGTTTTACCAAATGTAACATCACTTAGGAGTCAAAGCGTGGCGACATTCTTTAGTACTATTGCTAAAATTAAAAGTGATACATATGGTTTAGCAAGTGGTTCTCATATGATAATGAATAAAGAATGGGGAGCAGTAGCATATTTAGCAAGTAGTATTTATGGTAATAGTTCAGAAATTAGAGTAAATAATTATACTAGTACAGGTGCATTTGATGGTAATACTTTAACAGGATGTGGAGCATCAGTAGCAAATGGTGGCCTTTCTAAAACATGTCAAAATGCTTATGGAACAGTTACTGATTATCCACAATCAACGACAGGAAATATTAATGGGATATTTGATATGAGTGGCGGAGCATGGGAATATGTAATGGGTACATATAATTCAACGATAGGTTCATCAGGATTTAGTACATTACCAGATTCAAAATATTACCAAACATATACAACCGAAGCTAATTCACCATTAGGTGATGCTACTAAGGAAACACATGGTTGGAATAGTGATACGGTAGGATTTGTTACTTCAAGCAATACATGGTTTGTTCGCGGTGGTCGTGGTAATGGGGCAGCAAGTGCCGGTATATTTGCATTTAGTAGTACTAATGGTGCATCATATAATGGTCGTACATCACGTGTCGTCATTGTACCATAAGCATAAAGTAAGAGTCTTTTGACTCTTTTTTGGTTGAACAATAAAAATCATTGTTGTATAATAATTAAGTACTATGAGGAGAATTATGAAGAAGAAATTATTATTACTAAGTTTAATTGGCGTTTTATTTATGACTGCTGGATGCGCTAAGATAGCCAAATTAGAAAATGGCCAAGAAGTAGTTGCTACTGTTGATGGCTATAGTGTTACAGCAGATGATTTATATAATAAAATGAAAGCTAAAAGTGGTAGTTCAACACTAACTACTTTAATAGATACTTTTATTGCTAATAAAGAAGAACCAGATTCTGATGCAATTACAAGTTATGCTAAAGATAAGATGACATCTATGGAAAAACAATATACAGCATATGGATATACTTGGAGTGAAGTATTAACTAATGCTGGATATAAAAGTAGTGATGAATTATTACAAGATTTAATTTTAGATCGTAAAAAAGAATTAGCTGCTCAAAATTATGTTAAAGATCAACTTTCTGAAAGTGAGATTAATACATATTATGATTCTAATATATCTTCAACAATCACTGCAAAACACATTTTAATTGAACCAACAACAGGCAATAATGATGCAGATAAATGGGCTAATGCTTTAACTACTGCTAAAGAAGTTATTTCTAAATTAGATAGTGGTGAATTAAGTTGGAAAGATGCTGTCACTAAGTATACAGCCGATACAACTTCTAAGGATTCTGAAGGATCTATTGCTGATTTCACTATTACTGATATTACTACTAAGTATGGATCTGATTTCTGGAATGCTGTTAATGGACTAGAAGCTGGTAAATATACGGAAAGTCCTGTTAAGAGTACTTATGGTTATCATATCATCTTAAAGGTTAGTGCTACGGATAGACCAAGTCTTGAATCTAAGTTAGATGAAATTAAGGCAGCTATTGTTACTAAGAAGTTTACAGATGATACAACATTAGTTGCAAAGACATGGGTTAAGATTAGAGAAAAATATAATCTATCTATTGCCGATACAGACTTAAATGAAGGTTATGAAACTGGTATTGCAGCATACAAACAAAACTAATTAAACTAAAAAATATGTCAATTGACATATTTTTTTTGCGTTTTAACCCAAATATGTTTACAAAAAGGGGTGTAATTAGATATAATTGTGGTAACAAGTACCATTTAGTGGGGAAAAGTGGGTGATAATTATGTTCATGGGTGAATACCATCATACAATTGATGATAAAGGTCGTTTAACTATACCAGCCAAGATTCGTTATGACTTGGGTGAAACATTTATTATTACCAGAGGTATTGATAATTGCTTGTTCATCTACCCCAAAGATGAATGGGATAAGATTATCGCTAAATACCGCGAACTTCCTAACACTAAAGATGCACGTAATTTTATGCGTGTCTTCCTAAGTGGAGCTTGTGAGTGTGTCTTTGATAAACAAGGACGTATTAATATAAGTGAGCCATTAATAAAATATGCTGGGCTTAAAAAAGATTGTGTTGTTATCGGAGTATCTGATCGTCTTGAAATATGGAGTGAGGAGAGCTGGGATAACTTCATGGATGTTAGTGAGTCTAACTTATCTGATATGGCGGAAGAATTATTTAATAGCAATTTAAAGGTGTAATATGAAGCATACGAGTGTCTTGTTACAAGAATCAATTGATTCATTAAACCTTAAAGAAAACTCAATAGTAGTTGATTGTACATTAGGATATGGTGGTCATAGTAGTTTAATTCTTAAAACGATTAAGGAAGGACATCTATATGCTTTTGATCAAGATGAAGAAGCTATTAAGAATAGTAAAGAAAGATTAAGTCAAGTTGCATCTAACTATACGATTATTAAAGATAACTTTAAGAATATTAAAGTAGATCTTCAAAAACATGTCGATAGTGTTGATGGTATCTTATTTGATCTTGGAGTATCTAGTCCTCAATTGGATGAAGATGAAAGAGGATTCAGTTTTCACAAGGATGCTAGATTAGATATGCGTATGGATTTAGATAATCCATTAACTGCATATGATGTAGTTAATACTTATGAATATACTGATTTAGTTAGAATATTTAGAGATTATGGTGAAGAAAAGTTTGCTACTTCTATCGCTCATAAAATAGTCGATAGAAGAGAAGAAAAACCAATTGAAACAACATTAGAGTTAGTTGATGTTATTAAAGGTGCTGTACCAGAAAGATATAGCCGTGAACATCATCCAGCTCGCAAGGTATTTCAAGCCATAAGAATAGAAGTTAATGATGAACTTAATGTTTTATCCATTGCCTTAGAATCATCCTTAGATATGCTTAAAGTTGGTGGTAGATTGAGCGTTATAACATTTCAATCATTAGAAGATAGAATAGTAAAAAATAAATTTAAAGAAGTAAGTAGTATTCCAGAAGATTTAAAGAAATTGCCAATTATACCAGAGGAGTATGAACCTAAATTTAAATTGATAGAAAATATCGTTCCTAAAGAAGAAGAAATAAGGGAAAACAATCGTGCTCGTAGTGCAAGATTACGAGTAATTGAAAGAATAAAATAGGAGGGCCTATGAAAAAGCAAGTTGAACATTTGCATCTTACAAAAGGTGAATATCATCTTTATCGTATAACATTCATCATACTTGTTTTGACATTGGTTCTAAAAATATGTGGAGGAGCATCGGTTGGTAACTTGGGTATGGATGTTGAAAAACTAAAATACAAAGTTGAAGATCAAAAAAACACTAATGAATCACTAGCAATGAAAATTAGTGAACTTACATCATTTTCGAAAGTAGACCAGATTGTAAAAGACATGGGTTTGGTATATAATTATAAAAATGTTGTCAATATAGACAAATAGAGGTGCTTATGATGACAAGAAAGACACAAATAAAAAAATGGAAATTTCCTAACATTTTATTTGTTGTCTTTCTTTTATTTTTGCTTTATTTGTATGGAAATTTATTTTATATAGCACTTTTTAATAACTTATATGGTATTGATATGAAAGCTTTTGCAGCAACACGTAATACTGTTAAGGAAATTATTAAAGCAGATAGAGGCACTATTTATGATGTTAATGGCAATACTTTAGCATTGTCAGTTAATAGTTATAAATTAGTTGCTTACTTAGATTCCAGCCGTACTATTAATCAAAATAATCCACAACATGTTGTTGATAAAGAGATGACAGCGGAAAAGTTAGCAACAGCATTAGGTGCCGATAAAAATTATATTTTAAGTCAGTTAAATCAAAACTTGTATCAAACATATTTTGGTACAGTAGGTAGTGGTATCACCGAAATTAAAAAAGATGAAATAGCCGCTTTAAATTTACCAGGTATTGATTTTGAAAAACAAACTTCAAGAAGTTATCCCAATGGTGATTTTGCGTCTTATATAGTTGGTTATACGCAAAGTGAAACAGGCAATGTTACAATCAATAATTATACAGAGAGTTTAACTAAATTAAATGGTGCTTTAGGTATTGAATTACAATATAATAAAGAATTATCAGGTACTGATGGTTATCTTGAATATCAAAAGACTAGAACTGGTTATAAGATACCAGATACTAATGAAATAAGAGAAGATGCGGTTAATGGATCAGATGTCTATTTAACAATTGATTCTTCTATTCAAAGATTTGTTGAATCAGCAATGTCGGAATTAAAAAGCTATGCTGACCCTGAATGGGCAACAATAACAGTTATGGATGCCAAGACAGGTGATATATTAGCCTCTGGTTCAATACCATCTTTTGATCCTAACGTTAGAAATTTAACTAATTATGAAAATCCATTAGTAACATATACATATGAACCAGGATCAACAATGAAAATATTCTCATTTATGTGTGCTATTCAAAAGGGTACATATGATGGTTCAGCTACTTATCAAAGCGGAACTTATACTGTTGGTGAAAATACCATTGGTGATTGGAATGATAGCCATGGATGGGGCACAATTACATATGATGTTGGTTTTATGCATTCATCAAATGTCGCTGCTGCAAACTTAGTTCAAAAGTATGTTGGTCGTGATGATTATTATAATTGTTTAGAATCATATGGTTTTGGTAAAAAGACAGGCATTGAACTTCCAAGAGAACAAAATGGTCAAGTATCATTTACATATCCAATTGAAGTCGTTGCAGCTTCTTATGGGCAGGGTGTTACAACAACGCCAATTCAAAATTTACAAGCATTAACTATGATTGCAAATGATGGTAAGATGTTAACACCACATATTGTTTCCAAGATAGTAGATAGTACAGGTAAAACTGTTTATACAAGACAAGTTCAGGAAAGTGAACAAATAGTGTCAACGGCAACAGTCAATAAAATTAAAGACTTAATGGATGGCGTTGTTAACGACCCTAAAGATAATATCACTGGTTATTTATATAAGAACGATACTGTAACTGTTATTGGTAAGACTGGTACAGCGCAGTATATTCAATCTGATGGTACTTATAGTAATACCGGTTCTAATTATATATATAGTTTTGCAGGTATGTTTCCCAAAGAAGATCCGGAATATATAATTTATGCTTCAATGAAAAGACCAGCTTATCATGTTTCACGTGGTATCGCTAATGCAGTAAACTCAATTATTAATAGTATTATTAAATATAAAAATATTGATAATGAAACTACTTCTACACAAAATAATGCGATGACAATGCCATCATATTTGAATAAAAACGTCGATAGTGTTGTAACTGAACTAACTAATTTTGGTGTTACACCAATTGTCATTGGTGATGGCAAGAAGGTTACTAATCAATATCCAAATGCTAGTAGTAGTATTGTCAAAGGAGATAAAGTATTCCTTGTTACTAATAGTACTAACATTGTCTTAGCAAGCATTAAAGGATGGTCTAGAACTGATGTTCAAAATTATTGCAATTTAATTGGTTATAAGGTTACTTTTAATGGCTATGGATATGTTGATAGTTATTCAGTAGATGGAACTAATATAACGGCTAATTTAGTCGAAAAGTATGGTATTGGAGGATAGTATGAATAAAGAGTATGGTTTAGTTTTTGCCGGTGGTGGTACAAAAGGTGCTTATGAAGTTGGTGCGGCTCAAGCTTTAAAAGAAATGCATATTAAAATAAAGGGTGTAACAGGAGCCTCAATTGGTTGTATTAATGCCGCTTTATTTGTTCAAGGCGATTTAGATTTAATGAAAAAGATTTATGATAATATAACGGCTAATGATATTCTAAAGATGCCAGAAGGTGTTGATCCTAAAGATAATTTATTTAAGTTTGAAAATGCTTTTAAATTAGGCAGAGAATACTTTAAACAAAATGGTATATCTAATCAACCATTAGCTGATATGTTAAAAAAGTATGTTAATCTCGATAAAATTTATCGCTCAAAGATGGATTTTGGTATTATGACATCTGATGAAAAAACAATTAGTGGTGTTGAATTATTTAAAGAGCAAATACCTAGAGATCAAATGTATAAATATATTTTAGCATCAGCATGTTTTCCAATCTTTAAACCCGAAAAAATAGGCGATAGTACTTATATTGATGGTGGTTGGACAGATAATATGCCTGTTAATATGTTGATTAAAAAAGGTTATAAAAATATTATTTTAGTTAATATAGCAGGTGTTGGTATTATGCAAAAGAATATCGATCCAAGTGTTTATGTCAAAGTAATCGCTCCGGATGAAGATTTAGGTGGTACTTTTGATTTTAACCAAGATAACATTCAAAAGAATATTAAACTAGGATATTTTGATACATTAAAAGCATTTCATAAAGTTCATGGTGTTCACTTCTATTTTAAAAATAGTGAATATTATAAAATGTTAGATCATTTTACTATTGATGAGTTTATTGGCTTAGAAGAAGCCGGAATGATATATAAGTTAGATAAATATCGCTATTACAAAGCACAAGAATTTTTAGATTTAATTTTGAATAAGTATAGTGAAGAAGAAAAGGCTTATAATAAAATCAAAAATGAAAAAATTACTATCGATACAGTTAAAGATGCTTTACAAAAAGGTATGGGTGTTGCTATATCAATGGATATTATAACTAACTATCCATCACTTGCTCATAATGCACTTGTTGTAAATGTACTAGGTAATAATATTAAAGCTGCAAGTAGTATTCAAGCCTTAAGAAATACAAAAAGAATTAGTTTTTGGAACTAGTTCTTTTTATTTGAAATTATATGTGCTATTATAAAAAAACATTGGAGTTAATATGAAGATATTAGTTAAAGAAAATAAACAAAACGATGTTCATAATATTAGTTATTATTTTAAAAATGATAATGGTATTTTAAACCTATATCAAGCTGAATCAGGTGATTTAATATTTTCTGCTTGCTCTTATCCCAATTATCATCGTAAATTAGATTTTGAAATATCTAAAGACGAATATTATCAAACATATATGTTTTTAAATGATTCACTTAATAAAATGAAGACTAAAAAAGATTCTGCTAATTTATTTGAAAAGGGATTCTTTTCATGGCAAAGTGATGGACCAGTTTGTAATTATCTTAATATATTAGAAATTAAAGATACTATAATCTTAGAAATGATTAATAATACTAATGAAAATCAATTTAGTGTTGAAGTTAATACTGATAGAAGTAGATATAATGATTTTAGACTAGATATGATAGATTTATATACTGGTTTAAATGAGACGTTAAATAAACCACAAATTAGTATGGAAGAATATTTATATCACGAAAGCAAAAAATTAGTAAATAAAAAGGATTAGTCTTTCGAACTAATCCTTTTTTGATATTCCTCATATGAGTAAGCACAACCACAATAACCTTGACGATATAAATTATATTCGTGACTTAGCTTGATACTTCTTAAATAGCCATTCTTCTTTTTAAAGTCAGCATATAAATATTTAACATCATATTTTTCTTCAAGCATCGATCCTATTTCATTAATCCAATTAGAATCTTTATAAGGACTGATTGATAGAGTAGTTGTGAAGTAGTCAAAGTGATTTTCCTTAGCATACTTAGCACATCTTTCCATTCTTAATTTATAACATTCGTAACAGCGTTTACTTCTTTCACCAAGATGCTCTAATCCTTTAACGGCATTAGTATATTCATTATAATCATAATAGTCTTCAATTAATTCAACTTTATTATCTGTTTTAAATTCTTTGAGGAATTTATCTAATTCATTAACACGCTTATCAAATTCTGCTTTAGGGGCGATATTAGGATTATAATAAAGAATAGTTATTTTGAAATATTTAGATATTCGCTCAAGAACAGCCGATGAGCAAGGAGCACAACAAGCATGTAAAAGAAGAGTTGGTGTTTTACCAGACTCGACAATCTTTTGCAATTCGCTTTCTAATATTAAATCATAATTTTTCATAAGTCTTATTATAGCACTTCATGTTATAATAGAAAATAGTGGTGGAACTATGATTATGCTTAATGTTAAAACTGAATATAGTTTATTAACTAGTCTCATTAAAGTTGATGATCTAGTTGCTTTTGCATTAAAAAATAATCTTAATTCACTTGCCATTTGTGATGATAATTTATCTTATGTTATGGAATTCTATCATAAATGCAAAGATAAAAATATTAAGCCAGTTATTGGACTTGATGTTCAATTAGAAGATAGTGATATATCTTTATTTGCTGAGAACTATCAAGGATATTTAAACTTAGTTAAATTAACGACTATTAATTCATCAAGAAAGGTAAATGTTGATGACCTTAATAACTATGCAGATAATTTAGTATGTATCGTACCTTTTAATAATAAGCATTACAATGATCTAAATAAGATATATAAACATATTTATCAAGGATATAGTTCTTTAGAAGAAAGAAAGTTATTAAAAGGGGATAATCTTGTTTACTTTAATCCTATCTATTATCTTGAATCTAATGATGCGAGTTATTATCCATATCTTCTTGCTATTAAAGATGGTAAGTTAGTTAAAGAGATAGAGATTGATAACTTAAATCATGCTTATACTAATAGTATTGATAAAGATGAAAATAATAATGAAGATATTATCAATTTATGCAATTTTGAATTAAAGACAAGTAAAGATACTTTGCCTCTTTATCCATGTCCAGAAGGATTAGATAGTTACAAATATTTAAGAAGATTATGCAAAGAAGGATTAAAGAGAATCTTTGGTTCAAAAGTTAATAAGAAATATATTGAAAGATTAGAATATGAATTAGATGTCATTAATAAGATGGGTTATTCTAACTACTTTTTAGTTGTTCAAGATTATGTTAAATATGCTAAAGATCATGATATTTTAGTAGGACCTGGTAGAGGTTCAGCAGCTGGGTCTTTAGTAGCTTATCTTCTTAACATTACATCAGTAGATCCTATTAAATATGATTTGTTATTTGAAAGATTCTTAAATCCAGAACGTATATCTATGCCTGATATTGATGTCGACTTTCAAGATAATCGAAGAGAAGAGATTGTTGATTATTGTGTTAAGAAATATGGCAACACAAAAGTAGCCGGTATTATAACATTTGGAACACTTGCTTCTAAACAAGTAGTTCGTGATACTGGAAGAAGTTTAGGTATTGATTTAAAGATTATTGATCATATGTGTTCAATGATGGATGCCAAAGCGACATTAAGAGATAATTTAAATAATAAAAATTTAAAAGAATATGTAGAGCAAGATCCTGATTTAACTAAACTATATAAGATAGCGTTAAAGTTAGAAGGATTAAAACGTCATAAGAGTATTCATCCCGCTGGTATAGTTATGAGTCGTTATGAATTAGATACTTTAGTACCACTAACTTTAAATCATGATGACTTTTATGTTATCGCTTATACTTATGATTACCTAGAAGAACTAGGGCTTCTTAAGATGGATTTTCTAGCACTGAGAAATTTAACTTTGATTAGTGATACGATTAACAACCTAAAGAAGGATGGCGTCGAATTAAACTTTGATACTATTCCAAATGATGATAAAGATGCTATTAAGATATTTTATGATGTTAATACATTAGGAGTATTCCAATTTGAATCTAGTGGTATGATGAACTTTTTAAGAAAGTTACATCCAACTAGTTTTGAAGATATCGCATCCGCTATCGCGATGTTTAGACCGGGACCTATGAATAACATTGATACCTTTATTGGTCGTAAACAAGGCAAGATTAAAATTGATTATTATGATGAATCTTTAAAACCGGTTTTAGAGAATACTTATGGACTAATGATATATCAGGAACAAGTTATGCAAGTAGCTCATATTATGGCTGGCTATTCTTTAGGAGAAGCAGATGTCTTAAGAAAAGCGATAAGCAAAAAGAAGATGGATGTTCTAGCTTCTGAAGAAACTAAATTTACGGAACGTGCTCTAGCTAGAGGCTACTCCAAAGAGATAGTTGATAAAGTATATAAAGACATTCTTAAGTTTGCTGGTTATGGATTTAATCGTGCTCACTCAGTAGTTTATTCAGTTATTGCGTATCGTATGGCTTATTTAAAATCTCATTATCCAAAACATTTTATGGCATCATTATTAACGATGGTTATTGGCAGTGAGATTAAGACTAAAGAATATATTTATGAATGTAAATTAAATAATATAACAATCTTAAAACCAGATATTAATCTAAGCACAGATAATTATCTAGTTGAAGAAGATGGTATTAGATACCCCCTATATAATATTAAGGGAGTAGGTATTGCATCAATAGAAGCAATACTAAAAGAAAGACAAAAAGGACGTTATCAAGATATATATGACTTTATGGGTCGTGCTTATGGAGATGCAGTCAATAATAAAGTAATGGAATCATTAATTGATGCTGGTGTATTTAATGAGTTTGGTTTAAATAAGAGTACCCTTCATAAGAATTTAGATCTTCTAGTTAATTATGCATCACTTATCAAAGATTTAAATCCTGATTATGTCGATAAACCAGTATTAGAAATAGTACCAGAATATACTAATAGTGAACTAATGCAACGAGAACTTGCTGTCTATGGCTTTTATCTATCTAATCATCCTATTACGGAGTATCATCTAAAGTATCCAAAGGCAATAACAATTAAAGATATACCTAATAACTTTAATCGTAATATTGAGATACTATTATATGTTGATAGTATTAAAGAAATAGAGACGAAGAAAAAAGATAAGATGGCATTTATCAATGGTAGTGATGAATTAAATACAAGTGAAGTAGTAATGTTTCCCAGTGTTTATGAAAAAAATAAAAACATCACGAATGGTGATATTATCTTAGTTAATGGTAAAATCGAAAAGCGTTTCGATAAATACCAAGTAGTCGCTAACGAAATACATAAAATTAATTAAACAAAAAAAGAGCAGTTCCCCTGAGAACCGCTCCTATAAAAGAATAAAAAGGGGTTGGCTAGTGTGATACTAGCACCAATTCGCCTAATTCCGAATTGGTACCAACTATATTAATCATTTCCCAAGTTTTTGTCAACTCTTAATTATAAAATAAATAAATTTTTACAAAGGAGGATATATGGAACTAATTGGAATAAAGGGACTAGGTCCTAAAACAGTTAAGTCATTAAACAATTTAGATATCAATAATGTCGATGACTTAGTTAACTATTATCCTTATCGTTATAATGTTATTGAAAGAACTGATATTACACATTTAGAAGATAATCAAAATATTATCATCGATGGTATTGTCGAATCTAATGCTAATGTCTTTTACTTTGGTCATATGAATCGTATGACTTTTAGACTTAATAGTGGTACACGTATATTTAACGTTACCATCTTTAATCGTGCTTTCTTTAAAAGCAAAGTTCGTATTGGTGAACGTGTATCTGTCTTTGGTAAATATAATTTAAAGAATAATGCTATTACGGCTAATGATATGCGTTTTGGTATGCTTAAAGATACTAAAGAGATAGAGCCAATCTATCATACTACTAAAGGTTTATCTAATAAGCAGATGCATCAATTTATTATTGAAGCTTTAAATCTAGCATATGATTATCCTGATTATGTACCTGATTACTTAGTATCTAAGTATCACTTCATGAATAAGAAAGATAGTATCCAAGTTATTCATAATCCCTTAAATGATCTATTCTTGAAAAGAGCATTAGATCATCTTAAGTATGAAGAATTATTTATCTTTGCTGCTCGTATGAATATGTTAAAACTATATCGTAAACAAGATATAGGCTTAAAGAGAAATGTTAGTTATACTGATGTTTTAAATTTAGTAAATAAATTACCATTTAAGTTAACACATGACCAAGAGGGTAGTATGCAAGAAATATATAACGATTTAATTTCACCTAAGAGAATGAATCGTCTTTTACAAGGTGATGTTGGTAGTGGTAAAACAATCGTCGCTTTCATCGCTTTGTATATAAATTATCTTGGTGGTTATATGGGTGCCTTAATGGCACCAACAGAGATATTAGCTGAACAACATTATGCTAAGTTTAAATCTTTATTTAAAGATTATGATATTAAGGTCGCTCTTCTAACAGGTAAAACAAAAAAAGCAGAGCGTACTAAAATATTAGAAGATTTAAAAGATGGTAAGATTGATGTCTTAATTGGGACACACGCCTTAATTAGTGATCGTGTTGAATATAAAAAGTTAGGCTTAGTTATAACCGATGAACAACATCGTTTTGGTGTTAATCAAAGAAGTATGCTAATGAACAAAGGTGTTGTACCAGATGTCCTATATTTAAGTGCGACACCAATACCAAGAACTTATGCCTTATCAATATATGGCGATATGGATATATCATCCATTCATACAATGCCTCTTGGTAGAACGCCAATTCAAACATATATTAAAAGTAATGATGATATAAAAGAAGTTTTAACTAGTATGTTAAAAGAAATTAAGGCCGGACATCAAGTATACGCTATCGCACCAATGATAACGAGTGATGATGAAGAATCTCGCGAGTCAGTAGAAAATTTAAAGAATGAAATGAATAAGGCCTTCTCTAAAATATGTACAGTTGGTATCTTACATGGCAAAATGAAAGATGATCAAAAAAACGAAGTCATGCAAGACTTTAAAGATAATAAAATACAAATATTAGTTAGTACGACTGTAATTGAAGTAGGTATTGATGTACCTAATGCTACAATGATGGTCATCTTTGATGCTGATTCCTTTGGACTATCAACATTACACCAACTTCGTGGTCGTGTTGGACGTAGTAATCTAGCATCAACATGCTATCTTATTACCGATAATGCTACTGATAGATTAAATATCTTAGAACAAACTACAGATGGCTTTAGAATTAGCGAAGAAGATTTTAAAAATCGTGGTAGTGGTGATTTATTTGGTTTAAGACAAAGTGGCGGTATGACATTTAAGGTAGCTAATCTAATGCAAGACTTTGATTTGTTCTTAAAAGCCAAAGATGATAGCCTTGAATTTATTAAGAAATATATAGATTATGTACCATATAAAGATATAAAAAATAAAATAATTGAGTCAAATAAGGCTTCTTAAGTTGCATTTTATATTAAAAATGTTAGAATAAAGACACTTTTGTAAAAAAAGCCCATTTTGGACTATATGTAAACATAATTTTATTGCATTTTAACTTTATTGTTGTTATAATCATATTAGAATAAAAGTGGGAGGATTTATGGAAGATAACAAGGAAATTCAAACAATAAAAGTAACTGATGAGAACGGTTTAGAAAGAGAAGCCGAAGTATTGTTATTTTTTAAGTTGAAAGAGAACGGAAAAGAATACTTAATATATACATTCAATGAACCAGCAGGCGATGATATGGTTACAATCCATGCATCAACTGTTAAAGAAGAAGCCGATGGTAGCTATACACTACTTGGTATCGACGATGAAAATGAATGGACAGAAGTTAAAAAAGTTATGAGGGACGTAATTAAAAGTAGTAAGGAGTAGTGAGTTGCTATGCCAGGTAACATGACAAATGACGAACTAAAAGAATATCAAAGATTATTATTAAGGGAGATGCCTGCTGCGAGAGCAGAAGCTGTATCTAGAAGAATTGCCGCTAGACAAAATGATAGCGGTGTTTTGCGTAGAGCTTGGCACAATTTTGTTGATTCGATTAAAATATCAGATCCTCAAGAGCAAGCTGCTATTGATATTGAAAAAGCACAAAATATTAATAATCAAATTGCACAAAACAATACAAAGATTAACTCTTATTCAGATGCTAAGCAAAGCAATTCAACTGATAGTTCTTTAACACCAGAACAAAGAGAAGCTGCGGCTGATAGATTTGCAGAAGCAAGTAAGCAAATTCCAAAATTACAAGCACAAAATATTAAATTAGATGAATATCTTCGAAATAAAATATCTCCACTTATTGCTGACGGAATCGATGTTAAAACAGATTTTGATCGTATTCAATTAGCTAAATTAAATGCTAGAATGTCTCGTATTGCACGTATTGCAAAAGAAGACAGAGATACATTTAGAAAGAGTATCAAAAAGGTTATTAATGGCGAAACTGAAAAAGAAGTAGTGCCTGAAATTGAACCTATGATTACTAATTTAAATATTGTTGAACAAGCTGAAGCAGATTATGCTAAGCAATATAGCAAATCATTGCCAACTAAGTCTGTTTCAAAATATATATATGAAACGACAAGAGATAGAATTGCCAATAATTTGGTTTATAATGCTGTTACAACTGAAAAAGCAAATGCTGAACAAGCATATAATGATGAAAGAACAGCAATTATTTCTAGTTTAAATAATATTGGTACTGAATATAAGACACAAGTTGATTTAGAAAAAATGCTAGCCGATAAAGATATGTTAGCATTAAATACGGCACTAACTATTCTTAGCTCTAGTGGACTAGTAAATCAAGCAAATGCTGTTAAAGCAGCCATTGAATTTTTACAAAAGGGTGGTCCTAAATTGCCACTTGCTGGCTATATTGATACTTTAAAGGATACTAACCCAGAAATATATGCTGCATATAATCAAAACCCAGATAATATAGTATCTTCAATATTATATTCAAGACTTAACGGAACATTGAGTGATGATAATATGAGAAAATTATTATCTAAAGGAAATAATTTACTTAACGATGATCAAGTTTCGATGCTTGCATTTGGTACTTATGTATTAGGCAAGAAAATGATTGAAGATCCTGAGTTTGCTAGTCATATTAATGGCAAATCTACAGCTGATATATTAAAAGATAAAGTAGTTGATGATGAATTAACATCTAAATTACAAGAAGCACTTAAGGATTATTCTATACCAGAAAATATTGTTAATTTCTATGATGAAAAGAATAAGACAGGTGCTACTTCAGAAACAGCTAAATTTGGTTATTTCCTTAATAATGGTCTTGGAATATATAAAGGCTCAAGAATTAAAGATGCAGATAATAATTTCTATCAATGTTTGTTAAATCCTAATACTTTGGATGATCGTATCCAAGAGATTAGTTTAATTGAATCAAGTTTGAAAACAAGAAAATTAGAACTTGATAATGATAAAGCTAAAGAGCAAACTGAGGCTAAAACTAAAGATAAAGATGCTAAACTAATTGATACTGGTGGACTTCTTGAAGATGACGAACCAATTAAAACAGATGGTCTTCTTGTAGATGAACCAATTAAAACAGATGGCCTTCTAGTTGATGATGAAAAGGCTAAAGTTACTATTTATAGAAATGGTAAAGCAGTTCATAAATTATCAATGGATAAAGGGAATGTCGATGAAGTAGTAGACAAGTATAGTAAAGATCCAACAGCGTTACAATGTTATGATGCACTTAAGGATTTTGAAAATGGAAAACTTAATACATCACAATTAATTGCAATGACACAGATGAATCCAAATTTTGCTAGTATTATTGCTGATTCATTTAAAGATAAATCAATATTTAACGGTATAACAAAAGAATCTCAATTACATGAACTAATAGATTCTAGAGTTATTGGTCCAAAAGAAATAGATGAATTTGTAAACAACTTTGATCGTACTAAGAATAATTGCCAATTATCAAATGGATATAAAAAGAGTTTAACAAATCATGCTATAGCAATTTCACTTAAGGATAAACTTTTAGATAAAAATGGTGAAGTAAAGAATGCTAATCTTAACGATATAGCATCACAACTATATGATATCGAAAAAGGTAATACAAAAGATGCTAAGGCTGTTCTTGCTAACATAAATAACAAGAAAGTAGAAAATTTCTATAAGAATTATAGAGAAGAAAGAAAAGCCCAAGAAAAATTAATTGAAAATACTAAGCAAGATATAATTAAGGAAAATCCTTCATTAGAAGCATTAGATATTACAAATGCTACTAAAGAGGAAAACGCTAATCTTGATGATACATTAAATAAAGAAGTTAGTAATAGAATAGCTAATGATCAAAAATTAGATATGAGTGGTAAAGATTTAGCACAACAATTATTTGATGTTCATTCAGCTAATAAAGAATTTACTAAAGATAATGCTAAAACAGAAGTAACAAATGCCGATGGCGTTAAAGATATATTTGATAATGTTAAAAAAGAACATGAATATATTGAAAGCCAATTAAAAGGTAGAGACGATGCAAGAAAGATATATCAACAAATGTTAAAGAAAGAACAAGCATTAGAAGCTAAAGTTCAAGCTAAAAAAGAAGAAGCTGAAGCAGAAGCACTAAAAGTAGAGAACAATATTAAGTTATCTAATATTAGTGGATCTTTAGATAAGAATTTAAATGATGCCGTTGCTAATTATAGAGATATGCTTGCATCAGGAGCTAGTAAAGAAGATATTGAAAAAGCTAAATATCAAATCGTAATTGAAGGTGGGCATGCAAACCTTAATAGAAATGCTATAAAGGCTGTTATCTATAGAGCAGAAAATATGCCTATGGAAATTGGTAATAAAGAAGCAGAAAAGACTGAAGAAGTTAAAGATGCTGATAAACCAGAAATAGTTGATGATACATTCATTAAGACTGAAAAATTGCAAGATTTATTTGATCAAAAAAATAAATTAGTTAAAGATGATGCAGATAGAAACAAAGGAACAACTGATTATCATCCATCAGAAAATAAAGATAAGATTGATGATATTAAAAAGCAAATTGATGCTACAGCACAAGAATTAAATCTATCTAATGATGATAAATTTGCAATGGATTGGAATTCAAGTGCACCTCAAAAAAAGAGAGAGGAAGAAGAATTAGTTGACGTTAGTAGTCCAAAGAAAATGATTGATGGATTAGCTGACTTATACAATTCTGCTGAATCTAAAGTACAACAAATGGATTTACTAAAAGAAATGAGAACTATTACAAAAAACGAAGGTATTAGTGATGAAGAATTACAAAAAATCGTTTTAGATAGTAAAGCAAAGAATTCTGATAGTAAAGAAGAAACTACAGTTGAAAAGAGTAAATAGAAATATTTACTTTTTTTATTTTTTAAAAGTATCTATGATATACTTAATATGGTGATAATATGGATATTAAGGATATTATAAATAAGAAGGAAAATAATAAAGAACTTTCTCATGAAGAATTATCTTTTGTTATCGATAATTATGTTAAAGGTAATATTACTGATGCAGATATGACTTTATTCTTAAAATCTGTATTAAAAAATAGTATGTCTTATAAAGAAACAAGTGATATGACAGAGATTATGCTTAATAGCGGTGATAAACTTGATTTAAGCGACATTAAGGGTGTTAAAATAGATAAACATTCAACTGGTGGAGTAGGAGATAAAACAACGCTAGTTGTAGCTCCTTTAGTAGCATCTTGTGGTGTTTTGGTAGCAAAGATGTCTGGCAGATCATTAGGATATACTGGTGGTACTATCGATAAATTAGAATCAATCCATGGCTTTAAAACTAATCTAACTTTAGAAGAATTTAAAGAGCAAATAAAAGAGATAGGTGTTGCTGTCTCAGGAGCAACATTAAACTTTGTTCCAGCTGATAAAAAGATATACGCTTTAAGAGATGTTACCAATACAGTATCATCAATTCCATTAATCGCATCATCAATTATGTCTAAGAAATTAGCATCAGGTGCCGATAAGATAGTTATTGATGTTAAAGTTGGTAGTGGAGCATTACTTCATATCTTAAAAGATGCTCGTGAGTTAGCACATTACATGGTTGAAATAGGTAAATCTCATCATAAAGAAGCAGTTTGTGTTTTAACTAATATGGATGAACCATTAGGCAATGCCATTGGTAATGAATTAGAAGTTCAAGAAGCTATCGATACATTAAATGGTAAAGGTCCAGGAGACTTTACCGAATTAGTTTTAACTCTATCAGCATTGATGGTATCACTTGGTTTAAATATCTCTTCAGCTGATGCAGAAGATATGGTCAAAAAGAATTTATATAATGGCAAAGCCTATGATAAATTTGTCGAGTTGGTCCATCATCAAAATGGTCGATTATATTTACGCAACAACGCTAAGACTATGCGTATTAATGCTAATACATCAGGATATTTAACTAAAATAGAAACACAAAAATTAGGCGAATGTGCTCGTGAATTAGGAGCAGGTAGACTTAATAAAGATGATGTTATTGATAATAATGTAGGCTTTGTACTAAATAAAAAAGTAGGAGACTATGTTGAACAAGGAGATACTATTTTAACAGTATATTATAATGATAAAGATATTAAATTAAATAGTATTATAGAATGTTTTCATATTGAAGATAAATATGTTAAACCAAAGCCATTAATTTATGAGGTGATTAAATGAGTCAATTACAATTATTATTTTATGGATCAGGAATTATAATATTAATCATATTTGTTTCTTTTATAGTTGTTGCACTTTATCGTACATTTAAATATGGTTATCAATTTTCATCAGCAATTGTGCAACATAAAAGTTATGAAGATTCTCTTCCAACATTGTTAACTAGTTTAAAAGCGCTTGATATTGATATGCGTATTGTTATCCCAAAGGAATATAATTCAGATGTAATATTAGTATCTGATGGTGGTATATTCTTAATTAAGATGTTTAAATATCAAAGTGGTAGAGTAAGTGATAAAGGCAAATATTTTGAAGTTAAAGATAATGAAGATATTTATAAAGTAAATAATCCTTTTAAACAAGTAGAAGCCGATTATCATAAGATACATGATATGTTTAAAGATGCACCAATCTATGCATATGTTATCTTTGGTGATTTAAACTTATTAGACTTTACTTATGCTGGTATCGCTAAAATTGTTCGTTATAAGAATTTAAACTATCAAATAAGAAGAGAATATAATGAAACAAATAGATTTATTTCAGCAAAAGAATTAAAAAATATTAATAACAAATTGAGGTAATTATGGCTATAACAAAAACTAATTTTATTAATTATTTAAGATGTCCAAGGTATTGTACTTTGGACGATTTAAAACGCAAAAAATTAGATGCTGATGTTAGTTACGCAGAATATCGTGAAGAAGAATTAGAATCCGCTAAAGAAGAAATATTGTCTTCAATGTATGAAGAAGATGGCACAGATTTAATTGATGTTGATAATCCTCAATTAAAGATTATGATGCCATACTATTCTAAAGTAGAGCAATTAGCAGGAGTAGTCGCCCCTAAATATTTTAAAGGAACATTTAAATTTGCAGCTGATACTAAAATGCAGGAATCTTTTGATGCTTTAATTAATGGAATTAGATATATATGTTATGTCGATATTTATAATGAAGTAGATAATCATTTTAATATAATCGAAGTTAAAGCCACGACATCTAAAAAGTATATGGCACTAGGACCTAGTATTAAAGGGACACATATGCCTATTTTAGAAAAGGGTCTAGATGGTATTTATTATTTCCTAGAAGATTTAGGTATTGATGTCGAATCAAGAATGCCAAGAAAAAAATATGATGAAGCACGTATGAAGTTGTTTGATCGTTTTACTAGTGTTGGACACTATGTATATGACCTTGCAGTACAAAGATATATTATTGAACACGATTTAGCTGAACATCATGGTGATTCTTCCCAAGTTAAGTATTATCTTGCTGTCTTAGATGGTGATTATACTTTTGATGGCACATATGATGGAGTAGAACCAGTCTATAATACAGATGAAAATGGTTATGATATTGTTAGATTTATTGATATGACAAGTGTCACTAAAGATTATATGGATATTATTGATATCGATCGTAAAAAAGTAGAAACTTATGTTACAAATATGGATGCCGAACCATGTCCATTAGATATATATTGTGAATATAAAAAGACTACTAAATGTAAGTATAAAGATGTCTGTTGGAAAGATATTCCAGCGACTAATTCAGTCTTTAATTTTATTGGTAATTCCCATGGCTTTGAAACACCAGAAGGCGCTAAATACTCCGTCTTTGATTTAGCCAATATGGGTTATCATTCAATGGGTGATGTACCAGATAAATTCTTAAACAAAGAAGCTTATCAAATACAAAAAAATTGTTTTATTAGTCATAAACAATATATCAAATTAGATAAGATAGAAGCAGGTGTTAATGCAATTAGGTATCCTATCTATCATTTAGATTTTGAGACATTTCCATGCCCTGTACCGCGTTTTAGAGGAGAGCATTGTTATTCCCAAAGTGTCTTTCAATTTTCACTTCATATTGAAAGAGAGCCAGGAGTATGTGATAAAGAAAAAGATCATTATGGTTATCTAGCTAAAGATCATATTGATCATCGTGAAGATTTAATTAAAGAGATGATTAAAGATATTGATACATCAACAGGTGGTTCAGTACTAGTTTATAATCAAAACTTTGAAAAATCGAGATTAAAAGAGTTATCCGTAATATTCCCACAATATAGAAATCAATTACTAGCCATTAGAGACAATGTTTATGATTTAATGTTTGTTTTAAAAGGTAATAGTGACTTATATAAAAATCTTGGCTTTGAAGATACCAATGGCTTTAATTTTTATGATTATCGTATGACGGGATCATTTTCTATAAAAAAGATATTACCATTATTTAGCAATGTCGATTATCATAGTATGGAAATAGGTAATGGTGTTCAAGCTTATACGGCATATGAAGAATTCCCTAAATTAACACCAAAGGATTTTGCCCATCGTTATCAAAAATTAATTGAATATTGTCAGCAAGATACATGGTCAATGGTTGATATTCTAAGAGGACTAAGAGAGTTTATTAGAAATAGTAAATAAAGTTCATTGACAAAAGATACTATTTATATATATTACTTGTTAATAGGAGTTTAATGAATATGAGAAAAATAGATGATAAAATTAACATCCAAACTGAAAAAATATCTAACAGACCATTTGACGAAATAATTGGTCACAGTGAATGCAAAAGAACTTATTTCACATTAGAAAACAATGATATTATATATGATAGATTAAAGAAAGAAGTAGATATACAACAACTACCATATTTAGGACCTTGTGTTGATTATGGAGCTGGAGATATTTGTATAGAAGAAGGTCAAGATGTATTTAAATTCTATGTAATAGATAGAGCATATAAATTTGATCTTGAAGAATATTCTAATGTCAAAGATGTTGTTGATAAATTAGTTTCATTTTACAAAGAAAATAAAATTGTAGATAATCCAACAAAAATGAAGCAAATTTTTTATGAAACTTTAAATTTAAAAAAGGAAAAACAAAAAGTATTAGGAATTAAAAAGAAAGATTAAAAAAGATATTATAATATCTTTTTTACTGCTTCAAATTGTAAAACAAGTGTAAACTTTCTTGCATTAAGTTTAAATAAAGACTATATTAAAACTAAGAGGTGACATATATGAATTATCCATCAATCGATAAGTTACTACATATAGTAGGATCAAAGTATTTATTAGTTAATCTTGTTACAGAACGTATTCATGAAATGGAGACAACTGAGCATTATCAATTAAAAGAAAATGAGTATGTAGCAAAGAAACCTTTAGGCCGTGCTTTAGAAGAAGTCGCTAAAGGTATGATTCACGTTGAAGAAGATAAATAATTTGACAGTAAAGTAAGGAGTTTGTTAAACTCCTTTTTTATTTATAATGTTATACTTGATTTATGAAGATAAATAAAATAAAAAGAGAAAACAATGGACAGTACACCTTATTATTTGAAGATGGTACTAAAGTAAAGACATACGATGATGTCATTTTAAAGCATAAATTAATTTATGATACTAATCTAGATGACAAAGGATTAGAAGTTATAAATGATGAAACTAGATATTATGATGAATATTCTAAAATAGTTAAAATGATTATGAAGAAATTACGTAGTGAATATGAAATTAAAGTATATATGAACAAAGAGGAAATACCATTACCGGATAGATTATCAATATTAGAAAGATTAAAGGACAATGATCTAATTAACGATTTAAATTATGCTAAAGCTTATGCCAATGATAAGTTTTATCTTTCTAACTATGGGCCACTTAAAATTAAGAAGGATTTAGATTCATATTGCATTAATCCTGAATATATAAGATTTGCCTTAAATACAATTGATCATGATGATGTTATGAGTCATATTCATAAGTTTATTGATAAAAAGATTAAATCTAACAAGAAAGATTCTATCTATGTCTTAAAGAATAAGATAATTAATAATCTTATGAATGCTGGTTATACTAAAGAAGATATTGTTAATGAATTAAATACATTTACCTTTGAATCAGATGATGCTATTGAAAAAGAATACAAGCGTATCAAAACTAAACTATCTAAACATTATGAAGGTGATGGTTTAGAAAAAGAAGTTATTAGTAAACTATATCAAAGAGGATTTTCTCATGATGAGATTAATTCATATTTAGAAAAAGTTAATGAATAAAAAAAGATATTTTCATATCTTTTTTATTTTGTTAATAATTTAAATACTTCGTCAAGTTCTTCATCAGTAGTTAATTTTTCAGTCTTAAGTGGTTTATCATTAGGATAATGTGGTAATACATGCATATGTACATGTTTAATCGCTTGTGTATCACCATAATTGATAATAAATTGAGTACCAGTTGATCCTAACTTTTCATTTTGAAGATAGGACATTTTTAAAGCTACATCACGCATATGAAGTAAAGTTGTATCTGGTAAATAAGATATATCTGTTGAATGTTCTTTAGGTAATATTAATAGATGACCTTTATTATCAGGATTAACATCCATAATTACTTTTACGATTGAATCTTCATATACTGTTCTAGATGGTATTTCACCATTAATTATTTTACAAAATAAACAATCCATATTACACCTCTATAACATTATAATTTATAATGATTAAAATATGCAAGTCTATGTTATAATATTATCGGTGATAAATATGGAACTAAATATAAAGAATTTAAGTGTTAATATAGGCGATAAAGAGATATTAAAAGATTTTAATCTTAATATTAAACCTGGTGAAATACATGTCCTAATGGGACCTAATGGAGTAGGTAAGTCTACTTTAACTAAAGTTATAATGGGTGATAATCATTATACTATTACAAGTGGATCTATTACATATGGTGATAAAGATTTATTAAAATTAAGTGTTTCTGAAAGAGCCCAACTAGGAATATTTTTAGGTATGCAGTTACCTCCTGAAATAGAAGGTGTTACGAATGCTGATTTTATGCATACAGCACTTCGTGAAAAAGAAAAAGATAATTTTAAATTATTTCCTTTCATTAAGAGAATGGATTTAGTATATGATGAATTAAAGATGAATAAAGAAATGATTCATCGTGGTGTTAATGTTGGATTCTCTGGTGGAGAGAGAAAAAAGAATGAAATAATGCAAATATTAATGCTTGAACCATCTTTTATAATGCTTGATGAAATAGATAGTGGCTTAGATGTTGATGCTCTAAAAATAGTTGGCGATGAAGTAATGAAATATTATGATGAAAAAAAGCCTGGCATTTTATTAATAACACACTATGATCGATTACTTGATTATATTAAACCAACTCATGTTCATGTGGTGGTAAATGGTAAAGTGGTTAAAAGTGGAGATTATTCTTTAGTTAAAGAGATAGAAGAAAACGGATATAAAGACTATGAATAGACTAGAGATTACAAATGATGAAGTTACTAAGATAGAACTTGATGATGATATTCATCTTGATTATGTTGTCAAAGATGAATTTTTTGCTGTCTCGACTATTAATTTAGAAGTAAAAAGTGATACGGAACTTAGAATGTATTTTAAAGGCACAGAAGCATCTAAATTAAATATCAGTATAAATGTTCTTCCAAATGTAAAACTAACCTTATATGAGCTTAAAAGTGGCTCTAAGACTAAAACTAAGTATACTGTTAGTTTGAATGAGAATAGTATTATTAATGGTACTAAATTATATATGACAAAAGGTATGAGAGAATTAGATATTATTGATTTAGATGGATTACATGCTGAATGTAATATGAGTTTAACAACACTAGCATCTAAACAAGAAAAATATGATTTCTTAGTTAATCATAACGTTAAAGAAACTAAGAGTAATATTATGAATCATGGATTAACAATTGATGATGGATCTATCGTCTTAGATGTAACATCCGTAGTATCAAAAGGTATTACTGGTTGTGATGTATCACAAAAAAGTCGTATTGTTGAAGGAAACGATGAATTATCGGAGATTAATCCTAACTTATTAATTGATGAATATGATGTTAATGCATCACACTCAGCTTATATTGGTGGCTTTAATGATGAAGAATTATTTTATTTAGAGAGTCGTGGTATTGAAGATAGTATGGCTCGTAAATTACTAACTAATGGATTTATTAAAAGTGGTATCAGTGAATACTTAGATGATGAAGAAACTAAGCAATTACTAGAAAGTAGTGGTTATAGTGAATAGAGACGATTTTAAAATACTAAATAGTGGTCTTATTTATTTAGATAATGGTGCGACAACAATGAAACCACAAGTAGTAGTTGATGATATTATTGATTACTATACTAAATATACAGCGAATGCTCATCGTGGTGATTATCAAAACAGTTTAAAAGTAGATGATGCTTATGAAGGAGCACGTACTATTGTTAAAGATTTTATCAATGCTAAATCTAATAAAGAAGTAGTATTTACTTATGGTTGTACCGATAGTCTAAATAGAATAGTATTTGGCTATTTTAAAAACAAATTAAATGCAAATGATGAAGTAATATTGACTTTAGCAGAACATGCTTCGAATGTTTTACCTTGGTTTGAAATAGGTTGTATTGTTAAATATATTCCATTAACAGACGATTATCATGTTACTTTAGATAATCTTAAGAGTGCTATTACGCCTAATACTAAAGTAATATCCATCGCTCATATTACTAATACAATTGGTGATTTAAGACCAGTTAAAGAGATTATTAAGTATGCTCATGAACATAATATTTTAGTAGTTCTTGATGCAGCACAATCCATCGCTCATATTAAGATTGATGTTCAAGATTTAGATGTTGATTTTTTGGCATTCTCTGGTCATAAAATTTATGGACCTACTGGTATTGGTGTTTTATATGGTAAAGAGAATTTACTTGAAGAATTAAAGCCAATATTCTATGGAGGGGACATGAATAGTGAATTTAGTAGTGATGGCTCTAAGTCTTATCATGATCTACCTTCAAGAGATGAAGCTGGTACCCAAAATATTGCCGGTGCCATTGGTTTAGGTAGTGCTATTAAATATATTAATAATATTGGATTAGATAAAATACATAGTCATGAAATGGAACTAAGAGAGTATTTAATTACTGAATTAAAAAAGAACAGCAATATCGAAATATACAATGAGAATGCTGAATCAGGATTAATATTATTTAATTATAAAGATGTTTTTGCCCAAGATTTAGCAATATATTTAGATAAATATCATATTGCCGTAAGAGCAGGTAATCATTGTGCTAAGATGTTAAAAGAAACTCTTGGTATTAAGAATACTTGTCGTATATCATTAGGATTATATAACGATAAAAACGATTGTGATGCAATAATAAAAGCCTTAAATAATCCTAATTTAAAAAATGAAATAATTTAGTTTATATGTTATAATTATAAAAGATGATAGGAGAGCAGTTATGGCACGTAGAAAGAAAATGAGTAACAAAGGTTTATATACAATAATAGGCATTATCTTATGTCTATTATCTTTTGCGGGTATTTTTAGATTTGGACCAGTTGGCGAAGCAATGGCTGCAGCCGCTTGTGTTTTAGTTGGAAATATTTGGTATATCTTTTATATCATTATCTTTTGTATGTCAGTCTACTTTATCCTAGAAGGTGAAAAGCCTGATTTCTTTAGTGCAAAGGTAGCTGGAATAATATTAGCCTTTTTAGCTGGTGTTATGATTTTACATTTAGATTATGTAAATGTCGCCAAACCTTGGCAAGATGTTTTTGTTTCCATGATTAAAAATTATAGTTCATATTTAAATACCACTTGGGATAAATTAGCCTTCAAAAATGGTGGTGGTATTCTAGGCTTCTTACTAGATTATTTATCTATAAACTTATTTGCCTTTAATGGAACTAAAGTTATCTCATGGGTAATATTCTTATTAGGCATTGGTATGTTTACTGGATTCACTATTTGGACTAGTTTCATCAATGCTGCAGGCAAAGTTAGTGATAAGGCCAAAGGAGCTTTATCAAAGATGTCTGAAAAAGATCGTGATGAAGTTAAAAAAGTGGAAGATGAATATGAAGATAAAACAACTAAGAAGGGTAAAGTTGAAGTTACTGAGCCAAGCGCTATAACAGTAACATCAGCAGCTGATCTTCATGTGGCAAAGCCTGATTTAAGTAAAGTTGATTTAAATAATAATGGTATTCCTGATGTACAAGAAGAAGACGAAAAAGTAATTGATGAAACAGGATATCATTTACCAGATATTGATTTAATTTCACAAAATAAAAATAAGTCTGGTGATAAAGTTAATCGTGATACAGTTAATAAAACTATTCCTATTTTGGAAGGTGTCTTCCATGACTTTGATTTAGATGCCAAAGTAGTTAAGGTTCATATAGGACCTGCTGTTTCACAATATGAATTAACAGTACCAAGTGGTACAAAGTTATCAAGAATACTTGGTATTAATCGTGAAATAGCCTTAGCATTATCGGCTAAAGATGTTCGTATTGAAGCACCAATACCTGGTAAAAATACTATCGGTGTTGAAGTTCCAAATAAAAATATCAGTATGGTAGGATTGAGAGAAATCTTAGAAGCTGTACCAGCCCAATACAAGGATTCTAAATTATTAGCATGTCTAGGCTTAGATATCATGGGTAATCCAAAATATATGGAAATCAATAAGATGCCACACTTGCTTGTTGCCGGTGCTACTGGCTCAGGTAAATCAGTATGTATTAACTCCATTATTTTATCAATCATTATGCGTACTAAACCATCAGAAGTTAAGTTAGTCTTGATTGATCCTAAAAAAGTAGAATTATCAATGTATAATGGTGAACCACATTTAAAGACACCAGTTGTAACGGATGCTAAACAAGCTAATGTTGTTTTAAAACACGTTGTTGCGGAAATGGAAAATCGTTATGATCGTTTTGAATCTAGTGGTACTAAGAATATTGCTGGATATAATATGTATGTTGAAAAGCACAATGCTAATTCGGATGATAAATTAGTTAAGATGCCATTTATCGTTGTTATTGTCGATGAACTTGCCGACTTAATGATGGTTGCTGGTAAAGAAGTACAAGATTCTATTATGCGTATTACACAAATGGCTCGTGCGGCTGGTATTCATTTGATTGTTGCCACACAAAGACCATCAACAGATGTCATTACCGGTGTTATTAAAGCTAATATTCCATCGCGTATCTCATTTGCAGTTGCATCATCAATTGATTCACGTACTATCTTAGATATGATGGGTGCTGAAAAATTACTTGGTAAAGGTGATATGTTATTCTTACCAGAAGGCGAGAATGCCCCAACACGTATTCAAGGAGCATTTGTATCAGATGAAGATATTAAGAAAGTTGTTGATGCTAATATTCAACAACAAAAAGCCCAATATGATGAATCATTCAATACACCAGAAGGCGAACCAGTGGCTTCAACTGACCCAATGCATAATAATGATGATTATGATGAACCTCTTTATAATGATATGGTAGATTTCGTTATTCAACAAAAAGAAGCATCAGCATCTGCCTTACAAAGAAGATTCCGTATCGGTTATAATCGTGCCGCTAATGCCATTGATTTACTTGAAAAACGTGGTATTGTTGGAGCCCGTGATGGCGCTAAACCACGTAAAGTATTAGTTAATGTTGAACAAGGTAATGATAATGAATAAGGAAGATCAATTATTATCATTTCCTCCAAGAGGATTTGTTCAATTAATAAATGGCTCTACAGTTGTAACAGTGCAAGAATTTAATTCAATAATGGAAAATCACGACAATAAGAAACAAATAGTAATTAAAGTATTAAAAAAGACTATTATCAGAAAGTGATAATAGTCTTTGCTTTTTGACACAATTAAAAAAATAGTTATAATAAGCATTGCAAAAAGGGGATGATACTATGGAATTAAGTTATGAAGATAATGTAGAGAAAATTGAAAACATATTTGTTGATGATTTTTTTAAACATTACTTACTTTCAAGAAAGCCATTAAACGGATTCGATTACCATAGACTTGATGTAACTATTGCCCAACTGCTTAGAACCGATATTAAATGTGTTATTCCATTAAATGAAGATGAAACTTATGCTATTAGAAAAAGACTTGGTATATTAGATAATGGTGAACCACAGAGTATAGTTTCATTTAGGGATCATCAATTTAAAATACATCGTGATGCCGATGATCATTTTTATAGAGGAAATATTAAATTGTTTGATCGAATAATTACTGATGGAAAAGAGTCAAATTTTAATAGAATAAGTCCACTTGATTTAAATCCTCTTATACCTAATTTTGATGCCTGCAGTTTAGATTTAGATTCTAAAGCCGATTCTGCATTGCTTAATCATAATATTAGAACAGTAAGAGATGTATTGTCTTTTTCTACTGCAGAGTATGAAACTATAGGTTTATCACAAAAACAGATTAATAGTATTAAAAGATGTGTGCATAAATATGGATTAAAATTAATTGATGAATTAAACTTAGATGAAACAAAAAAAATAATAATGAGAACTAATACAGATAATTTAGATGTGTCAGGAGTTTCATTATCAGGATATGAGAAAGAATCAAAAACTAAAGTAAAAGTAAAAAAGAAATAAATTATTGGTTTAAGTCCAATAATTTTTTTGTAAAACAATGCCATCTTTTTCTTTTATTCCTTGGAAAATAAAGGCTTTTATGCTAAAATGAATATGGTGAGATTATGGCAAAATATGATGAACATTCAATTAAAGTTTTAGAAGGATTAGAAGCAGTTAGAAAAAGACCAGGTATGTATATTGGCTCTACTGATAGACGTGGTCTACATCATCTAGTATGGGAAATAGTCGATAATGCTATTGATGAAGTTATTAATGGCTTTGGTGATAAAATAAAAATCATCCTACATAAGGATGGTTCTATTAGTGTGGAAGATGAAGGTCGTGGTGTACCATGTGGTATGCATGAAAGTGGTAAATCTACTCCGGAAGTAGTTTATTCAGTTTTACATGCTGGTGGTAAGTTTGATGAAAATGGTGTTTATAAAGTATCTGGTGGCTTACATGGTGTAGGCGCATCAGTCGTTAATGCTTTAAGTTCATGGATGGAAGTTTATATTAAAAGAGATGGTTATAATCACTATATTCGTTTTAAAGATGGAGGTCATGTTGATATTCCATTAAAGATATTAGAAAAGACTTCCAAGACGGGAACTTATGTTAGATTTATGCCTGATAAAGAAATATTTCCAAGTATTCAATTTTCATATACGGATATATGTGAAAGAATGCAAGAGAGTGCTTTCTTACTTAAAAATTTAACAATTGATATTACTGATGAAGCAGATAATAAAAGTATTTCATATCATTATGAAGAAGGATTAAAAGCGTTTGTTGATTATATTGATGAAGGTAAGACTCCAATTCATAAAGTATATACAATGGAAGGATCAAAAGATCGTATCTTAGTTGATATCGCATTCCAATATACTGATTCATATAATGAAAATATTATTTCATTTGTTAATAATGTTAAAACATCCGATGGTGGTTCACATGAAGTTGGATTTAAATCAGCTTTAACTAAAGTATTTAATGAATATGCTCATAATAATGGATTCTTAAAATCTAAAGATAAAAACTTTGAAGGTAGTGATACAAGAGAGGGATTAACGGCTGTTTTGTCACTACAAATACCGGAAGATTTATTACAATTTGAAGGACAGACTAAAGGTAAATTAGGAACACCAGAAGCACGTAATGTTGTCGATAGTATTGTTTCCGAAAAGATGAGTTTCTTCTTAGAAGAAAATAAAGAAATCGCCACCACTATTTTAAATAAGATGTTAGGTTCTAAAGGTGCGAGAGAAGCAGCACGCAAAGCAAGAGATGAAGCACGTAATGGCAAGAACTTAATTAAAAAAGAAGCTGCTTTAAGTGGCAAATTAGCCCCTGCACAGAGCAAAAATCCCGAAAAGAATGAACTATTCCTAGTCGAGGGAGATTCAGCCGGAGGCAGTGCAAAAGGTGGCCGTGATCGTAAGTTCCAAGCTATACTTCCACTTCGTGGTAAAGTTTTAAATACTGAAAAAGCACGTATGGAAGATATTCTTAAAAATGAAGAAATTAATACGATGATTCATACTATTGGTGCTGGAGTTGGTAGTGACTTTGACATCAATGATCGTCAATATGATAAAGTTATTATCATGACAGATGCTGATGATGATGGAGCACATATTCAGATATTACTTTTAACATTCTTCTATCGTTATATGCGTCCTCTAATTGAAACAGGACATGTCTATGTGGCAATGCCACCACTTTATAAGATAGATTACGGGAAAGAACATTACTATGCTTGGAGTGATGCTGAATGGCAGGATATTGCCTCTAAGCATAATGCTAAAGCAGCCGTTCAACGTTATAAAGGACTTGGTGAAATGAATGCTGATCAACTTTGGGAAACAACTATGAATCCAGATACCAGAAATCTTATCAAAGTCGATATTACGGATGCCGCACTTGCCGAAAAAAGAGTATCTGTTTTAATGGGTGATAGTGTTGAACCACGTAAAGAGTGGATTGATGAAAATGTTGAATTTACATTAGAAGATAGTTACAAGATAGGTGGTACAAATGGAAAATAATAATAATGAATTAATGAATCGTATTCATGAATACTCCCTAGAAGAAATAATGGGTGAAAGATTTGCTCGTTATGCTAAATCAATTATTCAAGATCGTGCTATACCAGATGTTCGTGATGGTTTAAAACCAGTTCAAAGAAGAATCTTATATGGTATGTATCACGATCATAATACTTATGATAAACCATATCGTAAATGCGCTAAGACAGTTGGCATGGTTATGGGTAATTACCATCCACATGGTGATTCATCTATTTATGATGCTATGATTCGTATGAGTCAATGGTGGAAGCAATCAACACCTTATATTGATGTCCATGGTAATAATGGTTCAATGGATGGTGATTCAGCTGCCGCTATGCGTTATACTGAATGTCGTCTAGCTAAAATATCCAATGAATTATTAAAAGATATAGATAAAAATACGGTTAGTTGGGCTCCTAATTTTGATGATACAGAATTAGAACCAACTGTTTTACCAGTTAAGTATCCTAACTTATTAGTTAATGGTGCAAATGGTATATCAGCTGGTTATGCAACAAATATTCCACCACATAATTTGGGTGAGGTAATCGATGCTACAATTAAGAGATTAGATAATCCTAATTGTCGTTTAGAAACAATTATGGATATTATCCCTGGACCAGATTTTCCTACTGGTGGTATTGTTGAAGGCAAGCAAGGAATAATTGATGCCTTTAAAACAGGTAGAGGTAAAGTAGTTGTTCGCTCTAAAGTTGATTATGTTAAAGAAAAAGGTAAAGAACAACTAATTGTCAGTGAAATACCATTTGATGTTAATAAGGCAATGCTTGTTAAACGTATTGATGATATTCGCATTGATAAAAAGATTGATGGTATTCAAGAAGTACGTGATGAATCAGATCGTGAAGGATTAAGAATCGCCATTGATTTAAAGAAGGGTGCTAATAAAGATTTAGTTCTAAACTATCTTTATAAGAACTCTGATTTACAAATATCATATGCTTATAATATGGTGGCAATTAAAGATAAATGTCCTAAAGAATTAGGCATATTAGAAATATTAGATGCTTCCATTGAATATCAAAGAGAAATCATCGAAAAAAGAACACGCTTTGATTTAGAAGCTTTTAAAAATGATATGCATATTGCTGAAGGCCTTATAAAAGCTATATCAATATTAGATGAAGTTATCAAATTAATTAGAAGTTCTAAAGATAAAGGCGATGCCAAAGATAACTTAGTTAAAAAGTTTAATTTTACTGAGAAACAAGCCGAAGCTATCGTAACATTACAACTTTATCGTTTAACTAATACCGATATCGTAACATTAGAAGAAAAAGTTAAGAATCTCCAAATTATCATCAATAGTTTACAAGCTATCTTAGATGATCCAGAGAAACTTAAAGATGTTATGAAGACAGAGTTAAAGAAGATTAAAACTGAATATGCAGTTCCTAGAAGAACCGTTATTAAAGATGAGATAACTGAAATTAAGATTGATACAACTGATTTAATTGTTAAAGAAGACGTTATGGTTGTTGTAACTCATGAAGGTTATGTCAAACAGGTATCCATTAGAAGTTATTCTAGCGCCCAAAATGAAGAAACTGGTGTTAAAGATTTAGATTATCCTATCGGCATTTATGAAATGAATACTATGGATACATTACTTCTATTTACCAATATGGGTAATTATTTATATGTCCCAGTTCATATTATTCCAGATATGAAATGGAAAGAACTTGGTAAACATATTAGCAATATTATCAAGATTAATCCTGATGAAAAGATAATCGCTTCTATCCCAGTTAAAGATTTTGATGATCGTCAAGTGGCATTGTTTACTAAAAATGGTGCTGGTAAGACGACAGCATTATCTGAGTTTAAAGTGGCGCGTTATTCTAAACCAATGATGGCAATGAAATTAAAAGGCAATGACCAAGTAGTTAGTGTTGGCTTAAATAAGAAGTATGTCTTTATTTCCACAGTTCATGGTTATGGATTATGGTTTAATATGAGTGATATTCCATTATCAGGAACACATTCTGGTGGTGTAAAAGCGATAAGTTTAAAGAATGATGAAGTAGTAGATGCTAATCTATTTGATGAAGCAGAATACTTAACAGTTATCACAGATAAAGCCACATATAAGAGAACTAAATTATCTAATTTTGAAATCGCCACTCGTGCTCATCGTGGTTTACAATTAGTAAGAGATGTTAAAACCAATCCATATTATATTATGCATACTTATACGGAATCTAATCGTGCTGAAATAGGCATTGTTAGTGATAAGATAGATTATATTAAAATTACTGAAGCACCAATTATGGATCGTTATTCAACAGGATCAAGTATTGGTATTAGTAATATAATTGATACATTTATTAAGTATGATATGAATAAGAAAGAAGAAAAAGTTGTCGAAGAAGAGCCAAAAGAAGTATCACTAAGTGATGTCGATGAAAGAATTATGACAATTGATGACTTTTTGGATGATGTTGAAAAATGAGAATAATTACTGGTAAATACAAAGGATATAATATTAAAGGTGATAATATCATTGGAACACGTCCAACAATGAATCGTATTAAAGAATCACTTCTTGCGATGGTCCAAAATAAAGTTAAAGATGCCACAGTCTTAGATTTATTTGCGGGATCTGGATCACTAGGATTAGAATCATTATCTAATGAATGCAAATATGCATATTTTGTCGATAATAATTTAAGATGTATCAAAGCTATAGATGAAAATATCAGTAAATTAGGTGCTACTAATGCTCGTGTTATCTATAAAGATTATATGAAAGCAATTGATTATTTTGCTGGTTCAGATATTAAATTTGATATTATCTATTTAGATCCACCATATGATGAACATTTAATATCGGGAGCAATAAAAAGAATTCAAAAGAATAATATTTTAAATCCCAATGGTATTATTGTTTGTGAATATGATAAAGAAAATATTGATACTAATATGACACTTATTAATCATAAAGATTATGGAGATAAGAGTATCAGTATTTACAAATAAAGAGGTTTTAAAGCCTCTTTTTATTATTGATTATAGTACATTTGTTTGATATAATATTTGTATATAAAAGTCCATATGATGTGAAGTAATATTTTGATTTAAAGTAGGACAAAACATAGAATAAGGGAACGAGTCGGTTACAATTTGTAACCAACTAAAATGATAGGTAAAACAATAAAATATTTTATAAAGTTTATGAACAAAAAAAGAACAGGGTACGTGCAATAGCACCGTAGCAAGTTCTTGATTAGAATATATCATACAAATATATTAATGTCAAAATAAATTAACAGTAATATTTTATAAAATAGCAAATAAAATACAAGTGTTATATTTGTATATTTATTTCAATAATCTTTTTGTTGAATACGTATATGATTAGGAGGTTTTAAAACCTCTTTTATTTTTTAAAAAATATTTTTCAAATTTAAAAGGAAAAACTTCTTATTATTTGTATGTTAATAGTATGAAAAAAAATATTATTTATATTAATTGTGCCACTATTATCACTGAAGAAAGGGTAGGACATATTTTTTTTAATCATAATAAGGATTTTGCTAGAATAATTATTGGAATTGAAGCGACTGTGGACAATCCTGATTTTATTGTTATTGATGTAAAACACAAAAACACCATTTTCTATATAAAGCATTTTTATAAATATAATCAAAATGTTGTTGTTAAATTAAGCAGAAGTAAAAAATATAAAAATTCTATAATTTCTAGTTGGATTATAAATAATAAAAATTTAAGAATACTTATTATGAAAAATATTCCTGTTTACAAAAAGAAATAAATATATTAATATATAATTATAAATTGCTTGAGGTAGAGATTGTTCTTCTATACGCCTTTTATGGTTGTAGTGATATGGGATTTGGAACACCCATCAAGCATTTTGAAAGAGGTTTTAAAACCTCTTTTATTTTTTTAAAAATATTTTTCAAATTTAAAAGGAAAAACTTTTTATTATTTGTATGTTAATAGTAGGAGGTGAGATATGAGAAAGTATTCATATGTTTTACAAGTTAATACTAGTGATTGTGGCATATGTGCTCTTAGTATGATTATAAAATATTATGATGGTAATATTCCCCTAAATATTATCCGTAATAAAACACATACTACTAAATATGGTACGACAGCAAACAACATTGTTGATTATGCGTGTGGTATCGGTTTAGAAGCACATGGTTACCACGCAGAATATGATAATTTGAAAGATATTAATAGTCCTTTTATCGCTCATTTAATTATGGATAATAAATATATGCATTATATCGTAGTATACGAAATACATAATGATTATCTATTGATAGGTGATCCAGCTAAAGGATTAGTAAAAATGAAGACGAAAGATTTTTTATCTAATTGGGATAATATAATAATTACTTTCTTCCTAAAGAAAAAATTACCCATGATAAAAGAAATTAATACCAAAGAATATATTAAAAAGATTCTCTTGGAATTTAAGTCTGATTTAATTAAGTTATTCATTTTATCAGTGATTACAACTATATTAGGTATCATAGTATCATTTGCCTTTGAATCATTAATTAAGACTAATAATCTTTTAAATACTTATAGTATATTCTTTATGATTATTACAATAAGTGCCTTAATAGGTTATATAAGAAATGTTGTCTTAATGCATTTTGATAAGAAATTAGATACTAAGTTAACTATGGATACTTTTGCCCGTATCGTTAATCTCCCATATTGCTATTATGAAGATAATATGTCAGGTGACATTATTAGTCGCATGAATGATATTGGATCATTTAAAGAGATGATATCTAATCTTTATTTAAAGATGATATTAGATACTTTAATGGCTATCATTTCCTACATTGTCCTAGTGATGATTAATGCTCATCTAGCATATTATGCTTTAATTATTTTCTTATGTTATTTATTGGTAGTATTAATATTCTATCCGAAATTATCAAGAGATATTAGTCTAATGCAAAAGATGAAGGGTAGTGTAACCTCATTTATGGTTGAGAGTTTAAGAGGATATCCAACTATTAAAGGTTTAAATCTAGAGTCTTATGTCAAAGATGAATTTAACTTGAAATATCAGAGTTTATTAGATACTTATTATCATTATTTTAAAACAATTAACTATCAATCTTTCTTTAAAGATTTAATTGGTCACTTAGGTGATTTAATTATTATTTATATTGGTGTACGAGGTATTAATAATTATGGAATAGGTCAATTAATAACCTTCCATATTCTACTCACATACTTCTTGGAACCAATAAGAAATGTTGTTAGTTCAGATGTTTCTTTAAAAGAAGGACACAATGCTTTAAGGCGTATTTTAGAACTGACCAATGTTCCAGAGCAAGAAGAAAAGGATAATATTCCAGAAGGGAATATTATGATTAATAAGCTGACATATGCTTATAACGAAGGAACTGCCTTGCATGATATTAATTTAGAATTAAAGCAAGGAGTAAATATGATGCTTGTTGGGCCATCTGGTAGTGGTAAATCAACTTTATTTAAATTGATTTTAAAATACTATGAAATAAATAATAATATGATTATGGTTAATAACATGGATATCAATATGTATAGTGGTAATAAGATTAGACAGTTTATTACCTATGTTTCACAAAATGAAACAATATTTAGTGGCACAATTAGAGATAATATTATTTTTAATGAAAAGGTAAGTAATGAAGAATATATTAAAGTACTAAAAGTATGTGAACTAAATAGTCTACTTGATAATAAAGATTATCAAGTTATTGAAGAAGGTGGCTCAAATTTATCAGGAGGTGAAAAAGAGAGAATCTACTTAGCACGAGCATTACTAAAAAAGGCAAAATACTTAGTATTGGATGAAGCTTTAGGGGAAGTAGATATCTCGTTAGAAAGGAAGATAATTAAAAATATTAAAGATAATTATCCTGATAAAACGCTTATTCTTATATCGCATCGAATTGATAATGTCGATTTATTTGATAGATTAATCAAATTAGAAAATGGATCTATTAAAGAAGATATAAGTAAACCTAATAATTATTTAGAAAGGAGAGTATATGGTTGAGTTAAATAAGAAAGAACTTGCTAATATCAATGGTGGTGGCTGGGGTTTAGTCGCTATAATAATTGGTGGAATATCATTTATTATTGGTATCTTTGATGGATACACTAGACCATATAAATGTCGTTAATGAGAGAGTTAGAAAAAGAAGAATTATCACATGTATATGGAGGTATATCAGCTTCACTTATAGGCTATCTAATCAGGGGTGGTAGTTTTATAATCGATGCTGGTCGTGCACTAGGATCATCATTACGTAGATATTTCTCACACAATATGTGTGGCTTTTAGGAGATAACATCTCCTTTTTGTTTTGCTAAAATAATCTTGACAACTTCTTTCTTGTTGCTATAATTGATAATGCGAAAGGATTATTTTATGATAAATATCAGAGGATTGGATAAAGCAGATTTGTTAGTTGAGTTATATAATAATTCTCATCAACAAGGGTTATTTAAAAACCAAGAAACAAAAATTTTAACCTATGAAGAGGCCCAAAAATTAGTTAGTTGTACCGGAGATTTTGATTACCTATACGGTAAGAGATTAAAACTTAATTTGAATAGTGATAAAGAGTTCAGTGAATTTTTATATGATAGAGATAATGGTGAAGGCGCAGCGCAGCAAGCAGTTGACTTAGTAAGAAATAGGCTTGAAAAAGGCAATACAGCAAGGGATATTACAAAAGTATTAGTAAGAAGAAAATAAGAGTGTTTTACATTCTCATTTTTTAATTTTAATAAAACTATGTAATTTGTTGATATAATTTGTTATACTATATGAGTAGGTTATTTAGGAGAGAGAAAAATGAATATGCTTTATATTGATCCTGGAACGGGTAGTATGTTATTTACGATTTTAATCGGTTTAATAGGGGCAGGTGTTTACTCACTTCGCCTTCTTTTTGTGAAATTTCGTTTTATTATTAGTGGTGGTAAAAAGGTTGAAGTTAATACTGATAAAATTCCTTTTGTAATATTTTCTGATAATAAAAGATATTGGAATATTTTTGAGCCAATCTGTAAAGAAATGGATAAAAGAGGATATGATGTTGTTTATATGACAGCATCACCTGATGATCCTGCTCTTAAGTGTAAATATAAGCATATAAAAAGCCAATTTATTGGTGAAGGCAATAAAGCTTTTGCAAAGTTAAATTTTTTGAATGCTAGGATTGTCTTATCAACTACTCCTGGTTTAGATGTTTATCAATGGAAAAGATCAAAAAATGTTGATTATTATATCCATATATCACATGCTGCAAGTGATCTTTCAATGTATCGTATGTTTGGCATTGATCATTATGATGCTATTTTGGTTTCTGGAAAATATCAAGAAAAGCAAGTAAGAGAAATGGAAAAAGTAGGTAATTTACCAGCCAAAGAGATAAGACTTGTTGGTATACCATATATGGATGAAATGAAAAAGAGATTGATTAAAGCTGGATCAGTAAAAAAACATCCTATAACTATTTTACTAGCACCATCGTGGGGACCAGAAGCTATATTAACAAAATATGGCGAAAAACTTATTCAGCCATTGCTTGATACTGGTTTTCATATTATTATTCGACCACATCCACAATCTTTTACATCCGAAAAGGATTTGCTAGATAAATTAATGAAAAAATATCCCAATAGTAAACAATTAGAATGGAATCATGATATGGATAATTTTGATGTCCTTCGCGAATCAGATTTAATGATTTCAGATTTTTCTGGTGTTATTTTTGATTATACATTAGTATATGATAAGCCAGTTATTTATACAGAGGCAAAGATTGACTTGAGTTTATATGATGCTTGGTGGTTAAAAAGCAAACCATGGACTATAACTATTCTTCCTAAAGTAGGACATTTGCTTAAGTATGAAAATATAACCTCATTAAAATCATTAATTAAGAAGTGTTTAAGTGATGACAAATATAGTAAGGGTAGAGATGAAGCACGTAAGGAAGCTTGGTGTTTTGAAGGAGAAGGAGCAGTAAAAACTGTCGATTATTTAATAGCTAAAAACAAAGAATTATCTTCTTCAGAGGAGGACAAATGAATTTTGGAACGATTTTATATACAATAATTATTGGACCACTACAATTATTTTTTGAATTCATTTTTAATTTTGCGCAAAGATTTACAAATAATCCAGGACTTTCTATAGTTGTTTTAAGTTTAATAATGAATTTCTTGGTACTACCACTATATAAACGCGCTGATGCTATGCAAGCAGAAGAAAGAGATGCAGAAGCAAAATTGCATGATGGCTTAGCACACATTAAAAAATCATTCTCTGGCGATGAGAGAATGATGATTCAACAAGAATATTATCATCGAAATAATTATAAGCCAACAGATGCATTAAAAGGATCAATATCTTTATTTCTTGAGATTCCATTTTTTATTGGAGCATATCAATTTCTATCACACTTACAGATTTTACAGGGAGTATCATTTGGTCCATTAAATGACTTAAGTGCACAAGATGGATTGCTAGTTATTAATGGAATGAATATCAATATATTACCAATTATAATGACTGTGGTTAATATGATTTCATGTATTATATATACAAAAGGATTTCCATTAAAAACTAAAATTCAATTATATACAATGGCTATTTTCTTTTTATTCTTTTTATATGACTCGCCATCAGGACTTGTTTTCTATTGGACTTTAAATAATATATTTTCATTGCTTAAAAATATATTTTATAAAATTAAAAATCCCAAAAAAGTGTTAGCAATAATATCTTCAATTACGGGGGTATTACTTGTTATATTTGTTATTGTTATTTGGCAATCTTCTTTAAACAATAAATTGATTTTATTAGCGATTAGCTTAGCTTTACAATTACCAGCAATTTTATTACTTATAAAAGCAAAAAAGCAAGAAAAAGAGTGGGTTCCTGATAATAAGCGATTTTTATTATCTGCTCTTTTGTTATCAATTATTCTTGGATTATTGATACCATCAGCAGTAATTAAATCTTCGCCTCAAGAATTTGTAAATATTTTTGACTATCATAATCCATTATGGTATGTAATAAGTTCTTTTTGCTTATCATTTGGTACATGTTTAATTTGGTTTGGAGTTTTTTACAAATTAGCTGATAAAAAAGGTAAAGTTATCTTTGAAAGATTAATGTTATCATTATGTATTATTTCTTTGATTGATTATATGTCTTTTGGTACTAATTTAGGAATACTTTCTTCAACATTAAAGTATGATAATGATTTTCAATTTACAAAGATACAAATGTTAATAAATATAATGATTTTGATTATGGCTTCACTTGCAATTATATATATATCAAAAAAGTATAAAAAGTTTTTATCAGGAGTATTATTAACTAGTATTATTGCTATCTTTTGTATGACAATTATGAATACAATTGAAATTAATAGGTCAGTAAATCTTTTAAGTAAAAGTATTACGGATGAAAAGTATTCTTCTCCAAAAATAAGATTATCAAAAAGTGGTAAAAATGTTGTGGTAATTATGCTTGATAGAGCACTTGGACCATATATACCATACATATTTAATGAGAAGCCAGAATTAAAATCTAAATTTGATGGTTTTACATATTATTCTAATACTGTTTCTTTTGGTGGATTTACTAACTTTGGCACACCGGCATTATATGGTGGATATGAATATATGCCTATTAATTTAAATAAGCGTAGTAGCGAATCACTTGTATCAAAGCAGAATGAGGCCTTAAAAGTTATGCCAGTCTTATTTGATAAGAATGGTTATGATGTTACTGTATTTGATCCAACATATGCTAATTATGGATGGGTACCTGATACTTCAATATATGATGAGTATCCTAATATTCATGCTTATGTAACTGAAGGAAAATTCAATGATGCTAAAGCAAAAAAAGAAATATTTGAAAACGATAAAAGAAATTTTTTCTGCTATAGTTTAATGAAATCAGCGCCACTATTTTTGCAACATTTTTTATATAATTATGGTAATTATATGAAGCCAATGAGTAATGATTCTGTTTATTATTCAAGTCAGATTATTACTGGGAATTCTATTAGTACTGGTTTAAACACCGCATCTATGGATTCTTACAATGTTTTAGACAATATGACTAATATTACTGAGATAAGTGATAATTCGACTGGATCATTCTTCATGATGTCTAATGATACTACTCATGAACCACAATTGCTTCAAGAACCAGAATACGAACCAAAAATGAAAGTTGATAATACAGTTTATGATCAAAATATAAGTCGTTTTACTATAGATGGTAGAACAATGAAAATGGATAATTCAAATGACTATGCACACTATGAAGTTAATATGGCTTCGATGTTAGAAATGGCAAAATGGTTTGATTATCTAAGAGAAAATAACTTATATGATAATACTCGTATTATCTTAGTATCTGATCATGGAAGACCATTGAATCAATTTGAACAATTAATGTATGAAAATAGTGATTCAACTATGATGGATATGGAATGGTATACACCATTATTAATGGTTAAAGATTATAATAGTAAAGGATTTACAACATCAGATAGTTTTATGACTAATGGTGATGTTCCAACAATAGCAACCAGCGATGTTATATCTGATCCTATAAATCCAATGACCGGCAATAAAATTAATAATAATCCAAAGTATAATGATCAATTATATGTTGTTGCATCAATGGATTGGGATACTAATAAGAATAATGGCAATACATATTTACCTGCGGATTGGTACTCAATTCATGATAATATTTGGGATTTAAATAATTGGAGTCAAGTAGCTCAAAATACAACCAATCCAAATAATTAATATTTGGTTAAATTTGTTATCAAATATACTTGCAACGATACTTTTATTAGTGATATAATTATTTTGCTAAAGAGAGGAGGGATCCAAAAATGCTAAAAGTAACTGTTAGAAATAACAATCTAGATGGTGCCCTTCGCACTCTAAAACAAAAAACTCTTAAGAGTGGAATTCAAAAGAAAGTTCGCGAAAGAGAAGAAGGATACATGAAACCTGGAGTTAAAAGAAGAATGGCTAAAAAAGAAGCTATTAAGAATTCTCATCGTAACGAGCGTAGAGATAGAGAACGTTATTAATAATAAGAGCCACAAGGCTCTTTTATGTTATTGGGAGGAATAATGAGAGATACAATACTTAAAGATCTAATGGAAGCAATGAAGAAACAAGATAAAGAAAAATTATCTGTTTTAAGAATGGTTAAAGGCTCTATGCAACTTGAAGAAATTAAAGTTGGACATCAATTAGATGATGCTGATATGGGCGCTTTAATTGCTAAAGAAATTAAAAGTAGAGTAGAATCAATTGAAGAATTTAAAAAGGGTGCTCGCCAAGATTTAATTGATAAGACACAAAAAGAAATTGATATATTAAATGAATATATGCCTAAACAATTAAGTGAAGAAGAAGTAATGGCTGAAATTAATAAAGCATTTGATACATTAAAACCATCTTCAATTAAAGATATGGGCAAGGTTATGGGCGCCTTAACGCCTGTATTAAAAGGCAAGACTGACATGGGGCATGTTAGTGCTTTAATTAGGGGAAAATTGAGCTAATCAACTCTTTTTTTGTAGGAGAGAATATGAATGATAAGTATGATGCAATACTAGCCGATATTAGTATTTATTCACTAGCATCTAGTGATTTTTCGGCGTTTGAATATTTGATGGCGTCAGGTAGTTTTAAAGAAAGATTTAAACAATTAGTTAGTAATAAAAGCCAATTAGATTTTGATGAATGTTTAAATTTTATTTATATGAAGCAATCACCAGAACATAAGATAGATGCGAAACAATTTGATGCTATTATAAGAAATATATTTGATGATGGCGATGATATGATGGGTAAAATGAATTTGCTCATTATGGGTGAAGATGATGATGCCGTTAAATTAATTAATGAAACGGCACAATCTTTAATTGCCAAGACAGTAGGTAAAAATAAAGATTCAAAAGACTTTTATGAGTATTTTATTCAATATTTTACTATGGAGCCAAATGCCGATTTAACAAGGATGGTTTTTGATACAATGTCTGATGAACTAAAGAATGATCCTTCTTTTGCAAGAGAGATAGTAATCAAATCTGATGCTATTGTTAAATCATATAAGTATGAATATTTAGATAAACTTTACCCTAATATTTTCTCATATCCTGATGCACTATTATCATTTGATGATAGTATTATAAAAGATCCTAAGTTTATTCATTTTGCTCTTAATCATGATCATATGTCTTTATATGCTGAAAGTCTTTATGAAAACGCAGAAGTATATAGTGATGTTATTCAAAACTTTAATTCATCAATAGACTATAATATTAATGAATATGCTGGTAAATGTGGTAAAAGTTTAGAATTAGTTAAAAGCAAGATGTATAAAGCCTAAAATAGGCTTTTTTTACTTGTCATCAAGTAAAATATATGTTATATTATATTTGGCTTTTTCAAATACACATAACGAGGGCATACTCCCTAGTGCTCGTAAGAGTGGGACCGTATGATCGAATCGTTAGAGGTAAAAAACAAAAGGAGGAATTTAAAATGGCAGTAGTGTCAATGAGTTATTTACTCGAAGCCGGTGTTCACTTTGGACATCGTACTAACAGATGGAACCCTAAGATGAAAGAATATATCTATACATCTAGAGATGACATCTATATTATTGATCTTTCAAAAACAGCAGCTAAAATAGAAGAAGCATATGCTGCAATGAAGACAATCGCCCAAAATGGAGGCAAAGTTTTATTTGTAGGAACTAGAAAGCAAGCCCAAGACGCCGTTAAGGAAGAAGCAGCAAGAAGCAATTCTTACTTTGTAACTGAAAGATGGCTAGGTGGTACACTTACTAATTTCAAAACAATCAGAAGAAGAATTAAGAGAATGGAAGACATCGAAAAGATGGAAGCAGATGGTTTATTTGAAGTACTTCCTAAGAAAGAAGTTAGTCAATTAAAACACGAACATGCTAAGCTAGAAAAAGTTCTATCTGGTATTCGTGAAATGACTAAATTACCAGATGCAATGTTTATTGTAGACCCTTCTAAAGAAGCTAATGCAATACATGAAGCACACATTCTTCACATTCCAGTATTCGGATTAGTAGATACTAATTGCGATCCTGATACTGTTGACTATGTTATTCCAGGTAATGACGATGCAATTCGTTCAGTTAAATTAATTACAAGTATTATGGCTAACGCTATATGCGAAGCCAATGGTGGCGAAGTAATTGATTATGTATCTGAGAATAAAGAAGACAACAAGGAAATCATGGAAAAAGCAGTAGAATCAGTTAAACGTGTTGATGATAATAAAGATACAAGAGATAATACAAATGAAACAAGAAGACCATTCCATAAAGTAAATAGAAATGCTGATAAGCCAAGAGAAGAAAAAGTAGAATCTAAAAAGGTTGAGACAGTTAAAGAAGAAAAAGCCAAAGTTAAAGAAGATTTAACTACTAAGACTGTTGCTGAACTACGTGATATGGCTAAAAAAGCAGACATCAAAGGTTCTGGTACAATGAAAAAAGCCGAACTAATTGATGCATTAAAATAAAACTGGAAAGGATGGACAATACCATCCTTTTATATTTATAAGGAGGAAAATATGATAAGTGCAAGTCAAGTTAAAGATTTAAGAGAAAAAACTGGCGCTGGTATGATGGATTGCAAACATGCATTAGAAGCAACTAATGGCGATATGGATGCAGCTATCGATTGGCTAAGAGAAAAGGGCATTTCTAAAGCAATGAAAAAAGCCGAAAGAATTGCTGCTGAAGGAGTTGCCGATATTACTATTGATGGTAATAAGGCAGCTATCTTAGAACTTAATAGTGAAACAGATTTCGTTGCAAAAAATGAAGAATTTACTTCATTAGTTAAAGAAATTGGAGCTACTTTAGTTAAAAGCGATGCTAAGACATTAGAAGATGCTCTAGCATTAAAAACAACTGAAGGAACTGTTAATGATTCAATTATTGCTAAGACGGCAAAGATTGGTGAAAAATTATCATTAAGAAGATTTACTATTGTTACTAAGAGTGATAAAGAAGTATTCGGATCTTACATCCATATGGGTGGTAAGATTGCTGCTCTAGTAGTATTAGATGGTGCTAATGCTGATGTTGCAAAAGATGTTGCAATGCAAGCTGCTGCAATGAGACCAATATATACTAATAGTGCTGAAGTACCTAGTGATGTTCTTGAAAAAGAAAAAGATATTCAAAGAGAAGAACTTAAAAATGAAGGTAAACCTGAAGCTGCTATTGAAAAGATTTTAGTAGGTAAGATTAATAAGTATTACGAAGAAGTATGCTTAGAAAATCAAATATTCATTAAAGCTGAAAACAAAGAAACTGTTGCAGATTATGTAAAGGCTAATGGTGGTACTGTTAAGTCTATGGTTCGTTATGAAGTAGGCGAAGGTATGGAACATCGTAATGAAGATTTTGCTGCTGAAGTTGCAAAACAAGTTGCTGATGTAAAATAAAAAGGTGCTATGCATCTTTTTTTGTGCTATGATTGAATAGTAGAGATAGGAATAATATGAAAAAAGAATATGATTTTTTAGCTTTTTTAATAATAATTTTAATAAGCTTTTTTACATTTAGCAAAGTTGTTTTTGCTAATGTGCTTGCATATTGTGATCCAAATAATGGTGGAACTAATGATAAATGCGATACCAATACTTGTTTCGCAAGTAAAAATTTTCCAACGTTTGATGATTATGTTAATTCTTGGTTAGACTCTAAGGATAAAACTGATATTTGTAGTGAAGCGCATAGAAATTATGTATGTGCTAAAAGTCCTGAAGCGGAAACATCAGGATATAGTTATATAAGCACAGAAGGTATATCAAAAGATTTTATCAGTATGGATAATTGTGCTAAGAATTGTGATAAATGCTATATGGATGAATGTCAAAAGGTCGTAGATGCTTATTGTGCTGATGCTATAAATGATCAATGCTCAGCCTATAATGATACTATAGCAAGTGAATTTACAAGTTATTCCAATTCTGTTTTTAGTGATTGTAGTTTTGTAACTATATCAACAGGTAAAGAAGGTTGGGCAAGTTTACCTCCTAATTTAAAATATACTGATTCTAGTTATTTCTGTGGTGAACAAACAAACGAGTATAGTGATGGTGGTTTTAAAGAAACTATCAAAAATAGCGATTATTGTAGAAATAATGATTGCAGTGATTCTTTTTATGATTGTGCTGTTAACTATTGTAAGAAAAATTTTGATAATCAGAAGTATAATAATTGTAAAGAAATTACAACGGATCAATATCAAAGCATATGGAAAGATAAATCACTTACAGCCTCAGGAACAATGATTTCAATAAATAAGTTGGGTACGATAAGTTGTAGTAGTATTAAAGAAATTGTTAACTTTTTTGATGGAGTATATGTTTTCATAGAAGTAATTGGTGCATTATTATTAATTGTAATGACACTTTTAAACTTTATGAAAGTAGTTGCATCTGATAAAGCGGATGATGAAATGAAAAAAGCTAAGAAGAATTTTGTTACAAGAATAATAATAATGGGAATAATATTTTTATTACCAATAATTGTTAAATTATTGATTAATGCTGTTGGTGGTTCTACTTGCTATATAGGATGATATTAAAAGGAATGATTATGTCATTTCTTTTGTGTTATACTATATTTGTATGGTGATGTTATGAACAAAAAAATATTAATTATTATTTTAGTAACTTTTTTATCATTTACAGTAAATGTTAATGCAATGTCAGGTGAATGTGGCTCCGGAACAGCATATCAAAATGATCATGAATGTCCTGAGGATAATACAGCACGTTTAAGTGACTTTGATTCTAGCTTAAAAGCATTTTTGGATAGTAAATCAAAATCTGATGTTTGTAATGCTACTAATCAAACTTATATATGCGCTAAGACAATTGCTGCTAAAAATTCTGGATTTGGGTATGTAGCAAGTGATGATGCTTTTAATGCTGGATATATTAGTTCTGACAATTGTATTAATTATGATGATCAATGCTATATTGATGAATGTACAAAAACTGTAAGTAATTACTGCAAAGAAGAAAATACAGATTCTTGTAGTCAATATCAGTCTGTTATTGAAGCTGCCTATAAAACATATTCAGATGCTATGTATAATGATTGTAAGTGGTATTCAGGTAGTGATATAAATGTCAATGATTGGATTAGCAAAAAAGAAGTGTTTTGTAATCAAGATTATACTGAGCAAAAAGGATTTAAGATTGCTTTAAAAAATTCACAAAATGGATTAACTTATTGTGCTAGTAATAATTGTGATGATGCTTTTTATCTATGTGCTAAAAATTATTGTGAAACACAGTTCGATGAAAATGCTTATACTAGTAAATGTACTCATATTGATGGTAATGGTAATACGGTAAACGATAAACTTACAGCTTCAGGAACAATGATTTCAATAAATAAGTTGGGTACGATAAGTTGTAGCAGTATTAAAGAAATTGTTAACTTTTTTGATGGAGTATATGTTTTCATAGAAGTAATTGGTGCATTATTATTAATTGTAATGACACTTTTAAACTTTATGAAAGTAGTAGCATCTGATAAAGCTGATGATGAAATGAAGAAAGCTAAGAAGAATTTTGTTACAAGAATAATAATAATGGGAATAATATTTTTATTACCAATAATTGTTAAATTAATAATTAATGCTGTTGGTGGCGGTACTTGTTATATTGGGTAGGAGATAATATGAAACACGAAAAATCTTGTGGAGCAATTATTATTAAAGATGATAAAGTGTTAGTTTTAGTTCAAAATACGGGACTACATGGTTTTCCTAAAGGACATATGGAATTTAGAGAAAATGAAATAACTACTGCTAAAAGAGAGGTTAAAGAAGAAACTAATATTGATATAGATATTTATTCTAAACTTCGTTTTCCAATTAAATATACTATGAAAAATGGTGTTAAGAAAAAAGTAATATATTTTGTTGGATATCCAATTAATGATAATCCTATACCTCAGCATACAGAAGTAAAAGAAATAAAATGGATTGATATTGATAAAGTAGAAGATTTTCTTGAATCAGAAGATATCAAAAAATTATATAAGAAAGCAATTAAACAATATAAAAAGACTATTTACTAGTCTTTTCTTTTTTAATAACTTTAGGTTTATCATTTACTAATTCTTTTTTATCCCAATAAGCATCATAATCACGCCAACCTGGATAGTTTTGATCACCATATGTTTCACATTCTTGAGCATATTTTTCACAATCTTGACCAAACTTTATTGATTCATCACAAGTTCTTTGAAATTCTATGCCATCATGTGCAGTACCAGCAGTAAATAATTGTTTACCAGGAGTTGTAATGTTGATAGGCTCTTCTCCAAAATAGAAGGTGACATTCTCATAAAGATTACCATGCTGATATTCGTGAACATCATATCTTCTTTTTAATTCAGTATGAGCTGTAATTCGATGATCAACAGTTTGTCTTCTTGTGATGCAACGAAGATTACCATATTCATCATAAACTTTCATAACATTTTCATCGGGTGAACTACCAGTAGTTACTACTTTATACCAATTCTTTGGTAGATAGCCCATAACTATATTTTCTCTTTCGGGTAATTCAATAAGTTCAAACCCTAGTTTTTCAAAGTCTTCTTTTTGTTCTAACACGTTGTTACCAAATAATGTATATATTTTTTTGGTTTCCATGTATCCTCCATAATTATATTATATCTTAATATTAATTATTTTAAAATAAAAAGACTATTTGATAGTCTTTGCTAGTTTTTTAGGTTTATCATTTTTTAAATTTTTTGTAGTCCAATAAGCATCATAATCACGCCAGTTAGGATAATTTTTATCACCATAGGCTTCACATTCTTTAGTATATCTCATACATTGCTCACTATATAAACTAGCATATTCATTAATTTGATTATATTCAATACCATCATATGCTGTACCACCAACAAATAATTGTTTACCTGGAGTAAAACTATCAAGTGGTTCTTCGCCAAAATAAAATTTAGTATGTTGTAATAATGCACCACGATAATATTCATGAACATCGTATTTTCTTTTTAACTCAGTATTTACTTCCATACCTTTACCAAAGTTATAACGTTTTGATTCACATCTATAATTACCATTATCATCATATATTTTAATAGTATCTTTATTTACTAATTCTTTATGCCAACCATTAGGTAGGTAAGCCATAACTAAATTATCATTGCCATCAATTTTAACAATTTCAAATCCTAATTTTTCGTAAGCTTCTTGTTCTTTTAAAACATTTATTCCAGCTAAAGTATGTATTCTTTTTTCCATATTTTTTCCCTCGCAAAAAGTATTATAACTTATATCAATTATTTGTCAATTAAAAAGATTACTTATTAGTAACCTTAGTTAATGCTTTTTGTTCATCTTTTTTTATTTCTTTAGTATCCCAATAGGCACTATAGTCACGCCAGTTAGGATATTTTTCATTGCCATATTTTTCACATTCTTCAATATGCTTTGGTGCTAATTCATCATATTCACATAATGGCTTATCATCATATTCAACGCCATCATAAACAGATCCGGCTACAAATAATTTTTCACTTTCATCATCAGTACCAAAATAGAATTCAACGTATTGTTGGTAACTACCAAAGCGACGTTCACGAACATCATATTTTCTTACTAAATGAGTAAATAGATGTTTATTATCATTTACGGGAATAGAGATACATCTGACATTATTGTTTTGATCAACTAAATCTATCTCTTCATCTTTTCTAACTACTTTATTCCATCCATTTGGTAAAGTAGCGATAACTAAGTTTTCATCTTTTTCTATTTCTGTAAGAGTGATACCTAATTTTTCATAGTCTTCTTTATTTCTTAGACTATTGCTTCCAAGTACTGTATGATTTTTATCTTCTTCATTTAATTTCATATTTCTTCACCTGTTTGAGTATTATAACTTTTCTCATATTTATTTGTCAAATAATAGTCTCTTTTAATACTTTATATTCTTTAATATATTTATTTAATTCATCTTTTAAATCTTTTGTGGTAATAAAATTATAGGTTATTAATTCATCATATTCTTTAAAGGTGATATTTTCATCTCTTAGAATATTATTTACATCTTTAATATCATTATAATCAAATTTAATTTCAATAACATATCCTTTTTGTATATCTTTTATTTCAGCTTTACTAAGTGTTTCTTTAATACTGGTCATATAAGCACGAAGTAGGTTAGAAGCTCCTAATTTAGTACCACCAAAGTATCTAATTACGACTCCTAAGGTATAATCCAAATCATTATTTTTTAAGATATTTAATATTGGTATACCCGCTGTACCGCTAGGTTCTTTATCATCATAGGCTTTTTCATGACCATTAATAATATAGGCATAACAATAATGTGTAGCATTTGGATATAATTCTTTTAATTCGTCTATTTTGCTTTTAACATCTTTTTGATCATAAATAGGAATTAAAAAGCCATAAAATTTAGAATCTTTAATTTCATACAAACTATTTGTTTCTCTTATAATATGTTTCATAAATCACCACGAATATTATAACATTTATGCTATAATACTTCTAGAAGTGATTTTATGGCCTCAAAACATATAAAAGATAAATTATCACTAGTACCAAATAAACCTGGTTGTTATCAAATGCGTAATATTGATAATACGATTATTTATGTTGGTAAAGCGAAGAAACTTAAGAATAGATTAAGTTCTTATTTTCGTGGTGTTCATTATGGTAAAACGGCTAAATTAGTTTCGGAAATAGTTGACTTTGAATATATCGTGGTTGGTAGTGAAAAAGAGGCTTTCATTTTAGAACAAAATCTAATTAAAAAGTATGAACCTAAATACAATATTTTAATGCGTGATGATAAAAGTTATCCATATATTGAATTAACAAGAGAAAGAGTGCCTCGTTTAACTATTGTTCATAATTTAAATAAGAAAAAGAATAAAGAAAGATTATTTGGACCATATCCTAATGTTACAGCAGCACGTGCGACTGTTAATATTTTAAATAGATTATATCCATTAAGAAAATGTAATGTTTATCCAAAGAAACCATGTTTATATTATCATTTACATGAATGTCTTGGATATTGTGTTTATGATATTGAAGATAGTGTTATTAAAAAGATGGAAGAAGAAATCATCGAATTTTTACGTGGTAATACGGATAATGTTATTAATAAATTAACTGTAATGATGAATAATGCATCTGATCATATGAATTACGAGAAAGCAAAAGAATATAAAGATTTATTAGACTATATTAATATTACAAGTAGTAAACAAGAAGTAGAGATTAATGATACTCTATCACGTGATGTATTTGGTTTTTATACAGAGAAGTACTATTTATCTGTAGTATGTTTCTTTATACGTGGTGGTAAGATTGTTGAACGTCATAAAAAGATTATCCCTTTGATTGAAGATGTTAAAGAAGATTTAACTAATTTTATTGCAAATTTCTATTCAGCTGATGTTTTAGTTCCTAATGAGATTTTAGTGCCATCTGAGGCTGATTCTGAGTTATTAGGATCAATCTTAAATGCCAAAGTTTTAGTACCGCAAAAGGGTGTTAAAAAAGATATTTTGAATATGGCTAATAAGAATGCCGAAATTATTCTCCATGAAGATTTTGAAATGATTGAAAAAGATGTTAAGAGAACAGAAGAAGCTAATAATGATTTAATGAATCTACTTGGTATGAATAAATTAGATCGAATAGAATTATTTGATAACTCCAATTTATTTGGTACTTTTAATGTTTCAGGAATGGTCGTATTTAAAAATGGGAGACCATCGAAGAATGATTATCGTAAATACAAGATTACAATTGATAAGAATGATGATTATGGTACGATGAAAGAAGTTATTTATCGTAGATATTTTAGAGTACTTAGTGATAGCCTAGAAAGACCTGATTTAATCATCGTAGATGGCGGTTTAGGACAGATTCATGTGGCACGAGAGATAATTAATGAGCTTAATATAAATATCCCTGTAATAGGCTTAAAAAAGGATAATCATCATAATACTGAAGCATTGCTTGCCTTTGATCCTATTAAAGAAATTCCAATACCAAAGAACTCTGATTTATTCCATTATCTAGAACGTATGCAAGACGAAGTCCATAACTATACTATTAGTTATCATAGACAACTACGTAATAAAGGAGCATTCGCTTCTTACTTAGATGAAATACCGGGAATAGGCGAGTCGAGAAAGAAAGCTCTACTTACGAAGTTTAGATCTTTAAAGAATATGAAAGAAGCTAGTATTGAAGAGTTAAAAGAAATATTACCAGAGAAAGAAGCTACTATATTAAAAACTTTCTTAGAAAATTATGAGAGGTAAGTTATGTCTAAAATAAAAGTCATGAGCGAAAATCTAGCCAATAAAATCGCCGCTGGAGAAGTAGTTGAAAAGATGATGAGTGTCGTCAAAGAATTAGTTGAAAATTCTATCGACGCGCATGCTGATACTATCTCAATTAGATTAGAAGCATCAGGTACTAAATTAATTGAAGTAATGGATAATGGCGATGGAATGGATCCTAAAGATGCTTTAATGTCATTTCAAAGACATGCCACTAGTAAATTAATTAGTGATGATGATTTATTTAATATTATAACATTAGGATTTCGTGGTGAAGCTTTAGCATCTATCGCTTCCGTATCTAAAGTTAATATGAAGACATCGAATGGTAAAGATAATACCGAGATTGAAATAGATGGTGGTAATGTCATCACTAACAAGAGTACTAGTTGTAATAAAGGAACTATTATTCAAGTAAGAGATATCTTCTTTAATACACCAGCACGTTTAAAACATATTCGTAGTTTATATTCAGAACTTGCTAATATTGTTGATTATGTTGATAAGATTGCTTTATCTCATCCCGATATTCGTTTTAGTTTAGTTAATGATGATTCTAATTTATTAACAACTGATGGCTCAGGTAATCAGCTTAAAGTAGTACGTGCTATCTATGGATTAGAAGTTACTAAATTAATGATTCCAATCGAAGGCAATAACGATGATTATACAGTTAATGGTTTTATAACTAAACCAGAGATTCATCGTTCAACCAAGAGTGGTATTATTACTTTGGTTAATGGTCGTGTTATTAAAAATTATGATTTAACTAGAACAATTAATGATGCATATCATTCTTATAAACCAGATAATCGTTATCCCATTGCCGTTATTAATATTAATGTTGATCCCCAACTTATTGATGTTAATGTTCATCCAACTAAGATGGATATTAAATTTAGCAAGATAGAAGATTTAGAGATGTTAATTAATAATTTAATTGTGGACGCGATATCAACGAAGAATCTTGTTCCAGAAGTAGAAACACCATATGAAGAAGTTAACGATGATTATATTGAACCAACTTATAGTCCAAAAGAAAAGAAAGAACAAACAGAATTAAAGTTTGATACCGAAGAGATTAAAGTTGATAATGAAACGGTCTCGGAAGAGATAAAATACGGATTAGAAAGATTACCCGATATGAAGGCACTAGCCTTAGTACATGGTACTTATATCATTTGTGAGAATGATGAAGGAATGTATATTATTGATCACCATGCCGCTGAAGAGCGAATTAATTATGAAGTGATGAAAGAATTGCTTGGTAATCCAAATCCCGTTAGTATGGATTTATTAGTACCAATAGTGATTGAGTTATCATCTCATGATTATATTATTTATAAAAACAATAAAGAAGTACTGGAAGGATTAGGATTTAGTATCGATGATATTGGTATTAATACCATTAGATTTAAAAAGATACCAACTTGGATAGAATCTGGTCGTGAAAAAGAGACAATCAATAATATGTTAGAAGAATTGGTTCTTTGTGAAAAAGATTTTTCTTTAACCAGATTTAGAGAAGCTTTATCGATGATGAAAGCATGTAAGATGAGTATTAAAGCAAATATGCATGTTTCATTAGTTGAAGAACAAGCTTTAATTGAAAAATTAAGAAAATGTAAAAACCCATTTAACTGTCCGCATGGACGTCCAACAATAATTAAATATACTAATTATGATTTGGAAAAATTGTTTAAACGTAGTGGCTTTTAATGTTATAATGAATTAGGTGATTTTATGAAATTGAAAAATAGTTACTTTTTAACTTATAGAGAAGACTCTAAAGATGAAGATTCTAATAGTGGTAGATTATTAGTTAAAAGTGGCATGATTAAAAAGAGTTCTAATGGTGTATATATTTATTTACCATTAGGATACAAAGTATTAAGAAATATTGAAGGCATTGTTCGTGATAAAATGAACGAAGCTGGAGCACAAGAATTACTTATGCCCGCTTTAATACCAGAAGATGTATATGTTAGTTCAGGTAGAAGAGAAAAGTTTGGCCCTGATATGTTTACTTTATCTGATCGTTATAATCGTAAATATGCTCTAGGTCCAACACATGAAGAATTATTTACTGGTGTAGCGAAAGATAAAATTAAATCATATAAAGATATGCCCTTTAATTTATATCAAATAGAAACAAAGTTTAGAGATGAACCTAGACCAAGATTTGGTTTAATTAGAGTACGTGAATTTATTATGAAAGATGCATATTCTTTTGATAGAGATGCTGAAGGATTAGATAAATCATATAAGATAATGGGTGATGCATATCACAAGATATTTGATGCAGTAGGACTTGATTATAAAGTTGTTAAAGCATCAGTAGGATTAATGGGTGCAACATTATCCGAAGAATTTCAAGCCGTAACACCAATTGGTGAAGATACATTAGTTCTTTGTGAAAAAGGTGATTACGCTTCTAATTTAGAAGTAAGTTCTGCCATATCAAGTATGAAACCATCTAAAGAATTATCACATCCAAAAGAATTAGTTCATACTCCTAAAGCTGGAACAATTAAAGAGATTAGTCATTTCTTAGGTGAAGATCCATCTAAGTTTGTTAAGACTCTAATTTATGAAGCTGATAATAAATTTTATGCCTGCTTAGTAGCGGGTAATCGTGATATCAATGAAGGTAAACTTCAAGAAGTATTAGGAGCACAACAATTAAAGTTAGCTGATCCTAAAGATGTGGAAGATGTTACTAATGCTAAAGTCGGATTTGCTGGACCAATTGATATTGATGTACCAATTATTATGGATGATGAAATTAAAAATATGCGTAACTTTATTGTTGGCGCTAATAAGACAGATTATCATTATAAAAATGTTAATCTAAATGATTTTGTACCAGATAAAGTAGCGGATATCAAAAATGTCATCGAAGGTGATTTATGTCCTAAATGTGGTAGACCTCTTTACTTTAATAAAGGTATTGAAGTTGGTAACATCTTTAAATTAGATACCCATTATAGTGAAGTATTAAATCTAACTTATTTAGATGAAAATAATAAACCAAATTTAGTTTGGATGGGATCATATGGTATAGGACTTGGTCGTGTTATGGCGGCTATTGCAGAGCAATATAGTGATGAACATGGTATTGCATGGCCTCTATCTGTTGCGCCTTATAAAGTAGCTCTTATTCAAGTAAGTGATTCTAAAGAAGCAACTGATTTAGCTAACTCTATCTACAATGATTTAATGGAATTAGGCGTTGAACCACTATTTGATAATCGTGATGTTCGTGCTGGTGTTAAATTCAATGATATGGATTTAATTGGTATTCCATTACAAATTGTCGTTGGTAAGAAAGCGCAAGATGGAGTAGTTGAGTTTAAAGAAAGATGTTCACAAGTAGTTAAAGAATATAACGAAGGTGAAGTAATCGAAAAGATAACAGAGATTGTTTTATAACAATCTTTTTTCTTTGCGTTTTGATTCTAGTATTACTAAGATTTATTTGGTCGAAATTTTCGACCAAAACATAAATAAACTTGAGGGCGCAAATTGTGACCTCAAGTTTTCTTTTAAAGGAAATATTATTTTTATTTAGTATATTAATAGTAGGAGAGAATATGAATGAAATAATAAATGATTTTGTAATTTGGCCATTGTTAATGGCCAAATTGTTAAAAGTATTTGTAGCTTAAAAAGAAATAAATTTATATTTGGACAATAGATTATGAATATAAAAGAAATGTATATAGAAGATAGGCCTCGAGAAAGGTTAGTTAAATTAGGAATAGATAATCTTAGTAATGAAGAAGTACTATCCATAATATTAGAAACAGGCAATAAAAATATGTCCGCTAAAGAGTTAGCAAGCCATATTATTAGTGAGATAGGTGGTATTAATAATATGTATAATCTAACTTATGAAAGGTTGATTAAAATAAATGGTATTGGCAATGCTAAAGCATCTAAAATTATGGCATCATTAGAATTAGGTAAACGAGCTAGTAGTTTAAATCTTAATAATTTAGTATTAAATAATTCTAAAGTAATATATGAGCATTATAAAAATTATTTTGTTGGTAAAAAGCAAGAATACTTTTATGTTTTATATTTAGATACTAAAAAAAGACTATTAAAAGAAAAATTATTATTTATTGGTACAGTTAATCGTAGTGTCATTCATCCAAGAGAGATATTTAAAGAAGCATTCAATGTTAGTGCCACTAGTATTATATGTATTCATAACCATCCTGCTGGTAGTATTACTCCTAGTGGTGATGATAAACAAGCGACAATGCATATCTATGATATTGGTGCCATGATGGGTATTAATTTAGATGATCATATTATCGTTGGAGATAATGCTTATTATAGTTTTTTTGATGATGGTAAAATATGATATAATACTCACGAGGTGTTTTTATGAAGAACGTTTTAATTACTGGTGGTGATCGTGGAATTGGTGCTGCAATAGCAACTCTTTTTGCGCAAAACAAATATAATATTGTAATTAATTATCATAGTAATGAAAAAGCAGCTAATGAATTAAAAAATAAGTTAGAAAAAGAATACCAAGTTAAAGTATTATGTATTAAAGCAGATATTAGTAATGAAGATGATGTTGCTAATATGAAAAAGATAGTTAAAAAAGAATTAGGTAAATTAGATACTATTGTTAATAATGCATCTATTGCATTAGATTCACCATATGAATTTAAGAATAAAGATAGTTTTAGAAAAGTATTAGATGTTAATTTAATTGGGACTTTTTTAGTAACAAAAGAAATGGCTGAACTTATAGATACTGGTTCAATAATTAATATTAGTTCAGATAATGGATTAGATAATGGTTATGTAGAATCACTTGAATATGATGCTTCAAAAGCTGGTGTTATATCAATGACTCATAATATGGCAAAATATTATGCTCCTAAAATTAGAGTTAATGCTGTGGCACCTGGATGGGTAGAAACAGATATGACTTCTGACTTAGAACAAGATTTTAAGAAAATGGAAGAAAATAAGTGTTTATTAAAGAGATTTGCTCAACCATCTGAAATAGCTAGTCTTGTTTATTTTTTAGCTAGTGATGAAGCTAGTTATGTTAATGATGCAATCATTAGAATTGATGGAGGTATTAGATGAATAAATTAATTAGTGAAGCAGAAGATGCTTGTCAAAAAGAATTTAAGCATATTGAAGAAATAGAATTATTAAATAGTAAAAAAGTAATGGATGCTTTTAAAACCGAAGAATTATCACAAAGTGATTTTATTGGTACAACAGGATATGGTTATGATGATATTGGTCGAGATAAAATTGAACGTATTTTTGCAAGAGTACTTGGTAGTGAAGATGCTATTGTTAGAAATCAATTTGTTTCAGGTAGTCATGCTTTAAATGTTACTTTCTTTTCATTGCTTCGTCCTAATGATTTATTACTTTCTATAACTGGTAAACCATATGATACGATGGATTCAGTAATTGGTATTAATGATAATCCTAGTTCATTAAAATCTTTTGGTGTTAAGTTTGATCAAATTGATTTAATTAACAACGATTTTGATTATGATGCAATTAAAAAGTATTTAAATAATCATAAAGTTAAAGTTATAGAAATACAAAGATCAAAAGGTTATTCAACTAGATATAGTTTAACAATGGATAAAGTTGAAAAGGCTATTAAATTTATAAAAGATATTCATAAAGATATTATTATAATGGTAGATAATTGTTATTGTGAATTTGTCGATACTAAAGAGCCAACAGAAGTTGGTGCGGATATTATGGTTGGTAGTTTAATTAAAAATTTAGGTGCTGGCATGGCTTCTAATGGAGCTTATGTTGCTGGACGTAATGATTTAATTGACCTTGTTGGTGAAAGATTGACATTACCAGGCGAGGGTAGAGATGTAGGACCATCACTAGGTGCTAATAAATCCTTTGCTTTAGGACTTTTCTTAGCACCTAGTGTAGTTGCTAGTTCGCTAAAGATTGCGGTTCTAACAAGTTATATAATGGAAAAATTGGGATATAAAGTTGAACCAAGATATAATGAACAAAGAGCGGATATTGTCGATAGTATTATCTTTAATGATAGAGATAAATTAATAAAATACTGCCAAATTATTCAAAAGAATTCGCCAGTTGATTCTAATGCAAAAGCAATACCATCTGATATGCCAGGATATGATGATCAAGTCATTATGGCATCAGGATCATTTACTAGTGGATCATCAATAGAATTATCTTGTGATGGGCCAATTAGAGAGCCTTTTATTGCTTATATGCAGGGTGGATTAACTTATGAATATGGCAAATTAGCTTTGGAAGAAGTTATTAATAACTTAAATTAGTAGTTATCCTTTATTTTATTGACTAAAACAGATATTTATGTTAAAATTCTTAATTGTGTAGTACTCCGTACTGCAACCGCACGGACTAGGTTTTAAACATTTATGTACCTATTAGGCGAGTCTAAGATTATAGGAGGTAAGTTATGGAAGCAATTATCGAAACTGGTGGTAAGCAATATCTAGTTAGCGAAGGAAAAGAAATCTTCGTTGAAAAACTAGAAGGAGACAAAAAAGTTACATTTGATAAAGTTTTAATGGTTAATGGTACTTTTGGTCATCCTTATGTTACTAACTGCAAAGTTGTTGGTGAAATTGAAAAGCAAGGTAAACAAAGAAAAATTGTTAACTTTATGTATAAGAACAAATCACGTTCTAATCGTGCTCGTCAAGGACATCGTCAACCTTATACAAAGGTTGTTATTAAATCAATAGAAGTTAAATAAATGATCAAAATTAAGGCAACGGATAACGAAATCGTTATCACAGGACATGCTTGCTATGATATTGTTGGCAAAGATATTGTTTGCTCTAGTGTATCTTCAATAGTAATTACTACTATAAATGGTATATTAAGACTAGAAGATACAATAAATTATACAAATGATATTAATGGTCTTACTATTAAAATAATTAAATCTACTAAAATAAATAAGATATTAATTAATAATATGTTAGATATGTTGCAACAATTAGCTAGCAGTTATCCTGATAACATTAAATTTATTAAATAAGGAGGATATATGCAATTAATTAGATTAAATATCCAATTATTCGCCCATAAAAAGGGTCAGGGTTCTACAAAAAATGGTAGAGATTCTGAATCTAAAAGATTAGGTGCTAAAGCATCTGATGGTGAATATGTAACTGGTGGTTCAATTCTATATCGTCAACGTGGTACTAAAATGAATGCTGGTAAAAATGTTGGTAAGGGTACAGATGATACTTTGTTTGCTAAAATACCTGGTTACGTTAAGTTTGAACGTTTAGGTAAAGCTAAAACTAAAGTAAGTATTTATGAAGAAAAATAACGTTAACGTTATTTTTTTTATTGCTAACTATTTTCATTTATGATATTATTTAGATAATAGAGTAGAGGTTTATATGAAGAGAAATGGTTTTACATTAATAGAGCTTCTTGCAATTATCGTAATACTTGCAATAATAGCAATAATAATAACGCCAATGATTGCAAGTACAATTAATAGTGTTAAAGCATCATCTCTTAAAGAATCAGTTAATTCAATTGCACACGCTTCGGAACAGTATTGCGTTAATAAGAATGCAACTGACAGGCATTTTGATGCTCAAAGTTATGAAATAAATAAAGATAATGCTAATTTAATTGGCTTTACATATAATAAGTCATTATCTGGGATAATATCTATATATTCAGATTGTAGTGTTGCCGTAAAGGCTACTGATGGCACTTATTATGCATCTAAAGATGCTAATTCGGATACTATTGCTTATGGCTTAAAACCAAGTGATTTTGATCCAACCACTATTATGGTATCTACTACAATTTATTGGGGAGTTAGTCAAAATTATACACTAACAATTTCTTCTAAAGGACTCACAGCAGCAGAAAGTGCAAAGACTGGTGGAAGTTTTAAAGCAAGTGACGCTTTAAGTGACCCATTCGGAAGCACTACTTCGAATGCTATTAACCCATCAATTGTTAATGTAGTAATTAAAGATCTTATTGCACCATACAGCACTAATAAATGGTTCTATAATATGAGCCATCTTGTATCAATCAGTGGAATGGAGAATTTGAACACCAGCAAGGTCACAGATATGAATCACATGTTCTACTATTGCAGTTCGCTTACATCATTAGATGTTAGCCATTTCAATACAAGTAAGGTTACAGATATGCGTTACATGTTCAACGGTTGCACAGCACTTACAACCTTAGATGTGAGCAGTTTTAATACTAGTAATGTCACAAATATGCACAGCATGTTCGACGGTTGTACCTCACTTACATCTTTAGATTTGAGCCATTTTGATACTAGCAAGGTTACCGATATGGGTTTCATGTTCTGTGATTGTTCTTCACTTACATCTTTGAACGTGAGCAATTTTAATACAAGTAAGGTTACAGATATGCGTTACATGTTCTGCAACTGTAGCAAAATTACATCTTTAGATGTCAGTCATTTTGATACAAGCAAAGTCACAAATATGAGCTACATGTTCTACTACTGTAGCAAACTCACATCTCTTGATACCAGTAAATTTGTAATCAATGCTGGAACAAATACCACTAATATGTATAATAACTGCCCTGCACATCAGTGAGGTTTCTTATGAAAAATAAAATATAAGAAGCAGGTCAGACAATGTTAATACATTATAATCATTTTGTTATAGTATGCATTGACTTGTTTAATTCAAAATGATTGGTGGCGGAATGGTAGTAAAAGTAAATTAACAATAATAGCATATCAATTATGCTATTTTTTTGTTATAATATTCATGGTGATTATTATGGATATAGAATTACTACTTTTATGCATAACTGTTTTTGTTATGCGTGTTATTGATGTAACGCTTGGAACAATTCAAACTTTTTATCTAATTAAGAATCGTAAACAGATGGCTACATTATTTGGCTTTATTGATGTTCTTGTTTGGTTCTTGATGGTTAGAAAAGCAATTAATACTACTTATGATAGTATTTGGATAGCGCTTGCTTATGCTGGTGGATACGCTGCGGGGACGTATTTAGGCTCAATATTATCTGATAAAATGATTAAAGGTCATTTATCACTAAAAGTTATTTTAAGTAAAAAAGATGATGCTTTAGTTGATACTATTAGATCAAAAGGTTATGCGGTTACAGTTATGAATGCACTTGGTAAAGATGATGAAAAATATGTATTGTTTATGGAAATTGATAAGAAAAAATATAGCGAAGTAAAAAGGATTATCAATAAACTGGATGCTAATGCATATATTGTTACAACAGAAACGCAATATATCCAAAATGGATATATTAAATAGAGGTGAAATATGTTTGTTGATGAAGTTATTTTAAAGCTTATGGCTGGTACAGGAGGCAATGGATGCCTTTCATATCATAGAGAGAAATTTATTGAAATGGGAGGCCCTGATGGAGGCAATGGTGGTCATGGAGCTAACATTGTTTTTAAGGTTGATGAAGGTTTAAATACTTTATTAGATTTACGTTCTTTTAAAGTAATTAAAGGTACTAAGGGTGAAAATGGATCTGGTAAAGGAATGAATGGTAAAAATGCTGAAGATGTTATTATTCGTGTTCCTGCTGGAACAATTATTAGTTCTAATGGTAATATTATTTGTGATTTAATTGGTAAAGGTGATGAAGCCATTATCGCTCATGGTGGTCGCGGAGGTCGTGGTAATATTGCACTGCGCACACGTACTAATAAATGCCCTAGTTATGCTGAAAATGGTGAACCAGGAGAAGAATTAGAAGTTAAAATAGAACTTAAACTACTTGCGGATGTTGGTCTTGTTGGATTACCTTCAGTAGGTAAAAGTACTATTATTTCTAAAATATCGGCTGCTAAACCTAAAATAGCGGCATATCATTTTACTACTCTTCATCCTAATTTAGGAATGGTTAAAACTAAAGATGGTAGATCTTTTGTTGTAGCAGATATGCCAGGGCTTATTGAGGGAGCTTCTTTAGGAGAAGGCCTTGGTGATAAATTCTTAAAGCATATTGAACGTACTAGAGTGCTTGCTCATGTTATTGATATGTCAGGAATTGAGGGAAGAAATCCCGTTGATGATTATAATTTAATTCGTGATGAATTAGGAAAGTTTGATGAAAAATTATTAGATAGACAGGAAATAATTATTGCAAATAAAATGGATATGCCTGACTCAGAAAATAATCTTAAAGAGTTTAAAAAACATGTTAAGAAAGATATCTATCAAATATCCGCCATTAAAGGTGAAGGTTTAGATAAAGTAGTAACTAAATTAGCAGATATGCTGGATAGTATTAAAAAAGAACCTTTATATGAAGAAAATAAAACTACTCAACATGTTATTTATAAATTTAGTGAAGAAGTTCCATTTGAAATTGAACACCCAAGTGATCATTTATGGGTAGTAAGTGGTCCTAAGGTTGAAAGACTTTTCAAGATGACACACTTTGTTACTGATGAGTCGGCTGAACATTTTGATTATCAATTAAAACAAATGGGTGTTAATAAAGCTTTAAAGGATAAAGGCGCTATGACTGGCGACATTATTCGTATTCTAGATACTGAATTTGAATATAAAGAAGACTAATAATAACAAGTATCATTGGTAAATGTTCTTATATAAAAGTAAAAAAAGCACGATTAGTGCTTTTTTTTATAGTCAAGATAATACCTTTATGGTATACTTAAAAAGTAGGTGATTTGAATGATAAAGAAAAAGAAAAAAGAAGAAGAATTAAATTATAAAGAATCTAAGATTGTTTTATTTATAATGGGTATTATTGTTGGTATATCTAATTTAATACCAGGTATTAGTGCTGGTACAATTGCTATTACAATTGGACTATATGAAAATATTATCAGAGCAGTTAATACAATTAGAAAGAATGCTAAAAAAAGTTTTGGCTTCTTATTACCAATTGTTATTGGTATGGCTGTTGGTTTATTAGCGTTTAGCAATGTAATAAGTTTTGCTTTAGCTAATTATCCATTGGCCACTAAATTCTTATTTATTGGTTTAATTGTTGGTGGTATGCCAATTCTAACTAAAGAAATTAAAAGTGAACATACTACTAATGAAATAGTTATTCTAGTAATAAGTTTACTAGCTGTAGTTGGCTTTGCAATGTTGCAATCAGGTGCTGTCGCTGCTAACTTTGCTAATTTAGATTTTATGGGTATTGTTAAATTGATAGTAGTTGGTATTATTGCGGCATTTACAATGGTTGTTCCAGGAATATCTGGATCGTTAATGATGGTACTTCTTGGTTATTTTGAGCCAATTGTTAATGTCTTAAAAGATTTATCGCACTTTGGTAGTGTTGGACATGATATCTTAATACTATTTCCATTTGGCATTGGTGTATTAATCGGCATTGTTATTGCAATTAAAGTAATTGATTACTTGTTAGAACATCATAAAATACCAACATATTATGGTATTATTGGTTTCGTTGTTGGATCTATCATTACAATACTTATGTCTATTAATTATGCGACATCAATTGGTGAATACTTACTTGGTGCTGGTTTATTCATATTTGGCTATTTAGGAGCCTTAAAATTAGGAGAAAATAAATGAATATATTAGGGATTATAATACTAGCTATTGTACAAGGAATTGCGGAATTTTTACCAATATCATCTTCAGCACATTTAATTATCTTTAGAGATGTCTTTGGTATTGGTACTATGAGTGAAAATGTGGCATTAATATTTGATATTGCATTACACTTTGGTACTTTACTTGCTATTGTTTTCTATTTTTGGAAAGATTTGAAGAGAATCGTTGGCGCCGGATTTACTAAAGTAAAATCTAATGACGGGAAATTATTTTGGTATTTGATTGCAGCTACTATTCCCGCTGGATTAGTAGGAGTATTATTCCAAGATACAGTTGATACATTCTTTAGAGCTCAATATGTTTGGATTGCAATTTTACTTGCTGTAGTAGGTGTTATTATCTACTTATGTGATAAATATTCTAAATCCGATAAAGATATGGAACACGTTACATTAAAAGATGCACTAATTATTGGATGTTCACAAGTATTAGCCCTTATGCCAGGATTTTCAAGAAGTGGTACTACTATTGCAACATCAAGATTATTACATATTAATAAAGAAGATGCTTGTAAATTTAGTTTTTATCTAAGTTTACCAGTTGTAGCAGGTGCGGCATTAGTAAGTTTAATGCATAAATCAAACTTAATTCTTATTGAACAAAACATTGGTATGTTTGCATTAGGAATTATCGTGTCGTTTATCGTTGGTTACTTAACTATTGGCTTCTTACTAAAATATATTAAAAATAATGACTTTAAAGTATTTATGTGGTATAGATTAATTTTAGCTGCTATTGTACTATTAGTTATATTCTTATAAGTTCCAATTTGGAACTTTTTTTATTTGTGATATAATAGCGCTTAAATGGGGGAATATATATGACAAATAATTATAAAGATAAGATTATTAAACAATATATGTCATCTCGTGGTATTGATGATTTTGATCCTAGAGATAAAAAGCAAATATACTATTTTAATTTGTGGCTTCATGAAATGAAAGAAGTAGGTAAAAATTATCGTAAATTTGTCGATTCTACTTTACGTGATAAGAATTGGCTTGGCGATATGGAATCAATTTATGAAAATTATCATTCTGCTGAAATAGGAAAAGGATATATTGATACTTTAGTAAATAAAGGTAGTCATACTTATACTATTACCCAATATGTTAAAAATATGTATGGCAATTGTATTAATGCTATATTTATGCCAAATAAAGGTGAACCATTATTAAGAAAAGGTAGTAATAGAATTAATTTACCAGAGAGTGTAGTTAATCTTATTACACATAATCCTTACGATATAGATGGTATTGCAAAATGGGGTAAAATTCATCGCTTAGAGAACTCAAATATTATTGTTGGCTTTTTTGGCCATAAAGATGATTTTGATCGACAAATAAAAATGAATCAATTAGAAGAAATTAAGATTGCAATGAGAAGTAATTTTGATGTTAATAAATATGAAGATGAATATAATTATTATGGTGTTATTACACCTAAAGAAAAAGTAAAAGAAATAGTAAGAAAGTAGTGAGGGTATGGCTGAGTTTGATAAATATGTTGAGAAACAATATGTAAGTGCTAGTGGCATAAGATCTTATGATGAAAACGATACTAATGATGCTGATAAATTTATTAGTTGGACTTATCGTCGTGGGGTTATTGGCAAAGAATATCGCAAATTTGCTGAATCTAATGGAATAATTTTTGATTCATCTCATTCCGCAGAAGTTAACAAATGTTATTTAGATACATTAATAAGAAAGGGAAGCAATGGCAATACTATCTCACCGTGCAGACTTAATATGCAAGGCAATTATACAAAAGCACTATTTAAGCCTATATGTGGACAACCAATATTACTTATGGGAAGTCAAAAAATGCCTTTACCAGAAGGTATTATCGATATAATGACTCATAATCCATATGAATTTGAAGATATGGAAGAATGGGGTAAATTACACCAATCAAGACTCGTTAATATCGTTGTTGGTGTTTATGGAAGTAAAAGGGATAAAGATAGATATGTTAAAATGCGTAGTATGGATGTTTTAAAAGCTTCTATGCATGATAATTATCGCGATATATATTGGGATGATGAAAAGAATTATTACTATATACTTGCTACTAGAGATAAAGTTAAGGTAAAAACTATAGATTTTTAATGATTTGACAAATGTTTTTTATATGGTAAAATACTTGAACCGATTGAGAAAGGGGAGATTTTTATGACAAAATATGAAACAGTTGTAAACAATATCTTAGATGGTAAATATAAGAGGGATAATTTAAAGGTAAAGAATAGTATTGGAAAGATTATTGATACTTTTGATGCACATTATATTGATAACAAAGAAATAGTTGGTATTCAATATAAGAATAGTATTAATGCCCTAGTAGTTCATGATGAAACAAAATATAATCCTGACACTAAAGCAATAACATTATTTATTACAGTTAACCCTGAAAGCAAAGAAAATGATGTTAAAGAAGGATTAAAGAGAATATCTCGTTTATCTGCTGCTATTGGTGATGTAACATTATATACAGTTGCTGATAAAGAATTAATTTCAACACATTTTGATTATAGTCATAGTAAGAAATTACAAGATAATCCATTATATGACCGTGTATGGCATACATTTAATACTAAACCAGTTGCTCGTTTATACGGTACAGCTGATACAGTATTAGTAAGACCATATGATTCAGATAAATTAGATGATACTGTTGCAGATCATGTAGAATTTATTAGCAATGTAAATTATAAAGATTTTGCTGATACAGTTTATAATACGATGTATCCTACTAAGATTATTGAAGAACAAAAAGCATTAGTTAAATAACTAATGTTTTTTTCACACAATTAACATAATTATATTATAATATTGGTATAGAGGTGAAAAATGAAGGTACTTGTTGTAGATGATGAAGAATTAATTCGCGAAGTATTAAAAGAATACTTAGAGAATGATAAATATGAAGTTATAGAGGCTGGTAATGGTGAAGAAGCTATTACGAAAGCTAAAGAAAATGATATTAATTTAATTATAATGGATATCATGATGCCTAAAATGGATGGCTTTAGTGCTGTTAAAGAAATACAAAAATTTAAAAGTGTTCCTACTATTATGCTTAGTGCTCGTGGCGAGGAATATGATAAATTACTAGGATTTGATTTAGGTATTGATGATTATGTTACTAAACCATTTAGTCCTAAAGAAGTTATGGCTCGTGTTAAAGCTGTTTTAAAGAGACAAAATAGTGTTGGCGAAGAATATGTTTATAAGACATTAGTAGTTAACTTTACCGCTCATACTATTAAAATTGATGATAAAGAAATTGATGTTACACCAAAAGAATATGAATTGTTAACTTATTTTATTAATAATAAAAATATCGCGTTAAGTCGTGAAAAACTATTAAATCAAATATGGGGATATGACTTCTATGGTGATGATCGTACAATTGATACTCATATTAAGATGTTGCGTAATAGTTTAGGAAAGTATCGTAATTTAATCGTTACGGTAAGAGGAATGGGGTATAAATTTGTTCCACAAGAATAATCTAAAAGGTAATACATTAAATGCCAAGACTTGGTTATACCTAGTCTTCTTTAGTGTTGTCATTTTAGGTCTTGTTTGGCTATTTCAAGTTGGATTTTTAAATACATTTTATGAATTAAATAAAACTAATGAAATGTATTCTATAGCCCAAGAGGTTCAAGAAAAATATACCAGTGGTAATTATGATGATCTAGCTACTATCGCTTATACATCAAATGTATGTATTGAAGTAAATGATGGAACTAGTTCAGTTTATACAACGAGTCAATTCTCCCGTGGATGCATAATGGAAGGTGGAGAAACATCATATAAGACATTATTTATGCAATCTAATGCTGATATTAAAGCATATAAATTAGTAAATCAAAGATTTAACAATAATACATTAATATATGCTTTACATATGAGTGATGGAAAATATGTTTATATTTCATCATCACTAGTACCTATAGATTCAACAACAAGTTTATTAACAAAGCAATTTACGTATGTAATTGCAATTGTATTAATATTGTCATTCTTGATGGCATACTGGATTTCTAATCGTTTGTCAAAACCAATTATTAAACTTAGTACTACTGCCAAAAAATTAGGTAATGGTGAAAGCGATGTTGTATTTGAAACAGATAGTGATATTGTTGAATTAAACGAACTCGCTGAAACATTAAATAAAGCAGAAAAAGAAATGTCAAAGACAGAAGATTTACGTCGTGAATTACTAGCTAATGTATCACATGATTTAAAGACACCTTTAACTATGATTCAAGCATATGCTGAAATGGCTCGTGATTTAAATTCTGGTAATAAGAAGAAACGTACAGAGAATTTAAATGTCATTATTGATGAATCAAAACGTTTGAATTTGCTTGTTAATGATGTTGTTGATTTATCAAGAATACAGTCCAATGTTGAAGCTTTAGATTATTCTACATTTAGCATAAATGAGTTAATAAAGACAATTATCAGTCATTATTCATATTTAGATAAAAAAGGATATAAATTTGTCTTTAATACTGATGGTGAATATAAAGTTTCAGCAGATATTAAACGTATTGAACAAGTAATATATAATCTTATTAATAATGCCGTTAATTTTGTTGGTACTGATAAAACGATAATTATTAATTTGACTAATAAAGATAAAACTGTTTTAGTTGAAGTTTGTGATCATGGACCTGGTATTGAAGCTAAAGAATTAGATTTAATATGGGATAAATATTATAAAGTAGATCGCAAATTTCGTCGCAATAAAGTTGGAACTGGTATTGGATTAAATATTGTTAAAAATATTTTAGAGAAGCATCATGTTAAATATGGAGTTAACTCTAAGGTGGGAGATGGTACTACATTTTATTTTGAACTAGAAAAAATGTTGTAATTTCACTATTATTTCACATATATTTCACATTTCTATAGTACTATTAATAAGTACTGATGATAGATTCAGTACTTCGAGCAATCGAACTCTCTCTACGGAAAGCTAAAAAGCTTTCTTTTTTTGTACTTAGATATGTTATAATTATTACTAGGGTGATAGTGTGAGAATAGGTATTGATATTGATGGTGTAATGACTGAATATGACAGTGTTATTTTAAAGACTGCCAATGATTATGGATTTAAGCATATAAAGAATGCCTACTATCTCCAAGATGAATTTGGTATTACTAAAGAACAAGAAGATAAATATTGGTCTAAATATTATGATAAAGCACAAAAATATGTTGAAGCACGTCCTAATGTTGCGGAAGTAATTAATATGTTGCATAAACGTGGGCATGAAATATGGATAGTTACTGGTAGAAGTGAAATTGATGTTCCAAAGGATGATAATTCATCTTTTGTTGAAACAACGTTTAATTGGCTTGAAAAGAACGATATTTACTACGATAAAATATTCTTTCGTATTACGGAAAAGGGAAATTTTTGTCAAAAATATAAGATTGATTTAATGATAGAAGATTCACCTGAACAAATAATTTATTTAAATAAGAAAAATATTAAAACAATTATTATGAATTGTAGTTATAATAGAAATATGCATCTTGATAACACTTATCATGTCGATAATTGGGATCGAATTAATACATTAATTAAATAGGAGGATTTATGACGTACTTATTATATGGAATAGAACAATACTTAATTGAAAAAGAAATAAAAAAAATAAGTACTAATAATCAGATTGAAGAGATTAATATTGTTAATTATGAATATAGTGATAACCTTAAGAATATAATTGATGATGCTAATACTTATTCAATGTTTCAAAACAATAAATTAATAATAGTTAATGACTTTGTTTTTACTACAGATGAAGAAGAGATTGAGATGATTGGGGATTATCTTAAGAATCAAAATCCTAATACCATATTAATATTTGTTAGTGATACTCAGAAATTAGATGAGAGAAAGAAAGTTACTAAACTATTTAAATCTTATGCTAAAGTAGAAGAATTTTTAAAAATAACTAATCCAACTAATATTGTTAAAGAGATGTTTAGTGATTATGTCATTAGTTATAGTGATCTACAATACTTTATATCAAGAGTTGGCAATAATATTGATATGTTAGAAAGTGAAGTAGAGAAACTTAAAGTATATAAGTTTGATGAAAAGAATATTACTAAAGAAGATATAGACAAAATAACGACTAATAATATAGATTTAGATATTTTTAACTTGGTTGAACAGATAACTTTAAAAAATAAGAAAGACTCTATTGAGATATATTATGAGATGCTTAGAAATGGTGAAGAGCCATTAAAGATATTAGTATTACTGGCTAATCAATTTAGAATTATATATCAAGCTAAGAATTTATACTTAAAGGGCTATTCTGAGGCTGATATTGCATCTACCTTGAAGATTCACCCTTATCGTATTAAATTAGCCTTAGAAAAGGGGAGAACATTAAATAATGATAATCTACTTAGATATTTAAAACAATTAGCAGATTTAGATTATCAAATTAAATCTAATCAAATAGATAAGACTTTAGGATTAGAATTATTTATTGTTAATATGTAATATGCAAGAAGATATAGATAGATTTTTAAAATATTTATTAACTGAAAAAGGGTATTCGGAGAATACCATTTTGTCGTATAAAAATGATTTAGATATATTTAAAGAATATACTCATAATGAAAATACTAACAGTGTTACTAAGAGTACTTTAACTGGATATATTAAGTATATGCGTGATAAGAATGAATCAGATAAAACCATATCTCATAATATATCGACATTAAGATCCTTTTATAAGTATCTTATGCTTACTAATCCAAAACATAATAATCCATTAAAAGATTTAGAAATACCTAAATTTAAAAAGACACTACCTACAGTTATGAGTGTTGAAGAAGTAGATAAACTACTTAATATTGATGTTCACGATGCTTATAGTGCACGAAATAAAGCTATGCTTGAAACAATGTATGCGACAGGACTTCGTGTCTCAGAACTTATTAATTTAAAGTTTGCTGATATTAATTTTGATAGCGATACAGTTACTACTATAGGTAAAGGTTCTAAAGAAAGAGTTATACCGTTAGGTGATTATGCTGTAGATGCTATTAAAGAATACTTAAATGGTTATCGTGGTACACTACTTAAAACTAAAGAAAGTGATTATCTGTTTTTAAATAATCATGGTAAAAAGATGAGTCGTGTTGGTTTCTTTAAGATAGTTAAGAAACTAGCTAAAGAAGATAATATTCAAACTAAAATATCACCACATACATTAAGACATTCTTTTGCCTCACATATGTTATCTGGTGGTGCTGATTTAAGATCAATTCAACAACTATTAGGGCATTCAGATATATCAACAACACAAATATATACACATGTTACTAATGAGAAGCTAAAAGAAAATTATAAGGATTATCATCCACATGGTAAATAATTTAAAAATTAATTGGACTACTAAAGACTATGATAATTTTATTAATTATCTATATTCAATTAGTGATTCTAAATATAAAGAATTTACTGGTAATATTGGTACTAATAAAAATATTATTGGTATTAGAGTACCTGATTTAAGATCAATGGCTAAAGAGATTTCTCTTGGTAATTATGAATCCTTTATTAAATTAGATAAGCATATGACTAGAGAAGAAATTATATTACATGGATTAATACTTGGTTATATTAAAATACCATTTAATAAATTAATACTTATGCTTGATGATTTCTTAAAATATAATAATTCTTGGGAAACTAATGATATCACAGTATCTAATTTAAAAGTATTTAAGAAAAATAGGGTAGAGGGATTAGATTATATTAATAAATTAGTTAAAAGTACTAATCCATATACAGTGAGATTTGGTTTAATACTATTATTAGATTATTATAAAGATCCTAGTTATACTAATATATCTCTTGATATAATTGATAATCTTAAATTAGACGATTATTACGTTAAAATGGGTGTAGCCTGGTTAGTTTCTGAACTCTTCATAAATGACTCTCAAGCGGTCTTAAAATGGTTAAAAAAGACTAAAATAGATACATTTACTTATAATAAATCTATCAGTAAGATATGTGATTCATATCGTGTTGATAATAAGGGGAAAGAAATGTTAAAGAAAATGAAAAAGAATGATTAACATTCTTTTTTTATTCTATTTTTTCTATATCAGTAGCCATAATAAGAGGATTCTCTTTATCATCGCCACCTTGTGTAGTATATTGAACAGATTTTAATATATATTCAATAACTTTTACATAATCATTTTCATAGTATGTGCCACTATTATAATAAGTAAAGAAAACTTCATCACACATATTATCAATACAAATTTGCATATATTTCTGATCATCATTAGTATAAATTTGTAAAATAGTACCTTTTAATTTAACAAAATATCCTTTAAGTGAATCATTATCATTCCATATATTATCATAGTTATCATCAGTTACATAAATGGGCATATTATTTTCATCATATTTAGGACTTACTTCTTTAGAATTATATATACTATAAATACTTACACCAATAAAGATAAAAAAGATAACCGCAATAATTTTCCATAGTAAACCATCCTTTTTATTATTTTGATTATTGTTTATTGATTGATTATTTTACGGCTGTCCAGTCATAGAATCAAAATTATTATGATTTATTGGTTGCCCAGTCATAGAATCAAAGTTATAATTAGATGGGGTAGGGGTATTATTTATATTATTATTTATATTCTCTCCTAACTTATTTATATCGTAATTCAACCTAAAGTTGAGAAAATTCAACCTATATTTTATTGAATATGACAATTTAATGTAATAAAATAATATTGTAAAGGAGAAAAATATGAAAGAAAAAGTTACAAAATTTTTAACGAAGAAGGTATTATTTTTTATCGCACTTATCTTAGTTATATCTGGTATTATTTTAATAGCAGTAAATAAATCTGCTTGTAGTACTGAATTAAATGATTCAGAAAAGTTTGCTAAAGAATATACTAATGTTACTAGTGATAATGTCTTTGTGTATAGAGATATTAATGAAATAATCACTATCTTAGAACATGGTACAGGAGTTGTTTATTTAGGATTTCCAACTTGTCCTTGGTGTCAAGCTTATGTAGCATATTTAAATGATGCTGCCAAGACTGCTGGAGTTACTAAGATATACTATTATAATATTTATGAAGATCGTAAAAATAATACAGTGGCATATCAAAAAATTGTATCTATTTTAACTGGACATTTACAATTTGATTCAGAAGGTAAAGAAAGAATTTATGTACCAAGTGTTACTTTCGTTAAAGAAGGTAAAATAGTAGGGTATGATGATGAAACTTCTCTTGATACAGGTGGCTTTGATAAACCTACTGATTATTGGACTACTGAAAAGATTGGTAAATTAAAAGAACGTTTAGTTAATTACATGGAACAATCAGAAGACGATATTTGTACTGAATGCAATAAATAATAAAAAAACTCTTAAAGATGATATAATATCTTTAGGAGTTTTTTATGGATAAAATCAAAAAATTAGATATCAAAATTAAATTAATATTTTTACTTGCTGTTGCAATGATTATAGTGTTTGTTGCTACATCGTTTGCTACTAATCCTAAGAGCGATGTACAAACTATTTCTACTTCGGTTGAAGATGATAGTTATACCGCACCTAGTACTGATAAAGAATTTACTAAAAATGTCGAATCAGATATTAAGTTTAATGATAAGAAGATTAATATATATGTCTTTTGGGGCAATGGTTGTCCTCACTGTGCAGCACTAGCTAACTATCTACTTGCTGATATACCACCTGAATATATGAACTATTATGATGTCTACAGTTTTGAAGTTTGGGATAATGCAGATAATAGACCTTTGATGCAAGAATTTGCAGACAAACTAAATTACAAGGTGAGTGGAGTACCCTTCATGATTATTGGTAATAAACATCTAGCCGGCTACTCTAGTGGTATGAACGATCAATTATTAACTATCATAAAAGAACAATATACTAAGATGATTAATAACGACAACTATGTCGATACTTATAAACAAATAAAAGGTATGTAATCCATATCTTTTTTCTTTATCATTATTTATTTGTCGAATAAGAAGTTAACATAATATACATTATAGGAAGTTAAATATATCTCCCAGAAGTATGTATTTAGACTCTTAATACTACTAAGTTTATCTTGTACCACTAACATTCTATCATACTTAAGATACTTATGCATATGTGTTATTCCTTATTTAAATATAAACAATGATCTACGCACACATAATCCTTATTTAATATTAATATAATGATTACGCACGTATTAATCCTTATTTATATATTAATAATGATATATGCGTACATGTAATCTACTTTTTATATAAATTATGGATTTATTATATACATATGGCTATCTGCTATGTTATACAAATAAATTTTAAAATATGGTTCCCCTTTCTAAAATATACAAAAATATACAAAGAAAAAGATAAGAGTATTAATCTTATCTTAATTATCTAAATATTAACATTCTATAAAAATATTATGTTAACTAGATTTTTCTACTTACGATATGAATTAATGGTACGTGATTCAATTTCAGCCATTTTACGATTTATCTCTGGAGCATGTTCTGAATTATCATCATCTTTTTTAAGACCTAATTCTTTAAGAGCCATTTCCTTTATATTCATAAGTTGTCTAGTACGTCCGATTTCTTCTTCCATACGTCTTTCAACTTCATCTTGAAAACGTTTATGTGCGACAGCTAGACGACTCTTAGCTGATGTTCCACCATGATATAGTGTATCAGCAGTAAACATAATAGCTTCATAATTAAATTGTTCATCTTTATCAAAGACATATTCATCAACTTTAACTGAACTATTTTTCTTAGCGATATAGCCTAATTGATATTTAAGTTCTTTACTATTACCAAGATTTTGTAATAAGTAATATAAATATAATGCTGTATTATAACCTTCGGTATCATTAGGATCATCTAATAATTCTTTTTCTAAATCAATAATATTATGTAATAGTTCTTTAGATTTTTTATCTAAACCATTATATAGAGTACCATCATCTTTGAAAGAGGTATGTTCAGCTTCAACAACGTTGCTGACTCTCCCCTCCACTTTTTCAATATAATCAGTATCTACTTTAATTTTATCTAATTCATCAGCAGATTTAATATCTAATAGATTGAAAAGTAAAACTTTTTTATCCTTAGGCCATTTATTTAAATCTTCTATTTCAAGATAGTTATAAATCATCTGTCTTGATACTCCTAAATATTTAGCTAATTTAACCTTGGAAATACCAAGTTCATGTAGTACGTTATTTAATTTGTTCATCTTACCTATCCTCCATATTAATTATAATAATAGTAATAAAATATGTCAAGTAAAAGTAAAGAAAAAAGTATCATAAGATACTTTTATTTTAAATTACGATATGGAGTATTAGTTAGTTCTTTTCTTAGAACATTTTTTTGTTCTTTTTCTTTATGTTTCATTTGATCGTGATATTCTTTTCTAATCTCTTTATCTTTTGCTTTTAAAGCTTTATAGGTAATCTTCCAATGCTTTCTATATAAACGATCACCATTGTTATTAATATCGCTGATATGGTCTCTTAAGCGTCCTCTAATAATTGATTTAGTACTAATTATTGTATTATGTGAAAGACAATCTAAGTTGTTACGAATAAAGTATGATGCTGATACTGATTCAATAACATTATCACTGTCTAAAGCACCTAAAGTGCCAAAAATACAAACTTGTTGTAATAAAGCGTCATCACAATTTTCAATCATTGAAGTACTGCCTTTTAATTCTTTAGAACCAATATCTTCTAATCCTGTTTTAACAGCATAGTTATATATTGAATTATAGTATTCATTATTATCTACTTGAACCATAGTTTTAATCTCTTGATCCATAAATCCTCCTATAAGTACCAAAGTTTCTTTCCATCTTTTTGTACTTCTTTAATGATTCCACCACCAAGACATTCATCGCCATCATAGAAGACGCATGCTTGACCAGGTGTAACAGACTTAACTCCTTGGTTATAGTGCACTATTATATCACCATTTTTTAAATATTCTAGTTCGACGTCATTGTCTGGTTGACGATAACGGAATTTAGCAGTACATTTTGTTGGTCTTTTATCTGATATAAAGTTAACTTGTTCAACAACACATGATGTACTAACTAAATACTTATTTGATGAACCATATGCAATATAAAGAATATTATTTTTAACATCCTTCCCTACTACATATATTCTTTCTGTTGTACCAATACCTAAGTTTCTTCTTTGACCAATTGTATAGTACATTAAACCAATATGTTTACCAAGAACTTTCTTAGTTTCAATATCGACGATATCTCCTGGTTGATTAGGTAAATAATTCTCTAAGAATTGTTTAAAGTTTCTCTCACCAATAAAGCATATACCAGTAGAATCTTTCTTTTTAGCGGTAGTAAGATGATGTTCTAAGGCAATCTTTCTTACTTCTGGTTTAATCATATCACCAACGGGGAATAAGACATTTTGTAGTTGATCAGATGATACCATACTTAAGAAGTATGATTGATCTTTATTAGGATCAGTTCCACGATATAACTTACCATCATGTGTTTGGCAATAATGACCAGTGGCAATATAGTCAGCACCTAGTTTTTTAGCCTCTTTAGCGAAGGCATCAAACTTGATATACTTATTACACATAACATCAGGATTTGGTGTTCTATAAGCTTTTAATTCACTTAAGAAGTAGTTAAAGACATCATCCCAATATTCTTTGACAAAATCGATACGATAAAGTGGTATTCCTATTTCATCGCAAACAGCTTGAGCATCATTATAATCTTGCTCTTGTGGACATATATTATTATTTAATGTTGGATTACCAAGAATATCATTATTGACAGAAGCATCCCAGTTACGCATAAAAAGGCCTATGACATCATAGCCTTGTTCTTTTAATATAATTGCAGCGACAGATGAATCTACGCCACCACTCATTCCAATAACAACTTTCTTTTTCATAAAATAGATTATAGCATTTTATTCTATTATTGCCAAATTATTTTATATATTATATAATTACATGGAGGTTAATGGAGGTATAAAATGTCAAAAAATAAAAAACATAAGATTAATTGGACGAAGGTATTTGTAATCTTCTTCCTAATTCTTATGATTGTTAGTACGGTAGTTGGGATGTTATATCGCTAACTATCTTTTTTTATATAATGATTTTGTATCATGTCTTCCTGGTCTTAATTCATATTTATTAGCAATATCGATAGTAGTAGAACCTAAATATTCATTATCTACTTTAGGGTTATCATCAAAAAACACTCCAAATTTATTCATAATGCATTCATCATTGATACCAAGAAATTGCATTAATTTTTTATTGTTTCCTAGTTTTTCAACTACATCAGGTGTTATGCCAAATGTATTTTCTAAATATAAATACAATAAAGATTTTTTATCTATATTAGTATTAAACATATTTTTTGTATAATATTTATCACTTAAATTTGGAATTGAAATACCAGAGTTATCTTCGGCAATATAGTATCCATTAATAACTTCGGTTTGATATGGTCCTATTTGCATATCATCATAGTCAACAAATTCAATTTGATCATCTTTAGTTATTAAGACATTATTAGAAGATAATAGATCTGGCATAATTATTCCTTGTTTATTAGCTTCTTTAACTATCTTTTCCGCTTTTAAATATAGCATGGCATAACGGAATAAATCATATTTATCTGCTTCTTTATGTATAATATTTTTACCATCAAAATTAATACCTTGTACACTTTTCATTCCATAGCCAAAGTATTTTGGATTTTTTTCATCGGTATATATTGCATATTTCGGTTTAGCAAGATGTGATAATCTGGATAAATTATCAGCATATAATACCTTTTTTTCTATTGTTTTAATAGATTTCTCATCTACTTTATCTCTTTTAACTGCTTTTATACAATCACCATTAGCAAGAAAATATATTGTATTATTAGCTGCATCAATAGTTCTAATACATTCTAATGATTTAAGATATAATTTTTCCATATTCATACCCCCTTTTTAATTGCGTTTATTATAATTCAAATATCAATTCTGTCAAATTATTATTTCTTAATTAATTTCTTAACATGGCGATTAGAAAATTCGATATTATAGTTATCTGCAATATCATTAACAGTACTATCTAAATAATCATTATCCTTCTTATTATTAAAGTATAATCCCATCTTATTTTTTATCTCTTCATCAACAATACCAAGATAATCAAATAATTCTTTAGCATCTTTCTGTAAAGTTAAATCATCAATCTTATCAGGAGTTATTTCAAAAGTATTAAATAAATATATTAAGAATAAAGATTTCTTATCAATATTATCAGTATATAAATTATGATAATGATATTTAGGATAGAAATAATCTACTTGATAACAATATACTTTAGAATAATTACGTGTTCCATAATTGTCTATTTGCATACCATCATAATCTATTAATTTAACATCACCGGAACTATTAGTTAAAATGATATTACCAGTTGTACATAAATCTGGAATTATAATCCCATCTTGGTTAGCTTCTTTAACAACGTTTTCTAATTTAGTATATATTTCCGCATAGCGATGTAAATCAAAAGCATCTTGATCATTACGCAAAATAGTTTCAGGTGTATAGAAGTTACCAGTGGCTTTATCCATTACATAGCCTTTAAATATCTTTAATTTTTTATCACGGTAAACGGCATATTTAGGTCTTACTATTTCTTTAGGCGCATTACTATTATCACTAGCGAGTATTTTATGTTCTAGATTATAGTCAGCATCTTCGATAATTACTTTACAATCATTTAATAATTGGAATGGAAAAACTTTTAGATAATCACCATTATCTAAACGGAATAACTTATTATGATCTTTTTTATCATTACGATAATTAAAGTCTTGATCTTTGTTGTAATTTAGATCTTCAATCCATACTTTTTCCATAAAATTCTCCTAAAAAAGGGCCAAAGAAAAGAGTCATTACAACTCTTCAACAATTATTATTGTCTTAAGCATCCTTCATATGTTCTAATAAATAAATAATTTCATCGGCTGATTCATTAATAAATTCATCAACTTTAGATGCATCAAATAGTTTTAATTCTGTACTACTTGCATCTCTTAGTAACATTCCCATTTTATCTATTAATAAACTAATCTTACTTGAATATATTTCCGTAATATTAGTTTTAGGTAGCTCAAATTGATCATAAACGATTTCTAAATCAGGGTTATAGTGATCAAGTAGATAATGATTAAGAGCTGAATAGTCATTGTAAACTAATTCTGTTTCTTTTTCATCACTTACTGTGATAATACCATTTTTGGTCTTAATTTGATTTTCATATTGATCCCAATAATAATTGGGGGTAAATTCAGTATACCACTTTTTATCAACAAGTAAATGAATAAAATAGCCCATATTATAAGGATTATCTAATGTTTTACCATATTTCTTATGAAATAGATAAATATTAGGTGTATCACTATTGTCTTGTGTAATGAAGTGACTATCTTTTTTCTTTATGCCAATCTCTTTAGCAAGATCAGGAGCAACAGTACCTAAAAACAATTGTTTATCATTCATTTTTAGGTATTTATTTACTCTATCAGCTATCACAATGTGAATAAGAAAAGAAGCCATTATTTATCCTCTTCTTCGACATTGAAGTCTTTTAAACCATCTGGTGTTACTACTTTAGATACTTGTGATTCAATATCTTTAAGTTGAGCATCACATTCTTTAACTAATTCCATCGCTTCTTTATATTTATTAATCGATTCATCAAGTTCAACATTACCTGATTCTAATTCATTAATAATCGTCTCTAATTTTTTAATTTTATCTTCAAATTTAACTTTAGTCATATTATTCTCCTTTATCTATAACTTTAGCATCAATATTACCATCTTCTAATTTAATATTGATTAAATCATTAACATTTACATCCTTGGAACTCTTAATACTAGTACCATCTTTATAGGTAATAGAATATCCTCGTTTTAAGACTCCAATAGGATTAATTAACTCTAATTTAGTAATTATCTTATCTAAGTTATGTGTATTGTTAGTTAATACTAACTGCATACTTCTATTTAAATCAATTGTTAGTTGATTTAGATTCTTTTTATTTTCATCAATTTTATATTTAGGATTGTATAATTTTAAATTAGATGATAATTTATCTAATTTAACTTGATTACTATTCATAACATTTAAGATATCGCGATTAAGAGTATCTAACATAGTATCCAGATTTTGTCTTTTAGCATCATACATCATCATTGGATTTTTAATAACAAATGAGTTCTTAATACTATCTAAATATAATTTATTATAATTAATCTTTTTATTTATCGCTTCACTACCACGAATCGATAGACTCTTGATTTGATTTAAGACATCCATCATATTAGGAACAGCCATTTCGGCAGCGCCTGTTGGAGTTGGTGCTCGCATATCAGCCACAAAATCAGCAATTGTAAAGTCAATTTCATGCCCTACACCGCTTATTACTGGTATTTTGGAATTATATATTGCTCTCGCAACTATTTCCTCGTTAAAAGGCCATAAATCTTCAATAGAACCCCCTCCTCGACCAACGATTAAGAGATCTAAATCATAAGTTTGTGCTAATTCAATATTTTGAACTATATCCTTAGCAGCCTCTGGTCCTTGAACTAATGAAGGAAATAGAATAGTCTCACAGATTGGGAATCTTCTCTTTATGGTTGAAACTACATCCTTAACAGCGGCACCGGTAGGTGCTGTAATAATACCAATTTTTTCTGGCATACTTGGCAATGGTCTTTTATGAGCCGGATCAAATAATCCTTCTTTATCTAACTTCTCTTTTAATTTTAAGAAAGCAAGATATAAATTACCCATGCCATCTTCATCCATCTCATCGACATATATTTGATAACTACCAGCTGCTTCAAATAAACTAATTCTACCTTTAACAAGGACTTTCATCCCATCAGCGGGCATAAACTTTAATTTACGAGCGGAAGAGGCAAACATAATGGCATTAATTTTACTTGTTTCATCCTTTAGAGAGAAATATAAGTGTCCGGTAGTATGATTCTTAAAATTGGATATTTCGCCTCTTAGATAGACTGTTTGTAGATTAGGATCACTATCTAATTTATTCTTTAGATAACGATTAATGGTTGCAATTGATAAATACTTATCATTCATCTTTTACGCCTTCATGGAATATCTTATCTAAAACACCATTAATCATCTTACGAACATCATTATCACTGAATGATTTAGCAAGTCTAACAGCTTCATCAATTACGACTACTCCTGGAGTATCAGTATAAAGCATTTCATAAATAGCCATACGAAGAATCGCTTGATCTGTATTACCAAGACGATCCATCTTCCAACCATCTAAATAACGATTGGCGATACTATCAATATCTTTTTTATTATTGATAACACCCATTACTATTTCATCAATGAATTCATTATCAATAGGATATACATCCTTAATAACATCTTTAATATCATATTCAATCTTATTCTTATCATAAACATTAACTTGGTAAAGAATAGTCATAATATAATTTCTTAAATCTGTTCTAGTCACTTTTTCCATAACAATCACCATATTAATTATACATTAAAAAAGACTAATAGTCTTCCTTAAATTAAAAAATTCATAATTAAATCAATCATTATACTTTTCTCTTTTGGATTAGATTCAGCGATAAGAATAGTAAGAGCCGTTAAAGTATTATTATCAATAACTAGGTTATCATTTTTATAAAGAATATTATAGTATTCTAGAAAATAAATAAACAAAGTGGCAGCAATACGTTTATTGCCATCAATAAAGACATGATCTTTAACTATCATATAAAAGAAATTAGCACCTTTTTCTTCTATAGTAAGATAAACATCTTTATTATCAAATGTTTGATATACATTCCCAATAATACCCTTTAATCCATTATTCCTTTCAACAGCAAAGATATCACTAGTTTCATTAAACTTTAATAAACTAATAACATCTTTACAATTTTCATAAGTAATAATATCAGTACTTTTAGTACCTTTAACTTTTTTAACACATTGATGATCATAGTCGTCAAGTAAATCTAGTGCTTTACTATACTTATTTATAACTTTTAAAACTTCTTTAGCATCAGTATTATCATCGCTTCTTGATGCTATATCAATAAGTTTAACAGTCTTTTCAAGATAATCTAATCTCTTTTGGTTAATAGCATATCCTTGTAATAAGTATTCTTTTAAAACTTTATTTGCCCATTTTCTAAAAGCAATACCTCTTTTAGATTTAACACGATAACCAACACTAATAATCATATCTAGGTTATAATAATCAACCATATGAGTTTGTTTTTTATCACTAATTGCACCATGCTGAGTGGTAGTCGCAAATTTTGCACCAACCACTTCACCTGCCAATTCATCTTTTAAAGCATTATTGATGTGCTTACCAATTGTTTTGATATCTCTATCAAACAATTTTGCCATTTGCTCTCTATTTAGCCAAACAGTTTCATCCTTTACATTTACATCTAATTTAATATTTTGATCGTCAAAAATAACAATTTCATTTTTCATCTATTATCCCTCCTTAATTGTTAATCTGATAATAGATAGACCGTTATGTTTTGTTAGTCTACAAATAACTCCTTCTTCTAAATTTTGTCCTACTTTAAATCAAAATATTACTTCACATCATATGGACTTTTATATGTTTGTATTATATCAAACAAACGTACTATAATCAACATAAAAAATGAACTGTCGCATTTTTTGCGATAGTTCATTCACTTTTTCTTTTATATAGCATATATGTAAATGGTTTGTTGTCTTCAGTAACCATAAATTTAGCGATAGCTTCATAATTTGTCGTTAAATATGGAATACCATATGCAGATCCTGAACTCATTACTTTAATAAGTACATAGTTTACTAATTTTTCTTTTATATATCTTCTTTGCTCATCTAACATAATAGGATATTTTTGATATTCAATATTACAATGCATATAATATTTAACTGTTGGTGTCGTATTTAAAACGGTATTAATACCACTATCTAATATTCCATAGTTTAAGAATGATTTATCATCATCTGTCATATAATTGGCAATAGCATATTGCATAATATCTGATTTTGTTGCTTTATGATATGAATGATTAGAATTAAAGAAATAAGTAAAGGCAAAGCACGTAATTATGAAGATTATGCTTATATATTTAATCTCTTTATTACTTAATTTATTCATTAATGGTGTAAGTGCAAGAATACCAACAATACAAAATGGCATTGCATATAATATATAATAAAAATAATATGATCCAAAGTACATAAATTGTACTGATAATACGGCTATTATTGTAAATATAATCTTCTTATATTTAGTATCAAATATCTTCTTACTCCATAAGACATATATTAATCCACAACCAGATATTAGTAATAATGGATTTTTAAATAAGTAATATGATGGTGCATATAATGAGTATATTATTCGATCAATAATAGTCTTATTTGATGTATATGCTGTTATATTAACATAGAAATAAACGTAAAATAAGTCATATAAGGCGTTATTAGCGATAAAGTAAATAAATATAGGTACTGATACAATAACAAAGCCTAGAAGGAAGTATAATATCAATTTAAGGCCATCTATAAACTCTTTCTTTTTGATTCTTGGTATTAATAAAGATATACCATAGAATATCCAAAAGAATATTAAAGTATATTTAATCCAAAAAACAATACCAAAGACAATACCATTTATAATAATCTCTTTTTTATCCATCTTATTTGGATAAGTATTTTTATAATATTTAAATAGTGAATATAATCCATATGCTAAATATGGTAGACAGAATTCTTCAGCACTATCTCCCCTATAAAATCCAGCAGATGCCAATACTATCATTGATATTAATGGAACTACCCAATATATATGATCTTTTTTATAATATAGAGATACTATCTTATTCATAAAGTATAAGAAAAAAGAAAATGATATTACTTCTAATACAAATACTCCATGAAAAGTATTATTAGATATTAAATAAGCTAAAGTATGCATAAAGTATAATATTGGTCCTTTTTGATCAAATATATCTTTATACATTACTATTCCTTTTAATACTGATTTACCAATAGTAAAATAAACGTTGGAGTCGTTCCAATCATTAAAGATGTAATATGGAGAGCATCTACTAACAACAAATAAAAATAGTAGTGATATTCCAAGACAATATAAGTAATTAATAATCTTTTTATTCTTCATATATCCTCTACTACATTTTACCATTATATATAAAAAAAGATAACAATTATTTGTTATCTTCATAATAATCTATTGCTTTAATAATCCAATCTTTTGTTTCATCAGTAGTACCAATACTAAATGCATGTTCTGATGATGTATATCTAATATATTGGTGTTTAATACCATAATATGATAATTGGATATCAAAATCATCAGAATATCTAATTGGAATTATACTATCATTAGTACTATGAACTATATATGTCATAGGATATGTATTATCTATATAATCATATATATTTAATCCATTCTTTTGCTTTTCAGTATATCCAGGTGCTAATATTAAATCTGCTTTATCAGTTGAATAATTTAGTGCTGGATAACCAAGTATGACATATTTTGGTCTTGGCAAATGATATGCTAAATATCCATCAGGTGAATCAGATGCCCATATCGAAGCCATATGTCCACCAGCACTAAAGCCAATTATCATATAATTATTAATATCTACTTTAAATAAATCTTGATTTTGTTTAATAATAGTTAAAGCACGAGCTAAATCATCAAACACATTGGCGTTTTTAAGCTCATCTCCCGTACGATACTTAAGAGTGAAAGCATTTATACCTTTAGATGTAAAAACTTTAGCTACAGGATCTGATTCAATACTAGATACACTCAAATAACTACCACCGGGAATGATAATAACAAACTCTTTGCTATTGTTATTTGCTGAATAGAAAGATAATATAGAATCTTTTTTACTCTCATCTTCATTTATCTCTTTAGCACTATAAAGATGATATGTAGAATCTGTTGATCCAAGTTTAATCTTTAAGTCATTATTGTTATCAGTAGCAGTTACGAATACATAAACACTAAAACTAAACACTAATGTAAAAAAGAATATTTTTAAATATTGTTTATCGATATTTTTCATAATCTCACCTATCAATTAATTTGTATTAATCTATCAATCCAATTCATAAATTTGTTGCAAATATCATTTATGAATTTAATTTTATTTAAAAGACAAAATAATAGTTTTCTTAGCCCCTCTATAATAGCACTACTAAAAAATATTATTAAAGCCCCTACTAGTACTCTTAACAGCAACCCTTTTCCATTAGACAAATTAGAATCTGCAATATGCAGCCAATTATATTCATTTAATCTCATATAGTAAGATTCATGAACTAAATATACTCCAAACATTAATGAACCGATATTATTTATATATTTGTTTTTAAAACTAAATGTTCCAAACAATAAGAATACTACTATAGTTTGGATAATAACTATTGGTTGATTGTATGTATATCCAACAAATTCATTGTTTATTAAATGACCAATACTAACAAGAATATTACTATTTAAAGATATCATATATTTTGATAAATAAAATAGTCCTAAATTAAATAAAGCACAAAACAGATAAATTAATATATACGTTAATCTTTTTTGAGTAACATTAAATTTTTTTAAAGCATTTGTATTTTTTTTAAATACATTTATATATGCTCCAATAATATATATAGTTACAAAATGTATTAATCCATATGAATTATTGGTATAAAACAATCCTCCACTTATTAAAGGCAAAACACTATCTATAATAAGCATACATATTATTAGTTGCTTAAATCTCTTTTGATCTAACTTTAATAAATATTGATTAAGAAATGGACTTATTATATAAAGCAATAAATAGTACGCAATAAACCAATATGATGATAAATTCAAGAAGAAAATTTGCTTTATAAATTCTATATTAGTATAATTTACTAATCCTGTATATTTTAATATACAATTTATAACAATATTATAAAATAGTACTTCAATTAATATATTAAATATTTTTTTTAAATTGAATTTACTACTTACTTGATAATATCCTGAAACCATAACAAACAAATTTACATGAATTATGCAAAGGTAGAAAATAAATCTAAGCACTATATATGCTTCGTTATTAGCTACATCAATTGCTTTACCATGCATTATTGTGTGCCATAAGACAATAGCAAACATAGCCATAATTCTCATTAATTCATAGTTTGATTCTCTTACTTTCTTCATAAAACTCCTAAATATGTGTACTATTATACTATAAAAGCAACCTATTTGGTTGCTTTTTCTTCATGTTTTTCTAAAAACATCTTTCTTGTCACAAAATTGAATACCATTACTACACATGTAGCAAGTACTTTACCAATAAATACTGTCATACGAAGTAGACCAACATTTAACCACATAAATAGTTCATTAATACCTAATCCAACAATACTTAGTACAATAAATATTACAAAGTTTGTTGTTTTAGATTTAGATTCGTCAACATCAAAAACAAATTTTATACTAGCCCAATAATTATAGACTACTGAAACCGTAAAACCAAATGCAGCTGCTATTAGGTAGTTAATGCCTAATATTTTGTTTAAAATACCTAATACTGCAAAATCAATAACTGTGGCAATACCACCAACTATAATGAATTTAAAGATCTGATTCATAAGCTTCTTGTCATTAAGAATTGAATTAATTTTTTCTTTCATATTATCACCTACTTAATCATAGCACAAAAAAACGACTTGTTAAAGTCGTTTAATTTATTCCATAAATGGTTCTTGTAATCTTTCAAAGTATGCTTTTGGATGAGAACATACTGGGCATTTTTCTGGAGCTTCAGCACCGATAAATACATAACCACAATTACGACAAATCCATGCAATAGGTTTATCTGCTTTAAATACAGTACCATCTTCGATAGTTTTAAGCATTCTTTCATATCTTTCTTCATGATGCTTTTCAACTGTTTGAACGCCTCTAAACATCTTAGCTACATCAGCAAATCCTTCTTCATCAGCAGTCTTTGCAAATCCTTCATACATATCTGTCCATTCATAATGTTCACCAGCAGCAGCATCTTTGATATTTGTAATTGTATCTGGAACATCACCACCATGAAGTAATTTGAACCATAGTTTAGCATGTTCTCTCTCATTACCAGAAGTAATAGTAAATATTTCAGCTACTTGTTCGTAACCTTCCTTTTTTGCTTTACTTGCATAGTAATCATATTTCGTTCTAGCTTGAGATTCGCCAGCGAATGCTGTTTGTAAATTTTTCCAAGTTTGACTATCTTTTAATTCCATATTTTACCTCCTTATATATTATAACATAGAATTTATTTGTTACGGCAATCTTTACATATTCCTTTAAAGATTAAATCACTAGACAATATTTCAAAGCCCATTGAACTTGCAACTAATTTATTCATTGCTTCAATACTACTTGTTGGAACATCATATAGTTTATGACATTTCTCACAAATAACATGGTTATGATGCTCTAAATTCTTATCATAACGATCTCCATTACCTGGTAGTTCTACTCTCTTTATCTGACCTGAGTCACATAAATCATTTAAATCACGATAAACTGTTCCTAAACTGATATTAGGTATATCTTTTCTAACATCTTTATATACCATTTCAGCTGTAGGATGATCTAAATGCCATAGAACACTATTTAATATAGCTTCTCTTTGTCTTGAATATTTCATAAATCACCTAAAGTAGTAATGATTACTACTTCAATATAATTATATCATATATGTTTAAAAAAACAAGAGATGACAAGCATCTCTTAAAATATTGAACCTAATGTGCTAATATATTGATTTACAAAGTAATATTCAATAATACCAGTTATAACTGCTAATACTACAACAACTATAATTAATATCTTTTTATTACGATCTTGTTTAGCATTACGAGCCTCTAATTTTGTAACTCTATCTTCTAATTCTTTTATTTTTTCTTCCATAATTTCTCCTTATTCTTCATATTCTTTCGAAGCATTGATATAATCCATAATTTTATCTTTAACAAATAGGAATATTTTTGCAATTAGAATTATAAACATCCAGGATATAATATACAAAATTAATACATCAAATATAGTCATTTGTTTTGCAAAAAAATAAGTTATAAGTTTTAATATAATTACATGATGTACTAAAAATATAGCATATGAATCATGACTTAAATTTTTTACTGCATACCTAATATGATTATTTTTTACAAAATCACTTAGAAATTTTAATGATATAAATAGTAATAAACCAATGACATTTGCAAATAATACTGTGTAATTGGCATTAAAATCTGGAATAATGAATAAACAAATGCAAATAATTAAGGCAATTATTGATTGCCACCATTTTATGTCACAGCCATATATTGCAATATATATTCCAATTATAAATAGATATAATTGAACAAAAAAGTTAAAACTAATTGGCATTATCAAATTTTTTGAAAATATTATTGTCAATAAATATATAAAAGAAATAATTATAAATACAGATTTCGGATATTTTTTTACTGCTTTTAGTATGAATGGATAAATTATATAAAGAATTACCAAACATCCTAAAAACCATTCACCTACTATATATGCTGTCTTAATACCAAAAACATATCCATCAATACCTAATACCGAAAAAATTAAAACCCATTTTTGTGTATTCCAAATAAAAGCTCCATTTTCAATAAAAATTATTGAAAAAAATGTAATATAAACAATCCAAAACAATGGATAAATGCTTAAAAATCTTTTTTTATAGTAGCCCTTTATATCAAGCTTTTTATCATATACGTAAGTTAGCGACAATCCTGACAATATAAAAAAGATTGTTACACCAATAATTCCCCATTTTGAATTTGACAAAAAATTTGTTATAGGATTTATATTATTACTATTAATATGAACAAAAAAATGGTACGAAACAACTATTATCATCGCTATCGTTCTAATAAAATCTAGATAAAAAAGTCTTTTTTTTGCTTTCATAGACCCTCTCTAAAACTGATTAATTACAAAAACGGTTGCTCCGGTTGCTTTAGCAGCCTCAATTCCTGGAGCTGAATCCTCAAATATAATCGTATTTTCTTTATCTATCTTGTAATGTTCCATTGCCTTTAAAAATCCTTCTGGATTAGGCTTATTTTTAGTTATATCGTCATGTGTAAGTACTAAATCAAATAAATCTAAGACTTTAAAGTAATTTAAAATATCATATGTATTCTTTTTAGATGCTGTTGTTACAACAACAAGATAATAATCATTTTTTATAGATCTTGCTATATTAAATAAATGTTCATTTGGGATAATTTTAGAAACATAATCACTATAATGTGAAGTTTTAAAATCATGTATTCTTTCTAATGGTTCTAAATTGCCATTAGTTAATTTAGGCAAAAATTCTTTATAATGTCTGCCATTACAATTATCTCTGAAATATTCAAATGTAACATCATATCCTTCTTTATTTAAAGCTTCTTTATAGCCGTAAAAATTAGAATAATTAGTATTGAATAAAGTTCCATCTAAATCAAACAGTGCTAATTTCTTTTTCATTATTTATCACCAAACATTTTATCAACATCAGCAAGTACCATTAGTAATCCTGAATAGAATATTAAACTTCTATCACCATTCATTCTTATTTTATATGGCATCAATCTTAGCCAATGAATAACTTCGTGATAAAATATGCTTTTAGTTCCTTCATTTCCAAATTTTTTAATTAAATATTTTTTATAATTAGAATATAATTTGTTATAGACATCTGACTTTGTAAATGTAAAGTTAATTTCATTATTATGATATTCAACTTTTTTAGTATTCATCATGAATTCATATCCACCATGAATAGATTGTAATAGTTTTGCAAAATCTAAATATGGTGAATCATGTAAATTACCAGTATTAGGATCAATTATATAATATCCATTCTTATTCTTGTTTCTATAACAAATAATATTTTCAATAGTAAAATCACCATGTATGTCACTATAATCATCATTTTTAAATACCTTTTCAAGATATTCTTTATTTAAATATTTCTTATAATAACTAAGATTATTATAACTTACGCCATTTATAATAAGTTTTTTATAACCAAGTAATGGCTTAATGTATTCACCCTGCTCTATTTTATCAATATTTTTTAATACCTTACTATCAATATATGAATCTATTGTAGTTATATCAGACTTTCTAACATTTTTAGAATGTAATTTTTCTGACAAATCATCAAGTATATTTTTTAGCATTTTCCAAGCATCAGTAAAATTAGTAGTATGAACGAATGAAAAACAAGTTACCGCATTTGCTACATATGGCATATCATAGCAACAACAACCATCACTATATTTTTCATCTGATACCTTTGTTAATGGCAATAATTTTTCATGTTCTTTTAACCATACTACTTGATCATGCAGTTTATCAGCATCTTTATCAAAGGCATATTTACGATAAAATATCTGATCATCTTTACTACACAATATTGTAGTAGCATTACTGCCCGCTGAATGATCTTCAATTATAGCAACATCATTGTTCAGTTCCATATACTTCTTAAAATAGTTACTATCGTTAGAATTAAAATATTGTTTTAAAAAATCTAATCTGTTTTGAGTATTAACCTGTGGTAATATTTCAATATACTTTCTAGGCTTATGCTTAATATTAATAAAGAATGAGAATATGTATACAAATGCAATTGGCAATAATATATAAATTATCATTATCCAATTATATTCATTTAATAGCGTACTAGACCAATTAATCATTGTTTGAGACATTCCATATTTTGAAAACATTATATTAAATAGATCAATAAAACTAGTTGGATAGTCTAACTTTGTCAACGATATGCTAAATGTATAATATGACGCAATATAAAATGACCATGTTATAACAGTATAGAATATCATTCTTGGTATATTAATTCTCTTAATTAAATCTTTAAAAGATGTAATTGTAAACCAAGAAAATTTAAGCATTTTTAATTCAATTTTATCGTTGAATATAGATGCTATCCCATATATAATCTTTTTTACAACATTATTAAATGTATATGATAATGCAATAACAATTAATATTATTAAGCAACAAATTGCATAGAATTTTAATGATTGTATAACATTAAAATTAAATATATAAAGGATTAAATATATTAATAATACTGAGAAGAAATCAATAATGATATCAACTATTACCGTTGCAAGTGAAAAAGAGGTACCATTTTTCATTTTCTTTCCAGCATAATATGCTCTAAACAAATGACCTAATCTAAATGGAATAAAGAAATTAATAATATTTCCATATGTCAAAGCTTGTAATAAAACTTTATCATTTGGTTTTTCATAAGTTTCAATTAATTGTTCAATTCTAAAAACTTTAAATAAATGACCAAAGAAGAAAAAAATAACAGAAACTAATAATATAAGCCATATCATATAATAATCACCTCATTTTTTTTAAAACTTTTTCAGCTGCATAATATTCATCTGGCGTACCAAATGACAAATGACTATCACACGTGAAGTTAGCTATTCTCATTTTTTTATCAGCCATTACATTATATACTCCACTCATAAAGTATTCAGAATAGTTGCACTTTTCAAGATATTCAGTTGCATTATCTAAAAATATGTCTTTATTTTTAAAGTAATATGCACCACAAATAGCATTATCGCTAATAGCTTTCTTTTCTACTGTTTTAATTACATTTCCATCTTTATCCATTTGTAAAAAGCTATATTTTGGATCTGTAGATTTAAATGTAAGCAAAGCACCATCTATATCACTATCAATGTTATTATCGCAGAAATGATTAAATTCACTACATTTAAACATATGATCACAATCATTAAAGATTATTGGCAAATCATCATGAATACTTTTAGCACCTTCCATACTTGTTAAAACAGCACCATTAAGAACATGAGGTATTTTTACTATTTTAGCATCTGGATAATATTGATGTATAACTTCATCAATATTAAATTTATCAATGTGTTCTTGTAGAACAACAAAAGTTAAATCAGCAACATCAACATATTGAACTAATGAATTAGTTGCCCAATATAAAAATGGTTTATCGTTAATCTCTATTAATGGTTTTGGTTGAACAAATCCATTTTTAAAGAATCTTGATCCTGCACCACCCATTGGCATTATTACGTGTACTTTATTGCTTTCCATTTTATCACCTATCTTTTTACTTACATCAATGCTAGCTTTAAACATTTTATTGCTTTGCTTTATTCTTGACTTTAGCCCTGTATTCCAAGAAGACTTACCTTCTTTTCTATTTACTATAGTTACTGGCAAATGAACAATTTTATATCCTAATTCATTTGCTTTAGCATAAATATATATATCAAGTGAAAAGTCATTAGGAAATTCATTATAGTATTTTAATAAATCTCTTGAAAAGATTACTGGCATAGACATAACATCATACATATGCTTTTTAAATATCAAAGAATCAACAAATCCCATGCCATAAGTAAAGATATATTCAATTACTTTACGATTATGTCTTTCACCCTTCATCAAATATTTTGGAGTACTTTGTTTATTTAAATAGTCAAAAAACTGGCATAGTTCTTCTGGATCAAGCTGTAAATCAGCGTGTATCCATCCAACATAATCACCAGTAGCAAGTTTTAATCCTTGCTTTATACCATATCCATATCCTTGATTAACATCAACATTTGTAGTTTTAATTCTTTTACCATCTATTTTTTTTAGATTCTTGAGCAATTTTCTACTACCATCGAGAGAACCATTTTCAACAAGAATAAATTCAACGTCATATTTTTTTGGGAATTTATCTAAAGCATCTACTAAATTTACTAGATTCTTTTCTTCATTATAGCATGGTATAACAATTGAATATTTCATACTTACTCCTTATTTTTAAAAACAAAATAGTTTTGAATTAGAAAATTAACAACCATTGCAACACCAGTTGCAATGATAAATGCTATAGTTCTATTACCACATAAATTATATATTAAATAATTTGTTGTTGTATTTACGGCAATATTAATTACTTGACATATAACAAATTTTGATACTTGCCATAGACTAACTTTTTCTTTGTTAGTAAATGTCCATTTTTTATTTATAAAATATGAATAAATGCTGGCTATAGACATTGAAATTACTTTTGATACACTAATATTAATAGTATTAGACAATAACATATAAATGACATAATCTAATAATGTTGATGAGCCACCAGTTATTAAAAATTTTATTTCTTTCTTATATTTATTAATTATTTTCATTAGCATTACTTACTTTGTTATAGTAATCCTCTTTAACTGGAACATTTACTTTCCATTTTCCTCTATCAGGACTAATGGTAACAGCAATATACTTATTGCTATTAAAATCTACATATTTTTCTACATCTTCTAGATATTTTGAATAACTAAAATCAGTTTTTTGAATATTTGTAAAAGATAAAATTAAAACAGCAATTAGAAAAGTAACTAAATATCTTGTATATTTTCCCTTTGAAAAAATCATATATAAATCAAAAGATATCATTAATACTGCAATGGCTGCTGGTATAGCATTATAAAATGCTGTATGCCCAGAACTTAACAAAGCGTTTTCATAGGCAGATGGATTATCATACTTATATAGAATCATAAAATATAAAAACCATATATATAAATTGCCAAAAGCAAAGAATTTTGTTTTATTATTCTTCATATATATAAATAATAAAATAAACCATATTATAGCGCCAAATATAAGATTAATAGATACATTAGAAAGTTTAGCATAGCCATCAGCACCAAATATAAAGTTAAATGAGCTAATTAATAGTTTCATACTACTAATCATTCCTAAATAAACTTTATTAAGCGTAAATGAACTCTTTGCCATTGTTTCAATATCTGTCATAAACAATATTGAGTAACTTTCAAGCAATAAGCATAATCCAATAAGAATAATTTTTATTAAATTTCCATTTTTAAATGATAATTTAATATTTGAAAATATTCCTTTTAAATTTTTGATAATATAATATAGTAATGCAAAGCCAATTGGTAACACAGATGGTAAAGATAATATTGCAATAATTATAAATGGAATTAAATAAGTTTTTGGTAACTTATTATTAACAATATTTATTGATATTAAGAAAATAAATAAACCACACCACCAATGTAGTGATAAACTGCAAAAATACATATGATCAAAGTTCATAAGAAAGGCTATTAATATTAAAGAAATAAGCAATCTTATTTTTCTATCTGAAATTAGCCAATCAAAATCATCAGAGTTAAAATAGTTAGCAACAAATACTGCAAAAGCGATACTTAACCACTTCATTACAAATACTGTGGTTAAAAAACTATTAAATATTTTACCAAATAATAAACCTAGTAAAGCAATTATTCTTGAAATAAATACAAGATAACCGCCATACGTAATAAAAAGTGATGATACTCCATATTTGTATGCTTGATTAATAAATATTGATCCATCTTCAGCATATATATATGGCTTAAATATTGCTTGATAATCTAGCAAAAGGCATAATATTAAGCAGCAAAAGAAAGTAATTGCCATCCACTTATTATTGCTAATTTTTTTTAACTTTTTCTTCATACATCACCTAACTAAAATGGTCCCTTACCCACTTTTCCTTTTTTATAATCGGAATAACCAATATACATTGCTCTGGTTTTTTTCATTTTATCTTTTTCAAATAGCCAAATTTTTAATAATTCTTTTTTTGTTCTACCAAGTTCTAGTTTACAATAGTAAGGAAATTCATCATGATACATATCGTATAAATAATGCCTATTTCTTACCTCATAATACTTACGCATAGAACTATGATTATCAGCATACATTGTAAGCCCTAAAAATCTTTTCTTTACAGTATTTCCAAGATAGTGCTTTAGTCTAACAAAATTTAATTGTAAAATTTGATAACCATGTTTTCTCATATTAAGGCAAAAATCAAAATCAACACAGTCGATAAACATATCTTCATTAAAACCTTTAATTTTTTTATACGCTTTAGCATTAACCAAATTGCCAGAAGCCATTACAACATCTGGCTTAGTTACACCAATAAGATAATCTCCAGCATTTTGTTCAATTACTTGTAGTGCGCTAACAATACCTATACTTTCAAATTTTGTATCACAAATTTTGCCAATATATTCATCCTTGCTAAATTTTTCTACAAATTTTTTTAATTCATAAAATCCATCACCAATAAATGAGCTATCTTGATCCATAGTTAAAATCCAATCTGCTCCATCATTTATTGATTCTTTAGCACCAATATTTAATGCATACGCAATGCCTTTATTATCTTTAAGTGGTATATATTTTATTCTCTTATCCTTAAAAGTTTTTGATAAATCAGCATTTGGTGTATTGTCAATAATAAACAATTTATTCAATCCATCAAGATATGTTGAAATATTTCTATTTAATTTATCAATATTTGGTTTAAATAGTACTACTACTCCATCTGTCTTAAACATTTTTCATCATCCTTCTTATTGTATTCTTTAGAGATTGAGGAACTTTTATTTTAGAAACTATTTTCCATCTCAAGGAATTTACAATACGCTGTGCTTCCTCATCGTACACGCTGTTTTTAATTTTATTTGCGTTAGTTAATATTTCCTTTAATACTTCAGCATTTTTATCATTTAATTTTATAATGCTATTTTTGTTATAATACTTTTCGTACTCAATAGCCATTTCTTTAGATGTTTTAATATTATATTTTTTAATATTGTCTATTGTTTTAGCATATTCATCTTTATCAGAAAAAATATCTAATATTTTACTAATAATTTTTTTTGAATCAGTTGTTACAGGAATAATCCAGCCAACTTTATTTTCAATTATTCGATCTTTAACTGCACCTAATCCAAATCCAAGAACTGGTACACCAGATGCTAATGTTTCTGTAAGAGTATATGAGTATGTTTCTGGCCATCTTGAAAATAAGCATACAAGATTTATATTATTGTTTTTCATTAAATTGTTAATACTATTTCTCTCATATTGACCATGATAAACATAATTATGTCGATTATATTGTAATTCCTTTATTTCGGTTGTTCCGAATAAATGAAATACAATATTGGAATTTTCATTTTCAGTTACTAGCTTGTTTAATATGTCTCCACCTTTATGTTTAGCCATAACACCAACAAATGCAACATTATACTTTGTATTATTATCAATATTGCTATAGTAATCATTCTTTTTAATATCAATTCCATGTTCAATAACAGTTATTTTTAAATCATTATAATAACTATTAATTATTTTTTTAGTACTATTTGATGGAACAATTATTTCATCAAATTTGCCTAAGAATGATTGCCATTCTTTTCTCCAAAGCGGAATAATATTGTTGGTAATTTGTGTTTTGTGAGATATGCAATTTTTACAATCTGGATTTTTCATTCCAATGCAACATGTCTCCATATTATAAAGCATATTAATTGTTGGGCATAAAGAATAGAAATCATGTAATGTTATCATTGTATGTAAATTATATTTTTGTGCTACATCAATAACATCAAAATAGTGCCCTATCATATGATGAATATGAATAGTATCAATTCTATAGCCAACAATGATATCTTCAATCATCTTTCTATATTTAACACTGTAAGTTGGAATAATGTTTTGCTTTTCAATAGCATCAAAGTTTGTAATTTTTTCTTCATTTTCAAAATAAGAATATAATCTATAAATTCCACCAGATGGTGCCAATATATGAAAATTATACTTTGATCTTAAATTTCTTACTAAATCATATACATGGAACGTTGTTCCACCCGAGTTCTTTATATCCCAATCATGTATTAAAATTAAAATATTTTTTCTGTTATGCAAATTTATTTGATAATCGACATTTTCACATACCTTCTTTATAGGAAATTCGTTGCACCATCTTCCGGTATTACTTGTATAAAATGGGTATCTTTTATTTAGTATTGTGCTATGTTCTTTTATTAATTCATCTCTTTTTGTACTGAATGATTGTGATTCTTTGTGATAGATGATTGTATTAGGACAAAGTAAATTCTTATATCCATAATCCATGCATCTATAGCAAAAATCATTCTCTTCACCATATCCTTTTTCAAAAGTTGCATCATCAAAATATCCAACTAAATCTAGTGCTTCCCTTTTGATATACATGCAAAAGCCATGTGCAGTTGGTAATTCGAAAGATTCATCATATGCACATTTTTCTATTAAATAAGCATATTCATTAAAGTTCATATTTTTGGGAAGTTCATTTCTTTGAAGCCCTTTTGGAACTGAGCATAGTGTTGCATTATTAGATAACGGTGTTACAGTTGCAACCATCGGCTCACTATATGCTCTTTTAGCAATCTTTTCTAGCCAATTTTTAGATACCTCTGTATCTGAATTAAGTAGTAAAACATCTGATTTAGAATATTTCATGCCTTTATTGACAGTTTTAACAAACCCTAAATTGATGTTATTTTTTAATAAAATTATATTTTTATTTTCACTAGAATATTTTTGTAATAATGGTAAAACTCTTTCGTCAGGACTTTTATCATCAATTAGAATAATTCTATTGTTTTTTAAGTCAGTGTTATTAATAATTGAATCTATGCAAGGTTGTAAGCAATCATATGCATTATATATTGGAATAATAATGTCACATTTAGTCATATCTTCACGCTCCATAATCCTTTTTCATTGTACCATAATAGTACAATTATAAGCAATTAAAAAGACTTATTATTACAATAAATCTTTATATTTTTTTAATAATTTTTTATCTGCATTAGCATATGTATATTTTTGCATGTCTAAAGCAAATTGACTTAATTTTGTATATTCACGTGCTTCTTTTTGTATTATGAGTCTTTCTTTTAACTTTATTTCATCTTTAGAAGCTGTGCTTGTTGAGTCACTATGTCTTCTAAAATAATTTAATGATTTTGCGCAATATGCAATATCACCATGCTGAAGTAAATTAAAGTAAAAGCACCAATCTCCACTCATGATAAACTGCTTAGATTTATCAAGCAATTTAATCATTATTGGATCATTTTTAAATACTACTGCAGAAACATTAGGAATGGTTGAAGTAATAGACAAGGCACTTTTTATCTCTTCTGATCCTTTGCTAATGTAATCTTTTGACCAATGCGTCCTGCTTATTATTCCATACCAATCAGTACATGTATTACTTAATATATGATTAGTTTCATCAATCCTTTTAGAATCACAATATGACATTAATACTTTTTTGTTATCAAAACCTTTAATTACATTTTCTAAAAATCTAGCGTTGCAAGAATCATCTGCTTCCGCTATCCAAACATAATCTCCTTTTGCTTCTTTAAAGCCTTTTTGCCATTGATAAGAAATAACACCACTATTTGTCTTATTCTTTATAAATCTTATTCTATTATCCTTTAAAAGTGCCATTTTATCCTTAATAGTTTTAACACTATCATCAGTTGAACAATCATCTAAAATAATTATTTCGTAAATTGGATATGTTTGAAATAATACTGAGTCTATACGTTCATTTAAATATTTAGAATAATTGTAATTTGGTATAATGACTGATACCTTTTTAGGATTTTTTATATCAAGTTTCTTAGTATTCTTATAAATATTTACTTTGAATTTTGATATTATTGAATTTAATATGTGTTTGACTAGTCTTTTTACTTTTCTTATCATAATAACACCTTAAATTATAATTTAATCCTTCTTTTAATTCCTTTTTTGATTCTGACTGCATGTCTTACAAGATCACTTGTATTTTTATGTATTGGTACTATTGATACAATACTTGCAACATTTAGTACTTCTTTAGATGGTTCTACCATTTTATTATTATAAATTGGTACTATTTTTTTAGTATTCTTATATTCTTTATCAAACATAGAATTAACTATTTTTAAGAATTCTTCTGATTCTCTCTCAATTGGATAATCTTTCATATAGTTAACACCAAACTTAGACATCTTATCTCTTAACTTCTTATCATCAATTATTTTGATGAGCGCTGTAGCGATAGATTCTGGTGTACTATCAGCTAATAAAACACCACCATCAGGCATATCATAGAAATTATTTTCTTTGTATAAATCAACTACTGGTAATCCAGATGCCATCATTTCAAATGGTATTCTAGATGGATTAGATGAACTTATACATAATCCTACTGTACACTTGTTATATAGTTCATTACAATCATTTAGACTCATTAATCCTAGATTATTAACATCCATATTAGTTACTTTCTTATTAGAACCATATAAGTATATTTTAACATCTGGTCTTAATTTTTTCACTATCTTTAATGCTTTTAATCCTAAATTAGGACATCTTCTTGGTTTTTCTGGTTGATATATAAAACAGATAGCCTTTTCTTTTTCTATGTCTTTAATAGGCTTATAAATATCTAAATTAGCACAGAATGGGAATGATTTAACTTCACATCCATATTCTTTTTTAAGTTTATATGATAACCAATTACCAATACTTACTCCCTTAAAATGATCTTTATAAGATTCTTCCATAGCAAGATAAGATTCACCCATTGGTACAAACCAAGGTTCAAAGTCTTGTATAAAGTATGCTTTATTACTACAATTACAATTCTTAACATAATCTGGTGTTAACACAGCATGTGTTGCAAAAACTAAATCATAATCTTTTCTCAATACTGCACCAACATAAGTACCACATAAACATTCACCAAAGTATTTTTCAAGTCTACTCTTTAATTCGCTATCTGTAGTAGCATAATCTTCAGTAATATATAAATCACATTCATATCCGTTTTTAACAAGAAAATTAGCATTCTGAATGAACGTTCTATGTCCACCTGAACCTTTTATAGGGTTTGGTATAAACCACGCTATTTTCTTCTTATTACTAGGTTTAATCATATCAAAAGAATCTCTCTTTCTATTTTTAATCTTAAAATAATTATTAGTAAAACCAAGATTATTATATTTTAAGTATCCTTCAGCCCAAGTTGAATTAATTAATTCTTCTCTTAACACTGATCTGTTACTACGAGAGTATATACTTTTAACAAGTAGTTTTTTATCTAATGTTCTAGCTTTATCAATATATCTTCCTAAACCAAATTCTTCATTATGCTTTAAATTAAAATATGCTTTTGATGTATAGTAACTTGGAGTATAAATAATGCTATCTAATATTCCAAAAGCTTCTTTACCATTAGTAGTATATTTGAAATTGTTTTTCTTTATAGTATCTATAATTCCTTTTTGAATATACTTAGTACAATAATCATAACTATTGTTCTCTGATTGATCTATCTTTCTGATGGCATGAATACCATTTTCCATTGAATAGCCTATTGTACTGCCATTAGGACTATTACAAAGCATTTCAAATGGCGTAATAACATTAAGATATTTAGTACCATCTTTATACTGATTTAAATATCCTTGTTTATGAGAATTATCTGGTTGTTTATTTAAGAAATCAATTAATCCAAAATAATATCCATATATATCATTTTTAGGTAACATATAACATAAATTATCTTGAATAGATCCTCTCCATCCAATATCAACAATTGCAATCTTTTCTCCATTATTTTTTAAATCTTTAGAATCAAAATATTTTAATATTAATTCTCTTTTTTTATTAATATTATCTTGCATAATATCGATAAACTTTTGATCTTTAAATAACTCTATAACACGATGATCTTGCCATGGATAATAAATATTCTCTGTTTCAGGAATATTATATTTAGCTAATAAATCTTTTACTTTGCTCATATCTAAATCAACTGATTTAAAATAAGCTTTCATAGATTGAACGCTGTATTGATTCCATAGTCTCATCATTTCATCTAAAGTTACTTCTCTTAGTGATGGACAGAATGTTGCAATACGACTAACTTCTAAAACATATTTTTTAATATCAAAATCATTGATATTATCTGCTATATCTTTAAAGAACTCCCCTTCTCTAGTAAAGAAGTAGATTTTCTTAATACCTTCATCATTGCAAGATTTTAGTATCCAATAAATAAACGAATAAAATAATTCACTATAACTATTACCTACTTTTTGTAGTTTATTTATTTCACGAATAGTTAATTCTTTCTGAACAACATTATCGCTTTTATTTAATAAATCACGAGCCGTTGTATACGAATATAATTTATTCTCTAAGAAAGATACCATATTATTAAATAGTGGCTCAGATATTTTATTAATATCAATATTATTACTTGTTATATTTTGACATACAAAATGATTATTCTTATAAACAACTTCAACTTTTTCTAACTTATTATTTAATAAATTATTTTTCTCATAATTAGAGAACAATTTATTAATATTATCATTTATGGGTTTAATGTTATTAAAGAACAATTTTTCAATATAAAGATAAGTATTATAAGTACTTTCAAAGGTATCTTCATTTTCATTTTTAAAGTTATATAATTGCGCATAAATATTTTTATATTTAGACTCTACCATATCTGAATTGTAAAATGAATCAGCATCAGCATAATATACTAGTACAGCATCAATTCCTAATTTCTTAGGTGATTCATAATCCGGTATAATCGAATTACCAATCATCAAGCAATCAGATACTTTAAATTTATTTAGTTCAATAACTTTTTTATATAAATTGCCGGTAACTTTAGACTCTAAATACTCTGATGAAATATAAATATCATCAAAGTAATCTAGAATCTTTTTATTTTTAAATATTTTTTTAATAGTATTTTTAGATAGATACATATCAGAAACGCAATAAATCTTTTTATGATTGTTTTTAGCATATTCTAATAGTTCTAAGGCTTCTCCTCTTACATATTGTGATTTATCTTCAATAGTATCTTCTAATAATTCAGCTTCTTTACAGAATTCTTCTTCAGCAACTTTAATTTGCTTTTTATTTTTTAAATAAGAATACATTTCTTTAGATAATTCACAATATTTAAATTCTGGATCATAACCATTATGCTTATTCTTTTCTCTTAATTCTGATTCAAATTTCTCTCTAACTTTTAATAACTCAGTTGGATCAATTGAAAGACTAAAAGAAAGTGCAAGATACTTGCACCAGATAGACTTTGTATAATCAGGATAACAATTTCTTGAAACAATAGTATCAAATATATCAAAAAATATTATCTTATGCTTATCTATATTTTCTTTTATTTCTTTAATGTTCATATTAAATTTCTTCGACAAATCCTTTTTGTAATTTTCTAAATATAGCAAGTCCTATATAGAATAGGAAAATACAGAATATAAATAAATATCCTAAATGAGCCCAGTTTGGCATTTTTTGATAGAATAATATGTCTCTATATGCTGTAACAATTGGTGTCATTGGATTTAAATATAAAATAAATTTATATTGGGCAGGTATAGATGAAGCATCATAAACAATGGGAGTTCCATAGAAAGCAGCCATTAATATAACGCTTACAATATGTTGAACATCTTGAGCATAAACTGTTATAGCAGATAATATTAAACTAAATCCTAATAATAAGAATATTTGTAAGAATAATATTACTGGGAATAACAAGGCATACCAAGATAATCCTACTCCAGTACCAAATAAGAATATAACAATAATGACACAAGTTATACAAAACATTATGGCATTACTTAACACTACTGATATAGGTATAATTTCTCTTGGAAAGTATACTTTTTTAACAATACCAGCATTAGATATAATACTAAAGCAACTAAAATTAATTGCATTTGTAAAAAAGTTCCAAGGCATTAATCCAGTCATTAAGTACATTAGATAGTTTGGTATCTTACTCTTCATGATTAGTGGGAAGATGATGGCATAAACCATTAATGTTAGTAATGGATTAATAAATGACCATAATACTCCTAACCAAGCGCCTTTATATTTACCCCTAATATCTTTTTTAATACTAGTTTTTAAAAATTCTCTATAATCATATAAATCTTTAAATAATTTCTTCATATTATTGACACTCCTTTAAGTAAGCATCGGTTACTTCTTTTGTAGGTCCTAGCATCTTAATCTCACCATCTTTAATCCAAGCTGCACGGTTGCAGAACTTGTTTACTGTTGGCATTGAGTGGGATACAAAAACAATTGTAATACCTTGATCTCTTAATTCTTCCATTTTGGCATAACATTTTTGTTGGAAATGTTCATCACCTACGGCTAAGATTTCATCAATTAATAAGACATCAGCTTTAACACTAATGGCAACCGAGAAAGCTAGACGCATATACATTCCTGATGAATATGTACGTACTGGACTATCAATGAATTCTTGTAATTCACTAAACTCGATAATTTCATTAACTTTATCATCAATTTCTTTTTTAGTCATTCCAAAAATAGAAGCATTGAAATAAATATTCTCACGACCTGAAAAATCAGGATGGAATCCTGCTCCTAATTCTAGAAGTGATGCTACTTTACCATGAACAATAATTTCACCTTTAGTTGGATAAATGATTCTTGTAATCAATTTTAATAATGTTGATTTACCAGAACCATTAGTACCAATAAGTGCTAAAGCTTCACCTTTTTTAACATTTAAATTTATATCTTTTAAAATGTGTAATTTTTCATTGGTTCTTCTATTCCAAAAGATAAGCCACTCCTTTAGAGAAGTTGCTTTATCATAATACATTTTAAAATCTTTATATACATGTTTTACTTCGATTGCATATTCGTAATCTTTTTTCATATATTATTTCTCCCTTAAGTATTATACCAAACTTAATTAGAATGGTAAAATTATTTGAACATTCTTTTAGTCTTTATCGTACCTGGAATGACTAGTAGTATGTAAAGTAGTTTATTAGTAAATCCTGTTACATACTTATATCCTGGTTGATGAGTTAGTGTTTTAAAAAGAATAAAATGTTTTAAAATATACATTCTCTTTTTAAATAAGATATGATGCATTGGTTTATTAATTAAATATTGGAAATACTTATAATATCCTTTTGGATATTTTTTAAATGTTTCAATAATATTCTTAGAGTAACCATCATCACGATATTCAGCGGTTACTATTTCTTTATTCTTAAATAATAATCCTTCGGTAGCATCATCCATTTGAAAATACATATATGCTTCTGTAATAAATTTTTCTTTATCACACAATTCATATCTAAAATGTTTTCTAATACTTGTTTTAAATGTTAAAGCACGATCAAAATCTTTACCATAATTAAAATCAATATCATATAGGGTATGAATAGTATTATCTAAACCATCCATATTAGTATTAACGCCTATTTGATTACGAAGATATGATATACCATAGACATTATCTTTAAGATTCTCATAATCTTTGCTAACCATACTTAATACATTGTTATTTAAGTGATCATCAGAATCTACTTCAATAATAATATCACCTGTTACATATGGCATTAAATTATTAATGGCATTTTGTTTACCGCCATTTTTTTGTTTATGGTATTTAATCTCTACTTTTTTTTCTTTAATATAACTTTTAATTAAAGATTCGGTATCATCAGTAGAACCATCATCCATAATAAGCCATTCTACATCCTTAAAAGACTTAGTATTTTGTACTAAGCTTTTATATAATTTTGTTAATATATATGCCCTATTATAAGTGGCAGTCATTATTGATATTCTCATTATTCACCTATTGTTTTGATAACTTTATCAATTATATTTTTATTATTATATTTAGATGGAGTATGTTTAGTGCTCATCATCTTTATCATACCATCATAGATACCATCTTCATTATTAGGTACTATTAAAGCATCTTTATAACTTTGAACAGCTTCTCTGGCTCCAGTATCTGTAATTAAGATTGGTTTAGAAAGTATTTCCGCTTCAATAACTGTCATACCATAACCTTCAGATAATGATGGCGACATAAAGTAGTCACATTCTCTAATATATGGATATGGATTAGTCTTCTCTCCAACTAAGATAAAAGTATCTTCAATATTATTCTTCATAACTAGATTTTTTAAATTATCAAATTCAGGTCCATTACCAACAACATATATTCTGTGTGGGTACTTTTTTAATAGCTTAGTATGAACTGAAATAAGACGATCTAAGGCCTTAATTTTAGTTAGACGAGCAACTACACAAAAAGTTGGTAAATCACGCTTAATGGGGTAATTTAATTTAGATAAAGAGATAATTCTCTTCTCATCAGAATAATTATATATAACTTCTTTAACAACCTTATTATGAGGGAACTTTTTCTTAAAACTATCTAAAGCATTATTAGATACTAAGATAATCTTATCATACTTACTATACGCTATAGAATTAAGCATATTCTTAAGACTATCTTTAATACCATTATCATATAATTTATCAATATCACTATGTACCCATGCTAACTTCTTAGTATTAGAGTTTATTCCAAATACCCAAGTCATAGGTCCTTCTAAAAAAGATATCTCTACATCATATTTATCTTTAATATACATATCATAAATACTCTTACGACCAAAGTATCTTATTAATCTTAAAGACAATTTCTTTTGTTCAGAAGGAGATAAATCTTCTCTCTTACAATTATAGTAAGATACTCTTTTAATTCTAGAATCTAAATCTGATTCAAATGCTCCATTAGTATAAAAAGTAAATATCGTAATATCATATGTATCCACTAATTTATTACATAGATCAACTAGAACTCTTTCAGCTCCACCACAGTCTAAACTAGTAATACCAAATACAATCTTCTTCATCTTACCTCTATTTATTCATATACCATTTAGTATGATGTTTAATAATATGACGTTTTAACCATTGTCCAGCACCACCTGCTGCTAAATAATCAATAACTTCATGCTTATTCATTTCTTCGATAAACTCGTCTAAGTCTTTACCACCTAAATTTTTACCATTTTCAATAACAGCATTAGCGGCAAATGATAAGACATCTCCTTTAATAGTAGGATCAATCTTTTTATTGTATCTATATTTTTTAACATAATCATCAAAGTATGCTAGAACATCATAAACACGTTTCTTAGTTTTCTCTGGATTAGTAGTAATACTATTTTTTCTAATTTGATAATTATAACCACAGAATGGTATTGACTTAACTGAATCGGCCTCTAAGATAATTTGTGGTATTAAACCAAAATCTTCATGATATCTACCAACTGTAAATTGATATTTATTTTTTAAATAAAATGACAGTTTAAAACAGTAAGACCATGCCGCAACAAAGTATGGATCAGAAATCATACGTTCGAATGCTGTTTGACCAGTTAAGGTATCAAATGTTGTACCAATAACTTCGGATACTAAATCACTATCTTCATAAACACGTGTTACTTGATATCTTAAAACATCAACTTGTTCTTTAACTAATTCATCGTTTAAATTCTTTAATAGATTTTCATCATAATAATCATCACTATCTAAAAATAGTAAATAATCACCTTTAGCTTTTTTAACGCCAAAATTGCGGGCATCAGATAGTCCACCATTTTTTTTCTTATAGCATTTAAATCTTGTATCTTTTAAATATTTCTCAGCTACTTTTGCTGTATCATCAGTAGATCCATCATTAACAATAATTGCTTCAAAATTATCATAAGTTTGATTCATTAAAGAAGCTAAACATTCATTAATATATTTCTCAACATTATAAGCTGGTATAACAATACTAAACTTCATATTTATCACCAGTTTCATTATATCATATATGGTTATTAGTTAAAACAAATAAAAACATTCAATTGAAAAATTGAATGCTTAATATTACTTTTTACTTAAATTAGTTATATTGATAATATTGAATAAGCAATTAATAACATCTTCGTATTTAATATTATTAGCATAATCATATTTTCTTGCATAAGTTTTCCATCTTGCTTTTAAAATACTACTTGTACTAATAATATCAAAAGTTTTTTTAGCATTACCATTATATTGCCTTTTATCAAAAGTGTTTTTAATTGCTTTATTTAATATCTTTTTATCAATATTATCCCAGCTTCGATTATATATGAGATAGATATCATAATAATCTTTCATACGACTACTTAATTCACCTTTACTTAATATTGTTTCTAATTTTTCTGCTAAAATTGTTTCAATATTATATGACCATATTTCAAAATTATTATTTAATAATGATTTATAGTGATAATTAATGGCACAAGGTGTTATAGGATCACCAGTAACTATATCTAATGTTAAAGTTTCTATAATATTATCTAAATTAAATTTTAAATTTATTCTATAACCACCATATTCATCTTCATCTCTTATATTAGTAACAGAATAAATAGAAAATTTAACATTGTCTTTTAAATCAATACTAATTATTTCATTAATAATTTTAACAATATTATCTTTATCAAATATTTCGTTTGTTATAGCCGAATCAATATCAATAGTATGTCTATTACTAATACCAAAGAAATTACTAATTAGAAATCCACCTTTAAATATGAAATTATCTTTGTATTTGCTTTGTGATAAACGAGCTATAAAACAATCAAATACATAAAATCTTAGCAATGTATTAAAATCAAGATTATCTCTTTGTGATATAAATCTTAATTTGTCTTTGACTTGCATGCTATTCATAAAACATACCAACGTACTCCATTACATCATTGTATATATTCATTTTCTTAGCATATATTGATAGTTTATTAATATCTTTATTTTTATCATTAACATAAAATTTAACTGCTTTTTTTACTTGCTCCAAATCCAATCTATTGCGATGCTTGATAATATCACATATACATCTTTCACGATCATATAGCCTAATATCATGGTTATATTTTGTCTTTATTGTAGTTAAACCCATATTTATAAATTCATCTTTACATTTATGAACATGACATTCTTTAGAAACTATTTCATTATGGAAATTACTTGGTACAGTAACATCAAAATTAGAAGGATATACTTCTGTTAATTCATAAAGATAAAGTGCTGTAAAATATGAAAAGATGACCTTAGGATATCTTAGTTGAAAAGTATAATATGAATCATTTAATATTTTAGTATCAATATATATACCTTTGCTAACTCTTTCAATCATTCCTTCTTTTTGCATCATATTTAGATACATTCTATGAATACCTAAATCAGTAATTGTTTTAGAAGTTACATATCCATTATTAATCTTTAATAATTTTTCTATTATTTCAATATTATTTTCTTTTTTAAATTGTCTTAGTTTCTCTCTCATAATATTTCCTTTCTTGACAAATCTACCCTAATTGTACAAAAAGAGTGTCGTTTTGTCAAGAATTAAAGTAGGAAGAATCCTACTTTAAATAACTATCTATTTTATTTTTTAGTTTATCTACGAATACTTTATTATTAGATTTAAACTCTTTAGGTTTAAATGTTTTAGTTTCTTTAATCAATTTATCTAACTGACTAAAATCTTTTAATTCTAAGATATAACCATTATCTGTAAACTTCTCAATTATTTGTTTTTGATGATCGTTAGTATGTTCACCATATTCTTTTAAACGAGCGGCTGCAATAACAGGTTTATGATATTTTAAAGCGGTTGTAATAGTCCCTACTCCACCATGACAAATAATAATATCCGCTTCTTTAATTAATTTATCAGTTTCTTCTGGTGAAAAGAAATCATGAACATCCATATATTTAGATTCATATGGTGTCAATCCTCTTTGTACTATTATTTTATCTTTAGCTTTTTTGGCATAATCATTAACAGCATCTAATAGTCTTGTAAATGGTTTATCTTGTGTACCAACCATAACTAGTATCATTAGTAAATCCACCCCCAGACTTCCGCTTTAGGATATAACTTTTTCATTTCTGGCCATTGAACGACAAATGTATCAGCTATTTTATAGACCATTCTACCTGATAAAGTCCTCGTCTTAGAATTAGCAAAAGTTTCAATGAATATTACTTTAGAACCAAACCAATGGCCTAGATAACACATTGGAACAGCTGTATGTGTACCAGTAGTTACTATAACACTAGGTTTATATTTAATATAAAGATAAATTGATTTAATAATATTCCATAAAAACTTAAAGATATAAGTAAATAGATGATCTTTAGTACCATATACTAAGTAAGAAACATTCTTATATTTTTTACCTAAATCTTTAGTCGTTTTATCATATTCCGTAACTAATGAATAATCATAATCATTGAATATACTCTTAAGCATTAATAATTCATTTAAATGACCACCAGTACTCGATATAAACATTACTCTTTTCATATTAATCCTTTCCTAGTATCTTAATCCATAAAGGTTTAATTTTAGTTGGAATATATTTTCTTGATTCTTCTTTAGCGTTAATCGACATCATATTTTTAATACTTTGATTATGCATATAATTTAATATTTTAGAAGCCATTTCTTCTTTATTATGATTATCTATTAAATAACCTGTTTTAGAGTCTTTTATAATGGCTACAGGGCCTGTTTTAACATCATAGGATATGGCAGGTACTCCAAGCGAATTAGCCTCTAATAAGACCATTGGAAAGCATTCTCTTAAACTAGTCATAACATATAAATCGCTATATAACATAGCTTTCTTAACATCATCAGGTGCTAACATACCAGTAAAATTAACGTTGTTATATAATTTTAATTCATTGACATGTTCTTGTAGTTTATTACGTTCTTCACCATCACCAACAATAGTCAATGTAATAGTTTTATCTTTATCATGAACAATCTTAAAGACATCAATTAATTCCATAAAGTTTTTAACCGGTACTAATCTTCCAGCAGCGATTAAGGTGTTATTCTTCATATTTGATGATTCAATTGGTATTTCATTTAACATATTTGGTATAGTAACTACCTTAACATTAGTACCTTTAAGCCATTTCTTATATGTATCAGACGCTACTTTACTCATGACAACTAAAGTATCAATACCATACATTGATTCTTGTACTTGTTTCTCATATTCAGGGGTATCAATATAATTATGTTCCTGTGTTATTGAAGGAATATGTTTAATATTATATTTAGATATCATTTTGGCATATTCAATACGTGTTGAAAATAATATATCCGCATCACTATGCTTAATATAATTAATCATCTTTAAGTCTTTAACACTTAATACATATAAAGATTTAAATCCTTCTTTTAAGACATTTTTAATATCTTTATTTTTTAAAGCATTTTTAAATTCTTTACGATTAGAACCAGTATTCATTAAGTATCTAACTTTAATACGTGGATCAATATCAAAAGAAACATATTTAAAGTTGTAAAGGGAAATTATTTCAATATCATAATCATCAGCAAGCATATTAGCCATACTAATAGTCTGCTTTTCAATACCACCTGTACCAAGATACATCATTAATATTGCAATTTTCTTCATACAATCACCATGTTAATTATAACAAATATAAGAATATTAATAAAGTGTAAACAAAAGTGTCTTTAGATACTATATTATTCGAAAATAAGATATAATAAAATTGGTGATGCTATGAAAACATTAGATGATGATTTAAAGAAAGAAAAAGAGATTAAAAAGAAGCTCAAAGATCTTGATGACAAAAAGAAAATGTTACAAGAAAAAGAGTTTCAAGAAAATCTTGAGAAATTGCAAAAAACAAAAGCAATTTTAAATGATGCTATTTTAGATGATAAGAAAAAAGATAAAACGATTGAAATGAAGACGATTCAAATACCAAAGGAACGCATTCAACATGAAGAAAATAAAGTTGAACCAGTAAAGAGAAAATTCAAAGTTGAATTAATCGCTCCTATTATTATGATTATCGCTTCAATTGGTAATTTAATTTATCAAGGATTATTCAATCAAGATATCAATCTTATTTATAATCTAGGATATGGATTATTATTCTTGTTAGTTTCAATATTATTTCTATGTGCTGTTATTAAATATAATAAAGCATATAATTATGCTATTGCACTCCTAGTAATATTGTTAATTGGTTTACCAATATTAAAGAATTTTAATCTTATTAAGTTACCTACTGTGGCATCAGTACCAAAATTAGTTGGTATGGATTATGCGGATGCTACTAAATGGTGTGTAGATAATAAAGTTACTTGTACAACGACATATGATTATAGTGATTTCTATCCAGAATATGCTGTTTCATATCAAAGTGTTGAAGAAGGTACAAGATTATCTAATGTTAAAAAGATAGATTTAGTAATCTCTAATGGTCCTGATTTAAGCAAAGATGTCACCATTCCAGACTTTACAGGTCTAAAGATTGATGATGTCGCTAATACTATTAAAGATTTATATTTAAGTAATGTCGATTTAGAATTTGAATATAGTGATACTATTTCTAAGGATATTGTCATTAGTCAAAGTACTAAAGGTAATATGAAAAGAAGTGATCCATTAACTATTCATGTATCATATGGTCCTGAAGGATCACTTACTGATACGACAATGATTGATTTAACTGGTAAAACATTATTTGATGCAACATTATTCTTAAAGCGTAATGGTCTAGTACCAAAGATAGAATATGAATATAGTGATACTATCAAAAAAGGATGTGTTACTAAACAAAGTTCTGCTTCTGGTACAACAGTTAGTCCTAATACGGAAGTTGCTATAACAATATCAAGTGGTAAGAAGATTACCCTACCAGATTTTACTAAGATGAGTGTAAATGATATTATCACTTACACTGCTAATAATCATTTAAAAGTAAAATTTGTTGAAGTATATGATGTTAATACGGAAAAAGGTAAAGTTATCAAAGCTGATCATAATGAAGGCGATGCTGTTGGCGCAGGAACTCTAATTACTATTACAGTTAGTTTAGGCAAATTAACCTTCCCTGCTTTCAATTCAGTTGATGAATTTAGAAGTTGGGCTAGCACTAATAATATTAAAACTACTGAAGAATATCAATTTAATAAAGATATTGAAAAAGGTAAAATTATTAAGTTTAGTCTTAATACAGGAGATACAGTTAATAGTGAAGATACTGTTACAATCTATATTTCTAATGGTAATGGTGCTACAGTACCAAACTTCTATGGTATGACTAAAGCACAAGCTCAAACAGCTTGTAATAATAATGGATTCAATTGTTCATTTGTAAATGCTAATTCATATAAGACTGCTGGTACAGTAATATATCAAAATAAGACTGCTGGTGCTGAAGTACCAAGTGGTACATATATTACTTTATCAATTAGTACCGGTACAGTTAATAGTGGTGGTAGTTCTTCAGGTGGTGGCTCTACAACACCTACTACTCCAACTTGTGATAGATCTAATAAAATAACATTCTATGTACAAGCTAGTGATTCATTTGATACTAGTTGTAATACAACAAAGAATATAAATAAATCGTTTACTATAAACTGTGTTAAGGTTGAAAATTGTTCATCATATGGAAGTGCTAGTACAACTCCTGGTGACATATGCAACACTTCAAGTGTAGATGGAATTGCTTTAACACCATGTGATACAGTTACTTTATATATAGTTCAATAAAAACTCAGAAATGAGTTTTTTTATTTAAAGGAAATATTAAAAATCTTTTGTATGTTAATAGTGAAAGGAAAATAATTGACAGGTTAAATATGCGGTCGCAAATTGCGACTGCATAATATGAAACATTATGAATGAAATAGAAGGTATTAAGAGCAAAATATATGAAATAAGAGGTAAACAAGTAATGTTAGATTCTGATTTAGCATTGCTTTATGGTGTAGAAACAAAACAAATAAATCAAGCAGTAAATAGAAATAAAGAAAAATTCAGCAATAGCATTGTATTTAAAGTAGAATATAAAGAAATATGTATGCGGTCACAAAATGTGACCGCATCAGTTAATAAAAGAAACAAAACTAAATTACCATATGCATTTACTGAAGAAGGAATATATATGCTAGCTACCATTTTAAAATCAAAAGTAGCCGTTAATACAACAATTCAAATTATTCATGCTTTTACAAATATGAGACACTTTATTAATGATAATTATGATTTAATAAAGAGAGTAACAATTGATGAATATAAGCTTGTTGAACATGACGATAAAATTAAATATTTAATGGATAAATTTGATGAAAAGAAAATACCAAGTCAAAAGATATTCTTTAATGGTGAAATATATGATGCTTATAGTCTTATTTTAGAACTATTTAATCAAGCTAAAGAGTCACTTGCAATAATTGATAATTACATTGATAGCAGTGTCTTAGATGTCTTAAAAACATATAAATTAGATATTATGATCATATCTTCAAAAATAGATAATAATCTTATTGATAAATATAATGCTCAGTATCAAAATATTAAATTTATAAAAAACAATTTATTTCATGATCGATTCATAATCATTGACAATAATAAATTATATATATTGGGTGCTTCAATTAAATATGCTGGTAAAAAATGCTTTGGAATAAATGAAATTAGTGATAAAGAATATTTAAAAAAGATAATAAAAATGATAGCATAAGCTATCATTTTAATCTTTAGGTGCTTCAGATACACTAAGTTCTATCCTATTACCTCTTTGACTATTAATACTAAATGTATATGTATTATCTCCTATTGTCTTATTTAAGTAAGATATACTACGATGTAGTTTTTCAGAGAATTCAGATATATCAGTTATATTAGATTCTGTGGCAATATATAATACATAATCACCTTTTGGTAAATTAGCAATATCAAATGTTGCATCAAACCAAGCATAGTCTTTACTCATATTATCTGTATATGGAAGTGCTACTTGATATAATGCTTTATTAGTACTGCCCAAATCATATTTATATGTTTCATAAGTACTCTTATTTTCAAATATTAATGTTCTTTTAGCCGTACTTGCTAAATTCATACCATATGAATAAGCATTACCATATAGATGAATCTTATTATCATCAGTCCATTCAAAGGTACGGAAAACATTAAATTGATTATAATTATATGAAGCAGTTTTTTTAACTATTTCAGTACTACGTATACTAAACTTTAAGCATCCCATATTACCACTATAATCATTCATAATTGTTACTGATTTAGTACCAGAATATGAAGTTACTTCTTCTTTTTGATATCTATTTCTTACCAAGTAATTTGCATAATAATCTTTTGATTCAGCTCTTAGATAGATATAATAGTCTCCATCTGGAATTGAATCGGTATTCATATCAGCATTAAACCAAGAATAAGTATAATCAAACGAATCAGTTCCATATGCTTTTCTAGTTATTTGACTAGCATCAGTAATTCTATTTGCAGTAACTGTATAATCTTTGCCAGTATCAATGTTACGATAAATAATAGTATAAGTAATATCATTATCTAAAGTATTATTCATTCCAGCAATGGTAGCATATCCTTTAATCATTAATTTGTTATCAATTACTTTTAGATAGTCCATATAGAAAGAACCATTTTTTTCTTCTTTGTTACTTACTGTTACTTTAATTGTCTTAGTTGTTGTTTGTTTAACTGAATCAGTAGCACTATAAGTAACACTATAATCACCTGCTACAGCTGTATTAACATTATTAGCGGTAATAGTAACTGTAACATCACCATCTTCAGCATCTTTAGCAGTAACACCAGTCATTGGATCAAATGTAGAATTAATTCTAATTATTTGATCTGAAGCATTAATTACTGGTTGTTCATTTGCAATAACATTAACAGTTAATTCTAATGTAGCGCTTTTACCAAGACTATTAGTAACACTATAAGTTACTTTATAATTACCAATGGTATTAGTATCAACTGTACCAGTATATGTATAGTTTGTTAAGGCTGTACCATCATAATCAACTACTTTAACTAAACTATTTAAGTCAACTGTTGTATATTGTGAAATGGTACTATTAAGTGCTGTAATCTTAGGACTAGTATCACCTGTTACAGTAACATAGATAGTTTTATGTACTTCAAAGTTTTCTTTATCATGAGCAATTAAATTAACGTAATATGTGCCAGCGACATCATCTTTATAGTTAGTAGATTCAACATCGATAGATTCATGAATATCTTCACCTTCTGGATCAGTCGCTGTAACATTAGTTAATAAATTATAATTAGCTCCAGCTGCTACCGTAACATCACTAGCATTAAGACTAGGTTGTTGATTCTTAACATATAAGTCATTGGCATTAATATAACCATAACTAGTTGAGAATTCATAAGTACCAGTTGTTTTATTGCCATTAGCATCTAATGGGGTATCAGTTAAAATCTTATACCAAGTGCCTTCATTATTAACAACTTTATCATAAACTGTTAATGCCATAGTAGTAACTGAGAAACTGTTATTTTTTAAAGTATAACTAACTTTACCACTATAACTTGGAGTGTGATAAATATTAACATTGGCATTTTTAGTAATACCTAATGTACTAGAATTTAAATCATGTAATCCATAAGTTCTATCATGAAGATAAGCATTCATAGCCGCTTTTTCACCCCAATATGGATCTGAGGCATATTTAACGTTTTGACCACTATTCTTATTACCATAGAAACCACCAAAGTATCTCCAGTCTGATGGATTAGAATAAGAATTAGCTAGTTCAGAATAACCAATTATTGAATCAGTTACTGATGAGAAACTAGTTGCACCATAGAATGGATTAGAATCAGATGCGCCAATACCAAAGATATTATTCTTCGCAAAGGCTATCATTGATGTGCCTTTAGCAGATTCATTAATAGCTGCTGAGAAAGCTTCAAAAGCATTAACACCATAATTATTTTGAGCATTGATAAATGTTGTACCAGTGCCATACATAACTGACATATTGCTTCTATCAGCACCTGTCCATTGCCCATCGGCTGTTACATATGTAACACCATCAACTTTATTTCTAGTATATCCCATGTTAGAAATAATACCATTTAAATCGTCGGCAGTATAACCAGTTTTAGATCTTGTTGATAGATACATATAGTAGTTATAGAATGGATTACTTGCATTTATAGAATGAACTCCATTCGTATTATTACGATAATCATCTAGCATTGCATAAATATCTGTATAGAAATAATGACCATCATAGCTGTAATAAGAAACACCATTTTGTAAATAATCTGGTTTAATTCCTAAATTAGTAAAACTATAATCGTTATATGCAGAATACATAAAGTAATGGATTAAATTACTTGTTCCAGTAAATGGTTCATAATAAGTTAATGTTTTTAATCCAGCACCTTGTGTAGGTTTAGCCCATGTTTCATCTAAAGCAGCAAACCAACCAGAATCAATATGATACCAAGTATATCCATCAGCACCAGTTGTTTCTGTGTAATTATATATAGCGCCTTGTGAAGTATATCTTCCTGTTTCAGAACAAGATAGTCCTGGACAAGTACGAATTTTAATAGCATAATCAGCGTAGACAGTAACGATATTACCAGCCATTGTTGATAATGGTTTGATATTAATATATTTCATATCAACATAGCCAGTAAAACCACTAATCATAATTTTAGCTCTATTATAAGCTGAATCATAATCAATAAAGGCTGCTTCGATACCATATGATGGAGCTGTATAAGTATATGCTGTTGTATCCCAAGCATTTTGATATAAATCAACTGTACCATAACTAGTATTAAACCATACTAGAGCATATTTAGCATTTACTATATTGCCATCACGATATAATACTGGAGTAACTGTACTTGATGCATTAGCATTAAGCATAGCATTTTTAGCATCGTTATAATTATCTGTATCTAAGATAGTTGTAGTACTTCCATCTTGCGCTAATGATGCAGCACGATATGTAGCAGCAAGAGCATTTACTTTAAAAGCAAAAAAGCATACAAAAGCAGTAAGTATAAATACTAGTTTTTTTATGTTATTCATCTTACCACCCTCTTATACTATATATTATATCAAATATCTATTATATATTTAATATATTATACTATCACTTTACACTATTTTTACTATCAAAAAAGCAAGGTTTTACCTTGCTTTTTTAAGTTTATCTAATAAACCAGTTCTTCTTGTATATTCGTTAGTATTAGAAACAGCCATTACGAAGGCATTTGGTTCACCTATCATAATTAATTTTTTCTTAGCTCTAGTAATACCAGTATAGATTAATTTGCGATAAAGCATACGATAATAACTTCTCGTTATTGGCATTACAACGATTGGAAATTCACCACCTTGACTCTTATGAATTGAGATAGCAAAACCATGTTTAATATTGGCTAAATCTTTAGGATAATATTTAACAACATTACCATCATAATCAACATATATTTCATCTTTACCAGAATCACTTTTAGTATGACTAATAATGTTATTTATAATACCAATATCACCATTAAAAACTCCATCATCAGGCATATTAATTAACTCTAATATTTTATCTCCTAAACGATAAACAACATCAGCATAATGTATCTCAGCTTTATTATCTGATTTAGGATTAAATATATTTTGTAAATCACTATTTAAATTATCAATACCATTTTCACCACGATACATTGGGGCCATCACTTGAATATCTTTAGATGTATATCCTTGGCTTATTAAATTAACAACCGTATTATGAAGATATTTACGAATATTGATAGCATCACATACTTCAAATTCATAATCTTCTTTAGTATCTAAATAATTACCTAAATCATTATTCTTAATCTCAGATGCTAATTCAGGTATATACGATTGATTTGATTGACGATATAGTCTATTTAAATGAATTATTGGAATAATATCTGACTCAATTAAATCTTTTAAAACTTGACCTGGTCCTACTGATGGTAATTGATCATAATCGCCTACCATGACAATCTTAACATTATCAAGAAGACCTCTAAATAATGAATCTAATAACTTTGTATCAATCATACTAACTTCATCGATAATAACTAAATGTACTTGTGAAGGATCATCTTCATTAACATTAAATTCATTGGATTCTTTATCCCAATGTAAAAAGCGATGAATAGTAGATGCTGGTAATAAAGTTGATTCACTCATACGTTTAGCGGCACGACCAGTAGGCGCTAAAAGAGCTAATTCCATCATAAAGTCATCTAAGTCTAAATGATTCATTTCTTGATATACTTCAGTTATGGCTTTTATAATCGTCGTTTTTCCTGTTCCAGGTCCACCTGTGATAATCGAAATATTCGCATCCATTGCTGTCTTAATTGCTTTTCTTTGATCTTCATTATAAGTAATTTGACTACGTGCTTCACAAGCATCGATATACTTATCTAAATCATCATATTTCTTATATTCAATACGATTTAAAATATGAATTTTATTTGCTATATATTGTTCGGCTTCATACATATCGATAGAATAAATATTGTTTTTATCAATGTATATTTTAATTTCATCTGATAAATCACTTAAATATTGTTCAAATAAATCTGCACCTATTTCAAATTTTAAATAATTAGTAATACCACTATATATTTCTTCTCTAGTTAGATATGTATTACCACTCATATTAGTAAGATTATTTATGATATACAAAATACAGGCTTTAACACGTCTTTCATCATGAATATCCATATTAAGATGCATCGCTATTTCATCAATTTTCTTGAAACTAATATCATCGATATCATCAATAATTAGATAAATATTAGTCTTAACACGAGCGATAGTTTCTACTTTATAAAGATTATAAATATTCAAGGCGTCTTTAATAGCAAAACCTAAATCACAAAGATAAACACTAGTATCATGTGATTCATTATATTTATTTAATGTATCAATAATAGAATTAGCCTTTTTTTGATTTAATCCTGGTACTAGATTTAATTGCTCAGGATGTTCTTTAATAATAGTCAAAGTTTCCGTACCTAAAGTATCAACTATTTTACGAGCTAATTTAACCCCTACTCCTTTAAATAAATCACTTGATAAAAACTCAACTAAACCATCTATCCCTTCAGGCATAACACGTTCATAAGATGCTACTTGATATTGAAATCCATAACGTGGATGAGTGGTAGGATTACCATATAATGTATAGGTATCATTTTCATTTAATTCATCAAAATAGCCAGTAAAAGTAACTGTTTTATTAAGATAATCTTCCATATCTGTATCATTAGTTTCTCTTACTTTAAAAAGACCGATTAAGTAACCCTTATCCGATCTATAAATACTTTTACGATAATTACCTTTTATATATTTTTTGTCCATAAGTATATTTTAACATAAAAAAAGTAATTAAAAATAATTACTTTATTTTGATAATGCTGTTTTATTAATTACAATAGTATTATCTTCATTAACAACATCAGCATCATTTAAACCATATTGTGTCATAAACTCTTCAGCATCTGTATTAGCTTGAGTTAATCTTTCAGCATTGCTTCCAGTATAACTAGCTTTTTCAAATGAAGGTAAAATCTTTTCAGATAATGGATTAGTACTATAAACACTACCATTATCTAAAAAATAAGCTTTTAGTTTGCTTTGATCTGATAACAAACTTAACATTTGTTCATCTGTTATTTTTCTAGTCTTTGATGAATCAACATTTTCTTCTGCTCTACCATTATTTAAATAATAATAATCACCAATCATATTCTCAAGTGTTAATTCTTGACCATTACGATCAATTATATCTGGTTGATGATAATCTGGTACTGAATCTCCATAATGAGAAACACGAGTTGTAGCATTTGCGTCTATTACATTTACTAAACCTATGCCGCCTAAAACACCAGCTGTTGCTAAAAGAACTTTAGTTGTTTTACTAAGTTTTATTTTTCTTGATTCATTCATATTGAAATTTGGTGTTTCATTTTGTTCAATATTGTTATCTCTTGTAATTTTATTATGTTCTAAATCTATCATAATACCCCTCTTTTCGATATGTATTATAACCTTTTTTACTTTTATGTCAAATTAAAAGAATATTTGCATATTCTTCTATTTTTTCTTATTCTGACTCTTTACTTTTTCTAAAAGGAGTAATGAATCTTCATACATCTTTTTAGATAATTTATAATCTTTGTTTACTTTTTTAGTAATATTATTATAATAAATTTTATCAAATTCAAATTTACTTTTATTATTCATAAATTCCCTCTTTATGTCAATTATTATATTTACTAATAACATTTTGTCAAATTAAAAGGATATTTATATATCCTTTATTTTGACATACCTGTTTTTTCAGTAACATTATAAGTACCATCTTCTTTTTGCGCTATATCATAATTATTTTCAACTATCTCTTGTGCTTTGGTTAACTTATCTGCATTGGAAACACCAGTAATAGAGTTTACTACATTGCTAACAGCACGTTCTCCTACTGATGTAACATGTGGTGTAGCACCATTATTATTCATATAATTGTCTACTTTTTGTTTATTAGACAAAGTTGCTTGTAATTGTTCTGTAGTAATACCAGGATTAGCATAAATAACATGTTCAGCCATATCTGTTCCGGTTAATTCTGAGCCTCTTTGAAGATTAGTATATGTACCATCATCAATATTAACTGAATCTTTAGCATTCACAACTTGTTCGGTAGAACCTTTGTATAAAGCATCAGCACCTAAATAACCTATTCCAGCGGTAAAAATAGCAGCAAAAATAATTTTAATTTTTTTAGCAATAGCAGCCATCTTTGATCCTTTTTTAGTTGCTTTCTTAATGTTAGGTGAAATTTCAGTATAATCTTTTGTATCACGAATTACATTATTTGCTTTATTATCAGTTTTCGCAAGTATCTCTTTATTAAATCCATTTGAAGCTTCTGAATTTTCGTAGATTCCATTTGCAAAAAAAGGATTTTCATTATTTTCTGCCATAACGCACCTCTATTCTTTTTAAGTATATACTTTTTTATTGGTTTTAGTCAATTGAGTTTAATAAGAAAAAGATATTAAATCTCTCCAATAACGTATGGATACTTAATATCTTTTATTTTAACTTTAACATCTTGATGCAATAACTCTTTGCAGCCTTTAACTTTAACTAATAAATAATTACCTGTATGACCAATTAAATAGCCATTGTTTTCTACTTCAGGTATAAATACTAGTTCTCTACCTAAAAAGTGGCTCATATAGTCTAATTCTAGTTCTTTAGAAAGTTCTAATAATTCATGGCATCTCTTTTTCTTAGTATTATCATCTATCTTATTAGGCATAGATGCTGACTTAGTACCAAATCTTTCACTATAAGGGAAAACGTGTACTTTGCCAAACTTCATCTTACGAATATTATCTAATCCAATCTTAAAATCTTCATCTGTTTCACCAGGAAATCCAACAATAACATCAGTCGTAATATTAATTTCAGGTCTAACGCTTCTAATCTTATCTAAACGTTTAAAAAAGTATTCAATATCATAATGACGATTCATCATCTTTAAGACATGATCAGATCCAGCTTGTAATGGTAAATGAATATGATCAACGATAACATTAGTCTTTGACATTAAATCTAGGATGTCATCATTAACTTCATTTAACTCAATACTAGATATACGCAGTCTTTCTAATCCAGGTATTTCAACTAACTCTTTTAATAAATCATAAAAGCGATAATCTTTATCCGCACCATAATGGCCAGTATGAATACCAGCAAGCACTATTTCATGATGACCTTCTTTAATTAATTCTTTAATCTCACTAACAACTTTATCTTTATCTTTAGAACGAATATTACCTCTGGTATAAGGGATAATACAATAAGAACAAAAGTTATTACAGCCATCTTCAATTTTAACGACAGCACGAGTCTTATCAATATTCTTAACTTGCATATCTTCAAATGTTGTATGCATGACATCACTAACATCAACTATTTGTTTATGATTATCTTTAAATTCATTAATATAGTAGATAATCTTAGTCTTATTTTTATTACCAAGGATAATACTAACACCAGGTATTTCTAATACTTTATCGGTCTCTACTTGTGACATACATCCTACTACTATAACAATAGCATTGGGATATTCTTTAATATAGTGTCTAACCATCTTTAATGATTTATTAGACGCTACTGATGTAACAGTACATGTATTAATAATAATTATATCAGGATGTTCATCATCTTTTATATAATCATTAGCACTAAGGATATTATCCATTACTTCTGATTCATATGTATTAACTTTACATCCTAAAGTATATATCAAATAATGCATAAATCCTCCTAAAAAAATAGACACAAGGTCTATTTTAATTTAAATTGTTACGGAAATCAATTAAAGATTTTAAGAACTCTTCATCTTGACTATAATCTTCTTCTTTAATGATATTATCAGTATCTTTTTCTTCAATCTTATCTTTCTTAAAGTTAGGTATCTTTTGATACTCTAAATCAACATCTACTCTACCACTTACTGGTGAAATGATTGCTGAAGGTTTAAAGTGATGTTCACCATCATCCTTTTTAACAGGATCAACAGTTAACAATTCATCTTTATAATGATTAACTTCTTCTTGTAAAGAATTTTCTTCATCTTCATCATCATATGTATGGAGACGATTCTCTTCTTTCGCTTTTTGTAATTCTTGATAAGAGATAATTGCTGTTTTTTCTTGTGCATCTTCAAACTCATCAGTTGTTTTAGGATTTTTACTATCCTCAGCCATCTTATTAATAATGTTATCTAAGTCATTTTTCTTTTCAGAATTATTAAAGTCTAAAGTTTCATAGACATAATTATTCTCATCAACAAAAGGCTTAGGACTAACTTCTTCTTGAGGAAGTGGTTCAGGTTCTTTTGCTTCTATTGGTTTTACAACTTCAACAGGAGTTTCTTCTTCAATAATTGGCTCGGCAACTTCAGGTTCTTCAATCTTAGGTTCTTGATATGTATCTTCTTTAAATCCGATAGTATCTGGTTCTTCTTTAGTGATAGTTTTTTCAGCTATATCTAATTCTTTAAGTTCTTTTTCTTTCTTCTCTATCTTCTCTTTTTTATCTCTTGGCTTTGGTTTATACAAAGTCAAAGCGACAATAAGGACAAGACATATCATTGCCCCTATGAGCAAAAGATTACTGCTTAATGCATCAAGCATAATATCACCTATTTCTTAATAAATTCCGCAAATAACTTTTCTGGCATTGCCCCAACTTGTTGTTTTAAAGCCTTGCCATCTTCCATTAACATAAATGTTGGAATTGACATAACTCCATATTGTTGCGCTGTCTCAGGACATTCATCAACATCTACTCTAACAATCTTAATCTTATCTTTATAACTATCAACGATAGGCATCATCATACGACAAGGACCACACCATGTAGCATAAAAATCGACTAAAACTAATCCTTTTTCAGTATCTTTAGCAAACGTTGTATCTTTAGCATCAATCATGTATTTTTCTCCTTTCATTCAGCACTTAATGTGCTTGTAGTAGTACTAGTACTTTCACTAGTACTGGTATTGGTAGTATTGGTTCTATACTTAGATAGAACTGATTCTATATTATCAATTTGTAATTTACCTTTAGAAACTAGCATATCGACATTTTCAACAGTTATAACGCCATGTTTTAAGAATAAATCTAATGTCTCTAAATTAAATTCAGTTGATGTACCAGTCACTTCATATTTATCACGAAGTGCCGCAAATTCATCAATAGTTGATAATGTACTTTTAACTTTATCACTAAGAATTGGTGTCCTAGTTAAAATTGTCTTAGTCACTTCTGAATTATTAATAGCGCCAATATTAAATACTGGAAGTGCTAATATATATAATATCATAAATGCTACAGCGTAATATTCTAACACACCAAGTATAGCACCTAATATACTAGATATTACTTTAGGTATAACTAAGAAAGCCATCGCTTTTTCAATCAAATTACCAACTAACATAATAATTGAGAATATTATCATCAATGCCGTAAATACGACAAAGAATGCTACTATTTCATATAAGGCAATATTTAAAACGGTAACGCCTTTAAAGACACCTGCAAACTTAAAGAATGGTAAATATTGATACATCCAAACTGATACATAATTCTTTAATTGATATGAAATAAGCAAAATAAGAATAAACCCAACAAATGATATCAATTGTTTGGTAAATCCATTTTTTATTCCAGCCGCAAGGCCAAATAATAACCATACTATTATGATGACATCGACTATATTCATATACCACCTAGACTAATTATATTATATTTCTTTCTAAAAGAAAAGACTTTATGGTAAAATGGATATAGGAAGTGGATTATGGTAATTACATTAAAATTAAGTGAAGATACAATCAAAAAAATGGATGATTTTTATAAAGACTCTAAAAGAGATAAAACGCCACAATATGCTAAATTTCAAGCTGACAGCGAAGATACTGTTGTGACAGCCTATGAATCTGGCAAGGTAGTGTTCCAAGGTATATCGGCCGATATCGATTCTAACATGTGGAAAGAGATGGAATTACATAACCATCCCGATGCTCATCCTGAGACGAAGAAAAAAGATAAAGATAAAGAAAAACAAAAAGATATTTATAATCATCGCATATCAGTAACATCAACAATTGGATCAGATGAAGTTGGTACAGGAGATTATTTTGGTCCTATTATTGTTACTGCTTCATATGTAGAACCCAAGGATTTTGAATTTTTAAATAATCTTGGTGTTAGAGATTCTAAAAAATTAGATGATGCTAAAATAGCATCTATCGTCCCAGAGATTATTAAACGTATTCCCTATACTACTTTAAAACTATCTAATAAAGAATATAACGAACAAGTTAATCTTGGTTATAATATGAATCAAATAAAAGCGATTATGCATAATAAAGTTTTAACTGATTTACATACTAAATATAATCCAGAATTTACTGTTGTTGATCAATTCTGTTTACCAGTTCTTTATTTTAAATATTTAAAAGGCTCTAATAACGTTTGGCGTAAAATAGAATTTACTCCTCGTGCAGAAGATAAAGTATTATCAGTTGCTTGTTCATCCCTTATAAGTCGTTATGTCTTCTTAAAAGAGATGAAGAATATGTCTAAAGAACTAGGTATTAATATTCCACTTGGTGCTTCAACTGAAGTTGATAAGGCTGCCGAAGAAGTAATTAAAAAATATGGTGTCGATAAACTTAAAGAAGTAGTTAAATATAACTTTAAGAATACACAAAAGGTAGTTATTTAACTACCTTTTTCTCTTTAATTCAAATATTCTTATTTTAGATTTAGATTCTTTATTATCATGATAATTATCACCAACGATATCGATATTACTTTTAGCTTTCTTTTTCTTTTGAATACTTTCAATTGCAATCTTGCATATTTCAGGATCTGCTTGTAATTCAATATCAGCATATTGTAAAGCAGCACCATTTTGTTTAACCGCTAGTTTAACTAATCTTCTATTTCTTTTAACCTCTTTTGATGCATACTTTAAAGCTAAACCAGATGTATTAAAGGCTGATGCAGCAATACGACTATTACCTCTTAATTCAAATGGTAAATATCCAATTAAATTAGGATCTCCTTTAACAGCCAGTTCCATAACGTCGGGATCATCGTAAGTTGAGAATTGATCTCCCATATAAATATATGATTTAGGACTTCTCTTTAAAGCATCCATAATAATACTTTTATCATTCTGTAAAAGATAATCAGCACATTTTAAAGCATCACCATTTTGTTTAACAGCTAAATCAACCATCATATAATCGCTTTTAAAAGTTGAATCAGCATATTGTAATGCTAGACCATTTTGCTTTAAGGCATATTTTACAACATCGGTATCCTTCGTATAACTTGGATAATAACGTAGATGCATACCATCATGTTTAACATCTTCTATAACAATTAACTTCTCAATTACTGGATTAGTTAATTTATGTTCATTATTTAATAACTTTTGATAGAATCTTGGATTAGAATACGCCCCACTACCATTAAGTACTTTTCTTTGTAGAGTTGGGCTCTTACTTTGATCAGCCTTAATTATTTCTTCAACGATATCCATATCTTTTCTAAATTCTAAGTCAAGATTATCCCAAAAATGAAATAATTCTTTTTCTTTATTCTTCCCTTTTAATTTTTTTATTCTCTTTATAACTTCTTCCTTTTCCATATTCACCTCTTCATTCTAAAGTAGTTTAACTACTTATCATATTTTAATAATATAACCCTACATTATATATATCTTAAATACATCCTTTACCATTATACTTTTCTCATTTTCAAAGTCAATAAAAAAGTAGTAATTTATTGATTACTACTGTAATGTTACAATTGATGTGAAACAGATTTATATAAAAAAAGTGATTCAAGTCGTATAATTGAGTTGAACAAATCAAAATACGAAAGGATTGAATCACTATGAATATTATAAATGAAGTTGAGAAAAAAAGCGAGAGGTATTTACCACATGAGATAAATACTAAATATTATGCTGTTATTTCTTATAGAAATGGTAATAAAGCTACATATGTTTGTCGTAAATATCACATATCTAAAGCTTCTTTATCTAGATGGAATAGAAAGTTTGATGGTAATAAAGAATCTCTTGTTGATAAATCTCATAAACCTCTTACTCCTCATCCAAATGCACATACCGAATTAGAAAAGAAATGGATTAATGATTATATAAGAAGAAATCCCCATATTACAGTCTGTGAATTATGGTATAAATTAAAGATTAATAAAGGTTATACTAGGCATCCTGCTAGTTTATATAGATTTCTTAGAACAATTGGCTATTATAATCAATTAAACATAAATCATACTTCTAAGCACAAAAACAAGCATTATGATACTCCAAAAGATATTGGAATCAAATGGCAAATAGATGTTAAATTTGTCCCTAATGAATGTAAATGTGATAATATTCCAGATGATAAAAGATATTATCAATGGACTTGTATTGATGAAGCATCACGGGAAAGATTTATTTATCATTATGAAGAACATACTCCTTCTAATACAGTTGATTTTGTTAAGAGATGCTTCTTATTCTATGGATACAAACCTGAAGAAATACAAACTGACAATGGCACTGAATTTACTTGGAACAAAGACAAAATGAAAAAAATCCATCCATTAGATCAATTATGTATAGGTGAGAATATTTATCATCATAAAATTCGTCCACGTACTCCTAGACATAATGGCAAAGTTGAAAGAAGCCACAGATGCGATAATGAAAGATTTTATAATAATCTTAAATTTTATTCGCTAGATGATTTAAGATACCAAGCTAAATTATATTTAAAAAGATCAAACAACATTCCAATGTCAGTACTAAATTATAAAACACCTAATGAATATAGAGATTATTTAGAACAAAATAAAAAATTAACCCAATTATTATTGAATTAATTTTTATTAAAATTTTGTTTCACATCATTTACAAGTATACAAAATTAAAAAGAGTACTTCATGCACTCTTTTTATCAACTATATTCTTCTTATTAACATCTAAAACAAAGATAGTATCATCAAGACTAAAATTGTTACGTTTTATGTCTTCATAAACTAATAGATTATTAATATCGTTAATAACATTATCAATAGAGTCTAAATTAAGATTTTCTTGATTGATATTAATATTCATTAATTTATAACGATCTGCAATTATTTGTGGAATATTTTTTTCACTTGTTATTGTTAAATTAGAGACTAATGTTAAATTATCTCTATATATAAACTCTTTTAAAGATGCTAATTTTTGATTAATAAGATCAATTGTAATTGTATCATCGGATTCTTTATATGTATTAACAATAAAGTTATAATCGGCTGATGCCAGTTTTAAACTATCTAATATTGTAGAATCAGGAGTTATATACTTATAAATGCTATTTTTAATACGAAGAGCTTCTAAATCTTCATATGCTGTTTGCAATTCGGCAATTTTAGTTGCAATTTGCAATTGCATATCACTGATTTTTTCAGCACTTGGTTTATTAAATAAACTTGGTTTTAATTTACCATTTAGTTTAGATAATTCTCCTTCTTTTTTCTTAATATCTTTTAATTTGTTATCAAATAATCCTTTATATGTTTCTTTATCTTTAAATAGTTCTTTTAATTTATCAATGATTAACTCATATGTTAAATAATTTTTATACTCTACTAGATTATCATTAAGTTTTAATAAATTATTATAGTTATCGGTAATACTATTATTTCCTAAAACTTGCATTTTTAATTTATCGATTGTAACTTCACTAAAACTATTAGTACTTAATTCTTTATTGATAAATTTATTAAATAAAACTTTATTATCATTATGTTCAATAATATTAATAGTATCTAAATTAGAATTATATTCTTTTAAATATTCTTTTAATTTATCATCTTTACCATACTTTTTGTTGTAATAAACATCAATGTGCTTTTCGTTTTTATAATAAATTTGCAAAAAATTAAACTCAATATGCTTAATTATTTCAGGACATTGCCAATAAATTTTATCAAATATTTCTTGCATTACTTCTGTTTCGTTAGAATGTTTTAAAAGAAAACTAATATATTCATTTTCATATGTTGAATAATTAAAATCATCTATTTTTAATTCAATACCAACTTCTTTAAATTTATTAATTATATTTATTATTGTTGTATTAACACTATTTAAATCACTTTTATAAAAATGTGCTAAATGATAAATCATTTCATCTAAGTTCATCTTGTTATAAGGCGCTATTCTAGCATCTTGATAACATATTAAATCTAAATCAAACTTTTTATCTAATGACTGTTTTAAAGCTGGATTTTCTTTTAAATTATTGATTAATTGATAACGATCTTCTATTTCTTTTTTAGTACTAACTAAATAAGTTGAATATTCTTTTTGTATTGCATCAATATACTCAATATATTTTTCTTTACCAGATTTAGTATTAAGAGGAAGAATAGCAAGATTATCATTAATCTTTTTAATATTTGTTTCTAAATCATTTTTCATTAGTAGGTTCCTCAGCTTTCTTCTTTAATGTTTCTAAATTATCAAGAAATTCTTTAAGCATAGTGAAAATATCTAATAGTTCACCATTACCTACTTTTTTTAATTCTTCCTCTTTCATATTAATCCCCCTTTATTTAATAATAATATATTTATCTACTGTACCTATAGCAGTAGTACCATCATATAGAATAAATTGTAATTTATATGTTCCTGACATTAAGTTAGTTTTCATTGAAAATCCTACCGATGTTGTCGTATTTGGATTATCAACTACCAAGTATTCTTTGTCTGTCGTTGTTTGTTCAAGATTATTCGTTACATAATCTTTTAAATCAACAAGAGTATATGTCGTATCATAAACAATATCATAATCACGACGATATAAACGCATATGAATATTTGGATTAGCTAGACCCGAATTGTAATTAATATTATAGACATTAGATGTGTCACCAGCCATATTTTTGCCTGTTGTTGCATCTATCAATAATGATGTATCTGCTGTTGTGATATCAAGTCCATATATTTCATTAATAATATAAACTGGTATATCAACATAATCAGATGATGTTAATCCATAATAGATTCCATCTGGTGATCCAAATGATTCAATACGAATCTTGTACTGACCTGTTGGTATGTTGGCATTAGATGTATCAAACTTAATCCAATCCTGAACATTACCTACTTTATCAGCAATCTTAATTCTTGTTGTTCCATCAATATTTGGATAATATTTAACACCATTTATTTCATAATATAAACCCATTAAACTTGTACCAGTTACCACGGCACCACTTGAATTAATTAATGATATCTTAATACCTAATTTAGAATCAAAGTATCTTGTATCATAAATGGTGTTAGATCCAACTTTTGATTGCGTATAAGTTGTCGTTACATTAAGTGTTTCAGATTTACCATTATAAAGTGTACTAACACTACCAGTACCATTGATATCAATAACGGCATCTTTGTTAGCATATAAATTATACAACATACTTTGTTGTTCGATACCTAAAACACTATACATTGTCTCATTATTTTGATCTTGTAACTCTACTAATAATGAGTTGTTTAGTGAATCAGTTGTTATCGATGCGTCTGCAAAATCAACTATAAAGATGAATTCTTCACTAGACACTCGACTAGTTGAATTATAGTATGCTGTATTCATCGCCGCATCATCATAGTAAACTCCTGAATTTAACGCTCCCATTGTTTCAAACATTGAGAAATCATAGGAAATATCACCTTCTGTAGCCAATTGAGTAGTTGCAGTAGTTACATCTGATGCTGTAATTGTATGATAATAATATTTTGCTGTATTGCTACTTAAATCAATCATAGTAATCTTAGTATTAAGTGGTAATACATAGTTAGAAATTAAAGCACGATGATATCCTGTACGATAGATACTATTACCTTCTGTATACAATGAATAATAAGTACTAAAGGCACTCTTTGAAGTTATATTAGTAACGGTAGAAGCAAACATACTATACTGCCTTCCGGCTGTAATACCTGCTTCATAATCATTAGTTGTATATAAAGCGCGTGACAAATTAACATTAATATTTAAACGTTTAGTTTCATTAGTTAAATCGTCAACTTTAGTAATAGCCATTAAACTAATTGTTACTGTTCCCATATCACCTGCTGTACCTAAGTTCTTTGAATGATATAGATAGAATAACAATGTTGGAACATTTGTTGAATTTTCACCAACATACTGTTTAGTTCCCACGATATTATTAGATTCTTGTGTTAAGAATGATGTAGTTCCATTTGTTAACCATCCAGTATTACTTGTCTTCATTGTTAGACCCATCGTTGTATCTGCAACATTAGTTGAAGATGCAATTCTTGGTATATCGGTTGTTGGTACCAAAGTTATTCCAGTTGCAATAGAACTATAATCAAATCCTAATATTTCAAAAGTCGTATTGGCCTTAGCAAAATCAAGTAATGATAATTCTACAGCACCTAATGTTGAATATTTTGATGCTGTTAAGTTAACATTATATTCACTAACTACTTCACCAATAATCCACATATAGAAGTTAGATGATTCTGGTGTAGGAGTAATATAATCAATCTTATTTGTTGTAGTATCTGAATCCATAAAATTACTATAGAATCCATCAACTTGAATATTGTGATTTGTTTTATGTAATCCTAAGACATATGAACCTTTACTAGCCATATCAGCCCAAGATAATGTATCACCATAATCATGTTTAGAATAAATTAAATGATTAATACTTCCATCAGCTTTATATTTATACATACCAAAGAAAGTCATACCATAAACTTCACCATATGAAGTAACAGATTCATTTGTGGCAATATTAAGATTCTTACCTTCATACATATATAATCTATTATCAACATTCTTAGTAACTGTCTTAGTTGTTGAATCAATTGTAACTGTAGCAAGATCTCCAGTACTAGTTATACTCTTAAATTTCTTTAATAAGTTAGACCCTGTTTGTAGATATAATGTTGAATTATTCTTTAAGTCTAGTTCATCAATGATTGATAGCGTAAATAGGACATTTGAGTATTCATTAGTTCTATCTGTAGCACCTTTTAAATCAATAGCTGAATTATCAATTGTTAGTTTATTTGCTCTCTGAATAGAAACATTCTTTTTAGGATTATCATATGTACCATAATTAGATATATTAATAATACTTGTACCTGTTGTACTAGATGCATCTCCACTACCAAATATTGATCCACCTATTGTAAATGTAGAATAGTTATTAGCATCAATATTAACAGTAATACCATTAGTTACACTAATAAATGAGTAATCATATGTATCTGATCCTGAAGCATTTGCTTCTCCTCCACCAAAGACTGTTCCTGTAATAGCGATTGGTCCTTTGGTCACATTTGTACTTGTTGCAACGCCAGCACCAATATTTAAATTGGTTGTGCCATAAACAACTGATGTATTAGCTCCACCATAGACGCTGCCATACATTGTTCCACCAGCAATATTAACGGTTGCAACAGAGTTATTGGATACATTAGTACCAGTTGCAGCAGCATTACCACCACCAAAAACTGAACCATGATCTGGAATTGTACATCCACTATAACCAATAACAGAAGTGCCTGCAATAGTAATATTCGTATTACCGCTAACAATAGCTGTCGAACCGTTACCACCGGCATATATAGAACCTGTAATTGTACCATTATTCATAAGTACAGTAGTATTTCCACTAACAGTACCTTCATTACCACCACCATAAGCATTAACATTGGTTGTCCCACCGGTAATTTTTAAATTAGTATTACCGGTAACTCCAGCATTGTTTCCACCACCAAAGATGTTATTAATATTGCCATTATTGACAACAACATTAGTTGCACCAACTACTGCATTATTTCCGCCACCAAAGACACTTTGGATTGTACCAGAATTAATATTTACATTGGTTGTACTAGTAACTCCACCAGCATTATTACCACCATAAACATTTGTAATGGCGAGTGCATTAGTTGAAGAATAAGTATTTAAATTACTTGTTGTAACATTGCCACTCTGATTTGATCCACCAAAGGCATTTGTAATAGTACCGCCAACTAAATCGACATTTGTTGTTGTAGCACCAGCAGCGTTACCACCACCATAAATATCAGTAATGGTGCCTTTATTAACACGAATATTAGTCGTTGTTGTATCAGCTTCATTGCCGCCACCGAAGGCTGTTGTAATAACACCATCGTTTACAATAACGTTTGATGTAACAGTATTGGCTTTATTACCACCACCATATAAATTAGTTAACGTGCCACTATTATTTATAGTAACATGACTATTTGTAGTAGTACCACCATTATTATTACCACCATAGATACTAGTAAAATTGCCACTATCATCAGTAACATTAGATGTTGCAACTGTACCACTTTGATTTGATCCGCCAAAGACATTTGTCGCTGTAATACCCTTTAAATTAACATTTGTTGTTGTGGCTCCGGCTTGATTACCACCACCATAGATATAACTTATTGTATTATTTGCCTTAATGGCGTCAATATTAGTAGTCGTTGTATCGACTTGATTACCACCACCATATATAGAACCATTAATAGTTGAACCATCAATTTTAACATTGGTTGTTGTGCATGTTCCGCCAACATTGTTTCCGCCATAAACATCAGTAACTGTTCCAGATGTTGTTGTGACATTGGCCGTTGTAACTGCACCGCTTTGGTTAGCACCACCATATAAAGTAGTAACTGTACCACCTTGTAAATAAATATTAGTTGTTGTTAAACCAACATTGTTACCAGCACCAAATGCTGTGCCAGCAACACCACCATTTAAATAAACATAATCAGTTCCACCTAAAACACCGGCTTGGTTAAAACCACCATAAACAGATGTCATCGTACCACCATTAATATTAACGGTAATATTACCTTTGACATATGGTGTAAGTGTTGTACTACCCTTACCTGCTCCATAAACAGAGCCGGTAATTGTACCATTATATACTGTAACTTTTGTATCATTAGAATTAGCAGTGGAAGATATGCTTGCACCATTAACAGTGCCATATGCAGAGCCACCATATACATCTCCTGTAATATTTGGAGATGTTGTAGTCGTACCTATATTAACAATAGCATTAGTAGTTACAAATGTACCTACACTACTTGTACTGGTATAGCCACCTTCACCACCACCATAAACATCGGTTGTAACATTGCCACCTTGAACATTAACATTAGTACTACCATAAATAGTTCCTAATGTTCTAGAACCACCATAAACTGAGCCTGTTACTGTTCCGCTAGTCATATTAATATTAATTGTTGATGTTTTATCAGATGAACCTGATCCATTATTATTGCCACCACCATAAACTGAGCCAGCAATAGTACCACCTAAAACATGGATATTTGTATATGTTGTGTTAGAGTCACTTGATACACCGGTAGCACCATAGTTACCACCACCATAGACATTTCTCAAAATATTAGCATTGCCATCAATAATAACGATGGCATTATCATTAGAACCGATTGTTGAGTATCCTGAACGACCATCACCATTACCAAATACTGATCCTGCTTCGGCATTCCATAAAGTTTTGTTACCTGTTACATTAGCCGTTAAACCAATCGTCGCATTTCCACCAACATATACATAAGATGTACCTTTAACAGTGCCATCTCCATCAGATCCAGCTGAAGCATTAGAGCCACCAAATAAGCTATAGTCTATTAATCCGCCAGTCATTTGTACAATACGATTACCATATGTAGCGGATCTTCCAGCACCACCAAAGACTGAATTTATTTCACCACCCTTAATGTATAAATATGTATCATTTAAATTAGCACGACTAGAATCAGTAATTGGTCCACCATTTATAACATAGACCCAACCACCTTCAACTACTCCACGACGGGAAGCATATGTTGTTCCATATTGACGACCACCAACATAAATCCCTTGAGTATTAGATGATTTACTAGCACCATATTGACCACTTTTATAAGTACAATCTGTTGCAGGAGTATTATCGTCAGATGAATAAATATATCCACCCCAAGTGCCTGATAGGCATGCTTGAATTATTAAATTATTATTATTGTTATTAACACGATCATAGTCGTTGCCATAAATACCCTTGGCAAGAACATATATTGTTCCACCACTAGATATTGAGCCATTAGTAACTGAGCCAGCATTATAATATCCAGATTCAATAATATCACGATATTTAGTAGGGCTATCAGATGATCCTGTATAACCATTAGAACCTGCTATAAAAGCATAGAAATTTTGATAATTACTATTTCTTGTAATACCACGCCCAACTTTAACATTTTGAAAATTGCCGTACAAATAACGATAATTATTATTCCCACTTGCTGGTACAACATTATCGCCGCCAGCTAAACTAGTTGTTGTATAAATACGAACATTTTCAATTGTTGTATCGTTATAGCACCAAACACTTAAGTTACGAACATCAAAATAGTAAGAACTACGATAATCAGTACCATTGTCCATACTTGTTAAAGTAAATGGTTTGTCTTCACTACTGCTCCATGTACTAGTCATCGTTCTATTTAAAACAATGATATTTGTATCTCTATCTGCTAAATAGTAATATTTTTTATTAGCATTATATGTTTCTTCACTACCAGTTGAACTATAATATTGAATTAATTTATATGTTGAACAACCACTTGATGTATAACAAGTTCCACTTGTTACTGCTGTACCATCGGCATTATAGTATCCAACTAATGTATTACCATATGGTACTAAGATTTTTTCATAAAAGCCAGCCATATTGCCTGTTTTAGCTGGATTGGGAGTTGTACTTTGGACTTGTAAATCTAACGTTGTTGGATCTACTGCTTCCATATAGCCATAGTTTAATTGATAATATGTAACACCTTCTATATAGTTTTCATTACTAATATAAGTATAATAAGTACAACCACCTGATGTATAACATCTTGTGTTAGAATAATAATCACCATATTCATCATAACCGGTATATCTTGAGTAATAATTTGCCGTAGCTTGATGATAATATCCAGCCATACTATATGGTGCGTAAACAACAGTATCCGTTAATTCATGTAATCCATAAGTATCAAGATCTGCAAAAGATGAAGACCAAGATCCACTTGTCGAACTTAATGTTGATTTCTTAGCAAGTACCCATGAAGCATTCATAGTAATTGCAATGGAAGCTGGAGTATCGCCATTATAACTTACTGGAATACGCACATAACGTGAATAATAATCTTTAGAAAAACTTACTTTAGCGCCTCTATAATTAGTCACCCAACCATTAAATCCCATATCGGTAGGACGATTTTGGAATGGGTTATCAATTAATTCAACATCTACATAATCATCAGTAGTACTACTAGTACCATTAGTATTTACAACATAAACTTTATCATAAACATATTTGCTTTGTTGCTCACTGATAGAAACATATCCTGTATAGGTATTTCTTACATCAGTGCTACTATAAGTCATTTCAACTGTTACTAAATTAGTTGTACCATATAAATTTTTGTTAGTCTCAGTTGGTAAAGTACCTGTATTATAAGTATAATTTAAACCAGTATAATAATTAGTATCAGCATCTTTATCATTAACATATACTGTATTACCACTTATACCACTAGCATGTAAAAGTATTAAATCATTTGAAGCATATTGTTGTGCTTGATATTTTTGTATCTTAAATTCATTAGAATCAATAGTCCATTGATAATAACTTTGACCATTATTAATAGACTCTAATATAGCATCATTAGAGTATCCATCAGTAAGTAAAATAGAATTATTTGTTATTGTATATGGATATAAGGTATCACTATTAGTATTTGTAACACCAATAGGAAGACCATTATTTTGTACCATTACATTATTTATAGTTGAACTATTATAAACATTAAATAAACTATCTGCATTAGTAGTTATACTGCTTGTAAAATCGATATTAACATTATGTAGAGTATTTGAGCCTAAATCTCTATCTACTAAACCACCGATAGTATATGACATACCATCAGTTATTGTTGTAACATTTAATGTGATATTATATGCTGAAACATTTTCTAATGTTGAATTGCTCATTCTTGTACTTAAGAATCCTATTTCAGTTGTGGCGTCAATATTAGCGACATTCATCGTTACATTATAAAAATTAATATTCTTAATCGTACCATTTAATAAATATGGTATTAAGGAATATTGTTTAACATTATCGGTTGTATTAGTATTATAGTTATTAATAGTAAAATTAAATATTGAATATCCTTGTCCATCAATAATTCCACTAAAATTAGCCGTATCCACTGTTGTACGAGAGAAATCATTTCCATTCATATCAATGTTATTAGTTAGTTTATAATATTTAGTATTATAATTTGCATCAGTTAATACAGTATTAAAAAGATATGCCAACTCTGATCCACTGCTTATTTGATAAGGATCTGCTTGTGTACCAGTACCAGACGCAAAAGAAGTAGCTGTCGTTCCATCCCATACTGAAGAGGTTGTATCAACACTCAGAGTTGGTAATATGATAGCTACGCCTATATAAACGAATGCTATTGCTATTAATAATAACAAATAGTATCGCTTTAGAAATGTCTTAATTTTACTCATTAATTAACACATCCTAGACTAATAAAATTATATCATAGCAAGCATAAAAAAACTAGGTTTTAACCTAGTTTTCATCTTATTAATTACCACTATTCTGGCTTAGAGCAATATTATATGAAATATAACCACCTGAAGCATTGTTCTCACAGTCAACATCTTGTCCTTCAACCCATAGATATACACGAATCTTTGTAACACCTTTTTGTAATTGGAATATTTGTGTATAAGCAGTTGGTGTTGCAGGAGTAGTTACTGTTGTAACTTGTGAAAATTGAGATGCATGTGCAGTTTGATTTGCAGCACTAAGTAGAACATCATCACTATCAACAATTGGAGCCTTAACACCATAATATGTAACAGCAGCAGCGCCTGTAGCAGTTAATGTTGTAGCACCTGTATATCCATAATATGTAGCAGCTTGTGTAATACCATAAGTTGTATGTATATCATAGTTTGGTTCCCAAATGACTTCTGTAGTGCCTGTTGTAATACCAGCTTGTGCAGTTAATGCTTGAAGTGTAGCAGCAACTGTATCAGCAGTAGCATTACCTCTTTGTACAAAAGCAACTCTTGAAGCATTTTTTAAACCATTATCATCATGTCCAGTTGTAGCTGTAACATTTGATGAAGTAGTTAAATAAATAGGTCCTTCAGCATCTGTTCTAAGATAGATATCAAATGCAACATAATTACCTGTAGTACCATTAGCTTCTGAAAGTAAACTTGAAGTTAAGATAAAGTCACCACCTGTATTAGATGTAACAGTACCTGAATAGAAATCAAGTAACTTACTAGTAGCATTTAATGTATTAGTAGTACTAACTGGTGCAAGTAATGTTGGAAATTGATTATTAACTCCAGCATAAGCAGCGCCTGTAATATCAGCATTAGAAATTACTGTCTTCCAATTTGTAGCATCTGTTGAAATTTGTAAACCTGAACTTGTAGCTACATTAACATCAATACTATTGATAGTAACTGTCTTATTAGCAGTAAACCATGCATAAGTTGATGTTGTTAACATTACAATTGTGATTAACAATAGTAATATTAATGACGATAACTTTCTTGCTTTCTTTTTCTTCTTATTTTCCATAACTTTCACTCCATTTTATTCGAAATTATTGATTAACATGTTCTTCTGTGATATCCATATGCATTTTAATTTCACCACCAAGTAGTGCATTAGTGCATTCAGGATCGTCACCCTCAATCCATACAACGATTGTATATTTATCTACATCGCCTGGATTAAAATTTTGTCTTTGTTCCAAAATAATTGTACCATCTTCATCAGTTCTAAATTTAGTTGTTCCTTCTTCGGCTTCTCCAGTAGTACTTGATCCTTTAGCATAAATTTTTGATTCATCATTACGATAAATCTCAATTCTAACTGCTTCATCAACGTTTTTAATAACGTCATCAGTAACTACCTTATACCAATAGTTTATAACTTCTGTGCCTTGATTTTCAAGATAAAACGTATAAGCTATATAGTTCTCACCATTATGTGATCCACCATCTTCATCTTTTAAGTTATCAGGTAACCATTTTATTGAAATGTTATCCATAAACTTAATACTATTAGCGTATAGTTTTCTTTTAGGTGTCGGATCATTTAAAGATTCGTACATCGCAAGACCACTACGCAATTGCTGGTTAGGATCTAAGGTAACTGTAAATTTACCTTCATTATAAATGACCTGCAAGATGATATACAAAACGATCAGTGATAGGAGTAAAATCAACAAAGTTGTCTTTACAATTCTTCCTAATCTCTGTCGTCTCTTTAAACTATCCGCAGTAACAATGACTTCATTTGCCATTTGGCATTCCTCCTTGATCTGCGGTATATGTATGATTATTATATCAATACAATAACATTATATAATAAAAATTAGCATATTGCAACTAGTAAAATACGCTTTTTTAGTATTTTTATTTGTCAAATATTATGTCAATTTGTTCCTATTTATACTAGTTTTCAACACTTTGACAGTATAAATTGATATGATATAAGTGTAAAAGAGTATGTGGAGGTGGAATATGAAAAGAAAAATAAGATTCTTTATTGCTTTATTATCTTTATTTATTTGTGTTTCGACTATCCAATCTACATATGCTAAATATACTTCATCAGCTAGTGCTAATACTAATATCACAGTAGCTCGTTGGAATGTACTAGTAAATACACAAGATATTAAAAACAATTCTGATTTTTCAACGGTTTTAACACCAACATTCAGTGGTAATACTAATATATCATCTAATGTTATCGCACCTACTTCTGAAGGATATTTTGATATCGTATTAAATGCTAATAATACTGATGTATCATTTAAATCAACAGTTACTATTTCAGTAGATGCTAATTCAGATGTTAAAGATTTGCAATTTACTAAATATACTATTGATGGTAGTACTACTGAAAATACTTTTTCAGGAACTGATTATAGTGTTCAAAAGAGTTTCTTAGCTACTGATACTAGCAAAACAGTAACATATCGGTTCTTTGTTAAGTGGTTAGATGGTACTGGTGAAACAATGGATAATGCTGCTGATACTGCTACTACAACAAGTGGTAAAGCCATTATCGATGTTAATGTTAATGTTGTACAGGTTGCCAATTAAAAACTACAGATTTCTGTAGTTTTAATTTTTTTGTGTAATACTAATCTTAATAACCATAGCGATACTTGGTGCATCTGGATTAGCTTGCTTATAAGTATAAGCTTGTGTACCCCAATTAGTATCAGCAACATCATCACCAGAATCAAAAGCCCACGTCATACTAATCACAAAATTACCAGTTCCTGTACCAGATGCTAGTGAATCAGATGTCATTGCTACATTTATTTTAAATGGGTAATTATTAGCTAATTGAGTAGCCAATTGTGCACTTGTAGGTTCACTACCAGTTAGAGTACCACCCTCAGCATTAACTCCCTCAACAGTCTTAATCTGTGTTCCCATTAAATTAACACTCATAATCGTATAACTTAATCCAGCTTCTACTTCACTTTCATTATAAGCAGTAATTGTTTGTGAAAAATCAGTCATACCCGGATAAGCGTTAGTAATATTAACATTTACATATTGATCAATAGGCGTATCAGCATTTTTAAATTCTACTTTCCATGCCTTAACATGTACTTGAACATTACTACTTACTTGTGTAGAATAGATAAACCAAGCAAAAGAATTAGAAACAAGTAAAATAATTAAAAGAAGAAGATACTGTGGAGTAAGCTTCTTTTTAATTACTTTCCAAATAATTTTTCTTTTATTCTTTTTGCTCTTTTCCATCGTCATCGTCCTCATCTTCATAAATGATTTTTACAATTTGATAAGATACTAATAATCCGATTACAATAAAGATTAAATAGTAAGCGACAGGATTTAGCATAAATGTGCTTAAAACGCTAAATAGTACTGTCTTATATATAATTTTACCATATATTTGTGATTGTGTGATTTCTGGATCAGCTATTTCATTAGCCACACCTTTTGTAATAAAGTGATAAACACCATTTTGTAAACTTTTACCTACTACTTTATGGGTTACTGTAATACCAGCCATATCCCCTTTTTCACCACGATAAACAACATTATCATTAAGGTTAATAGTACTAGGTTCTACTTCCCTAGAGACAAGAATATCACCAATATTATATTCAGGAACCATTGATCCTGATACAATCATAAATACTCTATATCCACCAACTGATAAATTATTTTTGGATACTTTTTGTACTAAAATAACTAGTAATAACATTAAAAGTATTACTGTTACTATTGTCTTAATAGCATAATAAATAGTCTTTACTGCAAGATTATTCATTATACTATTTTTAATGTTATTAAATTGTTTTAGTTTTTCACGCATACATTCTCCTAGAATTTAAAATCACCAATACGATTAATATATTTTTGCATATGACTATCAAATATCTTTTGTACTTCAACAATTGAAGCTTCTTTCTTATTCTTAATTACCGCTATCTTATCACCAATAATTTCTTGTAATTTAGCGATAGGAAGATCAGAATTTAACTCGACAATTCTTGTAATCATACTATTAGTCAATTGCTCGGCAACTTCTTTATTTTTTTCTTCTTTAGTTAAATTTTGGTTAGCATTAACACTATTAACAACTAAGTAATTAAGTAAAAATACATCATCAAGCATTCTCTTTAACTCTGGATCTACTTCAGCATTATATACTTTATTATCCTTGGTTTTCTTAGTATCATCATCCATATGTGTTTGTAGATAATTCCATAGTTTCATCGCATATTGGAAGTTAGTATTCTTAAGTATTAAGTTAGTCTTTTTAATAGGTGGTATTACTTTTGCAACATGCATTTTAGCTAGATTTTTATATACATCTGAGTTCTTCAAATCATGTATATTCAATTCTAATTTAGCAATACGATCATTAACAGACATTCCATCCTTAGTACCTTCATCATCTGATGACGAAGATTTAGAATCCAAACTAAGACTAATATTAACAGACTCGGCTCCAATACGACTCACAGCATTATACTTGCAATTTTTAGATCCTTTCGCTGATGAATTAGTTACCAATTTAGATTTTTTTAAAGAAATATAATCTTCCATATTCTGAATTAAAGTATATATTACTCTATTTTCATAAGTATTAAAAGATTCATCTTTATTGATATTTAGTATCTTGGATGGTTTAACATCACCATTATCTTCTATTTTTTGAATATAGTTAGTATGTCTTGCTAAATGTTTGATACTTTCAACAGTGATACGACGTGCTTGTTCAACATTAACTATTTCTTCTTCATTAACGATAAAACGATTAGGGTTTCTTAATATATTATCTAAATAACGAACAGATTCTTCCATTATATCGAGCCATTCAAAATTGATTTCCGTCTTTTCATTATTGGCTTCCAATGAAAAATCAGAGTGGACGTTATTTGCAAACTGGTCTACTCTTGATTCATCAGTATTACGATATAAATTAATGACATCTAAATCGTTCTTCATTAGTTACCCCTTATGACATTTTCTTTAATCTTTGTACGTATTCAATACATTCTTTCATTTTGCCTTCGCCAAATTCTTTATTCAAGAAATCAACAAAGCCATCTATTTCATCACGAATATAAGATACATTTAATTGTTCAAACTTACGTAAAATCTTACGCGCAATAAAGTAATCTACTCCGCTAATTTCATCGCCACCACAAGCAACATAAGTTGGTACAAACTTTTTCATTTGCATAACAATACGGTTACCAAAGGCAATACGGAAGTGTTGAATAACATAGTTATCCATTTCTTCTATTTTATCTAATGTATCCTGACTGACAGGATTATTAGCGATAGCATCTTGGAATAATTTGTCTAAATATGAATAATTGATATCCTGTGCAGGTGTATCAGTTGGTGTAAATACTTCACCCTTATCATTGATATCTAATGGCATAGCACGATCGTATACCTTATCTGTTACCATAAATGTTGAATCATCGTTATTGATAGTACCAATATACCAAACGTTAGCTGGAATATGTAATTTACCACCAGTTAACTTCTTAGGATCACTCTTCCACGCACTTGGAACTATTTCAACTACCCATTCATCTTTGTTAGGCATTTCAAGTATAGATAGCATTTCGGCAAAATAATATTCGACACGTGAAATGTTCATTTCATCTAATATTACTGTATATACATCATCAGTATAGCCAGCCATATATAATTCTTTTAAAATATCTGTTTCGTTGAATTTCTTAGTAAATTCATTGAAGTAGCCAAACAATTCACTACGGTCTCTCCAAGATGGCTGTACAGATGCTACACAAGAATCATGCTTTAAAAACTTTCCCCAAGCATAAGCAAGTGATGTTTTACCAGTACCAGAGATACCTTGTAATATGACAAGTCTAGTCGTAGCCAGAGATGATACATATAATCTAATCATGTCTTCTTTGTAGAAAAGTTTTAATTGACTAGCGGCAAAGTTTCTAAAATTATTAACTAAGTCTGGCAAAGTAAATGTATCATTGTAATTTTGGACTTTATAATTAGCATATTCAATATCAATTTCGTTAAGCTTAGCGAAACGAATATCAGTATTTTGATCAACACTATCAGTTTGACTGGCTTTTTCTTGATCAGTTTCACCAGGTTTTAATCCTAAATGAGATACTTTCATAGCTAGAATATCTTCTTTTTCTTGAACAAGATTAGCTACTTGATTATTTAAATCAGCTATTTCTTCAAGCATAGATTCTTCTTTAACAACTGTTTTTCTAAATCTAATATACTTTCTAACAAGTAAGAAGATTAAGAAAACTATTAACCCTAAAACAATTACTAGAATAGCTACAGCAATAACTACCATAAACCATTCTCCACCATTGAAATAATCTTTATAATCACTAATTATCTTTATATATGAATTAATATCAAACATTTTCATAATACCTTGAATTAATCCACTAAAAATAGACACAAATCCGCTAAAGAATTGTGATAAGAATTCAAATAAGAAACGCATGAATGTGTCCATAATTCACCTACACTCTAATTATTGTTGACTTAATATTGTCGGCATTATCCATAATCAAGTCATATGCCTTAGAATCAGTTCTAATAATAATATATTGGAATAATACTAAGCCACTTAAATCTTCATCATAACTGCTATCTATTTCTAATGCAAAGTTATAACCCATATTAATGTAACTATCAATTAACTTGCGATTACTTTTATATGTATCATAACTTATTTGTACACTAAAATGTTCTTTAACTAACTCATTATCCATTAGTTTTAAGTATTTCATCGTCTTCTTTGTCTTTGCAAATAAAGATTGTGGAAAATCAGCTATATAATACTTTGTAAAATCTAAATCAATAGCATTTTTTAATATTTTATTAACTATCATAAGATATAAAACATACATCTTGTCTTCAGCAATTATACCAGTATTAAATGCCTTATCTTTAGCATAATCACTATACATTTTAGATACTTCAAAAGTATAATTAATATCTTCTTTATAAACTTTCTTTTTTAACTTTTTCTCTACCATTTCAAAATCACTAGTATTAAATAATTTAAAGAAAGTTTTCTTTTTATCAATAAATCCATTGATAAAATTAGTAAATTCTGCTTTTAATTCATCATCACGTTTAATCGTGATAATCTCATCAGTAAATAGCGTATCTATTAAACCAGTTAAATCTTTATATTTAAGACAATCATCAAAATATAAGATATAACCAATAAGAGCACATATGTTTTTTATTGTCTCTTCTTTATCTAAATTTTCTTTTATAGATTCTTTAGCAACAAGATTAATCTCTTTGCTCATTCTATCGACAAAATTAGTATCTTTTAGATAAATAGTATTGTTGTAATAGCGTACTGCCATATACTTATCAACAAAAGGCTTAACAAATTTTTTTTCATAATCATTGCCAAGTAAAATACGAAAATACTGATATAAACTATTTTCGATATAATTAAAATATTCTTGTACAATATCAGTATTCATAATATCCCCCTTTTAATTGGCATTAAATGTAATAATAGAAGTCGCATACACACCAGGATATGTATAATTTTGCGACGTATCTTTTTTATAAAATCTTATTTCATTACTACTTGTTGCATCGACATTAAAGGTTATTGCACTTATATAAGATACTCCATCGATAGTTGTATATTGCATTGCCGCTGTTTGTACCAAATCAGTTGTCGTATCAAGGATAACTACATTTGGATCAAATGTTAATGTAACTATATATGAAGCACATTTCGCTTTGTTTTCAGCACTTAGTGCCAAATAAGTATCACTTGATATCTCATCACCGACAGCATAAGTATCAAATACTGTTCTAACCTTGTAAGATGTAGATGCATTTGTAATTGTAAAATTTAAATATGGTTGATCAACTGCATCATCAATTTCATATGATATTCCACGTTTACCTACTGTAATTGTAAATGTTGCACTTAATGTTTTAACATATGGTGTTGTGGAACTTGCTGTAACATTTATTGTAAGTGATTCGTTATCATTAAATGCTCTTGTTGGTGTTACGGTCAGAACTAAATTATCTTCTAATTCAGTTGTATAAATAGTTCCACTAGTGTTATCTAGTGAACATATTGCACCATCACCGCATGTTGCACTCACTGTATATGCTATATCACTATCGGCATGTAAAATGTTGTTCTTTTTATCATTCAATGTAAATTGAATAGTAAAAGTTCCAACCCCTGACCAGTTATTAATTTGATAATTGACGCCACCACTTTTTAACTTATCACTATTAAAGTAAAAGTGTTGTGCTTCAACTATATAATTGGATACTACTTCTAAAACATATTTAGAAAAAGTAATCCCAACAGGAAGGATAATAATTAATAGTAACAAAAGCAATATTAAACGACGCTTTTTCATATCCTCACATCCTATTGTCATAAGAATTATACCATATCTAACTTTTATAAACAATAAAAAAGGACTAACTTAGTTAGTCACTTGTTCAGCATTAATTGTTATCGTAAATAAATCGATTAATCCTTGATAATCATCTGGTGAATTTTTATATTGCGATGGAAAATTAACTACCAAAACATAATTATCAGTTTGATTGGCCGTATATCCAAAATTATAGGTTGCTGAATCAAAATAATCATGATAATAAACACTATTAGCATCTTGATAGAGATTATCAGATGTAATTATGTTTGTTGCTGATGCACTGTAATCTTGATTGCGTAACACCTTATAACTTAAGGGTATGTTAGTCGTTGTCGTAAACTTTACTGTATACTTAAGATTAACATTAGTACGTCCACTTAAATTATAATTTGATACTTGAAAGTTATAAATATATGGAGTATCACTAGGAACTAATCCTGATAATGTAATTGTATTTTCTTGACGACCTGCTTTGACAACAAAGAAAGCTACTTTAGCTTCTGCTGATGATAAAGCATTCGTTTCAAACCTAGAATATGCTAAATTAATCATATTAATTGATATAGTAAAAACGGCAAAAATGATTATTAAACGAAAAATAAACATGAATCTTTTTTTATCAAATACTGAAAAAAACTTCTTCATATTTATTCATCTCCTATTTATTTATCTTAGAATCTATTTCCTTTTGAACTTTAGTTAAATCTAATCTAACTGTATAGTCAATCGTATAGTCTAATGCTTCCTTTTCCTTTTTATCTAGACCCTTTTCATTAAGAGTCTTTTCTTTTTGCATAGCCTCTATTTTTTCATATAGTGCTAATATTTGATCATCCGATAGTTTAGCTTTATTAGGTGCTTCTTTTTGAGCATCTTTTAAAGTATCAATATCTATCTTATCTACTTGCTTTTTCTTTTCCTCTTTGCCTTTATATGAAAAAGCAAAATCGAATAATATTAACGTTATAAAGATAAGAGCTAGAATAGTTGGTTGGGTTAATACTTCTTGCCAAATGCCAAGTCCTGATAATATCATTACTACTTTACCGATAATAACATCCTTTTTTATAGCTGGATCATTAGTATTGTTCGCATCACCTTTAGTTAGATAATTATCATTACTTATTTGTACAATTCTATGCGTTATGAATGAATCAGCACTAGAATAAGTAACAATATCATCCTTTTGATAATCACTTTGTGCTTTAACAACTATGATATCGCCTTCATTAATTGTTGGTGCCATAGAACCAGTTGCTACTTTAAAAATAGAGATATTAAATAATTCAAAATAGTTTTTATTAGTAACCATCATATTAACTTTTGCAAATATGATTAAAGACAATACTATAAAAACTAGTATTGTCAAAATATTAATAACCCCATTTAATACCTTTTTCACATTAATCAACCCTTTTATTGATATGGTGTAATTTCTTCACCTAAATATTGTTTAATATCTACATTTACTGGAACTGATATTTTATTATTTGGTGTTGTTCCTAAAGAAGAATCAGCACTATCATGTGTTCCATCATTAGCCCAGTTAATAGTAAGCCTTAATGTAACAGTATTGCCTGCTGCAATCTGTGCTAAATCAATAACACCAGTATATGTACTAACTGCTGTTCTTGTAGCAGAAGTACCATCTGGATTTGTTACTGAAAATGTTATGTCATCAGGATAAGTAAGTGATGTTAAGTCAATTGTTATATCATATCTTACTGATACTTGCGTACCAGATGGATCAACAACAATATCAAAATATCCTGTCCTTCCTGGTGCAATATAACCATCTTCAACATTATTGTTTGTTGAATAAGTTACTGTGTTAATAACAAAATTATCTGTTACCCCTTTGGAAATATCCACATTATTCAATTTAATGGACCATACTGCAACATTTTCACTTGCTGAGCCGGTACCTTTAGTTTCAAATAAACCATAGCTTTGAGCAACCATATACAAAGTAAATAGTGCAGCAGCTATGGTTATATACCATAATATTCTTTTCATTCTAATTCTTTTTTAGTTTCTTTTTTTACTTCTTCAACGATGGAGTAAATTTCATAAACTAAAATGAATAATGTTGGTAGGATAACTAGGAACATATATCCCCAACGAGATTCAAATATACTTAATAATAATCCGACAGTATGATATACCTTAGCACCATTATCTTTACCAATTAATGAACTATAAGATACTTTAGTTCCGTTAATTGAATATGATGTTTCAGCTTTTTCATCAGTTGTAATCTCAGTAATCTCTCCAAAATTGATATATGATTCAGTAGTAATATTTCCATAATAGAAGAATACTTTATCACCTTTTGCATATTTACTTGCACCATCTTTAGTAATAATGGCAAGATCATTAGTTGCAAATGTTGGCTCTAAATCATTATTATCTATAATTATCAAGCTAGTATTTCCAAAAGTACTAACATTGTATTTATTATATGATAATAGGCAAACTGTTGTGAATATTGCAATAACAATCCAAACAAACAGTAAAATGCTCTTTAAAAAATCTAGTATACGTTTCATACAATCACCTACTAAAATGATAACACAAAACATATATCAATACAAGAAAAAAGAAGCGCTCGCTTCTATATTTTGTTATTTATAAGTGCTAGTGCTGCTTCTTCTTTTGCTAGATTATCTTTTTCTTGTTCAACGATGGCCTTTGGTGCTTTATTAACATACCCTTGATTAGCAAGAAGTGCCTTACGATGTTTAATCGAATTTTCTAATCTATCTTTTTCTTTCAATAATTTTTCTTTTTCATTAACTAAATTGCTCGAATTATCAAACAATAATGTTACCTTATCTGTTTCAAAAGGAATATCAATCTTATCTAATGACTCATCGGATTTTTGAACAATATCTAACGCCTTAGTCATACGAATAATTATTGCTTTATTATCGATAACATCTTGATTATCAGTTAAAATAGTAAATTCTTTAATATTCTTTTCTAACTTATTCTTACGAATATTAGTAATCAAACTAGTAATATTATCAAAATTATTATTAAACTTTAAATCTTTGCGATATTTAGGATAAGCACTAATCATAATTGATTCTTCATGATGTGGTAATTTTTGATAGATTTCTTCTGTTACAAATGGCATAAATGGATGTAACATCTGTAGTATATTAGTTAAAACATATTCAAGTACACTCTTAGTAGTATCATTCATATTAATTTTTGCTAATTCAATATACCAATCACAGAAATCATCCCAGACGAAACTATAAATCTCACTACCAACAACATTAAATTCATATTTATCCATATGTTTTCTAACATTTTTAACAGTTGTATTAAGTTTATCTAATATCCATTTATCACTTACTGATAAATTATCAAAAGTAACTGTATCCCAATTTTCAAGATTCATTAAAGTAAATCTTGATGCATTCCATAACTTATTGATAAAATTCCAAGTTGCTCCAACCTTATCATCATCAAAACGCATATCCATACCTGGTGCTGATGATGTAGCTAGGAAGTATCTTAGTGCATCGGCACCATATTTATCAATGACATCCATAGGATCTACACCATTACCAAGTGATTTAGACATCTTTCTGCCTTGAGAATCACGAATTAATCCATGGATAACTGTTTGTTTAAATGGACGTTTGCCTGTTAATTCTAAACTTTGGAACATCATTCTAGCTACCCAGAAGAAAATAATATCATATCCTGTTACTAAAACATCTGTCGGAAAGTAACGTTTTAAATCTTCTGTTTCATTAGGCCAACCTAATGTACTAAATGGCCATAACGCACTTGAAAACCATGTATCTAATACGTCTGGATCTTGTGTCCAACCTTCTCCAGGACATTCTACTTGTACTTTAACTTCATCATTTTTATACCAAGCTGGTATTCTATGACCCCACCATAATTGACGAGAAATACACCAATCATGACAATCACTCATCCAATGATTAAGTATCTTTTCCATACGAGGAGGAATAAAGTTAACATTATTATCATTAGTCTTTTGATTATCAAGCACTTGTTTAGCTAACTTATCCATCTTAACAAACCATTGCTTAGATAGATATGGTTCAACCATTACATCAGTACGTTCAGAATAACCAACACTATGAGTAATTGGTTCAACTCTAAGTAGCAAGTCATCATCTTTTAATTCAGCAACAACTTTTTCACGAGCTTCTTCACGAGTTAATCCTTCATATTTACCAGCATTTTTATTCATAGTACCATCTGGATTAATACAAATTATTCTCTCTAAATTATGACGATTGCCTACTTCAAAATCGTTTGGATCGTGAGCTGGAGTTATCTTAACAACACCAGTACCAAATGCTGGATCAGCATGGATATCAGCGATAACTGGTATCTTTTTATTTAATATTGGTAATATGACATTTTTACCAACATATTTTTTATAACGTTCATCATCTGGATTAACGGCAACTGCTGTATCACCAAATAATGTTTCCGGACGAGTTGTTGCTACTTCTAGATAATCATCAGAATCTTCAAAAACATATTTAATATGGTAGAAGGCACTCTTAGTGTCTTTATAAATAACTTCTTCATTAGAAAGTGCTGTTTGAGCTTCAGGATCCCAGTTAATGATTCTTTCTCCCCTATAAATAAGTCCTTTATTATAATAATCAATAAATACTTTAGTTACTGCCTTGTTAAGACCTTCGTCCAAAGTAAATCTTTCTTTGCTATAGTCTAATGATAGTCCTAATGTAGCCCATTGCTCATGGATGTTACTCGCATATTCTTTCTTCCAATCCCAAGCATATTTAAGCCATTCATCTCTATCCATTTCACGTGGTTTAAATCCCATGCTTTTTAATTTTTTATCTACTTTAGCTTGTGTAGCAATACCAGCATGATCCATTCCAGGAACCCATAGAGCATCAAAGCCATCCATTCTTTTATAACGGATGATTATATCTTGTAAAGTAGTATCCCAAGCATGACCTAGATGTAATTTACCAGTTACATTTGGAGGTGGAATAACAATACAGAATGGTTCTTTAGTTAAATCTCCACTCTTAAAATAATCATTTTGTTTCCAAAAGTCATATTTTCCTTCTTCTACTTTTTTATGATCATATTTAGTTTCTAGCATTGTGATCAATCCTTTCATTCATATATTTTAAATCTATTTCATATAGTTCTTTAAACTTATCATCATTAACAATATCATAGTAATAACCTAAATTAGTTTTAAATTCCTTAACACATTCATCATAATTAATATCAAATGGAAATCCATATACTATTGCAATATGATCATTATCATTATTTAAATCTCTTAGATTAATACAACGATGTTCTTTTACTGCTTCTAATACTTTAGGAGATAGTGCATCATTTGTTGAATGAATATCTTCTTCATTAAGTTTACCCATTAAATAGACAATATCCATCTTATCAATATCACGAATTAATTTAGCAAACTTAGTTGTTCTATCATCTAATTTTGGTACTTCTAATTTATTATGATATTTAATAGCAGCTCTAATGATTGGATAATCTTCTTTATTATTCGTAAACATAGTTATTAGTCCATCATCAAATAGTATTTTAACACCATAATCAGCATGATCTATTGTTTTTGAATCATCATAAGAATGATAGACTTTAAGTTGCTCAAAACGTCCAATATCGTGTAATAAGCCAATTAGAGTAGCTAACTCGACATCTTTAGCATTAAATCCTATTAATTTGGCATACTTTTTACTTAAATTCATTACTCTAATGGAGTGATTATATTTAAGTTTAATATCTCTATTAGTTAAATCATAATTCTTAACATATTTATCAAATTCTTCAAACATATTTCCTCCAATAAAAAATCACATCCTCTATAAGGACGTGATTACGTGGTACCACCTTAATTTAAACTCTAATGAATATAACGTTTCATTATTATACGTAATCGCTCTTTAGCAACAAATAAGTATCTTCATATCTACTTCCACCATCTGTAGACTCTCTATAAATTTAATATTTATTCCTCTAATTCACTGCAATTTAATAGTATTATATTAGTTATTAGTTTTAAAGTCAATTACTCTTATTTAAAACATAATAAGCATAATATTCATCAAAACTTAATCCTGTTTGATGGATAGTTTTAGCCGCATCTTTACCCACATAACGATAATGCCATGCTTCTGCACTAAAACCAGTTACTTCTTCTTGTGATTCTACATATCTTTCTATAAATCCATATTTATATGCATTATCCGCTAACCATTTATAAGCATCTGTATCTTTAAATTCTGTCTTACTACCATATTCCACTATATCAAGTGCTAATCCTGTTTGATGTTCCGAATTGCCAGGACGGGCTACATACTTATCAGCATAAGTTAGGCCGTAAGCTACCTTGCGGGAATTATAAACAGTCTTTTGCCAATCATAAGAACGATAAGCACTATTAACTATTAATGTATATCCCGCTGTTTTAGCATCATTAAACATTGATTTTAAATCATCATATGCTACTGATCTCATTTGATTACCAGAATAAGCATAAGTAGTTGCAATATCAACTAAATCACTAGGAACATAATCTTCTTTCAAATAATAATATTTATTAACTAACATTAAGGTATCTTTAGAAGTATCTGTCTCTTCCATATTAGAATAATAATCTCTATCACGATTAGCATTAACCATCGTTACAACGGCTGTTGCACTGACATTATTCAACTTACGATAATATAAATATCTTTTTAAGTTAGCATAGATAAAGTATCTTTCACTAACAATATCATCTAAGTTTTCATCATAAGACATAGTTAATATATCATTCTTTATTTGTTCATCACTTAATATGTTAACTATCTTAGTTACTTCATCATCTTTATAACCTAATTTGCTTAGTTTATAAGGATTACTATTTATTTTAATGATATATGAAATTAAAAGATATAAAGCGATGGCAAAAACTACTAATCCGATTAGTAATGCGACAGCCCACTTTTTTAACCTTCTTTTTTTCATACTCTCACCAAATTCATTATATAACAAAAAAGCAAATATTAAAAATATTTGCCTTTCATTTGTTTCATCATAACTTTCATACTATCAAATTGCTTTAATAGTCTATTAACTTCTTCAACTGATCTATTAGATCCTTTTGCTATTCTAATCTTACGACTAGCTTTTAAAATACTAGGATTTCTTCTTTCTTCAGGAGTCATTGATTGTATAATAGCTTCTATATGTGCCATATCTTTAGGATCAATTTTAACATTATTTAATCCCATCTTAAATGCACCAGGAACCATCTTAATTAAATCTTCTAATGGACCCATCTTTTTTATTTGCTTTAATGTCGCAAGAAAATCTTCTAAATCAAATTTACCTGATTGCATACGTTTAGCTGAATTAGTAACGACATCTTCATCTAATACTTCACTGGCATGTTCTGCCATAGTAACTATGTCACCCATACCAAGTATACGATCTGCCATACGATCAGGATAGAATTCATCTATACCATCCATTTTTTCTGAAGTACCAATAAATTTAATTGGCACATCAGTTAAATGACGAATAGATAGTGCAACACCACCCTTAGTATCACCATCTAATTTAGTAACAATAGCACCTGTTAATTTTAAATTTTTATTAAAACCATTAATAACATTAATAGCATCTTGTCCCATCATTGAATCTATAACTAATAATACTTCTTGTGGTTTAGTAATTTCTTCAACATAGACAAGTTCTTTCATCATAGCATCATCTATTTGTAGACGACCGGCTGTATCTAATAAAACATAATCATACTTATTATCTTTAGCATACTGAATAGCATTAGTCATAAGTTCAGAAACACTATGAGTATCTTCGCTATAAACTGTAATATTTAATTCTTTACCTATTTGTTTTAATTGATCTATTGCGGCTGGACGATATATATCACCAGCAACTAATAGTGGATTTTTATGATATCTTTTACGTAATAATAATGCTAATTTACCAACAGTAGTAGTTTTACCACTACCTTGTAATCCTACTAACATAAGTGTTGCTGGATTACCATTTAAATTAAGTGGCTCTTTATCACCACCTAATAAATCTACTAGTTCATCACGAACTATTTTGGCAAAAACTTCTGATGGTTTTAAAGATTTTTGAACCTCTTCACCCATTGCTTTTTCTTTAACATTACTAATAAACTCTTTAACGACATCATAATTGACATCAGCTTCTAATAATGCAATTCTAAGTTCTCTTACAACATCATTGATATTGTCTTCATTAATCTTGCCATAACCCCTAATTTTATCCAATGCACCTGTTAAATGCGAACTTAAATTTTCAAACATGTTTCACCTACTCTGAATATTTTGCAATAGCTAATGTATTAGTATTAAAACGATATAAGGCTGTCCCACTAGCTTGAGTAATAGTAATAAGAATAATATTATTACCTTCATCTTTTAATGTAATACCAACCATATTACCATTATCATCATAACGTTTAAATGCTTTAGGAGCATCAATATCAGTCTTAATTAAAGATGCACCAGTATAATCAACAATATCAAATGTATTATCTTTAATTACCATCAAATACTTAGCGTCTGCTTTAACTATTTCCGTATAACCAGTACTAATTAATTTTTCGCCAGTACTCTTCGTTGCATACCAAAGGTTATTTTCTTTAACTTCGAAAATATCTTTTGAATCAATTCTTATATCATCATACTTAAAATTGACAATCATTTTATCATTAGTAATATTAATTACGCCCCATTTACCATCTTTTTTAGCGGTAATATAAGTATCAGCATATTCATATAATTTGCCATTGATAACACTACCAATATCAGTATATTCATTCTTCGTAATATTACTACCATTAGGACCATATATATTGCTCTTAGTATCAACTGCTACTAAATATGTACGAGATGCAACAGTAACTGTATACCAACTAGTATATGCCTCTGTAAGTATCATATTAGTACTATAGTTAAATATAATACCTTTACCATTATCACTAATTAATAAAGTATTATCAGCATTAGAATTAAAAGTAATATTATCTTTGTTATATAAACTACAACTAGTACTTTCACAGTTATACATACCAAGATATTTCTTACTACCAACATCAGTTAATAACTTAGTTGTAGATGTAATAACACCATTATCACTATAAAAGAATAATGAGCCATATCTATCATTATATGTTGCAACTGCATGACTTTCACCATCACTAGTAGTAGTACTATCGGTATTTGATGAAGTAGTGCTGGTACTTTGTTCTACTGTTGCTTGATGAGCACTACTTATTTTAATATTCATAAACTTTAAAAGAAAATATCCTACTCCAACGCATATTAATACAACAACTATGATGATAATCCATCTAGCTGTTTTATTTTCTTTGCCATAGAATTCTTCTTTAGTAACAAAATCAGCAGCATCAACACTGTCTTCTGTTTCTTTAACTTTAGGAGTTTCCACTTTATCTTCAACTTTTTCTTCAGATTGAACAACAGGTTGTAATTCTTCCGTTAAAGTCTTAGTAAATTCTTTTTCTTCTTCATCAAGGGCTTGAGTAATTACATCATTATTTTGACTATTTTCAACATTTTCACTATTTTTTTTATCTTCATTCATAATCTAACCTCAATATAATTGAATTATAGCATATTGGCAAAAAAAATAAAACATTACTCCATAATTAGGAGATAACGTTTTATTCCTTGTAAATCTTCTTCTAAACTAATATTTGCTTTAGGATATTCTTTCTTTGCCAAATCATATACTTCTTCCGGATGATCTCCTAATTCTAAAGCGATTAAATAATGATTATTTAGATACTCTTTGGCATCATTTAAAATAATCTTATAAAATTCTAATCCGTTATCATCTGCAAAAAGTGCTAAAGATGGTTCATTATTTTTAACAATATCCATAACATAGTCATTTTTACCTATATATGGTGGATTAGAGATAATGACATCATACTTTTGATTGATATTATTAAACATATCACTCTCTATAAAATTAACATTAGTCTTATTTCTTTTATTATTATCATTCGCAACTAATAAGGCTTTATGACTAATATCACTTCCCATGACATTATATCCTGCTTTAGAAAGCGCTATGGCTATACAACCAGATCCTGTGCATAAGTCTAATATCTTAATATCACCAACAAAATCTTTTTTTAAAATATTAATAACTTTATCTACTAAAAGTTCTGTTTCAAATCTTGGTATTAAGACATCTTTATTAACTAAGATATTAGAATTATAGAAATCAACATTGCCAACTATGTATTGAACTGGCATGCCTTTTTCTAATTCTTTAGTACCCCAATCTAATTTATCACTAGGTAAATACTTCTTTAGATATTCTAAATCAGTCATTATTCACCTTTCATTTTTTCAGCTTGATCATAATTAATAAGTGCATTGATGATATTATCTAATTTACCTTCCATTACAAAGTCCAAATCTTTAGTAGTAAAGCCAATACGATGATCAGTAACTCTATTTTGTGGATAATTATAAGTTCTAATCTTTTCTGAACGATTACCACGACCTATTTTGCTCTTTCTTTCTGCACCTAACTCAGCATCGTGTTTTTCAAGTTCATATTCATAAAGCTTTGTACGTAACATTTCCATACAAGTTGCTCTGTTTTGAATTTGGCTACGTTCATTTTGACAAGTACAAACTATTCCTGTTGGAATGTGGGTAATTCTAACAGCTGAATCAGTTGTATTAACACCTTGTCCACCATGACCACCTGAGCGATAAATATCTACTCTGATATCTTCTGGATTAATTTGAACATCTACTTCATCAGCTTCTGGCATTACCAATACTGTTGCTGTAGAAGTTTGAATACGACCATTTGCATCAGTTACTGGTATTCTTTGTACACGATGTGCACCAGATTCATATTTTAATTTAGAATAAACATCTTTACCCTTAATTTTAAGTTCTATTTGTGAAAATCCACCGGCAGATCCTGGCTCTGAATCAATAACTTCACATTTCCAACCTTGCTTTTCAGCATAACGAGTATACATACGATAAAGATCTCCCGCAAATATATTAGCTTCATCTCCACCAGCAGCACCTCTAATTTCCATAATGATATTCTTTTCATCATTAGGATCTTTTGGTAACAATATAACTTCTAATTCATGCTCTAATTCCACTTTTTTAGACTCTAAAGAAGCTAATTCTTCTTTAGCCATATCTCCAAGTTCAGGATCTTTTGCTAGTTCTTTAGAACCTTCTATATCATTAATTACTTTTTTATAAGTTTGATATAAGTCATAAGCATCTTTTAATGATGCTTGTTCTTTTGATAATGATGTCATTTTTTTAACATCACTTACAATGCTAGGGTCAACTAATTCTTTACTTATTTCATTATATTTTTCTTCTATTTTGTCTAATCTTTCAAACATAAGGCCCTCCGACACAAAAGATTATACTACAAAAACAAAAATATAGAAAGATTATTAGTCTTTCTATATTTGCTATTTTGTAACTATATTTGTATATACAATTTTCTTTGCTGAAGTAACATCGCTTGAGAACCCCGATTGTGATGCAGTAGATTCATTAACTGCTAAAGTTTTGTCTATCCAAAGCGTAGAATTTCCAATTTCATTACCATTAGCATCTTGAAGTGAAAAATCAACATATTTGATATACATTGGAGCGGAAGTAGTATTTGTAACTAGAACTATTACGGTAGTTCCACTAGTAGTATTATATGATAAATTTACACCATTAAATAATACTCCGTTAATTGTTTGTTCTGGAAAACTAGCAGGTTGTTCCAAAGTTGATGTTGAAGTACTAGTTGACTGAGATGCACCACCATTACTTTTCTTATTAACTACATATAGTATTGCCTGTATTGCAAATATTACTGCTATAACAACAATTAATATTATCAAAATCATTTTCTTTGAAACTTTCATATTACTAATCTCCTATCATTAACATTATAATTTTATTTTAACTTTTTGTAAATAAAAAAACAACTTAATGTTGTTTCTTTAAAGTCTTTTGTAATTCTGATTTTGATTTTCTAACAGGCATAACTGATTTTGCTACCATAGTAAAACGTTCATCAAAATCATGTAACTCTGTTTCACCTAGTGTATATTGATCAAAATTATCTCTTACTTCGCAATTAGCATTTGGATCTAATAAGTTAATATGACCAATCATTTTTGGTGATAAAATACCATAAAATCTAGGATCTAATTCACTTATATTCATATATCCAGCTAAACCATTATCATTTTTTGATAATCTTTCAAATGCATTTGGATTTTCTTCCTTTACAGCATCATAAACTGAAACATATCTTTTCCACATTTTAATTGCATCAAAATCTTTAGTAGCTATTTTGCTATCAGGTATTTTAACATATTTACGCATATTAGTTAATGATTCATCAGCTAATTCTTGCATACGGATATTTGCTACTTTTTCATTTGGATATTCTTCAAAACAATAATTATTTTCATAATATCTTCTTATCTGAATTTTATATCCATTACTTTTTCTATCTTTAGTCATTACAAAATATTGCAACATTTCTGGTTGAATTGTTGCCCCAGAATTAGAATTAACTGTCTTTTTAGCAGCTTTTTTTAATGCTTCTTCACGTTGCCTTTCAGTTTCAATATAACTACAAATACGTCCTCTTAAATGTTCAACATATCCATATTTTTTAACTAAAGAATCATATGCAGCTAAAGCATCACCATTATTATCTCTAATAGCCTCACTTATTTCTTTATCAGGTATTCTTGAATTATATGTTTTCATATTATTCCCCATTTCCGTGTCATATTATACTAGCAAAAATAAGTTTGTCAAATAAAAAGGAGATTACTCTCCTAATTCTTCATCATCATCAGCAACTATCGATAAATTATCTAAATCTGTTTCATCTGAATCATCTGTATCATCAACATCATCATCAGATTCTCCTTCAGTATCATCAGCCATTTCTTCAGCTGTAGATTCTTCAACAGGCTCTTCTTCATCTTCGCCATCTTCTTCAATTTCTAATTTAATTGAATGACGATCTCTAATATCCCAAAGTCCATCAGTAATATTAACAAATCTCTTATCAGTATTTACTGCCGTATAAAAATCACCAATCTTTGATGCAAATTGATCATCACTATATTTTAATATGGTACATACCTTTTTAAATAAATCTGGTATTTTTAAAGCATCTTTTCCTTCTTTTAAAACTAGATAAGCTAAATCTGTATATGATAATTGTTCTAATTCTTCCATTGACATGTTTTTAATTTTCATAAAATAATCTCCTCATAATTTAACTCGTAATGAAATTCATTATCATTTAATATGTATTCAATTTTAATGTATCCCTGTTTCAGAATAATTATATTGGTTTTTAGAACTAAGTCAAGTATATTCTTTTGACCCATATCAATATACCCTTTATTATTATCAAAATCAAGTACTATTTTATAATCTTGTGTTTTTCTTGTTAAAATATGCTTATCCATATTAATAATAATATCATCATATTGTAAGATATTACCTTTTATTCTGCCAGTTGTTTGCACTTCCTGACCATTAATTTTTGAATTAATATTAATTTTCATAATACGGATTATACTATTATTTTTGTAATTTGTATAGTACAAAAAATAACTATTTGCATAGTTATTTAATTTCAGTACTCCATAATCCATGAACATTACAATATTCATAAACTACTGAACCTTTAATATATTTAAATTTAGCTTCTGGCTTATCACCAGGTTTTAACTTAACAATTTCAATTTTATCACCATATACTTGGGCGATAAAAGTGATATAGTGTTCAGCTAACATTGGATGTTCTACTTCACCAACACGAACTAAAATTTCATCATTATCTTTAGTATAAACTGGAATATGCTTTTCAAAAGCACCTTCACTAGTATTAGCTGTTAATTCAACTAATTCTTTGTCACAGCATTTTACATTTTCAACATTACCATAAGGCAATATAATTACATTGCCACATTCTGGACATTTATAAAACTTCATCTAATTACCTCTCCTTGTGTTCCTTTTTCAACAAAGAAACCATTTCCATCATCAGTATCTAATTGCATTTCTAATACTCCTTTAGGTGTTATTTTGATATGGACATTATCCATTACTCCACCCTTAACAGTATCTATACGTACACTTACTATTTCATCATTTACAAATCCTAATTGATCAGCTTCTGCTTGATTCATATGGATGTGTCTAGTAGCAAGAATACATCCTTTATCTAAGTTGACAGTCCCTTTTGGTCCAATAATAGTAATGGGAGCACTACCTTCTAACATACCACTATTGCGTATTGGAGGATTAACTCCTAGTTTAAAGGCATCAGTACGCGCTATTTCAACTTGTGTATAAAGGCGAACTGGTCCTAAAACACGTACATGGTCTATCTCACCTTTTGGTCCTTTTATATTTACATAAAATTTTGATGCAAACTCATCTTCTTGAGTTAATGGTCTATCCATTTCTAATGGTTCACCAAATAATATATCTAAATCAGCTTGTTTTAAATGAACATGCTTATTTGATACCGCAATATTAACTTTCATATTACACCTCATTTTAATTATATCACACTTGAACAAGGCTCAAAATATAGTATAATGATAATAGGTGATTAAGATGAGCACATTTATTTACATAACAATTGGTATAATTATCATTTTACTATTAGTAATATGGTTTATTAATGATTATAATATTTTTCAAGATTACATCATTCGTATTAATGAAGTTGATGCTAATATTGACACATCTTTACGTAAGAGATTTGATTTATTAATGAAGGCTAATGAAGTAATGACTAGTATCTTAGATTTAAAAGATGATGCATTACCTGATATTAAGAAATTAAAAGATGATAAAAAGATATCTAGTTTTGATTTAGATCGTCGTTTATATGAATCTTTAACAAAATATTATGGTATTAGAGAAGATAATCCAGAATTAAAAGAAAATGTTGACTTTGTTAAGACAGATATTGAAATTCATAATTCAGAATCCGAAATGGGAGCATATAGACGTTATTACAATGATTGTATTACTAAATATAATAAATTAGTAAAAAGCTTTCCATCTAACATCGTTGGATTCCTTACTGGTCAAAGAGTTAAGAACTACTTTGATGGTAAAAATCTATATGATGATAATATTGATGACTTTAAACTATAAAACAGGAATTACTTCCTGTTTTTATTATATCTGCATATATCTTTTAATTTACAATTCTCACATTTTGGATTGCGCGCTGTACAATAATATCTTCCAAATAGTAATAATTCATGATGAATACGCCTTAAATCATACTCACCCTTAAATGCTTTAGTTAACTTATCTTCTACTTTACGTACATCATCTTTAGGTGATGCATAATATAGTCTTTTTGCTACTCTATCAATATGTGTATCTACTGCTAGTACTTGCATACCATATATTTCAGATAATACAACATTGGTACTTTTTCTACCTACTCCTGGTAAAGATTCTAAATAATCTCTATCTTGTGGTACAGAACCAATTGACTCTAAAGTACGGGCTATTTCAATAACGTTCTTAGCCTTCTTATGATAAGTACCAATTGGTTTAATAATCTTTTCAATGTCGCTGACACCAGCATTAGCAAGATCGTGTAAACTAGGATATTTACTAAATAATATAGCAGTAACTTCATTAACTCTTTTATCCGTAGTTTGTGCACTTAACATAACGGCGATAATTAATTCATAATCTTTATTATAATTTAATTCACAGCGAGGATTTGGTATTAAAGTATCCAAGTAATCAATTATTATTTTGTTCTTCATCTAACCAATTGTAGTCATCTAATTTGACTACTTTTCCTTCTTTCCTTGCTGTTCTACTATTTATTAAATCATCTTTATTCTTGATGCCTTTTTTACGCCATTCATATAAAATGACATCAATATATTTTAAGTTATTAACATTATTATAAGCCGCTTCTTTAAGAGCTAAAAGAATTATCTCTTCGGAGAAGTCTTGACTTAACCAACCATTTATTATTTCATACTCCATACTTGATAGAGTACGTCCAAATTGATTTTCAAATTGGGCATAAATATTAGATGGCTTCTTTTCTTCTTTATTATTAATATAATTAAAACTCAACTTTTCATATAAAGAGTTTAAATTAATTATCTCTGTTAAACTATTATTAACCTTAATTGTTTCAATACGAAGACAATCTTTAGAACTAATAGATGATATTAAATTTAAAACATCTTCTTTTGATATATTTAAATCTTTTTCTATCTTAGATGAGTTAAAAGAGTTATCTTTTTGATTAATTAGATAAATGATTAAAACAAGTTCATCACTAGTTAACTTTAAGGACTTATAATTCTTTAAAAGTAATGGTGAAACTAAATAATCTCTAGTTTTTAGTGTTTCAATCATTTTATCCATCATAAAATCACCTGTTCACTATTATACCAAATTTATTTAAAAGTTGAGCACCATTTTTACATTCTAATATTTTATCTATCTCTTTTTGCTTTCTTTTATCATCAATTCTTGATAAAATATATTTATTTTTAATAATACTTTCTTCTAATTCAGGATCAATCTTAAAGTCAAAACGAGCGGCAAAACGAATAGCACGTAATATACGAATAGCATCTTCTGTAAGCTTCATATCAGCATTGCCTACTGCTCTTATTACTTTTAGATCAATGTCTTTCCTAGCACCTAATAAGTCGACATAATTACCATTTGAATCAATACATAGAGTATTAATGACAAAGTCACGGCGTTCTAAGTCCTCTCTTAATGTTTCAACATAATCTATCTTATCTGGATGACGATGGTCTGTATATTCTGAATCTTTTCTAAATGTCGTAATTTCAACATTATGACCATTATACATAAATCTAACATTTCCATACCAAGAAAAAGCCATATCAACATTTAAAAACTTCTTGATATCAACTGGTCTAGCATTAGTACATAGATCATAATCTTGTGTTTCCAACCCCATATAATGATCTCTTGGATAGCCACCGACATAATAAGCGACAAATCCATGTTCTTCAATAATTTTCAATAATTCTAGCATAGCATCACCATACTAATAATAACATAATTTATGGCATAAAAAAAGAGACATAAGTCTCTTAGTTTAAGGCAGCTTTAAGTTTAGAACCTGCTTTAATTGTAGCAGCTACACGTGCAGGAATCTTAACAGGAGCGCCAGTTCTAGGGTTACGACCAGTCTTAGCAGCTTTCTTCTTTGCAGTGAAAGTAGCAAATCCAGGTAATGAAACCTTCTTTTCTTTCTTTAGACCAGCAACGATACCATCCATAGTAGCTTCTAGAGCCTTGGCAGCATCAACCTTAGTTAGTCCTGTTTCTTTAGCGATATACTCAACTAAATCCTTTTTTGTCATGTTTTCCTCCTCATTATAAGCATACCTTGCTTACACTTAAAGAATAGCACTTTTAAAATATTTTGACAAGATATTTGCTTAATTTTCCTTTATTTTACTCAATAATTGTAATAGAAACAGGAAATAAATTATTAAAATTGCTTAAAATTTTGGCTGAATGAGACAATTTAACTACTCCACCAGTAATAACAAATGTGGTCTTATCATGATTTATAACTCCTCTAGCATTCTTAGGAAATAAGCCTTTAGAAGGTGCTATTAATCCCATATGGCCTGGAACATTATGTGGCATCAATCCATTGTGCATATGGCCACAAAGTACTAATTTAAAACGATCTAATCGCATAGCATTATAAACACTATCATCTAATAAATTGATTGGTGAATGAGTAACCAATATATTATAGTTATAATGCGTTTTTATATTAAATTCTTTTTCTAACAATTTAGTATTTCTTTCTCTTGATCTATAATAATCATGTGATGCATTATAGCCATAAAAAGTAATATTATCGAATGTTAACCCATTGTTATTGAGCAAAAAGACATTATCTAAATGTTTAATTTTATTTAAAAATTTTGTTGGCATTACTCTATCTGTTGCTTTATGACCCGCTATATCATGATTGCCAATAACAACTAATAATGGTGCTATATGAGTTAAAGATTCAAAAAAAGCATAAAGCATCTTAGTATTTGGATGCTTGCTTTCAGCTTGGGTATCTAAAATATCTCCTGCTATACATATATAATCCGGTTTTAATTCTTTAGCTTTTTCAACAATACCATCTAATATTTTTACATTATAAGTATGATAGTAATGAATATCAGCTATAAGCATTATTCTTTTACCTAGATTGATATTAACTTTTTCTATATTAAAGTACATATTGCCTCCAAAAAAGTACTAACTAAGTAGTACCTTTTCTTTTTCTTTAGGATGTTCTATTTCTTCCAACTGTGGAATTATATCTGTAATATATTCTTCATATTTTAAACAAGCAAATGCTTTATCTAATTCTGGATGCTTTTCCATTAAAGAATCATATCCATCTTCCATTTCTTCGGTATATTTATTAACTGTGCTAAATCTTGCTAAAACATCATTTGTTTTTAACATAGCATAGCATTGTGTTGCACCATATGCTACAGCTTGATCATCAGGTAATGGATATAAATCATCACATATTTCCTTTAAAGTATCTCTTATATCAATAGAGTCTAAAACAGGCCCTGCATAATTAACATTGTTAACTTTAGGTCTTAAATCGTTATAGTAATTATTAGATATCATTTGATAAACATAATCTAATTTTTTTGCTGCCTCAAATCTTTTAATACCAACTAAATCAGAATTAAAGCAGTTAAAAAATCCTACTTCATTCGATATTTCAGTTGAATCTATATTATTATCTAAACAAAATTGTTCTTCCTTACTAATAATTGAATCAACATTTGATTGAAAGAATCCTTCATCAATGCCAAGTTTAAAAATAGCTAAATTTTTATTATCATGCAATTCATTCAAATCTTTAGGAAATAATCCCATAACTTTAGATTTATGCTCTTTACTATTATAAAGTTTAGTTGCTTCATCAAATAATTTATTCACCTGAATTAAATATTTATCATAATCCATATTATTAGTATCCATATTTTTGCTCTTACAATCTGCATAATGCATACCATATAAGTAGTAAAATCTCTTTACTAAATCTAAATTAGGATAATTATGAAGTGAAAACATAAAATTATTTATCATTTCACTTCTTTCAGTTGAATCTGTAATTGCTTTAGTTAAATAAAGTAACTGCATTGCAATGTTTCTAGCTTCTTTTTTACTTATATTTGAATTTTCTTTGATAAGATAATCATCTAAATCAAATTCAAAACTGACATTCATTTTAATCCTTCTACAATCCCAATCTTATAACTTCTCGTCACCACTTGACTTAAATTTTAATACTATTGGTGTACCAGTAAAATCATAAGATTCTCTTATTTTATTCTCTAAATATCTTGGATACGCAAAGTTAACTAATCCTTTATCATTAACTCTAATGGTAAATGTTGGTGGTTTAGTACCAACTTGCTTTGCTGAATATATTTTAAGTCTTCTACCTTTATAACTTGGTGGAAGATTTAAGTTATAAGCTTCTTTTATTAAACTATTAATCGTATTTTGATCAATATATCTTTGTGTATTATTAAATGCTTTTTCAATTTCTGGCATTAACTCTTTAGTACGTTTAGTCGTCAGGGCTGACATAAATAGTACTGGAGCATAATCCATAAATTCGAAATTAGCTTTAATAGCTTCTTGCCATTTCTTACGTTCTTCTATTTTATTTTTAACGGTATCCCATTTATTGACTACAATTATAATGGCTTTGCCAGCATCTAATGCATATGATGCAATATGTTTATCATGCTCGATAATACCTGTCGTCGCATCTAATATTAAGACGCATACATCAGATCTATCAATAGCTTTTAAACTACGAATAGCACTATAACGTTCAATGCTTTCCCATACTTTACCACGTTTACGAAGTCCAGCTGTATCAATAACAGTAAACTTTTCGTCATTAAACATAAAACTTGTATCAATAGCATCTCTTGTTGTACCGGCTTCTTTAGATACAATAACTCTCTCATCACCAACAAGAGCATTGACTAAACTACTTTTTCCAACATTAGGTCTTCCTATTAATGAGAATTTGATAGTTGAATCATCTTCTTCATCATAATTACTAGGAAATTCCTTAGTCGTTTCTTCCATTAAGTCTTTAATACCTTCGTTTTGTTCACCAGATACAAAGAAGTAATGTTCAAATCCTAATTCATAGAAATCATAAAGATGCTCTCTTGATTCTTTTGAATCAGTCTTATTAATAACAGCAATTATCTTTTTACGACTCTTAATTAACATATCTTTAACTAAAATATCATTAGGAGTAACACCTTCCTTAGCATCTAAGACAAACAAAACAACATCTGCTTCTTCGATTGCTATTTGAGCTTGAACTTTAATTTCTGCCGAAAAATTACTATTTTCTAAATCAATACCACCAGTATCAATCAAATGAAATTCATGATTACCATATTTTACTGTACCATAAAGACGATCCCTAGTTACACCGGGAGTATTTTCAATAATGGCTAGTTTATCACCAACCATACGATTGAATAAAGTACTTTTACCAACGTTGGGTCTACCTACTAATGCTACTACTGGTATTTTCATAAGTCCTCCTTAACACATGCGTTCTATTTTAGCATGTAATTCATCTTTACCATTTTTAGTAATTGAAGAGAATGGTATAAACTCATCACCTAATACTAGGTCAAAATCATCAATTATTTCATTGCGACTCTTTGGGAACATATCTTTGCTAACTTTATCACTCTTAGTTCCAACAATTGTGACTGGAATATTATAATGTTTTAAATATTGATACATCATAATATCATCATCAGTTGCTTTCAATCTAAAATCAATTAATAAGAAAACTGATTTTAAATTCTTTCTTGTCGAAATATAATCTTCCATCATAAGTCCGAATTTTTTCTTTTTAGCTTTTGATAGATTGGCAAAACCATATCCTGGAGCATCAACTAAATAAAAGGCATCATTTATTAAATAAAAATTGATTGTTTGAGTCTTACCAGGATTAGATGAAGTACGTGCAAAATTCTTGCGATTAATCAATGCATTAATCAAAGAACTTTTACCAACATTACTTCTTCCTACTAATAAAAACTCTGGTTTATTATCCGTGGGATATTGACTTCTTCTTGCTGCGCTAACTTTAAGTTCAACACTTGTTATTTTCATAAGTCCCTCCATGTAAACAATTATACCAAAATATCACTAAAAAGGGAAATTAAAGATTTTGTCAAAACATGTGAAATATAGTATAATGTTTTAAGGTGATTAGATGAAAATTAGTTATGCCAATCGAGGCATGGATTTAGAATCCGAAATCAATGATACTAATCACTATTACTTAGATATAGATAAAGCTGTAGTATATAAAAAACCAACACCAATTACCATATCTAAGGTTAATTACAAAGAGAATAGAATTAATGAGGGGTATTTCAGAACACCATCAACAACTGATTATAATGGCCTATATAAAGGATATTATATTGATTTTGAAGCTAAAGAGACAGTAAATAAGACATCTTTTCCACTTCAAAATATTCATCCACATCAAATAGAACATTTAAAAAAGGTTGTTAAACATGGTGGCATTGGCTTTTTAATAATAAGATTTAAAACTATCAATGAAACTTATTACTTAGATGCTAATGAATTAATTAAATTTATTAAAGACAATACCGCCAAATCAATTCCTATTGATTATTTTCGTGCCAATGGACATATCATCAAAGATAAATTTCAACCTAGGGTAGATTATTTAAGTATTGTAGATTTATATATAGGAGTAAAAAATGAAAAGAAAATTTAAGAGTGTTCATAATAATACAGGAGATTTTAAATCATATATTAAAAATAATAAAGGAATAGTAATCATGCTTGTTGTATGTATTGTCTTATTCTTATTATTACACTTTGTTGTACATACAAAAATAAATAAAGCCGCTATTATGGCTTTAGCTATTTATATTATCTATCTTATTCCAACTCTTTATCGTTTAGTTACACATACTCCCAAGAGAAAGTTAACTGAAGAAGAAAAGAAAAAGAAATGGAAAAAGATTGGTGTTGGAGTAGTAATATTCATAACTGTATGTGTTGTTGCTTTTACTGCTTTCTTCATTATGATTGCTATTATGGCTCCAAGTTTTGATCCAGCACAACTTTATAAAGCTGATGCTACTACTATTTATTTTGCAGATGGTTCTGAAGCTGGAAAAGTTGGATCTGAAAATCGTCAAAATATCACTTATGATGATATGAGCGAAAACTTAATAAATGCCATTGTTGCTACAGAAGATTCAAGATTCTTCCAACACAACGGTTTCGATTTAGCAAGATTTACCATTGCTGCTGCTAAGCAGTTACTTGGTAATTCATCTGCCGGTGGTGCTTCAACATTAACCATGCAGGTTATTAAAAACACATATACTAGTTCAGAATCAAAAGGTGTAGCTGGTATTATTCGTAAATTTACTGATATTTATATGGCTATATTTAAAGTTGAAAAGACATATACTAAGGAACAAATCCTAGAGTTCTATGTTAATAGTAACTATCTAGGTGCTAGTTCATTCGGTGTTGAACAAGCCAGTCGTGCTTATTTCTCTAAGTCTGCTAAAGATTTAACACTTCCAGAAGCAGCAATGATTGCAGGATTATTCAACGCTCCAGATTATTTAGACCCTATCAAATATCCTGCTCGTGCTGAAAAAAGACGTCAAACAGTCTTATATCAGATGTTAAACCATGGATATATTGATCAAGAGGAATATGATATTGCTAAAACAATAACAGTACAAAAAATGTTAAATATTTCTTCAGCTAGTACAGGCAATTACCAATCAGTAATTGATACTGTTGCCGAAGAACTTGAAGATAAATTAGGAGTTAATCCTTATACAACATCATTACAAGTTTATACAACATTTGATAAAACTAAACAAGATGCAATGAATGATGTTATGAGTGGTAAAGCATTCAATTGGCAAAATGATAAAGTTCAAGGTGGTATCGTTGTATTAGATACTCAAACTGGTGGCTTACTTGCTGTTGGTGCTAATCGTAATTCTAATGCTGCTGCTCGTCAATATAACTTTGCAACACAGATTAAAAAGCAGATAGGTTCTACAGCAAAGCCATTTTATGATTATGGACCTGCTATAGAATATGAAAACTGGTCAACTTATTCACCAGTTACTGATGAACCATATCATTATAGTGATGGTACATCACTTGTTAACTGGAATAGAACATATGAAGGATTCTTAACATCTAGAATGGCATTAGCAGAATCTCGTAATATCCCAGCTGTTAAAGCATTCCAAGCTAATAAACAAGCTAATATAATTAAATTTGCTGAGGCTTGTGGTCTTTCTCCAGAAGTAAGTAACAACTGGATATTTGAATCACATGCTATTGGTGGTTATGTCGGACAAGCTCCAATAGATATGGCTGCCGCATATGCTACATTCGCTAATGGTGGTTATTACAATGCTCCTTATTCAGTATCTAAAGTTGTTTATACTGATACTAATAAGACATGGGAATATAAGTCACAAAAGACTAGAGCTATGAGCGAAGAAACAGCATATATGGTTTATGATATGTTAAGAACAACTTGTTTCCATGCTATTGGTAATTATTGCAATTTACTTAATACTGATATGGGTGCAAAGACAGGTACTACAAACTTCGATGATGCTACTATTGCAGCGCATCCAAAATGGCCAGCTGATCCAGTTAATGATTCTTGGGTAGATGGTGTAAGTGGTAAATATGCAGTATCTTCTTGGTATGGATATGATAGAATTTATGATGATTATGTTACAACAGAAAACACAGCTTTAAATAGCTGGAGATTATTCTATGCCGTAGCAAGCTTTGTATTTAAAAATGATACTACAAAAGTAACTCAACCTAGTGGCGTTGTTTCTGTAACAGTTGAAAATTATACTTACCCAGCAATGTTACCTAGCGCTAATACACCAAGTGATCAAAAGATTACAGAATTGTATAAATCTGGTACTGAACCTACTGAGGAATCACCAAGATTTGCTACATTAGATAATGTTACTAATTTAAGTGCTAAATATTCAGGTGGTTATATTGATCTATCTTGGACACCAATTGCAACTCCATGGGCATTAGATCAAGAAAAATTAACCGCATTGGCAACAAGTTTATTTACTGATTCAGGATTTAGACAAAGCTTTATAAATGGTCGTAATAGTTATAATAGTAGTTATATGGGATCATTAACCTATAAAGTATATGTTGAAGATGCTGGTGGTAATACTACACTTGCGGGTTCAACAAATGAAAGTTCATACAAATATAAATTAAGATCTAATTCTGGCACATTAAAGTTTACTGTTAAATCTAGTTATTCTATCTTCACTGCTGCAACAAGTAGTGGTGTTAGTACCACTTATAAATTAAATGGTACTCAAGATGTTAATACTCCAACAATAACACTTAATGATAAGGCAACCGTTAATCTAAGAGTTGGCGATAGCTATGCTATATTAGGTGTTAAAGTAATGGATGGTACTGAAAATGTTACAACAAAAGCAAATATAACAACAACCATAACAAAGGATGGTAAAGAAGTTACATCTATTGATACTAGTAAGGCTTGTACATATACAGTTACTTATACAGCAGCTTACGATGGATGGTCTGATAGTATTACACAAAAAATTGTTGTTGCAGAATAAAAGAAGGAAAATTATTTTTCCTTCTTTTTTTTCTTTTTATTTTTCTTTCTCACTTTTTGAGTAACAGCAATTAAGATAATAATACCTAATCCAATTCCAATTCCATATGGAATATATTCATCATAATTAATACTTTGATCATCACTGGTAGTAGTATCATTACCATCTAATTTAATAATATATTCTCCATCTTTTGAATATAGATAGTTTTCTCTAGCATAACGTGCTATATACTCAGGATCTTGTAATCTGGTTATTTCACTTTTTAATGCTGTTTCCTTTGTTTGCAAATCTGTTAATTCCTTATTTAATTCTATTTGTTCTTTCTTTAATGTATAAATGGTATAAGCATAATATCCAACATTATAGATAAAATATCCAATGATTAGCAAACATATTGGTACAAAGATAAACATACGTCTTTTTCTCTTTTTTGTGTTCTTATCCATATTTCCACCTTGTATATAAAGTATAGCACAAAGTACAAAAAAAGTGAGACAATTGAGTCTCACTTTACATTTACTATTCTTCTGTTGGAGTTGTATCTTCAGCTGGTTTAGTAAGTTCTTCTTCATAAGCAGCTAAGATTTTATCTTCAAATACTTTTCTAGTTTCAGAATTTAGTGGATGTACAATATCCTTAAATTCGCCATCAGCAACTTTGCGGCTAGGCATAGCTAAGAATAATTTTTCAGGTCCTTGAATGATTTTGATGCCATGAATAGCAAAGCAATCATCAAGAATAACTGAAGCAACGGCTTTAAGGTTTGAACCTTCCTTTTCCTTTCTAAAAATTCTTACAGATGTAATTTCCATTTTAACGCTCCTTCCATGTGCTTAAAATATTACACTTTAATTATAATATAACCATTTTTTAAATGCAATACATTAAAAATAGTATTTACGTTTAGCAGTTTCTTGTTTAGTTAAATCTTTTTCTTCACTAGTATTGATAACATTTAATAATCTAGCATCACTTAACAAATAATTTGTATTGTCATCATGTAAAATAAACCCTGAATCATTGCTAAACTTAACTTCGTGTTGTAAAAATAATTCATAAACTGCACGATCTCTTTCAGATTTATCTAAATACTCAAGTCCTCTTGCAACATTAATCCCAATCTTATTAAAATCAATTTGTTCCATTTTAGCGATATATTGATCAGATTCTATATCATTCATACCGTCAAAAACATGTCGGTATTTATCAATCAATAATTCATCCAATTTTTTATTACTCATTATGAACTCCTTTAACGCCATTATTCTAACATAAAAAGTAGTGGAAGTAAAACCACTACTTTATTATATCTTAAGATATTTGCTTACTGCACCAAGTGAGCCAACAACACCTACCAAAATACCAATTATGAATAATACTCCTGTTACTTGTAAAGTAAATGGTTGTGGTACTATTAATTTTATAAATGGTGAGAATAATTGTCCATTAAAGTGTTTATATAAAGCATCGTAACCATACATAGTCACAAGCGATGGTATTACCGCACCTAAAGCCCCTAAAAATAATCCTTCAAATATAAATGGTATTTTAATATTAACGTTTGATGCACCTACTAGACGCATAATTTCTATTTCACGACGACGTGAATAAATTGTTATCTTAATTGTATTACCAATTAAGAAGAATGTTACTATAATTAATGCAATAACAATGGCATAGCAGGCCTTCTTAATTAAGTCTAGCAAAGATACTAATTGTTCAATCATACCTTCACCATATTTAACGATATCAACGCCTTCAACACCTTTTATAGCGCTAGCTGTTTCACCAATTTTATTGACATCAGTTACTTTAACTTGAATAGTATCTTGTAATGGATTTTCATCCTCTGTCCAACTACTCATTATTTGTTTATAAGTATCTGATGAGCTCATCATGTCATTGGCTATTTCTGTTTTAGATTCATACTTAATAGTATCAACTTCAACATTAGAAATTGTCTTTATTTTATCTTCAATTGTTGTAACTTGATCTGCTGTAACAGAAGATTTTAAGAATGCAACAATTGTAACATCTTGCTCTACTAAGTTAGCAAAATTACGTACATTATATGTAAGAATAATTGATATTGCTACTACTAGAAGAGTTATTGTAATACACGATATAGATGCCATAGATAGAGAAAAGTTACGAATAACACTCTTAAAGGCATCAGATATATCACGGCCTAATATTCTAAGAATTCTCATTCTTGTATGTCCCCTCCTCGTAGTCTTTTACAAGTCTTCCTTGATCTAACAAGATAACACGTTTTTTCATTCTATCAACGATACGTGTATCATGTGTAACCATTAAGATTGTAGTACCTAATTTATTAATCTCGTTTAATACATCCATTATTTCCATACTAGTCTTTTCATCTAAGTTACCAGTAGGTTCATCGCATATTAGAATCTTTGGTTCGTTAACAATAGCACGTGCAATAGCGACACGCTGTTGTTCACCGCCAGATAGTTGCGCAGGATAACTATTAACTTTATTCTTTAATCCAACTAAATCTAATACTTTAATTACTTTGTCATGTATTTCATCTTTCGATTCACCGAACATTTCTAATGGAAAAGCAACATTTTCATAAACAGTTGAACGTGATAATAACTTATAATCTTGAAATACTACGCCTAATTTACGACGTAATAAATATACCTTGCGATTCTTAAGTCTTGCCACATCTAATCCACCAACAACGATTGAACCATTAGTAGGTTTCTCTTCACGATAGATCATTTTTATTAATGTGGATTTGCCACATCCTGTTTTTCCAATGATAAAGACAAAATCACCTTTATGAATATCTAAGTTTAAATCATATATAGCAGTAACACCTGTTTTATATGTTTTCTTAGCATGTTTTATTCTGATGATTGTCTGTTCTTTTTGCTCTTTTTGTTCGTTTTCATCCATTTTATTCGCCCCCATATACTTCATATGCATCTGTTACTAAGAAGAAGGCATCAGCATCAATATTATGTATTCCTTCTTTAACTAAGAAATATTCTTTAGTCGGAATAATGCACATAATAACTTTCTTATGATCACCTGTAAAACCACCACGACCATCCAACACAGTAACACCATGTTTTAAATAAGTCATTAAATAACGTTTTACTGATGTCTCATGTGTTGTTACGATGTAAAAACACTTTGATTCTGAAATACCTAACATTACTTTATCAGTAACTATGCTAGAAAGGTACAATATAATTATAGCATACATTACTTGTTCCCAAGCAAAAATTACTCCCGGTGTTCCTGAGAAGAATCCACCTAAAATTAGTATTGAGCCATCAACCATAAAATTAGCTTTTCCTCTACTAAAATGCAGAAAGCGGAATAACATTTCTTCTGGAATATCTGTTCCACCTGATGAATATCCACTACGATATATAAGCCCATTGGATACACCAGATAATAATCCACCAAACAGTACAACTAACATAATATTATCAATATTTATTTGTAAATAACTACCAAAATCTTGTGTTAATATTATCATTACATCGAATAATGCTGTACCAATTAAATCGTTAATAGTACTCTTCCTACCTAAGGCAAAATAACTTACTACAACAAGAGCAGCAGATGAAATAAGAATAAATATCGTTGTATCCCATCCATATAATTGTTTAAATATGATTGATAAACCTGAAATATTACCAATAACAATATTACGAGGTAAAAAGAAAATATTAAATGCTAATGCACCACAAAAGCATCCAACTAATAACATAAAGAAACGATACCAACTATCACGAGTTGCAGCTTTAGCAGCTTCATCAACTGGATCTTTTTTCCAAAACATTAATTTCATTTTTTACCCCCTTTTAAATAAGCATTGATAAATGGATCAATATCTCCATCTAAAACATCATCAACATTTGTAACTTCTTCATTAGTGCGATGATCTTTAACCATTGTATATGGACACATAATATAACTTCTAATCTGTGATCCAAAGTTAATATCTTTTTGTTCACCTTTAACTTGGTTAACGGCATCACTACGTTTTTGAACTTCTAATTGATATAATTTACTCTTTAATACTTCTAAAGCTTTCGCTCTATTTTGTATTTGACTACGTTCATTTTGACAAGTAACAACTATCTTTGTAGGTAGATGGGTTATTCTAACAGCTGAATCCGTTGTATTAACACCTTGTCCACCATGACCACTTGAACGATATATATCTATTTTTAAATCTTCTTCTTTGATATCAATATCAATATCATCACTAAGGAATAATGGTGTTACTTCGACACTCGCAAATGAAGTATGTCTTCTTTTGTTAGCATCAAATGGAGATATACGTATTAAACGATGTACTCCTTTTTCACCTTTTAAATATCCATAAGCATACATACCATGTAAGATAAATGATACACTTTTATAACCAGCTTCTTCACCAAATTGTTCATCAATAGGTTCTAATTTAAAACTATGTCTTTCTGCATATCTTTTATACATACGAGCTAACATTGATGCCCAATCCATCGCTTCTGTACCACCGGCACCAGCATGTATTTCTATTAAGGCATCTAACTTATCATATTTATCTGATAATAATAATTTAGTTTCTAAATTACTTAATTCTTCACTATCACTATTTAATTCAGATTCGATTAATCCTTGTAACTCTATATCATTAGTATCTTTTAATTCATTAAGCATATCTTGGTTATTATTAATTTTCTCCATTAATTCTTTAACGCTACTTAATGTATCTTTAAGACTATTTAATTCACTAATAATACTTTCAGAATGTCTTCTATCAGACCAAAAATCCGGTTTATTAGTTTCTTCAGTTAATTCTTTAATTCTTTGTTCCTTAGACTCCGAGTCAAAGAGAACTCCATAATTCAGTTACTCTTGTATGAAGATTATCATATTCTTTATTTAATTCGTATAATTCCATTATTTCACAACCTTTTTTAAAACAAAGTATTTACATCCATAAGCACAATTGTCATGAATATATTTATCTTTATTTTGAATATCATTAGTTTGATTATACACTTTGTTTTTCTTATCACAAAATCCTTTTAAACGCAGTTTGTTATAAGCCCAATCACCAATTATATAATCATATGGAATAAAGTAATCAGTTATGATATCAAGTACTGCTTGTTCATCATAACCATCTTTATCTTCAATTACTTCATAATCCATTTCGTTTAGTTTTATTGTTTTCATTATTCCTCCTTTTTGAATGCGGATGATATCTCCTTATATTTATCTAAACTAGAGCCAGAATTCCAAGTCATATATCCGCCTGTTAGCCCAGCATCGTGTAATGCTTTAATTTCATCATATACTTTATTAGCATCATAAGCAACAAATGGCGCTTTGATACTATTATATGCTTGTATCCAAGTTCTAACTATAGCGGGAGATGTTGTCTCTTTTTGTCTTTCTTGAACATAGCCACCCCAAGTATAAAGAAGTTTATATGGTACTGTCCAAACAACAACACCTAAATTATAAGAATTAGGACTAAAGTGATCAGGATATGGCATAGCACTCATAACATCAACGATGTTAGAAAGTGCAGGCCAATATTGACCATAAGCGGCAACATAATCATTAGATGTTTCACCAAAGACATCGGCAGAAACATAGCCATGAACATTGTGAATAGCATCTGTTGCATACATAGCGAATGTTTGCAACGCTTCGGCTTTAGTTTCATTATAATCATTTCTAAAATTGATTGTTCCACTTGTCTCTAATTTATAAGTTCTATCTGGAAATCTCATATAATCAAATTGTATTTCATTAACGCCTAATCCAACAGCCTCTACTCCAAGTGCAACATTGTATTCCCATACAGCTCTTTGATATGCACTAGGCCAATAAGTACTATTCAATTGATAAGGTTTTCCATCTTTTCCAGTAATAGAATATTCTGGATGATCTGTTGCATAATAAATATCATTAAATGCTGATATTCTACCTATAACATAAATATTATTATCATGACATTTTTTTACTACTTCTTTAAATGCATCCAAACTCATCACGGCTTTAGAATAACTAGTTGGTGAATATTTTTGCATTACTGGTGAAGAATAAGTTGCTGAACCATTCCCTTTTACATCAATAACTAATGCATTAATATTAGATGCCTTAGCCAGTGTAATATAGGCATCTATTCCTGCTGCAGCAGCTGAATTAACATAGAATGCTCTTACTTCATCAGGCATAACATTATCTTCAAATTTAGCCTTTTCATATGGATAATAATCTAATGTAGCAGGACTTCCACCACCATATAAATCTTCTCTAGTTAAATTAACACTTTTAGCATCATATGGCGCTTTAGCATCTTCTTCTGAAGCTAAAGTATATTTACGATAAACATAACCTTCACCATCATTATAATTAATCTTATATAAATTAACGTTACCATCACTATCTAATTTATCAAAACCAATAATAGTAAGTGCAGTACCTTTTTTAACAAATCCTAATATTTCAATACCATCAGTACCTTTATAAACAGTAGTACTAGTTCTTACATACATTGTTTTTTCATAAACAACAGAGTTGTAATCTTCAGTTAAATTAGATTCCAAAATAAAGTAATCTTTATCATCATGCTTAACATCATAATACTTTTTATCATCTTTAGTAGATTCTTTTAATCCTGTTGTTACTTTAGTACCACGTACTACTTGAGTAGCTTCTTTATAATCTTTGTCATAAAGAGTTACTTTCCCAGTATCACTACCGATATAACGCGTAAACTTACGCATAACATAGTTATATAATTCGTAACCACCGAATCCTAGCCCACCTAGTATTACGAGTATTAACAATGTATGAAAAAACTTCTTCATCTTTCTACACTCCTATTTAATTATACCATACAAAAAAAGAATAATGCCGAAACATTATTCTAATTTATTTTTTTCTAATTTACCTCAAACGGCGCCGTTAGAGTACCATTACCAGAGGTAATGGTAGCATCAGAGGAAATCACTATAACTGGACGAAGCCCGTACATGTAAGTCACAGCAGTGTAGCGCGCATGGCCATAGCTGGTCACGTACCACGCATCCGAGGTATCGTAAGGTGTTAATGTCCAATAAAATTCAGTATTATCTGATCTACTAGTAACATCAACTGTTGTATCATAACCATTAGTTAACATACTTAAACTTTGTCCTGACATCATTTCCCCTACTTTTATCAAACCTATTGATTTTGTACCTGTTATGACAAATTCATTATCTATTGATGATAAATTAGTTTCATAATCATTACCATCAACAAAATAAGCTCCTCTATACCATTTTACAGGTTGTGGTGTCTTTGTTGGAAGCAACCAATTTTGAAAATTTGTATCATTTAATGTTGAACCAATTGTACTAAAATCATCTCCATATGCTGTATATGTTGTATAAAATCCGTCTAATATTAATTTAACTCCATCAGTATTCTTTTCTACTACTCTATATGTCTTGCTATCATATGTTACATATTCTCCACTTGTTACTATTTCTGAAACTTTCTTATTTGTTACATTATCAAGTGTTTGATTTAATATATATCCATTACTTGTTGCGCTTAGAGTACCATCACCGGATGTGATGATAGCATCAGAGGAAATCGTGATAACTGGACGAAGCCCGCGCACGTTAGTCACATCACCGCCGCCGTACGCATCGCCAACGTTGTTCACGTCCCGCGCAGTCGAGGTAGATTGTGGTGTTAATGTCCAATAAAATTGACCATTAACTAGATATGATGATGAACCACCAGCAAGATTATATTCATCTAATGATAACAAGCCACTGTTTGCTCCTACTGTGGCTACTGAACATGTTGTTCTTGCACTAGCGGTATCAGTTATTAAAGTACTATCTTCACAAAATTGGGTATCTTTAATAATACTTTGATTATTTGGACTTATATGACTATAGAAATAAGATGATGTCCATTTCTTGGCATAACTTGAACCATATTGTTGAGCAGAGCCAGAGGCTCCCCATGGTATTGCAGTGACATTCTCTTCAGTAATCATTCTAATATTACCATCAGCATCTTTACCCATGATTCTCCATACAAAACCATTAAACCATACATAGTTATTTGTTTGTGCTCCTTTTAAATATGTTCCACCTAAATACGTATATGTATTAGTTCCTGCTGCTGTTATAAGATTATCTACTATAGTGCTTATTGGTGTTCCTGTTAACTTTGCTACTGTAGTACTACCTACTTCAGTAACCGTCACTTCTCCATCTGCACCTGTTCTTTTTACTTCATAATTACCTGTTGTTAAATCAAAATCAGTTACTGATCCTTTTACAACTGTAACACTACCTGATGTTGGTTTTGCTCCTGTTGTTTCTACTGCTGATAATTCTGAAACATTATATTTGTTATCTTCAAATGTTCCACCTTTGGCTAGTGTTGCTGCTACATATTCATCCACGGCATTGACATAGTTTAATGCTGATGCTTTTGCAGCATTCTCTCTTGCACTTTTAATAGTACCCATTATCATTGGCGTTACTATGATTGCAATTACTGCTAGTATTACGATAACGGCTAATAACTCTATTAATGTAAATCCTTTTTTCTTCATAAATAACTCCTACTCTATGATTTCATTATAAAACAAAAAAAGTGTGTAAACAACTATAAGTTTTCACACACATAATTTTTAATTATTCATCTTTGTGTTCTTTACGATACTCAATACATACTTCATCTAATTCTTTAGCCATCTTTTCGATTTCTTCTTCCGAATTAACATGAGCTCCGCAAGCAAATATATGACCACCACCATTATATCTAGCGGCTATCTTATTAATGACTGGTCCACGTGATCTAAGAGATCCTCTAATTGAATTAGTAGCTTTTTCTGGTGTAAATATAGCCCATACTAATATTTCATTAATATAGTTATAATTATTTACCATATTACGTGCTGTTGCAGCATCTACATGATATTTGGTTAATACTTCTTCTGGTATTAATAAATAAGCAAGGCCATTATCTGTAACTTTAAAATGCTCTAATACATATCCTTCAAACTTCTTATCAATTAGTGATTCCATATATAATCTTGGATATAGAGATGTTATATCAATATCTGTATCCGCTATCATATGACTAACAAGTTCAAATGTTCTTGGCGTTGTATAGAAATATAAAAATCTATTTGTATCTGCAACTATGCCAATATAAAGCTTTTTAGCTGCTTCTGGCGTTAGTTTTAAAGTAGTATGATAAACCACTTCTAAAACTAATTGTGAGGCTGAGGAAGCACTAGGATCAATATATTCTATATCACACATTTTATCTACTAATGGATGATGATCAATCTTAATACTATAAGCATAATCATCAGGATTAGCGCCATCAATTCTCTTTTTATCTGGTGTATCAGTTACAATTAGTAATGCTGATTTAGTATCAACATCAGTAATCTTATCTAATGAACCTAAATATTTAAATTTAGATGCTGAAACACCAATTACATATACATGCTTATGAGGAAATGTATTTAAAATAATATCTTTAAGAGCTAAAGAAGATCCTAATGCATCAGGATCTGGTCCTATATGACGAGCTATAACAATAGTGTCATATTCTTTTATCTTCTTATATATTTTTTTATAAATATTTCCTTCAAACATAAATCTACTTTTCTATTAGTGCGTAATTATCACGTACTATCATAATTTCTTCATCAGTTGGGATAATATAGCATGGTATTGTAGAATCCTTAGTAGTAACTAAAGTTTCCTTACCACGTACATTATTAGCTTCAGCATCTGGAACGATACCAATAACTTTTAATCCTTCCATAATGTCCATACGAGTACGAATAGAATTTTCACCAACACCGGCAGAGAATGCGATAGCATCACAACCACCTAATTCAAAATAATACATTGCAATATAATCAATAATCTTTTGAACAAACATTTTTTGTGCTAATAAGCATCTTTCATTACCCTTATTAATACCATCTTCAATATCACGAGAATCGCTAGATACTCCTGATACTCCTAGTAAACCACTCTTCTTATTAAGAGCTGTATCCATTTCTTTAACACTCATACCAGTTTTACCCATAATATAAGTAACAACTGAAGTATCAGTATCACCACAACGTGTACCCATCATAAGTCCCGCATTTGGTGTTAAACCCATAGATGTATCAATACATACACCATCTTTAATAGCAGATACTGATGCACCACTACCAATATGGCATGTAATTAACTTAGTATTTGTCTTACCAAGTAAATCATTTAAACGAGCGGCAATATACTTATGACTTGTACCATGAGCGCCATATTTTCTAACTCCATAATCTGTATACCATTCATATGGAACTGGATAAATATAATTTACTGGTTCTAATGATTGATAGAATGCTGTATCAAATGTTACTGTTTCAAATGCAGTTGGAATAACGGCTTTAGCTGCTTTGATACCGGTGATTGCAGCAGCATTATGAAGTGGTGCTAGTACTGCTAGTTCATCAATCTTCTCAACTGCATCATCATCAGCTTCAACTGTCTTATCAAAATAAGCTCCACCTTGTACAATACGATGTCCAATACCCTTTATTTCATTAAGATTCTTAATTACTTTATGGTCTTTTAATTCTTGAACAAGTATTTCAAAAGCTGTTTTATGATCTTTTAATTCAGCTTTCTTTTCAAACTTTTCTCCATCAATTTTAATACTATAAAAACTATCTTCAATACCAATTCTTTCAAATAATCCTGATATTAATACTTTTTCTTCAGGCATTTCATACATTTTAAATTTTAATGATGAACTACCACAATTAACTGCTAATACTTTCATATACTCTCCTATACATTATATATTTCTACACGGCCTGTTTCAGCTTCATAACCATCTAACATATCACCATTTTCAGGTATACCATTAAAGTAGTAATAAAGTGTTCTACATACACCGCTGTGTGTTACGATTAACACTGTGCCATTAGGATATTCTTTCTTTAAGAACTCTATAAAACTGCCAACACGATGATATAAATCTTGAATATTTTCAGCTGTAACATAATGTCTATTAATATTATAGTTCCAATATTCTTTTAAATTAACATCACCACGAGCCATACCTTGGAACTCTCCATGATTACGACTCTTTAACCTTGCATCAGGAATAATTATGTAATCATCCCCCGCAATAATATTGGCCGTTTCCCAAGTTCTTTTCTTAGGTGATGCATATACTGCATCAAAGTGAATACCATCTAATTTTTTCTTAGCATCACAAGCTTGTTCTCTACCACCATCATTAAGGATGGTGTCCATTTCCCCTTGCATGATTTTACCCATGTTTTCATTGGTAGAGCCATGTCTAACTACATATAGTTTCATTATTCTTTTGGTTTCATCGTTGGAAATAATATAACTTCCCTGATGTTCTCCTGTTCCGTTAATAACATTACTAATCTATCTATTCCCATACCCATACCACCTGTTGGAGGCATGCCATATTCTAAAGCTTCAACGTAATCCATATCCATTTCATTGGCTTCTTTATTGCCTAGTGCTTTTTCTTTTAATTGATTATTAAATCTTTCATATTGATCATCTGGATCATTTAATTCTGAGAAGGCATTACAATATTCCATACCACCAATGAATAATTCAAATCTTTCAGTGAACCTAGGATCTTTAGCTTTCTTTGCTAATGGACTAATCTCAATTGGATGTCCATAAACAAATGTTGGTTGAATAACTTTTTCTTCACAATACTTTTCAAAGAAAGCATTGACAATATGTCCATAACTAAAGTGTGGTTCAACAACAATATCATGTTTTTCAGCTAATTTCTTAGCTTCTTCGAATGACATATCAGTACCAAAATCTATTCCTGTTTCTTTTTTGATTAAATCAACCATTGAAACACGAGCAAATTCTTTACCAAGATCAACTTCATTTTCGCCTACTTTAACAACTGTTCTATCTCCTAAAACAGATTTAGCGGCAGAACGAACGATACCTTCAGTAACATCCATCATACCTTCAAGATCACTATAAGCTTTATAAAGTTCAATCATTGTAAATTCTGGATTATGTTTATGGTCCATTCCTTCGTTACGGAAATCACGTCCTATTTCATAAACAGCATCCATACCACCAACGATTAAACGTTTTAAATTAAGTTCTACAGCGATACGAAGATACATATTAATATCTAGTGAATTATGATGTGTTACGAATGGTTCAGCAGATGCACCACCAAGAATTGTTCCTAATACTGGAGTTTCTACTTCAGCATATCCTAAATTATCAAGATAATTTTGAATAGCACGAATAATCCTAGGACGTGCAAAAGCGATACGACGAGCATCTTCATTACAAATTAAATCGACATATCTTCTTCTAAAACGTTCTTCAACATCATTAAGGCCATGATATTTTTCTGGTAGTGGACGAAGTGCTTTAACAAGATGAATATAATGTGTAGCACGAACTGTAAGTTCACCCATATCAGTACGCATAATAGTACCTTTAATAGCACATATATCACCCAAGTCAGCTTTCTTGAATATTTCATATTCTTCTTCACCAACTACATCTTTACGAATATAAACTTGGATTTGTCCAAACTTATCTTGTAAGTTCATAAATCCAACTTTACCTTTACCACGTATCGACATAATACGACCAGCGATAGTCTCTTCCTTTTGATCAGGAAGTTCTGCTAATTGTTCTTTTGAATAATCAGCATATTTTTCGTTTAAATCTTTAGAATCAGTTGTAACATCAATACGATGTCCAAATGGATCTATACCTTTTTCTTTTAATTCAACAAGTTTAGCGCGTCTAACTAACTCTTGTTCTGTAAATTCACGTTCCATATTTACTCCTTCACTACTTTAGTGTGGCCTATGATATCTTCTATGCCACATTTATCCCGTCTATATATTATCATAAAAGCACTTATAATTACTAGTAAAAACTGGATAAAATTGATAATTGATACTGTTACAAAATATACCCATCCTGATGCAATATAAATTAATGCTAATGATATTAACATTGCAAGCAATCCAGTTGTTATAAAACTTCTCATCATTAAGTTATTTAATCCTAAATATTTATTATTTTCTTCTATTACTTTTATGTGTGTAATTTTTTTACCTAATGTCTGTCCATTCATAAAGAATGGTAAGAAAACAAAGTAACCAATGATAAAGAAAGCATCAATAATATAATTTAGTACTTGATACTTATCAATATCGTATGCTATTTCACCATAATTATGTGTAAATTGACTAAAACCAATACTCTTATTTAGATATGAATCTTTTAATGTATCCAACTCTACATTTAAATTAGTAATATTAGTATTATTACCATTTAATATTAAAGATACTAAAGCGATAAAAATAAGCATAATAAACATATCAATTAGATATGCAAGAAATCTATCTTTAAATGTTGTATTCATTATTCATATCCTCCAATATCTTTATTATTTCATCTCTACTACTAGCTTTAAAGAATCTGTCTTTATATTTATTGCTTCCTGGTATACCTTTTAAATACCATGCCGCATGAGCTCTTAATTCACTTACAGCAACACGCTCAGGTTTAATATCCATTAAATAATCTAGATGCTTCTTTATCATTTTAAATTTATCTTCATAAGATACTTTAATTGGTTCTGCACCATTGTCTAAATAATTAACACAATCTCTAATTAACCAAGGATTACCAAGTACTCCACGACCTATCATTACGGCATCACATCCTGTATAATCTAACATATGTTTAGCATCTAAATAAGTCTTTATATCACCATTACCAATTACTGGTATAGAGACACTCTCTTTAACTTTTTTAATGATATCTAAATCAACATGCCCTTCATACATGTCACTGCGAGTACGACCATGAATAGTTATAGCCGATGCTCCCGCTTCTTCACACACTTTAGCAATTTCTGGTGCATTAATACTATTATGATCCCAACCACTTCTTATTTTAACTGTAACTGGAATAGGAACAGCATTAACTACTGCACTAACAATCTCTTTAACCTTTTGTGGATCTTTTAATAAAGCACTCCCAGCTTGTGAACGAAGTGCTACTTTAGGTACTGGGCAACCCATATTAATATCAATAATATCTGGATGCATGTTTTCGTATACTATTTTTGCTGCAGTGACAAAAGATTCTTTATCACTGCCAAATATTTGCTGACTAATGGGTCTTTCTGATTCATCCATTGTTAGCATTCTCATTGTTTTTTGAGAGCCATAAGTTAATGCTTTATCTGATACCATTTCACAACAAATAAGTCCACAACCCATCTCTTTTATGATACGACGAAAAGCGGAGTTTCCAACCCCGGCCATTGGTGCTAAAACTATTTGATTTTTGATTTCAACATTACCTATTTTCCACATAAAAACACCTATCAACAATTATACCATAAGAAAAAGAGAAATAACATTTCTCTTACCAATTACGATACCAAATATATACAGCTACAAAAGGCATTGTGTTATTATGATATCCATCACCGCCTGTAGAAGATGTATAAAGATTATTTAAAATTCCAGCACCTGATGATCCATAATTTCCATCATATGCCCTAGCTCCCCAATATGTTCCATTAGAATCTTTTGCGTTATCCCATTTTAGAATAAGTCCTCGTCTACTATAAAAACTTCCATCAAATTGTGGTGAAATTGTTCCATGTCTATGATATGGAATTTCAGATGTTGTTAGCCTATGAGTAAATTCTCCTCCTGTTTGTCCAGCAGAGAAACCCCAACATGTTCCATTAGTATCACATCCTGTTCCTACGCCTACTAAAATCCTACCCTGTGCATATGCTGACCAATTTCCGCCCCACTTATTACCAGGATTAGTACTATCAGTAGATATGTATAAAGATCCTGCTGGGTGTTCTCTCAAAAATTGTGTGCTATCATTATTATTATTGCCAAAGGAAGTAAGTTGTGTTTGTAGCGATGATACTGTTGATGATAAAGTGCTTATTTGAGTAGTCTTAGTATTATAGGCAGATGTTAAATTATTAATTCTTGTCTGTAAAATACTTATTTGAGTTGTTTTATTATCACTGGCTGATTTCAAATTAGATATTTGTAAATCATTGCTTGCTCCTGCTGATGTTAAAGATGCTATTTGAGTTGTTTTATTAGCTATAGCAGTCTGTAATGCAATTACTTGTTGCTCCATTTTTGTTAATAATTCACCATTTTGTAGTAATGTCGTTACATCAGCACAATCTACCGTTGAATCAACTTTCTTAATAGAAGATTCTGAGTTAGTTAAAGGAGTAAAATCAGAATTTTCTGTTAATGATTTTTGAATAGTAAAATTATTATCTTGTGAAATATTTGGTTGCACTAAAATAAGAAGTACTAATACTACTACTGATATTAGTGCATAAGAAATAGTTATTTTAATAAAATTGTTTTTTTTCATATTAGCACCTCTTTTCTATTTTAATTACGAATTACGATACCACATATATACTGCTACATATGGTTGAACATTATTATGATATCCACTAGAGCAACTATATCCAGTATTTAGTGTTCCTAATGTATATGCACCTGATGATTGATAATTACCATTATAAGGATCTGCACCCCAGTTTATTCCAGATGAATTAGAACTTTGATCCCAATAAAGAACAACTGCATTATACCAATTTGCCGTATTATGATTATGAGAAGGCATTTCGTATTCACTTAACCTATGAGTATATTCTCCACCTGTTGCCCAACTGCCATATGAACTACCAGCACTTACAAGCACTCTCCCTTGACCATATGCTGACCACGATCCTCCATAAATGCTTTCTGGATTAGTACCATTAGTAGTTATATATATCGAACCAGCAGGATGAGATTTTAAGAAATCTGCAGAATCTGTATTATTACTATTTAATGTATTAATTTGTGATTGTAATGAATTTGCTGTGTTAGTCATATTAGTGATTTGTGTAGTTTTATTTGTAATTGCTGTTTCTAAAGTTGTTGCTGTAGTTTGCAAAGTTGCTATTTGAGTACCTTTTGTTGTATTAGAACTTGTTAAATTAGCTATTTGTGTATTTTTATTATTGTTTGATGCTGTTAAATTAGCAAGCTCCTGGGCCTTTGTAGCATCTGCCGTTTCTAAAGCTGAAATTCTAGTTTGTAGTGATTTTATCCTTTCAACATTGCTAAGAAAGTTTATAACATCAGTACATCCAGTTTCTTCACCTAATTTTGCTTCGCATTCGCCAGCATTATAAACAGCAACTCCAGACATACCTCCAGTTATATAGGCACAATAAGTGCCATTGGTAATTAAAGCATTACGTACTCCTTTTGAATTGGTAAAAAATTTGCCAACCCAATTAGTTGTATTTTCACCATTATTTAATTTTAATGTCACCTGCGTTTCACTAGAATTTTTATATGTTATAACACCATATGATGCTGTATACACAGTTGTATCTCCTTTTGTTTCATATAAAGCTTCTGTAATACTATCCTTCATTGATTTCATTGTGTTATTATCAGATATATTCCCTTGTAGTTCTGAAATAAGTTTTTTCATAGAAAATGATGATTGTAAAAGCATAACTAGTGTTGATACTACTATTGTTATTATTAAAACAAATGCGGGATACAAAATAGATGATATTGCAAATCCATTATCATTTCTTTTTTTTCTCATATTAACACCTCTTTTCTATTTTTTATCCATTTCTCAACCACATATATACTGCTACATATGGTTGCATATTATTATGATATCCATTACCACCAGTATAAGTGGTATATTGGTCCTTTAAGTTATATGCACCTGATGAAGTATAGTTAACAGTGTATGGTGGATATCCCCAAAATACACCAGATGTATTACCATCCCAATTTAATAATAATCCATTTGATGACAAGCCATCTGCTGTCTTATGATTATGACTAGCCATTTCTGAAGTAGATAATTGGTGTGCGGATTCTCCACCTGTTTGTCCACCAGAGAATCCCCACCAAGTACCATTAGAATCTCCTGTTGATCCTACTCCTATCAATGTTCTATCCTGGGCATATAGATACCATGATCCGCCATAAATACTCCCTGGATTTGTTCCATTGTGAGTTATATATAAAGTCCAAACTGGATGAGCTTTTAGAAAGTCAGATGCCGTAGTATTATTATTTGTATACCAATTAATACTATTTTGTATATTACTTTCAGTAGTTGTTAAACTACTTAATTGATTTGTTTTATTAGTATCATCATTTGTCAAATTAGTTGAACTAGTTTGTAGTGATGATATATTGCTTTTTTGAGTACTATCAGTACTAATTAAATTGTTTATATTAGTAGTTCTTGTATTATCATTGTCAATTAATGTTGATAATTGTGTTTCTTGTAATTTATTATTATCTTCTAAATCTTTTACTTGTGCTTCCAAATTAGATATAGTTGTTCCAGTTGCTAACTTTTCAATATCTTGCGTAGAACTATTTTTAGGGACGAAAAAAGGATCAGCCAAATTAATAGTTGATTCTTTATTTTCAGACCTAACCACGTTAAAAGCAAAACTAATTATTACAATTAGTAGTATAGATATTATTACGAATGTAATATTCCTTTTCATACCTATGCCACATCCTACATAATAATGTATATCATATAAAAACTGAAAGTGTTAAAAATAAAACGAAATGGATGTAAATTAATATTACGTTTATGCTGTCCTTTTCCATATATATACTACGATATATGGATTTTGAATATTAAATGCTGTGTTGCTACCTGAATATGATGTTGTGCCTGATACTGATATTGATCCTGAAACACCACCATGAGCATTGCCGGAAACACTGCAACCAGATGTATGAAAAGTATGTGTATGCCATCCAGCTACACTTGTAGCATTGCCCAATGGATCATCACTAGCACCAGTAGCAATATTCCAACCACCACCGCCTGTTTGACCACCACTGAATGATGTTGATGTTCCTCTTACATCTGTTGTCGATCCTGCACCTACTAGCGTTCTACCTCCAGCATATGCTACCCAAGTTGAACCTGCATAAGTGTTACCAGGATTTGTTGATGATGTTGATACATATATTGATCCTATTGGATGTGACTTTAAAAAGTCTTTTGTTTCAGTGTTATTGCTTTCTAAACTTGAAATTCTAGTTGCTTGCTGATTAGTAAGATTAATCAAATTATTGTTGCTTGTTTCTAAAACTCCAATACGCGCTAACAAATCAGCTACTTGATTTTGCAGTGTTGTTACTGTATTTTGATTATCCATCATTGTTACAACTTCACTACAATTTGTTTGCTCTGCTAACTTTTTAACACATTCATTTGTTTTGTCACTGCCAGAATTATATACTGCTACTCCAGACATATCACCTGTCTTATATGCACAATACTTTCCATTATTAATTAAAAGAAATTGAGATCCATCAGATTCAGTAAAAAATCTGCCTGTCCAATCTATTGTATTTGGATTAATAGTAAGATCTGAATCTATTTCTTGTCCACTTTGATTAACTAATTTAATATTACCTTGTGTAACATTATAAAGATTTATCTTACCATCTGGATCATTTACCCAATTGATAGTATTTCTATCTTTAGAGTCATTTAAAACTGATTGAGCATTTTCTTTCATAGATTTCATTGTATTATTATCAGTTAAATTGCCTTGTACTTCACTTGTTAATTTGTTTACTGAAAAAGATGACTGAATTAACGTTAATAAAGTTAACACAGTAAACGTTATTATAAGTATAAATACTGGGTACAATAAAGATGAAATAGCAAAGCCTTTATTGCTTGCTAATCGGTTAAAGTTTGTGCCGGGGGTGTTCTTGTATATCATAAGGATACCTCTATCTTTAACTATATTATACTATAAAGGAGTTGACCATTGTCAACTCCTGTTATTTAACTATCCATGCATCTGGTAAATAACGCTCACCTGTTGTTGACGATGCACATGGCTTATCATAGAGCTTTCCATCTATGGCAAGCGATGTTGATGCTCCTCCATCTAGATTAGCAGCATTATATGCTCCATAATTTTGAAGTACTTTTGTTACTTCAACCATATCAGCACCAACACTATATCCTGGTTGTCTACCATCAATTATTAAAAATAAAACAATGCCATCTTTTCTTTGAGCGATAGCAGTACGAGGTGCGATACCCCAACCACCATTACCTTTTATAAATGCCGCTTCACCATTAACGATTAAGAATGGTCCAAATGTTACAGCATCTCGCATACCATTTTTAATTGCTGTTGAAGCACTATCTTTAGTTAATACTAAAACGTTATTCTTATTAAATCCAATTAATCCACCAGTGTAACCAGTAACATTACCAGTATAGACTACCTTTGAATCTTTGATAACAGTTCCGGTCGGATTGCCACCATTACCCATCCAATTAGGATCATCAAACCCGGAAGCATTAGTTGCTACTTGGGCATTATTATTCTTAGCTATTGTAGATACTGTTTCACCAATAGTACCCATCTTGGTAGCAGTTGCTAATGTTACTTTTGATGGATCATATACAGCAATTATCCAACCAACATACCCTGATCCAGAAATGTTAATTATCTTATAATCTTTTGATTCATCATGCTCTAATACTGCTTTATCATAATCAGATGAATAAACACCACTATTATTAGTTACAAATGTTATTGCAGATGTATCAGTATTCTCTCCGTTTTCCAAAACATAGTTTTGAGCAATAACGCTTTTAATTGTATCATCATTATAAAATATACTAGCAAGATATTGATGTGTATAAGTAGCCATTGCTGTAGTAATCCAAAAATCTTTAAAGAAAGAAAATGGACCATAAACAACAAACAAGCCAGAGAACATTAATACATCAATAACAATCCATGTAATAAACCATTGCTTTTTAGGCTCTTTATTCAAATTCATCTTCATAAATCACCTCAAAACATATGGGTTCTGAATAGTTCCCACTCCATTTACAATTGCACTATCATTTTTTATAGTAATAACTGGTCTAACATATTCTGTTTCATTGATACTATCACTATAAAGTCTTCCTTCAGCTAAAGATGTATATACTGCTTGTGTTGCTTTACCAGTAGGATTAATAGTGAAATTGCTCTTATTTATATAACTAAAGTTATCCCCAACACTTGGTAATCCTACTTTGGCTTCTACAACAGTTGAATTTATCTTACTATAATCTTCTTCATAAATACCTGTATTAAATGTCGTATTCACTATTAAAGAATTATCACTTAATCCATAATAGAATGAATTGTTAAGATAATATGCCACTGAATTATAGTACTTAATATTATATTTATTATCATAATTAGAATATGTATATTTGTTTTCTAATGTATTAGACATTATCAACTTGGTAGTATCTCCTTGACTCATAACTCTCCAAGTATAACCACCATATGTTAGATATTCACCAACATAAAGATCTGCTATAGTTTTAGGGCTATTTTGGACAAAGACATATGGATTAGATTCACTTCCATCTCCTCCAGTAATATCAATATTAGCTTTTAATGTAATAACTGGTCTAACGCCTAATGATGTAACTGTTTTTGATACACCTAATGCACCTTCATTAGATATATACCAAGGATTATTTTGTGTATTAGTATTAATTAGCCAAGTATAAACTCCCGTATTAAGATAAGAATTTTTACCACCAGCTTGTTCATATTCTTTAGCTGATAGTAATACAGCATTATAGCCTATCTTTGTATTACAACTAACATCATCATCAAATGAATCAACACAGTATAAACCTTCTACTAAATATGAATTATCTTTAATAGTAGGCAAGAAATTGCTATTTAGCCAAGTATAAACATATGACTTTTCAAAGACATTTTGACCATAGTAAATAAGAGTTTCTGGTATATCTTCAATTAACTTAACTTGTCCTTTTGAATCAACACTAATAACACGCCATACTCTTCCTGAATAATAAACATAATTATTAACATCTTTTCCATAAAAGAAATAAATATTATCTTCTCGATGAACACCATCTTTAACATATTGAACATTAGACTCTAAAATTTCTGTTAAATTAGTTAATCCTTTAGTATTAACATGCGATAAATTATAAAAATGAACAAAACGATAACCAAAAAAAACTATCAAAAAGATAGTAAATAAAATACTAGTCCAAATAAAATAATATTTCCAACTTATTCTTTTCATACATATAATTTTAGCATATAGAAGATTAAATATCCACATTTAAAATATTTTTATGATATAATTAGAAAAATAGGAGTATCAATTATGCGAAAAGAAGAAATAGAATCTTTTATAAATGATTTTGATGAAGATTCTTATAGAAAAATACTTTCTAATCCAAACAAATTAGGAGTAATTCTTGAAAACTACAATAATAAATTTAATGAAAATTACTCTATAGATACAAAACTACTTTTTTTTAAAGAATCATTGGATTATTATGTAATATCTAAAATTAATGATAGAGAATTTACAAATAGTCAATTATTTAGAAATTATATTAATTACACATATAATTTAATAAATAATAACCCTTTAGAAGTAAATACCAATCCCTTTTTATCCCTTGATGACAATATTATTAAAAACATTTATGGTGATAATAATTTTAAAATAATAAAAAATAAAAAAATTAATCAAGAAAATCAAATCAATAATATTATTAATAACATCAAGGAAGGAAAAGAAATAAGTCAGAATGACCTTGATGAGGCTTGCAAATTTTATTCTTTAAAACGTGATATCTATAATCCTAATTATGGTGTACTACTAACTAAAATTTTTAGTGATTTGCAAATAAATTCAAATCTAAAGTGCACATTGCCAATATTAAACTGCATTTTAAATGATATACCAAAAGAATATGAATTTAATTATCACAATAAGTTTAATCCTAGAATGATAAGAATTGGATATGGAAATCACATGGGTAATAGTAATACTAAAATAGGATTATCTAACGGAAATTTTTGTTTTCTTAATATGGACACATTTAAAAACATAAGCTTTAAAAGTATTGAAGATTCTAATAAAACATTCTCGGGTAAAGGTAGTGATTTTACCTTTCTCATGATTGTTGCGTTTCATGAATTAGCACATAATGAGCAAAGTTATTGTAGCAAAAGAGAGCAGCTGACCAACGAAGGAATAATTTATGCTATGAAAAGTATAAATAATTTGTATCTTAGTGATTATTGCATTAATCACGACAATGATGAAATAGAAATTGACGCAACTGCAAAAGGCTGGGAAAAGTGTGAAAATTTTTATGAAAAGTATATAAGGAATGACATTCCAACAAAAAATAGACTTACAACAAATTGCTTTAGAAATACTGTAGCTACTAAAGCACGTCAATATTTTGCATATAAAAAAGATAATAATGGTAATCAGATTCCAATGGCAGAATATGATTTTTTAAACACACAAATTGCAATCAAAAAAAATCCTAATTTATTAAAAAGAGTTCCTTGCCTTGAAAAAATATTTAATCCTGATGGAAGTTTAAATAATAAATCTTTATTTAACGAAGACTTTGGTATGAATGCTAGTGCAATGCAAGTAGAATTTTTTATGAAATACATGGAAAAAGAAAATATTAATAATTTAGTAAATATGTTAAATAAGGCTAGTAAACAACAGGTAACCAACTTTGTAAATAATTTATATGAGGGTATTTTAGCTAATGCTAGTACTCCATCTAATATGATAGAATATAAAGATCGCAATAAATTAGTCGGGGATTATGATAAATTTGATGAAGAAACCGAAGTAGAAAGAATAGCACTCAATCAATTAAGAAATAAATTTGCATATACATTACCAAATGCATTACAACTATTTGATTATTCTAAACAAATAGCAATTAAACAATCTAAATATAATCCAGGAAAGCATGATGATTTAATTGAATTGATTGATTTTTATAAAGAAAATGGTGAAAAAAACGGTAAAGAATTTTTAAACCCAAAAAACAGAAATAAAACTAGATAATTTTAATTATCTAGTTTCCTTTTATATTTATAGCAACCTTTTTATCGATATTATTAAAGTAATCTGATACTATTGTCGTTACATTTTCATTATCTAATGATTTATAGATATATCCTACTAATGGAATAACAAGTAATAAGAGCAAGAATAGTAAAAGAAATACACTATAACTTTTATGTTCTTTATTTTTCATCTTACACCTCTATCTAGATTATATCATAGTTTATTAGATTTTTGAAAGCCATAGGCTTGATGTGCAATAAATTTACGTGTTGCAAATCTTTCCATAAATAATAAGAATTTTAATTTAAAACTTGGTATAATGATTTCTTTTTTATTAAACATACCATTGATAGCGATATCAGCTACATCATAAGATGACATACTATCTACCGTAAATCTTACCTTTGCTACTTTATTAAATTCTGTTCTTACTGGTCCTGGACATAATGCACCAATATATACATTAGAATTATTTTGTCTTAATTCTTCACTAATCGCTTCTGTTAAACTAAGAACATATGCCTTCGTGGCATAATATGTCGCCATCATAGGACCTGGTGAAAATGCTGCCATTGATGCAACATTTAATATATAACCTTTATTCTTCTTTTTGAAATCTGTTAAGAATAATTTAGTTAAAGTATGTAATGCTTTTATATTAAGATCTATCATATCTAGTTCTTTATCTAATTTAGTAGTCGTAAATGACCCAAATAAGCCAAATCCAGCATCATTTATAAGAATCTCGATATCTTCATCCCTTACTTGATTATATAGTTCTAAGCAGTTAAAAGTACTAATTAAATCCATAGGTATAATCTTAGTATTACCACCTATCTCTTTTTGTATATCTTCTAATTTACCTTTGTCCTTCGCGACAAGTATTAAATCATATCCTTTTTTATTAAGTATTCTAGCCATATCACGGCCAATACCACTTGAAGCTCCTGTTATTAATGCTTTCATACAATCACCTACTTATCTAATTATCTATAATATCATATTTATCTAATTTTTTAGAACAAAAAATTAAAAAAAGATGCTATTTAACATCTTTCTTACATTTCATCGCATTATAACCAATTAATATTGTCCATACATAAGCACAAGTTTTAGGTATCATTAATACTCCCACTATTGGAAATACATCGGCTAATAGTACTACTGGTATATAAAAAGCAAAAGATAATAGTATTGTTAACCATAAATCTTTATATTGTAAATCATTATTTTTAGTTGCACTTCTTTTCCACAGGATAAGTACTAGCAATCCTAATAATGCAAATGGAATATTGCGAATTATACCCCACATTAATGATGGATTCACACTTGTCCACTCGTTTTGTGGAAATAAGCATAATATTATTCTTAGTATTGCTAATGTCCATACTATATTTGTTAAATTATCTTTCTTATTAATACCATAATGTATACGCCATACATAATAAAGTATGACATAAAAGATTGTCATAGTAATAGACGTTATCAACTTTCCAATACCAAGATAAAATGTATAACTTGAAAGTCCTGTTGTGCATAAAGCGATAGCACGTGGTATAAGATGAAAGGCATCTCCACAACCTAGTGTAACAGCCATAATACCAAATAATTTATATTCTTTAGTATTGCTTTCTTTTATCATCTTAATACCGATGATAGTAACTGTTAATAAATAAAATATATCAAATAGTGTTTCAAATATTGCCTGCATAAATCCTCCAATATTATTATAACAAAAAAAGATGCTATTTAGCATCCTCTTCTACTAATTCAAATACAACGGCTAAAGCGTCATCACCTTTACGATTAGCTAATTTTAAGATACGTGTATAACCACCATTACGAGTAGCATAACGTTTAGCTAAATCATTAAATACTTTATCAACAACTTTAGAATCGTTATTAACAAATGCTAATGCTTTACGTCTTGAAACTAGATCACCTTTTTTACCATAAGTAATCATCTTTTCAACAAACTTACGTGCTTCTTTAGCACGAGGAGCAGTTGTTTCAATACGTTCGTTCATTATAACATCTTTAGTTAGATTGGCAAGCATACTACGACGATGTGTAGTATCAACGCCTAATTTTCTATAAGCCATAATTTTTCTCCTATCTTTTAGTCTTCATCACGGAATTTAAGTCCCATATCTTTAATCTTGTCCATGACTTCCTTTAAAGATTTCTTACCTAAATTACGAATTTTCATCATATCTAATTCGGACTTTTCAGTTAAATCACCAAGTGTATTAATACCAGCTCTCTTCAAGCAGTTATATGCTCTTACTGAGAAATCTAAATCATCAATTGGCGTTTCTAATTTCTTTTGTTTGTTATCTTCTTGTTTAGCGTTCATAACACCTGTTGTATCAGCGATAGAATTTAAATCCATAACAATACTTAAGTGTTCTACTAAAATTTTAGCAGCTAATGCCATAGCTTCTTCTGGCTTTAGTGAGCCATCTGTTGTTACATACATATTTAACTTATCATAGTTAGCATTTTGTCCAACACGAGCATTTTCTACTTCGTAGTTAACAAGTTCAATTGGTGAGAAGTTAGCATCCATAGGGATATAACCAATCTTATCAATATGAGACTTATTTTCGCTAGCTTGAACATAACCTCTACCATTAGCAATTACTATATCCATACTAATTTTGCCACCTTTTGCAAGTGTGCAAATAACATGGTCTTTATTTAGCAAATCTATATCAGCATCAGCATCAATATTACCAACTGTAACAGGTCCTTCTTTTTTAGCTTCTAAATGCAATACTTTATCTTCTTCTGTATGATTTCTTACAACAACATCTTTTAAATTTAAGATGATAGTTGTAACATCTTCAATAACACCATCAATAGTTGTAAATTCATGATCTACACCATCAATTTTAACAGCTACAACAGCACTACCGGGCATACTTGATAACATTACTCTTCTTAGAGCATTACCAATCGTTGTTCCAAATCCTCTTTCTAGAGGTTCGAATTCAAATTTACCATAATTATTACTTTCTTGATATTCAGTAATTTTATATGTAGGTTTTTCAAAATTTAACACTTGATTTCACTCCTTATCTCTTATCCAAATTAACCACGTGGACGTTTTGGTGGACGGCATCCATTATGAGGTACTGGTGTAATATCTGAAATTGATTCAATTTCTAGACCAGCAGTTTGTAATGAACGAACGGCTGTTTCTCTACCAGATCCTAATCCTTTAACGAATACATCAACCTTACGCATTCCCATATCATATGCTGTTTTACCAGCTGCTTCTGCAGCCATACCAGCAGCGAATGGAGTTGATTTTTTACTACCCTTAAATCCTAGTGTTCCAGCTGAAGCCCAACTAATTGCGTTACCTTCAGTATCACTGATAGTTACGATAGTATTGTTGAATGTTGAATGAATAAAAGCTTGTCCATTGGGAACATTCTTCTTAACTTTTCTTTTTCTTGCTTTATAAGCCATAATTTCACCTCAATCCTTACTTCGTTGCAATCTTCTTATTTGCAACAACTGCGCCATGACCCTTACGAGTTCTAGCATTACGGTTAGTTCTTTGTCCTCTAACTGGTAAACCTTTCTTATGTCTTACGCCTTGATAAGAATTGATTTCCATTTTAGTTTTAATGTTCATTGAAACTTCACGACGAAGTTCACCTTCAGTTGTATACTTACTAACTTGATCACGAATTGCAACTAATTGATCAGCAGTTAAATCTTTAGCCTTGATACTTCTATCAATCTTTGCATCATCTAAAATCTTTTGTGCAAGATTTCTTCCGATACCATAAATATAAGTTAATGATATTTCGATACGTTTATTATCGGGAATATCTACACCTTTAATACGTGCCATATCTTTTCCTCCTTATTAACCTTGTCTTTGTTTGTGCTTAGGGTTTTCACATATAACGTAAAGTTTTCCATTACGTTTAACGATTTTACATTTATCGCACATTTTTTTAATTGATGGTCTTACTTTCATAAGTAACCTCCTTAATACTTTCTACTTTCTATAAGTTATACGCCCATGTGTTAAATCATATGTTGAAAGTTCAAGCGTAACTGTATCGCCTGGTAAAATGCGAATGGAATTTACACGGATTTTACCAGAAACATGAGCTTCTACAACATGCTTGTTAGCTAGTTCTACTTTGTATTTACTACCAGGTAAAACTTCAATAACTTTTCCTTCAACTTCTATAATATCTTCCTTGGCCATTATATCACCTCTTTGTTAATATTTCATAGCCATCTTTGGTGACTAATACTGTGTGTTCAAAGTGGGCTGATGGTTCTCCATCATCGGTACAAACTGTCCAATCATTATCTAATTCATAAACATCAGCTGTTCCATAGTTTAGCATAGGCTCTACCGCAATGACCATACCTTCTTTAAGAAGTGGTCCGGTATGTGCTCTACCATAATTTGGAACATCTGGATCTTCATGAACAGCAGAACCAACTCCATGTCCACACAATTCTTTAACTACACCTAGATGATGTTTTGTGGCAAACTGTTCAACATTGTAACCAATATCACCAACTCTATTACCTGCTTTAACAGCCTTAAGGCCTTCAAACAAAGCTTCCTCAGTATATTTCATTACATATGCTTTTTTCTCGTCTATTTTACCTACTTTATAAGTCCATGCTGAATCGCCATGATAGCCTTTCCAGCAAGCACCTATATCAAGAGTAATAATATCACCATCTTTAAGTTTGCGTTTCCCAGGAATACCATGAACTACTTCATCATTAATTGAAATACAAATGGTTCCTGGAAATCCGTATAAACCTTTAAACGATGGTGTACATCCCCTTGAAAGTATATACTTTTCAGCGAGAGTATCCAATTCTTTAGTCGTAATACCTGGCTTTAAATAGGGCTCAAGATAATGATGAGTATCTCCTACTACTTTACCAGCTATACGCATTAACTCAATTTCTTCTTTTGATTTTATATTAATCATTTTTTTCTTCTATCTAATATCTTTACGATATCACTAAATACCTTATCAGCATCTTGATTACTATCAACTGTTTCTAATACTCCTAGTTGTTTGTAAAATTCAAGTAATGGTTCAGTCTCTTTTAAATAAGTATCATAACGATGTTCAAATGTTGCATCATTATCATCACTTCTCTTAGAAAGAGGATTACCACACTTATCACAAATACCAGCTACTTTAGGTTTCATAGTATCAATCATATTATTATACATTGCACCACAATTAGCACAACTTTCACGACCGACTATACGTTTGCGTGCTATCTCTTTATCTAATGCAAGATAAATAACAACACCAACATCTTTATTCAACTTCTTAAGTAGTTCTTGATAATCATGAGCCTGTTTAATGTTTCTTGGAAATCCATCAAGGATATAACCATTATCACAATCTTGCTCTGCTAATCTCTTAAGTAATAGACCTTCAGTTATTTCATCACTGACAAGTCCACCTGATTCCATCAGATTACGGATTAATAATCCTTCTGGTGTATTCTCTTTAGTGGCAGCTCTTAGTAAGTCACCAGTAGATATATGAGCTAGATGATAAGCATCTTTAATTTTCACTGATTGAGTACCCTTACCAGCTGCTGGTGGGGCAATAAAAATTATGTTCTCCATATTATCTCCTTGTCGCTCTTGTATAAGAACGAGTTACTAGTAAACTTTCCATCTGTTTGTATGTTTCAAGTGCAACACCAACTACGATTAGTAATCCTGTTCCACCGATAGTTACGCTTGAACTTAAATTAGTTAAGTTACCAAATATAATTGGTAAAGCAGCTAATATTGAAAGTCCAATTGAACCTACGAATGTCAAACGATACAAAGTTGATTTAATAAATTTTAAGGTTTCATCACCAGGTCTAACACCTGGAATGTAACCACCATTTTTTTGCAAATTTTCAACCATTTCGTCTGGTTTTAATTCCAAGAATGTATAGAAATATGAGAATAATATAATAACTGCAATATATAGGATAAACCCTGTAACACTTGTATAGTTAATATAATTATTAACAAAATTCGTGAAGTTCGTATTCTTGATTAATGCAGCAATAACACTAGGTATAGTAATTAATGCTGATGCAAAAATAACGGGTATTACAGATGCTGAGTTCAATTTAAATGGAATATAATTACTATTTCCCATCATTGTACCAGCTGATCTGTTAGCATATTGAATAGGTATTCTTCTTTCAGCTAATTCTTCATAGACAATTCCAACAACAATTGCGAAATATACTATTACGAATATAATGAATTTAACAATACCCATAACTGCTACTGATGTGCCAACCATTTCTGTCCATGCTTGGTAGAACATTGTAGGAAGACTTGATAGGATACCTGCCATGATTAATAGCGAGATACCATTACCAATACCTTTCTCTGTAATTCTATCACCAATCCATAGAAGGAATGCTGTCCCAGCGGTTAGTATTGTAGCACATTCGACATAAGTCATAACGCTTGCACCACTAACATAGTTAAATGAGAAGATATAACCTTGAACAAAGGCTAATATGATACCAAATATTCTAGTATACATATTAAGTTTTGCACGACCAGTATATCCCTCTTTTGAAAGCTCCGAAAAATATGGAATAATATCCATTTCTAACAATTGCATAATGATTGATGCAGTGATGTAAGGCATAACGCCTAGTGAGAAAATTGAAAACTTCTCAAGTGCACCACCACCCATAACATTAAGTAGTTGTAAGAAACCTAAACTATTAACTCCTAAAGCATTTTTATCGATAACTGGAACAACAATAGTTGTACCAAGTTTAAAGATAAATAGTGCCATTAAAGTAAATCCAATTTTTTTACGAAGATCCTTATTATTGGCATTAAATATTTGCTTAATTGTGGCAAACATTTTAAATCACCTCGGCTTTTCCACCAAGTTTCTCTATAGCAGCTTTTGCTGTTGCAGAGAATTTATTAGCTTTAACATCAAGTTTCTTAGTTAAAGTACCATTACCTAGTACCTTTACTCCATCAAGTTGATTCTTAACTAATCCCATTTCTTTTAAAATTTCTGGTGTTACTGTAGCACCATTTTCGAATTTTTCAAGGTCATCTAAATTAATAACGGCATATCTAACTGTAAATAATGCGTTCTTAAATCCTCTATGAGGTAGACGACGATATAGTGGTAATTGTCCACCTTCGAATGCTCTCTTATGGCTATAACCACTTCTTGCTCTTTGACCCTTATCTCCACGGCCACTGGTTTTACCAGTACCTGAACCAGGTCCACGACCAACACGTTTCTTTTTAGTTAGTGCTGCTTCTGGTTTAACGATTGAATGTAGTTTCATTATCTAATATCCTCTACTTTCTTACCGCGCAACTTAGCAATTTGTTCAACAGTCTTTTGTGCTTTTAAAGCTTCTAATGTTGCATAAGCCATATTTAATTTTTTGCTTGAACCTAATGATTTAGAAAGGATATCTTTAACACCAGCAAGTTCTAGAACTGATCTAACAGCGCCACCGGCTTTAACACCAGTACCTTCTTTAGCAGGTTTAAGTAGAACTCTACTTGCTCCTCTAGTTCCGATTGCTTCGTGTGGTATAGTTCTTTCTTGATCAAGAGAGATCTTTACCATATTCTTAACAGCCATTTGTTCAGCTTTTTTCTTAGCATCTGGTATTTCAGCAGATTTTCCTGTTCCAATACCAATTTTGCCCTTACGATCGCCCATAGCAACTGTAACAGCGAAACGTTGATTACGTCCACCTTGAGTTACTTTAACGACACGACCAATGTTGATGATTTCTTCATCATATAACTTTGGCTTTTCTTCTCTTCTAGGACGATCATTTCTTTTATGATCAAAGTGTCTGTTATTATTTCTTTCAGCCTTTGGAGCTTCTGCTTCAACAAGTTGAGTAGTTTTCTTTTCTTCTTCCATAAATCCTCCTAGAACTCTAGTCCATTCTCACGTGCAGCGTCTGCTAATGCAGCAACACGGCCATGATATAAATAGCCAGCACGATCAAATTTAACTTTCTTTATTTTTGCTTTTTTAGCTCTCTTCGCAAGAAGTTCGCCAACTTTAGTAGCTGCTTCTGAATTACCACCATTTTTTAGTTTTAATTCAGGATCAATTGAAGAAGCACTAACTAAAGTTACACCTTTTTCATCATCGATTATTTGTGCGAAGATGTTTTTATTTGAACGGAAGACATTAAGACGTGGGATTGAATTAGTACCACTAATTTTTTCTCTAACTCTTAGTTGTCTTGCCTTACGCAAATTATTGCGTGATGTTTTCTTTAACATATTTCCTCCTCAACTATTTAGCTGCTTTCTTTCCTTCCTTACGACGTACATGTTCATCAGTATATCTAATACCTTTACCCTTGTACGGCTCAGGACGTCTAATTTTACGAATATTAGCGGCAAATTCACCAACTTGGCATTTATCTATACCACTAATAGTAAGTTCTGTATTGCTTGGACTTTCAAGCTTAATTCCAGTAGGTATCTCTACATTTACTGGATGTGAATAACCAGCGGCTACTACAAGTTTATTACCTTGTAATTGGAAACGATATCCAACGCCGACCATTTCAAGTTTCTTTTCATATCCCTTAGTAACACCAATGATCATATTTTCAATGTTGGCATTAGCTGTTCCATGAAAATTACCGAATTCTGGATTTTCACATTTAACTAATAATTCGGTACCATTGATTTCAATGGTAACACCCTTATGTATTTCTGTAGAAAGTTCCCCAAGTGGCCCTTTAACAGTAACTTTTGTACCATCAACGTTAACTGTAACGCCTGCTGGTATTTCTAGTTTTCTACTACCTATACGACTCATAATTCACCACTTTCTACCAAATATATGCTAGCACTTCACCACCAAGATGTTCTTTTCTAGCTTGTTTATCTGTCATAACACCTTTAGATGTTGAGATGACAGCTATACCTAAGCCATTTAAAACATAAGGTAGGTTTTCTGCTTCTGCATATACACGTAATCCTGGTTTAGAAATTCTCTTTAAGCCAGTAATTACTCTCTCTTTCTTTTCGCCATACTTTAAACCTAAAGTCATAACGCTAGGGACTACATCTTTATTAATAGTATAATCACTTATAAATCCTTCTTCTTTAAGAATCTTAGCGATTTCTACTTTAATTTTTGAAGTGGGTACTTCAACTTCTTTATAACGCAATTGATTTGCATTACGAATTCTCGTAAGCATATCTGCAATTGGATCTGATATCATTATTTTTCCTCCCTTCAATTACCAGCTAGACTTCTTAACGCCAGGTATTTGTCCTTTATAAGCTAATTCACGGAAACAAATACGACATATACCATATTTCTTAAGGACAGCTTTTGGACGTCCACAGCGTGAACACCTAGTGTATTCTCTAACCTTAAACTTTGGTTTACGACTAGCTTTAATTTTTATACTTTTCTTAGCCATAATTTCTCCTTCTACTTATTGAAAGGCAATCCTAAGCCTTTTAATAAGTCATACGCTTCGGCATCTGTTTTTGCTGTTGTAACAAAAACGATATCCATACCACGTACTTTTACAACATTATCGTATTCTATTTCTGAGAATATCAATTGGTCAGTTAATCCTAGAGAGTAGTTACCTCTGCCATCAAAAGCACGAGCATTAACACCTCTAAAATCTCTAACACGTGGTAATGTAATACTAATTAGTTTATCTAAAAAGTTATACATATTATCACCACGTAAAGTTGTCTTACAACCGATAACTTCACCTTTTCTTAATTTGAAACCAGCGATAGCTTTCTTACTTACAGTAGGAATAGCTTTTTGACCAGTTATAAGTGCCATATCATTCATAGCTGCTTCTAAAAATTTTGAATTTTCAGTTGCATCACCAACACCCATATTAACTACAATCTTTTCAAGCTTTGGCACAGCCATAACACTCTTATAATTGTATTTCTTCATAAGTGCAGGAACAACTTCTTTTTTATAAGTTTCTTGTAAACGATCCATTCTATTCCTCCTTAATCTAAGTTAGTATTAGACTTTTTAGTAGTTCTAATCTTCTTACCATTTTTATCTTTTGTATATCCAATTCTTGTGCCTTTTTTACTCTTTTCATCGTAAATCATTACATTAGAAGCATGAATTGGCATTTCTTTATCAACAATACTACCAGCTGTTTGTCCATTAGGTTTAACGCTTTTCTTGAAAACATTAACGCCTTCGACAACAACTTTGTTTTCAGACTTTAGCACTTGGGTAATTTTACCTTGTTTGCCGCGATCTTTACCAGTAATAACTATTACTTTATCTCCTGTTTTAAAGTTCATGTTACCTCCTACAATACTTCTTTTGCAAGTGAAATAATCTTCATATATTTTTCACGCAATTCACGTGGAACGGGTCCAAAGACACGAGTTCCAACTGGACTATTATCATCTTTAATAATAACGCAAGCATTATCATCAAATTTGATATATGAGCCATCTTCTCTTCTAACACCTTGTTTAGTTCTGACGATGACTGCTTTAACGACTTGGCTTCTCTTTACTGTGCCATCAGGTAGTGCATTCTTAACTGCAGCTACAATAACATCTCCGATATTGCCAGTCTTAACTTTACTGCCTCCTAGAACACGGATTACCATTACTTCACGTGCTCCAGAGTTATCAGCAACTTTCAACTTACTTTGTTGTTGTACCATATATTCCTCCTACGCCTATAAAATAACGGCTTTCTCGACTACTTCTACTAAACGGAAATGTTTAGTTTTAGAAAGTGGTCTAGTTTCTACGATTCTAACCTTGTCACCAACTTTAGCGACATTCTTTTCATCGTGTGCAGCAAACTTCTTAGAGTATTGAACTCTTTTCTTATAAATTGGATCGTTCTTGTATCCTTCAACTAATACTGAGATAGTTTTATCTCCACGAGCTGAAACGACTTTACCAACTAATTCTTGTTTTCTTTTTTCCATAACTCACCTATTTATTTAGTTCCCTTTCTCTTAAGATAGTTTTCATACGAGCTACTAATTTACGTAATTCACTAACACGTGATGGTTTATCTAAACTACCACTTGCTTGATTGAATTTTAAATTAAATAGTTCTTCTTTAGATTCTTTGATCTTCTTTTGTAGATCAGCATCTGACAAATTTCTTAATTCACTATTTTTCATTTGCTTCACTACCCTTCTTTACGAATTTTGTTGTTACAGGTAATTTATGAGAAGCAAGACGTAATGCCTCACGAGCAGTAGCTTCATCAACTCCGCTTATTTCAAACATTATTTTGCCTTTCTTAACAGTAGCTACCCAATCTGTTGGTTCGCCCTTTCCTTTACCCATACGTACTTCTAGAGGTCTATGTGTTAATTGAAAGTGTGGGAAGATATTAGTAAATACCTTACCGCCACGATTCATATAACGAGTCATTGCAACACGTGCAGCCTCTATTTGTTGTTGTGTAATCCAATTACCTTCGGTAGCCATAAGACCATAATCACCGAAATGTAGTTCAGTATTACCTTTGCTCATTCCATCATAACGTACTCTATGATTTAAACGATGCTTAGTTCTCTTTGGAATTACTCCCATCGTGGTTACCTCCTTTTTTCTTAGGTAGGATTTCGCCTTTATAAATCCATACTTTTACGCCAATCTTACCATAAGTAGTATCAGCTTCTTTAGCAGCATAATCAATATCTGCTCTAATTGTATGAAGTGGAATAGTACCTTCTGTATATCCTTCAGAACGTGCGATATCAACGCCGCCTAAACGACCACCTACAGAAGTCTTAATTCCTTTAGCTCCTGCCTTCATTGTGTTTCTGATTGCACGTTTTTGTGCAATACGGAATGAAACACGATTTTCAATTTGATGTGCGATAGAATCAGCAACAAGTGCTGCATCCATATCTGGGTTCTTGATTTCCTTAATAGAAATTTGAACTTTTTCACCAACTAATTTATTAATTTCATCAGTCATCTTTTTGATTTCATCGCCGCCATGACCGATAACCATACCTGGTTTAGCGGTATTAATGATAACTTCTGTACCTTTAGCGTTTCTTTCGATAACGATTGAAGATACTGATGCATCATCAAGTTTCTTTTCTAAAAATTTACGAATTTCATTATCATTCTTTAAATATTTAGCAAAGTTTTTCTTATCTGCATACCATACAGATTCCCATGGTTTATTAACACCAATACGAAGTCCTACTGGACTAACTTTTTGACCCATAAGTTCTCACTAATTCCTTTCACTAACCACTACGGTAATATGACTAACTTTTTTAATGATTGGATAAAAATTACCTCTTGGCCCTGGACGACCTCTTTTAAGGAATGTTCCATCATTAACATAAGCTTCTTTAACATATAACTTAGCCTTATCAAGACCATAATTATTTGTTGCATTGGCTACTGCACTATCAAGAACTTTCTTGATATAACGAGCGCCATTGTTATTTAAATTATCTAATATAACTTCTGCTTCTTCAACACTCTTGCCTCTAACTAAATCGATAGTAAGACGTGCTTTACGTGAAGAGATGCGAATATTTCTTGCAATTGCTTTAGCTTCCATGAATTACGCTCCCTTCTTTGTAGCAGCTGCTGCATCTTCAGCAGCATGAATATTATGTCCGCCAAATTTACGAGTTAGAGCAAATTCGCCTAACTTGTGGCCAACCATATCTTCAGTAACATAAACAGGAATGAATTCTTTACCATTATGTACACCGAAAGTTAGTCCAATAAATTCTGGGAATATTGTTGAACGACGTGACCAAGTTTTAATGATTTCTTTTTTGCCTGATGCCTTAACAGCAGCAGCTTTTTTCATTAAAGATTCATCTGCAAATGGTCCCTTTTTTAAACTTCTTGCCATCTTAAATCATCCTTTCCTATTTACTACGGCGACGAATAATTAACTTATTCGAAGCTTTCTTATGTTTACGAGTCTTTAAGCCAAGAGCAGGTTTACCCCAAGGAGTAAGTGGACTCTTACGGCCTACTGGAGCACGACCTTCACCACCACCATGTGGGTGATCATTAGGGTTCATGACAGATCCTCTGACAGTTGGACGAATGCCCATATGTCTAGTTCTACCAGCTTTACCTAAATTAACAAGTTCGTGATCTTCGTTACCAACTTCACCGATTGTAGCACGGCAGTTGCTTAGAACTTTTCTAGTTTCACTGCTGCTCAAACGTAAAATTGTATATTTGCCTTCAATACCAAGTATTTGAACACTTGAACCAGCACTACGAGCCATTTGGCCACCCTTGCCAGGTTTAAGTTCAACATTGTGTACTAAAGTTCCTTCTGGAATATTGATAAGTTGCATATTGTTGCCAACTTTAATATCCGCTTTTTCACCACTGATAATAGTCATCCCTACTTTTAGACCTTTAGGTGCTAAAATATAAGATTTTGCGCCGTCAGCATATGTGATTAGAGCGATATTTGATGTACGATTTGGATCGTACTCAATTGCTGTGACAGTTGCAGGTACATTATCCTTATTACGATTGAAATCAATAATACGATATTTTCTCTTTTCACCGCCACCATGATGTCTAACAGTTATACGTCCTTGATTATTACGTCCTCCTGTTTTCTTAACAGTCTTGACTAATGCTTTATGAGGAGTTGACTTAGTAATATCACTATTGATAAGTGTAGTCATTCCACGTTGACCATTAGTCATTGACTTGAATGCTTTTATTGCCATAGTTATCCTCCTTATTTAAGCTCAATAGAATTTCCTTCAGCAAGCTTAACGATTGCTTTTTTAATTCTACTAGTTTTTCCTGTATATTTACCGACTCTCTTCTTCTTAGGTTGCGTATAAAGTGTATTAACGCTTAATACTTTAACTTTAAAGATTTCTTCGATAGCTTTTTTAATTTCAATTTTGTTAGCATCACTTGCTACTTTGAAAGTATATGTATTGTGGTTTTGTTGTAAACCAGCAGTCTTTTCAGTAACAATAGGTGCAACAATAATATCTCTTGCGTTTTTCATTATTTAAGTGCCCCCTCTAGTGTTTCTAGTGAACCCTTATCAATTACTAATGTATCAGCTCTTACAATATCTAAAGTACCAACTTCATTTACTGGAAGTAATCTAACATTATTAATATTTCTAGTTGCTAGAACAGCATTGTCGTTTAATTCTTTAACGACGATTAGGACTTTTTTATCAGCTTTTAAAGTTTCAAGAACTTTAAGTGCATCTTTAGTCTTATTAGTTTTAAGATCAAATGCATCAATTACGATAACATTTCCATCTTTAGCCATATAAGTTAAAGCTGACTTGAAAGCTAATTTTCTTTCCTTCTTATTTTGTTTCTTGCTGTAATTTCTTTCGGTTGTAGGACCAAATACGATTCCACCATGATACCATTGTGGAGCTCTGATAGATCCTTGACGAGCACGTCCAGTACCTTTTTGCTTCCATGGCTTCTTGCCACCGCCAGATACCATATCACGTGTCTTTACAGCATGTGTACCTTGTCTTTCAGAATTAAGTGCTAATGTAATAGCATCATATAATGCTGTATCATTAGGTTTAATTCCAAAAACTTCTTTAGCTAAGGTAACATCAGCAACTTTCTTGCCTTCTAAGTTAACTATTTCTGTTTTACTCATGTGCTACCTCCTATTTATTTTCTTCAGTAGTTGTAGGTTCAGCTTTAACACTGAAATCTACTAATTCATCTACTTTTAGAACTTTCTTTGGTTTTTTAACAGCAGGTCTAATCATAACCATAGACTTTTTAGCTCCCGGAATATTTCCACTTACTAAAATAATATTTTCTTTAGCGTCAGTTGCAACAATAACAAGATTTTGCATTGTTTTCTTTTCGCTTCCCATATGTCCTGGTAAAATTTTACCCTTAATAACGTGTTTAGGTAGTCTAGTACCAAGAGATCCTACACCTCTATGATATTTAGAACCATGTCCCATAGGTCCACGTGTTTGATTATTACGTTTAATAACGCCTTGTGTACCTTTACCTTTAGAGATGCCAGTTACATCAACTACTTCTCCTACAGTAAATATATCTGCATCAATATTTTGTCCCAATGTATAGTTTGCAACCTCAGCGCCTCTGATTTCTCTAAAGTAGCGCTTAGGTGTAGTGTTAGCTTTTGCAGTTTGTCCAACACTCGCTTTAGTTGTTAATTTTTCTTTAGTATCACCAAAGCCTAATTGAATTGCATCGTAACCATCTTTGTCTTTAGTCTTAATTTGTGTAACAACATTGCCACCAACTTCAACGACAGTAACGGGAATTAATTTACCAGCTTTAGTAAATACTTGGGTCATACCAACTTTACGGCCTAAGATTCCTTTTTTCATTTTTTCCTCCTAATTAATTTGTTTTGATTTGAATATCAACACCACTTGGAATATCTAGATGCGTTAACGCATCTACTGTTTCCTTGCTTGGATTATTGATAACAATAAGTCTCTTGTGTGTTCTCTTTTCGAATTGTTCACGAGAATCTTTATACTTATGAACAGCTCTTAAAATAGTAATCTTTTCTACTTCAGTTGGAAGTGGAACAGGACCACTAACTTCGCCACCAGTTCTCTTAACTGTGTCGATTATCTTAGCACATGCAGTATCTAAACTTTTATGTTCAAATGCTTTTAATCTTATGCTAACCTTTGTCTTTGACATATTCTTATCCTCCCTTCGTCTATATCTTGTATAGACTGCTCCGTGTAAAAACCTGATATTTTAGGTTAATTTGAGTTTCAACTTAACCTGGCGTATCAGCAACCTCACACATCTACGCATGCCACACGTATTCAATTCTATCAAAGAACCATTGAAAATGCAAGCGTTTTTAACAAAAAAAGACAGAATAATTTTTTATTCTGTCAATAATTGAATAGCTTTTTGTAATTGAGTATCATTAGCATCAGTTGCATCAATATAATATCCTGTTGATTGATCAACATCATAATCAGGAGTAATGCCTTTGCCATTAATACTTGTTCCATTTGGAGTTAACCATTTCTTAGTAGTTATCTTATATTGAACTCCACTTGATAAAGTCTTAAGTTGTTGAACTGTTCCTTTACCATAAGTAGTCTTGCCAACTATTATAGCACCCAAATCTTGTTTTAAAGCTGCTGTCATAATTTCAGAAGCAGATGCACTATTATTATCTACAATAACAACAATCTTATTAGCAAAATTCTTATCACCTGTAGAATAGAACTTTTCAATACTACCATCTGTATCTGTTTGATAGATTATTTGTTTGCTATCTAAAAGTTCAGCAAGCATATTAACAACAACATCCAATCTGCCACCTGTATTACCACGTAAATCAATAATTAAACCATTTGTTGTGTCAGCATTTTTTAATGCTTCTTTAAATTGATCATAAGTAGTGCCAGAGAAGATAGATACATCAATATATGCAACTGACTTTCCATTGTTAGTTAATTTTTTATTTGTAACTGATGGAATTGTTACCTTCTTTTTAGTAACAGTAAATGTCATATCTGTACCATCACGATTAACTTTAACAGTAAATTGTGTATTAGTAGAATTTAATACATAGTTTGAAAATTGAGATCCATAACCATTAGAAACATCAACATCATCAACACTTAGTACTTTATCTCCTACTTTAAGTCCTGCATCAGCAGCTCCCGAATTAGGAAATACTTGTGATATATAAACTTCACCAACTGATTTAGTAGTTATTTCAATTCCTAATCCATTATATTCACCATCTACTTCTGTCATAAATGTTGAATTAGTATCAATGACTGCGGCATAAGGATCACCTGTTGCTGTAATCATGCCTTGAATAGCACCTTCAATAATTTTTTTATCTTCAATATCAGGATAATTAGCCTTAATATCATTGTAAGCTTGTTCTATCTCACTTAGATTTTCATTACTAGAATCAGTGCTTTTGTAAACAAATTTACCAAATAATAATCCAAGTGCTAATGAAACTAGTGCTACTGCAAAGATAAGAAGAATTATTTCTTTTGTACTAAAAGATAGATTTCTCTTTTCTTTATCTTCGTCAGGAACTGGTTCAGTAAAAAAGCCCTTTTTCTCTTCTACTTCTGGTTCCTTATTTTCTTCTTTTTTATCTTCAACAACTTTAGCTTCTACAACTTCTTCTTTAGGTCCCTCTACTACTGGTTCTACTACTGTCTTAATGGAAGCAGTTGATTCTTGTTGTTCTAACTCTTTTACTTCTTTAACCTTTTTAGGTTTTACAACCTTTTTAGTTGCTTTCTTCTTCTTTATATTCTTTCCCATAATATCACCTTATCTAAATATATCACTTTTTTTCATAATACGCTAACATTTCACAAAACTTTCAATAAAAAGAGTCTACTAATTTGTAGACCCTGTATTTAATAATGTTGATTCACTAGTTGTGCTAGTTACAGTAGATGTTGCACTTTGTGCTTCCGATTCTAATTTAGCAGCATATGCAGCAACACTATCTTTACCTTCATATGACTCAATTACAGCACCATCTTTGATTACTAAGATAGTTAATCCTGTTACTCTGAAGCTACTATCTTTAACATTAATATTACTTTTATCACCAATGTAGTTTTTATTGAATACCGATGCTAAATCAACTGAGTAATAACCATATTCACTATTTGTTTTAACAAAATTTTGAATATCTGTTTGATAAGTACTAACATCGCTATCTGTAAAATAATCTAACAAGATAATAGCATTAGTTGCTGTACGATTCCACATTTGTCCAACTAATATTTCATTACTAAATTTAAATGTTGAATCAGTTGTCGTTTTTTTACCTTTAAGTAAGTAAGTCAACCCATACATTGCAAAGAATATAAATACTACTATTAAAATAATTTTAATAAGTTTTACTGCTTCGCTACTTTCTTCAGCCTTTTCTTTTTTAATTTTTTTAGAAAATTTCTTTCCTTCTGATTCATTTTTAATTATTTTTTTACTCTGTTTCATATATACCTCTGCTATTTATTTTTAATATTAACTGTAACTTTAGTAACTTTTGATGCATAAGCTACTCTATTATCAGAACCTTCTACTTTAACTTCAACTTCATGTGTACCAGCTGTTAAGCCATTAAGATCTAAGTATGCTGTAACATTATCATTAGTTATTGAATTAATAACTGACTCAACGCCTGTTAAAGTAACTGTTGTTGTCGTGTCTGTTCCACTTGCTGCCTGAACGCTTAAGCCACTGCCTAAATTACGATATTCTAAGGCAACTCCCGTTAATTCTTTTTCACTTGATTTATCAACACTAACTGTAACATTAATGTTCTTAACACTCATTGATTTAACACCAACAATACTTGGAAGTGCTAATTTAAATGTCTTATTTTCTTTTAAATCAGAAACATCAATATCAAGTGATACATTATTAATACCATCAAGAACTGATTGCTTGCCATATAATGTTACTTTATTTTCGCTTAATACAATTGATGATATACCAAGTCCGAAACTTACTGATCCTGTTGGATTAGCTTTTATTGATACTTCTTTACTTGGTGATGAAATAGTTAAATTAACATCGACCTTTTCAGGAACTATTTCAACATCAACAACATTGCCATCTACATCATAAGCTTTAAGTGGTACGTCTTTAACTGTCTGCTTACCTACTGTTGGATTAACAATCTTATCAACATCTACAAGAGCCTTGATTATAGCAACTTTATCTATATCTTTTTGTGCACCTTTAACTACTACTTGGTCACTATCTACACCATAACTATCAATAACTAATTTACTATCTAATTTATCTTCATTTAATAAATCTACTGATAATGTTTTAGTAACTGATATCTTTTCATAAATGTTAACTGTAATTGAACTTGGATTAATTGAATATGTAATTGATGGCATTGCTTGGCTATAAGTAATATCTACTTTATGTGTTCCAACACCAAGATTACTTAAATCAACAACAATACTACCTACTTGTGATTGTTTTGCAAAATATAAATCTGCACTACTACCAATTAAAGTAATATCTACCTTATCTGGTACTCCTTCAACAACATAAGCTTCATCATTATATTTAACTGTAACTTTTTGATCCTTTAATACTTCGGCTGATGATTCAGAATATTGTAACGTCTTTTGATCTACACCAATAAATATAGTTGCTGCTATAAATAATGATACAAATAATAAGACATTAGTATTTGATAACCATTTTTCAAAATGATTATTTGAATTATCAAAACGAGCATTAATAGATAAGATTAATTTAGTAAGTGGAACGATAATTTTGTTATCAATTACTTTCCACAAACTTTTAAAGAAGGCTTTTATTTTCTTACTCATGATCTTCACCTTCAACTTCTGCTTCTTCTTCTTCGGCTTCGATTGTCTTTGGACGTAATTCTTCTAATAATAGAAGTTTACCTTCATCATTGGTTAAGTTGTAATGTAATTCTCCGCCGATAGCAATAGAAAGTCTACCTGTTTCTTCGGAAACAACGATAGATATACTATCCGTTTCTTCAGATATGCCAAGTGCTGCTCTATGACGAGTCCCAAGACGTTTACTAATCTTCATACTATCACTAGTTGGAAATACTGCTCCAGCACAAGTAATTCTATCTCCTTGAATAATAACTGCACCATCATGTAATGGATTACCTTCATAGAAGATTGCAATTAAAAGTTCCGAAGATATATCAGCATATAGCTTTTTAGCTCTATCAATATATTCAGCTAAACTATTATCACGTTCAATTGTAATTAAAGCTCCAATACGATTACGACGAAGATATTCAACAGCCTCCATAATCTCATAGACCATTTTTTCTCTTTCATCAACTGTTAAAACTTTATGACGTCCTAGTAATTGACTACGACCTAACTGTTCCAATATATTACGAATCTCTGGTTGAAAAATAATTATTAATGCTAATGGTCCCCATGTAATAACATAATCTAATAGCCAACTAACAGTTGTTAAATTACATAAATCACTTATTACTTTAAGAATTACAATAATTAAGATACCCTTAAATAGTAAGACCATTTTAACGTTCTTACGTAAACTTTTAAATATATAATATAACATTAACCAAACTATTAGGAAGTCGGCTAATTTTTGAATTAAACTTAAAATTGAACTAAATGTCATAAACTTCTTCTTTCTTTACGAAATAATTATACCATAATAAATTAATTTTTAGAAATTAAAAGATAGTCTTTCGACTATCAAAATTTCCAAACTTCTGATTCATTAGGATTTGCTTGCTGATCTGAGTTAGGATCACCAAATGGTTGATACAATTCTTTAGGTATATCTGGTGATACTTCGCCTAAATCAGTTTCTACTTCTGCATTAGAATTATCATTTGCTTGATTAGAATTTATATTAATACCCTCCTCTTGCTCAGTTGTTGGAAGTGGAACATCAATATCTTCTACACTTGGAACAACATCTGGCTTTGGCTTAGGAATATCAATTGATTCAATTTCAGGTTTAACAAGATCTCCTTCAAAATCTATTTCTTCTATTTCATCGACAGGTACTGTTTTACCACCAATATTTACAACTTGTTCATAAACTTTTGGTTGAACAGTATCTATAACTGGCATAGCCGTTACTGGTGGAACAGGTTCTTTTTTGGGCTCTTCTTTTTTAAAAGCGACAATATCATGTTTTTCAGCAACATAGCCGATTAGGGCTAGAATTAGGATTACAGCAACAATTATTATCCATAGATAATTCTGTTGCCAAAAATCTGCTAATGTTAACAAAAGCATACATACCCCTCTCGTTTCTATTCTTTTACTACTATCATAATACCATTATATTTTTAAAATAACAAGTTATTTTTCTAACCAGTCAGCACCTTTAAATGGCTCTTCTTTTAATAAATTAGGATAGTTTTGTTGTCTTAGTACTTCATAAACCATTATAGCTACTGTGTTAGATAAATTTAAGGCACGAACCTTATCGGTCATAGGCATTCTAAGACAATGATCTAAATCTTTACTCAATATCTCTTTTGGTATTCCTGTTGATTCTTTTCCAAATATTAAATATATATTCTTACTAGTGTCTGAATAATCAAAAGATGTATGTGGTTTACGTCCATATCTAGTTAGATAATAGTATTCACCAATATTCTCTTTTTTAAATTCATCCCAGTTCTTATATATCTTATAATCACAATCATTAACATAATTAACGCCACTACGACGAATTGCCTTTTCATCCAATTTAAATCCTAATGGTTCAATTAAATGTAACTTTGTCCCTGTTGCAACGCAAGTACGCATTATATTACCAGTATTGCCTGGTATTTCAGGTTCATATAATACAACGTTTAGCATTATAAATCTGTCCCTGATTGATCAATTTGATCAATTGTTACTACAGGAAGTACAGTTCCTTCTTCGGCTAATTGTGTTTTAAATTTCTCACGAAAGGCAGCTAATTCTTTAACAATACTATCAGGGTAAATACGTTTAGAATTTTTAATAGCATTGTAATAATCAGCATATGTTACTTCATGTCTATTATCATACACAGCATTTGAATATGCTTGTTGCAAAATAGAAAATGCAACATCAGGGTACATTGCTGCAAGTCCATAAACACGTTTATATTCACTAGTAGCATCTACTACTGATTCAAGTAATAATTGTGTTACATATGCTGAATACTTGCTGTGAGCACCTGTCGCTTTCTCAATTTTAGGTAATGATCCTTGCAATATTTTAACTGTCGTATTACGATCTGGTTCAGGTACTTCGATTTTTTCAAAACGTCTTAAGAACGCTCTATCGCGAACTACATAAGCATTATATTCTGCCGTTGTTGTAGCGCCGATAGCTTTAATGTCACCACGATCAAGTCCTGCTTTTAACATATTAGCTAAGTCCATTGATTCACCTTTGCCAATTAAAGTATGAATTTCATCGATAAAGATAATAGTTTTAGTAACTTTCTTTAATTCTTGAACTAATAAACTCATTACTAATTCATTTTTACCATTAACTAATACTGTTCCTACTAATGAAGTGGAATTAAATTTAATAACACGATAGCCTTTTAAAGCATCTGGCACTTGATTATTAATAATACGATATGCTAATCCTTCAACAATTGCCGTTTTACCAATACCGGCTTTACCAACTAACAATCCTGATTTTTCCGGTGTTAATAATATAATAATTAACTTTTTAATTTCTTCATCACGCGCAATAGCTGGATCTGTAACATATTTTTTTGCTGTTATATCTTCACCATAAGTATCAAGGACACTAAATTCAACTGTTTGTCCTTCTTTAACGTATGATTCTGGCTTCTTAGGCTCATCAATATTTAATATTTCAACATTGTCGTTATTCATTATTCCTCCTTGATATATCCGTGATCTTTAAAATCATTAATTAGTGTTTCATAAGCTTGATTACCTTTAATAACATTAATATCATCATGCTCTCCATTAGTTATAAAGTATATTCTTGGTGTCTTATTTTCATAATTAATTAAACTTAGTAATGTAGTATTCTCATCATCACTTAAATTATGAACATCAATATAATATATTGTAAGATTATATTTTGAAATCACTTTATTTAATGTTGGATTAAGTGATGCACAATTAGAACAAGTACTTGAACCAATATAAATAATAAAAGTTTCTTTATTATTAATCTTATCTTCTAATGTTTTTAAATCTATTTCTTGATATGTTTTATTAGAGCATCCAGAAACTAGTATTAATAACATTAATAAACTAATGATTACCTTTTTCATATATCCTCGAATATATTATATACTAAATAAAGAAGAATAGGCAATGAAACCTATTCTTTTCCTTTACAAATATTAACTTTATTATCATTTTGTTTAAAATTTGTTTATCAATTAATATAACCGCAAAGGTAACATAATTGCTAAATAACTATTGAATAAAATTTACATTCTCAAATTCTTGATTTAATGGATAAGAATAGTCTTTGCTATCTTTGCCAAACAAGAATGAGACATTTTCTTGATTTAATTCAACAAAATCATCATTAATAAATCCAGCATAACTTATCTTTGGATAAACCATACTCAACAATTTTAATGATGTATTACTAGGTAAAACCATAATACCTAATTTATCAAACATTTGAGTATAATTATCACTTAATTCAGATGTTGGAAGATATAGGATATGATAGCCACCATTATATTTTGTCGTAATATCTTGTAATCTCTTTTGGAACTCTTCATCAGTGAATCCACCAACAACATTATCCGTTCCAACTATAACGATATAAGCTTTTTCAGCATCATTAAAGTATTTCTTATCCAGTGATGATTTATCAAGACCAACTAATTTTAAGAATCTTGACTGCTCAATAGTATCTAAATTATTAAATGCTTTTGATAATGTTTCTTCTTTAAAATTAATGTCCTTATACTCTACATTAACTAAAGCATCTGATGACACAATATATTCTGGATGTTCAATTATATAATTAGCATTAGATCTCATTGCAGCTACTAATAACAAATTATTATCTTTAATACTATCATCCGTAATGTTATTCTTTAATATATCATCTAACTTAGTCTTATAACTCTTATATAAATCATAAGTATTGTTTGCATTGTATGCATAGGTATTACGATATGTATTGCCACCACTTGTTATATATGTTACATCATAATCAACATTATATAGATTAAGAGTCTTAAACTCTACCCAATATAAATCATCACTAACATATAAATGAATATAATTCTTACCATTGCTTTTTATATGTTCATTAATTTTGTTTTTTAATTCTTCAATTACAGCATCAATATTATTTTGTGTTAAATATTCTGATAAATAAAATTTCTTATTATGCTTTAATTCTTCATCATTAATTAAATGAACATCACTAAACCATATAAAACTATCATTATTATTATTAACTGTAATCATATTAGCATACATAGTTGATATTTCATTATCTGTAATATATACATCATATTCGGCTGGTTTTTGATTTTGAAAATAAGTATACATTAAATAACACAAAACAAAAAATACTGCAAAAATAGCAAACATTTTTGGTAATATGTGCATTTCTTCTACTTTAACTTTAGGAGCACCACATTTTGGGCATTTCCAATCATATGGCAATTTGCGATATTTTACTTTTTCTTTTCTTTCATCATATATGTATCCACAAACACTACATCTTCTTTTGGCCATAAATCCTCCTATATAAATATATTATATAATACTTAAAAAGAAAAAGCCATCAGGCTTATTCTTCTACTTTTTTAAATGCTGACTTTGGAGCGCCACATAGTGGGCAAGTCCAAGTTTCAGGCAAATCTTTGAAAGGTACTTTTTCTTTAGCATCATCGTAGATATATCCACAGATAGTGCAAACGTGCTTTTCCATAAATCCTCCTATTTATTTATTTCGGCTACTAAACGGCCTTTAACTTTACCAGCCTTTAGCATTTCTAATCCTTTATCAACTTCTGTAAATGGAATAGTAGTTAATTGTGGCTTTAATTTGCCGGTAGCAAAATACTTATATACTCCAGCAATATCTTCCGGTGTACCACCATTAGATCCTCTAACTTTAACTTGTTTTAAAATCATAGTCATTGTATTGATATTAGCATAATTAGCACCCATACCAACAATAACAACTGTTCCTTTAAAGCCAACTGCTTCTATTGCATCAGCCGTTGTAGTACCAAATCCAGCATAATCAACAATTACTTCTGGAGCATCTGCTTTCATATCTAAAACATTTTCATAAACTTTTTCGCAACCAATTGCTAGTGCCAAATCACGTGCATCTGGATTTTTATCACAAGCATAAACTTTGCATCCATCAATAACAGCCATTTGTGCAGCAAATTGACCTAAACCACCAATACCAATAATACCAACTTTCATACCTTTATGTGCTTTACCTTCAACAAATAAAGCATGATATGAAGTCATTCCAGCATCGGTAGCTGCAGCGCCTTGAACGAAGGTAACTACATCTGGCATATGAACTAGTGATCCTGCTGGAACTAAACATTTAGTAGCATAACCACCATCATACGCATAACCAATAGCCTTACCGGTTGCAGGATCAATAGGACAAACGCCTACTCTATCTCCAACTTTAAAGCCTTTGACACCTTTTCCAATTTCAGTAATAACACCAGCACATTCATGTCCTATATAACAAGGTGCTGCTGGTATTAATGGAAACCAAGCAGGATCTTCTAATGCTGCTACATCTGAATGGCATAGTCCAGCTGCCTTTACATCAATAATAACCCAGCCATCTTTTACAACTGGATCTTCTTTCTTAACCAATTTTAATGGTTCATTAGTTTTGGTAAATAACCAACCTTCCATATTATTATCCCCTTTTATATAACTATTATATATTCTTTTATTTTCTTTTACTTAAATCTGTACCAATTAATTGTAATTCGACAATTATTTCGTCAATCTCATTCTTGTTATAATTCATATTTCTTAAATCGGCACGATTTAATTTTTGTAAATCTGATATTTTTTTAATATTATTTTTATTTAACTTTGCAACTAACTTATTATCCAATTCTAATGTTACTATACTTTTATTCATCTTTACCTGCATTTTTCTTATTTAAAACATCATTAATATAATCTTTAGTTTCCTCATACGATTTACCTAATGCAATAGCAAGTTCATCATACAATAGCCTCTCTGATTTCTTAAAAAAAGTATCATCAATATCACTGATTTTTTTATTATTGTCTTTTCTTTTTTGATTACGTGTATAAGTCGTTTTAATAATTTTAATTAAATCAGTATGATCTCCTGTAGAGAATAATTCCTTATATTGATTGCCATACATTTTTTCGTTTTTAACATCAATTGTTTTAACACCTGCAATGGTATCAATTAATGCTAAAGCTTCTTTTTTACTCATAACTTTTCTAACTTTATCACTATCTATTGGAATAGAAATAGTAAGACTAGTATCTGTCATTGGTTTTAATACATAGTATTTTTCATTATTAAAAGAACTGACTTTAATATCAGATATTTGGCAAACATCATTACCATACACTACATATTCGCTTTTTTTAAACATATTACACCATCATAAGTATCTCTATATATAAATTATAACACTATTTCAATCATTTAAGTAAGAAAAAAAGAAATATCACTATTTCTTTTTAGCTTTTTTAGCTACTTTTTTAACAGTCTTTTTAGTAACTTTCTTTACAGGTTTCTTAGCAACTTTCTTAGTTACCTTTTTTACTGCTTTCTTTTTACTCTTTACCATCGTATCCTCCTATTATTAGGATAACACTTTTTAACATATTTGTTAATAATACACTTATTGCTCTACTGTATTTTTAAACTGATATAAGATTCCTAAAACTGCAACAACAATACCAACTACTAATAGCACTGTTGAATTAGTATATCCGAATATTGCAGCAAAAGCAGCAACAGCATTAATACCACCAGACAATCCTGTTGCAATAATTATTACTGGACGCATTAGTCTTAAAGCAATAAATCCTACTAATAATCCTGCTACAATTGCAATATACATACTATAAGTTGTTCCAACATAATTAGTAATCAATGGTAATACTATATTATATGTTGCAGCGAATACTAGTACTACAACACCTAATCTATAAAATGAATAAGCAATTAGTGAACAAACTAATCCGGCAATAATGTATATTAACATTTTAGCAGCACTATCCATAGTAACACCAACAAGCATTCTATATGATGCTTCAGCGCCTACAATAAATCCTGCTACAGCGATTAAAAATCTATGATAACGATATCCAAAAAAGCATAAAAATAAATTAAATAATCCTGATAAAGCAGATGTACCTTTAAGTCCAATATCTGACTTAGCGATGTTAAATTCATTTGTAAGATTATTATATATTTCTTCCATAAATACTCCTTAAAAACAATTATAGCACTTAGTCATTTTAAAGTCACATATATCAACTATTATTATAAAAACGGAGGATTTATGGAAATATTAAGAGTTGAGAATTTAGTTAAAAATTATGGAAAGGGTGAAAATAAAATCAATGCAGTTGATCATATATCATTCAAAGTTAACAAAGGTGAATTTGTTGCAATCGTTGGTGCATCTGGATCAGGAAAATCCACTTTATTACACTTATTAGGTGGTGTTGATAGACCAACATCAGGGCATGTTTATATTGATTCTAAAGATGTATACGCTATGAGTGATGATAATCTAGCTATCTTTAGACGTCGTCAAGTTGGTTTAATTTATCAATTTTATAATTTGATACCAATCTTAAATGTCAAAGAAAATATTACCTTGCCATGCGATTTAGATAATAAAGAAGTTGATCAAGATCATCTTAAAGATTTAATTAAAACATTAGGATTAGAAAATCGTATTGATCACTTACCTAATCAACTATCTGGTGGTCAACAACAACGTGTTTCAATTGGTCGTGCTTTAATAAATAATCCCGCAATTATTTTAGCTGATGAACCAACAGGTAATCTTGATTCTAAAGCTAGTGACGAAATTATATCATTGTTAAAATTATCTAACAAAAAATTTAATCAAACAGTAATTATGATTACACATGATTTAGAAATTGCAAAAGAAGCAGATCGTATCATTACTATTGAAGATGGCAAGATTGTTAAAGATGAGAGGAACTAGTATGAATATCTTAAACAAATTAACAATCACAGATTTAAAGTTAAATAAAAAAAGAACTATTGTCACAGTTATTGGCATCGCTCTTGCCACCGCCTTAATATGTGCTGTTCTTGGTATGATTACAAGTTTTAAACAAACAATGATTAACTATGCAATTAATCAAACTGGTGATTATCACGTTAAATTTTACGATATACCAAAAGATCAAGCTAAATATATAACACAAAATAATACTGTGGAAAAGTATTTTCTTGAACATGATATTGGTTATGCTAAATTAGATAAAGTAGAATACAACTTTAAGCCATATTATTATGTTATCGCTTTTAATCAAGATTCACTTAATAACAATGGTTTAGTACTTACTAGTGGAAGATTACCTAAAAATGACACTGAAGTTGTTATTGAAGATAGTATTAATTCTACAGGTAATATGAATTTAAAAGCTGGTGATAAACTAACATTAAATATTGGTACTCGTGTGGATAATAGTGGCAACAAAGTAACACAAAATACTCCTATGCAAGAAAATAATGCATATAATGATGTTAAAATTGATGAAAATATTACTGATACTAAAGAACATACATATATAATTGTTGGTACTATCCAAAGAGTTAATAATACTCTAGAATCATTTGATGCTCCTGGATATACAGTTATTACTTATGAAGATACTAAAGACATATTAAATGAATCAAATGTTTCTATTGCTGTAAGATATAAAGATAGTAAAAGTTTTTCTGTTAATACTAAAAATATATTAAATACGTTAAAAACTAATACCAATCAAGATTTTACTACAACAAAGAATACCGATTTATTAGAAGATGAAGGTAATCTAGATAGTCAAACATTAAAAGTCCTATATGGATTAGGTGCTATTATCGTTGGTATCATTGTTGCAACTGGAATATTTACTACGCGCAATGCCTTCGCTATATCTGTATCTGAAAAGACTAAACAATATGGAATGTTATCGTCAATTGGTGCTACATCTAAGCAAATAAAAAAGAGTGTTGTTACCGAAGGTATGATTATTGGTTTAATTGCAATTCCACTAGGATTATTAATTGGTATTATTGCGACTGCTATCCTAGTTCAAGTAGTTAACTTCTACCTGGCTGATGAAATTAATAATAATTCTAAACTAATCTTCTCAGTACCTTATTATATATATCTATTAGATGCTTTATTATCATTCATAACAATATATCTATCTTGTATTATTCCAGCTCGTAGAGCCTCTAAAATAAGCCCTATTGATGCCATTAGAGCTACAGATGATATTAAGATCGATGCAAAAAAATTAAAGACATCTAAATTAGTTAGTAATACTCTTGGTATTGGTGGTATTATTGCTGATAAAAATTTAAAACGTAATAAGAAAAAATATCGCACTACAGTAATATCATTAGTCATTAGTATTACTACATTCATAATATTATATTCATTTATGCAATATGGTAATGCTACAGTAAATAATATTTATCAATATTCAACTTATAACGTCATTGGATATATTGTTAAACAAGATACATATAAAGAATATGCTAAATTAGAAAATAATTATGCTTTCTTTACAATACAGAGTGGTACATTTAGTATTGATACTTATGGTACTGACTATGCTAAACAAAATTATAACAAATTAAGTACATATACTTCTGACACCAGAGATTTTATTATAAACATTGTTGTTTATAACAATGATTACTTTAAAAAATATCTTAAGGATTTAGGATTAAATGAAAACGATTACGATAAAGATGTTATTCTTTATGATAAATTAACTACAAAAGATAATGGAAAAATTAAAGTTACTAAATTATTAAATGATACTAATAAGATAACTGTCAAAGTAGACAAAAATATTGATTTCAACATTACAAAAACAGTGCAGAAATATGCTATGGGAAGTGAAACAATCTATAATTCTCCTGTTATTCTATTTGTAAGTGAAGACTATGCTAAAAGCAATAATATGCATATAACAGATTTAACTGGTGATATAGCATTTAATACTAAGGATGCTAATAAACTGGAAAAAGAATTAAATGATTTAAAAAAGACACTTAATGATAACGATATTGAAATTCAAAATATGGAATCATTAACACGTCAAGAAAATAATCTTATTACATTAGTATCTATCTTCTTATATGGTTTTATTATTGTCATAAGTTTAATTGGAGTTACTAATGTCTTCAATACTATTACAACTAGTATGATGCTTAGAAGTAAAGAATTTGCAATGCTAAAATCAATTGGCATGACTAAAAAAGAATTCAATCACATGATTAGGTTAGAAAGTATCATGTATGGTTTAAAATCATTAATTATTGGTATTCCATTAGGACTATTAGGGTCATATGGAATCTATCATATTTTAAGTAGTAAGATAGATTTCGGTTATATATTTCCTACTGCTGGTGTTCTAATTTCAATCTTATTTATCTTTATTATTGTCAGTCTAACTATGCATTACGCGTTAAATAAAGTTAATAAACAAAATATTATTGAAACAATAAGACAAGACAACATTTAATCTTGCCTTATTTCTTTATAAGATATAACCTAATATTGGAGGTATTATGAAAATACTTATTGTTGAAGATAATGATATTATTGCTCGTGGATTAGAATACTCATTAAATAAAGAGGGATTCACTACGCATATTGAAAAGACTGTTGATGATGCTAAAAATGATCTTACAAGTAATAGCTATGATTTGATCATTTTAGATATATCTCTTCCTGATGGTAATGGCTTTGATTTATGTAAATATATTAAAGAATATACATCAATACCTGTAATATTTTTAACAGCTAAAGATGAAGAAAAAGATATTGTTCAAGGATTTGATTTTGGAGCTGAAGATTATATCATTAAACCATTCCGTAATCGCGAATTGATATCACGTATTAATAATGTTCTAAGACATCATCATAAAGAATCTAATATTATTAAAAATGGTGATATTGAAATTAATCTTGATGAAAATAGAGTCTATAAAAATAATAAAGAAGTTATTTTAACAGCGCTTGAATATAAAATATTAGTGCTTCTCTACTCTAACTTAGATAAAACTATTACGCGAGAGATGATATTAGATAAAATATGGGATATCACTGGTAACTTTGTTAACGATAATACTCTAACTGTTTATATAAAGAGAATTAGAGAGAAACTAGATACTAATGATATTGTAACTATCAAAGGTATCGGTTACAGGGTAAATAAACATGACTAAAAAGAAATTTATGACAATTGAAATTATCATCACCATTGTATTCATCACGATAATCTCCTATGCTTCTTATAAAGAATATACAGTTTACAAAGAGATTACCAATCAAAAAATAGCAATGCTTATCGCCAATATTAAAGATAAATATCCTAATATTAGTGATGAAGAAATAATTAGTACAATCAACAATAATAATCAAAATGGTAATATTTTGGCTAAATATGGTTATACAAAAGATGATGCATATCTAACTTCTATGACTAAAAGTTATTATGAGTCTCTAGGTGCTTCATTACTTATAATTATTATTTTTATTACATTGCAAATATATGTTTATAAAAAATATGAAATAGAACAAGAAAAGCGTATTAAAGAAATAGATGGTTATTTAAAAGATATTAATAATAAAAAATATCATCTTATGATTGAAGATAATAATGAAGATGAATTATCTAAATTACATAATGAATTATATAAGACAACTATTATGTTAAAAGAAAGTGCTGAAAAGAATGCTACAGAAAAAATTGAACTTTCTAATGCTCTTGCTGATATATCGCACCAGCTTAAAACACCTCTTACTTCATTACGTATTCTTCTAGACAATATTAGTGAAAATCCAGATATGGATGTTAAAACAAGGACAGAATTCTTAAATGATATGAGTAAACAAGTCGATTGGATGTCATCATTAATTATTTCATTGCTTAAAATAGCGCGTCTAGATGCTGGTGCAGTTAAGATGATTGATAAAGATATTTCAATTAATGATCTATTAAAAGAGATTGAAGACAATTTATCAATTATATTAGATATTAAAGATATAAAGATTAATACAACAATAAGTAAAAATGTCCATGCTAATTTGGACTATTCGTGGAATAAAGAAGCTTTAACTAATATTGTTAAAAATGCTATTGAACATAGTAAAGAAAAATCCAATATCGATATCAATGTTACTAATACTCCTCTTTTCCTTAAAATAGAGATTAAAGATTATGGAGAAGGAATTAGTAAAGAAGATAAAAAACATATCTTTGAAAGATTCTATAAAGCTAAAAACTCTAATAAGAATAGTATTGGTATTGGCTTAGCTTTATCTAAATCTATTATTGAACAAGAAAATGGTTATATAACAGTTGATTCAGTTAAAGGTAAAGGTACTAAATTTACTATAAAATACATAAAATAGTTGGTCCCCCAACTATTTTTTTAGTAATCTATCAATTTTAACTTTGATCTGATCTTTGCTAAATGGTTTAGCGATATAATCAGCAAAGCCTTCAGCAATATACTTTTCTTGTGAACCTTGAATAGCATCTGCCGTAAGTGCAATAACTGGTGTCTTAAAATTAGGATCCTTCTTTAACTCTTTCAATGCCGTTTCACCACTCATAACTGGCATCATAATATCCATCAAGATGATATCATATGTTGTTTCTTTTGCCTTCTTAAGACAATCTTCCCCATCCATAGAATCTTCAAGTATAAATCCAAAACTTTCTAGTGCACGATGAGCTACTTTAATATTAAGTCTATTATCATCAACAATTAATATCTTTTTACCTTTGTATAAATCAGTACTATTAACACCTGGTATCTCAAGTTCTGTCATTTCAACAGTATTATTAGTCATAGAACTAATCTTTTGTGGTATTTGTACCATAAATATTGATCCCATACCATACTGACTTTGAACATTAATCTTGCCACCCATTTTTTCAACTAATTTTTTAGTAATAGCAAGACCTAATCCAGTACCTTCTACTGTTGTATTACGTTCAATACCAAGTCTTTCAAACTTAGTAAATAACTTACTGATATTTTCTGCTTTTATACCTCTACCAGTATCTTGTACAGTTATAAATAATAGACAATCATCATCTTTGTTAATACATTTAACATTTAAATCAATATAACCCTTTTCAGTATATTTAATTGCATTAGTAAGTAAGTTATTAACAACTTCTTTCATATGTCCCTTATCACCTATTAATTCATAAGGGATATCTTCTGCAATATTTACATTTAATTTAATTGGTTTATCACCAATACGAGTAGAATCAACACGAGCTAATGTTTCTACTTCTTCTCTAAAGTTATATGGAATATTAATAATTTCCATCTTATCGCTTTCAATTTTATTAATATCTAATATATTACCAACAATCTCTAGCAATGTTTCAGAAGCAGATACTATATCATGTAAGTCTTCCTCAGCTTCTTGAGGCATATCTTTTCTTTCAGCTAAATCTGTTGATAACCCAACAATAGCATTTAATGGTGTTCTAATTTCATGTGACATACTTGATAAGAAATCAGATTTTGCTCTGTTAGCTCTATCAGCCTGATCTTTTGCTATATTTAATTGCTCAATCATTTTTAAATCAGGATTTTCTATGGTAAAATACATCAAAAAAGTAATAAATGAATCTAATCCCGTCATTAAAGTTAAATCTGGATGTTCTTTTTGTATTAATCCAACAATGGTACCTAAAATTATTAACAAGAAAATTGGAATATATTTTTTCTGCTTTAAATTTCTATGATTAATACTGATGCATACTATCCATAACACTATTAATATTGAATACACAATAAACATATAATTTACTGATGCACCATATGAAAAATATTTATCATTTATGTTTGAATATTGCATTGGCAATAAATAAACTACAATTGAATTTATTAAAAAATATAAAAAACAAAAACATTTTATTTTATGTCTAATCTTTATAATTTCAACATCAGATTTATTTTTATCACTTAATGAAATATTTAAGACATAAGTGGTAAATAAACAAATGTATGACAAATAATATATTAGTAATAATTTAGTAACAATAGAATTTAATATTGGCATTTGATTAATATGCCCAACTGTGTAAAAACATAATAATTCTAAAAAGAGACCTATTTCATTAACAATCATTATATAAGAAAATATTTTGTTTTCAGTGGATTCAAATCTTTTTTTAGAAAAAAACACAATTATTAACATTGAAAGATAGAATAAATTTGTAATTTGATACCACATCATATTCATATCACAATTACCTACCTTATCTATTTGATATTATATCACATTTAAACTCAACAAAAAAAGCAATAAATAATATTAATTGCTTTTTTCATATTTTTTGGATTTTATAATGTTTTTTTCAGAAGAATGATCCTCTATGTATTTTTTTTCTAATGCCTCAATATCCGGTTTTAAACTAGGCTTCAATGGAATATCTTTTAATATATTATATTCAGAAGGACATGTGTAGTTTTCTAAATACATGCTACATTCTTTTTTTATATCCTCTGTTGCCTTTTCATTATCAACAACACCATCTTTTAATACTATATAAGCAATAGGTTTACTTATATGTTCAGGATCATCAACGGTAATTATTTCACACTTATCAACAAAAGAATTTTTAGCAATGCATTGTTTAATTTTATCAGGAAAAATTTTAGTTGGAAATCCATTATCATCTTTAGCAATAACAACCCTTCTAATTCTTCCATCAATAAACAATTCGTGGGTTTCATTGTAATGAGCCAAATCTCCAGTTCTATACCAAACAACACCATTAGCATCTGAAATTAATGCATCTTTAGTTGCCTTAGGATTATGGTAATATTCAAGCATCATACTAGGACTATATAAATACAATTCTCCAATTTTATTAACACCTAAAATTTTATTTGTATCCAAATCTATTATCTTATAATGATTACCAACAAGTGGTTTACCAACTGATCCAATTGTTGAATTTTTATCATATGTATAAGAAAAACTTCCTAAAAGTTCTGATGCTCCATATCCTTGACCTATATAAGCTTCGGAATTACACTTTTTCAATAATTCATTCCCTTTGCTTTGCAAATTTGGCGATAAATAATCTCCTCCAGTAGTAATAGATTTAATATGAGATAAATTCATCTTTTCTATTCGCTTACTATTAACCATATCTTCAACATATGAAGGTATAGTATTCCAATGATTAAATTTATATTGCTTTATTCTTTTAATAACTTTCTTGGAATCAAATATTGGATCCATATCAATTGTAACACCAAGGCATAGTGGCTCATGTGTATTATTCACCAAACTATAATAAATCCAAATCGGTAATGTGTTAAAAATAGAATCATCTTTTTTAAATGATTTATCTGTCATAGCCATTTGTATAGGAATAGAATTTAATTGCTTGTTTCCAGTCAACACTGCTTTTGGCTCACCAGTAGAGCCACTAGTGTATGCTATTGCTGAAGGCTTGTTTTGTACATAAAAAGAATTAACAACTTTTTTACTATTACTGCCAATTTTTTGTATTTCACTCCAACTTTTGCACAAATTATCATTATTTATAATACTTCTGTTATTTTTGATTTTTTCAACTACTAAAAATTTTAAATTGTCACTAAAACATTTTGGTAATGAATCATTCAATGAACAATTTACTACATTTTCTACAGTTGAATTATGAATAGCATCTCTCATTTCTCTATCATAAAAAATATTCATTGTTATAAACATTTTTGATTTAGTATCATTTAATTCATTTCTAATTGTTTCCTTACTATAAGCAATATTTACCATATTAACTGCTGCGCCAATTTTATTTAATGCATAGAATGAAATAACTGCTTCTGGTGTCATAAGCATACTCATTGATACAAAATCTCCATCCTTTATTCCTAATTCAGAATATGCTTTTGCTGTTACATCAATTTTTTTAAATAATTCTTCAAAAGTAATAATTCTTCCAAGATAATTAATTGCAATTTTATCAAGTCTATCCTTATTGCAATCGTATAAATACTCATATGCTGTCATATTAGGCAAAAGATTTGAAGCATCTCTTATATTATCCAATAGCAATAATTTTTCTTTTAGTTTTAAAAGATTTGAGTTATTCATTATTACACCCCTTAAATTGTTTATTATACTATATTAAAACAATATAAATGTCAAATAATATATAAAAAAAAGCATTGGTTATACCAATGCTGATTTTTTTAATAAAATATATTCATTTAGTAAAATTATTATTCACCCATTGGTTTTTCTAAGAATACAATCTCTTTTTTATCTAAGTCTAGTCTAACTTTTTGTCCCAAAGGTAATATACACATCGGTGCATTATGTCCAAAATTAACATTATATATAATAGGTAAATCATCTCTTTTTGCCTCACCACCAATAACTTTTTTATAAACTTCTTTATACTCATTATAATATTTTTCATTTTTTGGTTTACCAACTATAATTCCATTTATATTATCAATTATTCCTTGTGCAACTAAATTTCTTAGATAATACTCTACATAATCAGGTGGAACCTCATCCTCGCTAGTTTCTAAAAACAATATTTTACCTTTCCATTGATTTGTTTTTGGCCAAATATTTGTTCCTATTACCATCGGAAAGACATCCAAACATCCACCTAATAATATCCCTTCAGTGATACCCTTTCCTTGCAAAATTTCATATCCATGTTTTTCAATCTTCATTCTTCGTTTTAAATCATCATAATCTTTGTTACACCAATCTAAAAATTGACTAGTCCATTTTTTGCTAGACTTAACGATTATATCTTCTTTATTTTCAAAAAGTACTTCATTAATGTATTTTTTGGTATATTCATGCATTTCATAATTTTCGGCAAATTCACACATTACAGATGGTCCATAATATGAAGTTATCCCAGCTTTATACATCATAAAATGATTGATAGTTGTATCTGAATACCCCATAAATACTTTGGGATTTTTTTTGATAACATCAAAGTCTATATATGGTAATAATCTTATTGTATCAGATCCACCAATATTGCATATAATTCCTTTTACATTTTTGTTTCTAACAGCATCCATAAAATCCTTGGCTCTCAATTCTGGATGTTCATAAACAAAATCACTTCCTTTTAAAGCATTTGGCATTGTTATTGTTTTTAATCCAAAAACACTTTCTATTCTTTTTTTGCCTAATTCATATCTATGCATAAATAATTTATCCCCTGCTGTGCCACTTGATAAACTTACTATTGCAATAGTATCTCCCTTCTTTAATTTCTTTGGTTTAATTGTCATGTATTATCCTCTTTTCTATTTTTTTTATTATTGCTTTTTTTACTTCTTCTACAGCTTCTGGATTGTAGCTCAATACATTATCAATCAAATCTTTTAATTCTATTTCTTTCATAATTTAAATCTCCTTATATATAAAAAACGCGACCATCTTTACAAAAGACGAGTCAACGTTTCAAGCACAATCATATAATTGCATATAAATAGACAAAACAAAATCAATGCATTAATAATATTTCTAAAATAATCAAATTTCATAATATAAAATTTATAATTCATATTACCTCTAAAAATTATTAATGCCGATTGTAGTATATTTTTTCAAAAAAATCAAGAGGTATTTGAATAAAAATATCAATATTACTACTTTGGTTTCAAATAAATGTATTTTAAAATTACAATTTCATAGGCTTATTTTTAATGTTAACTATTTTTTTAATAATCTATCAATTTTAACTTTGATCTGATCTTTGCTAAATGGTTTAGCGATATAATCAGCAAAGCCTTCAGCAATATACTTTTCTTGTGAACCTTGAATAGCATCTGCTGTTAGAGCAATAACCGGTGTCTTAAAATTAGGATCCTTCTTTAACTCTTTCAATGCCGTTTCACCACTCATAACTGGCATCATAATATCCATCAAGATGATATCATATGTTGTTTCTTTTGCCTTCTTAAGACAATCTTCCC